>Ga0207684_10000005_pt1 | contig 736617 bp, 732 predicted proteins | sample KBSK5501metaG_FD_184342 | JGI IMG/M metagenome (GOLD analysis project Ga0207684, IMG submission 184342) | Corn, switchgrass and miscanthus rhizosphere microbial communities from Kellogg Biological Station, Michigan, USA - KBS K5-50-1 metaG... | ecosystem: Host-associated > Plants > Roots >...
CGAGAGGACCGGGTTGAACGGCCCGCTAGTGTACCGGTTGTCACGCCAGTGGCAGCGCCGGGTAGCCATGGCCGGTTTGGATAAGCGCTGAAAGCATCTAAGTGCGAAGCCAACTCCAAGATAAGGTTTCCCACCGGGTTAACCGGGTAAGGGCCCTGGTAGACAACCAGGTTGATAGGCCGCAGGTGTAAGAGGAGCAATCCTTTGAGCTGAGCGGTACTAATAGCCCGAGGGCTTGTTCACCTATAACTCACTCTTCAATTTCTGAGGAGTCGAAACGTCACGTGATCCAGCGCTGAAGGCAGCTGGAGAATCTCATAGACCTAATTCGGTTGTCGATCATCCCCTGGGCGCCTTTGCGCGCTCTGGGCTGAGCAGCCCCGTATATTGCCAGGACTTGTCAGCGACACCTTCGGATCCAAGTATCGATCTGCATTGGGCCGCGCGCGCCATCGATCTGGCCCGTCAAGCCGATTACAGGACCAGCCCGAATCCGATGGTAGGGGCGGTGGTGTTGGACGCAGTCGGTGAGCTCGCCGGCGAGGGTTATCACCGTCTGGCGGGCCAGCCACACGCTGAGCAGGAGGCGCTCGAGTCTGCGGGCGACCGAGCCAAGGGTGGCACGCTGTACGTCAATCTCGAGCCGTGTACGCACGCGCATCGGGAGCCTCCATGCGCCCGGGTGGTTGTGCAATCCGGAGTGCGCCGCGTCGTGATCTCGATGGCGGATCCGGATCGACGGGTGCAAGGCGCGGGGATCGAGTTCCTGCGCTCAGCCGGGATTGAAACCGTGGTCGGTGTGCATGAAGATCGAGCCCTGCGGCTCAACGAGTTCTACGTCAAGCATCGTCTGACCGGGCGACCGTTCGTGACCGCGAAGTTCGCCATGAGCCTCGATGGAAAGATCGCCACCCGCTCTGGTGAGTCTCGGTGGATCAGCGGTATCGAATCGCGAGCCCACGGGCACTTGCTTCGATCGGCTCACGACGCCATCCTGGTCGGCGTCGGCACAGTGATCGCTGACGATCCCGAGCTGACCGCGCGGGTGGAAGGCTCGGCAGCCCGACAGCCGCTGCGCGTGGTCCTCGATTCCCACCTACGTACGCCGCCGCACGCCAAGGTCCTCGGGCCGAACACGGTGATCGCGACCACGCGTTCCGGAGAGCTGGGCGAAGCCGAAACTCTGGTGCTGGCGCGGACTGCGGATGGGCGGGTTGGACTCGGGCCTCTGCTCGATGAGCTTGGTCGACGCGGGATCCTGAGCCTTCTGGTGGAAGGTGGGCCGGAAGTTCACGCTTCCTTCTTCGCCGAACGGCTAGTGGACAAGGTGCAGGCCTACATCGCCCCTTTGGTCATCGGAGGTCGCGAGGCGCCGGGTCCGGTCGGCGGTCAAGGAGTCCCCGGCTTGGCGGACGCGATCACCCTTCGCAACGTCGATGCGACGCGGATTGGCGATGATCTGTTGATCACTGGTTACGTTTGATGTTCACAGGGATAGTCAGCGCCATCGGCAACGTCGTCGAAGCCGGATCTGGCCGACTCGGAATCGAGCATGCGGCGACGACGAGGCGCCTCAAGCTTGGCGGCAGCGTGGCTGTCAACGGGTGCTGCTTGACAGTCGTATCCAAGCGGGGCACAGCCTTCTACGCGCATGTCGTGCCCGAGACCTTGCGCCGGACCAATCTCGGGCGGCTGGCACAGGGGAACCCCGTCAATCTGGAGATGCCGCTGGCAGGCAATGGCCCTCTGGACGGTCACCTGGTCCAGGGCCACGTCGATGCCACGGCGCGGATCAAGAAAGTGAAAAAGACCGCCACCGGCTCCGAGATCGTGATCGATCTGCCGGCACCGCTGAGCGACCTGGTGGCCGAGAAAGGTTCGATCGCCGTCGACGGGGTGAGCCTCACAGTGGCGGGCATTGACGAGCCCATCGGCACGTTCAAGGTGGCTCTAATTCCCCACACTCTGGCCGCCACGATCGCGGCCGGCTACGCCGTGGGCACGATGGTGAACCTCGAGGCTGATGTGATCGCCCGATACGTGGCCCGAAACCTGCGCCGGTAGTATTCACTGTCGCAATGAGCCTGGCTACCGTTCCGGAGGCGATGGCCGACTTCAAGGCCGGAAAGTTCGTGATCGTCGTCGACGACGAGGACCGCGAAAACGAAGGCGACCTGGTGGTCGCTGCCCAGCTCGTCACGCCCGAGCACATCAGCTTCATGACGCGCCACGGATCCGGGCTGGTATGCATGCCTGTCGTGGCCAAGCGACTTGACGAGCTGGGCATCGCGCCCATGGTTGAACGCAACACCAGCCGCCTCGGAACCGCCTTCAGCGTCAGCATCGATGCCAAGGACAACGTGACCACTGGGGCTTCCGCCTACGATCGAACAGCGACGATTCGAAAGGTTCTCGATCCAGCAGCGAAGGCAGCTGACTTTTCGATGCCCGGCCACACCTTTCCGCTGCGGGCGGCGGAAGGCGGCGTGCTCACACGGGCCGGCCAGACCGAGGCAGCGGTCGATCTTGCGATACTCGCCGGGCTCTACCCCGCCGGCGTGATCACCGAGCTCATGAAGGCAGACGGCACTATGGCGCGCATGCCCGATCTCGAAGCGTTTGCCAATGAGCACAACATCAAGGTCATCACGGTCGAGCAGATGATTGCCTATCGGCGACGCAACGAGAAGCTCGTTGTGCGCCGCGTCGAAGCTGTGATCCCGATTGGGCATGAGAAACCGCAGCAGTGGAAGCTATATGCCTACGAAGACGTACTTCGACACGAAAACCACCTCGCTCTTGTCCTGGGGGACATCGATCCGCAGCGGCCGGTGCTCCTGCGCGCACACTCCGAATGCTTGACCGGGGACATCTTCGGCAGCCTTCGCTGTGATTGCGGCGCGCAGTTGCATGCCGCGATGGAGATGATCGCCGGCGATGGGGTCGGTGTGATCCTGTACATCCGGCACCAGGAAGGTCGCGGAATTGGGCTCCTCGACAAGCTGCACGCCTACAACCTCCAGGATCGTGGCCTCGACACGGTGGAAGCGAATGAGGCTCTGGGCCATCCCGCCGACAAGCGCGATTACGGCATCGGGAGCCAGATCCTCTACGACCTCGGCGTGCGCAAAATCCGCCTTTTGACGAACAACCCCAAGAAGATTTATGGTCTGGAGGGATTTGGGCTGGAGGTGGTCGAGCGTGTGCCGATCAAGATCCCGTCCAACCCCCACAACGAGCGCTACCTGAAGACGAAGAAAGACAAGCTCGGTCACCTGTTGTAGGCGCGCTGACGATTGGGGGAAAAAGGCGGCCAGCCTGACCTGAGCGGCGGGGATCTTCACATCGCCGTGGTGGTCGCGCGCTACAACGAAGATGTGACCAAGCGGCTGTTGCGCGGGGCGCTCGGGGCATTGGAGGCGCGGGAGGTGGCTGAGCCTGACGTCTACTGGGTCCCGGGCGCGCTCGAGCTGCCCGTGACCGCGCTCACCCTGGCCGAGAAAGGTCAGCACGATGCCATCGTGTGTCTGGGGTGCGTGATCCGCGGCGAGACTTTTCACTTCGAGGTGGTGGCTTCTCAGGCCGCGGCCGGCATCATGCAGGTCCAGCTCGATACGGGAGTGCCTGTCGCGTTCGGGGTGCTTACCACCGAGGACAAGGACCAGGCCCTGGCGCGCTCCGGTCCCAAGAACAACAAGGGCGCCGAGGCGGCCGAGGCGGCCATCGAGATGGCGAACCTGCTGCGCAGCATCCAGGGCTAGGTGTTCTTAACAAGCTGGGTTGCCGTCCATTTTTCTCGCGACTAAGCTCGCGCGAGGTGCGTCGGTTGGGGGAGGGAACGGCACCGGGACAGGGAGGGCCCGAAGGGCGAGGTATTTTTTCCTAGCCGGCGACCGAGTAGGCCGCGACCTCGGCCCCCGCCGGCGCCACCACGAAACCTTCGGTGGCAGCCGGCGTGCTGAAGTGACGCGCCTGCCCAAGGCCCGCGCTAAACAACACCGCTCCCGACGTGATATCGAGCGCGTAGAGCCGCCCCGACGCCGGCTCGATTGCCCACACGGCGCCGGCGGCGAGGATCGGAGAGCCGAGCCGTGGAGACGAAGCCTTCCACACGATGCTGATCGTGGTCTGCGTGACCCTGAGCGCGACCAGCCCATCCGAGCACGGAACCCACACCATCGGACCTGACGAGGCGGTACCACCCCACGCGCCCGCGCAGACTGCGCGGCTTGCGATCTGACCGCCGACGCCGCCCAGCTGGTCGGCCCGCAGCAGGTACGCGACTCCCTCCTTCCCGATTGCCACCACCACCCCCAGTGAGGGCACCAGCGTGGCTCCCACCGAGCCGAGGTCCGTGTCGCTTGCGTCAAGAGATCGCCAGTCGCTGGGCGCGAAGAACGATCGCAACTGAAGATCGGGCGATAGCTTGACCACAGAGTTGCTGTAGGCAAATGTCTGAGTGGCAGACCCGTTGCCCGTCACCACATAGACGTCCCCGGCCGCGTCGATGGTGGGGCCGGCAGGGCTCCAGATGCCGGCCTCCCCCGTGACCGGCGTCCGCCAGACCAGTTGTGCTCCACCGGCCACTGGCACGGCCGCCACGTAGCCGTGGTAGTTGCCGCAGTCGCCGTACAGTCCCCCAAGAGGGATGTAGACGCGTCCCGACCCTAAGGCAAGCGCGCCGCGCTCCTGCTGGACCGATGGGTCCGACGCGGGCGGATCGATGTTCTGTTGGCCCACCACCGACCCGTCGGTCAAGCTCAGGGTGAAGAGAACGTGGTGGTATCCGCGCAGGAAGGCGACCACATATAAACGCCGGCTCACTACATCCGCAGCCGGCGTGCCCGTGATCCCGGTCACCGGCCCGATGTCTCCGCATGGGAGCGTGGATGCGTCGACAGGATCGCCCAGGTGCCGATGCCAGACCACCGCGCCGCTGAAGAGATCCAGCGAGTAAACAGTGTTGTTCTCGGTCGCGACCAGGACATGCCCTGCAACGATCAGCGGGGAGGCGTAAACATCGCCGTCAACCGCGGCCCGCCACGCCTGATGCGGGCTTCCGAGCGAAGGCACGCCCGGCCCCACGCCCGAGCGCGCCGCGTTTTGGTGGTACTGGGGCCAGTCGAACCCGAGGGAGGGCGAAGGCGAAGCGCCGGAGGATGCGGACGTCGAAGGTGACGGCGGAGTGCCGCCGGGTCCACCGCCACACGCGACGCCGACCGCGAGGATGAGGCCGATGCCAATCGAGAGCCGGGTCTGCCCCCGACGCCGTGGGGTGATCACAGCCCCCAGCTGAACTTGCGCACCCCCGTCAGGCGAGCTCGCGAAGGTCCGATGAGCTCGGCTCGTCCCTGCACGGTCACGCCTCGTTTGGGTCCCATGGCATCGACGGCGATAGCCGCGCGCGGCTCGGCGATCAGGTTGCGCAGCTTGATCCCATCGACATCGAATTCGAAGGCTCCGGAGTCGTTGAACGCGTACATGACCGGTACGACGTGCGGCCATCCGGACGGTCCAACAGTGGAGAGGCGGCCGATGCGCTGCGAGCGAAGGAACTCGAGCTCCGGCGCGGTGAAAAGCATCACGTCCAATCCTATCGTCGCAGCGGCTGCCGTCCCGCTCGTAGACTGCAAGGACTCAGTCTGGACAACGGCGATTCTTCGGCGCCAGAAGACGCGGCGCCGACATGGAGAGTGTGGGATGGCCGGTATCGGCACGCGCGGTTTGGAGGCGGTCGGCGACTACACGATCGTGCGCCGCGAGCCACTCGAGAGGCTCGAGGGCTCATTCATCGAACTCGTTCACGAGCGCACCGGGGCCAGGCACATTCATGTCGAGTGCACTGATGACAACAACGCCTTCGGCGTGTCCTTTCCGACCGTCCCCAAGGACTCGACAGGCGTGGCCCACATCCTGGAGCACGTGGTGCTGGCAGGATCGCGACGCTTCCCTGTGCGCGATCCGTTCTTCAGCATGACCCGGCGTTCGCTCGCGACTTTCATGAACGCACTGACGGGCTCCGATTCGACCACGTACCCGTTCAGCACGCGCAACGCCAAGGACTACATGAATTTGCTGCTCGTGTATCTCGATGCGGTCTTCTTCCCGCTGCTCGAGGAGGACTCCTTCAAACAGGAGGGAGTCCGCTTTGAGTTCGAGGACCCAGGCGATCCCTCGAGCGGGCTCCGTTACAAGGGTGTCGTCTTCAACGAGATGAAGGGTGCGTTGGCCACGCCCCAGGCAGCCATGCAGCGAAACCTGGGCCGGACGTTGTTTCCGGGTCTAACCTACGCGAACGTTTCGGGGGGAGACCCGGAGCATATCCCCGATCTCACGTGGGAGCAGCTGCGGAGTTTTCACGCGGCGCACTACCACCCGAGCAACGCTTACTTCTACACCTATGGCGACCAGCCGCTGGACAGAACGCTCGCCACGATCGAAGAGAACGCACTGGCGCGGTTCGAGCGGTTCGTCATCGACACGTCGATCCCAAACGTGGCGCGATTCAAGAAGCCCGTCACATCGGTCGAGGCTTACCCGGCCGCCCCGAGCGATGACAACTCGCGCAAGGCCCAGGCCCTCGTCGGGTGGGTCACGGTGCCGGCTGTCGACTCGTTCCAGCTGCTCGCGATGAGAGTCCTGTCCGAAGTGCTGCTCGGTAATCCTGGCTCGCCTCTGCGCAAAGCCCTCATCGACTCGAAGATCGGCAGCGCATTGGCGGACGGCAGCGGTTTTCATGACGACTACAGAGAGACGGTCTTTGGCGCCGGGCTCAAGGGAATCGCCATCGACGATGCGCAGAAGGTCGAGGCAGTCGTCCTGCAGACCCTCGAAAAGCTGGTCGGGGATGGTGTGGACAAAGCGCATGTCGATGCCGCCATTCACAGGCTCGAGTTCGAGAAGAGGGAACGCTCGAACGCCGGGTATCCCTATGCGCTCAAGGTTCTGTTCACTTTTCTCGGCCCCTACCAGTACGGTGGCGATCCATATGCCCCCCTCAATCTCGATGCCGATCTCGAACACCTCGAGCAGGCGCGAAAAGAAGGGCGTTTCTTCGAGAACCTGATCGCGGCCGAGCTTTTGGACAATCAACATCGAGGCCTGCTCGGCCTCGAGCCAGACCCCAACCTCGAGGAACGAAAGCGGCGCCAGGAGCTAGAGCGCTTGGCGGCCATCGAAGCCACGCTCACGGACGCAGACCGAGCCCGCATCGTCGGCGACGCGCTTCGCCTCAAAGCCGCGCAGGAAGCCAAGCAGGATGTCGCCGTCTTGCCATCCCTCGAGCTGACCGACATCCCCATGCAATTCGAAGACGTCACCAGCCGGCAGATCAACATCGGACCCGCGACCGTGGAGTTCTTCCCACTCCCAACCAACGGGATCACGTACATCGACATTCGCTCAGATTTCTCAGCCCTGCCTCAGGACTTGAAGGACCTGCTGCCGTTGTTCAGTCGAGTGTTCACTCAAACGGGAGCGGCCGGCCAGGACTATGTGGAGATAGCGGCCCGGATCGCGGGTTATACCGGCGGAATCGGCGCCGCTCCGGCGGTCCAGCCGCTGGCCACGCGCGACGACTACCTGCAGTCCTTCTATGTCTCAGGGCGCGCGCTCGACCGCAACGTCGGTCCATTCATCGACCTGCTCACCGACCTGACAGCTCGGCTGGACATCGAACCAAGCCGGCTCAAAGAGGTCATCGACGAAAGCGCAACTCGGCTGGAGAGCTCGATCGCCGGTCTCGGCTTTCAATTCGCCGTCCTCAGGGCCACCTCCAAGCTCAGCTCAGAAGGCGCGATCAACGACGGTTTGCAGGGGATCGGCATGCTTCACGAGGTTCGCCGGCTGGCGCGGCTTGATGAAGGGGAGCTGGGCGAGGTCATCGCCAGGCTGGTCGCCACACGTACTGCCCTCTTCCGTCAGGACTCGATCCACATCATCGTGACCTGTGAAGAGTCGATGATCGACCCCATCGCGGAGCGACTGCGGGGTTTGGTCGGTGCGCTGCCGGCGGGCGGGCCTAACGGCCACGTCGAAAGGCCCGACTCACTCGCGGCCGCCCCGGAAGCCCGGACGACGCCGTTGCCGGTGGCGTTCAACGTCCGCGGATTCAAGACCGTTCGCTACACCCATTCCGACGCGCCCGCATTGCTGGTGCTCGCGAACTACCTTCGCGACACCTTCCTGCACCGCGAGCTCCGCGAGAAGGGCGGTGCATATGGGGCGATCGCTCAGGCGAGCATCGGCAGCGGAACGTTCTATATGGCCTCATACCGTGATCCGAACGTAACTCACACGTATGACACTTACGACCGAGCGATTACATGGCTCATCGAAGGTGAGGTGGCCGCCGACGCGCTCAAGGAGGCAATCCTGGGCGCTTGCGGCGACGTCGACCCTCTGGAATCTCCTGACATCAAGGGCCGGCGCGAGGCCGGCAACCGGCTCACGGGGTTCACCCGACAACAGCGGGAGAGGTTCAAGGCGCGTCTCCTCGAGGTCACCGCCGCCGACCTCAAGCGGGTAGCGGGGAAGTACCTGGCGCGAGGTCGCTACGTCCAGGCAACGGTGGCGGGCCCTGAGCTGGTCGAGGCCGCACTCAGGGAGCGGCCCGGACTGTTCGAGGTGGTCGAGCCGGTCTAAATCCCGTCCGTGTCAGAATCGCCCCATGAATCTATGGCGTCGCGAGTACTTCTGGCCCGCCGTATTGATCGTGTTCGGGGTCTATTTGCTCCTGAGCAATCTTCACCTCCTGACCTGGCTGCGTGGAGACTTGATCTGGCCGCTGGCGCTGATCGGCCTGGGCGTGTGGCTGATCCTCAGGCGAACGCGCGCCTGATCGATGCAGAGCACGGGTGATGGGAATGTATCGAGGGTATAGGACCCTCTTCTGGCCCGGGATCCTGATCCTGGTCGGGGTCTTTGCGCTGCTGGTCAACGTGGGGCTCGTCCCGGTCGACCGCCTCGACCGTCTGGTCGACCTGTGGCCGCTGATCCTGGTCGTGATCGGACTGGAGCTCGTCGTCCGGCGTGCCCTGCAGGGAGCCAGCGCCGAAATTGCCGCTGCGGTGATCGTGCTGCTCGCGATCGGCGGCGCAGCCGCTTACGTGGCGCTTGGGCCTTCGATTCCGACGGGGATCCAGACGCTCGATACCGCCGGCAAGGTTGGGAGCCTCAATCATGCGGCGGTTCAGGTCGACGCGGGCTCAGCGACCATCACCATGCAGGGGAGCAGCTCCATTGGCGACGACCTCTTTCGCGCGCACATCGAGTTCTCGGGGCGCAAGCCGGATGTGAGCCTGGATTCCTCGAGCGGTGAGCTCCGTATCTCACAGAACGACACCTCGAGCTTCTTTTTCCAGAGCCGCCGATTCGCCCTCACCCTGCAGCTCAACTCGGCTGTGCCCTGGAAGATTGGCGTCGACACCGGGGAGTCGAGCAACACGTTCACGCTGTCGACGGTTCACGTCGCGAGCATCGACCTGAACACCGGGGCCAGCAAAGAGGACATCTCCGTTGGCGCGCCCTCCGGCACGGTGCCGATCACGATCAACGGAGGCGCACTCACCGTGAACGTGCACCGGCCTGCGGGCGTTGCCGCCTCGGTCTCGGTGTCGGGTGGGGCCGCGAGCCTGAGCTTCGACGGCCGCCAGAGCAAGGCGGTGGGGACCCTGACAGCGCAGACGAGCGACTACGACCACGCCTCCGATCGGTACCAGATCCAGGTCGACGGCGGCGCGTGCAATGTGAAAGTGGACGCGAAGGGCCTCGGGGCCTAGGGTCCGACTTCTCCGAGTCGCTGGTCGAGCGCGCCGATTCTCGCCGTGTGCCGCGACAATGTGCCGCGGTCAAGAGCGGATCGAAAGCCTCGCGCCGCGACGTCGAGCATGACCTCCAGCTCATGCTGGAGCACACCGGCGGCTTTGAGAACCTGGACCAGCGCCGCCATGCGCTCCGCGCCCGCGAGCAGCTCGCCTTGATCGACTCCGATGCGGGCGAGCTCAGCTGCCTCTCGCTCCAGCCGCCCCGCGAGCCTGGTGTGCTCGTCATCACCGCGCGCCGCGCAAAGCTCCGCGCCGCGTCGGGCGGCGGCAGCGCCGAGACGCGCCTCGAGCAACCGACCGCCGGCAGCCGGGAGAGCAGCGAATGCCGGGCACAATCCGATCACCTGCTGCCGGCCGACCTCTACGCCGCGCCGTTCCAGCTCGGCGATCACTGCGGATGGCGCCGTCTCGTCGAGTCGGACCAGGTTCAGCGATAACTGAATCCGTTCGTCCGAAGGCAAGGTGCCGCGCGGCAGTTCGAAGACCAGGGCCTGGACTCCACGCATGCCGCCGCCCGATTCCCTCAGCGATCCGGCCAGCTCGCGAGCCGCTTTCAAATCCAGGCCAGGCAGCAGGACGTTGAATGCCAGCAAGAGTCGCCGCGCACCGACACATACAGCGCCCACGGAGGGGTGCAGCTCGGGACCGCCGAGGGTGGGACGCACCCGTCCGGCTCGAATGTCCGCAAGCGTGTCCTTCTCACCGTATCCGTAGAAGAAGACCGGGATCCGCAACTCGTTCCAGATCCGCTCGCCCACGTCCCTTGCGAGCTCGCGAGCGGCCGCGAGTGAGGCCTCACCGAGAGGCACGATCGGAATGACGTCGGCAGCTCCTACTCGGGGGTGGACGCCACTGTGTTCGCGGAGGTGGATCCGTTGGGTCGCCACGCGCGCGGATGCAGCCAGCGCGTCGAGGATGTGAGGGCCTTCACCGGCCAGAGAGACGACCAGCCGGTTGTGGTCGGCGTCGGCGTCCACGTCGAGGATGTGCGCGTGGGCGGCAGCGCCTGCGATCTCGGCGATGACCTCCGCACGCCTTCCTTCAGAGAAGTTGGGAACCGATTCGAACAGGTCGAGGTGCCGCATGCCCCTGTTAGCCTACGTGCCCATGCCCGGCCCGGTCGCGCTTGTGTACGGCGAGGAGCTGATGAAGCATCGCCTCTCCGAGCAGCACCCGCTGCAGCCGATCCGGGTCAAGCTGGCCGTGGACCTCATCCGCGCCACGGGCCTGATCGAGCACGCTCACCTGCTGCCGCCACGGCGCGCAACCATCGCCGAGCTCGAGCTCGTCCACTCGCCCGAGTACGTGGACCTGGTGCGCAAGCTGAGCGATCCCGCGGAGCGGCGCCACGTGCCGGCCCACCTTGTCGAAGCCGCCGGCTTCGGTTCGGCGGACAATCCAATCTCAGACGAGTTGCACGAAGGGACCTCTTTGGTGGTGGGCGCGACCCTTGTCGGCGCCGAAGCCGTGGAGAGTGGAGCTGCTCTTCATGTGTTCAGCCCGTCAGGCGGTCTGCACCACGCGCATCGTGACCGCGCGTCAGGTTTCTGCACGTATGACGACCCCGCGCTAGCGTGCCGATGGCTGCGCGAGCGCGGGCATCGAGTCGCTTACGTCGATGTGGACGTTCATCACGGCGATGGGGTCGAGGACATCTTCTACTCCGATCCGGATGTGCTCACGATCAGCCTTCACGAGAGTGGCCGTTACCTGTTTCCCGGTACGGGATTCCCGAGGGATTGCGGCGTCGGTGAGGGTCGAGGCGCAGCGGCAAACCTGCCCTTCGTCCCCTTCACGTGGGACGAACCGTGGCTCGAAGGATTCGAAAAGGTGGTGCCGGCCATGCTGCGCCGGTTCAAGCCGACCGTGCTTGTGACCCAGGACGGCTGTGACACGCACTACCTGGATCCGCTGGCTCACCTCGGCGCGACCACCCGGATCTGGCCGCGCGTGGGCGCGATGTTCCACGAGCTCGCGCATGAGCTGTGCGAGGGCCGGTGGCTGGCGTTGGGGGGCGGGGGGTACGCCATCTACGAGGTGGTCCCGCGAGCGTGGACCCTGTTCTTCGCGGAGATGGTCGAACGGCCGGACCTGGCCGCCGATCTCAACGATGCCTCGAGCGTGATCCCGGCGGAGGAGGCGCAGGAGCGTGTTTGGGCCTCCCTGCGCCAGGACCTGCGGACGCTCGGCGAGGTCCACGGCCTCGACTTCGGCTGAGGGAGCGCGTTTTGAAGTCGCGGATCGCACCCATCCCAAGCCCCCACCCTCCCTTGGGGAATCCTTATGCGGCGGGTCAGGATAGGCGTTGAGTTGCGACCCGGGCAACCCTGCCCGTTAAGACCCCCGGCTGGCTCGAAGGATGGCGACCACAGTCACCTGCAACGGGATCGCCGTGCCGAAGATGGCGGCGATGGCCGGCGCTATCCAGGCGATGCCCCGCGGGTGCTGGGAGCCAAGCACCGCCACATAGCCGGCGGAGGCAGCCACCACCACCACCTGCCACAGCAGCACCACCTTCAGCCAGCGCACGACGGCCGGGCGCATCTGGGCGAAGTCATGGGTCGACAGCGGCCGCTGAAGGACTCGGTTGTAAATCGCGTACTGGACCGCCAGGGTAAGAAGAAAGGCGAGGACGCCGAAGCTGAGAAACGAGCTGTCGCTCAGGCGGCGTAGGTGCGCAGGCAGCGGGTGCAGACGCGCGCGCGGACCGAACGCCCGGCCACAGTCACGCGGCCCATCTGCAGGTTGGGTTCAAATCTCCGGTTGACCCGGTTCTTCGCATGACTGACGTGGTGTCCGTACTGCGGCTCCTTGCCGCAAATCGCGCAGCGTTTGGCCATGAGTCACCTTCGGAGGGGGAATTCAGTCGAAAGGCAGACGCCCGGGCGAGCCGATCTCACCTGAGCGTTACCGAATTGTACCATGGGCTCTCCATGGCCTCGAAAACCCCCACGGCGCTCGGGCGGGCTCAGCGCTGGGGCCGCATCGAAGTCTTTCCGTCCGCCGTCGCAGCCATCGCCGGCCACGCCGCCACGAGTTGCTACGGCGTCTCGGGCATGGCCGCCCGCGGACTCCGCGATGGCGTGGCCGAGTTGCTCCGAAGGGAGAGCGTGGATCGCGGTGTGGAGGTGGTCGAGGTCGAGGGCGGACTGGCGATCGACATCTACGTGATCGTGCGATACGGAATGCGGATCTCCGAGGTCGCCCACAATCTGCAGGAGACGGTCAAATTCGAAGTCGAACGGGCGGTGAACGTGCCCGTCGTGGAGGTCAACGTGAACGTTCAGGGCGTCAAGGAAGAGCGGCGCTGAATGAAGGGGCCCCCGCGAACTCGCGGCGTAGCCTCTGAGTTCGTGGGGCTCAGGCATGGCGTCCCGTAGGCCGGCCGGGGTGGACGGTCCCCTCTTCAAGCAGGCCTTGCTCGGCAGCCTCAACTGGTTGGCGACCAACCACGAGGAGGTGAATCGTCTCAACGTGTTCCCGGTACCCGACGGGGACACCGGCACCAACATGCTGCTCACGCTCCAGTCCGCGGTCGAGGACATCAAAGAGTCGAACGCAGCTGAGGTGAGCAAGATTGCCAAGCTCGCCTCGCACGGCAGCCTGATGGGTGCTCGTGGGAACTCGGGCGTGATCCTCTCGCAGATCTTTCGGGGGTTCGCGCGTGCGGTGGAGGGCAAGAGCTCGCTGACGCCTCGAGAGCTCGCCGTCGCCTTCGAGGAGGCCGCCAACGCCGCTTACCGCGCCGTCAACAAACCCACTGAAGGCACGATCCTCACGGTCGCCCGGGAGGCCGGCCGGTCGGCAGCCGCCGCCGCAGGCGACGACGATGCCACCGTCCCGAGCGTCATCGCGGCCGCAGCTGCCGGGGCGAGGACGGCCGTCTTGAAGACGCCGAGCCAGCTGCAGATCCTTCGAGACGCGGGCGTGGTCGACGCAGGTGGCTTTGGCCTCCAGATCATCCTCGAGGGCATGCTGAAGACGGTCGAGGAGGCGGAGTCATTCCACGTCGACACGACCGCGGCGAGGCCGAAGGCCGCGCAGATCGCCCTCGACCTACCTGAAGGCGGGTGGGGCTACTGCACGGAGTTCCTCATCGACGGCACCGACCTGGACCTCGACCAGATACGAAACGGGATCGAGGCGCTGGGCAACTCTGTGCTCGTGGTCGGCGAACCGGAGCTCGTCAAGGTTCATGTCCACACGGACGACCCCACTCGCGTCATCAACCTGGCCGGCGGCTTCGGGAAGATCCTGAAGCTCAACGTCGGCGACATGTCGACCCAGCACAAGCGCATCCTCGACAGCGAGTCGGCTGCCGGCAGGCCGCCGCGCCCCAATGGAGTAGGCCTCGTCGCGGTGGTCGCAGGCAGCGGGCTGGTCGAGATCTTTCGCGGCCTCGGTGTCGACGCGATCGTCGAGGGCGGCCAGACCATGAATCCGAGCACCCAGGACATGCTGACCGCTGTCGACGGCGTGCCGTACGACGAGGTCGTTCTCCTGCCCAACAATGGCAACGTCATCCTCGCGGCGAGCCAGGTTCCCAGCCTGACCAAGAAGAAGGTCCATGTCATCGAAACCCACAGCGTTCCCCAAGGCGTGGCCGCGGTGGTCGCGTTCCGGTCCGAGCGCGGCGGAGCCGACAACGCGTCGGCCATGAAGGCCGAGGCCGCGCGCATTCAGACGATCGAGGTGACGCACGCGGTCCGCGACACGCGTTCGAACGGCCTCAAGGTCAAGAAGGGGGATGTGATCGGGCTCATCAACGACAAGCTGGAGTTCGCCGGCGCCGACTACGCCGAGGTCGTCAACAAGGCGCTTGGCAAGCTTGGCCCCGAGGCATACGAGCTCGTCACCGTCTATCGAGGCCAGGGCGCGAGCGACGACGAGATGGCGAACCTCGAGTCGGCGATCCGCTCGAGCTTCCCCGGCCTGGAGGTCGAGGTCCAGCAAGGCGGCCAGCAGCACTACCCATTCATCCTCTCTGTCGAATAGTCGGGCCGGGTGACCTCCGAGCGTCGGTTCGCGGTGGTCACCGACTCCACCGCCGATCTTCCCGACGAATGGCGTGCTCGGTACGGCATCGAAGTGGTGCCGCTGAAGGTCATCTTCGGCAGCGAGACATTTCGCGATCGCGTCGACATGTCCGACGACGAGTTTTTCCGCCGGCTCGCCGCCGCGACGAAGCTGCCGACCACGTCGGCGCCGTCGCCGGGCGAGTTTGCTGAGGTTTATCGACGATTGGCAGCGAACCATGACGGCTGTATCTCCATCCACCTCGGCGCCCAGCTTTCCGCGACTGCCGAGGCCGCGCGGATCGGTGCGCAATCGGTCGAAGGGTTCAGGGTCGAGGTCGTCGACAGCCAGACCGTGACGATGCCCATCGCCTTCCTGTGCAGGGTGGCCGCAGAGTGCGAAACGCTGGAGGCGGCCAAAGCCGCCGTCGAGGCGCGCGTCCCGAAAACCCGGGTCCTCGCGCTTCTCGACACGCTGCGCTACCTCGAGATGGGCGGTCGCCTCAATCGGGCCCAGGCGATGATCGGGACGATGCTCGACCTCAAGCCGCTCCTCCTGGTCGCCGATCGCGAGATCAAGCCGGTCGAGCGAGTGCGGACGCGGTCGCGGGCGATCTCGCGGATGGTCGACTATTTTCGCGGCGAGCTGCCGGTGGAGCACGTCGCGGTGATGCACGCTCAGGCGCCCGATGAGGCTGAGAAGGTGGCGGCGGGTCTACGCGCGGAGCTGCCTGGCCAAGAGATCGCGATCGGCAAGATCGGCTGCGTCCTCGGCACGCACACCGGGCCCAAGGCCCTCGGCGTGGTCTACATCAAGAAGTAGCCAGTTTCACCGACTTGCCGGGGAGCGGCCACACGCGCAGCACCGGCGGCGTCACCGCCACGATCCGAGGTACGGCGGCGACCGCGAGCCTGAACGCGCGCTGCTGCCCGCGTCCCCAGTTCAGCCCATACGACTCCCTCAGGACAGGAGGCAGCAGCCCGGTTGTCACCACCTCGAACGGAACCATGAGCGGTCCCGGCAGCAGACGGAGTCGGGGCCGTACCACCAAACGGGCGAGGGTCTTCGCGCGTGGGGTGACGTGCACCTCCCCCTCCGCGATCATCCCGTGCAGGTATTGGTCGAAGTCCCGAAGCGATTCCGGAAATCGATCCCGCGGGATTCCGAGCAGCTCGCCCAGCAGCTTCGACTCCTGGTAGAAGTCCTCACGCTCGGATGTAGTCAGGGGCGCAACGAACGTCTGGTAGGTGACGAGGGCGGAGTCGACAAGCGTTGCATGCACCCACATCAGGAGCTCCGGATCGAGCGCGTGATAGTCGTCGCCTCGAACGCGGGAGTGCGCCTGATTGACAGTGCGGGCGGCCGCCAGCGCGGTCTCTCGCTCACCGAAAACGATTGCCATCGTGACCAGCACGGTGTGGCGGAGACGCCGGATGGGATGAGCTCGGAAGTCCGAATGATCGTCGACCCCCGCCGCCACCTTGGGGTGCGCCAGCTGCATCAGCAGCGCGCGCCCACCACCCAGCAGGAGGATGTTCTCGCGGCTGACACGCCGGGTTATCGAATCGTCAGCGTATAGGCCGGTCAGGTTGTCGCCTTGTCCATCTCCGCGTTGAAGTCGTCGCGGTAATGCTGGTAGTAAGACTTGATCTTGGCGGCGATCCCTGTGAAGTCGAGCGCGTTCATTGCCGTCAGGTCAGCCGTCACCTGTTTGTCGGCGGCATCGGAATCCGCAGTGGTGCGGGCGTTCAACACCTTGGCGACATCGACTGCGTATGCCTGCAGGAGGACGAGGAAGTCGTGGTACTGGCTTGGGAGCCCGGGCGCGTTCGCCGTCAGCTGCTGGGCTTTGGCCGCATCCGCCCCGAGCAATGCGTCCGCGCTCGATGTGCCGACGAAGTCGTTGTTCTTGGCAGCCGCCAGCATCGTGTCCCAATCGATCAGCGCCTGGAAGTACGCCTGATAGAACTGTCCCAACAGCAAGTAGCCGTCTGCGGCCGACTTGACGGCGACAGCGGCCGCGCGCGCGTGATCGATTCTGCCGGCTTCGGCGGCGAGGCGACCGCTGCTGATCGCCGTGAGCCACTGCTGGTCGTGCAAGCGGGAGCGAGCCGCCGCCATCGCCTGATCGTCGCCGCCGACAATCGTTCTGATGCTCTGAGACTCCGATACGAGCTGGCCGGCGGTTGACTTGTCCACCTTGGCATCAGACATCTGCGCGAAGGAGCTCACCTGCTGGTCCAGGAGGTCGAACGTGGTGTTCACGTAGGCGCGATGGGCGCTCGCACCGTTGATGGCGCCGCTGGCGTCCGAGATGCGGCTGGACGCGTACACATATCCTGCCGACACATAGGCGATGACCCCGACCAGCAGCACGACGACGACGGCGATCGAAGCAATGACCACCCACAGGTTCCGCGAGCCGCGTCGTTGACCGGGGGCGGGCGGAAGCCCATACGCGGGGGTCGCGCTTGCGTATTTCGGGGCCCGGGGGTAGGTCGCGGCCGGGGGAGGCGCAGAGGCGGCCGGGGGTTGATCGGCCGCTGGGCTCTGGTCAGGCGAGGGGGGATCTGGCGGCGGAGGCGGGTACGGCGGCAGATCACTCACGATGTGAAATCTACATGCTGTTCGCTTTGGAGATCTCCGAGTTGTAATCGTCGATCAGGGGCGTGTAGTAGCTCGCGATCTCATTCCCGATCTTGGTGAAGTCGTACGAGTCCAGCTTGGTGACGTCAGCCGTGACTTTGGGCGACAGAGACTGCCCGGCGCTCACATCGCTCGCGTTGACCGCGGCGAGAAGCTTGCCCTCGTCCGTGGTGAAAGTCTGAAAGTCGACGATGAACTGGTGCACCTCGGGTGGCAGCCCGGGTGCGTTGGACGCCTGCAGCGCCTTGCCCAGGTCGGTCTGCAGCGTTGAGACGCCCGCGAGCGCACCCTGGAAATCTGACGCCTGGATCTTGTTGCCGACCGTGTCGAAGTCTATGAGCGCGTCGAAGAATGACTGATAGAACGTTGCCAGCAGCACGTAGTCACCCGTGAGAGTCTTGCTATCGCCAAGCGCCTTGCGTTCATGACCGATCTTGCTGGAGTAGTGATCGAGAGTGGATCGATTGAACACAGTCAGCCACGAGCTGTCGGTCAGGCTGGCCTGAGCAGACGCCAGCAGCGCGTCGTCAGCTGCGCTTGTGGTCTCAGCTGCCTTCGATTTGCTCACCACCTCGTCCAGCAACGCCCGATCGGCCTTGAGGTCGCTCGCGGTCGCGGCCGTGTTGGTGGTCGTGAACTTCGTGTTGAACAGGTTCACCGTCTCGGTGATGGCGTTCTGGTCGGCGACCACGCCGTTGTAGGTGTTCCTGGCGCCATCCAGTCGACTCGTGGCGAACGCGAAACCGGTGGCGGCGTAGCCGAAGACTCCGACCAGGGCCACGATGACGATCGCGGCAAAAATGCGAGTGTTACGAGTGTTACCGGTGTTGCGAGCACCGGGAGCGGAGGGAGCTATCGGCGCTGCATCAGCCGGAGGCGCCGCACCAGGCAGCGGCTCGCTCACGTCAGTGGAATCCATGCTCACGCGACGAATGCGCCTCCAGCGCACCTACATGGCGTTGGCTTTGGCAACCTCTGCGTTGTAAGCGTCAATCAACGGCGTGTAAAACGCGAGGATGGCAGTGTTGATCTTGGCGATGTCGTGCGCGTCCACCTTTTTGCCGTCGGCATCGAGCTGATTGCTGTCGGCCTGCAGCGTGCTGTCGGAGGCCCCGTTGGCGGCGTCGTTCAGCAGCTTCGACGTGTCGGTTGCCTCGGTTTGAAGATCCACCAGGAACGCCTTCATATCCGGTGGAAGCCCGGGGGCATCGGCAAGTGAGATGGCCTTGCCGACGTCGGTCTTGAGCGACCCCAACGCCGACGCCATGCCGGTGAAGTCGCTGGCGTTGCCCTTGGTGATAAGGGTATCGACGTCGATGAGCGAGTCGTCGTACGACTGGAGGAAGGTCCCGAGCTGAACTAGGTCAGTGGTAATCGTCTTCGCGCTCACAAGCGCGTTGCGCCAGTGCCCGATCTTGCTTGACATGTTGTCCAGGCGCGAGCGACTCAGCGTGGTCAGCCATGAGTTGTCGCCGAGGCTGTCCTGGGCAGAGACGAGGGAGGCCTGATCGGTCGTGATGGTCGCCTGAGCGGCCTGCGACTGGGTCACCACCTGGGCCACTGCCGTTTTGTTCGATTTCAATTCCGTCCCGGTGGCGTTGGTGTCAAGCGCGGCCACGTCCTTGGTGGAGTTGAACTGGGCCGTGATCGCGTTCTCGTTGGTGATAACCGTGTTGAGCGCCTTGGTCGAGCTGTCGATCCTGCTCGTGGCGAATGTAAAACCGGCCACCGCATAACCGATGGCGGCCAGCACCAGGACGACCAGGACGGCGACCGCGACGATGATCGGACCCGAGCTGCGACGGGGAGGCGCAGCGCCGGGCGCCCCATAGCCAGGAGGTGCGGTGTAGTCGGGAGGCGGTACCACGGGCGCAGGTTCCGCCGCAGCGGCCGGGGGCGTGTGGGCGGGTGCCTCCCAGGCCGCCGGTTGAGCAGCCGGCGCGGGCGCGGGCTCGGGCTCGGGCGTGGACTCGTCCGCCGTTGGGGTTTCTTCAGATGGCGTGCCGGTCGGTCCTTCGTTCACGATGCTGCACTGTAACCCGTCTTGGTCCTATTTTGGCTGAATGGTCGTCCTCAATCCCCGTTTGGCCCTGGACTCACCGGTCAAGGAGCTGCCCAAGGTCAAGCCCCTCGACCAGAAGCGGCTCGGAGCTCTGGGCATCTTCACCGTCCGCGACCTGCTCCTGCACCTGCCCTTCGGCTGGGAGCAGTTCGGCGACCCGAAAGCGGTGGCGGACCTGGAGGACGGGACGCTGGCCACCGTCGTCGGCACCATCGTCCGGATCGCACCCAAGATCAGCAGGTACAAGAAGCTCAAGCTAACCCAGGGCGCGCTGGCAGACGGCGCCGACGACGAGCTGAATCTCGTCTGGTTCAACATGCCGTGGATTGCCGGCCAGCTGCACCGGGGAGATCGCGTGGCCGTCGCCGGCACGGTCAGAGCCACCCGGTTCGGTCATTTCGAGATGCGCAACCCGCACCACGAGCTCCTCCATGGGAGCGATGGCGCCGGCCCGAAGTACATCGGCGGCCTCATGCCGAAGTACCACCTGGTCAAGGGGCTCACTTCCAAGAAGCTCTCAGGCTGGATCGACGCCGCGCTGCCGCTGGCCGACCGGCTGGACGACGAGCTGCCGCAAGACGTGCGCGACCGCCATCGCCTGCTGCCACTGGCGGAGGCGGTGCGGCTCGGCCACAAGCCGGCGACCGAAAGCGACTGGCTGGACGCGCGACGCCGCATGGGCTTTGCCGAGCTGTTCGAGCTGCAGGCGGTGTTCGCCCTTATGCGCGCCAGCATCGCGGCCGAGCCCGCTTCGCCGATCCCGTACCGCCAGGAGGTGATCGATGCCTTCAAGCGCGGGCTCGGCTTCGAGCTGACCACGGCGCAGCGCCGGTCGATGTGGGAGACGTTCCAGGACATGGAAAGGACCACGCCGATGAACCGCCTCCTGAATGGCGACGTCGGGTCGGGCAAGACGGCGGTGGCGGCCGCGGGGGCCGCCATGGCGCACGCCGCCGGCCTGCAGTCCGTGGTGATGGCGCCGACAGAGATCCTGGCTCGCCAGCACCTGCACAGGTTCCGGGAGTATCTGGAGGAGAGCTTTCCGGGGCTCACCGTCGAGCTCCTGGTCAGCAGCCAGAGCGCGGCGGAGCGTCGCCGCGTCCGGGCGGCCGCCGCCAGCGGCCATTGCGCCCTCGTCGTGGGCACACACGCGTTGATCGAAGAGGACGTCGAGTTCGCGGATCTCGGCCTGGCGGTGGTCGATGAGCAGCACCGTTTTGGCACGCGCCAGCGCGAGCTTCTGCGAGCCAAGGGCAAAGGCCGGCCCCATTTCCTGGCCATGACCGCAACGCCCATTCCACGGACTCTCGCGCTCGCTCGATTCGGAGAAATGTCAGTGTCGGTGATCGACGAGCTGCCGCCTGGACGCACGCCGGTCGAGACCGAGGTGGTGCCGCCTGACGAACGCCCGCGCGCCTACGACCTGGTCAAGACCCAGGTACATGTGGGCCGCCAGGCGTTCGTCATCTGCCCGCTGATCGAGGATTCGGAGAAGGTGGTGGCGCGGTCCGCGACGGCCGAGTTCGAGCGGCTGAGGAAAGACGTGTTCCCGGAATTCACGATGGCGCTCATCCACGGGCGCCTCAAAGAAAAAGACGAAGTCATGCGGCGCTTCGTCGCCGGCGAGATCCAGGTCCTGGTTGCGACGGCCGTCGTCGAAGTGGGGGTGGACGTCCCCAACGCCACGGTGATGATGGTGGAGGGCGCAGACCGTTTCGGGCTCGCGCAGCTGCATCAGTTCCGAGGCCGAGTCGGGCGGGGCGCGGCCGAGAGCTACTGCTTGCTGCTCGCTGACGACCCCTCGGACGCAAGCGTGAGGCGCCTCGAGCTCGTCAGGACCATCCGGGACGGATTCAAGCTCGCCCTTGAGGACATGCGCATACGAGGGATGGGGGAGCTGCTCGGCGCGCGGCAGCACGGGATGTCGGACGAGGCCATGCAGGCCCTGGAGCGACCGGCGCTGATCGACGAGATCCGGGCGGAGGTGGAACGGGTGCGTGAGACGGACCCTGGATTCGATGGCCACCCGCTCCTGAAGGCCGCGATCATGCGCCGCCTCGAGCAAACCTCGATCAGCTGACGGCTGATAGCCTGCTCAGGTGCCCGCGCTTCCGTTCGTGGTCGAGCTGACTCGCGACCTCATCCGGCTCGACACCACGAACCCGCCCGGCGAAGAGCACCTCGCGGTCGACCTCGTCGAACGGCTGCTGCGCGCCGCGGACATCGACTGCGCGCGATACGAGAGCGAGCCGGGACGCCCCAACCTCGTCGCTCGGGTGAAGGGTCGCGGCGAGGCCCCTCCACTCCTTCTTCAGGGCCACGTCGACGTCGTGACCACGGTCAACCAGGACTGGCGCCACCGGCCGTTTGGCGGCGACATCATCGACGGGTACCTGTGGGGCCGCGGCGCCCTCGACATGAAGAGCGGCGTGGCGATGATGGTCGGCGCCCTGATTCGCGCTCAGGCTCGCGGCGGGGCAGCGGGCGACCTCGTCCTCGCTGTGCTCGCCGACGAGGAGGCGGGCGGCATCTGCGGCGCCAGGTGGCTGGTCGATGCTCATCCCGAGCTCTTCACCGGCATCCGGCATGCCATCGGCGAGTCCGGCGGCGTCGCGCTCCACGTCGGCGGCCGTCGCTTCTACCCGATCATGGTCTCCGAGAAGCGCGGCTGCCAGATGCTGCTCACGCTCCGTGGACCCGGCGGCCATGGATCGGTGCCGTCCCACGGCGGAGCGATGGCGAAGCTCGGCAACCTGCTGACAAGGCTCGACGCCGGCCGCCTGCCCGTCCACATAACGACTCCTGTCCGCAAACAGCTGGAAGGGATGCGCGACGCGCTGGACGAGCCCTTGAAGAGCCGGATCGGCGCGCTTCTCGATCCTGCGCGCGCCGACGCCGCGCTTGCGGAGCTCGGCGCTCTGAGCCGTGGACTCGACGCCGCGCTGCACAACACCGTCAACGCGACGATCGTGAGCGGCGGCCTGAAGATCAACGTCATCCCCAGCGAGGTGCAGGTGCAGCTGGACGGCCGCCTGCTGCCGGGGTTCGGGCCGGAGGACATGGTGCGAGAGCTGCGGGAGGCCGTCGGATCGGAGCCGGAGATCGAGGTCCTGCTCGTCGGACCCGCGCAGCCTGAGGTCGACCTCTCCCAGTTCGAACTCTTTGCCTCAGTGCTGAAGGAGGCAGACTCGGGCTGCGTGCCGGTGCCGTCCCTCGTCACCGGCGGCACCGATGCGCGTCATTTCGCACGGCTGGGGATCCGCACGTATGGTTTCCTGCCGCTCAACATTCCTCCCGACTTCAACTCATCGCCGACGATCCACGCGGCCGATGAGCGGGTTCCTGTCAGCGCGCTCGAGTTCGGCGCCGAGTGCGTGTACGAAGCGGCCATGCGTTATCGCGGCTAGATTTAGGCCCAATGGACGCACCTCTGCGATTGACGGAGTTCAGCCACGGGGCCGGTTGAGCCTGCAAGCTCAGCCCGGTGGAGCTAGGGCAGGTACTCGGGGCTCTGCCCCCGATCGTCGACCCCAACGTGCTGACCGCCTTATCGTCTCGCGATGATGCCGCGGTCTATCGCATCGCGCCCGATCGCGCTTTGGTCGCGACGTTGGATTTCTTCACGCCCATCGTCGACGACCCGTCTGATTTCGGCGCCATCGCCGCGGCCAACTCCATCAGCGACGTGTACGCGGTGGGCGCGCGACCGCTGTTCGCGCTCGGAATCACCGCGTTCCCGCGCGAGAAGCTGAGCACCGGCCTCCTCGAGAAGATCGTCTCGGGTGGCGCCGCCAAGATGGCCGAGGCCGGGATCGCGGTCGTGGGCGGGCACTCGGTCGACGACCCGGAGCCGAAGTTCGGGTACACGGTGATCGGCGAGGTGCATCCGGATCGCCTCGTAGGCCACGATGGTGCGCGAGCAGGGGACGTTCTCTTCCTCACCAAACCTCTCGGATCAGGACTGGTGGCGACGGCGATCAAGCGCGGCCTCTGTCCACCTACGTTGGAGCGTCTCGCCATCGAGGTCATGTCGACCCTCAACCGTCGCGCGTCCGAAGCGATGCTCGCGGCCGGAGCGACCGCGGCCACCGACGTCACCGGGTATGGGCTCATCGGCCATCTCACCAACCTGTCCGGCGGCGCCGACATCGACCTGCACGCGGTTCCGTTCATGGATGGCGTGCGCGACCTGGCGGAACGTGATCTGTTTCCCGACGGAAGCCGGCGAAACCACGCCGCATATCGCGATCAGATCGACTGGGGCGGCATCTCCGAGCTGGACCAGCTCATGCTCTGCGACGCGCAGACCAGCGGCGGCCTCCTGGTCGCCATCCCACCGGAGAATGCCTCCGGATTCCCGGGCGCGAGAATCGGCACCATTAACGGCCATGGATCCATTCGCGTCCGCGCTTGACCAGGCCGCGGCGGTCAGACGCCGCGAGACCTCCTCGACTGAGCTCACGCGTGCGTACATAGAGCGCATCGAGCGGTTCAACCCGCGCCTGAACGCTTACGTCCTGACCACGCCCGAGCTTGCCCTCGAGCAAGCGAAGGCTGCCGATGAGGCCAACATCGGCTACCCGCTGCGAGGAGTCCCGACCTCCGTCAAAGACCTCGTCTCGCTGGCGGGCTTTCCCCTCACGTTCGGCTCGCGGGCCTTCGAGGACTACACGCTGCCGATGGATTTCTTTCCGGTCGCTCGGCTAAAAGAACAAGGCTGTCCGATCCTCGGCAAGACCAACACGTCCGAGTTCGGAACCCGCCCGACCACCGAGTACGGCCTCTTTGGCGCGACGCACAATCCATGGCACATCGGCCACTCCGCGGGCGGATCGAGTGGAGGCGCGGCCGCGGCGGTGGCGGCGGGCCTGTGCGCCTTTGCCCACGGCTCCGACGGAGGTGGCTCGGTCCGCATCCCGTCGAGCTGCTGCGGCACGGTCGGCCTGAAGCCGTCGCGTGGGCGCATCTCGCCAGGTCCGCTGCTGGGCGAGCACTGGGCGGGTCTGTCGACCGACGGCGCGATCGCGCGCACGGTCGCCGATGCGGCGGCCGGCCTGGACGCGATGGCCGGTCACCTGCCTGGCGATGCCTACTGGGCTGACGTCGATGGGAGGTTCGCCGACTCCGCAACGCCAACCGACCGCAAGCTGCGGATCGGCTTCACGGTCCGGTCCAGCGCGAAGGTCGAGGAAGAGGTGGCCCGCTGCGTGCGAGAGGTGGCCAGGCTGCTCGAGGGTCTCGGCCATCGCGTCACCGAAGGCGGCCCGGACACGGAGCCGTTCCGCGCACCCATGCAGCTGATCGTGGTTTCCGGACTCGGCTCGCTGCCGATCGCCGACGAAAGCAAGCTCGAACCGTTCAACGTCTTGGGCCTCGCGTTCGCGAAGCAGCTGACCGCGGTCGACTACGTTCGCGCGGTCGATGCGATTCGAATGCACAGCCGCATCGTGGTCAGCTTCTGGGACACGCACGATGTGCTCGTGACCCCCACGCTGCCGCGAACAGTGCCTCCGCTCAACACCCTTGGCGCCGAGCTCGAGTCCGCCGGCGACGAGTACATGGACTTCGTCAGCTTCACGTACCCCTACAACTGCACCGGCCAGCCCGCGATCTCGCTGCCGCTGGGCGTCGATTCGGCGGGAATGCCGATCGGGGTGCAGCTCATCGGGCCGCCACGCGGCGAAGCGCTCATCCTCGGCCTGGCGGCGCAGCTCGAGCAGGCGAGGCCATGGAGCGGCCGCCGCCCGCGACTCAATTAGTTGTCGAGGCTTCGCGTCGCAGGCGGGGAGGCTCGTGGGCGCCGGCTCAAGGCACCGAAAGGCATCCGGCCCACGCAGGGCATGGTCAAGGCAGCGATCTTCAACATGGTCGGTTCGGGGATTGAAGGCGCGCACGTGCTCGACCTCTTCGCTGGTTCGGGCGCCATCGGCATCGAGGCGCTTTCACGCGGCGCCGCCGAGGTCACGTTCGTGGACAGGGAACCGCGTGGTCTTGCTATCCTGCGCCAGAACTTGGACGCCCTCGAGCTGAAGGAGAGAGCGCGCGTCGTCCGTGGCGATGTCGTGCGCTGGCTCGAGAGCTCGCCCGCCGAGGTCGGGCGGGCCGGCCTCGTGTTCCTCGATCCGCCGTACGAGGATGTCGTGCTCGATCGTGCCCTGTTGGCGCTCGACCGCGCGCTGACAGATGCGATCGTCGTGGCCGAACACTCGCGGCGCCAGGGGCTGCCGCGGCTGTCCAGATTGCAGACCGACCGGCAGCGGCGCTATGGCGACACGATGGTGACGGTTTTTCGTGTATGACCGATAAGACCGCCGTCTACCCCGGCAGCTTCGATCCTTTTACGAATGGCCACCTCGATGTAGTCGAGCGCGCCCTCGGGATCTTCGACCGCCTCATCGTCGCGGTGGCGGCGAACCCCGACAAGCGCCAGCCACTGTTCACCGTTGAAGAGAGGGTGCACCTCATCAAAGGCGCGCTTTCAGGCCACGACCGAGTAGAGGTCTCCAGCTACACGGGCCTCACCGTCGAATACGCTCGCTCTCAGGGAGCGAATACGTTGGTGAAGGGGCTGCGTGCCTACTCCGACTTCGATGCCGAGCTGCAGCAGGCGCTCATGAACCGCAAGCTCGCGCCCGACATCCATACCGTCTTCCTCATGTCGAGCTTCGCCCACATCTACGTTTCGTCAAGTATCTTGAAGGACATCGCGAGCTATGGCGGGAACGTGTCGGACCTGGTGCCGCCGGGCGTCGCCAAGGCGCTGAAGGAGAAGTTCAGATAAAGGTCGACGAGCTGCTTGACCGTTTCGAGTACTTGATCCAGAACGCACGCCACGTTCCGCTGTCGACCCAGGTGATGGTCAATGAGGACGAGATCATGGAGCTCATCGACCAGCTTCGATTCAACCTGCCTGACGAGATCAAGCAGGCGAACTGGACCGTGTCGGAGCAGCAGCGCATCATCTCGGAGGCCCACGCCGAGGCCGCTCGCATCATGTCTCGTGCCAACGAGAGAGCGGAGGAGACGTCGTCCGACCACGAGATCCTGCGGCGTGCCGAACGTCATGGGGCGCAGGTCGTCAAGGACGCGCAGGCGAAATCGGACGAGATCATCCGCCAGGCCGAGGCTTATGCGATGGAGCAGTTGAAACAGCTCGAGGCGCACCTTGGGCGCACGCTGGCGACGGTGAGGCGTGGTGTCGAGGCGCTGCAGTCGAGTCAACCGGAGGCCGACGAGGGCGGCGAAGCGGCCTCCAAGTAGCCGACACCCCAACTCCGGTAAAATTCGGCAGCCATGGCTCTGCCGAAGGTCAAGCTCTCCAAGTCGAAGAAGGGTCGACGGCGTTCGCATCTCGCGTTGGTGCACGTGCAGCTTCAGCCATGTCCGAACTGCAAGAAGCTCATGCGACCGCACGCGATCTGCCCCAACTGCGGCCACTACGCCGGCCGCGAGGTCATAAAGGCTAAGGAGTAATCCCCTCTCCCCGCAGGGGAGAGGGTTAGGGAGAGGGGCGCGCTAACCCATGCCGAAGGTCGCCTTTTTGTTTCCAGGCCAGGGCTCTCAGCATGCCGGCATGGGCACCGAGCTCCTCACCGATCCCGAGGTCGCCGAGCTGTGCGACCGCTGCTCGGCCGGCGCCGACGTCGACCTCCGCCACCTCCTGGTCAGGGCGGACGACGATGAGCTGAGGCTGACAAACAATGCGCAGCCCGCGCTCTGCTTCATGGGCCTGGCGCTGACCCTGCTGCTCAAGCGGCGCGGGGTCGAGCCGGCCGCCGCCGCCGGCCACTCCATCGGCGAGTACGCCGCGCTCGCGGCCGCGGGAGCCGTCGGCGCGCCGCAGGTGATCAAAGCGGTGGTCGAGCGCGGCCGGGCGATGGCCGAGGCAGTCCCGGCGGGCACCAGCTCGATGGCAGCGGTGCTAGGCCTCGACGCGCAGGCCGTGGAGGTGGCGCTGGCGGGGATGAACGATGCCTGGCCGGCCAACTACAACACCCCGACCCAGACCGTGATCGCGGGCACCACGGCCGGTCTCGAGGTGGCCGCACGTCGGCTGCAGGAGGCGGGCGCCAAGCGCGTCATCCCGCTGAACGTGAGCGCAGCGTTCCACACGCCTCTGATGGCCCCCGCCGCCGCGCGGCTGAGGACGGCGCTCGATCGCATCGAGTGGCGATCGCCGCGAGTGCCGGTCATGGCCAACCTCACCGGACGGCAGCACCAGGGCGGTGATCGCATCCCGCACTTGATGGAGATGCAGCTGCGTTCACCCGTGAGATGGGCTATGTGTGTGGGCTCTCTGGTGGAAGTTGGCTGTGACACTTTCGTCGAGGTCGGGCCGAAGCGCGCTTTAACCGGAATGATGAAAGAGCTCGCCCCAGGCAAGAACGCAGTGGCGGTGGGGACTCCGGCCGCCAGCCTGGAGCTCACAATCCCAGCCTGAGGCCTGGGGCTCGGGCTGGTAGAGTAGGTCCCGGCAACCCCCAACGTGCGTTCGCAGTGGAGGCGAGATTGGAAACGCAGAAACTTAGCTTCGAAGACTTCAAGAACATCGTGGTGGAGCGGCTTGGCTGCGAGCCTGAGCAGGTGACGATGGATGCCTCCTTCCAGGAGGACCTGAACGCCGACTCGCTCGACCTCGTTGAGCTGATCTATGCATTCGAAGAGAACACGGGTCTCGAGATTCCCGATGAGGACGCCGAGAAGATCACGACCGTCGGCCAGGCCTGGGAATACATACAGGAGAAGGCCGGCTCATAGCACAGAGTGCAGCTCCTCTCGCGCAGTCGTTAGAGCAGCTCCAGCAGAAGATCGGGATTCACTTTCGCGATCCGGGCCTTTTACTCGAGGCGGTCACCCATAGCTCGTTCGCGAATGAGAGCCCGCATCAATCGCCGCGCGACAACGAACGGCTTGAGTATCTCGGCGACGCCGTCCTGCAGCTGATCACCGCCGAGTACCTGTACAAGCACCATCCCCGCGCGGCCGAGGGCGAGCTGACACAGACTCGTTCAGCGATGGTCAACACCAACACGCTGGCTCAGATGGCCGAGCAGCTCGACCTCGGTAGTTACCTCTACCTGGGCAAGGGCATCGCCAAGGGCGGGGGTCGAAATCTGAAGTCGCTGCTCGCGAACGCGTTCGAGGCCGTGCTCGGCGCCGTGTTCCTGGACGCCGGCTACGACGCCGCCTACCACTACTACCTCAACCGCTACCGATCGCTGCCGGCCCCCGCCCAGGACGAGAACTTCAAAGGCCGCCTGCAGCAGGTGGCGCAAGAGCGTTTCGGGTCGACCCCGTTCTACGACAGCGAAGGTGCGCGCGTGGGCAACCAGCGCGAGTACACATCCGTGGTGTTCGCGGGATCGGAACCGCTCGGCACCGGGCATGGGGCGACCAAGCAGGAGGCTGAGCAAGAGGCCGCGCGGGCGGCACTGCAAGGTCTCGGCGACGGCCTGGTTGCCGGCGCGGCGCCGAAAGCAGCTCGTACGCCCCGGCCGCGCAAGCGGCGCGCCCTCAAGCCGCCTGCGACCGACATGATCAAAATCCTTCCCGACCCGGAGCCGATTCCCTCTCCCCCTCGGGGAGAGGGTCAGGGAGAGGGGCGTGAGCTGCCAGAACCCCCGGCCAGAAGCCGCCAGTTCGGGGAACCGCTCGAATAGAGCACATATAGTGCCCCGGAGTCAGATGGGCCCTACATCTGCTACCTTGAGGCGAACTTGTTCCTGCGCTCGCTGAGCCTGCTGGGCTTCAAGACCTTCGCCCGGGCGACCGAGATCCGATTCGAAGGCGGAGTCACGGCGATCGTCGGGCCGAACGGCTCCGGAAAGACCAACATCGTCGACTCCATCAAGTGGGTGCTCGGGTCGGGGCAGGCGAAAGACCTCCGCGGCAAGAAGATGGAAGAGGTCATCTACGCCGGCGGCGAGCGGCGCTCGCGGGCCGCATACGCCGAGGTGACCGTCGTCTTCGACAACACCGCGGGCCGTCTCCCTGTGGACTACCACGAGGTCGCGATCAAACGACGCATCGAGCGCGACGGCGAAAGCGACTACTTCCTCAACGGCACCCGTGTGCGCCGCCGCGACCTCATCCATATCCTCGCCTCGACGGGTCTCACCGTCGACTCCTACGCGATCATCGACCAGCACGACATCGAGACGATCGTCGTGTGCTCGCCCGCCGAGCGCCGTGCGCTCCTGGAGGAGGCGGCGCAGGTTCGCGGGGTGAAAGCTCGGCGCCAGGAGGCCGCACAGCGGCTGGCCGAGCTGGCCCAGAACCTGCTCCGCCTCGAGGACTTGCGCTCGGAGATCGAACCGCGCCTGGAGGTCGTCCGCGATCAAGCGACAGCTGCACGAGAGGCGGCACAAGCGCAGGCGCGGCTGGAGCTGCTGCGCGGAAGCATCGTCTGGGAGGAGTGGCGCGAAGCTCGAGACGCCCACCGGCGGGCGTCGACGCAAGCGCAGTCACTGGAACGGCGCCTGATCGAGGCGCGCGAGCAGGCCAGATCGACGGAGGCCGAATTCGCCGGATGGCGCGTGGAAATGCAGGCCGCGCAGGACCGAAGGCTCAACCGCCAGACCACGCTGGGTCGGCTGCGACTCGAGCTGGCGGCGGGAGAGCACTCGCTCGAGCTCGCCAGGGAGCGCGCCGAGAGCCATGCGGCGGTCGCCGAGGCCCTGCGTCGCGAGGATGCGGAACACCGCCGGCAGGCCGGCGCTGCCGAAGCGCTTCGTGAGCAGCTGAACGACGAGCTCGCACAGGCCGTGCGAGCGCTCGAGGCGGTGCCCACGCTGGCGCCGGCAAGCGAGCCGGCGGATCCGGCGCAGGCGCAGCATGCGCAGCGCGTGGCCGAGCAGGCCCTGCGCGCGGTTGCGATCGCCACATCGTCTCTCGCCGGCCTGCGCACGAGGCGTGAGTTTCTCGAGCAGCAGGTGGGTCGATCGCGCGCCGGGGCGGAGGCTGCGCAAAAGATTCCCGATGCGGAAACGGCGCTGGCGGCGGAGCGGTCCAAGGCCCGGACGGCCGAATCCGCAGCGATCTCCATTGCCAGGCTGCGATCCCAGCTCGACGGTTTCGATTCGCTTCGCTCTGGAACGGCGCCCGGCCTCATTCGGCTGGGAGACGTGGTTACTGCCGAGGCCGGCTACGAGCGCGCGCTGTCGGCCGTGCTCGGTCCCCTGGCGGATGCACTGGTGGCCGCTGACGAAGAGACGGCCGCGAGCGTGGGAGAGACAACGGGCTCGCAGCTCACCGTTCTCTACCCGTTCGCTGCCGCGCCTGAGCCAAAGGCAGGATCCATGTTCCATCACGTTCGGATCCGCACGGGTTTCGAGCTGGTGGCGCGGCGGCTCTTGGGGAACGTGGTGGTCGGGGTGGACGTGACGATCGCGGGCGTATATCGCGAACCGGGACTCATTCGCGCCGGAGCCGACCCGCGCGTCGAGCTCGACGCTCGCCGTGCCCGCCTGGAGGAAGAGATCGATGCTTTGGCGCCCGTCGCCGCAGGCGCTGACAACGCTGCCAAACGCATCAAGGAGTTCGAGGCCGGGCTCGATGACCTGCGGACCCGTGCCGCGGGAGCGACGAGCCTGGAAGAGTCCGAGCGGCTGCTCGAGGCGGCGCGGGAGGCGGAGAGGATCGAAGCCGCCAGGGTTCCCGAGCTCGAGCGGCTGGCAGCAGAGGCGGACCAAGCGGCTGCGGCGAAAGCCGCCGAGCTCGCCATTGTGGCGACACAGAAGGCGGCATTGCGCCAGGCCGAGCTGGAGCGAGCTCGCTGGCACGATCGCGGCGAGGATTTGCGGCGACAGCTCGGCGCCGTGGAGGAAGACCTCGCTCGCCATCGCCTGGTGGCGCAAGAGCGCAGCCGCCGGGTGGCCGAAGCCGAGAGCAGCGCGGCATTGGCGGCCAAGATTCTCCCCAGCCTCGGAGCCGTGGCCGAATCCGCGAAAAGCCGCCTCGCCGAAGCGGAGCGAGAAGCGCCTGGCGAAGAAGCCGAGATGGCGGAGGGCGCGCGGCGCCTGGTCGCATTGGAAGAGGCTCGCATTGACGCCCGGCTCAAGGCCGGAACGCTCGAGGGCAACCTCGAGCTGATGACGCGAGAGGCCGAGCTACACGCAGCGCGCCTGGAGGAGATCCGCCTGCGCATGCCGGACGGAGTTGCGCCTGAGGAGATTCCGGGCGGCAAGGCCCGCGAGAAGGAGATGCGGGCTTTGGAGCGGCGCCTGCAGGAGATCGGGCCCACCAATGCGCTTGCCGAAGTCGAATGCCGAGAGCTCGAGGAGCGGTTCGAGACGCTGCGCACGCAGCTTGACGACATCGCGTCCGCCCGCGGAGACCTCGAACAGCTCATCGGCAAGCTGCGTGAAGAGGAGGAGTCTCGCTACGAGGCGGTATTCGGCGCGGTCGCGACCAACTTCCACGAATATTTTTCGCAGCTCGCGCCTGGCGGCCGGGCCACGCTGCGTCACGCCGACGGCGCCGAAGGTCTGCGGTCTGGGGTGGAGATTCTCGTCCAGCCGCCACGCAAGCGACTTCAGAACGTGACCCTTTTGTCGTCAGGCGAGAGGTCGCTCGCCGCCCTCGCCCTCGTGCTGGCGCTCGATGAGGTCAACCCCAGCCCGTTCACCATCCTCGATGAGGTGGATGCCGCCCTCGACGATGCCAACGTGGGCCGTTTCGGAGAGATGGTGGCGCGTCTCGGCGCCGAGCGACAGTTCCTCGTCATCACGCACAACCACGTGACAATGGCGCATGCATCGACGCTGTATGGCATTCACCTCGACGAGAGCGGCGCGTCCCACCTCGTTTCGGTTCGTCTCGAAGACATCCGCAAGCCCGCCACCGCTCAGGGCGCTCTGCCCACCAATCACGCCGCCCAGGCCGGCTGATAGTCCCCTCTCCCCACCGGGGAGAGGGTCAGGGAGAGGGGCGGGGAGCACGACCAATGAGCCAAAGCGTCTGGAGCCGCGTGAGCGGCCGCACGAGGAAGCTTCTCGCCGCCGGCCTCCGCGCGCTCAGCCCGCCGCTGGCGGCCGGGTATTACGAAGAGCTGGAGGACCTGCTGGTCGCCGCCGACATGGGCCCGGCGATGGCTGCGCGCCTGGCTGCCGCAGTGCGCGCCTGCTCGCCGCGCACGCGTGAAGAGGCCGAGGCGGCTCTCTCCGACGCTGCGCTGGCCGCGATGTCGAAGCGCCCGCGCGAGTTGGACCTTACGGGCTCGCCCGCGTGCATTCTCCTGTACGGCATCAACGGCGCCGGCAAGACGACGACGATCGGCAAGCTGGCCCATCGTCTGCGCATCCAGGGGCGGAATCCGCTCGTGGTGGCGGCGGACACCTATCGCGCCGCGGGTATCGAGCAGATGGTGGCGTGGGCCGGACGCGCCGGGGCGGCAAGCTTTGCCGGGAAGCCGGGCGCGGATCCGGCCGCGGTCGTCTTCGACGGTGTGCGCCACGCGCGCAGCCGCGGGAATGACGTGGTGCTGGTCGACACGGCCGGCCGGCTGCAGACCCAGCGCAACCTGCTCGAGGAGCTGGCGAAGGTTGGACGAGTCACGACCAAGGCCCTCGAAGGCGGCGCCTACGAGTCGCTGCTGGTGCTTGACGCCGTCCTGGGGCTTTCGAGCCTTGCTCAAGCCCGCGCGTTCCACAAGGCGATCCCGATGACAGGGCTCGTACTGGCCAAGCTCGACGGCAGTGCCAAAGGCGGCGCGGTGATCGCGATCGAAAACGAGCTCGACGTCCCGGTCAAGCTGGCGGGAGTAGGGGAGGGCATCGAGGACCTGGAGCCGTTCGACCCGGAAGCCTTCGTGCGCTCATGGTTCGAGGCGGAATAACCCCAGGACCACGCGTCAGGTTCCTGGGTTGTCGTTCGGCCCCCACCCCGACTCTTCTGGGAGCGTCAGAAACTGACATACTTAACGTCAAACCAGATGACGATCCCCAGTGCTTACCTGACGAGTTCCAAGAACACGCGCGCCATTCTGGAATCCGTTCAGCGGGCCGGTGTTCCGACTCGGTTCACGTATGAGTTCCTGAAGCAGCTCGGGTACCCGAGCTCAACTGACCGGCCGATGATTGCCGTCTTGAAGGGACTGGGCTTTCTGGCAGAGTCAGGCGAACCAACCGAACGCTACCGACGCTTCAAGGATTCCGGGCTCTCTAAGTCGGTCATGGCCGAGGCAGTGAGGGCCGCCTACGCGGACGTTTTCACCGTCGATCAACAAGCCAACACCAAGACTACGAACGAGCTCAAGGGCATTTTTGCCCGCCTCTCTGACAAGGGCGAATCTGTCAACGAGAAAATGGCCACGACATTCAAGACACTGTCCGAGATGGCCGATTTCAAGGCATCGCCTCCAGTTGACGCGAATGGATCCGGCGCACCTGCGGCCAAGATCGCTGAGGCCCAACATGGCGCAGCCGCGGCACTTCAGGATTCCCGCGGAGGGAGTCTTCGGCTTCACCACGACGTGCATATTCACCTCCCCGAGTCCACCAACATCGAGGTCTACAACGCTATCTTCCGGAGCCTTCGCGAGCACCTGGGCTGACCTTGGCAACGGACACCTTCCAAGCGTTTCTGTTTCGAGCGGTCACCACTAATGGTCGAGTCAGGCAGTTGGTGGAGACGGGCGTGCTACGTTCGCCCGCTCCGACCGATTTTGTGTTCAGCTCGAACCTCGCTCTGGAACATTTCAGTCTTGAGGCCCGGCTGCAGGCACGACGCATGGGCGAGGTCTACGAGCTGCTTTATTGCCTTGAGAACTCGGTCAGAGAACTTGTCGAGGGAGTGCTAAAAGAAGCCTATGGATTCGACAAGTGGTGGACTGAGGGCGTGCCAGAGGCCATTCGAAAGCCAGCTGAAAAACGCAAGGAAGATGACCTCAAGGCTCGCTGGCACGGTCCGCGGGGGGAATCGCCAATCAACTATGTCGACTTCCCCCAGTACGCAGAAATCATGGTCGAGCGGTGGGCGCACTTCGAGCAGTTGTTGGGGGACAAGGACTGGGTCGTTAACTATTTCGCGGAGCTCAACCGAAGCCGGCGTGCGCTAGCCCACACGGGCAGCCTCACAGAGTCTGATGTCGAGCGGATGGGCATTCGCGTACGGGACTGGCTCCGCGTCGTCGGCTAGCGCGGCTTCTGTCCATGAACCCGCCCTTGCCATCGAGATCCGTCCATGCCCGTAGCTGATCCTCACTGCCACACGCTCGCGTCTGACGGCATGGTCACGCCGGCCCAACTCGTCGACGCCGCCATCAACGCGGGTCTCGACCTGATCGCGATCACCGACCACGACACGATGGCAGCTGCTCGCGAGGTCAAGGAGCGAGGCGAAGCCGCCGGGCTCGCGGTGGTGATGGGGCAGGAGACGACCACGGCGTGGCCGGCTCAGACCCACATCCTCGGTTGGTTTCTCGAGAAGCCGATTGCGCGATCGTTGTCGGTTGAGGACACCGTCAAGGCGATTCGGGACCAGGGCGGGCTCGTGATCGTTCCCCACCCATTCATGCCCACGTACTTCGCCTCGATCCAGCCGGACATGTTGCGCCGGCTCATAGAAAAAGAGCCGGTCGACGGCATTGAAGTCATGTTCACCGCTCCTGCCGGCCCGCGCCGAAGGCGGCTGCTCGACGGATTCATTGATGCGAATCGCGAGCGGCTCGGAGCGTTGATCGGCTCGAGCGACTGTCACTTCGGACGGCACGACATCGCGCAGGTCGTGACCGCGTACGAGGGCGATTTCCGGACCGCCATCGTCGAGCGCAAGACCACGCCGCGCCGCGGTCCTGGGAAGTTGAGCGTGCCCAATGGCATGTTTTGGCGCCAGCAGTGGCGCGCGCTAGTCGATCTACCGCTCAGGCGGCTTCGCGGTCAGATCTAGAACTGCCATCCACCACGGCTTGGCGATGATCTCGCCCGGAGGGCCCCACCCGAGTTGCCACCCGAGCTCACCACCATCGCTTTGTTCACGGATGTCGCTTCATCTGGATAACGTCTCAAAGTAAAGCCGCAAGCCCCCCAACCTCCGTCGTCACCCCTTCGGTTTGGCTTTTTCCGGCTCAGGAGGCGCGACCAGCGTTGCCTCATCACCGATTCTCACCACCGCCACCTGTTCAACATTAACCCCGCCACCCACTGGTCCGGTCCTTACCATGCGACGCTCACGTGCTGGTCTCGCAGAACCTAGGAAGACATCGAGTCCAGATGAGTAGAACTCAATCGACTCCGCCACGGCGACGTTCTCCTGAACCTCAGTCACCTGCATGCGAATCTTTGGACGACGTACCCGACCTATCAGCCCTCCGCCATCCGGATCCTCCACGTCCACTGTCCTCCAGATCGTTGCCAGCCATCCAACTTGAACCCCGGCGCGCGAACCCGCGTTGAGCACGACCTCGTACTGCGGCAAAACCTCGGCGACCTTAGCCTCAACGCTCAAATTGATATGCCTCCTCACCGTGCCGATCCAGGCGAAGGCGCAGGAATAGGACGCAGTTCGATGCCGGCGGGCGGCGAAGGATCTGCCTCGATTCGCTGCTCCAACGCTCCCCAGAAGCCGTCGGATGTTCGCTCAACGCAACCCAATTCAACCTTCCTTGACTCCTTGTCCACCCCTATGACTTCCACTACGCCGCGTTTGTCACCCGTCACGGCGACGACGGCGTTGAACCAGGCTCCGACGATCACGTCCTCACCTTCATCGTATTCACCAATAAGTTTGAGATGTCCAGCGTCACCGCTAATTGCGACCAACTTGGGGACCTTGCTTACCTGCCCCAAGGCGTGGCCAAGGAACTGTCTTACGCCGAACTTCATACCCTCCTCGTACCTGCTCTGCGCGGTCGCACGAAGCGTCGCCACCTCCTGCCTCGCTTCTTCAAGCTGCGCGTCTACTTCTCCTACGTGGCGCACAAGAGCTGGATACCTCACTACTGCAGCAATCGCTCGTCCCAGCGGGCGAATGAGGACTGGGATCGCCGCTATGCCGGCAGCCGCCAGCACCGCTACCACCACTAGCCATTCGAGATGAAGGGGCGTAGCGGCAACATACAGAGCGAGAATCCCGACCACTATGCCGAGAACCACGAAGAACCGACCTATGAACGCGCGCACGCCCGAGCCAGTCTAGAACTTTGCTAGGTACGCTCTTGTTGCTCGCGAGATTTCAGATGACATTTGGGGCCTCCTCGGTCAGTCAACGACTCGAGTCCTCGCTCTCAATAGCGGAATGAAGGCTCGTCCCCTGCCTGACGCCAGGACGGCACTTGCGCACCGCCGAACGCAGGTTTGTACCAGCGTACCGTGTTCGAATCCAGTGTCAAGAGGCCTTAACAAGGGCAAGAATTGGGCACATGAAAGGTGCGGGAGAGCTGATCCGAGAAACGGTCCTCTCGTGGCCCGGAGTCGAGGCTGTGCCGCACCGCTTCGGGGGCACCGAGTACCGCTATGGCCGCAAGGAGATGGGGCACGTTCATGGCGATCGCCTGGCCGACCTGCCATTACCCCGCAAGCTTCACGACGAAGTCATCGCTGCAGGTAAAGCCGAGCCCCACCACGTCCTGCCCGAGACGGGATGGGTCAGCTGCTGGATGAAGAGCCCGGAAGACGCCTCGAACGTGATCGACCTCTTCAGGGTCCAGTACGAGCGCTACGCAAACCCCACGAAGAGCTAGGTCTGTCGTTCCTCGAGGCCCAGGCCGAACATCGCCTCCAGGTCGTGAGCCGAGAACTGCTGAAACGCGACCATCGTCTGCGTGCGCTCGATCCCATCGAGCTTGGTCAGCCGCTGCGTCACCACGTCGGCGAGCTGGTCGTGCTCGCGGACACGCACGATGGCGACGAAATCCCACTCCCCGGTGACCGTGTAGACCTCAGACACCCCCGGCACATCCGCCAGTTTCGGCCCGAGGCTCGTCAGGCCGGCGCGCGTCGACTTGACCAGCAGCACAGCAGTCAGCATCCCAGTCAGCTCGCCTCGATTGGCGCCATCCCGCCGGTAGCCTCGCCGTAAGCCCAAACATCCATATCGCCATAAGTCAGGTCGTGGGACCCAAGGATCGTGCAGATGTGCGTCCGGTGGTCGTTGCCATGGTGCAGCGCCTGGATCAGCACCACCCAGCTGTGCAGCATGAATGGCCGGTTTGAATACTTCGCCTCGTGCGCCTCCTCCGGCGTGATTCGAGGTGCAATCTCGATCAGCTCGTCGCCGCTTCGGACCGCATGCTCTCGCAGGGCCGCGATGCCCGGGAACCTGTCATCGCGCTCGTTGATTTGCGGCTCGCCGCCGCCCAGCCGCTTGATGTACCGCTGCTCCGCGGCCAGCAGGTGAAGGAATGTCGCCGCCAGAGTCCCATAGGTCCCTGGGGAGGTCATCTGCAGCTGCTCCTCAGAGAAACCGCCGCACACGTCCAGCAGATGTAGGTTCGCCCACTTGTTGTACTGGAAGGCCTCGACCAGTAATGGCTCCATGGGCGAAATGCTAATACTTGCTAGACTGTCAAGGCATGCGCCTTGACACCCTGGCGGCGAGGAGCCGCCACCTCGCCCTGTTCGAACGCTATGGAGCGTTGCTCACCAAGCACCAGCAAGACGTCCTCGAGCTGTCCCTGAGGAGCGACTGGTCGCTCGCCGAGATTGCTGATCACCAGGGCACTTCGCGTGCCGCGGTGCACGACATCGTCAAGCGATCAGTGGACGCGTTGGAGGAATACGAGCGGCGGCTGGGCCTGCTGGCGGAAGGGGTCAAGCGGCGCCGGAAGGTCGCTTCCCTCGAGCGTGAGCTCGCCGGCCTGAAGCGCCGCGTCGCTGAGCTGGAAGCGTAGATGTTCGAGGCGCTGGGAGACAGGCTGGCCGCCGCGCTCAAGAAGATCTCAGGCCGTGGCGTGCTGCGTCCTGAGGACGTGGAGGCCGGGCTCCGCGAGGTGCGGCTGGCGCTGCTCGAGGCCGACGTCAACTTCAAGGTCGTCAAGGAGTTCGTGGATCGTGTTCGGGCGCGACTTGTCGGCGCCGAGGTGGCACCCGGCCTGACCGCGCCACAACAGGTCGTGAAGGCGGTCAACCTCGAGCTCATCGAGCTGCTCGGAGGCAACTCCGATGGGCTGCGCTACTCCCCCTCGCCTCCGACCGTGCTCATGCTTGCCGGCCTGCAGGGGTCCGGCAAAACGACCACGGCGGTCAAGCTGGCGCTGCTCGCCCGGCGCGAGGGCCACAAGCCGATGGTGGTCGCGCTCGACCTGCGGCGCCCGGCTGCCGTCGAGCAGCTGAGGATCCTGGCGAGCCAGGAAAGCATCGCGTTCCACTCGGGCCAAGGCTCCGTCGAAGGCATCGCCAGCACGGCCCTCAAGGAGGCATCGAGGCTCGGCAACGATGTCGTGATCCTGGACACCACCGGCCGCCTGCATGTCGATGCCGAGCTGATGGCCGAGCTCAAGCGGCTCAAGGCTGCCTTGCCGGTGACGGAGACGCTGCTCGTCGCCGACGCCATGACCGGCCAGGAAGCGGTCAAGGTGGGGGAGGCGTTCGCGGGAGCGGTCGGCCTCAACGGAGTGATCCTCACCAAGCTAGACGGCGATGCGCGCGGGGGCGCCGCCCTTTCGCTGCGCCTCGCCACCGGCCAGCAGATCCGATTTGCCGGCACAGGGGAGCGGCCGCAAGACCTCGAGGTGTTCCACGCCGAGCGCATGGCGTCGCGCATCCTCGGGATGGGGGACCTCCTCAGTCTCATCGAGCGCGCGGAGCGAACCATCGACCAGGAGGCTGCCAAGGAGGTGGAGAGCCACCTGCGCGCCGGCCACCTCACGTTTGACGACTTTCTCGTCCAGGTTCGACAGCTGCGCAGCCTGGGCTCACTGGAAGGCGTGCTCGACATGGTGCCGGGCGGGGCGAAGCTGAAGGGCCAGGTCGCGGGCGCCGATACCGAGCGCGAGGTTCGCCGCATGGAGGCGGTGATACTTTCGATGACCGCTCGCGAGCGCAACCACCCCGAGATCATCGACGGCGCCCGCCGGCGCCGAATCGCCCGGGGCAGCGGCCTGCAGCCGGCGGATGTCAATCGCGTGCTGAAAGCGCGCGAAGCCATGCAGCAGGTCGCCAAGCAGCTCGGGCTTGGAAATCGCGGCAGCAAGGCCGGCGCCAGCCGGCTGTTTGGACAAGGAGGTTCGGGTTGGTCAAGATAAGGTTGAGGCGGATGGGGGCGAAGAAGCACCCCTTCTACCGCCTCGTGGTGGCGGACTCGCGCTCGCCGCGAGACGGCCGGTTCATCGAGCACCTCGGGTACTACGATCCGATGACGGACCCGGTAAAGGTGAAGATCGACGTCGACAAAGTCGAGCGCTGGCTCCGGCAGGGCGCTCAGCCGAGCGAAGCCGCGCGGAGCCTGTTGAAGCGGGAGGGGATTCTTGAGCGACGCACAGAGAAGTCGACCACCGATCAGGCGTGACCAGCGGCGGGGCGGCTACAACCGCGGCTTCCGGCGTGAAGGTCCTTCCGGCCCGCCGGGGCCTGCTGTGGACTACCGGGCGCTGGTGGAGTACGTGGCGCGCTCGCTCGCCGAGAAGCCGGACGAGGTGCTGGTGGAAGCATTCGAGCGGGGCGGCGGCACCGTCGCCATCAAGGTGAAGCTTGCGGACGGCGACGTCGGCAGGTTCATCGGCAAGGCAGGACGCAACATCGAAGCGATCAGGACGCTGATTCGCGTCGCGTCGTCGCGCGACCACAAGCGTGTGTTCGTCGACCTCGCGAACCCGTCATTGACCGACTCCTCGTCGCGTCAGCGCCGGGAGGACCATGCCGGAGGTTCGCCCTCGTGATCCGTGTCGGGCAGGTGACCGGCGCCTACGGGCTGGACGGGGCTGTCAAGGTCATTCCCTTGACAGATTTCGAGGATCGCTTCAACACCGGCGCTGCGCTGGTGCTCGACGGCTGCGAGCGCCAGGTCGAATGGTGCCGAGCCAGCCAGCCAGGGCTGGTGGTGAAGCTCCTGGGGATCGACAACCGCACGGTGGCCGAGCTGTTTCGGGGCCGCTACCTGGAGGTCCCGGACGCGGCGAGGCGCCCGCTTGGGGACGGTCGCTTCTACCACCACCAGGTCGTCGGGCTGCCGGTGCAGACCGGCTCGGGCCAGCCCCTCGGCACGATCGCCGAGGTCCTGGAACGGCCGGCCAACGACGTCTGGGTCAGCCGCGAGGGCGCGGTCGAGCACCTGATCCCAGCGACCAGGGACGCGGTCCTGGAGGTGGACCTCGCGGCACGGCGCGTCGTCGTCGCGGACTGGCTGGTCGAGACCGAGGACGCGTAGGGAGATCTCGATGAGGTTTGACGTCGTGACGATCTTCCCGGCCATGTTCGGCGCCGTGTTCGAGCACGGCGTCGTGGGCCGCGGCATCGAGCGCGGGATCGTCCAGGTTCGCACCCACGACCTTCGCGACCACACGCACGATCGTCACCGGCAGGTGGACGACATGCCCTTCGGCGGCGGCCCTGGCATGGTCCTCAAGCCAGAGCCGGTCTTCGAGGCTGTGGATTCGATCCGCCCCCACAATCCCGGGCCGGTGGTGTTGATGGAACCTTGGGGCGAGCGCCTCGACCAGAACCTCGCGGCGGAGCTGGCGTCTGAGCCGGGCTTGATCATCGTTTGCGGCCGGTACGAGGGCATCGATGATCGAGTGCGGACCGGACTGGCGGCACGCGAGATATCGATCGGCGACTACGTTCTCAGCGGGGGCGAGATCCCCGCGATGGTGCTGATCGACGCGGTGGCACGCCTGCTGCCGGGTGTCGTGGGCGATCCCGAGTCGCTGGCTCAAGACAGTTTCACGGATGAACCCGCCGGGTGGCCCCAGTTCACGCGTCCCGCAGACTATCGGGGGTTGATGGTCCCCGACGTGCTCCTTTCCGGTGACCACGCCCGCATCAAGCAATGGCGCCGCCGCCAGGCGGCCGAAAGAACTTCCGCCCATACCAAGGAGTTGAACCAGACATGAACGTCATCCAGCAGCTCGAGAAGGAGCAGCAAAAGGAAAAGGTCCCCGCGCTTCGCGCGGGCGACACGGTCAAGGTGCACGCGAAGGTCGTCGAGGGCACGCGCGAGCGCATCCAGGTATTTGAAGGCACGGTCATCCGCGTGACCGGCGGCGGCCTGCGCCAGAATTTCACTGTTCGCCGCGTCACGCACGGCGTCGGTGTCGAGCGCACGTTCATGATCCATTCGCCGCGCATCGACAAGATCGACGTCCTCCGTCACGGCGACGTCCGCCAGGGCCGGCTCTACTACCTGCGCGGCAAGGTCGGCAAGGAGGCTCGCATCCGCGAGCGCCGGCAGCTGACGCGCGAGTCGGAAGGCGGGGCCGACGCGAAAGAGAACGGTGAGGAGGAATCCGAGGAGTAGCCTCCCTCCCCCTGGAGGGGGGAGGGTCGGGGAGAGGGGTTCGAGCCCTTGTTAAGCGGGCTGGTGCCTGATGCCCTTCGTCGGTAATCTCACCCTATGACGCGTCCGATGCTCTGGCGCTACGAGCGTATGGCCGGCGCCATGGGTTACTCCGTGGTGGCGGGCGTGGACGAGGTCGGAATGGGGCCCCTCGCGGGACCGGTCGTGGGCGGCGCCGTGGTGCTGGCGATCGGGACTCGGATCCCAGGCCTGGACGATTCCAAGCTGCTCACCGCCGAGGAGCGCGAGCGCCTGGACAGGATCATTCGTCGACGAGCGCTCGCAGTCTCCGTCTGCGCGGTCGACCACGCCCAGGTCGACCGGCTGGGCCTCATCCGGGCACGCCACCTCGCCACCGCAGGGGCGGTCGCGGGGCTCCAGGTGCCGGCCGAGTATCTGCTCGTCGACGCGTGGGACGTGCCCGAAGCGCCGCTTCCGCAGATGGCGGTCGTGAGGGGCGACCGGACCTGCGCCTCGATCATGGCCGCCAGCATCGTCGCCAAGGTCGCGCGCGACCAGACCATGATCGAGTACGACCGGATCTATCCGGGCTATGGCTTCGCCGGGCACAAGGGCTACGCCACGCCCCAGCATCGGGCGGCGATCCGGCGCCTGGGTCCAAGCCCCATCCATCGGACGTCGTGGGCGCCGTTTCGAGAGTTCGCCGCCAACTAAACCTCGGTCGCGCCGGTGAGAAGGTGGCGGCCGAGCTCCTCAAGCGTCGCGGCTACGAGGTGGTTGGCGCGGGCTTCACAGCCCGCCGGGGCGAGATCGACCTCATCTGCCGGCGAGGCGGGGAGCTGGTGATCGTCGAGGTCAAGACCAGGACCACCGAAGCCTTCGGGACGCCGGCCGAGGCGGTGGGCCCGCGCAAGCGGAGGGCGCTCGCCGCAGCCGCGGCAGAATACCGGTTGCTGGCGGGCTGGAAGGGCCCGATCCGCTATGCGGTCGTGGGCCTGGTCGGCAGGCCCGATGGTGGATTCGACAGCGAGCTCATCGAGGACCCTTTCGAATAGCGTCAGGTTTCCGAGATGCTGCCCTCTAACGCACGCAGCCTCGCATTGGCGAACGTGAGCATGACGGCGACGAGCGCGCACCCGGCGGCGACCATCAGAAAACCCCCCAGGATCATGGCGAGGCCGACGACCGGGGTCGAAGGGATCGGCCCCAGGTTCGCGGCGCCGGCCGCCGCCTGCTCGCCGAAGAGGAACAGGGCGAGCGCTCCGATGCTGATGACCGAGAACCCAAGCGAGCCGCCGATCGAGGTGAGCGATCCGAGGACGCCGACGGACCTCCGGTCATCGGTGGCCTCGAAGTGGGGATCGATGGCGCCGCCTGACACCGAGATCGATACAAATCCGAAGGCGAGCCAGACCCCGAAGATGACCAGCTCCAGAAGCTGGATGGCGCCGCTCTTGCTCGCCACGGCGACTGCGGCGCTGAACACGAGCATGGTCGCGAGCACCACCGGGAGCGCGATGAAGACCTTCGCCCGGAGCAGCTGCCACATCGTGAGCGGGGCCAGGCGCAGCAGCTGGAAGCCTCTGCGCTCGCTTGGGATGGAGGGCGTGGCGAGAGCCGAAGACATGAACATCGAGAGAAACGTGACCAGCGCCACGTTCGACCAGAACCCGCTGAGGTTGCGGGCCGGCTGGCTGAGCGCGGCTGCATAACCAAGCGGCAGCAGCATGGCCGGGAGAAGTCTTGTCAATCGGCGCACGTCGCGGCGGAATCCAAGCCAATCCTTCTTGGCGATTGCGAAATATGGAGACCCGGCTCGCTGGACCCCCTCTCCCCTGTGGGGAGAGGGTTGGGGAGCGGGGCGTGAGCCAGGTACGGCCCGCCGCCGCCAGACCGTGGTTGCGCGTCCGAAGACCCCCAGGCCGAGCACCAGCGTTCGTCCGTAAAGCAGCTCCGCTGTAGTGACCAGGAGCGCGGCGAGGGCCAGCGCCGCGAGCATCCAGAAGAGAGCGCTCGCCGTGTTGCCCTGCAGAGTTGAGCTCAGCGCATGCCCTGGCCAGGTGGTCGGCAGCCAGTCGATGCGCTGCACGACAGAGGCGAGGTTCGAGATGTCAGGGCCGTTGCCTCTGCGCCCGAACGTCTTCCTCAGGTTGAGGTTCCAGGCCAGGTACAGGCCCGCGCCGGTGAGACCCGCCACCGCCGCCGCCACGTCGCGGGCCATCTTGGCCGGCACCCAGCGCAGGATCACCGTCATCAAGATCGCCTGCAGCGCCGTGACGACCAGGACTTGGACGGCGATCAGAACCAGCGCCATCGGGAAGTAGAACCAGGGCGCGCCCGCGCCGGCTCCAACTCCCAGGACACCGGCGGCGAGGACGAAGCTGAGCAGCAGGTTGGCGGTCACGGCGCTCATGAGTCGCGCCACAAAGATGTCGCGGTTGCGGACAGGCGCGACCACGAGCTGCAGCAGGTCGCGGCCGACGAAGAGCGAGGCGATCACGGTTGGAAAGCCGACGACCAGCATCAGCAGGGAAAGGCCTGTGAAGCCCGCCGCCAGCAGCGTGTCGAGGGCGAAGGGCAGGAAGTGGCCGGCGGTCGCCCCGATCGCAAAGGCGCCACCGCCAAGAAATACACCCGCCACGAGGAGGGTGATCGCGAGTATCACCAGCCGCGCCGGGTTGCGCTTCAGGAGCCGGTTGCGAGCCGCGAGGAGCTCCGTCCGCACGATGATCGGGAGGGCGCCGGCCATGGTTACGAGCCCCCCGCCAGCAGCCTCTCGATCATCTCGCGCGATTCCGGCCCGGCCGTGAGCTTGAGGAATAGATCCTCCAGGTTGGCTCCCTCGCTCCCGGTCTGGACGCGCAGCTCGTCCATGCTCCCGATGGCGACGATCCGGCCGCGGTCGATGATCGCGACCCGCCGGCACAGTGCCTGCGCCACCTCCAGGATGTGAGTCGACAGGAGCACGGTCGTGCCGCGGGCGGCGAGCTCTTCGAGTAGGTCCTTGACCAGGCGTGCTGATCGCGGGTCGAGCCCGTTGGTGGGCTCGTCCAGCAGCAGCACCGAGGGTTCGCGGATGAGCAGCGATGCGAGGCCGATCTTCTGACGCATGCCGTGGCTGTAGCTGCCGATCAGCTCGCCGTCCTTCTGGGCCAGGTCGAAGAGGTTGAGGAGCCTCGCCTTCCGTTCTTCGCGTTGCGGGCCGCGCGTCATCCCGTACAGGTCAGCGACGAAATCGAGAAATTCGCGTCCCGTCAGGTGCGGATGGACGAAAGGCTCCTCGTCCAGGTAACCGAGCCTCGCCTTCGCCGGCAGGGGCTGGGCCACGATGTCGATACCGTCGATGAGCGCTGTCCCCGACGTGGGCCGGAGCAAGCCGCACAGCATGCGCAGGGTAGTCGTCTTGCCAGCGCCGTTGGCGCCCAGGAAACCGAAGATTTCACCCCGCCGCGCCTGAAAGCTGACGCCATCGACGGCTGTGACCGTGCCGTAGCGCTTGACCAGCTGGCGTGCCTCGACGGCCGCTGCTGCTTGGGAGACAGGCGTTGCCATGCCTGACGCAGGTTACAAGCAGCGGGTCAGCGGAAGTGCCGGTCCAGCCGCGATGAGTAGCTGGTGCCCAAACTGTCGGCGGCGCGAAGCAGCCAATCCTCGATCCGACGACGCCCACGAGGCGGTTGATTGGAAACCAGGTAGTCGTCCATCAAGCCTGCGAGCTCCTGGGGCGTCAGGATCACGTCTTTCAAGAACCGCCCCAATACGCGGGCGGCCATGAGCGTGACAGTCGGCGGTGTGAAAAAGATCCGCCGCTGGTGCTGGATGGCAATGGCGATGCTGTCGACGAGGTCGGCATAGGTGACGATGTCCGGTCCCGCCGCGTCCGCGATGACGCCTCCCGCCTCGCCTGCGGCCCAGGTCGCGATTTCGGCCACGTCCTCACCGGCCACCGGCTGCAGCCGGTATTTCCCGTGGCCCGTGATGAAGAACGCGGGGAACCGCCTCAGCAGCCAGGCGATGTTGTTGATGAGGATGTCTCCCGGCCCGAAGATCAATGTCGGCCTGACGACCGCCCACTGCAACCCTGACTGGCGCACCACGGTTTCCGCGCGGGCTTTGGCGGCGTAGAAGTCGAGTGGGGAATCGAAGCTCGGGTTGCACACGCTGATGTGGACGACTTTGCGCACGCCGGCCCCGGCGGCCGCGCCCATCAGTCTTCGGGTGTTGGCGATCGCATCGCCGAAACCCACTCCCGAATGCGGGTAGCGGATCCAGTACGTGTTGTAGAGGACGTCGACGCCGCGAAGGCTTTCGATCAATGCCTCACGGTCGGTGAATTGAAGCGGTGCGACCTCGACGTCCATCTCCTCCGCGCCAATCCGGCGGGGCTGGTTGGTCAGGGTGCGGACTCGCCGCCCATCGGCAAGGAGCCGGCGCGCGATGAACCCCCCCGTGAAGCTGAACGCGCCGGTGACGGCGTCCAGTTCGGCCAAGTCAGAAGGGGAATCGAGTCAGGTGGTACGCCGGCGAGTCGGGCGTGACGTGTCCGGAGATGACGACGCGCGGTCGATGCCTGACCGCTTCCGCCTGGTGCACCTCCGGCCGCAGGCCGTTGAAGATCGGAAACCGCAGCGTGCCGTCGGGCGACCATTCCGAGTAGCGCACACTGACCACGACCTCGGGTCGAACCCAGCGCACCGGCCTCGTCATGATCGGCGGGGGGTCGAGAGGCGAGGTGTCGGTGGCCAGGTCAGCCAGCATTTCTCGGATCGACTTCATCGCGGGCTCGTCGTAGCCGCCCCCGACCGTCCCGCACGGCAGCAGCCGGCCGTCCTCGTGGTAGCCGACGAGCAGGGCCTCGAACGGTCTCTCTCCCGTCCAGCCGATGACGACGAAGTCGTCGGACTTCACGGCCTTGACCTTCAGCCAGAAGGGACTGCGCTGCCCAGGTACGTATGGGCTCTGGATGTGCTTCGCAACCACACCCTCGAGTCCGCGCTCGAGGCAGGCTTCGAACAATTCGACGCCGTCCTCTTCGATGTGGTCGGGGACGAAGATGTGGCCGCCGGCCTCGACCGCCTTGCGCAGACGTGCTCGTCTACGCGCGAGCGGCTGGCGCAGCAGCGGCTTCTCATCGAGATACAGCGCATCGAACGCGAGGTACGCGACCGGAATCTCGTCCTTGCGCGCGGCACCGCCGGCAAGACGCTCGCGCAGGCGGGTGTAATCGGGACGCCCATCCGGATCGGTGGCCACGAGCTCGCCGTCGATCACGCTTCCGGGTGGGATGCGAGCCGCGGCCTTCGTCACCTCGGGCAGGTCGGCGGTCACGTCGTTGAGGCCGCGATCCTGGAGGTGGACCTTGCCTTCGGGGTCGCGAAAGAGCATGCATCTGAGCCCGTCCCATTTGACCTCGAAGAGGTACTCGGGGGAGCTGAACGGAGCCTCGGCCGAGGCCGCCTGCATAGGCCGCAGCTCGGCGGGAAAGCTCTCGAGCTCGATCTGGAGCTGGTTCGAGTCCACGGCTCCAGATTAGCCTCACCCCCTCCCACCTTCAGGGGGGAGGGCTGGCAGAGGGGTGCGCCGGGAGCTGGCTTCGCCAGGCCCGGCGCCTCAAGGGGGGAGTTCCCCCCTTTTCAACTAGAGGGGCGTGAGCAGTCGAGGGCGTTACGACGCTTTGCGGCGCGCCTTCTTCACTTCTGGGGCTGCCTTCTCGCGCGCGGCGCGTGACTTCTTGGCGGCGTCGACCGATGCCCTCAAAGCCTCCATCAGGTCCATGACCTTCGCGGTCTGCGGCACCGCCGGCGCCTCGATGACCTCGCCGTCGATCTTGGCCTGGACGACCCTCATCACCGCCTCGCGGTACTCGTCCTTGTAGCGGGCCGGGTCGAACGAGTCGGCGAGGCTCTCGATGAGCGCCTTGGCCATCTCGAGCTCCTTGGGATTGATCTTGATCTCGCCTTCGAGGCCCTTGAGCCCCTCCGCCGAGCGGATCTCGTCCGGCCAGTGGAGCGTGTTCATCAGGAGCACGTCGCCGGTCGCGTGCAGAGCGGCGAGACGCTCCCGATCGCGCAGCGCGATCTTCGCGACCGCCATTCTGCCGGTCGCTTCGAGCGCCTTCCGCAGGAGGTGGTAGGGCTTCTTGCCCAGCTCCTCAGGTTCCACGTAGTAAGCGCTGTTGTAGTAGAGGCCGGGCTCGATGTCATCGCTCGGAACGAATTCGTGGATGTCGATGCTGTGCGCGGTCGCCAGCGGGACGTTGTCGAGATCCTTCTCGTTGATGATGACGTAACGGTCCTTGCCGACCTCGAAGCCTTTGAGGATCTCGCCATAAGCGACCTCGTGCTCGCCCTCCGGGCACCAGCGCTTGTAGCTGATCGGCGAGCGATGTTCCGGGCACAGCTGCCGGAACGAAACCTTGGCCGTGGATTCGGTGGCGTTGTAGAGGCGGATGGGGATCGACACCATCCCAAACGAGACGACTCCTTTCCACATCGATCGGGGCATGGCGTCGAAGTTTACCTCCTTATCCGTCTCTGCTGGCTACTTTTCGTAGGTAGCTTGGATCCAGCCGCCAAGCACCTCATTGAAGGTTTGAGGGTCCTCGAGGTACGAGAGATGGCCCGTTGAGGGCAGAACCTCGAGGCGGGCGGCGGGCATCTCGCGGGCGGCCTGCTGCGCGTAACTCAACGGGAAATAGTCTCGCTCACCCCACACGAGCAGGGTTGGGCACGAGATCTCTTGCATGCGTCCCCACACCTTGTAGCCCGGCTCGGCCTCGTGAATCGCCACGCTGCGATAGACCTCGAACTGAAGGCGTCCTGCTCCAGGCCGGCTCGCGGTCTCGAGCGCGTAGTCAAGAGCCAGCTGGCCGTGCGGGATGCGATACGGGTCGACCGCGAGCCGCCGGATCGTCCGCTCCATCCGCCGTCGCGTGGGCCGGGCGCCGGCGGCCAGCCCGAGCAGCGCGCCGAGGACTGGATGGCGCGTTGCCATCACGAAGCCCGGCGGTCTGGGGCCTACCCCGCCGGCGTCGACGAGGACCAGGCCGGCGACCCTCGGTCGCAGGCGCGCGAAGTGCAGGAGCGACATGTAACCGCCGAGCGAATGGCCCACGAGTAGCGGCCAGTCGAACCGGTCGAGGAATTCGACGAGCCATTCAAGCATCCGCTCCATGGTGCCCGGGCTGGGCCACGACGGAATCGACGTCTCGCCATGGCCGGGCATGTCGACCGCCACGACGTGTCGTCGCGCTGCCAGTGCGGCCAGCGTCGGGTACCAGAGCGCGGCCGAGCCGCCCGAACCGTGCAGCAGCACGGCATGCGGCGAATCGGGATGCCCGGTTGTAACCCAGTGGGTGCGCAGGCCCGCCACCTCGGCCTCGTAGTGCTCGACCTCGACGCCGGCGGCGCGATAGAGAGCGTCCCCGGCTGCCCGCAGCCGCGACGCCACCAGCGGTGCCTCAGGCGCCAATGTCCCGCCGCTTCATCACCATTGCGGCCGCCATCAGTCCCGCCATCACGATTACGAGCATGACTACCAAACCAGTTTGGTCCACTCCGGCAGTGAGCGGCTGGCCGTAGAGCTTGAATGCGGACAGGTCTTGTACCCAGGCCGGCAGCTTGAAGATGGGTCCAAGCTGGACGGTGAGGTAGCTCGCAAAGGCAAACGCACCGAGTATGCCGACGGTCGCGCGCGGGATCCTCGAGGCGAGCAGGGCGCCTACCGTTCCGAACACGAGCGTGAACGGCACCAGCATCAACGAGGCCTCGGCGAGGCGCCGGTGGTTCAGGTCGATCGACTGGGAGTGGGCTTCGAGCCCGACAGCTACGCCGCTCACAGCAGCGATGACGAGCGCCCCGAGCGTGAGCACGGTCAGGCGCTCGACGACCACACGAGGTCGAGACACCGGGTTGCTGAGAACGAGCTCCAGTCGACCATCCGAATCCTCTGCGCTCCAGCGTGCGACCTGCGTGATCGCGAAGCCCGCCATGAGGAGCTGCGCGAATCCAAACCAGATGAAACCCAAGAACGACGCGTAAATGTTGCCGTTCACAAAGAGGGCGAAATAGGGCGCGAGCTCCGGGATGGCAAGGAGAGGCTTGACGATGGCCTTCGTGAGCAGGACGAAGACCGCGCCCAAGGCCGAGAGGCCCACGGTCCAGACCAGGAGGCTGAAGCGACGCTCATAGAGATCGCGCACGACGGGAACGCGCCAGATGGGCGACCTCGACATCTGGTAGCTGGCGCTCCTGGTCGGGGTGGGGAGGGTGATCAGCGGCGACCCGACGTCGCGATAACGGAATGCGAACGCCGCCAGCGCCGCGGCCGCGACGGCGACGCCGAGCAACAGCAGCGTGGCCGTCCCGTCGAGGGTCCCTCCTGGCGTGAGAGGCGAGCTCCGCTCGTAGTAGTGAAAAGGCGACAGCCACCGCCACCGCACCAGGTCGTCGAACGTCCGGCTGAGGCTGTTGATCAGGAAGAGGCCGAGGAGGATGACGCCCGCAACAGCAGTGGAATTGCGGGCGCTCGTGAACTGCGCGACGAGCAGCGTCAGCGAGTAGCAGCAAGTGCCGAGCGCCGCGAGCACGACTGCCGCTTCCAGCGCCGTCGCCGCGCTGATCGTCTCGCCCCCGCTCGCCACACCCGCCAGCAGGCCCGCGCTCCCCGCCAGGGCGGCGACTGAGCCGCCGGTTCCAAAAGCGGCGACGCGCGCTGCGATCATCCGCGGCCTCGACAGCCCGCTGGCCAGGAGCGCCTGCACGAGCCCGCGCTCCTCGTCTCCGCGCGCGGCGCCACTGGCGGAGGCGAGGCCCCAGATTGCGAACAGGATCGCGAGGAATCCATAGGCGCGCCACTCCACGTACCCGCCGACGGTGTCGGGGCGGATCGGGGGCGCGATGATAACCGTGAACTGCGAGGCCAGGACCGATATCGAGCGGCCGAATGCCTGGCGCTCCTCCGCAGTGTGGCCCGCGATCTGGTAGAAGCCGGCCGCCTGCACCAGCGTGACCAGGAACGCCACCGCGCCGAAGCCTGCGATTCCCCAACGGCCCAGGCGGAGGGCCAGGATGTACGCGGCCATCACGGGGTCAAGGCTTTCGCCGGTGCGGTTTCCCTGTAGTACTCGAGGAATATCTCCTCGAGGCTGGGCTCGTGGCTGACCAGGTTGGTCACCGTCGAGCCGCGGAGGGCGTGGAGCAGTGGTTCGAAGCTGCCTTTGACGATGCATTTGGCCGTGTAGTCGGCGGCGACCACGTCTTCGACGCCGGCTGCGGAGCGCATCGCCTTGACGGGCATCTCGGTCCCGGGTGCGAATTCGAGCTCCACGTGGTGAAAGCGGATTGCGTGCAGCTCGTCCAGGTCCGCGATCGTCACCAGCCGACCCGAGCGGATGATCCCGACCCGATCGCACATGCGCTCGACCTCGGAGAGGATGTGAGAAGAGAGGAAGACGGTCGATCCGCCTTCACGCGCTTCCGACAGGAGGGCGAAGAATTCCTGTTGGTTCAAAGGGTCCAGCCCGCTGGTCGGCTCGTCCAGGATCAACAGCCGCGGTTGATGCATGAAGGCGAGCACGATGGCCAGCTTTTGCTTGTTGCCGCTCGAGTATTCGCGGTAGCGGCGGCTGAGGTCGAGGTTGAATCGCTCCGCGAGGCTGCGCACGCGCTTGAGGTCGGCGCCTCCCCGCAGCGCGCCGAGGTAGGCCACGACCTCTGAGCCGCGCAGGCTGCCGAACTGCGGCATCTCTCCCGGGATGTAGCCGACTTGGCGCTTGACCGCGACGTAGTCGTGGATGCAGTCGAGGCCGAAGATTTGCGCCGCACCGGCCGTCGGCCTGATGAGCCCCATCAAGCAGCGGATGGTCGTGCTCTTGCCGGCGCCGTTCGGCCCGAGGAAACCGAAAACCTCCTGCGCCTCGACATGAAGGTCGAGGTCGAACAGGCCCCGACCCAGGCCGTAGTTCTTCGACAGCTTTGAAGTCCGAATCGCCGCGACGTCCACAGTGGCTGCATATTAGTGAGCCATGAGGCTGGGTGACCTCGAGCTGTACATCCTCATCGCCGGGAGGTGGAAGGCCGACGGCGGGCTGATGTTCGGTGTCGTCCCCAAGGTTCTGTGGGAGAAGCAGAAGCCGGCCGACGGCAACAACATGATCGACTGCGCATGCGTGGGTTTGATCGCACGTGTGAACGGACGGGTGATCGTGTGCGAGACGGGCATCGGCACCAAGCTCAGCGAGAAGCGCGCGCGACAGGTCGTCTTGCGTGAGCCCGAAGGACTGCTGCACTCGCTGAGGAAGGTTGGTATCCGCCCTGATGAAGTCGACGCGGTGATCACGACTCACCTGCACTGGGATCACGCGGGTGGACTCACCCGGCTCGAGGGCGGCTGCCTCGAGCTTACGTTTCCGAAGGCGCGTCACTTCATCCAGCGCAGCGAGTGGGACTTCGCGCTGCATCCGGATGTGCGCAGCCAGTCGGGATACGTCACCGACGACTTCACGCCTCTGGAGGATGGAAACCACCTCGTCGAGTTCTTGAACGGGGATGCGGAGGTGTTGCCGGGCGTTCATGTTCGTCAAGTCGGCGGGCACACGCCGGGCAGTCAGGTCATCGTGCTGCGCTCGGGCGAGCTCGCGTGCGCGGTGACCGGCGACCTCGTCTGTCAGACGCCGCACCTGCGAGTGCCGTGGACCATGTCGGCCGACCTCGAGCCGCTGCGGGTGCTCGAGGAGAAGGCGCGGCTGTTCGACGAGGCGCAGAAGCATCGATGGCTTTTGGTGTTGAGCCACGAGCCGGACATGCCCGCCGGGTACCTCGAAGAGGACGGCCGCTGGCGCCCCGAACCGCGCCTGTCCTAGCAGAATCCCCTCTCCCGGCAGGGGAGAGGGTCAGGGAGAGGGACGTGCAGCACCCTCGTCGGCGCTGCTAAGGACTGGGAAAAGGGAGTTGAGGGGCGCGTGGAGGTAAATGGGGGTCGCGTGGTTGGAGTAGTGAAGTTCGCAAATTAACATCGCAAAATGCTTGACACCGAACATATTTTCGCTACACTACAAACATGTGTTCTGAGGGTGGGGAGCGGGGGAAGTGGACCTCGCGGGAGGTTTTCTAGGAGATCCATTTACTGCTCAATCACCTTGCGTCAGAGGACCTCAACTCGGTGCCTGCGGAGGCGATGGGGGATGACCAGATCGCGCTCCAGCGCATATGCAACCGCGTCCAGGCCGAGGGGCTGCGCCGGCTCCGGCGCTTCGACAGCGGCCAGGGTTACGCCTCTTCTGGAGCCCTGAGCGCGCGCGCTTGGCTGCGCTGGCAATTGAACCTGACGGCTACGTCGGCCTCGGAGCGGGTCGCGATCTCACGAAAGATGCCGACTCTACAAAATACGGAGCAGGCCCTAGCCGATGGCGACATCAGCTACCGGCACGTGGCCCTCATCGCCGAGACCGCGAGCCAGCTCGGCGACAAGTTCGAAGCCCAGGCGGAGACCATCCTGGTCGAGGCGGCCAAGGAGCTCGATCCCTGGCGATTGCAGCGAGCGATCTGGCACCTGAAGCACTGCCTGGAGCCGGATGGCGTTCTCAGCGATGCCAACAAGGCCAACAGCCGGCGCTTCCTTTCCCTCAGCCAGACCTTCGACGGCGTCTACCGGATCGATGGCTGGCTCGACGCCGAAGGCGGCGCGGTCCTCAACACGGCCCTGAATTCGGTCATGGGACCCAGGCTTGCTGACGACGACCGGAGTGCGCCCGAGCGCCGCGCCGATGCAGCGGTGGAGATGGCACGCCGGTTGTTGGACGGAGGGCAGCTGCCCGAGGTCGCGGGCCAGAAGCCGCACCTGGCGGTCAGCGTCGACATGGCCACCCTGAGCAAGGAGCCAGGCTCGATGGCGGCTGAGCTCGAGTGGTCGCAGCCGATCCCGGCCGAGACCGCCCGCCGGCTTGCATGCGACGCCGCGATCACTCCCATCATCGACAGCGAGGCCGACCACACCAGCCGCGTGGTGCCGGGTGCGACGCGGCGGGCGCTGATCGCCCGAGACAGGGGCTGCCGCTTTCCTGGCTGCGACTGTCCACCGGCGTGGACTGATGCACACCACCTCAAACACTGGGCCGATGGCGGGCCGACCACCCTCGACAACCTGATCCTCTTGTGTCGCCGGCATCACAGGCTGGTGCACGAAGAGGGCTGGACCCTTGAGCTCGCGCAAGATCGAGAGCTGGTCGCGATCCCGCCTTAACACCCTGGGCTGTCATCGCGATTTTGTAGCGCTAACGTCGCCCGCGTGCTCGCCACCGTCGACTCCTGCGTGCTCGCCGGTCTCGAGGCCCGACGCGTCGAGGTCCAGGCCGACAGCGGCAACGGAGAGACCAGGTTCTTTCTCGTCGGAATGGCCGCTACCTCGGTCAAAGAAGCGCGCGAGCGCGTCCGTTCCGCGATCAAGAACAGCGGTCTGGATTTTCCGCGCAAGCGACTGACCGTCAACCTCGCGCCCGCGGAGATTCGGAAAGAGGGCAGTGGGCTTGACCTGCCGATCGCCATCGCCATTGCGCTCGCGGAGGTGGGCAAGAGGGCGCCCGCTCGCAGCGCGTTCCTCGGCGAGCTCGCGCTCGATGGTGCGGTCAGGCACGTCGACGGCGTGCTGGTTGCGGCTCGCTGCCTGAAGAGGGTCGGCTTCGATCGGGTCTTCGTTCCCGCCGCAGATGCGAGCGAGGCCGCGCTCATCGACGGGCTCGAGGTCATCCCGTGCGAACACCTGGCGGGCGTGTTTGCGCACCTCCTGGGCGAGGCGCAGATCACTCCCCTGCCCTTCACCGAGATTGCGCCCGATCCGACCACCGGTGCTCTCGAACACGACCTGGCGGAGGTCCACGGCCAGGAGGAAGCCCGCCGGGCGATCGAGGTCGCCGCCGCCGGAGGCCACCACCTGCTGCTGAGCGGCCCGCCCGGCTCCGGCAAGACCATGCTCGCCCGCTGCCTGCCCGGTATCCTGCCACCGCTCGAGCTCGCCGAGGCATTCGAGGTGGCACAGGTCCGAAGCCTCCTCGGCGACCTCGTACCAGGTCGCCCGCTCGACTGGACGCGTCCCTTCCGTACTCCGCACCACGGCGTCTCCATGGCCGGGCTCATCGGCGGTGGATCCGGGTTCGCCATGCCCGGAGAGATCAGCCGAGCCAACCATGGCGTCTTGTTCCTCGACGAGCTCGCCGAGTTCCAGGCCCCAGTTCTTCAGGCGCTGCGGCAGCCCCTCGAGACGGGACGCGTGACGATCACCAGGTCCGGCGGCGCCGTCACCTACCCCGCGCGCTTCACCCTGGTGGCAGCCACGAATCCGTGCCCATGCGGATGGCTTGGCGATCCGGTGCGCACCTGCCGCTGCACGCAGGCCGTGGTCGACGGCTACCAGCGCCGCCTGTCCGGACCGCTGCTCGACCGCATCGACCTCCAGGTCGGCGTGCGCCGCGTACCGCTGGTGGAGCTGGCCGCCGAGCCGCGCGGAGAGGCGTCCCACGTCGTGAGAGAGCGTGTACTGGCCGCGAGAGCGCGCCAGCAGGCGCGGCAGGAATGCCTCAACGCCCAGCTGAAACCGAGCCGCTTGCGCCACCTCGCCGCGATGGAGCCCGGCGCCAAACGCACCCTCGAGCGCTGGTCGGAGCAGAAGGGGCTGACGGCCCGCGGCTTCCATCGGGCCTGGCGTGTGGCGCGAACCGCGGCCGACCTCGAAGGCTCAGAGCTGATCGCCGACCACCACGTCCTCGAAGCGCTCGGATACCGGCTGCATGACGTTGCCGCTTGATCTGAACACGCTGAACGCACGCGGCCGGTGGCCTCCACCGGATGGCCCACGGGTGGCGATCGTCGGCTCGCGCCGCCCTTCGCCCTACGGCGAGGCGGTCGCCGAGCAGCTCGCGGCCGATCTGGCCCGGGCCGGCGTGGTCGTGGTCAGCGGCCTGGCGCTCGGCTGCGATGCCGCCGCGCACCGCGGCGCCCTGGTCGGAGGCGGAGTCACCGTCGCGGTCATGGGCACCGGCGTCGACATCGTCTATCCCGCCGCGCACTTTCGCCTCGCCGAAGAGATCGTCGCCGCGGGCGGCGCGCTCGTCAGCCAGTTCCCCGACGGGACGTCACCTCGCCGCCGGAACTTCCCCGCGCGCAACGTCACGCTGGCGGCGCTGTCAGACGTGGTGGTCGTGGTGGAGGCCGTCCAGGGGTCGGGCGCGCTGATCACGGCCGAGGCCGCGCTCGACCTACATAAAGAGGTAATGGCCGTGCCCGGCAGCATCTTCTCGCCGCTCTCTGTCGGCACCCACGCCCTCATCCGCGACGGGGCCGGGCTGGTCCAGAACGCCCGCGACGTGCTGGCCGCGCTGGGCGTCGGGCGAGAGGTCCTAGACGACCCGCTGGGCGCCCCCGGCCGCCTCGGTTTCAGGCTGCCGGCCGAGCGCGACGGCATCCTGATCCACCTCTCCGACGTCCTGGCCGTCAGCACCGCCGAGCTGGCCCGCAAGCTGCATCTCCCGGTCGCGGAGGTGCTCAGCCGGCTCACCTCGCTGGAGCTCGACGGCGCTGTGCGCCGTCACGGGGCGGGTTATGTAAGGGCATTGCGCAGCGGCAAAGACTGAGCGTAGGATTGCCCGCCTCAGAAGCCCGGAAAGCCGCCTAGGGAAGGAAATCGGCCTTTGGGGAATATAGGGAGAGCAATGTCCGAGGGTTTGATCATCGTCGAGTCGCCGGCCAAGGCGCGGACTCTGAAGCGGTTCCTGGGTGACCGTTTCGACGTCCTCGCCTCGATGGGCCACGTCCGCGACCTGCCCGCAAAGGAGATGGGGGTCGAGGTCGAGGCCGGCTTCAAGCCGCACTACGAGGTGGTCGAAAGCCGGCGCAAGACGATCAACGAGCTGACCTCGGCGACCAAGAAGGACCGCCAGAACGTCATCCTGGCCTCCGACCCAGACCGTGAGGGAGAGGCGATCGCCTGGCACCTGGCCGAGGTGCTCAAGCTGCGCTCCCCGAAGCGGATCGAGTTCCACGAGATCACCGCGGATGCGGTGCGCAAAGCGCTCGAGGCGCCGCGCGAGATCGACATGCGGCTGGTCAACGCCCAGCAGGCGCGCCGCGTGGTCGACCGGCTGGTCGGCTTCCGGCTGAGCCCGTTCCTGTGGAGCAAGGTCCAGAAGGGAATCGGGGCGGGCCGGGTGTCGTCGGTAGCTCTTCGGCTGGTCGTCGACCGCGAGGAGGAGATCCGGAAGTTCGTGCCGGTCGAGTCGTGGACGATCGACGTCGAGCTCTCCAAGCTCGCCGACGAGCGCCGCTTCCTCGCCCGGCTGAACCGTCCCCGGAACGTCGAGGGCAGCGCCGACGCCGAGCCCAAGCTCCAGGTCAAGACGCAGGCCGAGGCCGACGCGATCGTGCAGGTCATGGAGGGCGCGACCTACAAGGTCCTCGGCGTGGAGAAGAAGCGCCGGACCAAGAGCTCTTACCTGCCGTACATCACCTCCACGCTGCAGCAGGACGCCTCGAGCCGGCTGCGCTTCCGGCCCCGAAACACCATGCGCATCGCGCAGCAGCTGTACGAGGGCATCGAGCTGGGCGACGAGGGCTCGACCGGATTGATCACCTACATGCGCACGGACTCGACCCGCATCTCCGCCGAGGCGGAGGCCAAGGTGAAGGGCCTGGTCAAGGAGAGGTTCGGCGACAAATATGTCGGCGGCCCGAGAACCGCCAAGGCGAGCCCTGGCGCCCAGGACGCCCACGAGGCCATCCGCCCGACCGACGTCAGCCGCACCCCCGAGTCGATCCGCAGGCACCTGAGCGCCGACCAGTTCAAGCTCTACGACCTGATCTGGCGCCGGTTCGTCGCCAGCCGCATGGCGCCCGCTGTGTACGACCAGACGCAGGCCGAGATCGAGGGCGGGGAGTACATCTTCAGGGCCAACGGTTCGGTGCTCACGTTCGACGGCTTCTACAAGGTGTGGGAGCGCGACGAGAACGGCGAAACGGATCTGCCCGACCTCGCCGCGGGCGAGGATCTCCAGTACCACGGCATCAAGCCCGAGCAGCATTTCACCCAGCCGCCGCCGCGCTATTCAGAGGCGACGCTGATCAAGGAGCTCGAGCAACGCGGCATTGGGCGGCCGTCGACGTACGCGCCCATCGTGGAGACGATCAAGGACCACGGCTACGTCGAGATCAAGGAGCGCCGGCTTCACCCCACCCGCATCGGTGAGGCAGTGAACGTGATCATGGTCGACCACTTCAAGGTCATCTCTGACGATGGCTACACCGCCACGCTGGAGAAGCGGCTCGACGAGGTCGAGCGCGGCAACCAGGAGTGGGTACCTGTGGTGAGCGCTTTCTACGGGCCGCTGCAAAAGATGCTCGTGGCCGCCGAGAAGGCCATGCCGGCCGACACCGATGAGGAATGCCCGCTTTGCCACGAGGGCCACCTCGTCATGAAGGCCAGCCGGTTCGGTCCGTTCCTGGGCTGCTCCCGATATCCGAAATGCAAATTCCGCCGGGCCTCTGCGGCCAACGGCGAGGTGCCCGAGCCCAAGCTGCTCGACGAGATGTGCCCCGACTGTGGGAAGCCGCTGCAGCAGCGCGTGGGCCGCTACGGAGAGTTCATCGGCTGCTCCGGCTATCCGGACTGCAAGTACATCAAACGAGACGCGGCGCAGACCGAGGCCAAGCCGACGGGCGAGAAGTGCCCGTCGTGTGGGGAGGGGGACCTCGTCGAGCGGACCGGACGGTATGGGCCATTCGTCGCGTGCTCGCGATATCCCGAGTGCAAGTACCGCGCCAACATCGGCAAGGACGGCAAGGTGCGCGAAGGCCCGAAGGTGCTGGACGAGCCGTGCCCCGTTTGCGGCAAGCCCCTGGTGGAGCGCCGCGGCCGGTACGGACCCTTCAAGTCCTGCTCCGACTACCCGAAGTGCCCGGGACCGAAGGGCGCCAAGAAAGTCGAGGTCTAGGAGCCCCACGGGCTCCGGATTCGAAATCCGGGCCCTGGGTATACTCAATTAGCCAGTCAACTCGACTGAGTTAGCACGCCCGGCGCAATGCTCCTGTCCTTTGATTCAAGGCCAGAACCGGGCGGAAGTGGAACAGGGAGGCAATCGAACGTGGCTCAGGTGACCCTCAAGCAGCTGCTGGAGGCGGGCGTCCACTTTGGACATCAGACCAGCCGTTGGAACCCAAAGATGAAGCCGTACATCTTCACCGCGCGCAACGGCATCCACATCATCGACCTGCAGAAGACGGTCCGGCTCCTCGACGAATCGTGGGACTTCGTGCGCGGGGTGGCCGCCAGTGGTCGGCCGGTGCTGTTCGTCGGCACCAAGAAGCAGGCCCAGGAAACGATCCAGACCGAGGCCGCGCGCTGTGGCATGTACTTCGTCAACCGCCGCTGGATGGGCGGCATGCTGACCAACTTCAGCACCGTGAAGAAGCGCATCGATCGCCTCCAGGAGCTGCGCAAGCTGCAGCAGGAAGGGCAGTTCGAGCAGATGCCGAAGAAGGAAGCCAAGAAGCTGCAGGACGAGCTCGACCGCCTCATGTTCCACTTCGACGGCATCGCGGACATGAAGCGCCTGCCGGGCGCTCTCTACGTGGTCGACCCGCGCAAGGAGCACATCGCGGTCACCGAGGCCAACCGCCTGAAGATCCCCGTGGTCGCGATCGTCGACTCCAACTGCGATCCCGACCTCATCACCTATGTCATCCCGGGCAACGACGACGCCATCCGCGCCGTGAAGCTCCTGACCGGCAAGATCGCCGACGCCTGCCAGGAGGGACGCCAGGAGGCGCAGGCGCGCGGAGAAATCCCGGCCGAGGTCGAGGAGCGCGAGTTCCTCGAGACCCCGCGGTACGAGGAGATCGAGGAGTACCTCGAGGACGAGGACGACTTCCTGCCGACCGTTTCGGAGGATGAGTTCATCGGGCGCACGGCCGAAGACGAGGAGGCGCGCTAGTGGCCACGGTACCAATGGAGCTCGTCAAGAAGCTTCGGGAGATGTCGGGCGCCGGCATGATGGACTGCAAGAACGCGCTCGAGGAGGCCGAGGGTGACCTCGAGAAGGCATACACGATCCTGCGCGAGAAAGGCATCGCCAAGGCGGCCAAGCGGGCCGGTCGCTCGACCGGCCAGGGCGTGGTCGAGGCTTACCTTCACCGCACGACTCCTGATTTCCCGCCGCAGGTCGGGGTGCTGGTCGAGGTGAACTGCGAGACGGACTTCGTCGCCAAAGGCGAGGACTTCCGCAAGCTGACGCGAGAGATCGCCCTGCAGATCGCGGCCACCAACCCCCGGTGGGTAACCCGCGACGACGTGCCCGACGAGGTGCTCGTCGAGGAGCGGAACCTGTACGAGCGCAAGGCCGAGCAGGATGGCACGCCTGCGCAGGCAATCGCCAAGCGGGTCGACGGGCAGGTCGAGAACTTCATCAAGGAGAACTGCTTGCTGGAGCAGCCATACTTTCGGGAGCCGAAGCACACCGTCAAGGATCTGATCGCGGAGAACATCTCAAAGCTGCAGGAGAACATCACGGTGCGCCGGTTTGCCCGGTTCAACGTCCGCGAGGCCGACTAACTCCGGAATGGGCGATCGAACGCCGAAGTACAACCGCATCCTGCTCAAGCTGAGCGGCGAGGCGCTTGGCGGGGCGCGCGACTACGGCATCGATCTCGCGGTGGTGTCGACGATCGCCGGCCAGGTCAAGCGAGTACACGAGATGGGCGTGCAGATCGCGCTGGTGGTGGGCGGCGGCAACATCTTTCGCGGCCTGGCCGCGAGCGAAAAGGGATTCGACCGCGCCACCGGCGACTACATGGGCATGCTCGCCACCGTCATCAATGCGCTCGCCCTGCAGGATGCGCTCGAGCGGACCGGCATCCCAGCCCGCACAATGACGGCGATACAGATGCCGCAGGTCGCCGAGCCTTACATCCGGCGCCGCGCTGTGCGCCACCTGGAAAAGGGACGCGTCGTGATCCTGGCTGCCGGCACCGGCAACCCGTACTTCACCACCGACACGACGGCCGCGCTGCGCGCGGTCGAGATCGAGGCCGACGTCATCCTGAAAGCGACCAAGGTCGATGGCGTCTACACGGCGGACCCAAAGCTCGACCCCAAAGCAGTCAAGCTCGAGCACCTCGACTATCTGGAGGTGCTGAACCGGGGCATCGAGGTCATGGACAACACCGCCCTGACGCTGTGCATGGACAACAACGTGCCGATCGTGGTCTTCAACCTCCTCGAGCCGGGCAACATCGAGAGGGTGGTCCTCGGTGAGGAGATCGGCACTTTGGTCGGAGCGCTGGGATGATCGATCCATGATTGATCCGATACTGCGTGACGCCGAGTCGAAGATGTCCAAGTCGGTCGAGCACTTCTCCGCCGAGCTCGCCGGCATCCGGACCGGCCGAGCCAACCCCGCGCTCATCGACAAGGTCATGGTTCCCTACTACGGCACGCCGACCCCGCTCAACCAGCTGGCTCAGATCAGCGCACCTGAACCCCGACTGCTGATCGTGCAGGTTTACGACAAGAGTCAGATCGGCGCGATCGAGAAGGCGCTGCGCATGGGCGAGCAGGGCCTGAACCCCGCGAGCGACGGCCAGGTCATCCGCGTTCCGATCCCCCCGCTGACCGAAGAGCGCCGCAAGGAGTACGTCAAGCTCGTGCGCCAGAAGGCCGAGGAGGCGCGGGTCGCGATCCGCAACGTCCGCCGCGATGAGATCCACCGCGTGGACGCGATGCAGAAGGCGGGGGACGTGCCCGAGGACGAGTCGAAGCGCGCCCACGTCCGCCTGCAAAAGGTCACCGAGGGTCAGATCGAGCGGGTCGACGCGCTGGCGGGACGCAAAGAAGCCGAAGTCATGGAGCTCTAGGCCTCACTCCGGGCGGCATTACCTCCCGCGTACTCTTGCAAGGCTTGGACGCCTCAGTTCCTCGGCACATCGGGATCATCATGGACGGCAACGGCCGCTGGGCCCGGCGACGCGGCCATCCCGCGAGCTTCGGCCACCGCGCCGGCGTACGGGCGATCAAGCGTGTGCTCGATGGCTGCGAGCAGCTCGGGGTCCATGTGCTCTCCGTGTATGCGTTCTCGACCGAAAACTGGTCGCGGCCTCGGGCGGAAGTGCGGGCCCTCATGAGGCTCTTCCACGAAACCATGCAGCGCGAGATCGACGAGATGCATCGGCGGGGCGTCCGCATCGTCGTCAGCGGGCGGCGCGATGGCCTGTCGCCACGGATGCGCCAGCGAATCGAAGAGGCCATCGCCCGCACTGCTTCAAACACCAACGGCGTCCTCAACGTGTGCCTGAACTACGGCGGGCGCGCGGAGATCGTCGACTCGGTGCGCAAGCTGGTGCAGGAAGGGATGCCTCCAGAGCAGATCGACGAGTCGGCGATCGCCGCGCGTCTCTACAATCCCGGCCTCCCCGACCCCGACCTCATCATCCGGACCGCGGGCGAGAGCCGCGTGAGCAACTTCCTGCTCTGGCAGTCCGCCTACTCGGAGATGCTTGTCTCGGAAACGCTGTGGCCTGACTTCGACGTCGGGGACCTCAAAGCGGCGATCGCAGACTACAACTCGCGGATCCGCCGGTTCGGAGGCCGGCCGGAGCAAGAGATAGTCGAGGCCAAGGCGTCGCGATGACGACCGACAACCCCGCCGTCGCGCGCCCGAAACCGAGCCCGCTCATGGTCCGTATCCTCAGCGGCTCCATTTTCCTGGCCGTCGTGATCGCCGGTGTCTATGCCGGGATCTATGGCGTCTACGCGCTAGTCATCATCCTGGCCGGGCTGGCGTTGTGGGAGTTCATCGGCCTCTCCGAAGGCATGGGCTCCCGGGCCCCCGCCTGGCTTCTGTTTCCGCTGGGCGCCTTCTTCGCGTTCAGCGGCACGGTGCTCAAGAACGTCGATGTCAACCTCGTGCTCTCGCTCGCGTTGGTGGGCGGGCTGGCAGCCTTTCTTGTGGTGCCCGGCCGACGGCAGGGCCTCGGCCGGTGGGCGATGGGGCTGGCCGGGGCGCTCTACATCGGCATGCCCTTCAACTACTACCTGCTCCTCTACACGTCGAAGCCAAGTGGTTTCGTGTGGACGCTCTTCACGATCCTGGCCGTCGTCGCCAACGACGCCGCCGGGCTGCTGGTGGGCAGCCGCATCGGCCGTCATCCGTTTTTCTCCACGATCAGCCCGCACAAAACGGTCGAGGGCGCCGTCGCCGGCATCCTGGCTTCGGTGATCGTGATGTTCATCGGCGCGTCGTTGATTGCTGGCGTTCCGCCCGTCTACGGGATCCTGATCGGCGCCCTGGTCGGAGTCAGCGCGCTGGTGGGCGATCTCGTCGAGTCGCAGATGAAGCGAATTGCCGAGGTCAAGGATTCGTCTCACCTGATACCCGGCCATGGGGGAGTGCTCGACCGATTGGACTCGATCTTGTTCCCGCCCATCCTCGTCTACTTCGCCGCCACCACTCTCCATCTCATCCACTGAGATGACACGTGCCATCAACGTCGCCGTCCTCGGTGCGACCGGCTCGATCGGCCGGCAGACCCTGGACGTCATCGATCGCAACCCGGGGCGGCTGCGACTCTTCGGCCTCACCGAGGGGACGCGGTCGGCCAGGCGCAGCGCCGAGCACCTGATCCAGGGCCAGGCCGGCGAGCCGGACTTCGACGCGCGTGTGCACGCCATGGTCACCGATCCGCGCTGTGACCTGGTGGTGGTTGCGATTCCCGGGGCGCGAGCGCTCGCGCCGACGATGGCGGCGCTCGAGGCGGGGAAGGAGGTCGCACTCGCGACCAAAGAGGTGCTGGTGATGGCGGGCGCCCTGGTGATGAAGGCAGCCGGCCAGCGCGGCATCCGGCCCGTGGACTCGGAGCACAGCGCCATCTGGCAGTGCTTGTGGGGCGAGACGCGCGAGAGCGTCCGCCGCCTGATCATCACCGCCAGCGGCGGGCCGTTCTGGGCGCATCCCGACCTCGACCTCGACCAGGTCAGCGTCGAGCAGGCGCTCAACCACCCGCGCTGGTCGATGGGCCCCAAGGTGACGATCGACTCGGCCACCATGATGAACAAGGGCCTGGAGATGATCGAGGCCCACCACCTGTTCGGGATGGCGCTCGAGCGGATCGAGGTCATCATCCACCCGCAGAGCGCGGTGCACTCGCTGGTGGAGTTCGTGGACGGCTCGCTGAAAGCTCAGATCGGCCGCCCCGACATGCGCCTCCCGATCGCGGTCGCGCTCGGATATCCCGACCGCCTTCCGGACGCGGTGCCACCCACAGCGCTGGGCGAGCTGGGGCCGCTCGAGTTCTACCCCCTCGACGAGAATCGGTTTCCCGCCGTGCGGCTGGCCAGAGGCGCCGCCCAGGCCGCCGGGGGCCGCCCGGCCGTGCTGAACGCCGCCAACGAGGAGGCGGTCAAGGCGTTCTTGGCCCGCGAGATCCCGTTCACTCGCATCATCCAGACGGTCGAGCGGGCCCTGGAGGCGTTCCCAGGCGGCGGCGACAGCCTCGAGGACATCCTGGAAGCAGATCGCTGGGCCAGGGAGTTTGTCAACACAAGTCCGGTAGTGTGAAGCCGTGAGTCTGATCATCAGCGTGGTCGCCATCGCGGGAGCCTTCCTGCTCCTGATCGCGCCCCACGAGGCCGGGCACTTTTTCCTCGCCAAGCTCTTCAAAGTGCGCGTGATCGAGTTCTCGATCGGCGCGGGGACCAGGCTGGTGTCCTTCACCCGCGGCGGCACCCTTTATGCCCTGAGGCTGCTCCCGATCCTCGGCTACGTGCGCATGGGTGGCATGGAGGCCGATGACTTCGAAGAGCCCAACGGCTTCCACTCCAAGACACCGTGGCAGAGGATCGCGATCCTGGTGGCGGGGCCGGCGGCGAACTTCCTGGTCGCGATCCTGCTCGTCACCGGCATCGGGCTGACCCAGCTCAACAGTGACCCGGGCAAAGTCCTCGGAATCGTGGCCGGCTCTCCCGCGGCCCAGGCGGGCCTCCTGCCGGGGGACAGCATCCGCACCGTCAACGGCAAGCCCGTGAGCGTGCCGGGAATGCTCAAGCAAGAAGAGCACCCGGGGGTGCCTGTGATCCTCACCGGCGTTCACGGCGATGGCAAGTCCTTCACGGTCACCGTGATGCCGCAATGCACCACTCCGTCGACTGGCAAGCCTGACTGCCAGATCGGCGTCGGGCTCCCACGCAGGCTCTCCACCGTGGGCACGGCGATCACAGACGGGGTGAGCTTTCCGTACGTCGCCATGGGCCAGATCGTCTCGGGGCTCGATTCGTTGATCAACGGACAGGTCAAGGGGGGCCTGCTCGGCCCTGATGGGCTGACGGGCCCGATTGGAATCGCCACCATCACGGCGCAATCGGTCAATCAGGGCCTATTGAGCTACATCTTCCTGGTCGCCATTCTGTCCGTCGCTCTCGGCTTCACCAATCTCCTGCCCATCCCCGCGCTCGACGGCGGGCGGATCGTGGTCGCGCTGATCGAGTGGCTGCGCCGCCGTCCGTTCGATCGCAAGAGCGAGCTCAACGTCCAGCGCTGGGGCCTCGTCGCCCTCCTGGCCCTTGCCGCGCTGATCAGCTTTCTGGACATCCAGCGCCTGGCCACCGGCACATTCCCAGGGAGTCACTGATGGTCCCGCGACGAAAATCGATCCCGGTCAACGTGGGCGGCGTGGTCATCGGGGGCGCCGCGCCGATCGCCGTGCAGACCATGACCAAGACCGACACCCGCGACGTCAAGGCGACGCTGCGGCAGATCCACGAGCTGAAAGAGGTCGGCTGCGAGATCGTGCGCCCGGCGGTACCCGACCGTGAGGCGGCCGAAGCGCTCAAAGAGATCGTGAAGGGATCGCCGCTGCCCGTGATCGCCGACATCCACTACGACCACACCCTCGCGCTCCTGGCGATCGAGGCCGGGGTGCACTGCTTGCGGCTCAACCCCGGCAACATTCCCGACCGCGACAAGGTGATCAAGGTCGTCACCGCGGCCAAGGAACGCCAGATCCCGTTTCGGATCGGGGTCAACGCCGGGTCACTTCCCGAAGAGGTCCACAAGACCATGCGCGAGCAGCACCAGATCAATCGCGACGATCGCGCGCAGACGGCTGACCGCATGGTCGAGGTCGCGCTCGGGCACTGCAAGATCCTGGAGGAGCTCGATTACGGCCCGGGCTTCATCAAGGTCTCGCTGAAGTCGACCGACGTGTGGACCAACATCATGGCGAACCGCAAGTTCGCCGCCGCGCGTGCGTATCCGATCCACCTCGGCGTCACCGAATCAGGTCCGGTCGAAGCCGGCAGCATCCGCAGCGCCGTGGGCATGGGGATCCTGCTGAGCGAGGGCATCGGGGACACCATCCGCGTGTCGCTCGCCACCTCGGATCCGCGCGAGGAGGTGCGTGTCGCCCACGAGATCCTCAAGACGCTCGCCATCCGCAACGAGAGCGCGACCCTGGTCGCGTGCCCGACCTGCGGCCGCCTCGAGTACGACATGGTGCCCACGGTCAAGGCGGTCGAGGCTCACATCGCCCGGTTGAAAGTCCCGATCACAGTCGCCGTCATGGGCTGTGTCGTGAACGGGCCGGCGGAAGCCCGCCACGCCGACATCGGCGTGACCGGCGGGCGCGGCAAGGGCGTGATTTTCAAGAAAGGTAAGCTGTACAGGACCGTGGCCCAAGAAGAACTGCTTGCCGTGCTGCTGGCTGAGATCGACGCGATCGCACGCGAGAACGGCCAGGGCCCGGCCCCGCTCCCGCTCTAGCCCGCGTCTTCGACGCGGGCTTGTTTCGTGACTCTGAGCATGAATACTTTGGGGGCTAGGTGAAATGAGGGAGACATTGGAAGAGCAGCAGGATTTCGTGAAGGACATCACCAAGATGTCCGACGACTTCGACCGTTGGTACACCGACGTCGTCCGCAAGGCGGAGCTGGCGGACTGGTCCGGCGTGCGCGGCATGATGGTGGTGCGCCCCTACGGCTGGGCCATGTGGGAGGCGATCACCCGTGCCTTCGACGACATGATCAAGGAAAGCGGGCACGAGAACTGGGCCTTCCCGCTGCTCATCCCACGGTCCTTCCTCATGAAGGAGGCCGAGCACATCGAGGGGTTCGCGCCGGAGGTGGCGTGGGTAACCAGGGCGGGCGCGACGATGGACGAGCTGGAAGAACCACTCGCGGTCCGACCCACGTCGGAGACCATCGTCGGGTCGCTGATCAAGCGCTACATCCAGAGCCACCGCGACCTGCCCAAGCTGACGAATCAGTGGAACAGCGTGGTCCGCTGGGAGATGCGGTCGCGACTTTTCCTGCGCTCGCGCGAGTTCTGGTGGCAGGAGGGCCACACCTTCCACGCCTCTGCGCAGGAGGCGATCGAAGAGGCCGACCTGATCCTCGGCTACTACCGGTCCATTGCCGAGGACTGGCTCGCTGTACCGGTCCTCAGCGGCAAAAAATCGCCTGCGGAAACCTTCCCCGGCGCAGTTCACACCCTGACGGTCGAAGGCCTCATGCGCGACGGCCTCGCCCTGCAGATGGGGACGTCGCACTACTTCGGCCAGAACTTCGCCCGCGCCTACGACATCTCGTTCTCCAACAAGGACAACGAGAAGGAGCTCTGCCACTCGACGTCGTGGGGAATCAGCACGCGCCTGGTCGGGTCCCTTGTGATGGCGCACGGCGACGATTCCGGCCTGATCGTTCCACCGATGGTGGCGCCCATCCAGGTGATCGTGGTGCCGATCTTCCGCGACGCCGAGGGCCGGAGCAAGGTCGAAGGGTTCATCGACGGCTGGGCGCGCGAGCTGAAGGCCGCCGGGATCCGCCACCGCGTCGACTGGCGCGACGAGCGTCCGGGCGACAAGTACGCGCACTGGGAGTTGAAAGGCGTCCCGCTGCGGCTGAACGTCGGCGCGCGAGACGTCGACGCCGGCCAGGTGGAGCTGGTGGATCGATTGTCGCGGGAGCGGCGGCCGGTGCCCGTCGCCGGCATCGCGGCGCGGCTGCGGAAGGAGCTCGCCACGTTTCAGACAAGGCTCCTGGAGCGCGCGCAGGAATTTCAGCGCCAGAACACCTTCGAGCTCGCCACGCTGGCCGAAGTGGTCGCGCACTTCCGGGAGCGCGGCGGGTTCGTCTGGGCGCCGTGGTGCGGTGACGCCGAATGCGAGGCGAGGATCAAGGCCGAAGCGGGCGGCGCGACCATCCGCACCATCGACACTGACGAGAAGCCCTCGAGCAAGTGCCTGGTGTGTGGCAAGCCGGCCAAGCACCGCGTGGCGCTCGCCAAGGCCTACTGAGGCGCGCTGCTCCTCCCCAGGAGAATGTTGATGAGGCTCTCGATTGGTCCTTTTGAGTCGTCGACCCGCACGCCCAACCCGCGCCGCGCTTCGACTACCCGGATGATGTCCCGGGTCCGGAAGTCGCCGACCCCGAGCATCACTCGATCGTTTCCACCCGCGAACTCCAGCAGAGCGCCGGACGCCGGGTAGATCGTCACGCTTCGCAAATTGGCGACCGGTTCGTCACCCCGATCCGGCGGCTGCCTGAAGGACCAGCGAATTCTCTCCCCGTTGACCTCCACGAATGTCCGGCGCGAGATCGCCTCCGCGATTACGTCGCCGATCCTGACTCTTGGGCTAGGCCAACGCCGAGTGTGCGGTTTGCGAGGTATCAGGGCGTAGCGATACCTAGCAGAGCGCACACTCGCCGACGTCTCGCCTGCCGCATGTACGAAGTCGAACTCAATGGCGACGCAGACGAGGAGACGCTTCGAGGCCTCATCGACCACGTGGACGGGATCGCGGAGATACCGAACAGCCTGCGCAGCGGTACACCGGTTCGCCTCAAGAGAGGCACGATTCTGCCGAAGTCCCGATAAGTGTTCGAGTTACACAGCGGATCAGTTTGTAACTAGATCCTCCGGCCTTCTGCGATTACGCGCCAAGCCGAAGATCGCGAAGGCGAAGAAGACCAGAAACAGGACCACGCCCAAAAGTGCGGCTCCGACCAGCACGGTGTTGCCGAATGTGAATACGTCCGGGATCAGCGGCTGAGGGGGTGAGCAGTCCCCGCACGCGTTGCTGACCCAGAATGTGAAGAAGTGCCTCAGCCACAGCCAGCAGATTGGTATGGGAGTGAGCGCCCCCAGCGCCCTGAGCAGCATCCATCCACCGCCTGTCCTTCGAAGGCGCGTGACAGATGTGATTAGTGCAATGAGGTAGCCGAACGCGAGCATTGCCAGGGCCAGGGAAGCTTGGGTCCCAACGGCAGTTGAGGCTGGTGGTGGGATGGCGACATCTCCGCGATAGCCCGGATTGGCTGCCAGGTAGCCGTCCCAGGCGCTGCCTAAGAGCAGGGCGCCCAGCCCAGCGATGGCCAGGCCGCCAAGGCCAACCACCACCCACATCCAAATGGACCTCGAGGGCCGCGGCAATACCACCAATTACGCGGTCGGGTTCTCGAAGGCGCCGATCGTGGGGGCGTCGTGATATAGCGATTCCTGCGGGATGAGTTTGAGCGTGCCGCTCTCCGCCGCGTCCAGCACCGCCTCCGCGACATCCGGATGGAAGTGGGTGCCGGCGCCTTCGCGGACCTGGTCCAGGGCCACGTCCAGCGACATGCCTTTCCGGTACGGCCGGTCGGAGGTCATCGCGTCGATGGCGTCAGCCGCGCTGACGATCCACGCAAACATAGGCAGCTCATCCGCCTGTTTGCGGTCGGGATAGCCCTTACCGTCGTAGCGCTCGTGGTGTGAACGCACGATCACCAGCTCGTCGGTGAGCATCTTCAGGCCGCTGAGGATGTTGAACCCGATGAGGGTGTGGTCGCGCATCTTGGCGAACTCTTCGTCCGTGAGCTTGCCGGTCTTTTGCAGCACCGCGTCCGGGACGCCGACCTTGCCGATGTCGTGCAGGCGGCAGCCCCGCTCGAGGCGGACCCAGGCTGACTGGTCCTCGGGCGAGTACGTCATGCGGCGGGCGATCATCAATGCGTACTGGGTCACTCGGATCGAATGGCCCGCGGTGTAGGGATCCTTGGCGTCGACCGTGTTGGCCAACGCTTCCAGGGAGGCGAGGATGACCTCCTCGCGGTCCTTGAACAGGCGTGCGTTGTCGATCGCCACCGCGGCCTGCGCGGCGAGCTCGGTGACCAGGTTGCGGTGATCGGGTGTGAACGCGTGTCCGACCTGGTAGTTGGCCAGGTACAGGACCCCCATCGGCTTGCCTCGCAGCGTGATCGGTATGCACAGCACGGCCCGTGGGTTGAGCGGGCTGTCTTTCCCGCTTTCGATCTCCATCGCCTCCATGTACGGCTTGCCTGAAGCCATCACTTCCCCGCAAATGTCGCCGCCTACCCCGAGCGCGAGCTTCTCGGCCGTGGACGTGTCGGTGCCGAATCCGCCTTTGAGGATCAACCGGCCCGCCTCGTCGAGGGCCAGGCAGCCGATCTGCGCCGAGGAAGCCTTGGCCGCGCCGGCCAGCACCTGCTGCAGCACCTGGTTCAGGTCGAGGGTGGAGGTCGCTGCCTGCAGCGCCTCCTGCAGGTTCTTCAGCTCCCAGATGCTGCGCTGGTTGTTGTCATACAGCTCGGCGTTCCGGACGGCGACCACGCCCTGGTTGCCGAGAGTGGCGAGGACCCGCTGGTCGTCGGTCGTCCACTCGCGCTTCTTGACGTCGAACACCGACAGCGTGCCCCACAGGCGTCCGTCCTCGAGCATGGGCGTGCAGATCGCAGCCTGCAGTCCATAGGCGACGAGGCCAGGAGGATAAGACAGTTCTGGATTCGCGGCCAGATCAGGGACGGCTGTCGCGCGGAGGCTGAGCATCGTGGCGCCAACAAGGCCCTGCCCGTTGTGAAATTCCATCCCATCGACTTCGCTGGGAAACCCCAACGACGAGATCACGGTCTGAGACTCCTCCGAAGTGCTTCGCGTGAGCAGCGCCGCGGTGCACATCGTCACTCGGACAGCCGCTTCCAGGGTCTTCTGTTGCAGGACCTTCGACCCCTCTGTGACCGTGGTCAACGCCTGCGATACCTCGCCGAGAGCGTCGAGCGCGGTGTCCAGCCTCGACGCCTGGCCTGTCACCACCTGAAGGATCCGGGAGTTCTCCACAGCCACGCCCGCCATCGACCCGAGATCATCGAGCGACGCGATGTCCTGCTGGCTGAAACCGGAGGTTCCGTGACGGCCAAGGCAGAGCGCGCCGATCACTCCCGTCTTGCTGCGAATGGGCGTCAGCGCCTCGTTGACCGTCCCGCCCAGGCTGTCGGGATGCAGGCCGCTGTAGATCCCTTCGTCCTCGGTGATCAGGTTGCGAACCATCGTCTCGCCCGCGAGGACCCGGGTGAGGGGGCCGTCGATCGGCTCGGGCGCGGCTGATCCGTCCAGGACGACGTAGGTGCCGTCGGGTTGGAAGAGAAGCGCGCGCCCGACGTCGTAGCGGATGACCTCGCCGCCCCGGCCGAGAACCAGCTCGAGGACCTCATTCATCGTCTTTCCTGACGCTTCCTTTATGAGCTCGTTCATCAGCGAGTAGCGCGCCGACTCGTGATGGGTGAGCTGGACCAGCTGCGCGCTCGCGAGCTGGGTTCCGGCGCGGACCGTCAGCAGTGAGGCCAGGCGGCGGTCGTCGTCGCTGAAGCTCGTGGTCTTCCTCCCCAGGACGACAAAACCCCCCACGTGGTCGCCGATCGGCATCGGCACCGCCATCAGGCTTGCGAGGTGGAAATCGTCGGGCACAAAGCTGATCAGCTCGGTGAGCTCGCTTTCGTCGGCCGCCACGAATATCCGGCCGGAGTCGATCGCGGCGAGCAGCGGGCCGCCGTTTCCATGCGGCCGAGGCACCGCTTGCGGGCGAAGGCGGTCGACGCCGACTCCAGGCGGCTGCGGCACGAAACGCCGGCCGTCGGCGGAGGTCAGGTAGCAGCAGGCCAGGTCGGCGCCTGCCTCGCGTGCGACCGTAGAAGTAAACGTGGCGATGTCGCCGAAGCGCGCTCCGTCGACCTCGGAGGTGGCGGCCAGAAAGGCGCGGTGCTTCTGCTGCAGCTGGACGTTCATGCCCGCCATGTCGCCGGCCTGCCCTGTCATGACGCTGGTGAAGCTGCGGTAGGCGATGCCGCCCATGAGGCCGCCGACGCCGAGCGTGATGAGGCCGGCGAGCTGTATCAAGACGTCGCTCTGCATGCGGTTGAACTGGGCGATCACCAGGCTGAGGACAAGTGACGCGGCGGCGAGCGGGACCGCCACGCGCCAATTGGCGTAGGTCAAGCCCGCTGCCAGGGCCAGAGCGCCCGCGACGCCGACGAGAGCCGCCTCCGAGCCGGTATGGCCGCCTTCGTTGAGTGCTGAGCCGGCGAAGACCAGGACGGCCGCGGCTACCGACCATCCGAGCCGAATGGCGAACGGTCCCCGTCCTGAATTCAATCTCAACCCACCTGGCGTGGGTAAGTCTAGGAACTTGATCGCGGAGTTCATCTCGAACTCGAGTCGGGATGCGCTCCTAAACTCTGTTTCAGTGACAGTTTCAGAGCTGCTGCGGATCGCCGACCATCTCGAGCCGAAGGACCGCGACCTGGTCCGGAAGGCCTACGAGCGTGCCGCCACGGCCCATCACGGGCAGCGCCGGCTGTCGGGCGAGGACTACGTCAATCACCCTCTGGAGGTGGCCGCCATCCTCGCCGACCTCCAGCTCGACGCCCAGACCCTGGCCGCGGCGCTGCTCCACGACACCGTCGAGGACACCGCGCTCACGGCCGAGGAGGTCGAGACCGAGTTCGGGCCGGAGGTCGCGCGCCTGGTCGAAGGCGTCACCAAGCTGGGCCGGATCTCGCTTCGGACCGACCAGCAGCAGCAGGCGGAGAACATCCGCAAGATGATGGTGGCGATGGCGGAGGACCTTCGGGTCGTCCTCATCAAGCTGGCCGACCGCCTCCACAACATGCGCACGCTCGATCCTCTGCCTGAGGTGAAGCGTCGCAAGATCTCGCGCGAGACGCTGGATATCTACGCTCCGCTCGCGCACCGCCTCGGCATCGGCCAGCTCAAATGGGAGCTCGAGGACCTCGCGTTCCGCAACCTGGAGCCGGAGGCCTACGAGGACGTCGTCAAGCGGATCGCGCGCGAGCGTCACGATCGCGAGACGCTGGTCTCGGACCTGCGCGAGATCCTGGCCCGCGAGCTCGACCACGTCGACATACCGGCCGAGATCACCGGCCGGCCGAAACACATCTATTCGGTGTGGCAGAAGATGACGCGCGAGAAGAAGGATTTCTCGGAGATCTACGACCTTTCAGCCATTCGGGTACAGGTGGATACGGTGGGGCACTGCTATGGGGTGCTCGGCGTCGTGCATTCGCTGTGGAAGCCGGTGCCGGGCCGGTTCAAGGACTACATCGCGATGCCCAAGTCAAATGGCTACCAGTCGCTGCACACGACCGTCATCACGCACACGGGCGAGCCGATCGAGATCCAGATCCGCACTCACGAGATGCACCGCGTCGCCGAGTTCGGGGTCGCCGCGCACTGGACCTACAAAGAAGGCGGCAAGGACGCCAGCTTCGACCAGAAGCTGTCGTGGCTCCGGAGCCTGCTCGAGTGGCAGAACGAGATCGGGGATTCCGAATCCTTTCTCGACACCGTCAAGGTCGACCTGTTCCAGGACGAGGTCTACGTCTTCACGCCCAAGGGCGACGTCCTCAACCTGCCCGCTGACGCGACCCCGGTCGACTTCGCTTATCGCATCCACACCGAGGTCGGGCACCACTGCATCGGCGCGAAGGTCAACGGGCGCATGGTGCCGCTCGACTACGAGCTCAAGAACGGCGAGATCGTCGAGATCCTGACGTCGAAAGGTCCGCACGGGCCGAGTCGCGACTGGCTCAATTTCGTCAAGAGCGCGTCGGCGAAGGAACGCATTCGCAAATGGTTCAAGAGCCAGAGCCGGGAGGAGAACGTGGCCAAGGGCCGCGACCTTCTCGACAAAGAGCTCCACCGCATGCACAGGGTCAGCCTCGCTGACCTTCCGGAGGCCAAGCTGGTCGACATCGCCGCGGCGGACAGGTTTCCGCAGATCGACGACTTCCTTGCGGCCATCGGCTACGGGGACCTGTCTCCGCATTCGGTGGTCATGCGCATGTCGCTGACCTCGGATGTCGCGGGCGGCGATCTTCGCTCGATCCCGCTGATTCCGAATGTGCAGCCCACGCCGCGCGTCCTGGTCCGCGGCGAAAAGGGGATTCTGACCAAGATCGCCCCTTGCTGCCAGCCGGTGCCCGGCGATGCGATCGTCGGCTACACGACCCGCGGCCGGGGCGTGACCGTGCATCGTGCGGACTGCATCAATGCGGTCAATGCCCAGGACCGCGCCCGCGTGGTGCCCGTCGATTGGGACGCCGAGGCGACCCATATCTACCCGGTCGCAATCAAGATCGAAGCGTGGGACCGGCAGGGTCTGCTGCGCGACATCGCCACCGTGGTGGCCGAGAACCGCGTCAACATGTCCGCGCTCGAGGTGCACGTGTACGACGACAAGACTGCGGTCGTGTCGGCGACGGTCGAGATCGATTCGCTGGCCCAGCTCTCGCGCCTGATGGAGAAGCTGGAGGGAGTGAAGGACGTGCACACGGTCGCGCGCGAAGCCTCGTGACGTATCAGATCGTCCGCAAAGCCTTGTGACACGTCTCCACGTCGAGGCCACCGCCGACCGCAGGTACGGCACCAACTCGTACCTGGTGGAGGACGTGGACACAACGGATGCGGTGGTGATCGATGCCAACTTCGAGCCCGAGCTGATGACACGGCTCATCCGGGAGCGCGGTGCCAAGGTGAGGGCGATCCTGCTGACTCACACCGACGTCGACCATGTCGCGGGGCTGGCAGAGCTCCTGACGGTCCTGGGTCCGGTGCCCGTGGCGGTGCATGACGCCGAGCGTGAGGTGCTCGTCGAAGGCAAGCCGCTGCGCCACGAGTTTGCGATGGCATCCCCTCCCATCGAAAACGTGGTCAGCCTGGTCGAGGGCCAACCGTTCAAGGCCGGCTCGCTCGAGTTCGAGGTCCTCCACACGCCTGGCCACAGCCCTGGCGGGGTGACGCTTCGGATCGGAGACTCGCTCTTCACGGGCGATGCGCTGTTCGCGGGCTCCGTCGGCCGTTCAGACTTTCGCAACTCTGACGGCCGCGCGCTGCTCCACGGGATCAAGACCAGGCTGCTGACCCTGCCCGACGACCTCGCCGTTTACAGCGGCCACGGGCCCGCGACGACCATCGGACAGGAGCGGCGGACGAACCCTTTTCTCTAGGGCTCAGCGGTGGGACTGGATGGTCAGCACGACCAGCAGTGCCGGGCCGAGGATGATCAGCCACAGGGTCGGGAAGACGCAGCCGACGGTGGGGAGGAGGATCTTCAACGACGCGCGCGCGGCCTCGACGCGAATCTTGAGCCGGCGCTTGACGCGCATCTGCGCCGCATGAGCCGCGATCGTCCGCGCGATGGGAACGCCTGTGCGCTCAGCGTGGAGGATCGATCGGATCAGGGCGACGAAGTCCTCGATCCCGGTCGCCTCGGCCATCTCGTCCAGGGCGTCCGCCCGGGGCCGGCCGAGCTCGATCTCGCGGAGCGCGCGCGCGACCAGGAGCGTCAGGGGGCCTTCCTGGTGGCGGACGAGCTGCTCCATTGCCCGATCCAGGCCCAGACCGGCCTCCATGCTGATGGCGATCACATCGAGCGCGTTCGGAAGTGCCGCCTCGATCTCCGCCCGCCGCTCGCGCACGAGCTGGTTGAGCCACGCGATCGGAAGGTAGAAGCCGAGCGCGAGGCCGAGCACCACGAAGATCGCGATGGCGACCGCAGACCCGATCAGCACGCCCAGGCCCAGGCCAATGGTTCCGAGCGCGGCCGAAGCTGCGACGCGGATCGTCTGCACTCCCGCGGGGTCCAGGCCAAGTGGGTTGCCCGCGAAATCGAGCTGGCGCTGGAAGCTGGCGGCCTGGCCGGCAGGGGTCAACCGCTTCATCTGCTTGCCGAACCAGCCCCGGATCGGCGCGGTCAGCCGTTCGCCGAGAGGCTTTTCGAGAGTAAGCGCGATCGCGCTCTGGCCGAGGCCGAGCTCCTGGCGCGCCAATCTCTGGCGGGCGAGGGACGCGGCGTCGTCGGTTCGTGTGTTCCCGACTCCTGACGCGACGAGCAATACGCCTACCGCTGCAACCAGCCCCAGGAGGACAGGAATTACGTTCATACGATCGCCGTCATTCGCCTGATGATCACGTTGCCGATCACCAACAGTCCGGCGCACAAACCGAGGATCACCCACCCGAGCGGGTTGACGAACATCGGCCGGAAATAGTCCGGGACGACGAAGAACAGGAACGTGGCCACCACCAGCGGCAGCAGTGTTATGAGCAAGCTCGACGCCCTGGACTGAGCTGTCGCCGCCATGATCTCCTCGCGCATCTCCGCCCTCTGCCGCATCGTGTCGGCGAGGGTGGTGAGGATGGCGGGCAGGTCGCCGCCGACTGCGTGCTGAATCGTGATCACCATCACCATCAGCCGCAGGTCTGTGCTGCCCATTCGCTTGACCATGTTGCTCAGCGCGCTTTCGACCGAAGCGCCGAGCTCGACCTCGCGCTGCGCAAGGCGGAATTCCTCCGCCACGGGCGGGCCCGCATTCTCGGTCACAGCCCCAAGGGATTGCGAAACCGACTGGCCCGCCTTCATGGAATTGGCGATCAGCTCCATCGCGCGCGGGAGGCCGGCTTCGAACTTGGCCAGCCGGTGGCCCCGGCGATTCCGAAGGTAGAGGGCGGGGAGGACGTATCCGGTGACGGCAAGGATCGGTACGGCCAGGTTGACCCCGAAGCGCGTGAAGGCGATCAGCGCAAACGCCAGCGCGACGCCGACCTGCAGGAAGCGGAACTCGTACGGACGCAGAGCCAGGTCAGCGCTGGCGAGGTCCGCGGCCAGCGGATTGGCAGCCTGTTGGGCGGCGATCCAGACGGGCGCTCCGGTGGGCTCGAACCGGCGCCGCAGCTGTTCCCTGACGTCGGCCAGCGTGCGATACGTGACACGTGCCGTCGGGCCGGTCTCCGACTCGATGTTGGCGCGGTTGCGGGTGACGACGCCGTACATGACGAGGATGACCCCGAGCGCGGCAGCCACCGACACGACCACGACCGCCAGTGGCATCGCTAGCCGCTCACCGCACGGATCACTTCGTCGTCGCTGACGTGAAGCCCCATTTCTTGTCCACGTCACGTGGTCCGACGCCGCCCGCCGACTCGATGGTGGGACAGCTCGAGTCGGGCTGAGTCGGCGCGGCCTGGTAGTCCTTGTACGACTCGAGCGTGTATTTGAGGATAGCGTTGGTGAGCAACCAGTTCATGTATTCGGAGTCGCACGCGGTCATGAGCACGGTGAGGCTGCTCGTCAGCTGCGCGGCCGCGTTGGAGGCCGAGGCCGGGCCCACCCTGATCACGTAGAGGTTTCTGAACACGGTGCGCACGACGGATACGCCCGGGGACGCCCCGAAAACGGACGTGTTGATGGTGGCGAGCACCGTGATGCGGTCGCCCAGCTGCACGTAACCGCCCACGCCCACCAGCTCTGATGTCGGCACCTGGACGGCGACAAAGCCTTGCGGGATGGGCAGGTAGGTGACGTCGGTGCTGCTGAGCAGGTCAGGCGACTGCGCGATCAGGTTGGCCGTGATGGGGGCGTCGGCCGGGATGTCGACCCGGGCGCCCTTGCCCTCAACCGATTTGATGTCGAAGAACGCCTCCTTCGGGACCGGCGTGATCACCGCCGTCGTCAGGTCGGAGGCCTGGATCTGAGTGCGGGCGGCGATGGGGTTTTTCGCCACCACCACTTTGGTGCCGATCGCCGCGGACGAGAACAGATAGGGCAGGCTGGCGACCCCCGCGGCGGTCGCGAATGCAAGGACGGCGAGGACGGTCCCGATGATGATGTATGTCCGGCCGCGTCGCGACCGTCTCATCTCAGAAGACATCTAACGTGCTCAGTGGTGCGTTAAGTGGGTGTTCCACAGGGCGATTCACGGTGCACATGATGCGCGCAGTGCACCGGTTTTTCATTCGATCAGGATCGCTTCGACGGTGGCGGTTCCGATCCCGAAGTCGCTCCCGACCCCGATCCCGGCCCCCACGCCGGCCGAGATCGAGAGGGTGCCACAGGCCAACGAGCCGTCGATCACGCTGGTCCCGTTGATCGCGTACGTGCAGGTGCCCGGCCAGTAGATAGAGCCCAGCAGCCAGGCGTGGATCGCCGATCCGCTCATGGAAAGCTGCCCCGTATTGGTCGCCGGCGCGTAGATGAGCAGGTTCGAGCAAGCCCGGTCGCCGGCCGGGCACCAGGAGACGGCACCCAGGCAGCTGGCGGAGTCACCTGTAGGCGCCGCCGAGCACGGAGCCGCAAACCAGGTGAGGTTGTTGGGTGAGTCGGCTCCGGCGTTGGGCGGGCAGACCGATGTCGAGCACGGGGTCGACCCGACCTGACATGTCGCACCGCAGCCGGCGGCCGACGCGGAAGGCAAGATCGAGGCGGTTGTGGTCAGGATGCCGGCGTGGTTGGTGTCGTTGAAAAGGAAGTTCTCGTTGCCGCTGCTCGTGCTCCCAGCCAGCTCGAGGCAGAGATACGCTCCAGCGGGGATGACGACGGGAGACGGCGACGCCGGAGACGTCACTGTCCCTCCCGGGTCTGGCAGTGCCACCGCCCATGAGACCAGATTCGTCAGGCCGGTAGGGGCGGCGCAGGGAGTGACAACGCTGTAGTACACGGTGACCGTCGCATTGATCGTGCGGCCACCGTTGGTGTGATACGTGAGCGAATACGTCGTGCCAATCGGAACTGTTTGACTGCCTGGGGCGGACACGGTCTCCGAAAAGATGAAGGTGTCTGAGGGAGGGTTGAACTTGACGCTCTGTTGCCCTGTGTTCGGGTCCGTAGTCTGAAGGTGGCATCCGGGGGCGGCGCAGTCGTTTACGCCCTGCAGCCAGAAAGTCGAACCGCCGCCACCGCCGGCCGTGCAGGTGTTCGACGAGAACCCGGCCTGGTTGACGAATTCCAGCGTGACGTCGCGCCCCAGCAGCGTCGAGCTGTTCAAGCAGATGCCACCACCCCCGGCAAACCCAGAGCCGTTGAAGTAGAAGAAGCCCGCGTCAAGGACGGCCAGCTTGCTGTCCAGCAGCGAGGGGTTCAGGTAGCCGTAGCAGCTGGGCTTGAAGTGGTAGTACCCGCTCGCGTCCTTGATCGGGGCTGGAGCGAGGCCGGTGCCGACGGTGACCCCTCCGACCACGATGTTGGGGTAGGCGCCGCCCGCTGAGCAGGCCGCGCCCCCGGTTCCCTGCAGGGTGGCGATGGCGGCCGCGTCCGTGTTGGGGTCCGGGGGCAGCAACGTCGCGCCCGCGAAGACCGGCTGCGGCGCCACACCCGCCGCGCAAGGATTAGGGTTGATCGCCGCGTCGCCGGCCGACAGGAGCTGGCTGGTCCCGGTCGTCCCGCACGCGGGGGTGACGTGGCCCGATACCTCCGAGCCGTCGGCGCAAACGGCATTGCTGGAGCCCGAGCTCAAACCGGCGGCACAGACGCCGCCGCCGCCGACCCAGCTCTGGCCATCGGCGTAGACCCGGATGTTGCCGAGGCTGGAGTACGTCCCCGACGTTGCATCGAAGCGGGTATGCGCGTACAGCGCGCACGCGCCGCTGATGGTGATGACGTTGTTCGCCATCACGTCACCGCCGATGTTGACCTGCCCGCCTCCGCATGTGAGCGAGGTGGCCGAGATGGCGGGCACCGAACCCGGCAGCGCTTGCGCGACCGCCCGGCGCGTGACTGTGGTGTTGGTGGTCCCCAGCTCCGCCCCGAACGAGATCGGAAGCGCCAACGTCAGGATCACCTCGACCTGCTGCTGGTGCGCCCGGTAGGGATAGTTGTAGGTCGCGCTGAGCCCCCCGGCGAAGAGGTCGGTGCCTTTGTAGGGCGTGGCGCACGTGCCCGCCGCGACGCTGTAGGGCCCCAGCTTGGTTCGCCGCGTGGCCAGGAAGTCGTCCGCCTCCTTGAGCACCACGTTGGCCTTGGTGGAGTCGCAGCCGATGCCAATCGTCAAAGCGGAGTCCAACGCGGTCGAGTCGGCCAGCTCCTGGAGCTGGTTCTTCTGCCACTCGACCGAGCCGGCGAGGAGGATCAACGCCGCCGACCCGATCAGCGCCAGGAGCGCGACGGCGACCAGCACCATCACTTGCCCTCCCTGCCGTCCGGGGCTACCCCCTCCCACCTTCAGGGGGGAGGGTTGGGGAGAGGGGCTTGAGCGGGCATGGCCCATCAGAACTCCATGCGCTCGACGGACTGCGAGTCGAAGGTGATCGCAGCCGGCAGTCCGAGCAGATGCGCGAGGACAGGCTGCCAGCTCAACTTCAGATCTACGACGATGCGCTGATGTCCGGGCGTGCGCACGTACGCGCCGTTGGCGGCGGCGCAGGTCGGGCAGCTCCACCGGGGATTGGGGTTGCCGGCCGTCGAATCGATCTCATAGATGAAGACGTAGACGGTGTTGTTGGTGGTCGAACCGGTCAGCGCGATTGTGCCCGGCTGCGTCGGGTCTGCGTTCGCGGTGTAGGTCCCGTACGACGGCGCGGCGCCGATGGCGGTCGAGTCCAGGTACGTGACCTGCACGCCCAGCGGGTCGAGCAGGTGGGCGCTCTTGACCAGGGCGGTCAGTGAACACGGGGTGGCCAATGCGGTGCAGGCCGGCGGCAGCGTGTTGGACCCGCTGTAGTCGGCGAGGGCTGCCTGTCGGGCGGTGTCTCGCGACGCCCCTTCCAGCAACGTGTACAGAAGGAGGCCCCGACCGAGGTCCACGGTGGCTCCGATGATGAGCAGCAGCACCGGTGCGATCAGCGCGAACTCGACTAATGCCTGGCCTGGGCTCCCCACCATGTGGGGAGCTCCCCGGCGCGCAGCGCCGGGGTGAGGGGAGGGGCGTTTTACCACGACGTGGTCGTTTTGCTGGAACCGGTGAGCGTGACCAGGCCGCCAAGCAGGTTGAGGTCGTTGAAACCGTAGTAGACAAAAACGTCGACCTCCGAGCGCGCCTGGAGGTTGGCGCTGCCGGCGCAGTCGACGCTCGCGCCGCAATACACGGCCACCACGGCCTGGCCGCCGGCGGGGACGGTGTAGTCCACGCCCGGCCTCGGCGGGACTATGGTGACCTGCGTCGCGCAGCTGACGTTCGTGGTCACCGCGGCGAGGTCGGCTTTGATCAGGTTGCACATCGCTGTGATCCCCGGCCCGTTGGTGGTGGCGGTCTTGCCGGCGACGTAGCGAGCCCCGTCGCGCGCAGCGTCTGACACCGCGACGGAATATGAGTAGCCGCGGCCGAGCTCGAGCACGCCCGCCACCACCAGGATCAGGATCGGCAGGGCGATCGCGAACTCGACCAGGGCTTGCCCGCTCCCCACCCTGTGGGGAGCTCCCCCGCGAAGCGGTGGTGAGGGGACGTTACCCATCGAGCTTCAGCTTCCCGGCGATCAAGCGCGCGAGCTCGCTCGCGCCTCGCGAGACCTGGGAAGAGGGGTCGCGCTGAAGGACCAGGCTGCCCGCCAGCGTCGCGTCCTCTGGCCGCGTGTCGTCGAAGTTGACCGTCAACGACATCTTGTGGCCGAGGATCGATTCGACGGCGCCGCGGTTCAGCGGCGCCCCGGGCACGCGTTGGTTGAGGACGAGCTCGAGGCGGTTGTCAGGCACGTTCATGATGTCCCGAAAAACCGCGAGCGACCGCCTGGCATCGGTCATCGCCGCAATCTCTGGAGGTATCACCACGATCAGGCGCTCGGCGCGCTCGATGACGATGAGCGCCGCCTCGCCCAGGGACGTCCCGAGATCGGCGACCACCAAACGGTGCCAGGCCGACGCCACATCTAGCGCGCGGGCGGTCAGATCGGCGGTCATCAGGTCGACCTGTTCTGGGCGGAGGGTCCCCGGAAGCACTCCCAGCCCAGTCTTGTGATAGACGATCGCGCCCCTGAGGTTCTTCTCGAAGTCCCCGGATTTGGAGGCCCCGGCGATGGAGCCCGTCGCGACGAGGTCGGCAAAGAGGGCGGCGTGCCCGAAGGGTGCTGAGAGGTCCATGAGCAGGACCTGGTGGGGGTAGCGGTTGGCCAGAGCGGCTGACGTGTTCACGGCCAGGGTGCTGACACCCGAACCGCCCTTGGCGGAAAAGAACGCCACGATCGGGGCCGAGCTTCGCGACGCCGCCTGGGCCTGGGTCGCGGCGGCGGCGGCGACCTGCTGCTCCCACAGCTTGTCGAGCGCGATGGCGACCTTGTCGACATCTTGACCCAGGCCGTCCAGGAGGCCGTCCCGGTCGAGCGTGAGGAGGATCGAATCGGCGATTCCCTTGATGCTCGTGACGTAGCGATCGCCCGTGCGGGGGGCGGGGAGGATCAAGAGGTCGCCAGGAGCCGGGCGCGTCGAGAGCAGGAGCCTGCCGGCTTCGTCGGTGATCGACTGCTCGGCCGCTCCCGAGGCCAGGAAGATCACGACATCGCCGCCTTTGCCGCCCAATCGCAGCGTGTCGCCTGGCGCCAGGGGGACCGCCTGCATGCGGCGGGCAAGCGCGCGAAGGACGCTGTCGGAGAGCTCGGCGAAGACCGACGACATTTCGAGGACACGTACGCGCGGCTGCAGGACAGACGGAAGCTCCGCCCCGAGCCCGCCGCCCGCAGCCACCTGTGCTCCTTCCTCCCCCGCCCCGGGGCCCTCGCGAACCTCGCGGGCGTTCAAAACGCCGATAATGTACCAACGTCCCCCGAGATCGATCCTCGGTTGCCGGTACAGCTTGAGCAGCAAACCTCCGCCTGAACTCGATTTACGACGCACCACCCGGCGGACGATCCGACCGGAAGCTCCCCGAACGCGCCTAGCTGCCAAGATCGAACGGGTGCTCGCCACCGCGCTCAGCGGCGACCCTCGTGTGGTGCTCAACGTCAACGCGTCGGAGGTCCTGGCAGAGCCAGGGCCGGTGGCGCAGGTGATCTCGGCGGCCCTGGAGAACGCTGGGAACGGTCTCGTGCCTCAGCTGACGATCACACAGACGTTTCGGCGGAGCGGCCTGGAACAGGAGCTGATCGACTCGCTGGCCAGCTCGGACCCAGCTGTCCGGATCGCGGGCGCCCGCGTCTGCGGGGCGCTGCGGCTCCCGAGCGCGGTGCCGTGGCTGGCCGACCTGCTCGACGACCCCAGCCCGGCCGTTCGCGACGTCGCGATCCGCTCTCTGGCGGAGGCCGGCGGACGCCGTGTGGTCGATGCCCTGTTGGCGCACGCCGACCGCCTGCCTTCGTACCGGCTGGCGGTGGCGCTCGCGAGGGCGGCCTCGGACATCGATCTCGAACGGCTGCTGCGAGAGCCGAGCCCTGTCAAGGCCATGGTGACGGTACTGATGACATGTGGATTGCGCAGAGATGCCTTGCACGGGCACCTTGTCGTCAGAATGGCGCAAGACCAGGAATGCGAAACAGAGATTCGAGTGGCCGCGTGCCGGGCGCTGGCGATGATTGGTGAGCCCGCCGGGGCCGACGGCATGCGCCTGCTGGCCACGGACCCGGACCAAGCCGTTCGCAAGGCCTCGGTGCGCGCGCGCATGCGCATCAGCGCCGCCATGAGGAAGCGGATCGCATGAAGCTTTCCGAACGCTTCGACCGTCGCTACCAGCAAGCGCCGACAGGGACCATAGTGCCGCCCGGTCAGCCGGCGGTCGTGCCGCAGGTCTTTCCACCGCCGGCGGCGGTGCCCACGCCTGCGCCGGATCTCGCCCCAGCGCCGAGCGAGTTCTCGAACGTCGCGCCCGAGCTCGCCGATCAGGTCATCAACCTGAGCCCGGCGCTGGCCGCGGCGAAGGCCGAGATCCATGCCCAGCTGCTCTCGCACCACACCGCCCAGATCGACATCAACAACCGCGCCGGCATCCGCCGCCTGCTGCTGCAGCTGACCGAGGAGCATTTCCGCTCCAAGCCACCGGCCGCGGTGGTGACAGCCGCCGACAAGGAGCGGCTGGTCGAGATCCTGTTCGACGAGGTGATCGGCCTCGGGCCGCTGGAGGCGCTGCTTCGCGACCCCGAGGTCAGCGAGATCATGGTCAACAGGCCGGAGCAGATCTTCGTCGAGCGTCGCGGCAAGATCGAGCTGACGTCGCTGTCTTTCGAGGACGAACGCAGCCTTCGGCGCGTGATCGATCGCATCGTCCAGACGATCGGCCGGCGCGTCGACGAGTCAGAGCCCATGTGCGATGCGCGACTCAAGGACGGGTCGCGAGTCAACGTCGTCATCCCTCCCGTTGCGATCTACGGCCCGTGTCTCACGATTCGGAAGTTCGGACGCGAGACTCTGAGCCCGGAGCAGATCGTCAGCTCGGGCGGCGCGACGCCGGCGATCATGGGCTACCTCGACGCCGCGGTCAGGACGCGGCTGAACGTCATCGTCTCCGGCGGCACCGGCTCAGGCAAGACCACCCTCCTCAACGTGCTGTCCGGCTTCATCCCGGCCAACGAGCGGATCGTCACGTGTGAGGACGCGGCCGAGCTCCGGCTGCGGCAGGTGCACGTGATCAGCCTCGAGTCGAAGCCGCAGAACGTGGAAGGAAGAGGCGCGATCTCCATCCGCGACCTGGTGCGCAACTGCCTTCGCATGCGGCCGGACCGGATCGTCGTCGGCGAGTGTCGCGGCCCCGAGGCGCTCGACATGCTACAGGCGATGAACACCGGTCATGACGGATCGATGAGCACGCTCCATGCGAACAACCCGCGGGATGCGGTGAACCGCCTGGAGACCCTCGTGCTGCTGGCGGGCACCGAGCTTCCGTCGCGGGCGATTCGCACGCAGATCGCATCGGCCGTCAACGTCATCGTGCAAGTCGAGCGGCTGCGCGGCGGCGCCCGGAAGGTCGTCAGCGTGGCCGAGGTGCTGGGCTTGAAGGACGGCGACATCGCCCTCCAGGAGCTGTTCGCGTTCCGGCAAGTCAGCGTCTCCCCGGACGGACGCGCCGTCGGATATCACACAGCGACCGGGGCGCGCTCCGTCTTCATGCAGCATTTCCGCTCCAATGGGGTCGAGCTGGCGGAGGAGATGTTCGTACCGGTGGCCCAGCCTCCGGACGACCAGCTGTATTAAGTGGACGCCATGGACGCGACGAACGGGACGACCGACGAGAAAGTCGTGACCAATCCGCCACAGCCGGTCCTACTGTCGAACGCCGCTCCGCCTCTGTCGGCAGTCGGGCGAGAAGACATCCTGGCCGACTTCGGACATCAGCTGCGCAACGAGCTCAACGCGATCGCGATGGCTGCCAACATGCTCTCCGCGACCGCCACCTCGAGCGAGCAGCGTGAGCTGTCCGCCATCGTCGAGACCGGCGCCAATCGGGTCGCGAGGCTTCTCGATGACGTCCTCGATGCCGCCTTCATCCAGAGCGGGGACTTCGAGCTGGCGCTGCATCCGTTCGACGTCCGCGCGAGCGTTGAATCCTGCCTCGGGATGATCGTGGAAGAGGCGGGAGGCAAGAGCCTGGACCTCTCGTTCCGGGCTGAGCCCGATGTGCCCAGCATCATCGTCGGGGACTCGCGCCGCATCGAGCAAGTGCTCCTGGCGCTCCTCCACGGGGGCCTCGAGCGCACCGAAAAAGGCGGGATCGGCGTCGAGCTGAGCTCCCAGCCGCGCGGGGACCTCTTCGAGCTCCACTTCCGCGTGCGCGATACGGGCCGCGGGGTGCCGGCCAGGATTCTTCGCAGTGGGCTGGGTGACGAGCCGGTGGTGCAAACGCCGCAGGTCGAGCCCGGCGATGCGATGGCGATCGTCAGCCTGTCGATCTGCCGACACCTCGTCGAGATGATGGACGGCCAGCTGCGAGTCGAGCAAGGTGGCGTCGAGGCGGGGCCTGACGCGGGAACGACATTCGACTTCACGATCCTCACCCAGGTCATGCATGCTCCCGTCGCGGTCGCGCCGCGAACGCTGGAGGGAATGCGTGTGCTGGTCGTCGCGGCTGACGCCACCGAGCGACGCGTGCTCGCGCTGCAGACCGAGCTTTGGGGCGCTCCGTCCAGTGCTGCCAACGTCGCCGACGCGCTCGCGCTCGTGCAGACGGGCCAGCCTTTCGACGTCGCCATCGTCGAGCACAGGCGCCCTGCCATCGACGGCCTGGCGGTTTCGATCGCGCTCAGGTCGCTGCGCCCGCCGGCCGAGCTCCCGATCGTGCTCATCGCCGCTGCGCCGCCCGGTCCGGAAGAGGCGGGCGCCGCCGACAGCGGGGTCGTCCAGGCGACGCTGACCAAGCCGGTGCCGCCCCACAAGCTCCACGATGTGATGGCGCAGGTGGGGGCGCACCAGGAGGTCGCACCGGCGCCTCATCAGCCCGCGGCCGCCCCCGGGGTCTTGAAGGTTCTGGTCGCCGAGGACAACCCGCTGAACCAGAACACGATCCGCCGGATGGTGACCAGGCTCGGGCACCACGTCGACGTGGTCGCCAACGGTCGCGAGGCCGTGGCCGCCGTCGCCAAGGAGGCCTACGACGCGGTCCTGATGGACGTGCTCATGCCCGAGATGGACGGTCTGCAGGCGGCGGAGGCGATCTGCAGGCGCTGGCCGCGCGGCACGCGCCCTCGGCTGGTCGCGCTCACGGCGATGGCCGCGCCTGGTGACCAGGAGCGATGCCTTCGGGCCGGCTTCGACGACTACATGAGCAAGCCGATCCACCTGGACGAGCTGTCGGACGCGCTCACCGCCGCCGCCGGCTGGCGCGCCACCCCCAAGGTGCTCTAGGACTAACGGCTGCCGCTGAGGCGCTCGTCGAGACGGTCGGATCGATCGAGGCGTGTGATCTGTCGCGAGGCGCGAGATTCGAGGAAGACCACGACGATGACGATCATTCCGCCGAGGACCATGAGCCCCCCGAGCAGCTCGCCCTCCAGGCCCACCGGTCCCAGGACGATCTGGATCATCGCCGAGCCGAACACCAGGATGTAGCTGACTCCCAGCAACCGGACCCGAGGCGCGACGCTGGTGGTGTCCTCGCCGCGCCACGGCCTTCTGCCGATGATCAGGAGGTATGCGCCCATGATGAGCGCGAGCCCGGCGAGCACCAGGGAGACCAGCTGCACGAGTGAGGTGATCTGTGCCGGCATGCGCGCCAGATACTAAACGGCCGCGCCCCGGTCTGAGGTTGGTTTCCCGTTTAGGGGTCCCCGCGAACTCAAGGCGAAGCCTCCGAGTTCGTGGGGTGACTCTACCTAGAATTCCACCCATGTCTCGCTCCGAGCCGATCAAGGCTGTCCGCGGCGTTCGCGACATCCTTCCACGCGACCGTCCTCTGTGGCGCGCCGCCGAGCTGGCCGCCGAAGACGTAGCCCGCCGTTTCGGATACGAGGAGATGGTGACGCCCTTGATCGAGCACGCCGAGCTGATCGAGCGCGTAGGCGAGGACACCGACGCCGTCGCCAAGGAGCTTTACCGCTTCGAGGACCGCGGCGGACGCAAGCTCGCCCTGCGACCTGAAGCGACCGCCGGCGTCGTCCGAGCATATTTCGAAGGCCACCTCAACCAGGAGCCACAGCCGGCCCGCCTGTACCTGATCGGGCCGATGTTCCGTTACAACCGCCCCCAAAAAGGTCGATACCGGCAGTTCTTCCAGTTGGACGTGGAGGCGATCGGCAGCGGAAGTCCCGCCCTCGATGCCGAGGTCATCGAGATCGCAGTCACGTGGCTGCACGACCTTGGGCTGGGAGAGGTGAGGATGGATCTCAACACCATCGGCGACGCGAAGTGCCGCCCCGCTTACCTCGATCTGCTGAGGGCCTATTACCGCCCGCTGAAGGACAAGCTGCACGCTGATTGCCAGCGCCGCCTCGAGACCAATCCTCTGCTGTTGCTTGATTGCAAGGTCCCGCAGTGCCAGCCGTTCAAGGTGGACGCGCCTCGCATCACCGACCACCTGTGTGAGGAGTGCGCAGCCGCGTGGGCGGCCGTCCGGCGGCTGCTCGATGCGGCCGCCATCGAGTACCACCTCGATCCTTATCTTGTGCGCGGCCTCGACTACTACACACGCACTGTCTTCGAGATCTATCCAGCCCAGGCCGGCGGCTCCCAGGATGCGCTTGCGGGTGGGGGACGGTACGACGGACTGGCAGAGGCCGAGGGATGGCCGGCCACTCCGGGCGTGGGCTTTGCCAGCGGTCTGGATAGGGTCACCGAGATGGTGAAAGCCGCCGGGGTGGAGGTGATCGCGGCTCCGGCTGCTGAAGTCCTGGTGCTGCCGGACGCTGGGTTGGAGGTCGCGGCGGCCGAGGTGGCCCGGATCTGCCGGGCCGTGCGATCCGTGGCCGTCGACTACGAGGCCAAGAGCCTCAAGGCCAAGATGCGATCGGCCAACAAGCTCGGCGCCAGATGGGTCGTGCTGCTCAGCGCGGAGGACGTCCAACAGCGCACCGCTGCGCTGAAAGAGATGGCGAGTGGCGATCAGGTCGCGGTCGCGTGGGACGACCTGCCGGTCCGCCTGGCATGAGCGGCTTCACCGCACCGCACTGCGGCTCGCTGCGAGCGTCCGACGTGGGAGGGGAGCTCGAGTTGTACGGATGGGTCGCGCGCCGGCGCGACCACGGCGGCTTGATCTTCATCGACCTGCGTGACCGCTGGGGCGCGGTGCAGGTCGTCTTCAAGTCAGCTGCAACGCGTGCCGTCGCCGCGGACCTGCGGCTGGAATTCGTCGTCCGGATCACGGGCACGGTGTCGCGCCGCCCTGCCGGCTCTGAGAATCCAACGATGCCGACGGGTGAGATCGAGGTGGAGGCATCGGAGCTCGTGATCATCACTCGCGCGAAGACTCCCCCGTTTCCGATCGAAGATGACACGACGGCCGATGAGAGTGTCCGACTCAAGTACCGATATCTCGACCTGAGGCGGCCGCGCATGCAGCGCATCCTCGAGCTGCGCCACCGCGTGAACAAGATCATCCACGCCTACATGGACGAGCACGAGTTCATCGAGGTCGAAACGCCGCTGCTCGTGAAGGGAACGCCCGAAGGGGCGCGCGACTTCATCGTCCCATCGCGCCTGCACATCGGCGAGTTCTTCGCCCTGCCGCAGTCACCTCAGCAGCTGAAGCAGCTCTTGATGGTCAGCGGCCTTGGGCGTTACTACCAGATTGCTCGCTGCCTGCGCGATGAGGACTTGCGCGCGGATCGCGCGCTCGAGTTCACCCAGCTCGACCTCGAGATGTCTTTTTGCGATGAGGAAGACGTCTTCACCCTCATCGAGGGATTGTGGGCAAGGATCTGGAAGGAGATCCTTGACGTCGACCTGGTCATCCCATTTCCGCGCCTCGACATGAAGGAAACGCTGCTTCGATACGGCACCGACAAACCCGACCTCCGTTACGGGCTCGAGATCGCGGACCTCGGCGAGGTCCTCGCGAAGACGGAGGCTCAAGTCTTCAAGGCTGTGCTCGCAGGCGGAGGCGTCGTACGCGGCTTTGCGGTGCCAGGCGGAAAGGACATGACCCGTCGGGAGCTGGACGAGCTGGCCACGATCGCCACGGGCGCCGGCGCCAAAGGCCTCGCCTGGTTGCCCGGTCCGCTGGACAAGTTCGTCTCCGCATCGGAGATGGAGGGCATCAAGCGCGCGACTGCGGCCGGACCCGATGACCTGGTGCTGATCGTCGCCGACAAACGCCGGCGTGCCGAGAAGGTGCTGGGCCTGATCCGGCAAAACGTGGCGCGGAACCGCAAATTGATCCGAGAAGACGAATGGCGCTTTCTCTGGGTCTATCCCATGTACCTGTTCGAGGAGGATGACGAAGGCAAGCTGACTTATGGGCACCACCCCTTCACGTCTCCGATGGAAGAGGATCTGGCTTTCATCGACGAGGTGCCGTATGACGTCCGGGCCCACGCATACGACATCGTCTGCAACGGCTACGAGCTGGGCGGGGGAAGCATTCGCATTCACGACCGCACGCTGCAGGAGAGGGTCTTCGAGATCCTCGGCCATTCGCAAGCTTCGATCCGCGAGCGGTTCGGCCACCTCCTGGATGCGTTCGAGTTCGGCGTCCCGCCTCACGGAGGCATCGCGCCGGGAATCGATCGCATCGTGATGATGCTCGCGGGCACTGAAAACATCCGCGACGTGATCGCTTTTCCCAAGACCCAGAGCCACCAGGACCTGATGCTGGGCGCGCCGAGCCCGGTAGACCAGGCGCAGCTCGAGGAGCTGCACATCCAGGTCGTGCCTCCGCAGAAATCGGACCGGTAAGATGGCTTTGCTCCCGAAGGGGCGCGCGTACGTGCGCGTTGCCCAACAGACGATCGTTAGGGACCCCGGAGTCCGGATAGCGGACCAAATGCCCGCTGGGAAGCCCCAGAGACGGGACTTGGAAAGCCAAGGCAGGGGACCCACCTGAGCTCGCTCAGGACAACCCACCGCCGCGTCCCGGAGGGAGCCTTTTGGACCAGCTGCTGAAGCTGGTGCCGCCCGGCCTCGTGGTGGCGGTGCTTGGGGTCCTGATCCTCTCCCAGCTCTTCTACGCGTTTCTGCGCTACCGCCGCCGCGCTTATCTCCCGATCCTGGTCATGACGGCCGTCGGCTTTGGGTTGGGCCAGCTTTGGGACTACCTCGGGCTCCCGTCGGTCCGGATGGGCCAGGTCGCCGTTGTCCCTGCCATCGTCTTCTCGCTGCTGCTCCAGCCGCTCGCCGGTTTCCTGCCCCGCTTCCAGGGCCGGCCCAAGGAATCGGTGGCGCCGCCGACCGGTGGGCAGCCGCGCACTTAAGATTGCCTTTGGTTTGTTTGCCGTCCGCGCCTAGAGGGTATTCAGAACTTGCAGAACTTCATGTGGTTGGCGTTCGGGATCGCCGCCCTCGTGGTGGCGCTGGCCCTGGCCGCATTGCTTTTGCGGCTGCGCAGAACCCTGGGTGCTGTCGAAGAACTGCTGGAGACGACCAACGAGGAGATGAAAGAGACGCTGCCAGAAGTTCGCCAGACGATCGGCAACGTCAATGACATCACGGCCGGCGTGAACATCGGGCTCCGGACCGCTGGTGGCGGCGCGGCTGCGGTCGGTCGTGGCATCAAAGCCGGCGTCCACGGTGTCAGGGTGGCGGGCGGTAGCTTATTTCGACACGTATTAGGAGGTTAGCTGTGGCCGATGAAAACAATGGCGGCGGCGGCGGTTTCGGCTGGTTCATCCTGGGCGGGCTGATCGGCCTCGTGGCCGGCGCGTACATCGCGTCGGGTCCGGGCCGAAGCCAGGTCGACAGCTTCAAGAGCAAGACCATCGAGCTGTCGGGCAGCGAGCCGGTAATGAAAGCCAGGGAGGCTGCGCAGAGGGCGCGCGAGATGGTCACCGACCCCGACCACCCGGTCGGCAAGGCGATCCAGGATGGGGTCGCGGCCGCGAAGCGAAAGCGCGAGGAGCTGGAGTCGGCGGCCGCGCGCAAGATGCGGCAGACCAACGGCGAGGAAGGCGAGTCGTAGCTGGATGAAGCGCGATCTCGCGGAGCTGAAGATCCCAGCGTCGTCGGCCTTCATTCCGGTTGCCAAGCGGGTGGCTGCGACGCTGGGGGGACAGCTGGGGCTGAGCCTCGTCGACCTCGACGAGCTTTCCATCGCGCTGACGCAGGCTTGCGACAGCGCGATTGCGGCCGCGGCCAATCTCGACGGCCCGGCCGACCTCAAGCTGAACTACTTCGCGACCAATCGCGCCCTGGTCGTGGACGTCGACCTCGTCTCGAGCGAGGGTCACCTCAAGGCCGCCGTGGCGGGGCCCGATCCGGAGGCCGAAGCCGAGCTCCAGCGGCTCGCCTACGAGATGATCCGCTGCTTCGTGGACGACTTCCGGCCGGAGGTCGAACCCCGAACGGGACACGTCCGCTTCCGAATGGTCAAGTACCTGGCTTCCTGACCGGCCCAAACTAGACGTATTGGCTGCCAAGCCGCGGCCGTCCCGCGAGGAGCTGCGGGCGCTCCACCGTCGCTACAAAGAGACCACGGACCCCGCAGAGCGCGATCGCATTCGCGCGCAACTGGTTGACGCCTATCGCGACTTCGTCTTCTTCCTGGCCCGCAAGTTCCAGAACCGTGGCGAGCCGCTGGACGATATCGTGCAGGTCGGCTACCTCGGACTGATCAAGGCCATCGAGCGCTTCGATCCCGACCTCGGTTACGAGTTCACGACGTTTGCGACCCTGACCGTGGCGGGCGAGATCAAGCGGCACTTCCGGGACAAGGGCACGGCCATCCGCTTTCCACGTCGTCTGCAAGAGCTCCACACGTCGGTCGTTCGGGTCAACGAGCAGATGAAGAACGAGCTCGGCCGCGAGCCGACAGTCGGTGAGCTCGCAGACCGGTTGGGGGTGACGCCCGACGACGTGACCGAGGCAATCGAGATGGGGCCGGCCTACGTGCCGCTCTCGCTCGACCAGCCGATCGGCTCGAGCGACGGCCAGGATGCGCGCTCCATCGCCGACCAGATCGGCAATGCCGACCCCGAGCTCGACCGCGTCGAGATGCGCGACGTCTTGAACCGCGCGATGGAGCACCTGACGCCCCGTGAGCGCGCGATCATGGCCATGCGGTTCTACGAGCAGATGTCGCAGTCGGAGATCGCGCGCCGGCTGGGCATCAGCCAGATGCACGTTTCGCGACTGCAGCGGGCGGCCCTGGAACAGTTGCGCAAATACGTGCCGCAAGAAAGCGCCTAGGTGGCCCGGAATTCGGCTCCGCTGGCGCCAAAGAGGCCTAATTCCCCGTCTGCAAACGCTCCGTTGGCGCCAAACGTGCGGAAAAGGACATTGAGTGCCGCTGGTTGAGTCCCGGGCGCCGACAGATCCCCTGGTGCTGTTTCAGCGCTGGTTTCGCGAGGCGAAGCGCAAAGGCGCCCTGCAGCCGGACGCGATCGGCCTGGCCACAGCGGATGCAGGCGGAGCGCCGTCCGCGCGAATGGTCCTCTTCAAGGGCCTTGATGCGGAGAAGTTCCTCTTCTATTCCAATTACGGCAGCCGCAAGGGCCGCGACCTCGCGTCCAACCGCCGGGCCGCGCTGGTCTTCTACTGGCCGGCCACGAGCCACCAGGTGAGGGTGTCCGGCCGGGTCAGCCGGCTGCCCCGAGCGGCCTCGGTCGCGTACTTTCACTCTCGCCCGCGCGGGGCCCAGCTCTCCGCGCTGGCCTCGCGCCAAAGCCGGGTGGTCCCTTCGCGTTGGCTCCTGGAGAAGGCGGTCGCGGAGCTCGATAGGCGGTATCCGAAAACGGTGCCGCTACCCGCGGATTGGGGTGGTTACGCACTGCGGCCCGACTGGATCGAGTTCTGGGAGCACCGCGCCGATCGCCTCCACGACCGCCTCCGCTACGTCCGCCGACGCGAAGGTGGTTGGCGGCTGGAGCGCCTGGCCCCCTAAACTGAACTCGCCCCGTGACCGGGAACGAGATCCGCAAACGTTTTCTAGAGCATTTCGCGAGTCGGGAGCATCTGGTCCTCCCCAGCGCGCCGCTGGTGCCGCAAGGAGACCCGAGCACGCTCTTCATCTCGGCCGGAATGCAACCGCTCAAGCCCTATTACCTGGGCGTGAGTCAACCGCCTGCGCCCAGGCTCGCCAGCTGCCAGAAGTGCCTGCGCACCGGCGACATCGACGAGGTGGGGAAGACCGACCGCCACCACACCTTCTTCGAGATGCTGGGCAACTTCGCGCCCACCGGAGACTACTTCAAGGAAACCGCGATCCCACTCGCCTGGGAGCTTGTGACCAAGAGCTTCCGGATGCCGGTCGACCGGCTGCGCATCACCATCCACCCAACCGACGACCAGGCTCACGCGATCTGGGTGCAGCAGCCTGGGATGACAGCGGACCACATAACCCGGCTCGAAGACAACTGGTGGGGACTCGGAGAGGGGCCGTGCGGTCCTGACTCGGAGATCTGGTGGGATCGCGGCCGCGACGTGGGGTGCGGGCAAGAAGACTGCGTGCCTGACCACTGCGATCGTTTCACCGAGTTCTGGAACCTGGTGTTCCCGCAGTACGACCAGCGCGGCCCGATCGCGGGCACGTCGGGTGAAGCGGTCCTGCGCGGCGTCGCAGATGGCAGCCTGGTGCAATTGAAGCGTCCGGCCATCGACACCGGGATGGGCCTGGAGCGGATCACATACATCCTCGAAGGCAAGACCAACGTTTTCGAAACCGACCTGTTCGAGCCCATCCTCGATCGGATTCGGGACCTGTCCGAGAAACGGTCGACGTTTTCAGAGCGAATCGTGGCCGATCATGTCCGCGCCGCATGCTTTGTGATGCTGGACGGCGTAGTGCCGAGCAATGAAGGACGCGGGTACGTGCTGCGCCGGCTGATTCGCCGAGCCACGCTGCACGCGGAGCGGCTGGCGATGAGGTCGCAGGTCGGCCAGCTCGTCGACGACGTCGCATTGGTGATGAGCTCGCCATATCCCGACCTGGTCGACCAGAAGGACGTCATTCGGGCGGGCATCAACCAGGAGGCGGCTCGATTCCAGCGCACGCTCAATGATGGTATGGAGCGGTTCGAGCGGATCGTCGCCAAGCATCCGAAGATGATCTCGGGAGCTGATGCCTTCTTGCTTCACGACACGTTTGGATTTCCCGTCGACCTCACTCGAGAACTCGCTGCGGAGAGAAGCCTCGAGGTCGATGAACAAGGCTTCCGGGCGGCGATGGCGGCACAGAAGGAACGTTCTCGTCGCGTGCTGCCGACCGGTTGGACGACCGCGAAGGACCTGCCGAGGTCGGAGTTCACAGGCTACAAAGAGCTCACGACGCAGACGTCGATCGTCGCCATCCGCAAGGAGGGGCAACCGGCCGACCGCGCCACCGAGGGCGAGGATGTCGAGGTCTTTCTCGAGCGCACTCCCTTCTATGCCGAGTCCGGCGGCCAGGTCGGCGACACCGGCACCATCACCACGGAGAGCGGCCGCCTGCGGGTGGAAGATACGCAGAAGCCCGCCGACGGTGTGATCGCCCATCTTGGGGCGGTCGTCACTGGCGAGCTTCGGGTCGGCCAGCCGGCAGCCGCCGCGGTTGACGCCCCGCGGCGCCGCCAGATTGCCCGCCACCACTCCGCGACCCATCTGCTGCACAAGGCGCTCCGCGAGACGCTGGGCGACCAGGTCAGGCAGAAAGGCTCGTGGGTAGGTCCGGACCACACCACCTTCGACATCCCGCTCAACCGTGCTCTCACCGACGACGAGCTCGAGCGCATCAACAGGCGTGTGATGGAGAAGGTTCGTGAGGCACTGCCGTTCCACGAGAGCCAGAAGCCATACAAGGAGGCTGTGGCGCAGGGCGCCATGCACCTGTTCGACGAGAAGTACGGCGATGTGGTCCGCGTCGTGTGCTTCGGCGACTGGACGTGCGAGCTGTGCGGTGGCACGCACGTTGCCAACACCGCGGACATCGGGCCGGCGGTGATCGTCTCCGAGTCGAGCATCGGCTCCGGCTTGCGCCGCATCGACATGGTGGTCGGCGAAGCCGCGGACGACCTCATCTGGCGCGAGCGCAAGCGGTTGTCCGACCTGGCCCGATCGTTCAACGCGGCCCCGGAGCACCTGCCTGAACGGGTGGAATCGCTCCGCGCCCAGCTCAAGGACGCAGAGCGCAGGTTGAAGACCCTCTCTGAGCAGCTGCGCTCCGCCAGGGTCAAAGGCCAGGGTGGCAACGGCCTTGTCATCAAGAAGGGCAAAGTAAGTTTCGTGACCGAGACGGTCGAGGCCTCCACGCCTGACGAGCTGGCTGCATATGCAGACCGTTACCTCGAGATGGTGGAATCCGGGGTCGTAACCGTTGTGGCCGGCGATCAGTTTGTGATCAAGGTGTCCAACGACCTGACGCCTGAATACGATGCTGCCCGCCTGGCGGCCCTGCTGGGTAAGGGCGGCGGCCAGCCGCACCTCGCGCGCGGCAAGCTCGACGTCCCGGCAGTCGAGGCGTTCAAACGCCTCGAACGGGAGCTGAGTTGACCAAATTCAAGTTCCTGCGCAAGCGCAGCGACTACTACCGGCACTTCAGCGTGCTCGACATCGGCACCGACCTCATCAAGGTGCTCGTGGTGCGGCGCGACGGCCTGGACGGAGAGGTCCTGGGGGTCGGCCGCGAGCCGCAGGCGCCGGCAGCCATGTCGGGAGGCGCGATCGCCGACCTGGAGTCTGTGATCCAGTCCTGCAACCGGGCGCTCGAGGCGGCCGAGGACATGGCCAAGACCGTTCCCGGCCAGGTGGTCGTTGGCATCGCCGGCGAGCTCATCAAGGGCTTCTCGTCGACGATCGCCTACCCGCGCGACGACTCCAAGGGACGCGTGCGGTCGGGCGAGGTCTCGGCGATGCTGCAGATGGTCCAGCGCCGCGCCCTGCGCGAGGCCCAGCACCTGCTCGAGCTCGAGCGCAGCTACGGCCAGCTCGAGGCCCGCCTCGTGCACTCCGCGATCACCAACATCCGGGTCGACGGCTATCCCGTGACCAACCCCGTCGGCTTCACGGGCAAGAACCTCGAGATCACGGTCTTCAACACCTTCGCGCCGATGACCCACATCGACGCCATCGACTCCGTCGTGCGGGAGCTGGACCTCGAGCTGGCGGCCGCGGTCGCGCAGCCCTATGCGCTCGCGCGTGCCTGCGCGAGCGAGGAGACCTGGGCCGAGGGCGGCCTCTTCGTCGACATCGGCGGCGGCACCACCGACGTGGCGCTGCTCCGGGACGGCGGCGTCGAGGGCACGCGCATGTTCAACCTTGGCGGCCGGGCCTTCACGCGCAGGCTCGCGCTGGCGTTCGGCCTCAGCTATGAGGAGGCTGAGGCGCGCAAGCTCCGGCACTCGGAGGGGCTGCTCTCCGCGGAGCAGCACCGGCAGGTTTCCGAGCTTCTCAGCGCCGACGCCGAGGTCCTGCTGCAAGGCCTGGCGCTCAGCGTCAAAGAGCTCTCACGTGGTGAGAGGCTGCCGACCAACATCTACCTTTGCGGCGGCGGCAGCCTGCTGCCCGAGCTCACCCTGGAGATGGTCAAGAACCACTGGGCGACCGGCCTGCCGTTTCCCCGTGAACCGCACATCCGGCACCTGGTCCCGCCCGACGTTCGCAACATCACCGACTCGACCGGCCAGCTTTCGAGCCCTCAGGACATCGCCCCGATGGGTCTTGCCAACCATGCGTTGAGGACCGAGGCGGAGGACCGGGCTCGGATGAACACTGTCATGCGCCGGGTCCTAAGCGGTATAAAGGTATGAATTCCGCCTCGCCAGGAGACCTCTAGACGCCATGGCCACCAATCCAATCTACGTCGAGACCGAGGAGGAGATCCCCGAGCTCGTAGAACGTCTTCGCCGATATCGCGGCGACGACACCATGCTCGTGCTGCCGATGCGCTCGCGCATCGGACAGAGCAGGTTCAACTTCCAGCTCCTTCGCAACTACGCCGCGCGCATGGGCAAGCGGGTCACGGTCGTGTGCGACGACCCGGCGGTGCAGAAGATGGCCTCCGAGAGCGGGTTCCCGGTCTTCGGGGCGGTCGGCCCGATGGGCGAAGGCATCGCCTCCGAGCCGGAGCAGGAGCCGCCGCCGCGGAAGTGGTGGCAGCGCCGGATCGTGGCCCCGGTCACCCACGTCGGGGTGTCCGCGCCGACCAAGCTCCTCACCAAGAGCGCCACCGAGGTCAAGCCCGGCCGCGTGCTGCTTTACCTGGTCGCGGCGGTCCTGCTGTTGGTCGGCCTGGTCGGGGCGGCGATCTTCGTCCCGTCCGCGTCGGTGACCCTGGTCGCGCAGGCGCAGCCTTTCTCGCAGCGTGACGTCGAGATCCAGGCCCAGCCTGGCAAGCCTTCGAGCGTGGCCAACGTGCCGATCCGGGTGCGCGTGAGCGTCGTCTCGCGCTCCGACTCGCAGGGCTTCAAGACGACGGGTGTCAAGCAGGTGCAGCTGGCGCCGGCGATTGGTCAGGCCGTTTACACAAACGGCTGCACGCACAACAGTCCGACCTTCTACTTCAAGAGCGGCCAGCGCTTGTACGACCCCACCAACCAGCTCACGTTCGCCCAAACCTCATCGACTGTCGCGGTGGATGCAGGCAAGAGCGTCACGGTCAACATCCAGGCCGTCGTGCCGGGCCTCAACGGGAACGTTGGCAGTCACGTGATCACTCAGATAGTTCCCAATGATTACCCCTGCCTCACCGTCGACAACCCCCAGGCGACGGGCGGCGGGGCTGACGCGTCGTCGACCCCACAGATGACCGAGACGGACTTCGACGCCGCCCGCGCGCAGCTCGAGTCAGAGCTCCATCAGGCCATCGCCCAGCAGCTCGCAGCCGGTGTGGTGACCGGCGAGAAGCTCAGCGAGAACATCGTCTACAACGCCCCGCAGTTCAACACCGACCACCAGCCCAATGACACGGTCCCGAGCTTCAGCGGCACGATGACCGTGGTCGGCGAAGGCGACTACTACTTCGACGCCGATGTCACCAAGGCGTTTCAGATGTACCTCACGCAGCGCGTGCCCAACGATCAGCAGCTGCTGACGGAGAGCGGGATCCAGACCACATATCGCCTCTTGAGCGCGAGCAAAGGCGGCAACCTGACCTTCGTGGGCAGCGCGACGGCCTACATCGCCGCCAAGCTCGACGAGGCCAAGGTCCGCGCTCAGATCGTCGGACGGCCGGTGACGGCCGCCAAGATCTATCTCCAATCGCTCGGCGTCAAGTCCGTGGTCATCAAAGAGCTGCCGATGACGCTGCCGTTGATGCCGGTGCTCTCCAAGCGCATCGCGATCCACTACGTGGTCGAGTCGGGCGCTGCGCCGCTGAACACGGGGACCCCCACGCCTTCACCGACGCCGAAGCCATCTCCGTAGCGCGGGCAGTGCGGATCCTGGCGGTCGATCCCGGGTCGAAGCGTGTCGGGCTCGCCCTGAGCGACCCGACGGAAACCATCGCCCAGGCGCTCGCCACGGTTCCGGCCGAGCCCGAAGCAAGCCTGGCCAAGCGGCTTGCGGACATCGCGCGCAGCCACGAGGTGGCCAGGATCATCGTCGGACTCCCGTTACGCCTCGACGCCACCCACGGTCCTGAAGCCGCGGCGGCAAGGCGGCTTGCATCGGCGATCCGCCACGAATCCGGCCTGCCCGTCCAGCTCGTGGACGAGCGCCTCACAACCAAAGCCGCGCAACGTGCATTGATTGCAGGCGGGGTCAGGCGCGAGCAGCGGCGGCAAGACGTCGACCGTGTGGCGGCTACGATGTTGCTTCAAGGCCACCTCGATGGACGCCGGAGACAGAAGCCTGGCTGAAGACACTGAACACCCACAGCACATCACGCTGATCGATGAGGCCGGCCGCGAGCGGCAGTTTCAGCTCCACGACGCGTTCGACCACGAGGGTGGCGTCTACTACCTCGTCGAGAACGTCGACGACCCTTCACAGGTCTTGCTTTTGCGCGAGTCGGGCGGCGGGCTCGAGACCGTCGAAGGTGAGGAGTTCGAGCGGGTGATCGCCGCGCTCGAAGGGGATGAGGTCGAATGAGGCGGCTGGCGACGGTCGTGGTCGTCATCGCCGTGCTCGGCTTCGGGACCTCGCGCGGGCTCGACTGGTGGAACTACGCCGTGAACACGCCGCCCTCGACGACGAGCCAGCAGGTCGTCTTCCATGTCGATCGCGGCGAGCTGGCCAGCCAGATCGGCGATGACCTCTACACCCAGCACCTCATCCGCGATCGCAACGCGTTCGACCTGTACGTCCGGATCACCAACGCGGGCCCCAAGTTCGAGGCCGGGACGTTCGTGCTCAACCGCAACATGAACCTGGTGCAGATCGTCGATAGGCTCGAGCACGGAACGGCGGACCAGATCGTGGTCACCATTCGGGAGGGCTTACCGCTGAAGTTCCAGGCCCAGGACGTGGAGAAGTCCGGTCTTGGGACCGCCGCCGATTACCTCGCTGCCGCCAGGGACCCGGCCCTGGCCGCTGCCTATCCCTTCCTGGCGTCGCGCCCGACCAACGCCGACCCGCCCCTGGAGGGATTCCTGTTCCCGGACACGTACAGCATCGACCGCACCGGAGGAGTGACACAGCTCGTCAAACGGCAGCTCGACCAGTTCGGGACCGTGTTCTCGCCTGACCTGCGCGGACAGGTCGCCCAGGCGACCGCGACACGGCCGGCGGAAAGCGTGGATGCGATCGTGATCCTTGCCTCCATGGTCGAACGTGAGGCCAACAAGGACGCCGATCGCGGCAATGTCTGCAGCGTTTACTACAACCGATTGAAGGCTGGCATGCCACTTGGTGTGGACGCCACGCTCCTGTATGCGCTCGGCAGGCTCACGCCCGAGCCGACGTACCCGGAGCTGCAGCTCAACACCCCGTTCAACACGCGCACGCACGCCGGACTCCCCCCAGGACCAATCAGCAATCCGGGCAAGGCGGCTCTGCTCGCGTGCATCAATCCGCCGCAGACCGGTTACCTCTACTACTTCACTGACCCAGACGGGGTCACGCATTTCGAGAGGAACCAGGCTGACTTCTGCCGCGACCTGGCACAGCACGGCATGAGCTGCTGAAGGTATACCTGCTCGGACACGGGATCTCCTACTCGGGGAGTCCCGACATGCACAACGCGGCTTTTGCGGCGCTGGGCCTGGACTGGAAGTACGAGCTGCTCGATGTCCCACCGGCCGAGCTGCCCGACGCCATCCACAGGCTGCGTTCACCCGACACGGGTGGAGCCAATGTGACGATTCCGTACAAGCGCGCGGTGATGGACCATCTCGACACCATCGACCCTGAGGCCGTGCGCGCGGGCGCGGTCAACACGATCGCCAGGGAGGGTGCCCGGCTGACCGGGTCAAACACCGATGTGGCAGGCATCCGATCGGCGATCGCGGACGTCGGGCTCGAGACGCGTGGAGCCGGCGTCGTGATCCTCGGTGCCGGCGGATCAGCCCGCGCGGCGGCCATCGCCCTCGACGGCGCGCACTTGACCTTCGTGGCCAGGCGACCGGACGCGGTCGACCTGCCCGGGCGGGTGGTCGCGTGGACCGATCCGTCGTGGCTGCGGACGGCGCGCTCCGCCGACCTACTGCTGAACGCGACACCCTTGGGCCGGCGCGAGGAGATGCCCCTGCGGCCCAACGGCTTGCCTCGTGGTGGCGCGGTCATCGACCTCGTCTACGTCCGGGGCGGCACGCCCCTGGTGCGCAAGGCGCGCTCGCTGGGGCTGCGCACCGCCGACGGGTGGGGAATTCTCCTCGCGCAGGGCGCGCGCTCCTTCGAGATCTGGACCGGTAAGCCCGCCCCGCTCGACGCCATGCGCCAAACTCTCCCGCAATGAGTCAGGTCTTGATTTGAGCCACCTGCTGGTCGCCGTCGCGGCGGCAGTCGTCGGAGCGGCGTGCGGCTGGCTGGTGCGCTGGGGCTCCGTCCGGCTCGCGAAGCTGGAGGCCCTCCAGCCGGGCAGCCGGCCCTGGCAGGTCTGGGGGCCTGTGATCGCGTCGGCGCTCGTTTTGGCCGCCCTCGGATACGAGCTCGGCGCGACGTGGTTGCTGTTGCTGCACAGCGTGTTCGGCCTGGTCCTGGTGCAGGTGATCTTCTTCGACCTCGAGCACCGGCTCATCCTCGACCGGGTCATCTTCCCAGCGATGGGGCTCGCCCTGGCAGTCAGCATCTTCAACCACCCGTGGTGGGCCGGCCTGGCGACCGGGGTCGGCGCCGGCCTTCTTTTCGCGCTCATCGCCCTGATCGGCGCGCTGATCTTCAAGGCCGAGGCCATGGGTTTCGGAGACGTCAAGCTCGCTGTGTTCATCGGCCTGCTGGTGGGGTGGCCGTACACGGTGACAGCTCTCTTCTACGGCGTGCTCCTGGCCGGCGTGGTCTCGATCGGATACGTGATCTGGAAGCGATCGATGAAGGGGACCATAGCCTACGGTCCGTACCTGGCCGTCGGCGCGCTGATCCTCTTCTTCCAAATGCGATAGGGTAGGCGCCTCATGCCGTCTGAGCTGCTTCCCGGCGAAAACCTGGTCCTCGAGGCCCACCAGCACTGGATCGTCATCGTGAAGTCGTTGGTCATACCGGTCGTGCTCCTGGTGATTGCCGGCATCGTCGACCTCTTTGTCAAGTCGGGCACCGGCATCCCGCACTTCCGCACCATCGTCAGCCTCGTCGCCATCGCGATCGCCGGGCTGTGGCTGATCGTGGTGTGGGTCCGCTGGCAAGCGACGGCCTACACCCTCACCGACCAGCGCATCAAGATCGAGACAGGCGTGTTCGGCCGGTCGTCGAAGACCATCCCCATCGACCGCATCCAGGACTGCACGACCAAGCAGACGCTCTTCGGCCGCATGCTCGGATATGGACGGGTCGAGGTCGATGCCGCCGGCGCACAGGGGGCCGAGGTGCTGGATCATCTGCCCAACCCGGGCGCGTTCCGCGACCAGGTCTTCATGCTGTCCGAGCGGCGTCGTGGCGGCGCGCCGGGCGCGCCGGCGCCGGCGAACCCCAGCGGCGTTTAGTCGATCCGGAAGCCACTCGCGCTCATCGGGTTCATGGGTTCGGGCAAAACGGTCGTCGGCGGGCTGGTCGCCCAGCGTTCGGGAGCGGCATTTCGCGACCTGGATCTGATGGTCGAAGACCAGGCCGGCATGGCGGTTTCCGACATCTTCGCGATCCACAGCGAGGCTGTTTTCCGAGCCATCGAATCGAGCCTGCTGCCCAAGGCGCTCCAGCCCGACACCGTGGTCGCCCTCGGCGGTGGCGCGACCATTGATGACGCCAACTGGAAGCTGATCCGCGAGCGCGCGACGACCGTTTACCTCGAAGCGTCCTTCGAGACGATCTGGGGGCGGATCGGCCACCAGGCGAACCGCCCGCTGTTTTTCGGCCATCCTCGCGACGAGATCCAGGCGCTCATGAACCGGCGCCGGCCGCGCTACGAAGAGGCGTCGCATCGCGTCAACGCAGACGCTCCGCTGGACGAGGTGGCGAGCGAGGTCATGAAGCTTTGGTCCGCCTGATCGTCGACGCCGCGCGGGGGAGCTACCCCGTGATCATCGGCAGCGAAGTCAACCGCGAGCTGCGCAACCTCGTCCGCCGATTAGACCCGTCGTCAGCTGTGATCGTCACCGACTCCAACGTGCGGCCATGGGCCCACAAGGTGGCCAAGGCCATGAAGCCGTCAGGTGTGAAGCCGTCGATCTACGTGGTGCCGGCCGGCGAGCGCTCGAAATCGATCACCGCGCTGCACGACGTGCTCGCTTTCTTCGAAAGGCAGAAGGTCGACCGGGCCGGCCTGGTGATCGCGGTGGGCGGCGGCACGGTCGGCGACCTGGCTGGATTCGCCGCATCGATCTGGCTCCGCGGAGTTCGCCTGCTCGCCGTACCCACGACCTTGCTCGCAATGGTCGATTCGAGCGTCGGAGGCAAGACGGGCGTCAACGGCGTGCGTTCCAAAAATGCAATCGGAACTTTCTGGCCGCCATCGGCGGTCGTGGCCGACATGGCCTGTCTGGAAACGCTGCCGCCGGTGAACTATCGGGACGCGTTTGCCGAGGTTGTAAAGTACGGCGTCGCGATGGATCGAGGCATCTTCGAGCTCCTGCAAAAGGAACGCGAGCGGCTGCTTGCGGCTGACCGCCGCGCCCTCGAGCGGGTCGTGTTCCGGTGCGTCACCGCCAAGGCTCTGGTCGTTGCGAGGGACGAACGCGAGCGCGGCCCGCGCGCAATCCTCAACTACGGCCATACCGCCGGCCACGCTCTCGAAGCCGCCAGCCGGTTTCGTGTCTCCCACGGCCGGGCTGTGGCTTTCGGCATGCGTGTGGCCGCGAAGATCGCCCTGTCGCTGGAGCTGTGCGGACCCCGCCTCGTCGAGGCGCAGGATGCGCTGCTGACCGAGTACGGATTGCCCGACCGGTCGCCGGCAGTGGACCCCGCTCGCGTCCTTGCCGCGATCGAGCACGACAAGAAGGCGCGGCGAGGCCGGGTGGCCTGGGTGATGCCACGACGCCTAGGCCACGCGGAGCCCGGGCACGTGGTGCCTGCGGGGGTCGTGCGAAGGTTCGTGCGCAAGGCGCTCGCATGAAACGGTTCCTCGTCGTCAACGGCCCCAACCTGAACCTGCTCGGCAAGCGCGAGCCGCACATCTATGGGACCAGGTCGCTGGCCGACCTGATGGAAGCGATACGGGTCAAGGCCGGCGAGCTGAAGGTTCAGGTCGACTTCTTTCAGGGCAACGGAGAGGGGGAGATCATCGACTTCCTACAAAAACAGGCTCCGGGGTCGGCGGGCATCATCATCAACCCGGCCTCTTTCGCGCATTACTCGCTGGCCCTGTTCGACTGCCTGCAGGCGCTCGCCATCCCGACCGTAGAGGTGCACATCTCCAACGTTCATGCGCGGGAGGAGTTCCGCTCGAAAATGGTGACAGCTCGCGCCGCGCGTGGCGTGATCGCAGGACTCGGTTTCACCGGCTACCTGCTCGCGATGGAGTACCTGGCCGAGCAACCGGAATGATCTCGACCAGTGACTTTCGCAACGGGACCATGTTTGAGATGGACGGGCAACTGCTCGAGGTCGTCAGCGTCGAGCACATCAAGCTGGCCCGGGCGGGCGCGGTCATCAAGGCCAAGCTGCGCAACCTGTTGACCGGGTCGATCTTCGAGCAGAGCTTTCGCAGCGGTGACAAATTCCCCACGGTCCGGATCGACAAAACGGAAGCGACCTACCTCTATTCGGACGGCACCCATCATCACTTCATGGACACGCGCACCTATGACCAGGTGCCGGTCGACGAGGAGATGCTCGAGTCCGTGCTGCCGCTGCTCAAAGAAGGCAGCGTGGCGTACATGCTGAGATACCAGGGCAAGCTGATCGGGGTCGAGCTGCCGATCAACGTCGAGCTGAAAGTCGTCAAGACAGACCCCGGGTTTCGGGGCGACACGGTGTCCGGCGGGACCAAGCCGGCCACGCTCGAGACGGGAGCGGTCATCCAGGTGCCGCTCTTCATCCAGAGCGGGGATGTGATCCGGGTCGACACCCGGACCCAGACATATATGGAACGGGCTTAGGGGGCGAGGGCGTAGCATCGGGTCCATGGGTAGCAACGGCAGCCTGGGTGCGGTGCGCGTGGCCAACGAGGTTATCGCCAGCATTGCGGCGCTGGCCGCCTGCGAGATGGAAGGCGTCTCGGGCATGGACGAGCACTCGGCGCGCCACTTCGGTGACTGGGTCCGCCGCCAGACCGCCCATCGAGGCGTGCGCGTGATAGTCGAAGCCGATCGATCCATCCACCTGGAAGTGTTCATAACGGTCGACTCCGATGCGAAGCTCGCCGATGTGGCGAGCGCGGTCCAGGGCAACGTGGTCGAGGCGACCGAGCGAATGCTTGGGCTCGAGGTCGGCGAGGTCAACGTCTTCGTCTCCAGCATCGCCTTCTCGAACTAACAGGTCAGCGATTGGGGAAGCGGCACCAGGCCAGGGAGCTGGCGCTCAAGGTCCTGTTCCAGCTCGAGGCTTCGGATGACGATCCGGAGGAGGTACTCCTCTATCACGCGGGTGAGGGCGCGGCGACCGCCGATGTCACGGCCTTTGCCGGCCAGCTGGTGCGTGGGGTCATCGCCAACCGGGATAAATTGGACGCCGTCCTGAGCGAGGCCTCCGACAACTGGAAGCTCGACCAGATGGCCAAGGTGGACCGCATAGTGCTTCGGATCGCCGTTTATGAGATCACCATCGACCGCCGCGTTCCCACCAAAGCCGCCATCAACGAATCGATCGAGCTCGCCAAGACCTTCTCGGGCGACGAGGCCGGGCGCTTCGTCAACGGCATCCTGGGTCGGGTCGCCGCGACGGTGACTTGAGCTCTCAGCCTCAGCCCAGCTTCGAAGAGCTGCTGTCGAGCCTCGAGCAAACCATCGGCCGGCTGGCCGAGGGTACGGCCCCGCTCGACGAGCTCGTCGCGGCCCATGAACGCGCCGCCCGGCTCCTCGCCGAGGCCGAAGCTCGCCTGGAGTCGCTGAAAGCCAGGGCGGACGCCCTCTCCGCACAATTGCGGCGTTGAAGTACCTACTGGCCCCGATCGTGGCCTGGACGATCTGCCAGGTCGCCAAGGTGACTCTGACCTCGATTCGGCAGCACCGGCTTAACCTGCGCGTGCTCGCCGAGACGGGTGGGATGCCCAGCAGCCACAGCGCCATCGTCGCTGGCCTGGCGACCGCCATCGGTAAATATGCCGGCGTCACTTCCCCTCAATTCGCGATCGCCCTTATCTTCTCGTTCGTGGTCATGTACGACGCCGCGGGCCTCCGCCGCGCCGCCGGACGCCAGGCGGCGGTATTGAACCGCCTCGTCGAGGACCTGGTGCACATGCGCGGCGTGCAGGAGCCGGTCCTGCGAGAGCTGCTCGGCCACACGCCCTTCGAGGTGCTCGTAGGCGCCGCGATCGGCATCGGCGTGGGGCTCATTCTTTAGTTGCGGCTCGACGCGCTGGTGACGAAAAGCGGGCTGGCCGAGTCGCGTGAGCGGGCCCAGGCGTTGATCCTGGCCGGCAAGGTGCGCGTCGCGGGTGAGACGATCCGCAAGCCAGACCGCTCCGTGAGCGAGGATGCCGCGATCTCCGTCGAGTCAGCGCCCGACTACGCCAGCCGCGGCGCGCTCAAGCTCGCTCCGGCGCTCGAAACCTTCGGGGTCGATCCGTCAGGACGGGTGTGCGCCGACATCGGAGCGTCAACCGGCGGTTTCACGGACGTGCTGCTCCGACGCGGCGCGGCGCGCGTGTACGCAATCGACGTCGGCCGGGGCCTCCTGCATTGGCGGCTGCGGTCTGACCCGCGCGTGGTAGTGATCGAGCGGGTCAACGCCCGAGAGCTGGAGTCGTTCCCGGAGCCGGTGTCGCTCATCGTCGTCGACATCTCCTTCATCGGGCTCGAGAAGGTGTTGCCCGCCATCCGGCGGGCCGCCCCGGAGGCGGACGTCGTGGCCCTCTTCAAGCCTCAGTTCCAGGTGGGCAGGGGCGAGGTGGGGAAGGGAGGCGTCGTACGTGACCCGGTGGCGGTCGAGGCTGCGCTACGCCGGCTGCGCGAGTGGTGCGCAGGCAACGGGTACGAGGTTCGCGCCGAGGCTCCCTCCGAGCTGACCGGCGCGGAAGGCAACCAGGAGATCTTCCTGCATCTCATGCCGGCATGAAGGTCTGCATCATCCGCGCGCCGCGCGCAGAGAAGTCCGTGATCGCGAGTGCGGTCAAAACGATCAAGGCGCACGAGGGCGAGGCCTGGGAGGTCGATCGCGACGGCCCCGTGAGCGCGATCACCCGCCGGCTCAAAGGCACGACCCTCATCATCACCCTCGGGGGCGACGGCACTTTTCTCGCCGGCGCCCGCCTCGCCGCGCCGCGCGGCATCCCTCTCCTCGGCGTCAACCTCGGCCGTTTGGGTTTCTTGACGGAGCTCGACGCGCACGACCTCGATGCGGGCCTGAAGCGATTTTTCTCACGTGACTACCGAATCGAAGAGCGCAACGTGCTGCAAGCAACCCTGATCCGAGACAAAAAGAGCATCGCGCGCGCGATCGGGCTCAACGAGGCGGTCATCAATCGTGCGGGTGAGGCGCGAATGCTCAGGGTGGAGATCGATGTCGGCGGCCAGGCGGTCGGGGTCATCGACGCCGACGGGGTGATGGTGGCGACGGCGACCGGGTCAACCGCATACGCGCTCGCGAGCGGCGGGCCAATCCTCGAACCGACGCTGCGCGACCTGGTGCTCGTGCCGATGAATCCCTTCGCGCTCACCGTGCGGCCGATCGTGTTCCCGCCCGGCCAGGACATCACCCTGGCGGTCGTTCGCGGCCCCGCAGAGCTGCGCATCGACGGTGGGCGCCGGAGTCGCGCGGTCCGGGCCGGAGACAGGTTGAGGTGCGGCTCCCATCCGCAACCCCTCAAGGTCGTGCGGTTCAGCCCGCCCGAGAGCTTCTACCAGCGGCTGGCCGAGAAGCTCGGTTGGGGCCGGCCGCTGGTCCCGATGAAGTGATGGTGTTCGGGCCCGGAGGTCCGCAGCATATTCGCGGCATCGGCGGCCGGAGCCAAGGAGACGACGAGCACGCGAGGGAGCGCATCGCGTAGATGCGTGACCGAGCGCGCACAGGAGTCGACGTAGGCTTCAGCGCCGTAGGCGCCCGGCCGCCCAGGACGCGAAGATGCAAGGGACTTCCGGGACTGGACACCTAGTGCTGAAAGAACTGAGGGTTCGCGATCTGGCTTTGGTGGCGGAGTCCCGCGTTCGCTTTGGGCCCGGCCTCAACCTTCTGACCGGTGAAACCGGGAGCGGCAAATCGCTGATCGTCGATGCGCTGGGTCTGACCCTGGGCGCGCGGGGTGGCGGCGACCAGGTCAGGCACGGCGCGCAGCGCGCGACGGTCGAGAGCGTGTTCGACTCCGGAGGTTCGGCCCTGGTCCTCGAACGCGAGCTCGGGAAGCGCGGCGCCGCCAGGATTGACGGACGCAGCGCCAGTCCGGTGCAGCTGCGCGAGCTCGGCCGCAATCTGGTGGCGGTCCACGGACAGCACGAGCACCATGCCCTCCTCGACTCGGATACGCAAACCGACCTGCTGGACGGATACGCCGGCTGTCGAGAGATGGATGCTGCGGTCGGGGTGGTGTATACCGCCTGGGCCGACGCCATGACCGCCTTGTCGGAGCTCGAAGCCATTCGCTCGCGCGGCCACCGAGAGCAGGAATTCCTGCGCTGGCAGCTCGAAGAGCTCAAGCAGGCAAACCTGCGTCCGGGAGAGGATTCGGAGCTGGCCGCCGAGCGTGCCGCGGTCCGTCATGCGGCCAGGCTGGCGGAGCTGGGACACGAGTCGGTGAGCGCCCTTCACGAGGACGGGATCGCGCGCGCTTCGGTGGCGGTACGCTCAGCCGCCGACCTGGACCCCAGACTGGCGCTACAGGCCGCGCGCCTGGCGGCCCTGGAAGAGGAGGTCGCGGACGTCGCCGCAGAGCTCCGCCGCTACTCGGAGGCCCTCGACTCCGATCCGGGACGCCTGGAGGCGATCGAGACCCGGCTCGCGGTGCTCGATGCCATCAAGCGCAAGCACGGCGGCACCCTGGAAGCCGCGATCACCGAGGAGGAGCGGCTGCGGAGGCAGGTCGGCGCCACCGAAGATCTGGACGGCGCAGTCGCCGCCGCCCAACGGGAGCGTGATCAAGCTCGTGCTCACCTCGAGGCTGCAGCCGGCCGCTTGACCAAAGCGCGTGCGGAAGGCGCGCGCCGGATGCAGAAGGCGGTCGCCGCCGAGCTCCAGGGCCTGAGCCTGGAAGGTGCGCGCTTCGAGATCGAGCTCCGAGCCCGCACTGAGATCGGTCCCGATGGGGCCGAGCTCGCCGAGATGATGTTCTCGGCCAACCCCGGCGAGCCGCTGGCGCCGCTCGCACGCGTGGCCTCAGGCGGCGAGCTGGCGCGATTGATGCTTGCGATCAAGACGGTCGGCGCCGACGCCGATCGAATGCCCACGCTGGTCTTCGATGAGGTCGATGCCGGCATCGGCGGCGAGGCCGCGACGCAGGTCGGGCTGCGCCTCAAGGCTCTCGGCGCCAAGCGCCAGGTGCTCGTGGTCACGCACCTTGCTCAGATCGCCTCGTTTGCCGACCACCACCTGCTCGTGGAGAAATCCCCTGGCGCCGACGGACGCAACGTCGTGTCCGTGCGCGAGCTGCACTCCGACGACGAGCGCGCGGCGGAGCTCGCCCGGATGATGAGTGGAGGAGTCACCGCCAAGGCGCTCGCGCGCGCACGCGAGCTTCTCGATGAGGCTCGCAACCGAAAGTAGTGGCCCCACGCAAGCTCTTCATCGGCCCCGACGACCGCCGGATCAAACGCGCACTCTGCGTCGTCGCGCACCCCGATGACATCGAGTTCTACTGCGGCGGAACCATCTTGAAGATGACCGCTCGCGGAGTGATCGTCGACTTCGTCCTCGCCACCTCTGGCGACAAGGGGACGCGAGATGCCTCCAAGTCGCGCGCGAAGGTGGCGCGCCTTCGCGAGCGCGAGCAGGAGGCGGCCGCGTACGTGATGGGGGTGAAGCGGGTCGCCTTCTTGCGCCACCCGGACGCCGAATTGGTCGAGGACCTGCAACTGCGCGAGGAATTCGTGCGCGAGATCCGGGCCACCAAGCCCGACGTCTTGCTCACATTCGATCCCAACGTCGGGTATCGATACCACCCCGACCACCGCGTGGTGGGCCGGGTCGCCCTCGATGCCGCCTGGCCTTGCGCCCGCGACCCGCTCACATTCCCGAAGGCTGGAGAGCCGCATGAGACGAAGGAGGCGTGGTGCTTCGCCGGCCAGCAGCCGACCCTCCAGGTCGACGTCGGCGATGTTCTCGAGGACAAGATCGAGGCCCGCCTGGCCCACTCGAGCCAGACCCCGAGTCCGGCCGGCCTACGCCGCCGCTGGCGTTACAGCGCCAGGGTGGAGCGATTTCATCAAGTGGACCTCCGATAGAGTTAGCGCCCGTGGAACCGCCAGTGGCTGGCCCGCGTCTTGACGTACGCACACCCGTTTTCGAAGGACCGCTCGACCTACTTTTAGCTCTCGCAGAGCGCGAGGAGGTCGACATCTTCCAGGTCTCGCTGGCGCGTATCACCGATGCCTACCTGGTGGAGATTGCGGCGCGCGAAGTAGCGGATCCCCAGGAAATGGCCGAGTTCCTCTGGATGGCGGCTCGCCTGCTGCTGCTCAAATCGATCCGGCTTCTGCCCGGCGAGCCGCCGACCGAGGAAGAGACCGACCTTCTCGGTTGGGAAGAGGAGGTCCGCAAGCGGCTCGAGGAGTACCGCGTCTACAAGCAGATGGCCGAAGGCCTGATGAAGCGGGCAGAGCAGGAGACGTTCTCGTTTCCCCCGCCTGCGCGTCCCATCGAGCCCGGGGGGCAGGAGCAGCCGCTCGAGATCGGTCTCCTGGTCGTGGCTTTCAACAGCGTTCTCGCACGCATCCCGCCGCGGCCTGTGGTGGTCACCGGACGCACGTGGACGCTCGCCGAGAAGCTCGATGTCATCACGCAGCGGCTTCGAGAGGGACCGATCGAGCTGCTCGAGCTGATCCTCGAGTCCGAGGACCGGCTGGAGGCGGTGGTCACATTCGTCGCGGTGCTCGAGCTTCTGCGCAGGTCGTTGATCAGCGTGCGTCAGAAAGAACGCTTCGGGCCGATCCATATCGAGCCCAAACCATCGAACAGCGCCCCTTGAGCAGCCTGCCCGCGGCCATCGAAGCCATCCTGTTCAGCTCCAACCGGCCCCTCACACTGCGTGAGCTGCAGCAAGCTACTGACAGCGACAAGACCGCGGTGGAGCACGCCCTGGACGAGCTGCGCGAGTCGCTCGAGGGGCGCGGCGTGATGTTGATGCGGCACCATGACGAGCTTCACCTGGCCACGCGCCCGGCCTTTGCCGGGGCCGTGCGGCGGGCGCTGCGTCCCGAGGTTTCGGGCAAGCTTTCGGCAGCCGCCTACGAAACGCTCGCCATCGTCGCGTACCAGCAGCCGGTGCCGCGTTCGCGCATCGAAGAGGTGCGTGGCGTCAACTGCGAGAGCGTTCTCACCAATCTCGAGCTGCGTGAGCTCATCACCGAGGTCGGCCGCGGCAGTGGTCCCGGACAACCAAAGCTCTATGGCACGACGATGCGATTCCTGCACGTGATGGGCCTGGAGTCGCTCGACCATCTGCCGAAGCCGAGCGTCCCAGGCCTGTGAGACTTCGGACGCGGCGTGATTGGAAAGGCTGAACCGCTTCCTGGCGCGGTCGGGCGTCGCCAGCAGGCGGGGCGCAGATGAGCTGATCTCCTCGGGGTCGGTGCGCGTGAACGGCCAGGTCCCACCACCCTCGGGACTGCTCGTCGACCCGGACCATGACACGGTCACCGTCGACGGCCGGGTCGTCAGGCCGCGCACGAAGCACCGCTATCTCATGCTCAACAAGCCGGTGGGTGTGATCACGACCGCGAAGGACGAAGCCTCGCGCACGACCGTTCTCGACGCGATCGGTGAGGAGGGACTCTCCGGGCACCGGCTCTTCCCGGTCGGCCGCCTGGACGCCGACACGAGCGGCCTGCTCGTGCTCACCGACGACGGAGAGCTGGCATTTCGACTCACGCACCCGCGCTACAAGGTCGCCAAGGAGTATGTCGCGGTCGTCGCCGGAAGCCCGGGAGCAGCTGACCTCGAAATGCTGCGAAAGGGCGTCGACCTCGATGACGGCAAGACCGCGCCGGCGGAAGTCGAGGTCGCGGGCTTCGATCCGGCCCTTGGTTCGGGCCACACCGAGCTGCGAGTGGTCATCCGGGAGGGCCGCCACCGGCAGGTGCGGCGGATGCTGCACGCGGTCGGCCACAAGGTGCAGTCGTTGCGGCGCACCGGCTTCGGGCCGTTGAAGCTCGGCCGTTTGAAGACCGGCGATTGGCGCGTCCTGGGCGAGGCCGAGGTCGAAGCCCTGCGGCACGCGGTTCGGATCGAGCCTCCGTGATCATCGCCATCGACGGCGGCGTGGCGACCGGGAAGTCGGCGGTCGGCAAGCGCGTCGCCGAGCGGCTCGGCCTCCCTTTCATCGACAGCGGCCTCATGTACCGCGCCATCACCAGGGTGGCATCCGACCGCGGCATCGACCCCGGCGAAGCTGACGCGTTGGCTGAGCTCGCCCACTCGGTAGACCTCAAAGTGGTCGGCGAGCGCGTGTGGGCGGCCGGGGTGGAGCTTACCGACGGGATCTATGACGCCGACTTCGCGGATGCCCTGCCTCGAGTTTCCGCCAACCCGGGCGTGCGCGAGGCGCTGGTCGCGCAGCAGCGAAAGCTTGGACGCAACGGCGTGGTGATGGCAGGCCGCGACATCGGCACCGTCGTGTTTCCCGACGCGGACTACAAATTCTTCCTGACCGCGAGCCTGGACGAAAAGGTGCGCAGGAGGGAGGGTCAGTTCGAGCGTCGCGGAGAGCGGGTCGATCCCGCGGTGATGCGTCGAGAGGTTGAGACCCGAGACCGCTTCGATACCGAGCGCGTGGTGGCGCCTCTGCGGCCGGCGTCCGACGCCGTTCTGATCGACACGGACAACCTCACCGTCGACGATGTGGTCCACGTCATCGTGAGCCACGTCGAAATGGGAGGCGAGGGCCGGTGATCTACGCGTTCATGCGCTGGCTCATGCGCGCATTGACGCGCACGTACCTGGTCGGCCTTTTCAGTGTGGCCGGCGTCGAGAATGTGCCGCGCACCGGTCCGCTGATCGTCTGCCCGAACCATTCGGCCACACTCGATCCGCCGATGGTCCCGGCGTTTCTACCGCGGGGAGACTCGTGGAGCATGGCGAAGTCGGAGTTCTTCAAGGGCGGATTCGTGGCGTGGTTGTTCCGCAGTTACCACGCATTCCCGGTGGTGCGTCACTCCGCTGACCGCACCGCGCTGCGCACGGCCTTCGACATCCTGAAGTCTGGACACGCGCTGATCATTTATCCGGAGGGCACGCGGGTGGAGTCGGGCGTGCTCGCTCGGCCGGAGCCCGGGGCGGGCTTCATCGCGCAGAGGGCAGAGTGCCCGGTCGTGCCCGTCGGGCTCACGGGCACGCGTGTGTGCCTGCCCAAGGGTGCGTGGTGGCCGAGGCGCACACTCGTGAGCATCACCTTCGGGAAGCCGTTCATCGTCCCGTCGAAACGCCCGGATGGCACGAAGATCACCCGTGAGGAGGCATCCGACGCGATCATGCTCGAGATCGCGGAACTGCTCCCCGAGCACCAGCGGGGAGCATTTCGAGACTTAGCGGCGTGGCGAAAACGACTCAAGGGAGTGACGGTTCCAGTCGAAACTTAGATGGTCCTATCCCCGTGAAGACGACTGGGAAGAAGGAGTGGGGGCGGGCTGGTCAGGCCATGGAGCGCGTGAGTGATTGGCACGAAATTAACACGCTGATTTTCTTGACACTCCAAACAAATGTTCGTACAATGTGATCATGCTGGAAGTGGGTGTGGGGATGGTGTATCGGGGGGAGCTGCTGGGCTACAAGCTCATCGGCCTCCGCCAGGCGATCGACAGCCTGGAGTTGGAGTTCGCGCAGACCGCGGCTGAGTTCGTGCACACCAACGAGTACGACGAGCAGGGATCGACCAGCCCCATCGACTGGATTCGCCACACCTGTCATATGACCAGCACTACCGCAGCCGCCTGCCTGGCGGTGGGCAAGAACCTGGAGCGACTGCCCGAGAGCGTCCAGGCCATGAAGAGCGGCGAAGTCGGTTTCGCTCATCTCACAGTCATGGCTCGGACGATGAATGCGGTCCCTGATCGCTTTCAAGAGAGCCGGCTCCTGGAGCAAGCGCGGGAGAACTCTCCGGGCAAGTTCCACCACATCTGCCGCCATTTCCGCCACGCGGCCGACCCCAAGGGTTACGCCGCCGAGCAGGCCGAGCAAGTCGAGAATCGCAGCCTACATCTGAGCATGTGGGACGACGGCTCTTACCTGCTCAACGGGTACCTCGACGCTGTAGGTGGGGCGGCCGTGCGCACAGCGCTGGAGCCGCTGGCTCGCAAGTCGGGCGAGGATGACACCCGCGAGCTGGATCGCCGGCTGGCGGATGCCCTGGTCGAGCTGGCCGAGGGTTCCATGCCTAGGGCGCAAATCCAGGTCACGAGCTCGGTGGAAACCCTGCTCGGCCTGGCCGGCGCACCCGCGGCGGAGATGGACTTCGCGCTGCCGATCTCAGCCAAGACGGTGGAGCGATTCGCCTGCGAAAGCGGCGTGACCCGCGTCCTGCTCGGATCGGAGTCGACTGTGATCGACGTCGGGCGCTCCAAGCGGACCGTCTCGGGGCCGGCGCGTCGGGCGCTCAACGCCCGCGACGGCCACTGCCGGTGGCCGGGTTGCGACCGGCCCGCGAAATGGAGCGCGGCGCACCACGTGGTGCACTGGATCCATGGCGGATCGACCGATCTCTCCAACCTCATCCTGCTCTGCCATCGGCATCATTGGATGGTTCATGAAGGTAGATGGCAGATCGTGCGCAGCGATGATGGCCGCATGCTGACCATCCCGCCCACCACGACGTTCGGGCAGCCGGCGCGCGGGCCTGACTAGGCGATTATTCGCCCCGCAGTGATGGACCTCGTTGGACTTGAGCACCTGCTTGCACGCAATCGGTCGGGGTAGTCGCGCGGGTTATTGATCAATTCAGCTCCGGCGACTTCAGCTCCGGCGGCCGAACATCGACTTGAGCGTGACACTAAACACCACTAGGCACACGACCACGCCCACGGCATACGCCACTCCGAACATCCAGAGATCGACCCGATCGCGAAGATGTGTCGAGGTCAACGTTGCGATCAGACCCCATACGAAAATGCAAAGGAGCACTCCAAAGAGGCCAAGCCCCACCAGCTGCCGCTTCACGCCCTCGACCCGACCTTTCGTCTACGTAATCGCGGGGCGGGCCCAGTCCTCTTCGGTCAGGCTGCCAAGCGCGGGGTTGAAGCAGGCGTCGAAGGCCTCCTTCAGCGTCTGCGGCGTGAGCCGGGGCGGCTCCTGCCGGTAGTTGGCGAGGTCCACGAGCCGCGCGATGAGCGCGCGCGGGTGAGAGCCGCGCAGCGGCTTCTTGCCGTAGAGGTTGTTGAGGAGGTAACCGATCGCCTTCTCGTCGAACGAGACGCCCTGGCGGTCGCACTCGTAGCGCAGGATGCGGCCGAAGGCCTCAGGCGACGGATTGCTCACGCCGATCTTGTACGCCATGCGGCGGAGGAAGGCTTCGTCCACCAGCTCGGTGGGTGAGAGGTTGGTGGAAAAGACGATCTGGCACAGGAACGGCAGCTCGATCTTGCGACCCGAGGCGGAGAGGTCGAGGTAGTCGACTTTCTTCTCCATCGGCACGATGAACCGGTTGAGGAGCCGCATCGGCGGTACTTCCTGGCGCCCGAAGTCGTCGATGACGAACACGCCGGCGTTGGCCTTCCACTGCAGGGGGGCCTCGTAATAGCGGTTGGAGGAGTCGTAGGTGAGGTCCAGCTGCACGAGCTTGAGCTCGCCGCCGGCAACGACCACGGGCCGCTCGACCTTGACCAGCCGCCGGTCGATCGGCTGAGGGCCGTCTGCGATCTTGTGGTAGACGGGGTCGATGACCCGGATGATCTCGTCGCCGACGGCGACGGCATGCGGGATCTCGACCGGAGCCCCCATCAGCAGGGCCATGCGCTCGGTGATGGTGCTCTTGCCGTTGCCAGGTGCGCCGAAGATGAAGAGCGAAGCGCGCGACACCATAGCGCCGCCGATCTGGTCGATCACGTGCTGCTCGAGCTCCAGGGTGCCGAGCGCCTTCTTCAGCGAGGCGTCGGTGACATTGGCCTTGCCCGTGGACTGCGAGCGGATGAGGGTGAGGTAGTCGTCGAAGTTGATCGGGCATGGCCCGAGGTAGCGGGTCTGCACGGCGGACATCTCCGCCGCACGCTGCCGGCCGGCGCTCGAAACCGTATAGCTCATGCGGACCGGGATCGGACGGCCTTCCAGGCCAGGCTCGTTGGAGAAGCCCATCGTGTCCATGAGCTGGCTCTTCTGGAATTCCTCGATCAGCGGCTGGAGGGTCTCGAACGGAAGCCCGAGCCTGGTCTCGATAGCGGCGCCGCTCAACTGGTCGGCGAAGGCCAATGTCCGCAACAGGAGGCTGGCGACCAGGTCCCTCCGGACGTGCAGGTCCTCTAGTTTCTTGGGGGCCTCGATCGCGCCGGTCTGCATCGTCGCGCAAATATACCAACCCGCGTCACCGATCAACGCCCCCGATACGGAGGGGACGTCGCTCGTAAAATCCAAAGCGCCGGTGCCGGAATACGCTGCCCTTGACCTCGAGACGACCGGTCTCGACCCGGCCCGTGACCGAGTCATCGAGGTCGGCGCGGTCGCTTTCACGCCCGAGGGCGTCACGGCGTCCATGGAGCGCCTCGTCGACCCTGGGCGATCTGTGCCCGAGCCGATCCTTCGCTTGACAGGCATCAAGGCCGAGGAATTGCGCGGAGCCGCAACGGAGGAGACGGCTCTGGCGCAGCTGGGTGAATTCCTGCGCGGGCGCCAGCCGGTCGGCCATGGGGCCCGACTCGACGTCGACTTTCTCACAGCAGCCGGCCATTGGGACGAGGCCACCGAGATCCTCGACACGCTCGACCTCGCTCGCATCCTGATGCCGGCGGCTCCCAGTCACAGCCTGCCGGTGCTGGCGACAGACCTCGGCTTCTCGCAGCCGAGACCTCATCGCGCGTTGGACGATGCCGACGCTACGCGCCAGCTCCTGCTGCGCCTGCGCGACGAGGCGGCCGCGCTCGACGAGAACCTCAAGGAGTCGATGCTGGCGCTGGTCGCGCCCTATGCGTGGCCGGTCGCCCGGTTTTTCGCCGACGCTCTGACCGCATCGAATCCCGACTCGACGCCGGCTTCCGCGGTGCGGGTACAGACCCATCACGAGGCGAAGTCAGGTCTGCCGCCCGACGACCCGGACCTGGTCGCGGCTTTGCTCGGCCCGGAGGGCCCGCTGGCGGGAGTGCTCCCGGGCTATGAGCACCGCGAGCCACAGCTGCAGATGCTGCTCGCGGTCGCGCAGATACAGGCTCGCGGCGGGAGCCTGCTCGTGGAGGCCGGCACCGGCACCGGCAAGAGCCTTGCCTATCTCGTGCCGTCGATCGCCCGCGCCGTGCGCCATGGGGAGCGCGTGGTCGTGTCGACGGACACCCACACGCTGCAAGAGCAGCTGATGGGCAAGGACCTGCCGGGCTTGCGCGAGTGGCTGCCATGGGACTTCAAAGCGTGCCTCCTCAAGGGCCGTTCCAACTACGTGTCGCTGCGGCGGTGGCGCCGCTATCTCGGCGAGCCGTGCCAGGACTCCGATGACCTTCGCTTCAAGCTCAAGGTGCTCGTCTGGCTCCACAGCACCGAAAGCGGCGACCGTTCCGAGCTCCGGCTCCACGGCCGCGAGGAGGTGTTTTGGGCGCGCATCGCATCCGACCCGATGGACTGCGTGGGCATCCACTGCACCAAAGAGGACTGCTACGTGCACAGGGCCCGAGCCGAGGCCGAGGCGGCGGACCTGGTGGTGGTCAACCACGCCCTGCTGCTGGCCGACGCCGAGATCGGCGGCGGCCTGCTGCCCGAGTTCGATCATCTCGTCATCGACGAGGCTCACCACCTGGAGGACGCGGCGACGCGAGGCCTGCGCCAGGAGGTTGACGGGCCCGGGCTCCAAGCATTGCTCGAGCGGTTGGGAGGGGGAGCAGAAGCCAGCCTGTTGGCGGAGCTCCGACGCCAGCCGCACCTGGGCGCTTCCGACGAAGCCTTTGCCGAGGCCGCGCCCCTGGCGCTGGCCGCAGCCGAGCGCGTGCGCGAGCTCTTCGCGACAGCAGTCGGATGGGTGGCAAGCCGGCTCATCGATTCGGAACGGCGCGAGGAGTCGCTGCGCCTGACCCCGCCCCTTCGCGAGGACGAAGGCTGGGAGAGGGTGCGGCTCGAGGGGGAGAACGCGACCACCTCGCTGGCGGCGCTCGACGGCGTGCTGCGGCGCGCGGTAGGTGGTGCGCGGGAATGGCTGGGTGGATCGGAACCCGACCAGAGCGTGCGCGAGCTGGAGATCATCCGCGGCCGGCTCCAGGGTGCCGCGACGCTGCTCGGTGAGGCGCTGCTCGAACCCGACCCCAACCGCGTTTACTGGTTCACCCTCGCCGCCCGCAGCGAAAACCTCGTCCTCAGGGCGGCGCCCATCAACGTCGGCACGCTGCTGCGCGAGCGTGTGTACTCGGAGCGCCGGTCGACGGTTTTCACCTCGGCCACGCTCGCGGTGGGCGGGAGCTTCGACTACTTCCGCTCCCGCATCGGCCTGGGACCACAGGCTGAAGAGCTCATCCTGCCCTCGCCGTTCGACTTCCTTCACCAGGCCCTCATCTGCCTGCCGACCGACCTGCCCGCGCCTGAGCACGAGGACTTCGACCTGGGGGTCGAGCAGATCGTGGCCGCGATCGCTCGCCGGGTGGGCGGCAGAACGCTCGTGCTGTTCACATCGCACCGCCAGCTCCGCGAGGTCCATGCCGCGCTGAAGCAGCGGGTGGACCTCGACGACGTGCTCATCCTGGCTCAAGGCATCGACGGCCAGCGCCGGCCGCTGCTGAAAGCCTTCGAGGAGGCGGAGCGGCCGCTCCTGCTCGGCACCTCGAGCTTCTGGGAGGGGATCGACGTGCCCGGCGAGCGCCTGAGCTGCGTGATCATGGTCCGCCTTCCCTTCCCGGTGCCGACCGATCCCGTCTACGCGGCTCGTGCCGAGCGAGTGCGCGACGGATTCACGCAGCTGGCCCTTCCGCAGGCGGCGCTGCGACTGAAGCAGGGATTCGGGCGGCTCATCCGCCGGTCGAGCGACCGGGGGGCGGTCGTCATCCTCGACAACCGCATCCTCGGCCGCGATTACGGCAAAGCGTTCCTCGACGTCCTTCCGCCGGCCTCGAGGTTTGTGGGCCCTTCGGAAGAGATCTCGGACCGGGTGGGCGACTGGCTGGAGGCGGAGTGAGCCGCCTGTACGTGGTCGCGACTCCGATCGGCAATCTCGAGGACGTCACCGCTAGGGCGGTCAGGATCCTCGGCGAGGTGAGCGCGATCGCGGCCGAAGACACACGCATCACGTCGCGCCTGCTCGCTCGTCACGGCATCCGCAAACCGCTGATCAGCTATCGCGCGCCGGTGGAGCGGCGCGGCCTGCCCAGGGTGATGTCGGCCCTCGACGAGGGTGATGTCGCTCTCGTGAGCGACGCGGGCTCGCCCACGCTCTCCGACCCTGGGCAGACGCTGGTGGAAGCCGCCTGGGCCCATGGCCACACCGTGGTGCCGATCCCGGGGGCGAGCGCGATCACCGCGGCGCTTTCGGTGGCGGGGTATGGAGGGCCTGGCTTCACCTTCCTCGGTTACCTGCCGCGCAAGCCCGGCGAGATGCGCCGGCTGCTGGCCGGCATCGCTGCCGACCCACGTCCCGCGGTCGCGTTCGAGTCGCCGTACCGGGTGCGCAAATCGCTCGCATTGGTGGCCGAAGTCTTGCCCGAGCGTCACCTGACGGTGGCCCGCGAGCTCACGAAGCTCCACGAGCAGGTGCTGCGCGGACTCGCCGCGGAAGTGCTGGCCGCGCTGGGCGACCCGCCGCGCGGCGAGTTTACCCTTGTCATCTCCGGTGCCTGAAACGAAGCCTGAGCCAAGAACAGTCCTGGTCGCGCCGGCCTGGCCTTACGCCAACGGCCCTCGGCACATCGGCCACGTGGCCGGCTTTGCCGTGCCCGCCGACGTCCTCGCCCGTTTCGAGCGGTTGCGCGGCTCGCGTGTGCTGATGGCGAGCGGGACCGACGAGCACGGCACTCCGATCACCTACGAGGCCGACAAGCAGGGCGTGCCGCCGCGCGAGTTCGTCGACCGCAACAGCGCGTTGATCGTCGAGGACCTTCGCCGTCTGGGGATGACGTACGACATCTTCACGCGCACGACGACCGCCAACCACTATCGCGTGACCCAGGACCTGTTCCTCAAGCTTTACGAGAAGGGCTACCTGGTCAAGAAGACGCAGATGGGCGCGTTCGATCCTGCGAGCGGGCGCACGCTGCCGGATCGGTACATCGAGGGCAAGTGCCCGATCTGCGGTTTTGCCGAAGCGCGTGGCGATCAATGCGACAACTGCGGCAATCAGCTCGACCCCATCGACCTGATCGACCCACACCAGCGGGGCAGCGACGCGCCAGTCGAGTTTCGGGAGACCGAGCATTTCTTCTTCGACCTGCCTCAGCTCGGCGACCAGCTCAAGCAATGGATCGAGCGGCACGACGACTGGCGCCCCAATGTACGCAAGTACTCGCTCGAGTTCGTCCGCAACCTCAAGCCACGGGCGATCACCCGCGACCTCGACTGGGGAGTCCCCGTGCCGCTTCCAGGTTGGGAGGACAACCCACACAAGAAGATCTATGTCTGGTTCGACGCGGTCATCGGATACCTGTCCGCCTCCATCGAGTGGGCGGCGGCGCGCGGCGAGCCGGACTCGTGGAGAGACTGGTGGCAGAACGACGACGCGTGGCACTACTACGTGATGGGCAAAGACAACATCACGTTTCACACGGTGTTGTGGCCGGCCATCCTCATGGGCGTCGGCGACCTCAAGCTGCCGGACGAGATCGTCGCCAGCGAGTACCTGAACATGAGCGGCAAGAAGTTCTCGACCAGCCGCGGGCAGGTCATCTATGTGCGCGACGTGCTCGAGCGCTACGACGCGGACGCTCTCCGCTACTACCTCATGATCGCCGGACCCGAGAACCAGGACACCGACTTCACCTGGTCGGAGTTCGTGCGGCGGAACAACGACGAGCTGGTCGCCACCTGGGGCAACCTGGTCCACCGCACGCTCGTCAACGCCCATCGCAACTTCGGCGCCGTGCCGGAACCGCAGCAGCTGACCGAGGCTGACCAGGCGCTCATCGACGAGATCGAAGAGGCTTTGGGCGAGGTCGCGTCGCAACTCGGCCAGGCGCGATTTCAGGTGGCTCTCAAATACGCGATGACGATGGCCGCGAAGGTCAACGTCTACCTGGGCACGGAGCAGCCCTGGCACACCATCAAGACCGATCGCGAGAGAGCCGGCACAGTCCTGTACGTGGCTCTCCGGTGCGTCGACAACCTCAAGACGATGCTGACGCCGTTCCTGCCTTTCTCCTCCCAGCGGCTTCACCGCATGCTGGGCTACGACGACGTGATCGCTCCGCAACCGCACGTCCGCGAGTTCGCCGAGGATGGCGATTCACATCTGGTGCTGACGGGCACCTACGAAAGCGTCGACCGCTGGCTACCGTCGAGGCTTGCCGCCGGCACCGTGCTGCCCGCTCCAGAGGCCCTCTTCAAGCGGCTGGATGAAGTGGTCGAAGAGGAGTCGCCCGCATCTTCGTAGACACCCATCTCCATCTCGAGGAGCTGGGCGACCCTGGCGAGGTGGTGGAGGCGGCGGTCAGCGCGGGAGTCACGCGCATGATCGCGATGGGGGTCGACGTCGAGCACAGCCGGCGAGCGCTCGCCCTCGCTCACCAATTTCCGGAAGTTTTCGCCGGCATCGGGCATTACCCGACCGAAACGGGGGCGCCGGACATCGCCGCGTTGCGCCTGCTCGCAACCGACGAGCGCGCCGTGGCGATCGGCGAGGTCGGCCTCGACTTCGTGGACTCGAATGGGCCGGCGCGGGAGGTCCAGGAGGCTCGCCTTGACGAACTGTTCGCGCTCGCGGTCGACCTCGACCTGCCGGTGTCGATCCACAATCGCGGCGCTGCCGACGAAGCCTGGGCAGCCATCAACGCACATCCAGGCTTGCGCGGAGCTATGCATTACTTCGCGCTCGAATGGGACTGGGCGGAACGGTTTCTGGAGCTGGGCTTCTATCTGTCGTTCGCCGGTCTCGTGACCCGGCCCAGCCGGCATGCACTGCGCGAAGTGGTCACGCGCTGTCCCGCCGATCGGCTTCTCCTCGAAACCGACTCGCCGTATGGCAACGCGCACAAGCGAATGGGCGTGCCGAACCGGCCCGCCTTCCTGCTCGACACCGCGACCCTCGTCGCCGAGCTGCGCGGCATCCGCCTCGAGGAGCTGGGGGAGATCGAGCGCGCCAACGCGCTTGCCCTGTTCCAGAAGATGACGTGATCGACCCGGCGGACTCGCATCAGCTCGAGGGCTTGCTGCGCCGGCATCGGATCGACCTGAAGCACGGCCTCGGGCAAAATTTCCTCACCGACCCGTCGGTGCGCGACGCCGTTGCCGAAGCCGCGGACATCACACCCGACGATGAGGTGCTCGAGGTTGGTGCCGGCGTGGGAACGCTCACGGTCGCGTTAGCTCTCAGATCGCGCCGGTTGGTGGCAGTCGAGCTGGACGGCCGGCTGATACCAGCGCTGCGAGAATCGCTCGCCGGTCACGACAACGTCGATGTCGTAAGGACGGACATCCTGCGGTTCAACATCCGATCTGCGTTTCCCGATGGAAACGAGATCGTCGTGGGCAACATCCCCTACAACGTGACGGGAGCGTTGATCCGCAAGCTTCTCGAGGAGGAGCCGCGGCCGCGTCGGCTGTCGCTGGTCGTTCAGAAGGAGGTCGCGGAGCGATGGACTGCGTCGGGCGGAGCCAGCCTCTCGACTGTTGCCGTGCAGGTTTTCGCAGCGGCGCGGATGCAGTTCACGATTCCCGCCGCGGCCTTCACGCCGCCGCCGCGCGTGGACTCGGCGCTGGTGCGGCTGGACGTCCGCGCGCGACCCGCCGTTGAGGTCGCTGACCTCCAATCCTTCTTCCGGTTCGTCGAGGCGGTCTTTCAGGGTCGCCGGAAGCAGCTGGGCGGAACATTGGGCCGGATCAGTGGCACCGGCGGCACAGAAGCCCGGACGCGCCTTCGCGAAGCGGGGATCGATCCTGAGCGCCGCCCGCAGACCCTCACCCTCGCTGAGTGGGAAACCGTCTACCGAGTCTTCAATCCGGAACCGCCTCGCTAAGCTCTGACGGCGGTGGAACAACCGATCCGGTTTCCGGTCGAGGCGCCAGGCGGCTTTCGGGCGGTCCTGAAGTTCACCGCCTTCAGGAACATCTGGTTCGCGCAGCTCGCCGCGCAGCTCGCGGATAAGTTCCTTCTCTTCTCGCTGATCATTCTCGCCTTCAAGATCTCCGGCGGCAGCACGCCGGTCGCGATCACCCTGCTGACGTACACGGTGCCGGCGGTCCTGTTTGCGCCCCCGGCGGGCGTCATCGCGGATCGCATGAACCGCAAGCAGATCATGATGTGGTCGAACTTCGGTCGCGCGGCGGCGGTCGCGCTGATCCCGCTCGCGGCCCTCGTCCCCGGGCTGAGGAACGACTTCTTGCACCTGCTCCTGATCACCCTCGTCTTCTCCACGGTCGGGCAGCTGTTCGCGCCGGCGGAAGCAGCGGTGATTCCGACCATCCTGCCCCGATCGGCGCTGATCACCGCCAACTCGATGGCGCTCTTGACGATGGTGCTCACGCTCGTGGTCGGCGGCGCCCTGGCGCCGATCCTGTCGCGCATCGACCTCTACACGCCCTACTGGATGGCGGCCGTGCTGCTCATCGTCGCGGGCGCGCTGATCTTCGCCTCGGAGATCCCGCCCCTGCCGCCCACGACCGAGCCACCGGTGGCGGAGAGTCGCAGCAGATTCCGCCGGATGCTGGCCGACATCAAAGAAGGCCTCGATGCGCTGCGCGCTTCGCGCGGTCTGTTGCTCGCGTTCGCTCAGGTGAGCATCGCGGTGCTCGTCCTCTTCATGCTCTTTGCGCTGGCCCCCGCGTATGTGAGCCGCGTCATCGGGATTGCCCCCCAGGACTCGTACGTGATCCTCGGACCCGCCACGCTAGGCGCCATCCTCAGCGCAGTGTTGCTGGGTCAGTTTCTCCGCAACGTGGAGCGCTCTCGCGTCCTGATTGGATCTCTGGTGGCCAACGGCCTCACCCTGCTGGCGCTCGCCGCCGTGCCGCAGGCCATGGCGCAAGTGCCAGACCTCCACGTCCACGCCCGCATCACCGGTGCGGTGTTCAGCCTCCTGCTCGGAATCGAGTTCGGGGCAATCATGATCCCGGCCGTCACGTATCTGATGGAGAGCACCAGCAACGAGATTCGGGGCCGGATCTTTGCGCTCCTCTACATGGTGATCAACGGGGTCACGGCCATCCCCGTGCTCGCGGCGGCCGCGCTCTCAGACCTCATAGGCACGGCACACGTGATCGGCGGACTCGGAGTCCTGTTGGTCGTGGGGGGTGTGGCGATCGCTACGGTCGGGCGGCGCGCCTTCGAGCCAGCAAAGCGATGACGACGAGCAGCACCACGACGACCAGGCCGCCGATCCCGATGTCGCGGATGACCGTGCCGATCAAGGCCAGGTTGCTGCCGAGCAGGTAGCCGGCCAGGCCGACGGCGGTCGCCCAGGCGAGGCCACCGAGGGCGCTCAACAGCTGGAAGCGCCAGAACGGCATGTGCGCCATCCCGGCCAGCATCGATCCCCAAGTTCGCAGCCCGACGATGAAGCGCGCGGCCAAGACTGCCTTGTCGCCATGGCGTGCGAAGAACAACTCAGCGCGCGCGATGTGCTCGGGCCGGATTCGAAACAGGTGCCCGAAGCGTTCGACGAACGGCCTGCCGCCGCGGTGTCCCAGGTAGTAGCCGATGTCGGCGCCGGCGACGGAACCGAAGAACCCGAAGAGGATGACGAGCACAATGCTGTGGTTTCGAGCCGCCGCCCACGCGGCCGCGGCGAGCAGTAGGGCCTCGCCTGGGAAAGGCACGCCGGCGCTTTCGATGAGGATGCCGAGCCCGGCCGCGGGGTAGCCGAGCGCGTCGACGATGGCGGTTGGGTTCACGGGGCACCCCCTCTCCCCGGAGGGGAGAGGGTTAGGGAGAGGGGCGGGAGCACTCGCAAGCCGCTCATATACTGACGGCCTCATGGCCAACTACGGCGATCACGAGTCGAGCGAAGACCCGCTCCATATACTGCGGCACTCGACCGCGCACCTCCTCGCCGCCGCCGTCATGGAGCTGTACCCAGACGCGAAATATGGAATCGGGCCTCCGGTGCAGGACGGCTTCTATTACGACTTCGCGTTCGGCAAGCCCATCTCGGAGTCGGACCTCGGTGCGATCGAGTCACGCATGCGGCGCATCGCGCAGGAGGATCGCCCTTTCACCAGGGAGATAGTGTCCCGCGAGCAAGCCCTCGAAGAGTTCCGCAAGCGTGGCCAGGACTACAAGGTCGAGCTGATCAACGACAAGGTCGAGGGCGATGAGGTCAGCCTTTACCGGACGGGCGACTTCGTCGACCTGTGCAGGGGGCCTCACGTGCGCTCGACCAAGGATCTCAAGTTCTTCAAGCTGCTGCGCGTCGCCGGCGCTTACTGGCGGGGCGACGAAAAACAGCCGCAGCTGACTCGCATCTACGGAACCGCTTGGCCCTCGGCCAAAGAGCTCGAGGAGCACATGAAGTTCCTCGAGGAGGCGGAGAAGCGCGACCACAAGAAGCTGGGCAAGGAGCTGAAGCTCTTCATGGTCGACGAGCGCGTCGGTCCCGGCCTTCCGATCTGGTTGCCCGCGGGCGCCACCGTCCGCCGCGAGCTCGAGCGCTTCATCGTCGACGAGGAGCTGGCCCGCGGCTACCTGCATGTCAGGACTCCCGATGTCGCGCGCCTCGACCTGTACCGGCAAAGCGGCCATGCCCAGCTCTATGCCGAATACATGTATCCGCCGATGCGGTTCGAGGATGGGGAGGAGCTGGAGCTTCGTCCAGTCAGTTGCCCGCATCACATCGTCGTCTACCAATCCGAGCTGCGGAGCTACCGCGAGCTGCCGATGCGAATCGCCGAGATCGGCAACAACTGGCGATACGAGCGCTCGGGCACGCTCAGCGGGATGAATCGCGTCCGAGCGTTCGCCCTCAACGACGCGCACATCTTCTGCACGCCGGATCAGCTGATGGATGAGGTCAAGGGTTCGATCGAGCTCGCGCTGTATTTCTCCAGGGTGCTTGGCATCGACGAGTTTTCGTACCGGCTGTCGGCGCGGGACAGCGTCAAGGAGAAGTGGCTGGGGACAGAGGAGCAGTGGCAGCTTGCGCAGGCGGCCTTGATCGAAGCGCTCGAATCGATGGGTCAGAGCTACGAGATCGGCGTCGGCGAGGCGGCGTTCTACGGGCCCAAGATCGATTTCCAGGTGAAAGACGCCCATCGTCGGGAGTTCACGAACTCGACCGTGCAGGTGGACTTCCAACTCCCGGAGCGCTTCGAGCTCGAGTACGTCGCAGAGGATGGATCACGCCAGCGCCCGGTCATGGTGCACCGAGGCGCGGCCGGCTCGATGGAGAGGCTGTTCAGCTACTTGATCGAGCGCTTTATGGGCGCGTTCCCGACCTGGCTCCATCCGGTCCAGGTAATCGTCATCCCGATCACCGATGCCGAAGGCGAATACGCTCGTCGAGTGGCCGCGCGCCTGCGCGAGGCCAAGCTGCGATTTGAGGTCGACGATCGATCGGAGCGCATGCAGCGCAAGATCCGCGACGCACAGGCGCGCAAGGTTCCGTACATGGCGATCCTCGGCGGGCGGGAGGCAGAGTCGACTCACGTGAACGTTCGCGACCGCTCGGGCAACCAGACCGACGAATCACTGGAAGAGTTCGCGCAGCGCGTGGCGCAAGAGGTCGCCGAGCGCCGCCGCTAGGTCATTGAGGCTAAAGGCCACCTGGCAGGCGGCCGGCGCACGTCCCCTGAGCGGCGACCGGCACCACCGCCCCAGTCGTGACATTGCCGATGCGAGGCTGCTGTTGCACGTCACCGCCGGAGATCACGTGGGTGGAGTCGATCCAACCGCACGTCTGCATGCTCAGCGTCCTGGTGGCGCCCAGGAACTTCGTGGTGGAGCCCGTCACCAGCGCGACGACCTGCCCGTCGGGTGAGATGTATGCCGGCGCGGCACCGTTGATGGCAAAGGTGCCGAGGACACCCGCGGTCCAGCCGAGCTTACGGAGCGTCGTGTAACCCGCTGTGACTTCGCAGGCCGCCCCTGCCGGCGATGGCGCGCCGGCGATCACGCAATCGGGCCCTCCAAGGGTGTAGCGCCGGACAGCCGAAGCCGGATCGACCACGTGCAGCTCGAGGGGCCCGCAGCAGAAAGGTCCTCCGCCCTGCGAACAGGACGGCACCTTGGCTACGACCAGGTTGTCGGTTCCGTGCCAGCCGATCGGCCACAGTCCAAACGCGCCGGTTGAATTGAAGATGTCGACGTGGTTGGTGCCGCCGTTGAGGTCCTCGACGTAGAGCCTGATCGATACCCCTGACGCGGTGAAGTCGCTCACGACCACCGCGATCCGCTGATCGTCGGGGCTGACTGCAAACATGCTCCGGCGTCCGCCGCCCACAGGCACAGTGGTGGCGCGACCTGTCTCACCCTGGACGGTCATGAAGCGCACCACACCCTGCGCGTCCATGTAGTACGCGCGGTCGTCGCTGGTGCTGATGGGGAGAGGAAGGACTGCGGCCGCGGCATCGCCACAAGTGACCGCGGTCGGGCTGCTGGGCTGCGCCGACCCCACCACCTTGCCGTTGGCAGCAATGATGCTCACCGTGTACGTGTCGCCCGACGGCGGGGTCGACAGGACGGCGAAGGCGCCGGTCAGAGGAACGGGTGATGCGGCGGGTGAAACGGGCGGCGACGCTGCCGCGGTCGCGGGCGGTGACCCGGTAGGCGACGTCGTAGGCGAGGTGCCGACCCTTGGCGTGGGTGACGCACCCGCGTGCGAGCCCGGGCCGCCGCAAGCGGCGACGAGCACGGCGACCGCCAGGCAGAACATGCGCATCTTCACTGGCGGAATCATGAATTCCAACGCGATTTTGCGCACGGCGTTACGTTTCCGGTACGATCCTGCATCTGAAGCAGGGCCCGACCCTCACCCCAAGAGCGACGCTCGAACGGGTACGCACGGACGGCTCGGGCTGTCCGTTTTGTTTTATGTAGGTGGAGGAATACTAAGAACACTGAATTTGGCCGAGGTAACGTCTCATCTCGTTTAAGGAGCTAAGGATCAACGATCAGATCCGCAGCTCCGAAGTGCGGCTGATCGACGACCAGAACAATCAGCTCGGGGTGGTGTCCCTCGACGCCGCTCTACGCATCGCGAGCGAGAAGGGGCTCGACCTCGTCGAGGTGGCGCCACAAGCGAGCCCGCCGGTCGCCCGGCTCATGGACTACGGACGCTTCAAGTTCGAGACCATCAAGCGCGAGAAGGACCAGCGGCGCAAGCAGAACGTCATCAAGCTCAAGGAGATGAAGCTCCGGCCGAAGGTGGCCGAGCACGATTTCCAGACCAAGTTCAAGGGTTTGAAGCAGTTCTTGGAAGCAGGCGAGAAGGTGAAAGTGACAATCATGTTTCGGGGCCGCGAGATGGTGCATCAGGACATCGGGAGGAGAATCCTCGACCGGGTGGCCGATGACGCGCGTCCCTTCGCGGTCGTCGAGCGGCAGCCGCTCCTCGAAGGCAAGAACCTTTTCATGATCCTCGCGCCCAGCCGGCAGGGGGGCGCAGCGAGCGCCGCCAAGGAGACCGCGACCAGTGCCTAAGATGAAAACGCGTAAGGGCTTCGCCAAGAGGATCCGTGTCACCAAGACCGGCAAGCTCATGCGGGCGAGCGCCTGGAAGAGCCACCTGCTCGAGCACAAGTCCAAGAAGCGCAAGCGCAACTACGCGAAGAAGCAGCCGGTGGCCCAGGCAGACCGCAAAGAAGTGCGCCGGGCACTGGGGATCTAGACGATGGCGCGAATCAAGAGAGGCGTCCCGGCTCATCGGCGGCACAAGGCGATCCTCGATCGGGCCAAGGGCTTCCGGCTTTCGAAAAAGCTGCTGTTCCGTCCCGCCAACGAGGCGGTCCTTCACGCCCTCGCTTACGCCTACCGCGACCGGCGGCGGCGCAAGCGCGAGATGCGGCAGCTGTGGATCGCTCGCATCAATGCCGCCTCGAGGCAGTCGGGGCTGCCCTACAACAAATTGATGCACGGCCTTCGCCAGGCCGGAGTGGAGATCGACCGCAAGGTGCTGGCTGACCTGGCCGTGCGCGACAGCGGTTCCTTTGCTCGGCTGGTGGAGGTTGCCAAGAAATCCCTCTGACCAGCTGATCAGCAGCCCGGACAACGAGGTCGTCCGCCGCTTGCGGCGTCTCGCCACCCGGCGCGAGCCAGGCTTTGTCCTCCTGGAAGGTCCGCGCGTGCTCGCGGAGGCCGAGGCCGCCGGCCTGGAGCTGGAGGTGGTCGCAGTGCGCGAGGGAGAGGAATTCAATGCACGCGCCGAGAAGCGAGTCGCCCTGTCGCCGGGCGTCTTCCGCGCCGTCACCCAGACTGTCACGCCGCGGGGGGTGATCGCGATCGCCAGGATCCAGGAACCGGAAGCCACGACCGCGATCGAGGCGGCGCGCCGCCGGCGCTGGCCGCTCGTGGTGCTGGACGGCGTGCAGGATCCTGGCAACGTGGGCGCGATCTGTCGCACCGCCGCCGCGGCCGGGGCGCCCGCGCTGGTGGTGCTCGAGGGCACGGCGGACCCGTACGGCGCGAAGGCGATCCGCGCCTCGGCGGGCAACGTGTTCCGGCTGACAGTTGCCCGGGGCGCCTGGAGCGACCTCGCTGGGCTCGACGGCTACGGCGCTGCCGCGTCGGGCGGCGAGCCGCTGGCCGAGGCGCCGATAGAGAATGCCGGCATGATCGTGCTCGGCAGTGAGGCGCACGGCCTTTCTCGTTCGGACCTCAAGCTGGTCACTGTGCAGCTGAGCGAAGGCGTCGACTCCCTGAACGTCGCGGCCGCGGCGGCGCTGATCCTCTTCGAGATCAGGCGGAGGCGGGCGGCATGAGCGATCCGCAGGAGCTCACGCAAGAGGCGCTCGCGGCCGTCGCGCGCGCAATCACCGAGAACGAGCTGGCGGCGATCGAGGTCGACTACCTCCGCCGCAAGAACGGGCGCATCAGCAGCCTGCTGTCTGACATCGGCAAGCTGCCGCCGGAGGAGCGCGCTGCCCTCGGCCAGGCGGCCAATGAGGCCAAGCGCGTCATCGAGGCAGCGCTGGCGGCCAAGCGTCGCGGGCTCGAAGAGGCGCGGCTGGCCGACATCGCCGAGACGGAGGCGATCGACATCACGTTTCCAGGCCCGCCGATCGGTCGCGGCCACGTCCACGTGCTCACACAGGTGCAGCGCCAGATCGAGACGGTGCTCGAAACGCTGGGCTACCAGGTCGAGCTCGGCCCTGAGGTCGAGACCGAGTGGTACAACTTCGAGGCCCTCAACATCCCGCCCGGCCATCCGGCGCGCGAGAGCTGGGACTCCTTCTACTTCACCCCTGACCTGCTGCTCAGGGCGCATACATCGCCGGTTCAGATCCGGGCCATGCAGCGCATCAAGGAGCCGCCGATCTACATCATCACGCCCGGCCGCTGCTACCGGCGCGACGCGCCGGAAGCGACCCGGCTGCCGTATTTCAGCCAGGTCGAGGGGCTCGCTGTCGACAAGGCACTCACCGTCGGCGACATGAAGGGCACGCTCCTGTACATGATCCAGTCGCTGTACGGCGAAGAGCGCAAGGTGCGAGTCCGCCCGAGCTACTTCCCGTTTACCGAGCCCAGCTTCGAGTTCGACGTGACCTGCGGCATATGCGCGGGAGCGGGCTGCAAGAGCTGCCGGCACAAAGGATGGCTCGAGGTCGGCGGCTGCGGGATGGTCCATCCCCAGGTCCTGCGCAACGGCGGCATCGATCCGGAGAAGTGGAACGGCTACGCATGGGGCTTCGGGATCGAGAGGATGGCGATGCTCAAGCACGACGTCGATGACATCCGCCTCTTCTACGAATCAGACCTGCGCTTCCTGGAACAGTTTTAAGCGCCAGTGAAGATTTCCTACGAGTGGCTCGGCGACTTCTTGGACCTCGATGGCGTGACGCCGAAAGAGGCCGCGGATGCGCTCACGCGGCTCGGCTTAGAGGTCGAGTCGCTGACCGTGATCGACCTGTCCCAGATCATCATCGGCAAGGTCGTCGAGCAGAAGAAACACCCGAAGTCACGCAATCCGCTCTGGGTGCACCAGGTCGACCTCGGCGGCCGCACCGAGCAGATCATCGCCGGCGCCGACAACGCGGTTCCCGGCTCGCTGGTACCGGTGGCGCTGCCAGGTACGACGGTGCCCAACGGCAAGGTCGTGAAGGACCTGAACATCGCGGGCTACAGCGCCAAGGGGATGCTGTGCTCGGCCGAGGAGCTCCTCCTTGGTGACGACCATTCCGGGATCCTCATCCTTGACTCGGGCAAGCCGGGCGACCCGTTGACGTCCGTCATCCCGAGCCAGGCCACGATGGACGTCGAGGTCACGTCCAACCGGCCCGACTGCATGGGCCACCTGGGCGTGGCTCGCGAGCTCGCGGCGGGCCTGGACAAGGCGATGAAGGTCGACTTCATGCCCGCGTTCACCGGCAAGGCCGAGCCTGCGGGGCGCGACATGGTCAAAGTCTCGATCGAGGACGCCGACCTCTGCAGCCGCTACATCGGCGGGGTGATCACCGGGGTCAAGGTGGGTAAGAGCCCGGATTGGGTCCAGCGCCGGCTCCGCGCATGCGGCGTGCGACCGATCAACAACATCGTCGACATCACCAACTACGTCCTCCTCGAGTACGCGCAGCCGCTGCACGCCTTCGATCGGGCCAAGCTCTCCGGAGGGGAGGTGCGCGTGCGGCGTGCGCGTACGGGCGAGAAGCTGCTCTGCCTCGACGGCGTGGAACGTGAGCTGACCCCGGAGATGCTGGTCATCGCGGACGCGAACAAGCCGGTCGCGATCGCGGGCGTCATCGGCGGTGAGGAAACCGCCGTCACCGACGCCACTACTGACGTGCTCCTCGAAGCGGCGACGTTCAACGGCCCGAACGTCCGCCAGACCGCGCGCGCGTTCGGGCTACGCACCGAAGCCTCGGCCCGCTTCGAGAAGGGCCTGCCGGCAGAGCTCGCCCTCGCGGGCGCCAGGAGGGCTGCGGCCCTCATCGCCGAGCTCGCGGGCGGCGCCGTGCACCGAGAATGGGCCGACGTCTATCCGCGACCGCAGGAGCCGGTGCGCATCCGCCTCAAGCCGTGGCTGGTGGACGAGGTGCTGGGGATACACGTCCCGCTGGAGGACTCGGAGGCCATCCTCATCCGCCTCGGATTCCACGTCCGGATCCTCGGTGATGGGGAATGGGACGTGCTGCCACCCGTCTTCCGGCTCGACGTCAGCATTCCCGAGGATCTGGTCGAAGAGGTCGGCCGGGTCTGGGGATACGACCGCGTTCCGTCCACGCTGCCGGGGCGCCGGCGCGACCGGTGGACGCCGTCGATCCCGAGCATGGGCCGGCGACTCGACGCCGCACGCCAGGTCCTCGCCGGGGCCGGGTTCACAGAGACATGGAATCCCGCGTTGGTGTCAGGACGGATGCTCGAACAGTTGCGTGTCGCGGCGCGGGCACTGCGTGTCTCGAATGCGTTGAGCGATGACATGGACACGCTGCGAACGTCGTTGCTGCCATCGCTCGTCAACGTCGTCGCGCTCAACCGCGATCGAGGCCGTACCGACGTCAAGGTGTACGAGATCGCGGCCGTGTTCCTCGCGCGTGTCGGCGACAAGACCACGCAGCAGCCTGAAGAGCCGCAGCGATTGGGCGTCGTGGCAGACGCGGGAAGCACCGCCGAATCGGGTCGCGAGGCCTTTTACGCGATGAAGTCCGTGTTGGACGCTTGCATGAGCGAGCTGGGGGCGGCGGCCTGCACGTTCCAGCGCGCGTCGGCCGAACTGTTTCACCCGGGCCGCTGCGCGGCCGTCTTCCTCGACTCACGCCAGCTCGGCTACCTCGGGGAGATCCATCCAACGGTGGTCGGGGGGGCCAACCTCGAGGGCCGGCTGGTCGCCATGGAGATCGATCTCGAGCCCGTGCTCGCCGCCGCGGGCGCTGCGCGCGCGCAGCCGCTGCCGCGCTTCCCGGCGATCGAGCGCGATCTCGCCGTCGTGGTCGAGGAGCATGTCGCCGCCGGAGCCTTGCTGGCCGCAATCAAAGAGGCGGGCCGGGACATCCTCGAGAGGAGCCGGCCGTTCGACGAGTACCGAGGTGCTCAGGTTCCGGACGGATCCAAGAGCGTCGCCCTCGCCTTGACTTTCCGGAGCCCCGAGCGCACCCTGACGGACGCCGAAGTGGACAACGTCATGGGGGAGATCAAGCTCGCATTGGAGAAGAAGCACAGCGCCAGGTTCAGAGAGTGAGAACCGCTAAGTGACCTGGGTTGACGCCATCCCGATCGTGCTGATCCTCGTCTATACCCTTCTCGGTTACGTGACCGGCGTGATGCGGCGCCTGATCGGATTGGTTTCCCTCTACCTTGCCTGCATCGCCGCCACCAACATGGGTCTGCAGGCCGGCGGAATCCTGCAGCAGTCGTCGACTTACGCGACCGCCGACGCGCGCATCTACGGATTCTTCGGGATCCTTTTCGCGGTCATCATCGTCATCGATGGCGCCGCCCAGCTCGCCAACAGCCAGATCCAGCTCCAGGCGGTCATGTTCAACCGGCTGTCCGGTGTGATCGTCGGAGTGGTGACCGGGCTGCTCCTCTCCGTCCTGGTCACCAACGAGCTCCAGGCTGCCGGCAACCCGTTCGGGGGCACGCAGCTCGACGCGACGCAGCAGAGCATCCGCGACGGCATCAATGGCTCGCATGTAGCGGTGCCGCTGGTGAGGGCGTTCGGGAAGCCGATCGTCTCGGTCTTCCAGCCGGTGTTGCCGGCCGACCCACAGATCTATTTCGGCCCCGGCCCCGTCAACCCCTAAAAACGACTTGAGCCGGGAACTTTTCGAGCGCCTGCGAAAGCGGGCGGTCGAGATCCACGTGGAGGAGCACCTGCGGTCGCGCCTGGAGCGCGGCGAGTCGCTGCGCGTCAAGCTCGGCCTCGACCCGACCGCGCCTGACCTCCACGTTGGCCATCTCGTACCGCTCGACGTATTACGCGAGTTTCAGGAGGACGGCCACACGGTCGTTCTGATCGTCGGGGACTTCACCGCGATGATCGGCGATCCGAGCGGGCGGTCCGAAACCCGGCCGATCCTGACGCGCGAGCAGGTCGACGCGGCGGCGCGCACCTACCTCGAGCAGATCCACGTCGTCCTGGATCGCGAGCGGCTCGAAGTGCGCCGCAACTCTGAATGGCTGGGCGAGATGAGCGGCGCCGACGTGCTGCGCCTGCTCGGCCAGGCCACGCTGCAGCAGGTGATGCAGCGAGAAGACTTTGCCGACCGCCTCAAGGCGGGTACGCCGATCGGCGCTCACGAGATCCTCTACCCGTTCAACCAGGCCTATGACTCGGTCGCGGTCCACGCGGATGTCGAGATCGGCGGCACCGACCAGCTGTTCAACCTGTTGTTCGGCCGCGAGATCCAGAAGGCATACGGGCAGGAGCCGCAGGACATCGCCGTCTTCCCCCTGCTCGAAGGCACAGACGGCTCGATGAAGATGGGGAAGTCGCTCGGCAACTACATCGGCCTGACCGAGCCGCCGGAAGAGATCTACGGCAAGACGATGTCGATCCCGGACACGCTCACCGAGAAGTACCTGCGTCTCGTGTCGGGCCTACCCGCCGATGCGATCGAGATGGTCCTCGCATCGAAACCACGCGACGCCAAGGCGGCATTGGCGCGCCGGCTGGTCAAGCGACTGCATGGTGAGGAAGCGGCCGCAAGAGCCGAAGCACATTTCGTCAGCCAGTTCGTACGCAAGGAGATCCCGAGTCAGAAAGAGGAACACAAGATCGAGGGACCGACTGACATCGTCAGCCTGCTCGTCGCTACGGGCATCGCCACGACTCGGGGCGATGCGAGACGACTCGCGGAGCAGGGTGGAGTCCGCAAGAATGGCGAGAAGGTCGAGCCCACCGCGACGGCCGCGGCCGGCGACGTCATCTCGGCGCGCCGGCGGCATGTGCTCCTGAAGTGAACTAAAATCATCGAAAGCATGTTCGGAGGTCATCCCTAACGTGTCAGGCCATTCGAAGTGGGCCGGCATCAAGCACAAGAAGGCCATCGTCGACCACAAGCGCGGCCAGGCCTTCACCCGCGCCAGCCGTGAGATCACGATCGCGGCCAAGGAGGGGGGAGGCAACCCCGAAGGCAACTTCCGGCTGCGCCTCGCGATGCAGAAAGCGCGCGAGATCAACATGCCGACCGACCGCATCCAGAACGCGATCAAGCGGGGCACGGGCGAGCTGGCGGGCGAGAAGCTCGAAGAGATCCGCTACGAGGGCTATGGCCCGGCCGGTGTGGCCGTCATGGTCGATGCCTTCACCGACAACCGCAATCGCACCTCCGCGTCGATTCGGCACCGCTTCTCCAAGTTCGGCGGCAACCTCGGCGAGACGAACTCCGTCGGTTGGATGTTCGAACGCAAGGGCGTGATCACCGCGAACGCCGGCAAGAATGATCCAGAAGAAATCGGCCTGGCCGCCATCGAGGCCGGCGCCGACGACGTGCAGGTCGACGGCAAGTCGGTCGAGGTGACCACGCCCCCTTCGGCTTTCGAAAAGGTGAAGAAGGCACTGGAGGCTCAAGGCGTGACAGTGGAAAACGCAGAGATCACCATGCAGCCGAAACAGACGGTTCCCGTCGGCGAAGACAAAGCCGTCGGGGTGCTCAGATTGATGGAGTCCCTGGAAGAGGACGACGACGTCCAGCAGGTCTACGCCAACTTCGACATTCCCAACAACGTCCTTGAAAGAGTTTCAGCACAGGTATAAGACCTAGTGGACACATGCCAGGCAACGCGAACGCACTGATTCTCGGTATCGATCCCGGGCTCGCCGGAACCGGGTTCGCCCTGCTCTCCGGACCGGGCACAATCCTCTCCTCCAGCACAGTCGTCACCAACCCCGGACCCGACGGTGCCCGGCTGCTCAAGATCATTCGCCACCTGCGCGCGCTGCTCGTCGAGAACCCGCCCGGCGAGGCGTCGCTGGAGGAGCTGTTCATGGGCCGGAACGCCACCAGCGCCATCGGCGTCGCCCAGGCCCGCGGCGCGATCCTGGCGGTGCTCGAGGAGTGCGGCATACCCGTGTTCGAGTACAAACCGGCGCAGGTGAAGATCGTCATCACCGGATATGGCAAGGCTGACAAGACTCAGATCGCACGCATGCTGGGCGCGCAGGTCAAGCTGCCCGAGGGCAAGCTCGACGACCACGCCCTCGACGCCATCGCCATCGCGGTCTGCCACGCCCGCAGCCGCCAGTTCTCACGGGCCGCTTTACGTTGATCGCGCATCTCAGTGGCAAGGTGCAGCGAGCGGGAGCCGATTTCGTAGTGGTCGACGTCGGGGGCGTCGGCTACATGGTCAGCGTCAGCACGACTACTCGGCAGAAGGTGCCGGCTCCGGGCGGCCAGGTGGACCTCGACATTCACACCCACGTCCGCGAGGACCAGCTCAATCTCTACGGATTCGCTTCGGTCGAGGAGCTCGACCTCTTCGAGATGCTCATCCAGGTCGACGGGGTCGGACCCAGGGTCGGCCTCAATATCCTCAGCGCGGCAAGCCTCGAGGTGCTGAAGCGAGCGATAGTGAGCGAGGATGCAGCCCCGATACGTCGAGCGAGCGGCGTCGGGCCGCGCACGGCCGCCAAGGTGATCATCGAGCTGAAGCCGAAGCTGGACGCGGCCGGGGAGCTCGAGGTCATCCCGCGAGCCGCCGCGCTGGCCGGCGACGGCGCCGTCCCGAAGGCGGTCGAGTCGGCGCTGCGTAACCTGGGCTTCTCGTCTTCGGAAGCTCGGGTCGGCCTCGAGGCCGTGGAATGGGCGTCATTGCCTTCGACCCAGGAAGCGCTCGCCACCGCCCTCAGGGCCCTGGGGAGAAAGTGAACGAGAAGGACGCCGTCCTCGATGCCCGCACCGACGATGAGCAGTTCGACCTCACCCTGCGTCCACGAATGCTCTCCGAGTATGTCGGCCAGCAGCAGGTGCGCGAGAACCTCGGCATCCTGCTGGAGGCGGCGCGCAGGCGCGGCGAGCCGGTCGAGCACGTGTTGCTCTGCGGGCCTCCGGGGCTGGGCAAGACCACGCTCGCGCACATCATCGCCAACGAGCTCGGGGTCGCCATCAAGGTCTCCTCGGGACCGGCCATCGACCATCAGGGCGCGCTGGGCTCGATCCTGCTCAACCTCACGACCCGCGACGTTTTCTTCATCGATGAGATCCACCGCCTCAACAGCGTGGTCGAGGAGTCTCTCTATCCGGCGCTGGAGGACTTTCGGTTCGACGCCGTGCTGGGGAAGGGGGTGGGGGCGAGCGCAGCGACCCTGCCGCTGCCGCATTTCACCTGCGTCGGTGCCACGACGCGACAGGGGCTGCTCAGCGGCCCGCTGCGTGACCGCTTCGGGGCCGTCTACAGGCTGGACTTCTACAGCAAGGCAGAGCTGGAGAGCATCATCCGGCGCTCCGCCCGCATCCTCGACATCGAGATCCACGAGGACGCCGTGGCCGAGATCGCGAGGCGCGCGCGAGGCACGCCGCGAATCGCGAACCGCCTGCTGCGGCGCGTCCGCGACTACGCGCAGGTGCGGGGCGACGGGCGCGCCACAGCCGACACGACCAAGCTCGCGCTCGCGATGCTGGACATCGACGACATTGGGCTGGAGCCGCTCGACCGCCAGCTGCTCGAAACCCTTATCACCAAGTTCAAGGGCGGCCCGGTCGGCCTCGATACCATCGCCACCTCCCTGTCAGAGGAACCCGAGACCATCGAAGACGTGCACGAGCCGTACCTGATCCAGATCGGCTTCCTGGCTCGAACGGCAAGGGGCCGGGTCGCCACCGAGCTCGCATACCGGCACCTGGGGATCGCCCTCCCCGAACCCGGCCCGCACCAGCCTCGGCTTCTTTAAAGTCGCGGACGGTCCGGCACCGACATCCCACTGGTACGTAGACTGTTTCGGCTGTGCAGCTAGTCCTCAGCTGGCCGATTCGCCTGCTCATCGTGATCGTCCTGGCGTTCTCGCTCTTCGTCGACGGCGCCGGATACGTCTACAGGATCGCTAACCACTATCCGCTGACCGGCAACGTTCCCGGTCTGCCGCCGAACTTTGGCGGCTGGCAGATCTACTTCCACAAAGGACTCGACCTGGCGGGTGGGACGCACATCGACTACCAGCTCACGAACTTCCCGGTCGGCCAGTCTCGCGCTGACGTGCTGCAGAAGACCATCACCGTCATCTCCAAGCGCGTCAACTCGCTTGGCGTCAGCGAGCCGGAGATCCGCGGCGCCGGCTCGAACAACGACCGCATCACCGTCGACCTCGCGGGAGTCACCGCCGACCAGGCGCAGAAGGTCATTGGCGCGGTCAACCGGCTCGTCTACACGAAGTGGGTCCCGGACGCCAAGGTGACAGGTGGCCCTGAGCCGGGTTACAAGCCGGCCTTCACCGGGCTCACGGGCGACGACATCGCGAGCGCCTCCGCCGCCCTCGACCAAAACGCCATCGGCTGGGTCGTCAACGTGAGCTTCACCTCACGCGGGGCCGATCTCTTCGGAAACCTGACGACGGCTAATGTCGCCGCATGCCCGGGGGATACCAACACGAGCCTCGCCGCCAACTGCGCCGGCCGGCACCTCACGAGCTGGTTGGACATCACCCAGCACGACATCGACAACTGGGAAGACCCGGCCTACGCGAACAAGGTCTCGCAGAACTACGACACCGGCTGTCTTGCCACCGCCACGCCGACCACCATCTGCCCCAAGCTGCTGGTCGACGCGGTGACTCAGCAGGCGATTCTCGGCGGCAACGCCGTGATCAGCGGGGGTGGGAACGGTTTCACCCAGGCAGCCGCCACCGACCTCGCGACCGGCATCAACGCCGGCTCGCTGCCGGTCGACCTCCAGGTCCTGAGCGTCCAGCAGGTCGGCTCCACGCTGGGCGCTGAGTCCGTGAAGCTCAGCATCGCGGCCGGCCTCCTCGGGCTCTCGATCGTGATCCTCTTCATGATCATCTACTACCGCGTGCCGGGCTTCCTGGCGAGCCTTGCCCTGCTCTTCTACGCGGGGGCCGTATTCGCCACTTTCAAGCTCGTGCCGGTCACGCTGACGCTGGCCGGGATCACCGGGTTCATCCTCTCGGTCGGTATGGCCGTCGACGCCAACGTGCTGATCTTCGAGCGCTTCAAAGAGGAAGTGCGCGCGGGCAGAACCATACCTGCCGCGGTCGATGCCGGCGTCCGGCGGGCGTGGCCGGCGATCTGGAACTCGAACCTGTCGACGATCATCACCTGCCTCATCCTCGGCTTCATCGGGCCGGGCCCGGTCAAGGGATTTGCGATCACGCTCGGGATCGGCGTCGGCGTCAGCCTGGTGTCCTCGATCGTCGTCACCCACAACCTGCTGGCGATCGTCATGGCCGGCAGCCGCTTCCGGCGCCCGGCGCTGATGGGGGTGGATCGTGTCCGATCCGTCTGACGAGACGCCGTCCGGGAGGCTCGGGACCGAGACCCCTGGGGCCGCCGCGGATATAGAGGAAGAAGAGGAAGAGCGGGAAGAGGAGGAGCAGCCCGGGGCGGCCGCCCATGACGAGCTCGTCGAGGCGGCGCGGGTAGCGCCGGCCCCTCCGCGCGTGCGGAAGATCGACTTCGTCAGCCGCCGCAACTGGTACTTCCTGTTCTCGCTGCTGATCATCATCCCGGGCATCTACTTCATGGTCCACAGCGGCTTCGCGCTCGGCATCGACTTCGCGGGTGGCACCGAGTTCACGGTCAGGTTCCTGAATCAACCAACCGGGGCGCAGGTGGAGAACGCTGTCGCCGCCGAGAACATCGGCGGAACTGTCATCCCGGCCGGCACCGACACCTACATCATTCGGACGCGCCCCATGTCGACTGCGCAGCAGACCCAGGAGATCAAAGACCTGACCGCGAGGGTGGGGCCGATCGACATCGGCGCCTTGAACGTGCTCGAGGTCGGAGGCACGATCGCCGGCGAGACGATCCGGAGCGCCCTTCTCTCCGTTGTCGTCGCAGCGATTGCCATCCTCGGCCTGCTGACGTTCTGGTTCCGCAACGTGCCCGGAGGAATTCGGGCAGGGTTTCAGTTCGGTGGCTCAGCGCTCGCCGCGCTGCTACACGACGTCTTCCTTCTCACCGGGGTATTCGCCATCCTCGGCACTGGACTACATCTGAGGATCGGCGAGATCAACAGCCTGTTCGTCACGGCGGTGTTGACGGTGGTGGGCTTCTCAGTCCACGACACCATCGTCGTCTTCGACCGAATCCGCGAGAACCTTCGCGTCAGCCAGCGGCTCTCGTTCGAGCAGGTCGTGAACCTCAGCATCATGCAGACGGCGGTCCGGTCGATCATCACCAGCTTCACCGTCGTCCTCGTCCTGGTCGCGATCCTGGTCGCCGGCGGCGACTCCTTGAAGGGCTTCGCGCTCGCCCTCCTGATCGGCATCGTGTCCGGCACGTACAGCTCGATCTTCAACGCAGCGCCACTGCTCGTGGTCTGGCGGAAACTCCAGCCCCTCCGGTAATCTGATCTGAGACCCCGAACATGCCGACATGGCCCATAACGTCGATCAGAGAGCTGCTCGAGCCCACGCTCAACCACATGGGCTATGAGCTGTACGCGCTCGAGCAGTCGGGCCATTCAGGACGGACGCTGCGAATCTCCATCGACCATGCCGAGCCGATCACCATCGAAGACTGTGAGCGCGTGAGTCGCGTCGCAGGTCCGCTGCTCGATCACTCGCGCCTCATCGACGGGCCCTATGACCTCGAGGTGTCCTCGCCGGGCGCCGAACGGCCGCTGCGAGGTCATGGCGATTACGAAAGATTCAACGGCAAGCGGGTCAACATCCGCTATCGCAGCGGACCTTCCGAAACCGTGATCGAGGGGCAGCTGGTCGCCGTCGACTCGGCGGGCATCGCGGTCTCGGGGCAGGGCGCGCGCGGGAGAGCGCCGGTAATAGTTCACATTGCGTGGGATGACGTTGTCGCGGGCAGGCTCGCGGTCGCAATCTGAGCCGTCCACCGAGAGCCTCGCAGACGCCCTGACGGCGCTCTGCGCGGAGGTGGGCATCCCCTTCGAGGAGATGCTGCACACCGTCGAGGCGGCGCTCGCGACCGCCTACATTCGCGCGTTCAATCCGCCGGGCGACGTCCGCGTGACGCTGGATACCAAGACCGGTGCGCTCGAGGTCACGAGTCGGGTCGTACGTGGCGATGGGAGCGAAATGGTGCGGACGCTTCCATCCGAGGACTTCAAGCGAATGGCCGCGCAGACCGCCAAGCACGCTGTGCTCCGCCACATCCACGACCTCGAGCGCGACAAGGTGTTGCGCGATGTCGCCGAGCATCGCGGTGAGCTGGCCACCGGGATCGTGGATCGATCCGAGGCGGGCACCGTTTACGTGGATCTCGGTCGTGCCGAAGGCGTGATGCCGCCGGAGGAGCAGATCCCAGGCGAGCTGTTGCATCCGGGCCGGCCCGTGCTTGTGATGATCCTCGACCCCCAGCACAACCCGCGCCAGGCGCAGGTTCGCGTCTCACGCGCTGCTCGGATGTTCGTGCATCGCCTGCTCGAGGCGGAGGTCCCGGAGATCAAGGCCGGTACGGTCCAGGTGCGGGCGATAGCGCGCGAGCCGGGATTGCGGACGAAGATCGCCGTCTCGGCCACCGAGCCGGGCATCGATCCGGTCGGCGCTTGCGTCGGGCCTAAAGGCGTGCGTCATCGCGCCATCCTCAGCGAGCTGGCAAGCGAGCATGTCGACATCGTTCCGTGGTCCGACGATCCCGAAGCGTTCGTCGCCGCGGCGCTTGGGCCCGCCAAGGCCGAGTCGGTCACCATCGACCGGGGCACGCGCACTGCCACCGTCCTGGTGCCGCGATCCCAACTTTCTCTGGCGATCGGGCGGGACGGCCAGAACGCCCGTCTCGCGGCCAAGCTCACGGGCTTTCGAATCGACATCAAAGCCGGCGAGGGCGACGGCGAGTCTAGCGATGCCGACCCGCCATGAGCCCGTCCGCACCTGCGTGGCCTGTCGGCAGGAGGCGGGGAAGGGAAGCCTGGTGCGCGTCGTGCGCCGCGCCGACGGCGCCGTCGCGGTAGACGTCACCGGGAGGGCTCAAGGCCGCGGCGGCTACCTGCATCGCGACCCCTCGTGCCTCGAAATCGCCCGCAAGAAGAAGGCTCTGGACAGGGCTTTGAGAGCAGTGGTCACGCCTGAATGTTGGGCTGAAATCGAGTCCTCCCCCCTTCGGGGGGAGGCCCGGAGAGGGGCGTAAGCCCGCACCCACCGCGGGAGCACCGCAGGTTTCGAATTCGCCCCGGGCGGCATAATCATACGTTCGGGCATGAAGGCACACGAACTCGCACGCGAACTCGGGATCAGCCAAAAGGAGCTGGTGAACTTCCTCCAGCAACGGCGGCTGACGCGCAACGCCTCGGCGCCATTGGCGCCCGGCGCGATCGAGGCTGCCCGCTCGGCCTTCAAGCCGACCTCCGTCGCGGTCAAGATCGAGGCCAACGGCGAGCGCAAGGCGGTGCTGCCGCCGTCTCTATCGGTCAAGGACCTCGCCGACAAGCTCGGCGTGAGCCCCGTCGAGGTCATCAAGAAGCTGATGGCGTCCAAGATTCTCGCCACGATCAACCAGGTCATCGACTTCTCCACCGCCGAGATCGTGGCGGACGAGTTCGGGTTCACCGTGGAGCCGGTCAAGAGTGAGGACGTGGTCGCCGTGGAGTCGGCGGAAGGCGCGGGCGACGTCGTCACCACATCGCGTGAGGAGCTCTTCTCGGTCGTCAACGAGGACCCGAGCAAGCTCGTCCCACGGCCACCCATCGTCACCGTCCTCGGTCACGTCGACCACGGCAAGACGTCGATCCTCGACGCTATCCGCAAGACGCGGGTCGCTGCGGGTGAGGCCGGCGGCATCACCCAGCGCATCGGCGCGTACAAGATCGAGACGGCGGACGGGCACGATGTCGTGTTCATCGACACCCCGGGCCACGAGGCTTTCACCGCGATGCGCGCTCGCGGCGCGCAGGTCACGGACCTCGTGGTGCTGGTCGTGGCCGCTGACGACGGCGTAATGCCCCAAACCATCGAGGCGATCCATCACGCGCGCGCGGCCAAGGTCCCGATCATCGTCGCGATCAACAAGATCGACAAGGACAACGCCAACGTCGATCGCGTCCACCAGGAGCTCGCGGCACAAGGCATCGTCACCCGGCATTACGGCGGCGAGGTCGAGTGCGTTCACCTCAGCGCAAGGACCGGCCAGGGCATCGACGACCTCTTGACGACCATCGTCCTGTCGTCCGACATCCTGGAGCTGAAAGCCAACCCCGATCGAAACGCCCTCGGCACCGTGGTCGACGCCCACCTCGAGCGCGGCCGCGGCCCGGTCGCGACCGTGCTCGTGCAGGCCGGAACGTTGAAGGTCGGAGACGACTTCGTATGCGGCCACATCTACGGCCGCGTTCGGGCGCTCACGGACGATCGCGGCGAAAGCGTTACCGACGCTCCGCCCGCGACGCCCGTGGTGGTGTCGGGTATGAGCGAGGTCCCGCAGGCTGGTGACATCTTCCAGGTCGTCGGCTCCGAGAAGGCCGCGCGCCAGATCGCGCTCACCAAGCTGACCGAGCGCCGTACCACGGAGGCGGCCCGGGATGTCGCCCCGCGCATCACCCTGGAAGAGCTCGCGCGCCGAGCCAAGGAAGGCGAGGTCAAAGAGCTGAGCCTGGTCGTCAAGGCGGACGCACAGGGCACGCTCGAGGCCCTCCTCAGCGCGCTCCAGAAGATCGAAGACCCTGTGGTCGCGATCAAGATCGTCGGCCAGGGCGTCGGCGCCGTCAGCGACTCAGACCTTCTGCTCGCCGGCGTCTCCAACGCGATCATCGTGTGCTTCAACCTCAAGCCGACGCCGGCTGCAACGGCGGCCGCCGAGCGGGCCAAGGTCGAGGTTCGCTACTACGACGTCATCTACAAGCTCACCGAGGACGTCGAGCGTGCAGCCAAGGGGTTGCGCGAGCCGACTTATCGACAGATCCGCGAAGGCAAGGTCGAGGTGCTCATCCCCATCAAGATCCCGCGGCTTGGCATCATCGCCGGCAGCCGCGTGGTGGAAGGCAAGGTCAGTCGCGGCGGCTGGGCCAAGCTGTTCCGGGGCAAAGAGCTGCTTCACGAAGGCCGGATAAGTTCGTTGAAACATTTCAAAGAAGATGTGCGGGAGATGCCGGCAGGGCAGGAGTGCGGCATCGGGCTAGAGGGCTACGAGGACTTCCAAGCGGGTGACACGATGGAGACGTACCGTCTCGAGCGCGAAGAAATCTGAGTTCCGCCAATAAATTGACTGCGGAGGTCGCCATGCCGAGCTACCGCGCCGATCAGGTCGGAGAGCAGGTGCGTGAGGAGATCATGTCCATAATTCGTCGCGAGCTCAAGGATCCACGGATCGGTTTCGTGAGCATCACGGCCGTGCGCATGTCACCGGACCTCCGTCAGGCCCGCGTTCGAGTAAGTGTGCTGGGAGACCCGGATCAGAAGAAGGCGTCGATGAAAGGCCTTGACTCGGCGAAGGGCCTCATCCGCCACGAGCTCGGGCGCCGGCTGCAGAACCTCAGGTACTCGCCCGATCTGCGCTTCGAGCTCGACCCGTCGATCGAGTACAGCGTGCACATCTCGGAACTGCTCAAAGAAGTTCTCCCGGCACCGGAGGAGGACGAGAAAAGCCCTCCCGCGGCTTCGCCGCGGGGACCCCAAAGGAATCACGAGGAGGGTCGGCAATAGCTACAGCAACCAAGCGATCAGGGGGTCCCTATGACGAGATCAAGGACCTCATCGAGTCCAACCAGGAGATCCTGATCTTCGGACATAAAGATGCCGACGGCGACACCCTCGGCTGCAGCCTCGCTTTCGCCGAAGCCTTGCGATCAGCAGGCAAGCACGCGTGGGTGGTCATACCGCCGCCGCTGCCACAGATGTACGCGTTCCTGCCGGGATTCGAGCAGATCGACGTGGAGCCGCCTGCGGGCGCCGATCCGGAGCTGGTGTTCTTCTTTGACTCCGGCAACCTCGAGCGTTCCGGGAGCAGTGTCAAGCAAATCGCCTCACACGCGACGATCGTCAACATCGACCATCATCCATCGAACTCGCGATTCGGCGACATCAACGTGATCGAGCCTGAAGCATCGGCGGTCGGCCAGATCGTGATGGAGATGCTCGACCATTTCGAGTTCCAGATCACGCCCACCATCGCCATCAACCTCTACGTCGCGCTTCTCACCGACACCGGAGGCTTCCGGCACGAAAACACGACCCCGCGCGCGCTCGAGGACGCGGCGAGGCTCGCCCGACTCGGAGCGGATCCCGGCCACATCGCGACGCAGGTCTACAAGATGCGGCCCGAGACCACCTTGAAACTCAGCGCTCTGGCCCTGGCGACGATGCGTATCGAGCTCGAGGGGCGGCTGACGTGGGCGAAGGTGACGCGCCGGATGCTGCGTGAAGCCGGCGCCGTGATGGCCGAATCCGAGGGCATCATCGACACCCTCAACAGCATCGCCGGGCTGGAGCTCGCGATTCTCTTCAAAGAGGTCTCGTCCGACTTGACGAAGATCAGCGTGCGCAGCCGGGGCGCGGTCGACGCGGCGGCATTGTGCGCAAGGTTCGGGGGAGGCGGCCACATCCGCGCGGCCGGGGCTGAGATCGAGAAGTCTATGGATGAGGCGGTTCTGATGGTGCTGTCGACGGCCAAGGAGGCGATCAATGCCGCCTCAGCGAAGCCCTGACCGCGAGGTAGGACCCGCCGGCCATGCGCAGCAGATGCGAGCTGGGGCGAGCCGAGCCGTAGGCGCCACGAGCACCGGACCGGAGCGCATCGCGTAGATGCGCGAGGACCGGAGCGCAAGTGGCAACACCCGGATCGGCCGCATCCAGCCAGCAGATGCCAGCCTGGATCGGCGGGGCCGACCTCAGTTCATAAGCGGCGTCCTCAACGTCGACAAGGCCGCCGGTGAGACGTCCTTCCAGGTCGTGAGGAAGCTAAGACACCTGACGGGGGCGCACCGGGTGGGCCACGCCGGGACGCTGGATCCGCTGGCCACCGGCGTGCTGCCCATCCTTTTTGAGTCCGCCACCCGCCTGGCCGAGTTCGCGCATCGGCTCCCCAAGACGTACGTGGCCGACATCCACCTCGGCTTCTCGACAGCCACCGACGACGGCGAGGCGGAGGCGATTCCGCAGGGCGATCCGAGCGGCCTGACGATCGCCGCTCTCGCTGAGGCCCTGGCGCATTTCACCGGGCGCATCCTCCAGGAGCCGCCCGCTTTCTCGGCGGTCAAGGTCGAGGGCGAGCGCGCGTACCGCCTCGCGCGCCGCGGCGAGGAGCCGAAGCCGGCCGCTCGGGAGGTGGAGGTATATGAGGCTCGCGTGCTCGACTTTGCGCCGGGACCCCAGGCCGTCGCGCGGGTGGAGATCCGCTGCGGGAGCGGGACCTACCTGCGTTCCATCGCGCGCGACCTCGGCCGGCAGCTGGGGGTGGGGGGCTACCTTGGCCGCCTGGTCCGCACGGCGTACGGCCCGCTGACGGTCGAGACCGCGATGACGGTCGGAGCGCAGACAAGCGCCGAGGACGTTCGGGATCGACTGCTCCCGGCCGAAGTCATACTGCCGGACATGGAGCGCGTGCGCCTCAACGTCGAGCAGGAGGCGATGGTCCGCCAGGGACGCGCGGTCCGCGTCCTCCCGGAGCCCGGACCGGGTCCCGTCCGCGCCCATGATTTGACCGGCCGCCTCGTCGCGCTCGGGCATACCGATCCGCTTCGCCGCACCTTTGTGCCCGAGAAGGTCCTCAGCTGAAGGTCCATCTGGGGCTGCCCTCGAGCCCGATCGGCCGCGTCGCGCTCACCATCGGCAGTTTTGACGGCGTTCATCTCGGCCATGCCGAGGTGATCAGGAAGACGGTCGCAGCGGCCGCTCGCGAGCAGGCGCAGCCGGCCCTCATCACGTTCGAACCACATCCGCGCTGCCTGCTCGACCCCGCCAACTGTCCGCAGTCGATCACGACCTTGCAGGAGAAGCTGGCGCTGATCGAGGCGCACGGAATCGAGCACGCGATCGTGCTGCGATTCGATCGTGCCCTGGCAGCGTTGTCTCCGCAAGAGTTCGTCGACCAGCTCGCCGCGGTGATGGACGTGCGCAGGTGGGTGATCGGGTTCGACTTCGCGTTCGGACGCGAGCGCCAGGGCAGCGCGGGCTGGCTTCGCGACCGCGGTCACCTGGTGGACGAGGTGAGTCCGTTCCTTGTCGACGGAAAAGCGCTGCACAGCTCGGATGTGCGTCGCCTGGTCACCCTCGGCGATGTCGAGACAGCGAACCGGCTGCTGGGCCGCGAGTACTCGCTCGCAGGTCCGGTCGAGGCGGGAGACAGGGTGGGCCGAACGCTCGGCTTCCCCACCGCCAACATCGCGATCGAACCGAACAAGCTCGTGCCGGCGCTCGGGGCCTACGCCGGCCGGGTCATCGCCCCCGAAGGCGACTTCATCGCCGCGCTGTCCGTCGGGTACCGCCCCACCTTCGGAGGCACGCAGCTCCGGGTCGAGGCGTTCCTCCTGGATTTCGAGGGGGACCTCTACCAGCAGCGGCTCGAGTTTCATTTCACGAGCTACCTGCATGCGGACATCGCGTTCCCCAAGATCGATGATCTGGTGCAGCAGTTGAAGCGCGACGTGGCGGACACGAGACGCATCGTCAAGCGGTGACCGGGTCATGAGCCGCGTGATCGTCATTGGCGGCGGCATCGCCGGTTACAGCGCCGCCTTGGGCGCAAGGCGCGATGGCGCGGAGGTGACCGTCGTCGCTAGAGCGCCGGGCGCCACCGCCCTGTATGCGGGGGCGATGGAGGTCGTCGACGACCTCGAAGCCATTCTCAGGACGCAGCCGCATCACCCGTTCACCCGGCTCGGGCTCGACTCCGTACGTCTCAGCCTGGAGCTCGACGCCGCCATCCAATCGCTGCTGCTCGCACTCGAGAAAGACGGCTTGAAGGTCGAGGGCGGCTGGCGGACGCGCGGCCTCTACGCCGACATCCATGGGCTCGCCCGGCCCGGGAATCTCGTCCCGGCCACCGTCGCGCCAGGCGAGCTGCAGGCGCTCATCGGCCGTAGGGTGGCGGTGGTCGGGGTGGAGGAGGTCGGAGACTACGACGCGGTGGCGACGGCGCAAGCGCTCAGCGAGCTGCACGGCGTAACCGCCTTCGCCGAACAGGTCTCGATCGCCGACCTGCCGCCGGCCGCCGCGCTGACGGACCTGTATGGGCGGCGCGCGCCGATCCTGACGAAGGCGCGAGCGGCCACGGCTGCGTACCCGCCGGGGTTCACGAACTTGCCGCAGGATTCGTTCGAGCTTCTGTCGACGCCGCCTTCGCCGCACGGATGGCGGCTCCAGCAGGCGATCGGGCTGGGCACGATCAAGGCGACGGTGCAATCCGTCGAATCGGCTCGCGGCCGGATCACATCGGTGCGCGCGGGCGAGCGCTCGCTGCGCGCCGACGCCTTCGTCCTGGCGACGGGCCATCACATCGGCGGAGGTCTCAGCGGCGGCCGGTTGACGAGCGAGCCGCTGTTGGGCCTCGGAGTCTTCCATGACGGCGAGGCCGTAGGTACGACTGGCACACGCCTGCAGCATTTGCAATACATCGACGCCGCCGAGGAGCTGCGGAGTGGCCTCCGCACGGACAACCGGCTGCACCCGCTCGATGAGAGCGGCGAGGCGCCGTACACGAACCTGTACGCGGCAGGGGCGGTGTTGGGTGGATACGACTACGCCGGGCCATGTGGGTTCGGGGTGCCGATCCTCACCGGCTGGCTCGCCGGCCGCTGGGCCGCAAAATCCGGAACGTGAGAGCGGAACTCGAAGCCATCGTGGGCGCGGCGGCGCTCGATGAGCGCGCGGTGCGCGACCTGTGGCCGCTGGCGATCATGGATGAGCGCGCGGGCAAGTCTGCGCCGCGAGCGCTCGTAGCTCGGCCCGCCGGCCGTGAGCAGGTCTCAGCCATCCTCCGCTGGGCGGTGGCCAACTCAGTCATGGTGACGCCTCTCGGCGGCGCGACTGGGGTGTGCGGCGCGCTTGGCCCCGAGCAAGGCGAGCTGGTCATCGACCTGGGCGCGTTCGATCGCATCCTCGAAGTCGATGAAACCAACCTGATGTGCACATGCGAGTCGGGCGTGAACGGGCTGACTCTGGAACAGCATCTCAACGACCGCGGCCTGACGCTGGGTCATTACCCGAGCTCTCTCGCGGGCACGACCGTCGGCGGGCTGTGCGCGACACGGTCTTCAGGCCAGGAATCGAGCCGCTACGGCAGCATCGAGGACATGGTCCTTGGCCTGGCGGTGGTGCTTCCGGACGGGACGTTCGCCGCTCCTCGGCCCGGCCCGCGCTCGGCGGTGGGACCGGCCCTCCACGAGCTGTGGCTGGGTTCGGAGGGGGCGCTGGGGATCATCCTCGGCGCGGTGCTGAAAGTGCACCGGCTCCCCGAGACCGTCATCGGTCGGGGCTACGGGTTCGCCGACCTCAAATCCGGCCTCGAATGCATGCGCGCGATCATGCAGTCGGGGATCCGGCCGCTTCTGATGCGCCTTTACGATCCGGAGGACGCGGCCTTCAACGGTTACGACCTTCCCCTTGGCAGCAGCGTGCTCGTGGTCGCGACCGCGGGGCATGAGAGCATTGCGACTGCGGAAGCAGCAGAGGTGCGGAAGCTCGCAGGTCACGCGACAGATCTCGGCGAGGAGCCATGGGAGCGGTGGAAGCGGCACCGGTTCGATTTATCCGCCGAGCGACTCCAGAGGATGCTCGAGCCGCCCTGCTCCTATCTCGACGTGATCGAGTTGGCGGCGCCCTGGACCAGGCTCCCAGAGCTTCACGCTCGCGTCAAAGCCGCAATAGCCGTCGGAGGAGCCGCGTTATGCCACTTCAGTCATGCCTATGAGCAGGGCTGCTGCGCCTACTTCTCGTTCGCGGGCGCGGGGGATACGGAGGAAGAGGCTCGGTCGGCCTACAGCCGAGCCTGGGAGGGTGCGATGACATCGGCTCTGGAGCTTGGCGCTACCATCAGCCACCACCACGGCACCGGTCAGGTGAGAGCGCGGTGGGTCGCCGACGAGATGGGAGGGTGGATGCGAGTGTGGAGGTCCGTGAAGGAGGCAATCGATCCCGCCGGGATCATGAGTCCGCACGCCCTCGGAGGCTCGCGGTAGGGTGGCCGAGGTACTTTTCATCGTCAACCCAGCTTCCGGCGCCGGGCGTGCCGCACGCGAGTGGTCCACGATCGAGGGCTGGCTGCCATCGACCGGAATCCCGTACGAAGCCGCGCTGACCACCAGGCCGCTCGAGGCGACACAGATTGCCGAGCGGGCAGTGAGGGAATCGAGGCCCGTGATCGTGGCGGTCGGAGGCGACGGGACCCTGAACGAGGTCGTCAACGGCTTCTTCCACAACGGCGCCCCCATCCCCACGACGAGCCGCCTGGCCATGCTGCCGCTCGGAACCGGCGGCGACTTCAGGCGCACCTTGAAGATCCCGCTGGACCCGAAGGCGGCGGTTCAGATCCTCCGGACAGGCATCCCGCGCCGGCTTGACGCGGGCTGCGTGTCCTACAAGGCCAACGACGGCAGCACCGGCGTCCGGCATTTCATCAACATCGCCGACGCCGGGCTCGGCGGCGATGTCGTGCATCGCGTCAACAACGGCAGCAAGCGTCTCGGCAGCGCGACTTTCACGCTGGCGTCGCTCATGTCGCTGCTGGCCTGGAAGAACAAGCCGATGAACGTGGTGGTCGACGGGGTCGCTCACGATCTCAAGGCCCAGCAGGTCGTGATCGCCAATTGTCAGTACTTCGGGGGTGGCATGCGCATGGCCCCGACCGCCTCGCCGACCGACGGCGTGTTCGACGTGATCCTCGTCGGCAACGCCGGCAAGCTCGAGACCATCCGGGGCATCGGCACCGTCCGAACCGGCGCGCACATGGACGAGCACAACCCGAAGGTCCAATTCATGTACGGCAAGCGCATATCGGTGACCTCGCCGCAGGAGGTCCGGATCGACCTCGACGGCGAGGATCCGGGCTTCCTGCCCGCACTGTTCGAGATTCAGCCGGGGGCGATCGAGTTCATCACGCCGCGATAGATGTCGCCGCGATAATTTCCAAGTGACGAAGGGGGTCATCGCCACCCCGCACCGGCTCGCCTCCGAGGCGGGGGCGCAGGTGCTTCGCGACGGCGGCAACGCCATTGACGCGGCCATCGCCGCGGATGCCGTCCTCTGCGTGGTCTACCCGCAGATGACCTCGGTCGGCGGGGACCTGATGGCGATCGTCTGGCCCGCCAATGCCGGCGTCCCGGTTGGCCTGGTCGGCGCGGGGCGCTCCGGCGAGCTGGCCACGATCGAGGCGGTCCGCGAACGAGGTCACGAGACAATGCCGGAGCGTGGGGCGCTGAGTGTGACTGTTCCCGGCACCGTCGAGGCCTGGGGTCGCTTGCTCGAGCGCTTCGGAACGCTGGGCATGGCTGCGGTGGTCGAGCCGGCAGCGGCACTCGCCCAGAGCGGATACCTCATCACCGACCGCCTCGCCGTGTTCCTCAAAGAGGCCGCCGAGCTGTTGGCCAAGGAGCCAGCGGCGCACGAGCTCTACCCCCCCATGGAGGGCGGCATGCTCCTTCGCAATCCGGACCTCGCGTCGGTCTTGCACGACATCGGCCGCAGCGGGATCGGCACGTTTTACCGAGGGGAGATCGCCGCGGCGATCGCAGCCGCGATCAAGCGACGCGACGGCTTCGTGACCGCGAAGGACCTCGCCGCCCACAGGTCGCAGTGGGTGGAACCGTTGAGCGTTCGCTACCGTGACCTCATGGTCTTCGAGCTGCCTCCTCCGACGCAGGGACTGACCGCCTTGGCGATGCTGGCCAGGCTTGACCGCCTGTCGCCCCACCAGGTCCAGCCCGGAGTTGGATTCGTCACCGCGTTCAAGCAAATCCGCGACGAGTGCTACCCGCTCCGCGATCGCTTTATCACCGACCCCGAGTTCGCTGTCGCACCCCTGGGGCCGTTTCTCGACGCCGGTCATGCCGCCGTCGGAACCAGCGATACCCGTGAGGGCGGCGACACCATCTACATGTGCGCGGCTGACGAGCACGGAAACTTCGTGTCGCTCATCCAGAGCGTCGCCTATGGCTTCGGTTCGGGGATCGTGGCCGAGGGCACTGGCATGCTGCTCCAGAACCGCGGCGCCTACTTCAAGCTCGATCCCAAGCACGTCAATCGGCTGGAGCCGAAGAAACGCACGATGCACACCCTGATCCCGGCCCTGGCCACGCGCGATGGTCGACCCGCGATCGTGTTCGGATCGATGGGCGGCGACGGCCAGCCGCAGCTGCAGACCCAGGTCTTGATCAACCTGGTGGACCGCGGGCTGGAGCCCGCGGAAGCGGTGGCCCGGCCGCGAATCCGCGTCCAGGCCGCCGGGGAGGTGATCTCGGTAGAGGCGGACGATCCAGACGCGCGCGATCTCAATCGCTCGGGCCTGAAGATCGAGCTGATGCCCGCCGGGCACCACAGTCTCGGCCACGCCCATGCGATCGTGATCGACGGTCCTGGCGCGTGGCGAGCGGGAGCGGATCCGCGTTCCGACGGCAGCGTCGAATTCGTCACTTAACGGTGGTTACCCCTTGGCCGGTATAATTTCGCTTCGGTTTGGCAGAAGAGACTGAAGTCAAGAGCAAGGTGATCGCCGAGTACCGGCGAGCTGAGAAGGACACGGGCTCGCCCGAGGTCCAGGTCGCGCTCTCGACGACGCGCATCCGGGAGCTCACCGAGCACCTGAAGACGCACGCCAAGGACCATCACTCGCGCCGCGGCCTACTCCTCCTGGTTGGCAAGCAACGGCGACTGCTGAACTACCTGAGAGACACCGACGTGGAGCGGTATCGCGCGCTCGTCGGCAAGCTCGGGATCAGGAGATAGCCGGAAAAACGCCGGGCGCGCGCAGGGCGCACATTAAGTCAATCGGGAGGGCTCCCGGTCGCGCGGGTCAGCTCTTAGAAGCTCTCATCAAGACTCAGGTTTTGACGGCAGCTGCTAGGAATCTGGCCCAGAGTCGCGACTAGTACATGCGCCCTCCCAAATGGAGGTAGTCACGTGGCAATAGTCACGAAAAACGTTGAAGTCGCCGACAAGCGGCTTTCGATCGAGACCGGCCGGGTGGCCGAGCAGGCGAACGGCGCGGTGGTGATCCGGCAGGGCGACTCGGTCGTCCTGAGCACCGCGGTGATGGCGAAGGAGCCTCGGGAGGGAATCGACTGGTTCCCGCTCACCTGCGATTACGAGGAGAAGCTCTACGCCGCGGGCAAGATCCCCGGCGCTTTCATGCGCCGCGAGGGTAGGCCGAGCGAAGCCGCGATCCTCGCGTCGCGACTCACAGATCGGCCGTTGCGGCCGCTGTTCCCGGATGGGTTCCGGCTCGACGTCCAGGTCGTGTCGACGGTGCTCTCGGTCGACCAGGAAAACGACCCTACGATCCTGAGCATCAACGGCGCCTCGACCGCGTTGGTGATCTCGGACATCCCGTTCGCGGGACCGGTCGGTGCGGTCCGGATGGGCCACCTGGACGGCCGTCTCATCGTCAACCCCCCGATGTCGCGCATCGGCGAATCGGAGCTCGACCTTGTGGTCGCCGGGACCGCGGACGCCATCCTCATGGTGGAGGCGGGGGCGAAGGGCGTGTCCGAGCAGGTCGTCCTCGAAGCGCTCGAGATGGCGCACGAGGCGATCAAGCAGGTGTGCGCCGGGCAGCTCGAGCTGCAGCGTGAGGTCGGCAAGCCGAAGTTCGAGTACGCCCCGCCGCCGTTTCCTGCCCAGATCGTCGAGGTGGTCAGCGAGTACCTGGCCCTTCGGCTCGATGCGGCCGCGTTCAACCCTGACAAGGCGGCCCGCGAGACCGCGGTCAACGAGCTGCGCAAGCGCACCATCGCCGAGCTGGGCGAGCGCTTCCCGGAGCACGCGGACATCCTCGGCAAGCTGTTCGACAAGAAGGTCAAGGACCGTGTCCGCCAGCGGATCATCGAGGAGGGGGTGCGCCCTGATGGTCGCGGCCTCAAAGATGTGCGAAACATCACCGTCGAGGTTGGGGTGCTCCCACGGACGCACGGTTCCGGTTTGTTCACCCGAGGGCAGACCCAGGCGCTGACGATCGCAACACTGGGGTCGATGTCCGACCAGCAGAAGCTGGACGGGCTCTCACCAGACGAGTTCAAGCGCTACATGCACCACTACAACTTCCCGCCATTCTCCGTCGGTGAGGCTCGGCCGCTGCGCGGCCCGGGCCGCCGCGAGATCGGTCACGGGGCGCTCGCCGAGCGAGCCCTGCTGGCCGTCATTCCGTCGGTCGACGAGTGGCCGTACACGATGCGGCTGGTCTCCGAGATCCTCAGCTCCAACGGTTCCACGTCGATGGCTGCCGTATGCGGCTCGACGCTTTCGCTGATGGATGCGGGCGTCCCCATCAAGGCGCCCGTCGCGGGCATCGCGATGGGCCTCGTCACGCGCGAGGGAAAGTTTGCGGTCCTGACCGACATCCAGGGCGTGGAAGACAACCTGGGCGACATGGACTTCAAGGTGGCCGGCACCAAGGACGGCATCACCGCCCTGCAGATGGACATCAAAGTCCAGGGCCTCACGCACGAGATCCTGGCCCAGGCGCTGGAGCAGGCTCGCGTGGCACGGCTGTTCGTGCTCGACAAGATGCTGGCCGTGCTGCCGCGCCCGCGGACCGAGATGAGCGCGTTTGCGCCCCGCATCACCACCATTCAGATCAACCCCGACAAGATCCGCGACATCATCGGCCCAGGAGGCAAGATGATTCGCAAGATCACCGAGGAGACCGGCGCCCAGATCGACGTCGAAGACGACGGGCGGGTCTTCATCGCGGCCGTCGACCAGGAGGCCGGCCAGAAGGCGATCGACTGGATCAAGGGCCTGACCGACGAGGTCGAGGTGGGGAAGATCTACAAGGGCAAGGTCGTTCGCATCATGCCCTTCGGCGCCTTCGTCGAGGTGCTGCCCAACCAGGACGGCCTGGTCCACATCTCCAAGCTCACCGACCACCGCGTCGATCGGGTGGAGGAAATCGCCAACGTGGGCGACGAGATCGTCGTCAAGGCGACCGAGATCGACAGCCAGGGCCGGCTGAACCTGAGCCGCCAGGCGGCGATCGACGAGCTGACCGCGAAGGGCGAGCCGATCGAGGAGAAGATCGACAAGGAGGCCATGGCCACGGCCCTGGCGTCCCCACCGCCGCCCCCACGAGAGGGTGGCTTCCGCGGGGGCGACCGCGGCGGTCGCAACGGCGGCGGACGTGGCCGTAGGTAGATGAGCGGGCCGATCAAGGTCGCGGTCGCCGGCCACCGCGGCAAGGTCGGCTCGATCCTCGCCGCGGCCCTGGCCGCCGAGCCGGATATCGAATATGTCGGCGGCATCTCCCGCGGGGACGACCTGTCCGCCTTCTTGCACGAGAAGAGGCCACGCGCCTTCGTGGATTTCACGCGACCAGCCGAAGCGCTGCACAATGTCCTCGCGGCTGTGGCTGCCGGTGCCTCGCCTGTGGTGGGAACGACCGGTCTGACGGCCGCTGACATCGATAAGCTCGAGACCGCTTGCAAAGCCAAGGGCCTGGGCGGAATCGTCGCGCCCAACTTCGCAATCGGCGCCGTGCTGATGATGCACCTGGCCGAAATCGCGGCCCCACATTTCGAGGCGGCCGAGGTGATCGAGATGCACCACGCGACCAAGCTCGATGCTCCGTCGGGCACGGCCCTGTCGACGGCAAAGCGCCTGGCCGCGCGACGGGGGAACAAACCCTTCAGCCACAAGGTGCCCGAGAAAGTCACGCTCGCGGGCACGCGCGGCGGGGAGGCGGGGAGCGTGGGGGTGCACAGCATCCGGCTGCCCGGTTTCGTCGCCGACCAGGAGGTGATCTTCGGTCTCCCCGGCCAGACTCTCACCATCGCCCATCGCACCACGAGCCGCGAGGCCTACGTGCCGGGCGTCTTGCTCGCCATCCGTAAGGTGACCAGTGAGCCACGCTTCTATCGCGGTCTCGACGAGTTGCTCGGATTGAGACTTGGATAAGGTCCAGGTCTGGGCGTCGCACCCGGCGCGGTCGCCATACCTGCCCGGATCGACTTAAACTGAGGCTGTGCCCACCTCCAAGCGATTAAACGTTGCCGTCATCGGCGCGACGGGGCTCGTGGGCCGGCAGATGCTGCAGATCCTGGCCCAGAGAAAGTTTCCCGTGGCCGGCGTGACCGCGTTCGCATCGGAGAGATCTGTCGGAGCGCGGGTGCCCTTCAACGGCGAGCACCTGACGCTGAGGCACCTGGACGAAACCGTGTTTCCAGGCATCGACATCGTGATGTTCGCCGCGGGCGCCGATGTTTCTCTTCTTTACGCACCGCTTGCCGCTGAAGCTGGGGCGCTGGTCATCGACAAGAGCTCGGCGTGGCGTATGAAGGCCAACGTGCCGCTGGTGGTGCCAGAGGTGAACCCCGAGGACATCCGCGAGAACGAGGGCATCATCGCCAGCCCGAACTGCACCACGATCCCTCTGACGATGGTGGTCGAGCCGCTGCGCAAGCGATTCGGAGTCAAGCGGGTGGTCGTCTCGAGCTATCAAGCGGCGTCTGGAGCTGGACGCGCGCTGCTGGACGAGCTTGAAGACCAGACCCAGGCCATCGCGGCCGGCAAGGAACCCAGCGTGGCCGCCACCTCACACCAACTGGCGTACAACGTCATCCCGGGCGGCTGGAAGCCGGACGCCGACGGTTACAACGAGGAGGAGATGAAGCTGGTCTACGAGACTCGCAAGATCCTCCACGATGCGGAGCTGCCGATCGCAGCCACCTGCGTCCGCGTGCCGGTGCCCATCGGCCACAGCGAGACGGTCCTGATCGAGACCAGGGAAAAGGTGAGCGCGGACGACGCGCGATTGGTCCTCGGCGAAGCGCCCGGCGTGCTGGTGGAGGACGACCCACACGCCAAGATCTACCCGACCCCGCATCACGTCGCCGGCAAGGACGAGGTGTATGTTGGCCGCATTCGAGAAGACCTTTCTTCCAGCCACGGCTTGATGCTCTGGTTGGTCTCCGACAATTTGCGCAAAGGAGCCGCGCTCAACGCGGTTCAGATCGCCGAGCACGCGCTCGCCATGGGGGTTATCTGATGGCTACAGAAATCGGACGTCTGCTTACCGCCATGCTCACCCCGTTCAAGTCCGACGGGTCGGTGGACTATCAGGCGGCCGAGAAGCTTGCGGTCCTCCTGGTCGCCGACGGCTCCGACGGCGTGGTCGTGTCCGGCACCACGGGCGAGTCGCCGGCGCTCAGCGATGACGAGAAGATCGAGCTGCTGAAAGCCATCAAGAAGGCGATCCCGCAACACTCAGTCGTCGCCGGCACGGGCAGCAATGACACTCACCACTCCGTCAAGCTCTCGGAGCGCGCGATGAAGGCAGGCGCCGACGCCCTTCTCGCCGTGGTGCCCTACTACAACAAGCCTCCGCAGGAGGGCATGTACCAGCACTTCAAGGCGATCTCCGAGGTCGGCCCCACGATCATGTACAACATCCAGGGCCGCACCGCGATCAACATGTCGGCGGCGACGACGCTTCGATGCGCGCAGCTCCCGGGCATCATCGGGGTCAAGGAGGCGAGCGGCGACCTGGATCAGATCGGTCTCGTCTGCGCGGGCAAGCCGGACCACTTCAAGGTGTGGAGCGGCGACGACAGTTGGACGCTGCCGCTGCTGGCAGTCGGCGGCGACGGCGTCATCTGCGTCGTCTCGCACATCGCCGGACGTTCGATGAGGAAGATGATCGAAGCCCACGAGAAAGCCGACAACCAGGCCGCGACGAAGATCCACCAGGGGCTGCTGCCGGTGATCAAGACATTGATGACCACCGCGGCCAATCCCGTGCCGATCAAGTCGGTGCTCAACGCCATGGGATTTCCGGCCGGACCGTTCCGTCTCCCTCTGGTTCCGCTCACCGACGATCAGCTCAAGTCCGTGTTGCAGACCATCCGAGAGGCGGGGGACCTGATCACATTCAACACGGGAGTCAAAGTCGCCTAGCACATCGCTCGAGCTCGAGCAGCTCCACACCGAAGTCCGCGCCTGCGTCAAGTGCGGTCTTCACGCGACGCGCACCCAGGCCGTGCCCGGAGTCGGACCGTGCCCGGCCGACATCATGATCGTGGGCGAAGCGCCCGGCTTCAACGAGGACCGTCAGGGCGAGCCGTTCGTCGGCGCCGCTGGCAAGCTTCTGGACACCTTGCTGGCCCGAATCGGCCTGGGACGGCAAGACGTCTACATCACCAACGTGCTCAAGTGCCGCCCGCCGCAGAACCGCGACCCGATGCCGAACGAGGTCGAGTCATGCTCGCCCTACCTGGTCCGGCAGCTGTCGATGATCAAGCCGAAGGTCGTTCTCGTCCTCGGGCGCCACGCGCTGGAGCGGTTGCTGCCCGGCCAGGGTTCGATCTCACGCATCCATGGCAGCCTGGTGCGCCGCGGCGACGTGGCTTACGTGCCGCTGTATCACCCGGCCGCCGCGCTGCACAACGGCGCCCTGGTCGCGGACCTCGAGCACGACTTCGATCGCGTCAAGGCATACCTCGACAAGCTCCTGGCGCCCCCCGCCCCTCTCCCCGACCCTCCCCCCACAGGGGGGAGGGAGAAACAGGAAGCCGAACAGCTACGCCTTTTGTGAGCACATCGCGGCTTCGGTACCTGCCGCTGGGCGGCCTCGGCGAGGTCGGCATCAACATGTGGGCGCTCGAATGGGAGAACCAGGTCCTCGTCGTCGACGCCGGGCTCATGTTCCCGCAGGACGAAATGCTCGGCATCGACCTCGTCCTGCCTGACATCTCGTACCTGCTCGAGGGCGGCCGCAAGGTGCTGGGCATCTTCCTCAGCCACGGCCACGAGGACCATATCGGGGGGCTGCCCTACGCACTGAAGAAGCTGAACGTACCTGTTTACGGCACGCGGCTGACCCTGGGGCTCGTCAAGCCCAAGCTGAAGGAGCACCGCATCCTGCGCGAGTCAGACCTGCGCGAGGTCCGCGTGGGCGATACGGTGCAGCTGGGTCCGTTTCGCGTCGAGACGGTGGCCGTGTGTCATTCGATTCCCGACGCGGTCGCGCTCGCGATCGAGACTCCGGTCGGCAGGGTCATCTACACCAGCGACTTCAAGCTCGACCCCGATCCTCCTGACGGCCACCCGACCGACATGGAACGCTTCCGCCGCCTGGGCGACGACGGCGTGCTGCTGTTGCTCAGCGACTCCACCAACGCTGAGCGGTCGGGCCGCTCCGGGTCGGAGCGGGACCTGCACGCCCCTTTCGAGCGCATCTTCGGCGAGGCGCCGGGGCGCATCGTGGTGGCGAACTTCGCTTCGAACATCCACCGCATCCAGCACCTCGTCAGGATGGCGGTGCAGTTCGATCGCAAGGTCGCCGTCGTCGGGCGCAGCCTGCAGACCAACTTCAAGACCGCTCGCGAGCTCGGCTTCCTCAAGGTGCCGGAAGGCCTGACGGTCCAGCTCGAGAATGCGGACAAGGTCCCGCCTTCGAAGCTGCTCCTCCTTACAGCGGGCAGCCAGGGCGAGCCGATGTCGGCGCTCGCGCGTTTCGCAGCCCAGCGGCACCCACTGGTCAATGTGCTGAAGGGGGACTGGGTGGTCATCTCCGCACGCCCGATCCCGGGCAACGAGCGCATGGTGCACCAGACGGTGAACAACCTGTACCGGCATGGTGCGCACGTGTTCTACTCGGAGGTCGGTCATGTGCACGTAACCGGCCATGCCCAGAAGGACGAGTTGCGAGAGATGATCGACGCCGTGCGGCCCCGGTACTTCATTCCCGTTCATGGCGAGTACCGCCAGCTCTATCAGCACGCCGACATCGCAGGCGAGGCCGGAATCGACGCGGACCGCATCGTCGTCGTCGAAGACGGCCAGACGGTGGAGCTCGACGCCGATTCGATGCGGCGCGGCGACAAGATCGCCACCGGGCTGGTCTTCGTGGACGGGCTTGGCGTCGGCGACGTCGAGCAGGCCGTCCTTCGCGACCGCCGGCACCTCGCCGAGGATGGGATCCTCGTCGTCACGCTGGTTCTCGATCGCGACACCGCCATGGTGCGCGCCGGCCCCGACCTCGTGTCGCGAGGTGTCATCGAGCCCGAGCTTTCGGCCAAACTCATGGCGGATGCGAGGAAAGCCGTCATGGAAAGCATCGGCCGCTTTGCGGACACCCATGCCGACGTCAACGTTCTCAACGAGGCGATCCACGACGCCGTCTCGAAGACGGTCTACAAGCAGACCCGCCGGCGCCCGATGGTGATTCCCGTCATCACAGAGATCTAGACCGATGAAACTTCCCCCTTTGGCGCTCGTCGCCCCGAGCTTATGCCCGCGCTGCGATCAACCCGCCATGGTGGTCATGGACCATTCCGAAGAGTCGCGCTGCGGGCACTGCGGCCTGCAGCTGCATCAGTGCGGAAGCTGTCGAGGCATCGCCGGACCCTTCGACCGGTACTGCGGCTTCTGCGGCCACGAGCTCGTGCGCGGCCTGGACCGGCCGATCTGGTGGCGGCTGTGGCTGCTGGCTGCGCTGGTGCCTCTGGCGGCGGCGCTGACCGGCGGCATCTGGTGGGCGGCCACACACCCGATCAAATGAAGTCCGAACCTGATCTCCCTCCCACCTTCAGGGGGGAGGGTTTGGGGAGAGGGGCTCAGGCCGGGTTATCGGTTCAGCCGCGCTCCACATTCAACACAGAAGCTGTGGCGTCCGAGGTTGTGATGGCCGCACGATGCGCACACGAGGCGTCGCGGTGGGTCGGCCTGCAGCCAGCGCTCGCGCTCGCGCCGGTACCAGATGCCATCCTCGGGACCGAGCATCCATCGCCGCCCTTCGCCGTCGAGGACCGCGAGGTCGCGGACCGCGAGCCTGAACGCTCGGGCCTGGAGGCCGCCGGTGCGACGCTCGTCGACCAGCAGGCGATAGCGCGTCTCGGCGTCGGCAAACGGATCGACAGCCATGCGGAGAGTATCGCTCGAAGGCTCGCCCGAGTTCAGGGGCCCCGCCGATCCGGGTGTAGAATCCGGTGAGCCCGGCCTGACGGGCAGGCCAGCATGCGTCGCACCAACTCACGAAGCTCACGCTCACACGCGAACGGCGCCCGACGCGCCTCGTCCGCGCGCTCCCGCTCAGCCCGCTCCAAGCGCACCAGGCGGCCGCACCTCACGCCGCGACAGGTGCGGGAGATCGCCGGCGTTCTCTTTATTCTTGCCGGCCTGCTGGGCGGGCTGGCGGTCGCAAGCCATGCGGGGTCGATTCTTGCCGGGCTGCAGGGATGGCTGGTGTCGAGCTTCGGCCGCGCGTGGTTCGTCCCGGTTGCCGCGGTGATCGGTCTGGGAGCCTACATGCTGTGGCCTCGGGCGCCTCGGCCTCGAGTCCTCGATGTGCTCGCGGGCACCGTCGCCGTCATCGCGCTGGTCGGCCTGTTCGGCCTCGCGGCGCAGGCAGGCGGGTCAGCCGGGCGAGCGATCGACGACGTCATGGTCGGGCTGGCGGGGACCTGGGGAGCGTGGGCGCTGCTCGTGGCCGGACTCGTGATCGGCCTCATCGTGACGATCCATTTCAGTCCGGGCTCATTGATCGCGGCGGTCGTGAAGACGATGCAAGCGGCTTTCGCCGAGCGGCGAAGGCTGGAGCGATTGGTCGCCGCCCCGACCGACAAGATGAAAGGTGCGGTCAAAACCACGCCGGTCGCGGCGGCCGACGATGTGGGGCCGGCGTACCCGCCGGTCGCGGCCGCGCTGCGCAGCTGGGAGGTCGAGACCGAGGAAGAAACCGTCAGGGCGCTCGAGTCCAAGCACGCCGAAGACGATGAGCCGGAGCCGGACGCCGAGAAGCCGGCGATGCTGCGCGTGGTCGCCGAACCCGAGGACGATTTGCCCGAGATCGACTGGAAGCTGCCTTCGATCGCGCTCCTCGACACCGTGACCGCGCGACGCGAGCGCATGGCCGACGAGATCAAGCGCAACGTCAAGATCATCGAGACCACGCTGGCAACGTTCGGCGTCGAATGCAAGGTGATCGGCGTGAATCCCGGCCCTGCTGTCACGCAGTACGAGCTTCAACCCGGTTCCGGAGTCCAGGTGAAGCGCATCACCGCCTTGAGCAACGACCTGTCGCTTGCGCTCGCCGCAGCCCCGCTGCGCATCGAGGCGCCCATCCCGGGCAAGTCCGCGGTCGGCATCGAGGTGCCGAACAAGTCGGCGAGCCTCGTCACGATCCGAGAGGTTTTGGAGACGGCAGCCTTCCGCGAGGGCACTCACAAGCTGGCGCTCGCACTTGGCAACGACGTGTCCGGGCAGTCGATCGTCGGCGACCTGACGCGCATGCCGCACCTGCTCATCGCCGGGGCCACTGGCCAGGGCAAGAGCGTGTGCATCAATGCCTTGATCACGAGCCTGCTGTTCCAGGTCACACCCGACCACCTGCGGCTGCTGCTCATCGATCCGAAGCGCGTCGAGCTCACGAACTACAACGGGCTGCCTCACCTCGCGCTGCCGGTGCTCGTCGAGTCCCACCAGGCCGCGGCTGCGCTGCGCTGGGCGGTGGCGGAGATGGACCGCCGCTACAAGATGTTCTCGGCCGAGAGCGTGCGGAACATCGCCGCCTACAACGAGAAGGCCACGCAACGCCTCGCACGCCAGCTGCCGTACATCGTCATCGTCATCGACGAGCTGGCCGACCTGATGATGGTCGCCGCGGGCGAGATCGAAGAGCTCATCTGCCGCATCGCCCAGCTTGCGCGCGCGGTCGGAATCCACCTCGTGATCGCCACGCAGCGGCCCTCCACGGACATCATCACAGGTCTCATCAAGGCCAACATCCCCTCGCGTATCGCCTTCGCGGTCGGCTCGCAGGTCGACAGCCGGGTCATCCTCGACACCGGCGGCGCCGAGAAGCTTCTCGGCCGCGGCGACATGCTGTACCAACCGGTCGACGCCGGCAAGCCGACCCGCATCCAGGGCGCGTTCGTCAGCGACCCCGAGGTCGAGTCGGTCGTCAACTTCTGGCGTTCTCAAGGCGGCCCTCGCTACATGGAGGAGATCCTCGAAGAGGGCGCCGGCACGGAGTGGGAGCGAGGCGAGACCCCTGAGCGCAAGCTGGACCCCCTGTTCGCGCGAGCCGCGCGCGCAGTTGCCGCCGAGGGCGGGGCTTCGGTGTCGCTCGTGCAGCGCAAGTTCAACGTCGGCTATTCACGAGCGGGCCGGATCGTCGATCAGCTCGCCGAGCACCGTGTGATCGGCGGTTACCAGGGTTCGAAGTCGCGCGAGGTGCTGATGAACCTGCCGGACGTCGACGATCTCCTGGAGAAGATCGGGCTCGAATGAGGAGACGGTCCCAACTGTGACGCCCGGGGCCTTCCTCGCCGCCAAGCGTGGCGAGCGCGGCCTCACCCTCCAGCACGCCGCGTCGGCGACCCATATCCGGCTCGAGTTCCTCAGCGCCCTCGAAGCGGACGAGCCGGAGCTGCTGCCGGCGGCCGTCTACGCGCGCGGCTACCTCCGCACCTACGCCCGCTACCTGGGCCTGGACGAGGAGTCGCTGGTAGCCAGGCTGCACCAGCCGGCTGCAGATCCGCGCAAGAACCTGAGCCTGGGTCTGATGATCCCGAGGCCTCGCCTTGTGCTCACCGGCCCAGTGGCGGCTGCGGTCGGCCTGCTCCTGCTGGCCGGCGCGTTCACGACCTACGCGTGGCGCCAGATCGAGGCCGACCAGCGCGGCACGATCGTGACCGCGCCGGCGACACCGGCAATCTCCAGCCCGTCGGCGACGCCGTCGCCGTCGCCCTCGTCGCACACTTCTTCTTAGTGTCCAGCGCCCGAAGTTCCTTGCATCGTCGCGGCCCAGGCGGCCGGGCGCCGACTCACCCCACGGAATCTGTCGATTCCGCGGGGACCCCGAGAGAGGCGCTGAAGCCGGCGTCGAGGGGCCCGTCGCTGCGTCGTCACGCATCTAGCGATGCGCTCCTCCTTGCGACACCCTCTCCTTGGCTCCGGCCGCCGATGCCGCGAAATATGCGGCGGACCTCGGGCGCAGGACACTTATGAACCTGCCCAACCTCTTGACCCTCAGCCGGCTGGCGGCCATCCCACTCTTGATGGCGCTCCTGCTGCTGCGTTTTGCGGGCCACGACCAGCTGGCGGCGGCGCTGTTCGTCGTCTTCTCCTTCACCGACACGCTCGACGGCCAGATCGCGCGCCGGCGCGGCATGGTCAGCGACCTCGGCAAGTTCCTCGACCCGCTGGCGGACAAGCTGCTCGTCCTCTCGGTCCTGATCGTCCTGGTCCAGGAGGGATTGGTCGCCGCGTGGGTGGTGGTGGTGATCTTCTCGCGCGAGCTGCTGATCACCATCCTGCGGTCGGTGGGCGCAAGCCAGGGGCGGGTGATCGCCGCGGCTCCGCTGGGCAAGACCAAGACGGTCACGCAGATGGCCGCGGTGGCGCTGCTCATTCTGCAGCGGCCGTACCCGGAGCTCGTCCCGATCGCCGCCCTGGCGGTCGCGGTGGCGGTCGTGTTCACCATCGTGAGCGGAATCGATTACCTGGTCCGGTTCCGCCACCTGATCGGGCTGGGCGCCGGCGCATCTCGTTCGCAGCCCCAGGTCGACCCGCTGGCCGACGAGCTCGGCGCCACGCTGGCTCGCCAAGGGCTGACCGTGTCGGTGGCCGAGTCGGCCACCGGCGGGATGCTCGGGGCGCTCATCACCGACCGGCCGGGAAGCTCCGCGTACTTTCTCGGCGGCGTGATCGCGTACGCGGATGAGGCCAAGCGCGACGAGCTCGGCGTCCCGGCGGCTCTGCTTACACGCTACGGCGCGGTCAGCCGCGAGGTCGCTCTGTCGATGGCGGAAGGGGCGAGAAAGCGATTCGGGACGGCGCTGGCAGCCTCGACCACCGGGATCGCGGGCCCCGACTCCGACGGCTCCGTCAAGCCGGTCGGCCTCACGTACATCGCGATCGCATCGCAGTGGGGGAGGCGCTGCGAGGAGTACACGTTCACCGGCGACCGCTGGTCGAACCGCAGGCAGGCTTCAACCCAGGCGCTGCAGCTCCTGCTCGAGGAGGTCCAGGCGGGCGCCGGCCGGCAAAAGAGCAAGCCTGCATGAAGGCCCTTGACCGCCGAACACTTGTTCGCTACACTTCCACGACGGCCTGCTGTTAAGACACGTTGACCTCAGCCCCACGACGTAGAACACTCGCCGCAACGACCTAGGAGGCATCGACAAGGAATTGGAAAAGGAAAAAGAGAAATCCCTCGACTCGGCGATTTCCCAGATCGTGAAGAGCTACGGCAAGGGCTCGATCATGAAGTTGGGCGAACAGGCCGCACAGCGCGGTGAGATCACGGTGATCCCAACCGGCGCGCTGTTGCTCGACCTTGCGCTCGGAGTGGGGGGGATCCCTCGCGGCCGCGTCACCGAGCTCTACGGCCCCGAGTCCGCCGGCAAGACGACCCTCGCCCTGCACGTCATCGCCGAGGCCCAGAAGCAAGGCGGCGTGGCGGCATTCGTGGACGCGGAGCACGCGCTGGACCCGTTGTACGCATCGCGAATCGGCGTCAAGATCGACGACCTCCTGATCAGCCAGCCGGACACCGGGGAGCAGGCACTCGAGATCGTCGAGGTCCTGGTTCGCTCAGGAGCCGTCGACGTGATCGTCATCGACTCGGTCGCCGCGCTGGTGCCCAAAGCAGAGATAGAAGGAGAGATGGGAGACGCCCACGTCGGGCTGCAGGCGCGATTGATGTCCCAGGCGCTGCGCAAGCTGACCGCCGCGATCTCCAAGTCGAACTGCTCGGTCATCTTCCTGAACCAGCTGCGCGAGAAGGTCGGGATCATGTTCGGAAATCCGGAGACCCAGCCAGGCGGCCGCGCGTTGAAGTTCTACTCATCCGTCCGACTCGACATCCGCAAAGTCGAGGTCATCAAGTCGGGGCTCGACTCGGTCGGCGCTCGGGTCAAGGTCAAGGTCGTCAAGAACAAGGTGGCGCCACCGTTCCGATCAGCCGAATTCGACATCCTCTTCAACGAAGGCATATCGCGCGAGGGCTCGCTCATCGATGCCGCGCTCGAGTACGGGATCCTGGAGAAGAGCGGGACCTGGATGTCATACGGCGATCAGCGCCTCGGCCAGGGCCGCGAGAACGTGCGCAACTACCTACGAGAGAACCCAACGCTCTCGTCGGAGATAGAGGCAGCGGTACGCCTGAAGGCCGTGGGCGGGACCGCGCAATCGGTGCAGCGTGCATCGGCTGCGCGGGCAACGTCGGACACTTCCGGTGCCCCAGAGGAGTTCTAGCCGCCACCGGCCGCCGCCGTCCGACAGCGCGCTCGATGCCGGTTTGCGCCTGCTGGCGCGCCGGGCCCACTCGCGTGTCGAGCTGCTGCTGAAGCTGACTCGGCGCGGTTACGAGGGCGCGGCGATCAGGACCGCCCTGAGGCGGCTGGAGGAGCTTGGGTACCTGGACGACCAGGCCTTCGCGCGCTCCTTCGTGCGTCGCCGGGGCTCGGTTCGAGGCCCACGAGCGCTGTCGGCCGAGTTGGCCGCCCGGGGCGTCGACCGAGCCCAGGTGGACACGGCAGTAGCCGAGTTCGGCGAGGACGAGCAGCTGGCATCCGCGACCCAGATCGCAGAACGCCTGTACGCCAGGAAGCCCTCGCTTGGCTACCGGAAGATCCTCGATGAGATCGGCTCCAAGCTGGTGAGGCGGGGTTTCCCGGTCTCAGTCGCTCGGGCCGCCTGCCACGCCCTGCTGGCGGGGCGGCCGGACCGCTCACCGGCCTAGAATTTCCTCACGAGCGGCGCACGTTGCGCCCGCAGTCATAGAGCCAACCCGACGTGGGCCCGATTACATAAAGTCCCGCGAAATGAGATTTCGCGGGATGGGCCTGCGATGGAACCGCACTTTGACATTCGAATAAATGAGGTGCATGTCACATGCCTTTCTATGTCTTCGTACCGCTATTGGTGGTGGCACTCCTCGCCGGCTTTGGGGTGGCTTACATGCTGCTCAGGAACCGGCAAGGCAACGGGGCCGGCGCCCTCGAGGCCAAGGCCCAGCAAGCGCTCTCGGAAGCCGAAACCCAGGCCAAAGAGAAGCTGCTCGAAGCCAAAGAGGATGCCGTCAAAGTCCGCACCGCCGCCGAACAGGAAGCCCGGGAGTACCGGCTCCAGTCACAACAAATCGAAAAGCGCCTTCTCCAAAAAGAGGAGAACCTCGACCGCAAAGGCGAGGACCTCAACCGGCGGGAGCGTGAGTTCGCCGACCGGGAGAAGGGGCTGGACGAGATCAAGGCCCAGCTCGAGGACACCTACCGCCAGCAGGAACAGGAGCTTCAGCGCGTCGCCAACATGACGCGACAGGAGGCTCAGGGTGTCCTGATGGCGCAGGTCGAGCAGGACCTGCGCAACGAGGTCGCCCGCAAAGTGCGGGAGTCTGAGTTGGCCGCTCGCGATGAGAGCGAGCGCCGGGCCAGGGAGATCGTCACCGAGTCGATCCAGCGCATCGCCGCCGACCAGACCGCCGAGGTTTCGGTCTCGGTGCTGCCGCTGCCGACGGACGAGCTCAAAGGCCGCATCATCGGCAAGGAGGGCCGCAACATTAGGGCCCTGCAGCAGGCGACGGGGATCGATCTCATCGTCGACGACACCCCGGAAGCCGTGATCATCAGCGGCTTCGACCCCGTCCGCCGCGAGGTGGCGCGGGTCGCGCTCAACAAGCTGATCGTGGATGGCCGGATCCATCCGGCCCGGATCGAAGAGATCGTCGCCAAGTCCCGACAAGAGGTCCTGCAAAGGGTCAAGGAGGAGGGGGAGGCGGCTGTGCTCGAGGTCGGGCTCCAGGGTCTGCACCCTGAGGTCGTCCGTCACCTCGGCATCCTGCGTTTCCGTACCAGCTACGGCCAGCAGGTGCTGAACCACTCCAAGGAGGTGGCCTATCTCGCCGCCATGATGGCGTCCGAGATCGGCGCCGACGTTCGTATCGCCAAGCTGTCGGGCCTGCTTCACGACATCGGCAAGGCCATCGACCACGAGGTCGAGGGCTCGCATGCCGTGATCGGGGCAGATCTCCTGCAGCGACATGGGGTGCCCGCCCCGGTCGTGCATGCAGTGCGCGCCCATCACTACGACGAGGAGCCGCACTCGATGGAAGCTCTCCTCCTGATCGCCGCGGATGCCATCTCGGCTGCGCGGCCGGGCGCGAGGCGTGAGTCGCTGGAGGCTTACGTCAAGCGGCTGGAAAAGCTGGAGGAGATCGCCAATTCGTTCCAGGGAGTCCAGCAGTCCTACGCCATCCAGGCCGGGCGCGAGGTCCGGATCCTGGTCAAGCCGGAGCAGATCGACGACACCGCTGCCCAGCTGATGGCGCGGGACATCGCCAAGCGCATCGAAACGGAGCTCAGCTTTCCAGGCCAGATCCGGGTCACGGTGGTCCGCGAGACGCGGGCGATCGAGTACGCCAAGTAATCACCTAAGTTAAGCCCGACCTGATCTCCCTCCCACCTTCAGGGGGGAGGGATAGGGGAGAGGGGCTTGAGACCGCGCCAGCGAACCAAGGGAGCCCGCCTCGGGCTCCCTTTTTTATTTCAGTAAACTCGAGCCGCGGTGCCCGACGACTTTCGAATTCTCTTCGTTGCGGACGTCGTGGGCCAACCCGGTCGCGACGCCGTCAAGGCCATCCTTCCCGGCCTGAAGCGCGAGGTCGACGCCGACCTCACGATCCTCAACGGGGAGAACGCCGCCGGCGGATTCGGCCTGACCGGCAAGCTGGTCGCCGAGCTGCGAGCGGCCGGCGCCGACGTGATCACGACCGGCAACCACGTCTTCGCCCAGAAAGAGTTCGTCGCCGAGCTGCCTGCCCTCGAGCGGGTGATCCGGCCGGCCAACTACCCGCCGCAAGCTCCGGGCCAGGGATGGTGCACTGTCCAGGCGGCCGGCCACGACGTCCTGGTCATGAACCTGATGGGCCGGATCTTCACGATGGATAGCCTGGACGACCCCTTCCGCGCGGCGGACGCGATCCTGGCCGCCCATCCCGAGGCCAAGGTCGTCTTCTGCGACATGCACGCGGAGGCCACCTCCGAGAAGACCGCGATGGGTTGGTATCTGGACGGCCGTGCGAGCGCGGTCGTGGGCACCCATACTCACATTCCGACCGCGGACGCGCGGGTGCTGCCTCAAGGCACGGCTTATGTCACCGACGTCGGCATGGTCGGGCCTCGCGACAGCTGCATCGGGATGGATAAGGACGTCGTCCTGCAGCGGTTCCTGACGGGGGTCCCGAACCGCTTCGTGGTGGCGTCCGGAATCGTGACTTTCAATTCGGTACTGGTTACCATTAGGGCTTCCACCGGACGGGCCACATCGATCCAGCGAATCGACCGCGAACATATTTGAAGGGGTTCCAGCAAATGACAGGCGAGCGCGTTCCAGTGGAGGTGCTGAAGGTCTCAGCGACCTCCAAGCCGGTTGCGGTGGCCGGAGCGATAGCGGGCGTCATCCGGAGCAAGGGGCGCGTCGAGGTGCAGGCAATTGGGGCGGGCGCGATCAACCAGGCGGTGAAAGCGATCGCGATCTCACGAGGCTATGTGGCGCCGGGAGGGCTCGACCTGGTCTGCATACCGGCTTTCATCGACATCTCGATCGACGGCGAGGAACGTACCGGGATCCGCCTGCTCGTGGAGAGCCGCTGACGGGACGGTCGTTCCACATCTGGACGATCGGCTGTCAGATGAACGCAGCCGACTCCGAGAGCCTGGCGCGGAGGCTGCTCGCAGCCGGCTACACGGAGGACTCGCTCGACCGCGCTGACGTCGCCATCCTCAACACCTGCGTCGTCCGCCAGGCATCAGAGGATCGCGTCTACTCCAAGCTCCACGAGCTCAAGGCCTGGAAGACGCCTGACCGGACGATTGCAGTCACGGGCTGCATCGTGGCCAAAGAGGGCGATGACCTCCGGAGCCGGTTCCCGCACCTCGACGCGGTCGTGCCGATCGGCGAATATGACGACTTCCTGGCCGGGCTCGCGGCCCGATACGACTACTCGGAGGGCGAGGCGCTGCCGCCCGCCGGACGCACGGGAGTCAGCCACTACGTGCGCGTGATCCAGGGCTGCGACCACAACTGCACGTTCTGCATCGTGCCCCGCGTGCGCGGCCGGGAGCGTCATGTCCCGATGCCCGACGTCCTGGAGGAATGCCGCGCAGCGGTGCGGGCCGGCGCCAGGGAGATCGTTCTGCTCGGCCAGAACGTCGACGACTACCGCGACCCGGACGGTCGTGGCGGCCTCGCGGCTCTGGTTCGGGAGGTGGAGAGGATCCCCGAGCTGAAGCGGCTGCGCTTCATGACCTCGCATCCTCAGGACCTCGAGCCTGAGCTCCTGGAGGTGATGGCGGCGAGCGACGTGGTCTGCCGAGAGCTTCAGCTGCCCGTGCAGTCCGGTGACGACGGAATCTTGAAACGCATGGCGCGCGGCTACCAGACCAGGCATTACCGCGCCATCGTCGAACGCGCCCGCGCGCTGATGCCCGACCTCGGCCTGGTGACGGACGTAATCGTCGGTTTCCCGGGTGAGTCGGAGACCGCGTTTCTCAACACGCGCAGCCTGCTCGAGGAGATGGAGTTCGACGTCGTGCACCTGGCCATGTACTCGCCGCGGCCCGGCACGTATGCCGCCACCAAGATGGCCGATGACGTGCCGGCCTTCGAGAAGCTCCGGCGCCTCAACGATCTGCTCGCCCTGCAGCGCGAGATCGCCGCGCGCAAGACGTCGCGATGGGTGGGTCGCGACGTCGAGGTGCTTGTCGAAGGCACAGATGAGCTCGGCCGGCCCTACGGCCGGATCCGCCAGGGCAAGCGAGCCATCGTGCTCCGCGGGTCGGGTGTCGCGCCGGGCGACGTGATCAGCCTGCGCGTCCTCCAGGCCACGGCCGGCCAATTGATGGGGCTAAGCCCCACAAACTCAGAGGCTTCGCCTTGAGTTTGCGGGGACCCCTAAGGCCGGCGGCGTGAAGGACGGCACTGCTCTGACTCCGGTCATGCGGCAGTACCGGGAGGCGAAGGAGCAGCACCCCGACGGTATCCTCCTCTTCCGGCTCGGCGACTTTTATGAGGTGTTCTTCGACGACGCTCTGATTGCCGCGCCTGTGATGGGGGTCGCTCTGACCTCGCGCCCACTGGGCAAAGCGGGAAGGGCGCCGATGTGCGGCGTCCCATATCACGCCTGGCAGCTGTACGTGGGCAAGCTCTTGCGCGCGGGCCACAAGGTCGTCATCTGCGACCAGCTGGAAGCCCCCGGCAAAGGTCCGGTCGTGAAGCGTGACGTCACGCGCGTCCTCACCCCGGGGACGGTCGTCGAGGACTCTTATCTGGACCCTGCGCGTCCGAACTACCTGGTCGCGGCCTGGACCCGCGGCACCGAAGCCGGCCTGGCCGCGTGCGACGTCTCCACCGGCGAGCTGCTCCTGAGCCAGCTCCCCGCCGACCGGTTGAGCGCCGAGCTCGAGCGCCTGGCGCCGGCCGAGCTGCTGACTCCCCCCGAGGTGGAGGAATACAAATTCGATCCCGTCCGAGGGCAGCAGCGACTCCGAGACCTGTTGGGGATCGCGTATCCGGCGGCGGTCGGCGCAGGGGACGCTCCGCTCGCGGTCGGCGCCGCGGGCGTCGTGCTCGACTATCTGAAGCAGATCCAGACGCGCGTCGGCCCTGGGCTCCTGAGCGTCCGCACCTATTCGCCGGACGCGACCATGCCGCTCGACGCCGCCACCGTGCGCAACCTGGAGCTGCCCGAGCTGGTCAAGCTGGTCGACCACACGCGAACGCCCATCGGGGCCCGCCGGCTGCGCATGTGGCTCGGGGCCCCGCTGCGAGACGCCGAGTCGATCGAGCTGCGGCTCAGCGCGGTCGACGAGCTGGTCGCCGCCCCGACCCTCCAGGACCGGCTCGCGACCGCCCTCAAAGACGTAGGCGACCTCGAGCGCCTCGTCTCACGCGCCGCCCAGGGCCGGGCGGGCGCTCGAGACCTGGTTGCCCTGCGCCGCTCTCTAGAGGCGATCCCAGCCGTCCGCGATGGTGCGGGCGCGTGCGAAGCGCTCGCGATCCGCGAGCTGACCGCGCAGATCACGGCTGCGCCCGAGCTCAGCTCAGAGCTGCAACGCGCGCTCATCGATGACCCGCCGGTGCACGCGCGCGACGGCGGCGCCATCCGCCGTGGTTACGACCACGAGCTGGACGCGATCATCGACGCGTCGCAGAGCGCGCGTGAGTGGATCGGCGCCCTCGAAGCCTCTGAACGCCGGCGGACCGGCATCCGCTCGCTCAAGGTCGGATTCAACAAGGTGTTCGGCTACTACATCGAAATCAGCAATGCCAACACCGTCTCGGTCCCGGCCGACTACGTCCGCAAGCAGACGCTGACCGGCGGCGAGCGTTACCTGACACCGGAGCTCAAGGAGAAGGAAGCGGTCGTCCTCACGGCCCAGGAGCGGATGGCTGCGAGGGAGGTCGAGATCCTCCGCGACCTGGGCGGCATGGTGGCGGAGGCCGCGCCCGCGCTTCGCGTCACCGCGCATGCAATCGGAAACATCGACGCGCTCGGGAGCCTTGCCATCGCAGCTGCCCGCGAGCGATGGCAGCGGCCCAAGGTCAATGCAGGCCTCATCCTCAGCATCAAGGGCGGGCGCCATCCGCTGGTCGAGCGCCACCTCGCGGATGGGGCCTTTGTCGCCAACGACCTGGAGCTGGATCCCGACGAGCAACAGATCACCATCCTCACGGGGCCGAACATGGCCGGCAAATCGACGTTCCTCCGGCAGGCGGCCGTGATCGTGTTGCTGGCCCAATGCGGAAGCTTCGTGCCCGCCGACGCGGCAGTCGTCGGTCTCGTGGATCGCATCTTCACGCGCGTCGGAGCGCACGACGACATCACCGCCGGCATGTCCACGTTCATGGTGGAGATGACCGAGACCGCGAACATCCTCAACCACGCGACGCGGGCATCGCTCGTGATCCTCGACGAGGTGGGGAGGGGGACCTCGACATATGACGGCGTTTCAATTGCGCAGGCGGTCGTCGAGCACCTGCATGACTCGGCGCGCCTCGGCTGCCGGACGCTCTTCGCGACGCACTATCACGAGCTGACTGCGCTCGCCGAGCGGCTGCCGCGCGTTCGCAACGAGCGCGTCGAGGTGCTGGAGGAGGGCGAGACGGTGCGCTTCTTGCACCGCGTCGTGCCCGGTGGGGCGGACCGGTCTTACGGCATCCATGTGGCGGCGCTGGCCGGGCTGCCTTCGGGAGTGATCGCGCGCGCGCGCCAGGTACTGGCCGAGCTCGAGCGCCAGCGCCCGTTGGAGCCGCCGGAGCAGCAGCTCGGGCTGCCGATGGAGATGGCGCCGGATCCGCTGCGCAAGGAGCTCGAGGAGATCCAGCCCGACACGCTCAGCCCCCTCGAAGCTCTGCAGAAGCTCTACGAGCTCCGGTCCAGACTGGACAGATGACAGAGATCCACGTCCTCGCACCCGAAGTCGCAGATGCGATCGCCGCCGGAGAGGTGGTCGAACGTCCTGCTTCGGTTGTGAAGGAGCTCGTAGAGAACGCCCTCGACGCCGACGCGCGTCGCATCAGCATCGACGTGCGCGGAGCGGGCCGGACGTCGATTCGCGTCAGCGACGACGGAAGTGGAATCCCCGTGGACGAGCTGCCGCTTGCATTCGTGCGCCACGCGACGAGCAAGGTCACAGCCCTGGCGGACCTCGACGCCATCAGCAGCCTCGGCTTTCGAGGCGAGGCGCTCGCGAGCATCGCCGCGGTCGCGGACGTCGAATGCTCGAGCGCCGGCGCGCGCCTTCACATCACAGCGGGTCAGGTGGTCGAGCAGGGCGCCGGGCCGCTGCTGACCGGGGTCACGATCGAGGTGCGGGATCTGTTCGCAAATGTGCCGGCACGGCTCAAGTTCTTGAAGTCGGACCCCACCGAGGTCGCCGCGATCAAGGATGTTGTGACCGCGTTCGCGCTGCTGCATCCTCACGTGCGATTCCAGCTCACGATCGATGGCCGCGCCGCCGTCAGCAGCACTGGTGATGGTGACCGGCGCCGCGCATTCGCATCGGTACATGGGGCGGCGGTCGCGGTGGAGATGCTCGACATCGTGGGCCTGCCGCTGGTGACCGGAATGGTGTCTCAACCTCGGCTCAGCCGGGGCAGTCGGGACGGGCAAGTCCTGGCGGTGAACGGACGGCCGATCACCTCGCGTCCTCTCCTGTACGCGTTGGAGGAGTGCTACCAGGGCCGCCTCGAGCGCGGCCGGCATCCGATCGCGGCCATCGACATCGGCATCGACGCGGCGCTGGTGGACGTCAACGTGCATCCGGCCAAGCGTGAGGTCCGATTCCGCGATGAAGGCGCAATCTTCACCGCGCTGCAGCGAGCGGTTCGGTCGGCACTTGGAGCAAGCGAGCCGGTTCGCTACCAGATGTCGCCACCGGAGTCAGCCGTCGCCGCGGCGCGGGCCCTCGCGCCCCAGCTCTTGGTTGATGGCTCGACCCTGGTGGCGTTAGAGCAAGACATGCGAGGGCCAGCCTCGGCCGGTGTGCTCCGCCCGATCGGTCAGGTCGGCCCCGGCTACCTGGTCGCTGAGGGGCCGCAGGGCCTGGTCCTTGTCGACCAGCATGCCGCCCATGAGCGAGTGCTGTACAACCGGCTGCTAGAACGGCTGCGCACCGGGCTGGGCGCCAGCCAGCCGCTCCTGATGCCGCAGGCCGTTGATGTCGAGCCATCGTTGATTGCGGCCGCGGCCGATCATCGCGCCGACCTGGCGACGCTCGGCCTCGAGTACGAGGAGTTTGGCCCGCGCAGCCTCCGCATCACCGCGGTGCCTGTCGAGATGCCGGCTGGCCGGGCCACGGCGGCGGTGCAGGAAACCCTTGCCGCTTTGAGCGAAACACGCGGCGATCAAGCGCTGCACAAGGCGGCGGCCGCTCTGGCGTGCCATTCGGCCGTGCGGTTCGGTGATGTTCTCGACCCGGCCGAGCAGCGAAGGCTGCTGGCCGACCTGGAGACGGCCGAGGAGTCGATCACGTGCCCGCACGGCCGGCCGACGCGCCTGGTGGTGGAGTGGCAAGAGCTCACGCGCCACTTCCGAAGAAACTACTGAATACCCCACGAACACTGAGGCTTCGCCATGTGTTCGCGGGGACCCCATGAGGGCCCGTCGCGTCCCGGTCATCGTCGGGCCGACGGGCATCGGCAAGTCAGCGGTCGCGTTCGAGCTGGCACTGAAGACCGGTGGCGAGATCGTGGTCGCGGACTCGCGCCAGGTCTACCAACGCCTGGACATCGCCACCAACAAGCCAAGCCTCGACCACCAGAGGCGAGTGCGGTACCACATGATCGATTTCGTAGATCCCGCGGGGAGCTTCAATGCTGCTGAATACGTGGAAGGCGCTCGCGCCGCCATCGACGATATCGCCGCTCGCGGACGCGTGCCCATCGTCGAGGGTGGGACCATGCTCTACGTCGACGCCCTCTGCGACGGGTTCAGCCTCACCGGCGTGCCCCCGAACCAAGAGCTGCGCAGCGAGCTCGCTCACCTCGACGTCGCCGCATTGAGCCGGCGACTCCTGGCGCTGGACCCTGACCCTGGCGTCGACCTGCGCAATCCCGTCCGCGTGGTGCGCGCGATCGAAATCCTCGAGGCAGCCGGACCGCCACTGCGCCGCTTGCGCCGGCGAACACCGCCGGCGTGGGAACCGGTCCGCATCGGTTTGGTGGCCGAGCTGGAGGTCATCGACCGCCGTCTTGACGAGCGGAGCATGGCTCAGGTCGAGCGCGGGCTCGTGGCCGAGACGCAGGCGGCCCTCGACGCGGGGGTTCCTCCAGCGGCATACGTCATGACTGGGATCGGCTACGCGGAGGCGCTGGCGCATATCCGGGGTGAGCTGACGCTGGCGGAGCTTCCCCTCGCGATGGCCCGATCGAACCGACGCTACGCGCGCCGCCAGCTGCGGTGGTGGCGGCGAGATTCACGCGTCCGGTGGTTCGACATCGAGCCCGATCCGCTGCCCGCTATCCTCAACTACGTGGAGGAGCAGTCTTGAAAGGAACGACCAGCGCCGGCGCTCAGCGCCTGGGGCTCATCCCGCCCTACCTGTTCGCGGAGATCGACCGCAAGGTGCAGGAGAAGAAGAGAGCGGGTGTGGACGTGATCTCGCTTGGCATCGGCGATCCTGACCTGCCCACGCCTAATCGCATCGTCAACGTCCTGCAGGAGTCCGCCGCCGACCCTGCGAACCACCGCTACCCGTCCTATTTCGGGCTCGCCGAGCTGCGCGAGGCGATCGCGCATTGGTACCGCGAGCGGTTCCGCGTGACGCTCGACCCCGCGGCCGAGATCCTGCCCACCCTTGGTTCGAAAGATGGGATCAGCCACGTGCCGCTTGCGCTCGTCGATCCCGGGGACGTCGTCCTTGCGCCCGACCCGGGCTACACCGTCTACGTCACGGGAGCGCTCATGGCGGGCGGCGAGCCGCACCTCATGCCGCTCAAGCCACAGAACCACTGGCTGCCCGACCTCGACGCCATCCCCGCTGCGACAGCCGAGCGGGCGCGGCTGATGTGGCTCAACTACCCCAACAATCCCACCGCGGCCGTGGCTGAACGCGCCTTCCTCGAGCAGGCTGTCGACTTCTGCCGACGTCACGGCATCGTTTTGTGCCACGACGCTCCGTATTCGGAGATCGCGTTCGACGGCTACAGGCCACTCAGCCTTTTGGAGATCGACGGCGCCAAGGAGGTCGGACTCGAGTTCCACTCGCTGTCGAAGACCTACAACATGACCGGCTGGCGTATTGGCTGGGTGTGCGGCCGTGCGGACCTCGTGGCTCTGATCGGGCAGCTCAAAACCAACATCGACTCCGGCATCTTCCAGGCCGTCCAGTGGGCTGCGATCGAGGCCCTGAAGGGGGGAGAGGACGAAACGCGGGCCGCCTGCGAGGTCTACGCACGGCGGCACCGCCTGGTCGCGGATACGCTGAACAGCCTCGGGTGGTCGATCAAGCCTCCCCGCGCGACCTTTTACGTATGGGCTCCGGTGCCGTCAGGTTATGACTCGATCCGATTCGCGGCCCACGTCCTGGACGAAGTCGGCGTGAATATCACGCCGGGCGTCGGCTTCGGCGCCCACGGCGAGGGCTACTTCCGGCTATCGGTTACCGCTCCCGACGCTCGTCTGGAGGAAGCGATGGCTCGCCTGAGGCGGCTCAAGCTCTGATCACGAGGCCGCCGCGCGAGCGGGCATACCTGGTCGGGCTGATGCTGCCCGGAACGACCCCCGAGCTGGTTCGTGAGCAGATGGCCGAGCTCGCCGATCTGACGCGGACCGCCGGCGCCGAAGTCGTCGGTACGGACATCCAGCGACGCTCGGGAGTCGATCCGGCCCATTTCATCGGCATGGGCAAGCTGAATGAGCTGCGCGAGCTCAAGCTCGAGGGCGCCTTCGACCTGGTCGTCTGCAACGACGACTTGAGCCCGCGACAGCAGCGCAACCTGGAGCTCGAGCTCAAGATTCGCGTGCTCGATCGCACAGAAGTGATCCTCGAGATCTTCGCCCAGCACGCGCGGACCCACGAGGGCAGGCTGCAGGTCGAAGCGGCACGGCTGCACCACCTCTTACCGAGACTCATCGGCGCCTATGCATACGACCGCCAGGTGGGCGGCCGGCGAGGTGGGGTGGGGGCGCGCGGTGGTTTTGGCGAGCAGCAGATCGAGGTCGAGCGCCGGCGCATCCGCAAGCGCATGCGCGACCTCGAGCGTGAGATCGAGCAGGTGCGTTCGCAGCGCCACCAGCAGCGAACAGGTCGCCGGCGCGCCGAGCTGGAGACGGCGGCGATCGTCGGCTACACGAACGCCGGCAAGTCCACGCTCCTCAACGCGCTGACCGGCGCGCGTGTCCATGCGGAACAGCGGTTGTTCGCGACCCTGGATCCGACGACCCGACGCGTCGACCTGCCGACCGGCAGGGGCCTGCTGCTGACCGACACCGTGGGTTTCATCCAGAAGCTGCCGACCGACCTGGTCGCGGCGTTCCGGGCCACGCTGGAGGAAGTCACGGAGGCTGACGTCATCCTCCAGGTCCTGGACCTGAGCTCGCCCGCAGCCGCCGAACAGGCGGAGACGGTGGAGAAGGTCCTCGCCGACCTCGGAGCCGCCGACAAGCCACGCGTCGTGGCGCTCAACAAGGTCGACCTGCTCGGTCCCGCGGCGCGCCGCCGGGCGGTGGCGGCGCTCAGCGCGCGCTATCCCGGCGCGGTCGCCATCTCCGCCACGAACAAGGCCGGCTTCGCCGATCTGCTCGAAGCTGTCGACCAGGCCAGCCGCGGCGACGTCGTCAAGCTCGAGATCCTGGTGCCGTATGGGCGCGAGGGCGTGCTCGCGGAGCTACGGCGGATCGGTGGCGTCGAGAAGACCGAATACGTCGAAGGCGGCACGCGCGCATGGGGCTGGGTGGCCCGCCATGCGGCGCGTCGATTCGAGTCCTACCGGGCCGTCACCGGAAGAGCCTGATGACGCCGCGGACGACACCGACCAGGCTTACATTGCTGCTCACGATCGGCTCGTAGGCGGGGTTCTCGGCGATCAGCTTGACGTGGCCGTTGCCGCGCTCGAAGCGCTTGACGGTGGCGTCCCCGTCGACCATGGCGACCACGATCGAGCCGTTGGGCGCTTCCTGCTGAGGCCGCACGAGGACGAGATCGCCGTCGTAGATGCCGACGTTGATCATGCTCTCGCCGCGCACCCGGAGCAGGAAGAAGCCCTCCTGGGCGAGGTCTTTGGAGAGCAGCACGTGGTCTTCGATGTTCTGCTCGGCGAGGATGGGCGCCCCGGCGGCGACGTTGCCCACGACTGGTACCGAGATGGCGTTGCGCCGCTGGTTGTCGAACTCGGCGTCCTGCACGAGCTGGACGGTGCGCGACTTGCTGGGGTCCCGGCGGATCAAGCCGCGCCGCTCGAGCTGATTCAGGTGGTTGTGGACGGTCGAGCTCGAGCTCAGGCCGACCGCCTCGCCGATCTCGCGAACGCTGGGGGGATAGTTGCGAGTCTTGGTGACGTAGCGGATGTAGTCGAGGATCTTGGTCTGCCGTTCGGTCAGCTGTTCGGTCAATTTCATTCTCCAGGAAGGTCGTTTTTCAGGGCGTGGGCGGGACGTTGATGCCCATGCTATCACCTGGGGCGCCTCGATGCAAACCTTTGTTCGGTACCTTGACAGGCGAACGCCCGTTCGTTACAGTGCCTCGAACAGATGTACGCCACCAGGCCCGCCGCCCGGACGTTCAGGTCAGTGCCCTCGGATCGGGCGCTTCGCCGGTTGTATCGTTGGGCGCTCGTGCTGGTGGCGGCTCTGGCCGTGATGGTCGCCCTCAGCCGGGTCGCCCAAGGCGGCGAGGCCGCGGCGACGGTGGTGGTGCAGCCTGGCGACACGCTCTGGACGATCGCAGCGGAGCGCTATCCGGGCGACGACCCTCGCGCCCGCATCGACGAGATCGAGCGCCTGAACAACCTTTCCAGCCCGGTGATCGTGGTGGGGGAGACCCTGCGCCTACCGGCCTAGATGCTCTCTTTGGCGACGGTGATCAGGCATTCCGGGTCGCCCCGCAGCAGGCAGCGCTCCTCCGAGATCGTGATGTCGACCTTGTAGTGGGCGGCGGCGCCGCGGATGATGCCCTTGGCCAGCGGGCAGAGATTTCGCTTCGAGCGGTACGTGATCGCCACCGAATCCGGACCCGCTCTGGCGGCCTGCAGCTCCGGGGGTCGAGCATTGGGCGTGTTGAGCTTGACGCCGCGATGGATGACGTCCTCCGTGTTGAGCAGGAAGTCTATGAAGCTCCACCTGGGATTGACCAGGAATCCATACATCTCGAGCAGTCCGGGCACGAGGGCGAAACCGAACTCCTCCACGATCTCTTCGGCCGGCCGGCCGGTCGCCTCGACCAGGCCGCGGATGATCAGCACGAGCTCGTCGTCGGGATATTTGCCGCCGAAGTCGTAGCCGCTCTCGCCTCGCCCGGTCAGGTTGCGGATCCGCTGGACGCCAGGCTGGCCGAGCTTGCCGGCGATGTACTTTTCCAGCTGGTCGAGGATGACTCCCTGCATTCGTGGACGATCGTACTTAGCGGTGAGCGGGATCGCCCCCTGAGATCGGTTAGGGTCGCCATGTGGGCATCGTCCTGGTCACCAGGCAGGGATGCCACCTCTGCGACGAGGCGTTGCGACTGCTTCAGGAGCTTGGCGTCGAACCGCAGCTCCAGGACGTCGACGCCGATGACGAGCTGCACCGCCTCTACGACTTCCGCGTTCCGGTGGTGCTGATCGACGGCGCGGTCGTCGCCGAGGGCCGGATCAGGCGCGAGCAGCTGATCGCTGCGCTGGCCTCGAAACGTTCGACCGACTAGGAGGGAGGACCAGGCCGAAAGGGTGGTGCCGTCCGGACTGAATGGTGACGATATCGAGTGTTAAAGAAAGCTTAGTCGACGGGAGTGCTGACGATAATCGGGCCCCCATCCCGTGGTGAGGCGCCGCTGGCGCCAAACGTGCGGAATCCGAGGCTTGGAAGGGCGCCGCTGGCGTCAAACGTGCGGAATCCGAGGCTTGCGGAAAACGTTAGGCGGAGCGCTGCAGGGCCGGCTCGGCGTCCAGGCCGCGCAGGAATACCTCCAGAGGCACCGCCGCCCGCTCGAAGTCCTGACGCAGGAGCTCGAGGTCCGAGCCGTCCTGGGCGATGCCGGCGAGCGCCAGCTCGACCGTCCGCATCGATTCGGCCACGAAGACGCTCAGCGGCTCTTCAGGGCGGCCGGACACGGCATCCTGGGCCCAGGCGTCCCGGACTTCCGCCGTGAGCGCCAGCAGGCGGTCGACGATCGAACCGACCACGCGTCGCTCGGCCGGCTCCCAGCGCAAGCGCGAGAACGCCTCCGAGGTCGATCGGATCAGGCGGCGCAGCTTGACCTGGGTGCTGAGAGTACGCATGTTTGGGATAATTGTAGCCGAACAGGCGTTCGATATGCAAGCCGACGTGTTAACGTGCGGGCCGCTCCCCCACCTCCCGAAGCGGAAGCCCGGCTAGGGGGCGAAGATCCGGCAGAGGCTGTCGGCCAGCGACTCAGCGTCAGCGCCAGGGTGGGTCAGGAAGTAGCTCACGGCGTCGCTGACCGCCCCCACGACAGATCGGCCGAAGACCACCGGATCCTGGTTGGCGTAGAACTCGTCGTCGAGCAGCGCGCTGCGCACCTCCTCCGCGACCATGTGGGCGAACCGTCCCTCCAGCTGATGGCGGACCTCCTCCACGCTCGCGCTGAGTCCCACGGACTCGACCAACATCATCCGCGCCACCGCCGAGCGCTTGTAGCACGCGACCACGAAGGCGCGGATCCCCCGGCGCATCCGATCGCGATGGTCGTGGCCGCCGGCCGCGGCGCCGATGACCGCGTGGATGAGCTCGCCGCCCTCCTGAGCCAGGACCTCGCGAAAGCACTGCTCCTTGGAATCGAACTGTTCGTAAAAGGCGGACTTGGACATGCGCGCGCGGGCGACGATGTCGTCGACCGAGGTCTCGTGATAACCGCGCGCAGCGAACATCGCGAGCGCGGCCTGGGTCAGGCGCGCGCGCCGCTGCAGCCGCCGGACTTCACGTGGGTCGTCTGCTAGTCGCGTGCCAGCGCCTTCGAGATGACCAGCCGCTGGATCTCGCTCGTGCCCTCGAACAGCGTGTAGATCTTGGCGTCGCGATGCCACTTCTCGACCGGGAAGTCCCGGATATATCCGTAGCCCCCACAGATCTGGATCGCCTGCTCGGTGACCTTGACCGCCACCTCGCCGGCCTTCAGCTTCGCCATCGAGCCCTCGGCCTTCTTGAACTCACCGCCGTTGCGGCCTTCCCACAGCGCTCGCCAGATGAGGGCGCGCGTTGCCTCGATCTCCGTGGCCATGTCGGCGAGCATGAACGCGATCGCCTCGTTCTCGATCAGCGTGCGGCCGAACTGCTTGCGCTCCTTCGCGTAGTGCAGGGCGAACTCGAAGGCAGCCCGCGCGATCCCCAGCGCCTGCGCGCCGACGATCGGCCGCGACAGCTCGAAGGTTTTCAGAGCGACCGACGAGCGCTGGTGCGTGCCCTCGCGCGCGCGCGCCAGCCTGGCTTCGAGTTTTTCCATTCCGCCCAGCACGTTTTCGAGCGGGATCGTGCAATCCTCGAGCAGCACCTCGGCGGTGTGCGAGGCGCGGATGCCCATCTTCTTTTCCTTCTTGCCCTGGCGTAGACCCTTGGTGCCGGGCGGGACGACAAAGCTGGCCTGCCCCCGCGTACCGAGCTCGGGCTCGACCGCCGCGACCACGACGTGGACATCAGCGATGCCGCCGTTCGTGATGAAGATCTTCTGGCCGTTGATCACCCAGTTGCCGTTCGACCGCACGGCGCGGGTCTTCATCGACGAGACGTCCGACCCGGCCTCCGGCTCGGTCACGGCGAAAGCGCCCAGAGCGGGCTTTTCAACGGTGCCGAAACAGGCTGGGATCCAGGTCGCGATCTGCTCCGGGGTCCCCTGCGAGAAGATGGCGGCGATCGGAAGCCCGGTGCCCTGGATCGCGAGGGCGATGCCGGCGCAGCCCCAGGTCAGCTCCTCGGCCACGAGGGCGGGCATGATCCCGGTGGTGTCGGCGTACGTCTGCTGCAGGAACTCGACGCCGTAAAGCCCCACCTCGGCCGCTTTCTTTACCACCGGCCACGGGAACTCCTCGGACTCGTCGTACTGGTGCGCGACCGGGCGGATCTCCTTTTCCGCGAAGCTGTGCACCCAATCCCTGATCTCACGCTGCTCGTCGGTCAGCTCGAAGGAAACCATCTCTCTCCCTTGACAACGCTTCGGTACTGGTACGTACCGTTCTGCCACACGGACGCTACGCCGCGCCGCGTCATCGTGTCAAGACCTATTCCCCAGTCCAGACTGGCTTGCGCTTGGCCAGGAAGGCTTCCACGCCTTCCTTGAAGTCCTGCGACGTGTAGCAGGCCAGGATCAGGTCGGAGTCGGCGCCTTCGGGGATCAGCGTGTCGCGCACCCGACGCAGCGCTTCTTTGGTGGCCCAGAGCGTGAGCGGAGCCAGCGACGCGACCTCGTCCGCGAGCGCCTGCGCCCTCGCCGGCAGCGACTCCTCGTCAGGCGTGACCTCGGACACCAGGCCACACGCGAGCATCTCCTGGGCGTCCATGAGCCGCGCGCGCATGATCAGGTCCTTCAGCCGGCCCAACCCGATGAGGGCGGCGGCGCGCGTGTAGTTGGCCATCGACAGGCAGTTGCCGAGCGTGCGCGCGATGGGGAATCCATATCGCGCCGACGGCGAGGCTATGCGGAGATCGCAAGCGGCGGCGAGCGCCGCACCCGCACCGGTGCACGCTCCCGCGATCGCGGCAATCGTGGGCACGCGCACAGATTCGAGCGTGCTCATGACCAGGTTGCCCCGCGCCTCGTAGTCAAGCGCGTCCTGCCCTGTCTTGAAGGCCCGGAACTGGCCGATGTCGGTGCCGGCTACAAAAGCCTGCCCACCTGCGCCCGTCAAAACGACCGCGCGCACGGTGCGATCGGCATTGATCTCGTGGCAGGCGGTTTCCAGCCGGGTGTACATGTTCCAGGTAAGGGCATTGCGGGCCTGCGGCCGGTTGAAGGTGATCCACACGACCCCGCCCTTCCGCTCCACCAACAGCTCGTCGGCGGGCGCGTTCATGAAGCCTTGACCACGCGCTTTTCGATGAGATCGCTGACGTCGGTCGGCCCATAGCCAAGCTCGGCCAGCAATTCGGCCGAGTCCTCGCCGAGCAGCGGCCCTGCCGTGTCGCGTCGCACCGGAGTCCGCGAGAGGCGCATCGGCGAGCCGAGCTGGCGCACCGGCCCCGCCGTGCGATGCGGACCATCCCAGAAGTAGTTCCTGGCCAGCAGGTGAGGGTCGGTGAAGACCTGGCCGAAGTCCTGGATCGGAGCGCATGGGACCCCCGCGTCGCCAAGGACTGAGAGCCAGTGCGCCGTCGGCCTGCTCACCGTGACGGACTCGATCGTCTCGGCGAGAGCGACTCGATTGTGGTGGCGCGTGCTGGCATCGACGTAACGGTCGTCATCCAGCAAACCGTCCAGCCGGAGCGCCCGGCACAGCGCCATCCAGTTGAACTTTGTGGTGGCGCCGATCGTCAGCCAGCCGTCTGCCGAACGAAATGCCTGATAAGGGGCCGCGCTCTGATGAGCGGAGCCGGACGGTTTTGGGATCTCGCCGGTGGCGAAGAAGCGACCGGCCTCCCAGATTGCCAGAGAAACCCCGGCCTCGAGCAGCGAGACATCGATGAATTGGCCCTGGCCGTCACTGCGGCGCGCGTAGAGGGCCGCGACAGCCGCCAGCGCGCCGTAGAGGGCGCACACGAGGTCGCAGACGGGGACTCCGACTTTGACCGGGTCACCGCCTGCGGTCCCTGTGATACTCATGAGGCCGGAGCGCGCCTGGGCCATGATGTCCATCCCCGGTTGGTCGCGCAGCGGCCCGTCCTGGCCCCAGCCAGACGCGGCCACGTAGACAAGCCCGGGGTTGATGCTGCGGAGAGTTTCATAGTCCAGCCCGAGGTCTTTCATCGTCCCCGGGCGTAGGTTCTCGACGACAGCGTCGGCCGTCGCCACCAGCTTGCGGAAAATTTCCGCCCCCTGCGAGGTCTTGAGGTCGAGCGCGAGCGACCTCTTGTTGCGATTGAGACGCATGAATGCAGAACCTTCGCCATCCACGAGCGGCGCCGACTGGCGGACCTGGTCGCCGCCGTCCGGGTGCTCCACCTTGATGACCTCCGCACCGAGGTCGGCAAGCTGCATGCCGCAGAAGGGGGCCGCCATGTAGTTGCCGACCTCGACCACCCGGATGCCGCTCAGCGGTGCAGCCATTCGCGGAGAACCTCCTCGGTGTGCTGCCCGAGCAGCGGTGGCGGCATCCGCATCGGGCTGGATGCTCCGTCGATCTTCCACGGCGCGCCGACCTGGTCGATGCGGCCAGACGTCGGGTGCTCGATCTCCACGCGCATATCGCGCGCGATGGCAAGAGGACTCGCGAACGCTTCCTCGATGTCGAGGATCGGCCCGGCGGGAATCGAAAATTGCTCGAATCGCGCCAACCAGTGCTCCCGCGTGTCCTCGTTGAGGTGGACCTGGATCGCTCGGACCAACTCGGGCCGCTCCGCCTGTCGCTGGGCGTTGGTCGCGAATCTCGGATCGTCCACCAGCTCCGGCGCGCGGATGGCCTCACAGAATCGCGCGTACTGCGCATCGGTCGCGACCGCCACGTTGATGAAGCCGTCGCTGACCGCGAACGTGCCGTATGGGGCGATGGTGGCGTGGTAGTTGCCTTCCTGCCTTGGGACCTCACGCGTCGCGAAGTAGCGACCGGCCTGGTACGTGAAGAGCGCGAGCAAAGAGTCGTTGAGGGCCACGTCGATATGACGGCCTTTACCGGTCGTGCCCCTTTCGATGAGCGCGGCCAGGACAGCCTGGGACGCAAACATCCCGGCCGTGATGTCCCCGATCGGCACACCAACTTTCGTCGGAGGACCGTCGGGGGTCGCGTTCACGCTCATCATGCCCGACGTGCCCTGGGCGATCTGGTCGTAGCCGGCCAGCGTCGGCTGGTTCTGGCCGAAGCCGCTGATCGACGCGTAAACCAACGCCGGCTTCATGACCTGCAGCTTTTTCGCGTCCAGGCCCAAGCGAGACATCGCGCCAGGTTTGAAATTCTCCACCACGACATCGGACGCCATCGCAAGGTCCTGCGCCGCCGCCTGCGCCGCCGGACTCTTCAGGTCGAGGACCATGCTGCGCTTGTTGCGGTTGATGGACAGAAAGTAGGCGGACTCGCCCTTGATGAACGGAGGGCCCCACTGGCGCGAGTGGTCGCCGGCCGGAGGTTCGATCTTGACCACGTCGGCGCCGAGGTCGCCGAGCAGCATCGTGCAGTAGGGACCGGCCAGCGCGTGGGTGAAGTCCAGGACGCGGATGCGGTCCAGAGGCAATGGAGCCAATGTCGTGCATTATGGCCGCCATGGTGTCGGGCGCCTTGTGACCGGCGCGGACAAATCGTCCGACCGCCGGATCGATGCCGCGATCGGAGGCATCGCAGGCCTGGCCAGCGGTTTACTGGGGGTGGGCGGCGGTTTTCTCATGGTGCCGCTCCAGGTCATCTGGGCGCGACGCGACCAGCACCGCGCGGTCGGCACCTCGCTGGCGGCAATCCTGCCCATCGGCCTCGTCGGGGCGGCGACCTATTACGTCGGCCGAGGCACTCCCCAAACGGACCTGACTGTCGCCTTCTTCCTGGCTGCCGGCAGCGTGCTCGGGGCGTTCCTGGGCGCCCTCGCCGCGCGGCGGCTCTCCGACAACACGCTCAAGGTGATCATCGCCATCCTGCTGGTGGCGGTGGGCCTGAAGGAGGTCTACGACGCTGTGGGTGGGGCGGCGCCGCACCTCGTCACAACGACCATCCGGGCGCTCGCGCCGCGGGACTATGCGCTGATCGCTGCCGGCGGCTTGGTCGTCGGGGTCGCAAGTGGCGTCACCGGGGTCGGCGGCGGGATCCTGATCGTTCCGCTCCTGGGCCTCGGATTTGGGATTGGGCAGCGTGTCGCCCAGGGCACATCGCTGGTCGCGGTCCTCCCCACCGCAGCGATCGGCGCGCTCACCCATCATCGGAGCGGCTATGTCGACCTCCGCGCAGCGATGTGGATGGGTGGCGTCGGCGCGCCGGCGGCGATCATCGGCGCCGCGCTCGCGCTGTGGCTGCCGCAGAGGGCGTTGGGCGGCCTCTTCGGCATCTTCCTGCTGGTCGCGGCGACGCGCACATGGCCCCGTCGCGGGCGCGGGGAAGCGACACGAGCCTAGCCAGGCGGCTGGGTCGTCGAGTTTACTCGGGCGGCTTGGGGGCAGGTTCCGGAGCGCTCGTCACCACAGCGTGGTGCCGAAACTGGAGATCGGCAGGCGCCTGACCAGCGGCCCCCTTGGCCTTCTTCTTCTTTTTGACCTCGCGTCCCTGTTTGTTGCGTCCTTTAGCCATGGGCTCCAGTTTCTATGACCAGGGCCAGTTCGCGCAAGAAGGATTCGACATCCGTCACCAGGCCGATCGACTGCCAGCTGCCGCGGTCGGCGAGCTTGGTCACGACTGCCGGGTTGATGTCTACGCAAACCGTGCGCACACCTGCCGGCAGCATGTTGCCGGTCGCGATCGAGTGCAGCATGGTCGACAGCATCAGCGCCATCCGCACACCATGCAGGGCTGAGCGCATGGCCCGCTGCGCCTCGACCATGTCGGTGATCACGTCGGGCAGCGGCCCATCGTCGCGTACTGAACCGGCCAGCACGAACTCGACCCCATGGTCGATCGCCGACTTCATCACACCCGATGTGAGCTGCCCGCTCTCGACCATCTGACGCAGGCCCCCCGCCGCGCGGACGCGATTGATCGCGCGCATGTGGTGCTCGTGCCCATGCTCGATGGCGAGCCCGCTCTCGACATTGACGCCGAGCGCCGTCCCGAACAGGGCCGACTCGACGTCGTGCACGGCCAGTGCATTGCCCGCGAACAGGACCTGCACATACCCGAGCTCGATGAGCCGAGACAGGTAACGACCAGCCCCAGTGTGGACGACGGCGGGCCCTGCGACGACGACGATGCGCCCGCCCGCCTTCCGGATCTGCTTCATCTCGTCGGCGATCGCGCCGATCAGAACCTTCTTGGGCTTTTCGGCCGAGACCTCGCTCGCCATGAATGTGAAGATCTCGGTCTGCCGCGATCGCTCCAGCGGCCTGACCCTCACGCCCTGGTGGCCGACAACGATCTCGATGCCGGGAGTTGCGCCCTGAAACACGATGCATCGAGCGCGCCCCGCCTTGGCGTCGACTGCGATGGCGCAATCCATCTCGATGTCTTCGACCGCTGCCCAGCGGTCGCCGATCAGCACCTCGGTCGGGAGGTTGCTGGTCGAGTAGAAACCCTCCGGGAATACGCCTTGCTTGGTGACCTTCTCCAGCTGCGCCGGCTGCTCCGATTCCGCGGTCGCGCCCAGCGCCCGGGCCTGGCGCACGATGCGGTCGAGCTGCTCGGCCGAAGACGCCACCACCTCCATGCGACAGATCGAGGTATCTGTCTTGTGCTGTCCGACCGTCAGCTCCTCGATCGTGAAATTGCCGCCCTGGTCCATGACCAGGTCCATGACCTGGGGCAGGATCATGGAGTCGATGATGTGACCCTTGAGGACCAGGCGGGCAGTGTGCCTCTGGTCGCTCATCGGAGCGCGCCGACCACGGCGTTGATGGCGTCCTTGGCCTTCGCCGCCTCCCGGGACGGTTCCTCCGCGTACAGGACGCTCCGGCTTGCCGACACCAGGCATGAGGCGGGATCGCCGTTCCACGCCGCCCGCACGGAGCCCTCGAGGTCCCCACCCTGCGCGCCGATGCCCGGGATGAGGAACGGGAGCTGTGACGACCGGCGCACGTCCGCCACCTCCGCCGAGGCGGTGGCGCCGACCACGAGGCCGACGTTGCGATGAACGTTGAGGCGCTCGGCGAGCTCGGCCACGCGCTTGTACAGCGGCATGCCGCCGGCGTCCAGGTGCTGCAGGTCCGCTGCGCCGGGATTCGAGGAGCGGCAGACCATATACACCCCTTTTTCCTCGTAGCGGGTGAACTCTTCGATCGAGTCGGCGCCTAGATATGGATTGACGGTGGCGGCGTCCATAGCCAGGGTCCCGAAGACCGTGACCGCATAGGCTCGCATCGTGTTGCCCATGTCTCCGCGCTTGCCATCGAAAAGGAATGGCGTGTTCGATGCTTCGGCGCGGAGCTCCAGGAGTGCCTGCCAGCCGTCCGGGCCGTACTGCTCCCAGAAGGCGCTGTTGGGCTTGTAGCAACAGACGTGCTCTTCCGTTTGACGCACGACCTCTCGGCAGTGCCGAAGGGCGCCGGCCGCGCCGCCGGCGATGCGCTCGGGATCGGGGTCGAGTCCGACGCAAAGGAGGGTGTGCCGTTCTTTCGAGAGCGCGCGCAGGCGTTCGAAGTAGCTCATGGACGAGACAAATCGTAGCTAGCCCTACCATGAAGTCGTGGAGCGGTTGATCCGAATCGGTCTGGCCCAGGTCAACACCATCGTCGGCGACCTGCAAGGCAACACGCGCCTGATCACCGACTGGATCGGACGCGCGCGCGACCAGGGGGTCGACATCGTGGCTTTTCCCGAGCTTGCGATCACCGGCTACCCACCCGAAGACCTCGTGCTCAAGCCTGGCTTCGTGCGCGACAACCAGAAGCAGCTCCACGTCGTCGCCGCCGCGACCAAGGGCATCTCGGCCGTGGTCGGTTTCGTCGACGAGGATGGCGACCTCTACAACGCCGCCGCCCTCATGCATGACGGCGAGATCAAGGCCGTCTATCACAAGGTCTTCCTGCCCAACTACGGCGTGTTCGACGAGCAGCGCTATTTCGCGGTGGGCCACCGCTGTCCGATCTTCGAGCTCTCGGGCATCAAAGTCGGCGTCTCGATCTGCGAAGACTGCTGGTATCCATCGGGCCCTATGGCCTGGGAGGCTCACCACGGCGCCGAGCTGCTGATCAACATCAACGGGTCCCCATACCACGCCGGCAAGCGCGGACCGCGTGAAGAGATGGTCGCGGGCAGGGCCGCCGACTACGGAGCCTTCGTCGCCTACGTGAACCTCATCGGAGGGCAGGACGAGCTGGTTTTCGACGGAGACAGCGTGATCTTCGGCCCGCACGGCGAGGTGCTGGCGCGTGCGGCGTCGTTCCGCGAAGACCTCTTGATGTACGACGTGGACTTGACCACCACCGCATACCACCGGCCGCACGAGAAGATCCATTACGAGGCCGAAGGCGCGGCCCGGCTCGAGCTCGAAACGACGGACGTGCCGCTGCCCGCGCGTGCGGAACGGTCCAAGCCGGTGCTCACGCCCCGCATCGAGACCCCGCTCGAGGGTGCCGCCGAAATCTATGCGGCGGTGGTGCTCGGCACCGGCGATTACATCCACAAGCAGCGGTTCCAGAAGGTCGTGGTCGGGATGTCCGGCGGCGTCGACTCAGCCCTGACCGCAGCGATCGCCGCCGACGCCCTCGGCCCCGAGAACGTGATCGGCGTACGCATGTCCTCGCGACATACGTCTGCGGAAAGCCTGGAGGACGCGGGCCTGGTGGCCGAGGCGCTCGGTATGCAGCTCATGGATTTCTCAATCGAGCCGCCGCATCGCGGGTTCGAAGAAATCCTCGCCCCCGTCTTCCAGGGGACAACGCCCGGCGTGGCCGAAGAAAACCTTCAGCCGCGCATCCGGTCCACCATCCTGCATGCGCTTTCCAACAAGTTCGGCTACATCGTGCTGAGCACCGGCAACAAGTCCGAGCTGGCGACCGGGTACGGGACGCTGTATGGCGACATCGCGGGTGGGTACGCGGTGCTGAAAGACATCACGAAGACGACGGTCTACGAGCTGTGCCGGTACCGCAACTCGCTGAGTCCCGCGATCCCGGAGCGGGTCCTCACCAAGCCACCCTCGGCCGAGCTGAAGCCAGGCCAGAAGGACTCCGACAGCCTCCCGCCTTACGAAGAGCTCGACCCCATCCTGCGCGGATACGTGGAGGAGGACTTGACGCCCGAGGAGCTGATCGCCGCCGGACACCGGCCCGAGACGGTTGCGCGCGTGATCCAGCTCGTCGACCGGAGCGAGTACAAGCGACGGCAGGCGCCTCCAGGCGTGAAGATCACGCCGCGCGCGTTCGGCCGCGACCGGCGCATGCCGATCACCAACCGGTACGTTCCCAACGGCGCGCGACCGGCGACCTAGCGCGCCGAGTGGGCATAATCAACTCTGATAGCGGGTATAGATAGGAACTATATGGCGGCTACTTTTGACGTCGTGGTGGTGGGCGGGGGGCCTGGTGGCTACGTCGCCGCCCTCCGCGCAGCGCAGCTGGGGGCGGTCACGGCGATCGTCGAAAAGGACCGATTCGGCGGCACCTGCCTGGTCCGTGGCTGCATCCCCACCAAGGCGTTGCTGCAGTCATCCGAGCTGTACACGCTGGCGAAGGGCGGGGCCCCGTTCGGGGTCGTGGCCGACAACGTGGGGTTCGACTGGCCGGCGGCGCAGAAGCGAAAGACCGCGGTCGTGGACCAGCTCGTCAAAGGCGTCGAGGGACTTCTGAAGGCCGGCGGCGTGACGATGGTGAGCGGGGCCGCCAAGCTCGCCGGCGGCGGCGGGATCGAGGTCGCGAGCGGGCGCATGCAGGCCAAGAACATCATCATCGCGACCGGCTCGGCGGTGTCCCGCATCCCGTTGAAGGGCGCCGAGCTCACGATCGACTCTGACGCCATCCTCGAGCTGAAGGAGATCCCGAAGCGCCTGGCGGTGATCGGCGGAGGGGTGGTCGGCATGGAGTTCGCCGCCATGTTCGCCGCGCTGGGCACAAAGGTCACGGTGCTCGAGATGCTGCCCCAGATCCTTCCGATGGTCGAAGCCGACCTCGTCAATGTCTATGCGAAGCATGTGGCCGGCCTGGGCGGCGAGATCCACACCAACAGCAAGGTCGCCGAGGTCGCCAAGGTTGGCGGAGGGCTGCAGGTCCGCTTCTCGACCGGAGCCGAAGGGGGAGCTGTCGACGCGGATCAGGTGCTGCTCGCCGTCGGGCGCTCGCCGTACACCGAAGGACTCGGGGCCGAAGCCGCCGGCGTGAAGCTCGACCGAGGCCGCGTGGTCGTCGACGATCACCTGCGCACGAGCGCGCAGGGCGTGTGGGCCATCGGGGACGTGATCGGCGGCATCATGCTCGCGCACGTCGCCTCATATGAAGGTGTGTGCGCGGTCGAGAACATAGCCGGTCACAAGCGCGTCCCCGACTACCACGCCGCCCCCAACTGCGTATACACGGATCCCGAGATCGCGCATGTCGGCCTGGGCGAGAAGGACGCGAAGGATCGTGGCCTCGAGGTCAAGGTCGGGCGCTTTCCGTTCGCGGCCGCGGGCCGGGCTCTCACCCTTGGTCAGACCGAAGGCTTTGTCAAGGTGGTGGCCGACGCCGCCTCCGGACGGATGCTGGGCGTCCACATCATCGGACCACGCGCCACCGACCTCATCGCCGAGGCGACCCTCGCCGTCCAGAGCGGGCTCACCCTCGACCAGCTCGACCTCACCATGCACGCCCATCCGACCCTGCCCGAAGCCATCATGGAGGCCGCGCTCGCGGCCCAGGGCCGGGCGATCCACATTCCCAACCGGCGTGCCGCGACCCCGACGACCGTGGCGCTGCACAATCGTCAGCAACAGATGGTCACGCCGGTCAAGCCGCCCGCTCCGCCCGCCCCGCCCGTCCCCGCTTCGATCACGGCCAAGAAGCTCGAGCTCACGAAAGCCAACCGTGACTTCCTGCTCGGGATCCACCGGTTGATGCAGCTCATCCGGCGCTTTGAGGAGCGGACTCAGGAGCAGTACACGAAGGCGAAGATCGGAGGCTACTGCCACCTCAACATCGGAGAAGAAGCGGCGGTCGTGGGCGGCATCCTGCCCCTCAAGCTCAACGACTACATCTACACGAGCTATCGCGAGCACGGCCACGCGATCGCCCGCGGCATCGACCCGAGGGCGGTGATGGCCGAGCTGTTCGGCAAGGAGACCGGGACGTCGCACGGGCGGGGCGGGTCGATGCACATGTACGGCGCCAAGCTCCGCTTCATGGGCGGCTATGGAATCGTGGGCGGCCACCTGCCCCTGGCGGCGGGCGCAGCATTCGCCGTCAAGTACGCCAAGCAGAAGGACGTCGTCTCGTGCCTGTTCGGCGATGGCGCTACCAACATCGGCGCGTTCCACGAGTCGCTCAACTACGCGAAGGTGTTCGAGCTGCCGGTGCTCTGGTACTGCGTCAACAACCGCTACGGGATGGGAACGCCGGTGGAAGCCGCTTCCGCCGTCGCGGACATCTACAAGAAGGCGTGTGCGTACGACATGGAATCCATCCAGGTCGACGGCATGAACGTGCGCGAGGTGTTGCTGCGCACGTCGGAGTTCATCGAGAAGGTGCGAGCGGACTCCCAGCCCCGTTTCATCGAGGCGCTCTGCTACCGGTTCAAGGGCCACTCCGTGGTCGACCCGGACAAGTACCGCTCTCCCGAGGACAAGGAGAAGTTCCGCAAGGCGGACCCGGTCGTTGCCTTCGAGCACGAGCTGGAGCAGAGCGGCCTGGCCGACGAGGAGTACTTCAAGGCCGTGCGGCAGGAGATCGACGCCGAGGTCCAGGACATCATCAAGTACGCCGACGAGAGCCCGGACCCGAAGGTCGACGATCTCTACAAGTACGTGTACGCCGGCGAGTGGGAAGAGCGGCCCGAGCTGCGGGGGAATCCTCTGTAATGGCCGAAGAAAAGCTTTACCGCGTCGCTCTGCGCGAGGCCCTCGCGGAAGAGATGGAGCGCGACGACTCCGTCTACCTGGTGGGCGAGGACATCGGGAAGTTCGGCGGCGCCTATCGGGTGACCGAAGGATTGCTCGACAAATTCGGTCCAACGCGAGTTGTGGACGCACCGATCGCCGAAGAGGCGATCGTCGGCAGCGCCATCGGCTCGGCGATGCTGGGCCTTCGGCCCGTCGTGGAGCTGATGACCATCAACTTCTCGCTGGTCGCGTACGACCAGATCGTCAACAACGCGGCCAAGATCCGCTACATGTTCGGCGGCGAGGCCAAGGTGCCGATGGTGATCCGGATGCCGGGCGGCGCCGGCCACCAGCTGTCGGCGCAACACTCGCACAGCTTCGAGGTCCTGTACGGGCTCATCCCCGGCTTGCTGGTAGTCGCGCCCACCACGCCGGAAGATGCCAAGGGCATGCTGAAGTCGGCCATCCGCACCGACAACCCTGTGATGTTCCTCGAGTCCATGAGCCTGTACAACGTCCGCGGCATGGTCCCGGACGGCGACTACACGACACCCATCGGCAAGGCGGCGGTTCGGCGGACAGGGACCGACATCACGATCATCGGCGTCTCGAGGATGGCCGTGCTCGCCCACGAGGCCGCCAAGCAGCTGGAGGAAGAGGACATCGACGCCGAGGTCATCGACCTCCGTTCGATCCGCCCCATCGATTGGCCGCCGATCGTCGAGTCGGTTCGCCGCACCTCGCGCTGCCTGGTGGTCGAAGAGGGCTGGGCGACGTACGGCGTCACCGCCGAGATCGCCGCGGGCGTGCAGGAGCGGTGTTTCGACTACCTGGACGCCCCGATCCGGCGGCTGGGCGGCGCCCAGGTGCCGATGCCGTACAGCCTGCCCCTCGAGAAGGCCTCGATCCCGACCAGCGAGGACGTCAAGAAACTGGCGCGAGAGGTGGTCGGCAGGAAGCCGCGCGATGGCTGACGTAAATATGCCCAAGCTCTCCGACACGATGGAGGAGGGCACGGTCGTCGAGTGGAAGAAGAAGAGCGGCGATCCCGTCAAGAAGGGCGAGGTGATCGCCGAGGTGGAGTCGGACAAGGCGACGTTCGACCTCGAGTCCGAAGCCGACGGAGTGCTCGACATCATCGTCCAGCAGGGCGTGCCGGCCAAGATCGGCGCCCCGATCGCCCGCATCGGAGCCGCCGGCGAGGCTCCGGCCGCCAAGCCCGCGCCCAAGGAGGCTTCGCCGAAAGTAGAGGCGGCCAAGCCAGAAGGGCCCAAGGTGGAGCCGGCGGCGCCTGCCGCTCCCCCTCCCCCATCCCCCAAGCCGGCCGCACAGCCCGCGCCTGCGACGCAGGACGGCGATGGCGCCGCCGCACCCAGCGCCGAGGTCAAGGCCTCGCCTCTGGCGAAACGCCTGGCCGCTGAGCTGGGCGTCGACCTCGGGATTGTCCAGGGCACCGGTCCAGAGGGCCGCATCGTCAAAGAAGATGTGCAGGCGGCCGCGGCCGGCAAGACCGCGCCCGCCCCGGCTCCAACTCGACCGGCGGGTCCGGAGGTCGAGGTCGTCGAGCCCACCCGGATGCAGGCGACGATCGCCCGCCGGATGGCCGAGGCGAAGGCGACGGTCCCCGAGTTCACCGTTACCGTCGAGGCGCGCGTCGACCTCGCCGTGAGCATGCGCCAGCAGCTGAAGGACTCGGTGCCCGGCGCCGACAAGGTCACCATGACCGACTTCCTCGTCCGCGCCTGTGCACTCGCGCTGAGGAAGTTCCCCGAGGTCAACAGCTCTTGGGTCGACGGCAAGTTCCAGCGCAAGCGGCGTATCAGCATCGGCCTCGCGGTGGCGCCGTCGCAGGGCATGGGCCTGCTGGTCCCGGTCGTACATGACGCGGACCTCAAAGACCTCATCCAGATCTCCATCGAATCTCGGCAGGTGATCGAGCGCGCGCGCTCGGGTCGCCCCGCGGAGGGTGACCTTTCTGGCGCCACGTTCTCGATCTCGAATCTCGGCATGTATGGGGTCGATGAGTTCGTCGCCATCATCAATCCACCCGAGGCTGCGATCCTCGCGGTGGGGACGATCAAGGAAGTCCCCGTCGTCGACGCCGGACGAATAGTGCCGGGCAAGGTGATGCGGATGACCCTGTCCGTCGACCACCGCGTGTTCTACGGCGCCACTGCCGCGCAGTTCATGGCCGAGGTCAAGCGGCTGATCGAGAACCCGGTGACCCTCGTCGTCCCCGCCACGCAATGACCCCGGGCGAGGTCGCAGACCTACTCGAGTCCTCGGGAAACGGATTCGCCTCCACCCTCGATGCGCTGCCGCCTAACGTCGCGTCTTGGCATCCGGCACCGGGTGAGTGGTGTGCGAATGAGGTCGTCGGGCATGTGATCGTGACCGAGAAGAACGGGTTCGCGGGCAGGATCCGGGTCATCCTCGGCGCCGACGAGCCAGACCTGCCTGCCTATGACCGCGATGGGATTCAGAAGAATCGCAACGACTGTGCGCGCGATCCGAAAGAGCTGAAACAGGAGCTGACCGAAGTCCGCCGCGAGAGCGTCAAGCTGGTGCGCTCCCTGCGGCCCGAGCAGCTGCCGCGTGGTGGCCTGCATCCGCAGGTCGGACGCCTGACCGTGGACGAACTACTTCATGAGTGGGTGCACCACGACGCCAATCACCTGCGCCAGGCGTTGGCGAATGTGCAGGCCTACGTGTGGCCGAACATGGGCAACGCGCGCCGGTTCACGCGACCGGATCAGTAGCTAGACGTCAGGGCGGGATCGCGACCAGATCGCGACTCTGATCCAGCTGGAGAGCCCAGCCCTCTTCGTGCACCAGCCGGTGATGCCGGCGACACAAAAGGATCAGGTTGTCGAGGGTGGTCGGCCCGCCATCTGCCCAGTGTTTGACGTGATGCGCATCCGTCCACGCGGGCGGGCAATCGCAGCCAGGAAACCTGCAGCCCCTGTCTTTGGCGATCAATGCGCGCCGCGTCGCACCCGGCACCACGCGGCTGGTGCGGTCGGCCTCGCCGTCGATGATGGGCGTGATCGCGGCATCGCATGCCAGCCGGCGGGCGGTCTCGGCCGGGATCGGCTGCGACCACTCGAGCTCGGCCGCCATCGAGCCCGGCTCTTTGCTCAGGGTCGCCATGTCGACGCTGACCGCCAGATGCGGCTTCTGGCCCGCGACCTCGGGCAGCTGCCCTCCGTCCAACAACCGGCGTGCCATCTCCACCGCTGCCTCGGCGCGGCGCTCGGGCGCACTCCGGTCGTCGTCTGCAAGCCTGGGTCCCATGACCGAATTCAGGGCCGTGTTGAGAGTCGCTCCGCCTTCGGCGTCGAGCCAGCCGTCGATCCGGTAGACGCCGTCGAAGGTCTGGCTGAGGGAAAGGAAGCGCCGGCTGTTGGCCTTGTTGGCGTCGCTGAGAACGCCATCCGGCTCCAGGCAGTGCTTCAGGTGCCAGATCGCTCGCTGCAATCGCCAGGGATCGAGCTCCTTGGCCGCCTCGACCAGGATGGTCTCCGCCTGGGCTTCGAACTTGTCGCCGAGCTGGCCCGCGGTCTCCGCAATCAGGGCCACGTGCCGGTAGCTGATGTCGCCAGCGGCGAGAGCCTGCTCCGTCGTCGGCAGGGCCGCCAGCTTTCGCGAGATCGCGACCCGCTCCGAGGCTGTTGTCGCCGTCAGGTTCAGCTGCCAGCGCAGCCAAGCGCGCGCGCTCAGCGCTCCGGAAGGAGCGTAACCCTGGCCGCTGTCGAAGCGCCGGAGCCGGCGCAGCCCTTCGGCCTGGACCCGGTTGCCGATGCGCTGGAGCGCGATCTGGTCATCCCCCATCGCCTCCGCAGGCACCGAGTCGAGGTCCTCTTCACCGAGGCGATTGAGGAGCAAATTGATCTCCTCGAAGACCTCCCGCGAGGTCCAATTCCCCTTTGCCCCACCCTCAGAACACATGTTTGTAGTGTAGCGAAAATATGTTCGGTGTCAAGCATTTACAGAGGAAATTTTCGCGCCAGCGGTCGCTGGGCATGCTCCCGGCCTCCGCGCCCTGCCCTACTCCCTCTTCCCAGTCCTTTACCGCCCCGTTACGCGGCAGACGCCTCGGCCGGCGGCGGCAGCGGCTCCGCCTGGCGACCCTTCGCGGCGGGCAGAGACAGGTGCATGTGGAGGTTGCCCGAGCCGTCGATGTCGGCCCAGAGCCGGCCGCCCATCGCACTCGCCAGCTCACGCGAGATCGCCAGCCCCAGCCCCACGCCGCCGGCCGCCGCCGAGCGTGAAGGATCCGCGCGGTAGAAGCGTTCGAACATGCGGTCCGGGTCGGGGGCGTACGGGCCGGCGGGGTTGGAGACGATCGCCTCCACCGCGCTGCCCACCACCCCCGCGCTCACGGTGACCGTGGACTCCGACGGCGCGTATTTGACGGCGTTGTCCAGCAAGTTGTCGAGGATCTGGTGCAGGCGTTCGGGGTCGGCGGCCACCGGCGGAATGCCTGCGGGCACGTCGAGCTCGAGCTGGAGCCGGCGGGCGTCGGCGCGCGGCCGCACGATCTCCAACCCCTGCTCGAGGTGGCCGCCCAGGTCCACCGCTGTGATGTGAAAGGAAATCGACCCGGCTTCCACCCGGGCGAGATCGAGAAGCTCCTGGGCCATGCGCAGCACGCGTTCCGACTCCTCGTGAACGACGGTCGCCGCCCGCGCGCGCTCCTTCTCGGTCTTGATGCTCCCGTCGACCAGGGCCTGGCTGAACCCGATGAGGCTCGTCAACGGCGTCTTGAGCTCGTGCGAGACGTTGGCCAGGAAGTCCCGCTGGACCCTGCGCGCACGCTCCACCGCCTCCGCCATGCGGTCGAAAGCCGAGCCCAGCTTCCCGATCTCGTCGGTCCCGTGTATGCCCACCCGTCGTGAGTAGTGGCCGGCCGCGATGTCCTCGGCGGCCGCGGCCAGCTTTCCGAGCGGCTTCGTAAGCGAGCGGCTCACGAGCAGCACCAGGAGAATCGCCAGCAGCAGTGCCGCGCCGCCCGCCAGGAGCAGGCGGGGCACCAGGTCGCTTGCCGCCGCCGCCGCAAAGGCTCCCTGGGGCAAGCCGAGAACGACATACGCCGCCCCCAGGGGATCTCGCGAGGCCGTGATCGTAGTCGCAGCGATGAGGTAGGTCTGACCCCCCAGGTTGGTCCGCGCCTCCGCGACCCCGGTGACCCGTCTCGAAGGCGTCACCGAGATCGCCTGGCCGACCGTGTCCACGCCGCCGCTGTCGAAGACGACGCGGGCCTGCTTGTTGAGAAGCAAAAGCCGGCTGTTGCCGAGCTGCGAGGCCAGCAGGCTCAAACGCGCCTGGTAGTCGATCGGATCATCCAGCCGGCACGTGTTCAAACCTGGATTCGTCACCGCTCCGGCGCGGAGCAGGCATTCCTGATGCAGGATCAACGGGCGGGCGGTGACGATCGCCCGGTCGAGCTGGTCCTGCGCCGACTGCAGCTCGAGGTCGCGCACCAGCACCCACGTCAACGCCCCGCTCAAGAGCAGGCTCACGGCCACGATGCCGGCGGCGGCGGCGAGGAGTCGGAGACGGAGGCTCAGCTCGCCGCCAGCTCCAGCCGGTAGCCGACGCCCCATACCGTCTGGATGCTCGGGTCGGAGATCCTCGCGGCGGCCAGCTTCTCGCGCACCTGCTGGACGTGGACGTCCACGGTCCGGGTGTACCCGGGAAAGTCGTAGCCCCACACCAGGTCGAGCAGCTCGCTGCGCTGGAAAACTCGGCCGGGATGCCGCGCCAGCAACGCGAGCAGGTCGAACTCCTTCGGCCTGAGCTGGACCCGCGAGGCGCCCTGGCGGACCTCGTGGCGCTCGAGGTCGACCTCGAGCTTGCCTGCCCTGATCAGCCTGGGCTGGTCCGGCTCGAGCCGCGCCCGACGCAGCAGCGCTTTGGCGCGGGCCACGAGCTCCTGCGGATGAAACGGCTTGGTCAGGTAATCGTCCGCGCCCACCTCGAGGCCGACGACCTTGTCGGTGACCTCGTCCCGGGCGGTGAGCATGATGATCGGCACCTGGCTCTGCTTGCGGATCTCCTTGCAGATGCTCAGGCCGTCCGTGCCCGGCAGCATGATGTCGAGGATCACGAGGTCCGGCTTGGTCTGCGCAAAGCGCGTCAGGGCCTGCGTCCCATCCCCCACCCCCTCGACGTCGTATCCCTCGCGCGACAGGTAGAGGCGCGCGAGCTCGACGATGTGCGCCTCGTCGTCTACGACCAGCACCTTGAAGCTCAAACCGGCCATACCATCAATACATCACCATCCCGTCATCCGGGTGTCGGCCGGACATGATGGAAATGTAAACGACCACAATGGCGGTGTGAGGAGCGGCTTAACGATCTGGCAGAAGACAACTATTGTCCTCCTCCTCATTTGGGCGGTCTCGTTGTTGGTCGAAGTTCCGTACGGGACGATTTTCCAGCTCATCCCGAGGCGAGGCATCGCAGCCTCCATCGGGCCGGTAGTCCTCGAGGCAGTATTTGTAAGCCTGATGGTCTTGTTCATCATCTACGGCTTGCGCTCAAGGTCGTGGGCATACCTCGGCGCGACGATCATCGGCCTAGTTCACGCACTCGTATCAGCGTTCGTGTATTTCATGCCAGTGGGCCCGCCATTGGCGATTGCGGTGTACCTCACTGCCTTACCGGCGCTCGTTGGCTTGGCAGGCGCAGTAGCTGTGATCGACGCCAGGCGCACCCGTAGCAGTCCGCGCAGGACGTAGTCACGTAGGCCAGCTTCACCGAAATCGGACTCACGATTTTCGCTCTGTGCGCAAGCTCAACTTATCCAATCGACCTCAAGCAGCCTGCGGTTAAATTGCGCCGCTTGGAGACACTTGGGAATGGGGTAGGCTCTCCCCACCGAATGTTAGACAGCCTCCAGTTCTGGACTCGGGTGGGAGGCGTCGGCGGCATTTTGTTTTTTGTTTCGTTAGTAATTCTGATCGTGTTGATGCCGCTGACCCATTCCATCCCAGAGCCCGCTTTCGACGCTCCTTCAAGCGCTTTCCTCGCCTACACCAAGTCGGGGGCAGATCTGCCTTTTGCGCTGTCGTTGGTCGGAGTTCTTGGCCTGTTCGGATTTGCCCTGTTTGCGGCATGTCTCACGGTCAGGTTCAGAGTTGCCGATGATCGCTCGAATGTCGCATCGACCCTGGTCCTACTGGCAGCAGGCATCTTCATTGTTCTCTGGCTGGCTGAGTTGGGATTCGCTCTTGCCCAGACGTTCAGACGCGCTGACCTCGATGCAACTAGTGCGGGCATCCTTTTCGGCCTCTCGAACGGGATCTTTGTGGTCAGCTGGTCTGCGATTGCTGGTTTTCTCGCCGCCTCCGGCGTTGCAGCTCTCTCGACTCGGACGCTTCCACGATGGCTTGGATGGAAGGCGGTGGTGATCGGAATCGCGATGTTCCTAGCGGGCGCCGCCCCGCTGAGCGCGATCTGGTTCTTTCCGTATTTCCTGTTCCTTGTCTGGGTTCTGGCCACCAGTGTCGTGCTCCTCGTGAGGAAGCCAACAACATGAGTCTGGCGGCTGCGCGCTTTCGTCCTGTACCGAAATAGCTGTAGCGACTCAGCCGAAGGTTTGCAGCACAGCAGCCGAGGGCCTTTTGGAGGTACCTGGTCATGGTTCGATCGCCATGACGTGGACGCGTTGCCGACTCTGTATCCCCGGTTTCTAGCGCTATGCCCGAGAGGCTAGGTCCTGGCTTTGGTACCAGCCTTGGCCCTTCTGTCAGTGCCCGCGCGCAGGACGAGCTTCAGTGGGTTGCCCATGAGGCCGAACCGCTCCCGGATCGCCTTTTCCAGGTACCGCCGGTAGGAAAAGTGAAGCAGGCCGACATCGTTCACGAACATCACGACCGTCGGCGCCTCGGACGCCGCCTGGGTCGCATAACCGAGCCGGAGGCGGCGGCCCTTGTAACTCGGGGGTGGATGCTCGACGAAGGCCTGCCGGAGGACGCGGTTGAGCTCGTTGGGCGGGATTTTAATCCGGCGTTGCCCGACGACCTCCAGGGCCGACGGAATCACCGACCGGATGCCCTCTCTGGTTTTCGCGGATACGGTCACGATGGGCGCGAAGGGCGCGAACTTGAAGCTCCTCAGGAGCGCGGTTCGCCAGTAAGCGGTCTTGCGGTGGGCCGGCTCGACCAGGTCGATCTTGTTGATCACGATCACAAGGCCCTTCCCCGCTTCCAGCGCGTAGCCGGCGACATGCTGGTCCTGGGCCAGCACGCCGGCCGACGCATCGAGCACGAGGAGGACGGCGTCCGCCCGCTCCATCGCGTGGATGCCGCGCAGCAGGCTGTATTGCTCCAGCCGGTCGCGGGCCGTCGACTTCCGGCGAATGCCCGCGGTGTCGACCAGGACCACCGGCACGCCGTCGTACAGGAGCTCGGTGTCGACCGGGTCGCGTGTGGTCCCGGGCAGCGGGCTCACGAGGGCGCGCTCGTCACCGAGGAGTGCGTTCAACAGCGATGACTTGCCGACATTGGGCCGGCCCATGATCGCGAGCCGGTCTGCCTTCGTGTCGACCGCCGGCTCTTCGGCCTGCGCCGGCAGCTCTGCGACAACTCGATCCAGGAACTCGCCGATGCCAAGGCCGTGCTGGGCAGAGACGAGGCTGGGCTCGTCGAATCCGAGCTCGGAGATCTCGTGCGCGAAATGCCGATTGTTGGGCGAGTCGGCCTTGTTCGCGGCGACCAGGACACGACGACCTGACCGGCGGAGCAGGCCCACGATCTCGCGATCGAGGGGAGTCAGCCCTTCGCGGACGTCGAGCAGCAGCACGATGACGTCTGCCTGTTCGATCGCCACCTTGGTCTGGGCCTCGATCGCGGCACGCGATTCGTTCTTGCCCCCGTCGAGGTCCAGGCCCGCGGTGTCGACGATCGAGAACTCGCGGCCGCGCCACTCCGCGATCCCGTAGAGCCGGTCGCGCGTCAGGCCCGACTGCGGGTCGACGATCGCCTTGCGCCAGCCGAGGACGCGGTTGAAAAGCGTCGACTTGCCGACGTTCGGGCGGCCCACGATGGCGACGATCGGCCTGGACATGGGTTCAATTAGGCCAGCTTTGGCCCGGTGGCGTTGCCGCCGGTGGTGGAGTACCGTTCATTCCGTGGTCTTGAACCGCGTCTGGCATCGCTTGATCGACCCCGTGATCGGGCCGCGCCCATGCGCCATTTGCGGCTACGGGCACGCGCAGACCGGCTGGGTTGTCGATCCCATGGGTGGAGCGCACGGCCGCTGCCCCCACTGCCTCGAGGCCACGATTTCGGCGCCGAGGGCGAAACCAGAAACGCCGCGACCGTCCTAGCCGGGTCAGCTGACTTCGAGAGGCTCGGGGCGAAAGGGACCGCCGTCCTCTTCGGCGACGAACGCGTTGGCGTCGACCGGCTTGCCTTGCGCGATCGAAACGATGACGTAGACGTAGCCGGTCCACGCCCGCTCGGTGTCGAACCGAGAAGCCTGCGCGGGGTGGTCGGGATGGCTGTGGTAGTAGCCGAGGATGTCGAGGCCCTTGGCGTCCGCCTCGCGCTGGATGCGGATGTGATCGCGCGGATCGATCTCGTAGCGGTCGCGCGAGCGCTCGACGATGATGTTCCGCGCCCGGCGCACCTCCGTAACGACCTGTTCGGCCTGCGTTCCCAGCATGATCCCGCAGATCTCGTCGGGATAGCCCTCGGCGCCGTGCCCCTCGATCGCCTCCATGGCGCTCTGGCGGATCTTCACCTGATGCCGTAAAGACCGGTCGAGAGATAGCGGTCGCCCGAGTCGGGGAAGACGGTCACCACCACGCCCTCGCGGACGCTTTCGGCCAGCCGACGGACGGCCCAGAGCGCGGCGCCGCTCGAATGTCCGACCAGGAGACCCTCGGTGCGGGCCACGGTGCGCGCGAGGTCGTAGGCGGGCTCGGTCGGGCTGCCCCAGATCTCGTCCGCCACGCTTGGGTCCCAGATCTTCGGCACGATGGCGGTGGGCAGGTGCTTCAGCCCCTCGAGGCCGTGGAACGCGTCCTCTGGCTGGACCGCGATCGTGCGAATGGACGCGTCGTGCTCCTTCAAACGTCGCGATGTGCCGACGAAAGTGCCGGTGGTGCCGAGTCCGGCGATGAAGTGTGTGAGGCGTCCGGACGTCTGCGCGAGGATCTCCACGGCCGTGCCCTCGTAGTGCGCCCGCACGTTGGCCGGATTGGAGTACTGATCCGGATAGAAGTAGAGGTGTGGCTCGCTCGCCACCAGGTCGCGGACCATCCTGATGGCGCCGTCCGACCCTTCCAGCGCGTCGCTGTACACGATCTCGGCGCCGTAAGCGGTGACCAGCGCCTTGCGCTCCGCGCTCACGTTGCCAGGCATCACCAGCTTGACGCGATAGCCCTTGGCCGCACCGACCATCGCGTAAGCGATTCCGGTGTTGCCCGAGGTCGAGTCGATGATCGTCTTGCGATGCGTGAGCTCCCCACGCTGCTCGCCGTCCAGGATCATCGAGAGCGCCGCGCGATCTTTCACCGAGCCGCCTGGGTTGAACCACTCCGCCTTGGCGTAGACCTCGAGTCCCGGAAAGTCCCGCTCGAACAGCCTGACTCGAAGCAGTGGCGTGTTGCCGATCAGCCCGACTATGCCCGCGCTCACGGTTCGTTGCGCCATCCCGTCACAGCATAGGAACCAGCGCGTTGGGGCCGCCGATTCCCGCGCTACGTGAGGAAGTGGGCGGCGGCCACGCCGATGACAACGAAGATCCCGCCCAGCGTGTAGCCGATCACCGAGCGCCTGTAGACCGTCCCGCCCTCCGGCGCGAGGATGTTGAGCACGGCCTTGCCGATCAGGAAGCCCCCGCCCAGGATCGCGATGCTCGGCGACCGAACCAGGACGCCGAACATGAGCACGGCGCTGAAGGCCAGGACCTCGACGAGCTGCAGGAGCGTATAGGCCGACACTAGGTGGACAGAGCTTGAATGAAGTCCGCGAGTATGTCGTCGGCCGCCTCGATGCCAACCGACACCCGTACCGTTCCCGACCCCACGCCGAGCTCGGCGCGCTCGGCAGCGCTGAGGCCGCGATGGGAGGTTATTTCCGGATAGGAAACGGTCGTCTCGACGCCGCCGAGGCTGGCGGCGAACCTGACCATCCGGAAGCGCGACAGCATCCGCTGCACCGCGGCCCGGCCGCCTTCGAGGTCGAAGGCGAGCATCCCGCCGGCTCCGTCCGGCATCAGCCGCCGCGCCACCGCATGAGACGGCGAGCCCTCCAGCGAAGGGTGATAAACGCGCGCGACGCCGGGCGTCGTCTCGAGCGCGCGGGCGAGTGCGATGCCGTTGTCGCTGTGACGGCGCATGCGCACGTCGAGGGTCCGCAAGCCGCGCAGCGCAAGCCACGCATCGAATGGCGACAAGGTGCTTCCGGTGCGTATCGATCTTGCGCGCGCGCCTGACATCAGGTCTGCGCTTCCGACGACTACACCCGCGACAAGGTCGGAGTGGCCGCCGATGTACTTCGTCGCGCTGTGCATCACGGCGGTCGCACCCACCTCGAGCGGGCGGAAAAGGATCGGGGTCGCGAACGTGTTGTCGACCAGCAGGGGCACGCCTCGATCGCGCGCCAGCGACGCGATCGCTTCGACGTCAGGCAGCCGGCACAGCGGGTTGGTGATCGTCTCCACCAGCACGAGGCCGGCGCCGTCGAGCGCGCTCCGCACCGACTCGAGGTCGGTCATGTCGATGAAGTTGGTCTCGTAGCCCGCGGGCTCCAGGTCCTGGCGCAGGAGCGCCAGAGTGCCGCCATACAGCTCGCGCGTGGCGACAATCGTCACCGGTTTCGGCGCCAGCGCGAGGATCGCCACGTGCAGCGCCGCCATCCCGCTCGCCGTGGCCACGCCGGCCTCTGCGCCTTCGAGCTCGGCGACCGCCTGTTCCAGCATCGACCGGTTGCTGTTGGAGTTGCGGCCGTAGTAATGACCCGGCCGGTCCCCTCGCGCAACCGCATCGTAGTCGTCGAGGTCTGTGTACACGTGGACGGCCGCGGGACTGAGGTCGGGCGCGAGCGGGCTCCGGGCAACGAGTTCGCGGCCGGCGTGAACCGTCCGCGATGCCGGTTTCACGGAAAGCTCGAGCCCTGTGCGTAATACGCGCCCGAGCCGAGCTCATGCTCGATGGCAAGCAGCCGGTTGTATTTGGCGACGCGCTCCGAGCGGGCGCACGCGCCGGTCTTGATCATGCCCACACCGGTCGCGACGGCCAGGTCGGCGATCGTCGTGTCCTCGGTCTCGCCGGAGCGGTGCGAGATCACAGCCGAGTAACCCGCGGTCCGCGCGGTGTCGATGGCATGCAGGGCCTCGGTGAGGGTGCCGATCTGGTTGACCTTGATCAGGATGGAGTTCGCGATCCCCTTCTCGATCCCCTGCTGTAGCCTGTCGACGTTGGTGACGAAGAGGTCGTCGCCCACGAGCTGGATCTTGCCTCCAAGCCGATCCGTGAGCAGCTTCCAGCCGTCCCAATCGTCCTCCGCCATGCCGTCTTCGATGCTGACGATCGGGTACAGGTCAACCCACTTCTCGTACAGGTTGACGAGCTGCAGCGCGGTCAGCGCCAGGCCTTCGCCGGCGAGCTTGTAGCTTCCGTCCGCGTACAGCTCGCTGGCAGCCGGGTCCAGTGCGAGGGCGACCTCATCGCCTGGCTTGTAGCGGGCCACAACGATCGCCTCGACGATGAGCTTGAGGGCGTCTTCGTTCGACGGCAGGTCGGGGGCAAAGCCGCCTTCGTCCCCCACCCCGGTCGCCAGGCCCTGGTTCTTGAGCAGAAGCTTGAGCTCGTGATAGATCTCCGAGACCGCGCGCAACCCCTCTGCGAACGATGGCGCGCCGACTGGACAAACCATGAACTCCTGCAGGTCGATAGACGTATCCGTGTGTGCGCCTCCGTTGAGGATGTTCGCCATGGGCAGTGGGAGCAGGTGCGACTGCGCGCCGCCAAGGTAGCGGTAAAGGGGTGTCTTCGATGCCTGCGCGGCCGCGCGTGCGGCCGCGAGCGACACGCCGAGAATCGCGTTTGCGCCCAGGCGTGATTTGTCGATCGTCCCGTCGAGCCCGATCAATGCCGCGTCGAAGGCCGCCTGGTCGGAGATGTCCATTCCGACCACGTGGGCCGCGATGGTCCGCTCAACGTTGCTGACCGCCTTCAGGACCCCCTTGCCCCCGTAGCGGTTGGGGTCGCCGTCGCGCAGCTCCAGAGCCTCATGTTTGCCGGTCGACGCCCCTGAGGGGACGATCGCGGTGGCGCTGCCCTGCTCGGTGGTCGCCGTGACCGAGACAGTGGGATTGCCGCGCGAGTCGAGCACCTCCTGCGCGCTTAGTCCCACAAGCCGGATCACGTCCGGGAAGTCTAAGCGCTCTCGCCTCCCGGCCCCGCGGGGAGGCCGGCTCCGCTTGCGGAGCCGGGTGGGGAGTCGCCCCTTACCAGGGCAGGCGCGGTTGCGTGCTGAAGCCGTAGTTGAGCAGCACCGCGGCATCGTCGGCCGAGTGGTGCGTGGCGTTGAGCACGATCGCGATCAGATGCCGGCCGTTCCGCGTCGCCGTCGCCACAATGCAACCGCCCGCGTCGTCCGTCAGGCCAGTCTTGAGGCCGGTCGCTCCCGTATACGTGTAGATCAGCTGGTTCAGGTTGTGCGGATGGAAGGCCTTGTGCTTTGGCGTGGCGGCAATCGCGACATCCTTGGTGGCCGCGATGTCGGCCAGAGCCGGGTAGTACCGGTCCAGGTACGCCGCCGCGTGGGCGAGATCGTGCGCCGACATGCCATGTCCGGGCGCGTCGAGCCCGCTCGGGTTGACGAAATGGCTGGCCGTCAGGCCGATGCTCTTCGCCTTCTGGTTCATCTGCCGGATGAAGCGATCACGGGGCACGATTCCGCGCGCCAGGGCCTCGGCGGCGTCGTTCCCCGAGTCGAGTAAGAGCCCGTCCAGGAGCTCGCGCACGGTCAGGCTCTCGCCAAAAGACAGTCCCATGACGCTCGGTTCGACCTGCACCGCCTCCTTGGCGACGACGACCGTCCGGTCCAGCGAGCCCGCATCGTCGACCGCCACCATCGCGGTGATCAGCTTGGTCAGGCTCGCGGGTGCGCGCGAGGTTTCGGGGTCGCGCGCCCACATCACCTGGCGCGTGTCGAGGTCCACGAGGTATGCGGCCTGGCCGTGGATCGGCAGCGACGGCTGGCGGTTGACCGCGAGCCACAGGCTCGAGAAATCGAAGTGGTCGAAGTTCGCGGGTGGAGCCGGCACCGCATGTTTGTTGGTGTCGATACCCGTGTGTTGAGCCGTGAGGATGACGCCGGCCGTTCTATTGGCGAGGACAAATCCGCTGGTGACGCCGCCCGCTACGAGCAGCGTGATCGTCGCTCCGACGACAAATCTGTCGCGACCGCGCCTTCGGCGCCCGCGCATCCTTTGGAGCTCGCTGGCTTTGACGTTGGCTAAGACGGTGGAACCCCCTGGGATTGAGTTGTTCGAGATTGTAGAGGACTTGTATCTCCCCATCCCCGGGGCGCCCTTCGGGCGCGCAGGGATCTCCCCGCGTGGCGGGGAGGCTAGGTCTTCAGTGGTGCAAATGCCGGCGGCGGCGGCAGCGCGGGCACGGGCTTCGTCGTGGGTTCGCCCAGGCGCGTGGCGAGCTCATCGCTGGCGGCTTCCATCGTCGTCAGCGCAGTGCTGTTGTCGTTTGCATTCATGAACACCGGCTGCCCGTAGTCGTAAATGCGGACCGCCTTCCACGAGGCCGCGACCAGCTTGGTCCCATAAAAGGTGTAAGTGCCGATGACTCCCTCGCGCGTTTCCTCCGACCACATCTGGTCGAAGATGAAGTTTCCATGCGCATAGGTGATGAGCTTGCCGTGATACACCTCCACCCCCTGGTACCAGTGCGGATGGTTGCCGATCACGATGTCTGCGCCCCAGTCGATCGCCTCATGGCCGATCGCGACGGGATCATCGGGCGTTGGCACGCCACGGTCGGCCATCGGCTGGCGCTCGTATTCCTTGCCCCAGTGGAACTGCACGACCACGATGTCGGCCAGCTCGCGTGCGCGCGCGATGCCGTCTTTGAGCGCGGCCTGGTCGATCGCACGCCCCACGCCGTTGAAACCGATGAACCCGAACTTGATGCCGCGAACGTCGATCACGGCGACCGGACCGAGGCCGCTGTTGAGGATTCCGTTTTGATCGAGCAGCTGGACCGTCGAGCTGACCCCGGCCGCGCCGTAGTTGGTGAGGTGGTTGTTGGCGAGATTGACGACCTTCGCCCCCATCAAGGTCAGGCCGCCGACAAAACGCGCGTCACCACAAAAGGTGAAGCTTGAGTTGGGGTTCACCGGGCAGCCAGCAAACAGCGGCGCCTCCAGGTTGACGTAGGTCACGTCGGCGTTCTTCGTGTAGTCGGCGGTGGGCCGAAATGGCCACAGGTAGTCGTGATGCACGTCGATAGCCGACCATGCGACTCCCCGAGCCGGAATGATGTCGCCGGTGACGAGCAGCGTGCGCACCAAGGACGGGTCGGCCGGCACGTTGTAGCGCGGATGGAAGAGCTCCTGCAGGCTCAATGCGGGCGGCCGGCCGGTTCGAAAGGCGAACGAAGGCTGGTCCAGGCCGTCCATCGCCGGGCCGATCACACGCGCGGCGGACACGTGGGTGGCGCTCACCACGGGGGCTGAGCCATTCGAGCAGGCCGCCGCGAGCAGGCCGGCCGCGAGGATCGAAGCGGCAAATCTCATTTATCGATTGGAAGGCTGATCAGGATGTCTTCGATGGCGATCAACCGCGCAACGTACGAGCGTACTGGATCGCCGAGCTCCCCGCCCGCTAGAAACAGCTCCTGGTTGCCCTCCGCGCGGCGGACCTTGAGCATGTCGGCGTGCACCGGATCGAGGGCGCCGCGACCCAGGACGGCCTCGACCATGCTGCCCAGCCAGGCGGCGTAGAGGGCGACCTCCTGTGAGCGCGCGTCGTCGCCGAGGGCTGGGAAGGGGAGGTGGATGTGCTGATCCCACAGGCGGCGCAAGCGCCTGACGTCTTCCGACTCGCTACGCACTCGCTTTGAGCTGCGCCACGACCGCGTCCGCGACCTGGCTCGTGCCCACCGACGTGGGGTCGTCGCGCTTCTCCTTCAAGTCGTAGGTCACGCTCTTCCCCACCGCGATCACTCTCGCGATGGCGCCCTCGAGCGCGTCGGCGGCGGTGACCTCGCCAAGGTGCCGCAGCATCAGCACGCCTGACAGCATGACCGCCATCGGGTTCACCTTGTTGAGCCCGGCGTACTTGGGGGCGCTGCCGTGGGTGGCTTCGAACACAGCGCCGTTGGTGCCGATGTTCGCGCCTGGCGCCAACCCCAGGCCGCCGATCATGCCGGCCCCAAGGTCGGAGATGATGTCGCCGTAGAGGTTGGGGCAGCAGAGGATGTCGTACTCGCTGGGCCGCAACACCAGCTGCATGCACATGTTGTCGACGATGCGATCCTCGAACTCGATGTCCGGGTTGCGCTCGGCGACCTTTCGCGCCACCGCCAGGAACAGCCCGTCCGTGTGCTTCATGATGTTGGCCTTGTGCACCGCGGTGACCTTGCGCCGCTTGTTCTGGCGCGCGTAGTCGAACGCGAACTGCACGATCCGCTCCGATCCACTGATCGAGATCGGCTTGATGGAAAGACCGCTGTCCGGGCGGATCTTCTTCTTCGCGAGGGTGGAGATCTCGTCGATGAGGTGGTTGGCGTCGGCCGAGCCCTGCTCGAACTCGATCCCGGCATAGATGTCCTCGGTGTTCTCGCGCACGATCACGAAGTCGAGGTCGTCGCGCAGGTTGCGGGCGCCTTTATACGCCTTGACCGGGCGCACGAGCGCATAGAGGTCGAGCTCCTGGCGCAGGGCGACGTTGACGCTTCTGAACCCGGAGCCGACGGGGGTCGTGATCGGACCCTTCAGCGCAACCTTGTTCTTGCGGATCGAAGCGAGCAAGGGCTCGGGCAGCGGCGTCCCGAATTCCTTGATGGCCGCCTCACCGGCCTGGTGCACGTCCCAATCGAACTGGACCCCGGTCGCCTCGAGTACGCGCACGGCCGCATCGCAGATCTCGGGCCCGACCCCGTCCCCGGGGACGAGCGTGACTGGGTGCCTCGCCACTCTTAAGACAGGTCCGGGTGGTTATTGACGATTCTTGAAATAGTCGGCGTTGATCTTGATGTATTCGCGCTCCTTCTCGGGCACTTCGTCCTCGGGGAAGATCGCGTCTACAGGGCACGGATCGACGCAAGCGCCGCAGTCGATGCACTCATCCGGATCGATGAAATACATGTTCGCCGCGTCGTCGCTGTGGATGCAATCCACGGGACAGACCTCGACGCATGAAGCGTCCTTGACCGTCACGCACGGCGAAACAATGACATACGCCATGGGCAGCAAGGGTACCATGCACCCGAGATGCCCGAGAGCGAGCCGAAACCGAAACTGATCGAACTCGTGGCCCCCGGCGCGGGCCAGGGCTGGAAGGCCACGCTCAAGAACGGGAAGGCGGTGGTGATCCACGAGATCCCCGCGCCTGCCGCCGAGGCGGCCGCGGCCGTGCCGCGCATTCAGCGGCTGGCCGAGCACCCGCATCCGGCGCTGGCTCCGGTGCTGGCCTGGGGCACCGACCCCAACGGGGTCTGGGTCGCCGCGGAGCCGAACGAAGGCGTGCCGCTGGGCACGATCCTGTCCCGGGGCCCGCTGACGCCCCCGGCGGCGGCCGCCCTGGGCGCGGCGGTCCTGTCGGGCGTGGCCGCCCTGCACGAAGCCGGCATAGCGATGGGCGGCTTCGGGGCCGCCGCGATCCGCGTCACCAGCAATGGAGAGGTTCGACTCAGCGGGCATCCAGCCGCCGCCGTGCGCGGAGCGCCATCGCAAAGCGACCTGCGCGCCGACGTGCGGTCGTGTGGCATGGCCATCTGCGCAGCCTTCGGCGTCGACCCGGCCGGTGCGCCTGCGCCCCCGAGCATCCCTCCTGGACTCGTCGTGACGATGCGCTCGATGGCCAGCGGGGCGATGGGCCCCGCCGCGGACCGTGCCCAGGGAGCGCTGCGCGAAATGGCCTCCGCCCTGCTCGCACCCGATCGCGCGACCGCATCGCAAGCCGAGCTCGCGTTGAGGGCGGGCGGACGCGAGATGCCGGCGATCACGCCTTTCCTGCCCAAGGAGACGTTCCCACCCGGGGCGGCTCCGGCGCAGCAACAGCCGCCGGGCCTGGCGCCCTGGGGCGCGCCGGCCTCGGCTGCACCCAGCCCGCCCCAGCGAGATCAGACTCCGATCCGGGCGCCGGCGTCGTACGACGCGCCTCCTCGTCCGATGGAAACCTACCCGCCGGGTGCGCCCGGAGCGCCGGCGCCGGTACCGCCTCCATATGTGCCACCCCAGCGACGTGATGAGCCCGCGCCGGCGGGGGCGTCCTACGAGCCGCCTCCACGCTCGCCGAGCACGTTTCCGATCATCACGCCCCCCGTCGAGGCGCCCTCGCCCCCTTCGTCGATCCCGACCTGGCAGGAGGAGAAGCCCGGGGCACAGTCCTCGCCTCAAGCCACCTGGGGGGGCGTCCCGATAGCTCCGCCGCCAGAGGCTCCCGCGCCGCCACCAGCCCCTGAGCCGCCCCCCACCTCGACCTGGGATCCAGGGCCGCCCCCCACCGCAGCCCCGGCCCCGACGCCGGAGCCGCCGGCAGCCGAGGCCAGGCCCACGTGGACGTCGATCCCGACGCCGTCCTCGACCCCGGCTGCAGACGTCGCCTCGACCGCGGCGGATACGACCGCGCCCACCCCGACCCCGGCGCCGGCCGTCCCCGCGTACGTGGCGCCGTCTCCGGCCACGTACACAAGCACTCCCGCTCCTGCCCCGGCTCCTGACCTGGCCCCGGCGCGCAAGCCCCCTGCTCCCCGCCGCCCGGTTCGGGACCAGCCCACCGAGCGCCCGCCGTGGCTGGTGCCCGCGGCCGCGGCCATCGTGATCCTCCTGCTGCTGGGCGTCGGCTACGGCATCTTCTCCGCGATTCGAGGCGGATCGAACAACAATGTTGGGGTCACCTCGCCCGGGACTTCGCCTCGGACGTCGCCGAAGACATCACCCAAGACATCACCCAAGACCACGCCGTCGCCTGTCGGCGGCGCGCTCCAGACGGTGCCGACCTACGCGCCGGCTTCCAGCGACCCCATCACCAAGGTCCAGTTCTGCCTGACGGCGGCGCCCTGCCAGGGTGCGACGTCGGCGGACACCAACTGCACGTTGAACTCGAGCTGCCACGTCGACATCGGGATCTACTACAGCGCGGCTGTGGGTCAGCTGACCTACTACGTGAACTTCTTCGATCGCTGCACAGGCACGACCACGGAGGTCTTCAAGCGCACGGACACCCCCAATCCGACGTACCGGATCTTCCTCCCCGCGCCCAATGGCGGCTTTCCAGTGACGATTCCGACCGCCAAGGCAGCTGCCATCGTGGTGGTCGCTGAAGCCGGCTCAGCCAAGGCCGCCTCCACGCCCTATGACCTGCCGGGCAGCGCCGCCTCGTGCGCCTGACCGATTAGAGTCAAGTTCATAACCACCCGTAACAACCTCACCCGTGATGAGGCGCGCTCGCGCGCGGCGCTCGTGTCGGAACCACGCTACGACGTGCAACTCGACCTGACCGGGGGCCATGAGACGTTCACGTCCGACACGACCGTCGCGTTCCGGTGCCTGCGGCCCGACGCCGGCACGTTCATCGAGTTCATCGGGCCGGCCGTCGAGCGCGTCGAGCTGAACGGCAAAACGCTACCCGCCGCAGCCTTCGATGGCGGAAGAATCGAGCTCACCGGTCTCGAAGAACAAAACGTGCTCAAGGTGTCGGCGGTCGCGAAGTACATGCACGACGGCACCGGCCTGTCTCGCTTCGAGGACCCGCTCGACGGACGCGACTATCTGCACACCAGCTTCGAAAGCAACGACGCGCATCGCGTATTCGCGTGCTTCGACCAGCCCGACATCAAGGGCACGTTCACATTCGAGGTCAAGGCCCCCGAAGACTGGACGGTGGTCTCCAACCTGCAGGGCGCAAAGAACGACGGAGGCGTCTGGCGGTTCCCCACCACCAAGGTCATCTCCACGTACCTCGCCGCGGTGGTCGCGGGCCACTACCACTCGGTCCACACGCAGCACCGGAACATTGCGCTGGGTGTGTACTGCCGGCAGTCGCTCGCGCCCTACCTCGACCCCGACGAGATCGCCGAGCTCACCGGCCAGGGCCTCGACTATTTCGAGTCGCGCTACGGCATTCCCTACATGTTCGGCAAGTACGACCAGCTGTTCGTGCCCGAGTTCTCCGCCGGCGCCATGGAGAACCCCGGATGCGTGACCTTCAGCGAGAGGTACATCTTCCGATCGCGAGTCACGCAAGCGGCGCGCCAGAAGCGAGCCGAGACGATCCTCCACGAGATGGCGCACATGTGGTTCGGCGACCTGGTCACGATGAAGTGGTTCGACGACCTTTGGCTCAACGAGAGCTTCGCGACCTACATGGGCAGCCTCGCGAGCGCCGAGGCGACGCGGTTCAAGAACGCCTGGACGTGGTTCGCCGCCGAGACCAAGGTCGCGGCCAGGATTCAGGATGAGATGCCCACGACCCACCCCATCGTGGCCGACATACCCGATGTCGACTCGGTCCATCTCAACTTCGACAAGATCACGTACAACAAAGGCGGCGCGGTTCTCAAGCAGCTGGCCGCCGGGTTGGGCGAGGAAACCTTCTTCGACGGCGTTCACATCTATCTCGAACGCCATTCCTACGCCAACGCCACGCTCGCCGACTTTCTCGCGGCGCTGGAAGAGGCATCCGGGCGCGACTTGAAGGCATGGGCTCACGTCTGGCTAGAGGAGGCCGGACTCAACAGGCTGGCCCTGGAATTCGAGGTCGAAGACCGCAAGATCAAGTCAGCCGCCGTTGTGCAGACGGCGCCCGAGGCGCACCCTTTCCTGCGCCCTCATCACCTGCGGATTGGTCTCTTCGACGTCAGCGGCGATCGCGATTGGGCGTTCGAAAGGCGAAAGACGGTCGAGCTCGACGTGGACGGCGGCCGCACTGTGGTGCCTCAGCTCGTAGGCGAACGGGCAAGTGACTTCGTGCTTGTCAATGACGGTGACCTGACGTACGCGCGGGTCACGCTCGATGCCGGGTCGCAAGCAGTGCTCCTCGAGGGGCGATTCCGGCTCGACGACGACCTGGCGCGCGCGGTTGTGTGGGGCAGCCTTTGGGACATGGTGCGCAACGCCGAGCTACGCGCCGATGAGTACGTCGACATCTCAATCCGGTGCATCGACGTCGAGACCGACCCGGCTGTGTTCCAGTCGCTGATCTTCCGCACGTTTGCCGCCTTCGAGGAGTACGCGCAACCCGCGCGGCGTGGGGCGCTACGCGAGGCCGTCGCGCGGGCGGCCTTAGACCGCCTCAAGAGGATCCCGCCTGGCAGCGACCTGCAGCTGCACTGGGCCCTTACGGCCATCGATGCCGCCCGCCGGCCCGCGGACCTCGAGTGGGTAGCTGGGCTGCTCGACGGCAGGACGCGACTCGATGGCCTGACCGTGGACTTCGCCGTCCGCTGGGCGGCTGTGACCGCGCTGGCCACAGCGGGTGCCGCGGGGCCAGAAGTCATAGCCGACGAGCTCGAGCGAGACCCCACCGACATCGGGCGCCGCGCGGCCGCCGCCGCCCGGGCGGCGCGTCCGGTGCCAGAGGCCAAGGCGGAGGCGTGGGAGGCGGTCGCCCGCGGGCGTGAGTCCCTGGCCACAAAGAGGGCCATCGCCGACGGGTTCCATCGCCACGACCAGGAGTCCCTCCTGGCGGGATATGTGCAGCCGTACTTCGACACGTTGCTGCCGTTCTGGGAATCGCACGACATCGATGAGGCCCTGATGTTCGTGAGGTGGATGTACCCGATAACGATCGTCACGGCCGAGGTCGTCGCGCTCACCGACCGGTGGCTCGCGCACGACCTGCCCGGTCCGATGCGGCGCTCCCTGCTCGAATCGCAGGACGAGACCAAACGTGCGCTGCGCGCGCGCGCCCTCGACATTTCCCCTCTCCCCGCACGGGGAGAGGGTCAGCAGGGGGGTGAGCCGGGAGCTGGCTTCGCCAGGCCCGGCGCCTAAAGGGGGGAGTTCCCCCCTTTTAATGAGAGGGGCGCGGCAACCCGTAACGGAGGAAAAGAAAATCGCCGTGGCGCCTAGCGCTGAGCAAGCGGCTCCAGACCGGGATCTTCGGCAGAAGCTCAACCCCCTCGACCATTCCCATGCGGGATTCCTTGCTCCGTCCGGCGAGCACCGGCGACAGCGTCACGAACATCTCATCGACGAGCCCGGCCTTCACCAGCTCGCCCATGAGGGTCGGCCCACCCTCGGTGAGCACGACGTCAAAGCCCATCTTCGGGAGCTCGCCGAAAGCATGCTTGATCTCGAGCATCTTGCCCGCGCCCAGGGCGATCACCTCGCACGCGGGGGGGAGCCGGCGGCCGATCTGCATCGCGATCGCCCTGGTCGTCAGCACGATGGCGCCTTTCACCAGTGCGGGATGCTTGAAGTCGAGGTCGCCGGTGGCGGTCAGCAGCACCAGCCGCGGTTCAGGGCTGAGACCCAGTGTTTGTCTCAATGCCGCGAACTCAGCCGCGAGATCGGGAAACACATGAGACGGCGTCCACAGGTGCCCGGGCGTGGCCCTCATCGTGCCCGCTCCGATGACCACGGCATCTGCGCACGCCCGCAAGAGCCCCATCAAAAAACGGTCGGCTGGGTTCTTGCCGCTGATGACAGAGCCGGCCGAGACGCCGGAACCGACCGTCACCACGCCGTCCAGCGATGAGACGAAATTCGAGAAAACGACCCGGTCGGCGAATCCGAGCCGGCCATACAGCCTGCTTAATTGGTCTGGCAATTTGTACGAGGGCAGGTCCTCTTCAAAGAGAACCTCGAACGGCGACAGCGCTCGAGTCAGTGGTTCGCCGGCATCATGGCCGCCTGAAGGAATTCGGTCCGGAGCTGAGGATCGGTTTCGTAGTTTCCACGCCAGTACGACGTCAGGGTCCGCGAGTGAGCTTCACGAACGCCGCGCATCTGGGTGCACAGGTGCATCGCGTTCAAGTGCACCGCCACCCCATGTGGCTGGAGGAGCCGAACCAGTTCATCGGCGATCTCGACTCCGACCCGCTCCTGGACGGTGAAGCGTCGTGAGAAGACCCGCACCAGCCTGGTCAGCTTGGAGATGCCGATGATCTCCTCGTGCGCGATGTAGCCGATGTATGCGTGGCCGTGGAATGGCAGCGCATGATGCTCGCACAGTGAGAAGAACTCGATCGGGCCCTCGATCGTCTGCGCGATGCTGCAGTCGGGACCCCCGCGGCATTCGGTCGGGAAGGCGGTGAGCAGCTTGGGGTCGCCCTCGTATCCATTGGTGGCGTCGAAGAGCGCGCGCACGAAGCGGGTCGGGGTGGTTTTCGTGCCCGGCGTGTCGAGGTCCATACCGAAGGCCGAGAACATCTCGGCGGCGTAGCCCTCGAACTGCTTCCATTTCTCAGGCGCGATGTTGCGCGGATGACTCTGCTCCCAGTGCGTGGTTTCTTCCGGGTCGAAGGCGAGGGTGGACATTGCGGACTCCTTGAGCTGGTCGTTGGGTCCGCACCAATGTAGTCTCTCCCCTCTCCCCGCAAGGGGAGAGGGTTAGGGAGAGGGGCGTGAGTTTTATCAGCCGTTCTGGATGTCGATCACCAGCCTTGTGGGACCCGTGAGCGTGAATGCCCGATAGCAGGCAGTGCTCTTAAGCCCGAGGGCCCATTGCACGTAGCCCTCGAAGTCCTGGATCTGGCGAGCCTCAGCCAGCACCGTATATCCTGTCTTGAAATCCGTCGCCCCCGTGTAAGCCGTGTGCTCGTCCGCGCTGGACATGGTGACCAGGATTCCTGCCTGGCCGGCGATGGTGACGTTGCCGCCTTGGCCGCCCCCACTGGCGAAGGTCGCGGAATTCTGCGGCTGCAGGCTGATACTGCCGGGCAGCCCATCGGTGAAGGTGATCGTGATCCGGTCATAGCCGGCATGCGTGCCCGTGCGAACGTCGCTGACGTACGCCGAGAGGGGTGCCTGCTGCGGGCTCAGCGACGTGTTCACCCCGCACACAAAGGCCGGCAAGTTGGAGTTCGGGGTCGCTACCGGCGATGGGCTCGGGCCCGAGCTCGGCGTCGCGCTCGGCGTCGGCGCGGCTCCGGGCAGGATGCCGGTCTGATGCCGGTTGAAGCTCGCCACCACCAGCACGCCGACCACGATCGCTGCGATCAGCCCGGCCGCCAGGCCTGCCATCCAGAACGGTCCGGTTCGCGCCGGCCTGTTCTCGGCCAGCGCCGCACGCACGCGTGCAGACAGAGCCGGGCTGGGTGAGCCGCTGATGGCATCGAACTCTCGATTGAGATCGCGGCGGAAATTCTGGCTCATGTCAGGACACCTCCTCGAGGGTCAGGTCATATCGAAGCCGGCGTGCGGCTCTGTAGATTCGAGACTTGGCTGCCGACGAGGACACGTGCAGGGTTCGGGCGACCTCGTCCAGCGGCAGGTCGAGGTAGAAGTAGAGGACCAGTGGCAGACGCTCATCAAGACTGAGCCGAGCGACCGCTCGCCTCAAGTCGGTCACGGCCTCCTGGCTGGGGGCATCCGTCCGCCGGTCTGACTCGATATCCGCCGATTTCACCACCGACCACCAGCGCCGGCGCCGCGTCATTCGGCACTCGTTGGTGACGATGGATAGGAACCACGCGCGCAGCGAGCTCTCGTCGCCGCGAAGCCGGCGCAGGTTGCGCCACGCTTTCACCGAAGCCTCCTGGACTGCGTCCTCGGCCGCCATGCGGTCGGAGAGCATCACCGCCGCGAGCCGGTAGGCAGGATTGAGCAGCGGGTCGATGAGCATCGCGAAGGAGTCAGCGTCGCCTTCGGTGGCACGCTGCATTGCAGACGGCCGCTGCTCCATCACGGCGCTCATCATGTTGCTTCCTACGATCTCCAGGCGGCCTAACTGCCGGAAGCGATGAAGCGAAAGGTGAGCGTGGATGAGCTCGCGGTCACGTGTGCGCAAGCCGGCCGGCTCACGCCGGCGCCGAAGCTGACGACGCCCTCGAAGTCTCCGATGGCGCCCACCTCCAGCAGGATCGGGCCTGATGAGGTCAGGCGTGCTGGTCCGTTGTAGTTGCTGACGTCACCGCGAAAGCCGCGCAGCACGATCTTGACTCCCGAGGCGCCGGCGAGGTCGACGGGGCGGCCGCTGGGGTCCACGGTGAAGTGAGCGCTGCCAACCGGTGTGACCTGGAACTGCGGCGTCCCTGACGCAAATGTGAGTTTCAGCGTGTCGCCATCGGCTGCCGCCGACACGATGGCGGGGGTCGTGGCTGAAGCGGATGGGGCTGCCGGCCAGTTCGGCGATGCGTCGCCGGAGGCGGTGCAGCTGAGCGCGACCGGGCTCGCTGTCGGCGGAGTGGGCTGTCCACTCCCGCCGTTGGCGGCGCCGCAAGCGGATATGAAGATCAAAGCAAGGGTGAAGGTGATGCGTCGCATATTTCTTTCCTCTGGAACGTGGGGACACGCTCCTGCCTATTCGATGCGTCAACCAGGTGTTTGGTTGCATTTAGATCCCCTCTCCCCGCAGGGGAGAGGGTCAGGGAGTGGGGCGTGAGAGCCCTATGCCTTGTTCGCCCAGCAGTTGGAGGCCAGATCCGCTGTGAACCCGCCGCTGTCCAGCGTGAGGGTCGCCGTCCATGGTCCCGCCAGGTTGTAGTTCGACGTGCCGTCGGACGTGACCGTGACCGTGCAGGTGCCGGAGGCGTTCACCTTGCCGGACTCCGGAGGAACGACGAGCTTCATATCCGCGGTCGGGTCCCCCACCAGGGTCACCTTGTATGTGGTCCAAAAGACCTGGCCATATCCCGGTAGGTCGAAGTAGTACATTCGGCCATCGTTCGGCGCGCTGTAGGTGTGGTTCAAGCAGCCCCGGTACACGGAGGCGTCACAGTTTGGAAAGGCCAGCTTGACGGCTGCCGCTGCCATGGCCACCGCCCCCGAGCTGATGGCGGCGGGAATGAATTCTGCGTTTGGTGGGCTGTCGACCCCGTCGACGACCTGCGAAGTGGTGTCGTATAAGGCGTTGGCGTTCATCGTGACCTTGTGGTATCCCTCCACGGCCTCGACGGTGCTCACATCGGAGGGCACAGGAGTGATGCCGTCGACCTGGATCGGCCCGGGCTGGTTGGGAAGTGTGATGTGGATCGTGACGAACGGGATCACGACACGCCAGTAACGAAAGACGAAATCGCGGAACCGGGAGTTGTCCTTCCGGACCGTGTAGGTCTGGCTGCGATGCTGGCCGCCCCACATCATCGAGACCGAGACCGACTGCGTCGTGGGATCGATCGCCTGCGACGACACTACCTGGATGCTGTGAACGTCCTGGTTCTGTGGCAGTTGCATCATCGCGGCGATCGCGGATTGACTGAAGAACTCGTGATTGGAGCCCTCCTGGAACGTCGCGTTCGCCATCATGCCGCTCACGTCACCCCGGCTCTGGGCGGCGAAGTAGTCCGTGACCGCACGCTCGGGGCTGTACGTGCTCGAGCGCAGCTCGTATGCAGCCAGACCGCTGCCGCCCAGCACCAGGATCTCCAATAGGGCAGTGGCCGCAACCACCAGCCAGAGGTTGCGAGGCCGGCGTTTGGGCATCCGGTGGGACGATACTCCGCCTTGGCGGCTGCACGGAGACCGCGCGGCGTCAGCGCGCCCTCAGGCCGACTAGTTGCAGCCTCCTGCGAGCTGCACGCCTGTCGACGACACCGCGTACACGCCCGAGCCGGGGATGTACACGACGATCGCCGGCCCGCCGCCGCTATACCCGTTCTGGTAGTAACCGGTAAACCAGACGCCGTGTGAATCGGCCACCGGCGCCCCCGTAGCATTGAATCCGGTCGCGCCGCCGTACTGCGCCGTGCGGTATGTCATGAGATAGAGGCTCCCTATCCATACGTCGCTGCCAGATGTGCCGTTCGGATACAGGCCATTCGCATAGATGATGGGCACGCCCTGCGCATCAAATCCGGCCACATAGCTCTGCATCCCCGGACGTGTGAAGTAGTCCCTGATTGCGCCCGACAACAGGTCCAGCTGTTGAATGGTGTTCGCCGTTCCATACGGCACGGCTGACGTTGGGCTTCCGTACGCTGCACCTCCGCCGACCGCCTGCCAGTAGCCCGTGGCGACCAGCTGACGTGGCGACGCACCCGAGGACGGAAGGAGCCAGAGTCCGGCTGTGTTCGGGACGGTCGCGTACACGCCGTCCGCGCCCACCGAAACGACGGTCCACTGGCGACCCTGCCCGAGCTCTGTCAGGGCTCCGCTGCTGATAGTGACCAGGTAAATGCCGTTGGCGGTGGAGAACGCGTAGCGCTGGCCGTCCGCCGAGACCGACTGTCTCGGGACCGGCAGCCAACGCGAGTAGGCGTGGTCGTAGCTCAAGCCGTATTGCAGCCCTGGGCCGTAGCCGCCCTGGATAGGCGACGGCGTCGGGCCGCCGGGGCTGGGTGATGGCGCGGTCACACTACTGGCGGGGTCGGCGATGAAGGTGTTGCCCGGGAAGACGATGAAACCGCCACTGCCCGGGGGCCCGACATAGACCGCAAGGCGACAGTTGATCGACGAGGGAGCACCGCCACTTCCAGATGCGTCGGCGACCGTCGGGTAGGCCGGGCTGCCTGGATCATAGTTCGGCGGAAACGGCCCGGAAGCCGGAGGCGGATAGGGCTGTGAAGCCGGGGGCGGATAGGGCTGTGAAGCCGGGGGCGGGTAGGGCTGTGAAGCCGGGGGAACGGTCGGCGCGATCGAAGGTGTCGAGCTGCTCGAATTCGTTGGACGTGCAGAGGGCAGAGCACTTGGTGATGACCTCGCAGTAAGAGTTGGGGAGCAGCGGTTGGCGATGCCCTTCAGACCCAGCGCATTGGCCGGGCCGCAGCCGGCGGACGTCATCGTCAGCACCACACCTCCGATGAGGACGATCGTCAACACCGTCAGGACGATCCCGGCTATGAGCGGGTTCTGGGCAAGCCTGCGGATCAGCCGATCAAGAGGCGTTAGCAACGACCTTCACGCCCATTCAACGGTGCAGGGGACGGTATGGTCACGGGCCTGGCGCCTCGAATTGGGCCAGCAATGCACGGTTGGCGGGGTCGAATCGGTCGAGCTCCACTGCTTTGCGTGCAGCAGCATGCGCTTCTCCGAGCCGTCCCAGGTGCTGGTCGGCGAGCGCCAGATTCCGGTAGACGGCCGGGTTGTAGGTGCCCAGCTGCGAGGCGTCTAGATAAGCGTTCCTTGCCGCCGCCCAATCGCTCCGCTCGAACGCCAGGTTGCCCACCTCGACCGCGTACACGCTCTCGCGCGGCCACAGGTCACGCGCCTGCTTGGCGAGCGGGGCGGCGTGATCAGGATGGCCTGAGAAGTCGGCGCGGACCGCGCTTAGCAGTTGGGCATCGGCAATGTAGGGAAGGACGATCCACGCCGTCCCCACCGCCGCGAGCAAGGCGATCATCACCGCTCCGGCGCCAACTGCGACTCGCCAGTTTGGCAGCGGCAACGAGACGATCCGAGGTTGCGGCGTCCACATCTCGATGGCGCCTGCCGCAAAGATCCAGAAGGGCATGGCGGAAGGGGGCGCCGAGAAATTGAGCTGCAGGGTCACCTGGTAACCCACCCAGCCCGCAAAGATGGGCAGGGCCGATGGATTTCGGCGCCCCTTCCAGAAGGCCCGGATGAAGGCCACGATCATGAAAACGTATGCGCCCAGACCAACCAGTCCTTGAGTCGCGGCCACCTGCAGGGTCTCGGCATGGGCCTTGTCTATCGGCTGCGCGAGGCCTCCTGGCAGTGGCGCCCAGTTTCCGGTCTGGAAAAGTGGAAACACCAGCCCGACGTTGTCGGGCCCATAGCCAAAGACCGGGCGGCTCGCAATCAGCGTCACGCTGTCGTGCCAGATGTGCAGCCGCGAGGCCTGCCAGCTGTTGAGGTCGAGCACCGATCTCGCTCGGGCCTCGAGGGCGCGCTCGAGGCCGAGGCCGCCAAGGGTGGTGAAGCCGGGCAGCGCGATAGCGACCGTCAGCAGCAACGCGGCCCCAGCGATGGCGATCCTCGAGGCTGTCCGCCGCTCTCCGGCAAGGATGACCACGAAGGCCACGGCGGCACCCAGCCATGCGCTGCGGCTGAAGCTGAGCACCAGTGCCGCCGCCGGCACGAGAAGGGCGTTCAGGGCCAGGATGCGAGCGCCCCACGTCCTGGCCTCGACAAGCTCGCCGTAGGCCAGCGGGCAGACCATGGCGAGAAAAGCGCCGAGAACATTGGAGTTGCCGAGCGTTCCGTACGCGGGCACGATCTGCCCTTGAGCACGGTAGTCGGCAACCGACCAGATCATTGCGACCGCTGCCACCGCGTAGCCGCTCGCAAGCAGCACGCGCAGGAGCGCACGCGCATCGCCTGGGCCGGCCAAGGTTTGAATCGACAACCAGAAGAGCGCCGCGTAAGTAACGATCGTCAAGAGGCCGTCGTACCTCGAGTAGATGCCGAACACGGCGACGTTCGGGTTCGCGGCCAGGACCGTGGACACAACCGCAGACGCCAGGAACACAGCCCAGGGCAGGTCGAGGGACGTCCTCTTGATCTCCACGGAACGCGTCATCAAAGCACGGACGATGAAAAGGACGAGGAGCCCGATGACAAGCGTCCTGGCCACCAGCAGCTTGGGCAGCACGTAGTGGTCGTACGTATCCCACCAGTAGGCAAGGGGCAGGACGAAAAGACCGGTGCGAAGGAGCCACCGCTCGACTCCGGCGAGGGGCCAGGCGGCCATCGGCGAGAGTCTAGTTCGGCGCGCTCACTCCCCCACCTGGTCGAACCAGCATCACAAGCGAGCAGGCGACGAGCCAGGCCAGCAGTGCTGCGAAGGACACGATGTCGGGCAGCGCGCCCGCTGCCAGGATCCCAGACGGCGCAAAGAACGAGATCCACGCGACCACCTGCAGGCCAGCGGCTACTGAGGCGGCCAGTCCAAGCCACCGAGGAAGGACGCTCGAGGTCAAGATCGCAGCGCCGGCTGCGCCCAGGAACAGCAGCGTGGGAAAGGTCGTGACCTGGAACCCAAAGCTCTGGAGGTCGTTGAGGAGCGCAGCCCGCGCGAGATCGGGGCTGGGGCGGAAAGCGAGAGCCTGGAAGGCCGCCACCTGGGCAAGAGTGGATGCGGCGATGATCGCCGCGGCGACCAATGCCGTCAGGGATGGCATGCTCCGAATCCGGGCGTGGAAGACTGCGGCAAACATGACCAGGAACATCACCCCGATGCCATCGGCGACGCTCTCGATCTCCAGGCCGACCTGGTGCCGGGCGTAGTAAGCGGCGATGTCGGCGCCCGGCGCGCCGGCTACCGGCGGTGGGGGTGAGATGAGGCCGGTCAGGGCCAGCGCCGCCACCGCCAGCAGGCCCGATGCGGGAAGCCACCGCGCGAACGCGGTCATGGGCCGGAGCTTACGCGGGCCGGTGCGCCAAGTGCGCGAAGATTCGGAATACGTCCTGCAGCAAATCGGAGACCGCCAGCGCATAAGCAGCCGCCCATAGCGGCAGGGCCATCTCGATGTAGCGGTCGCCCTGGTCGACAATCAAGCTGGGGACCAAGATCACCACCAGCGCGAATGCATAGAGCAGCACCAGACGGACATCACGACGACGCCAGATCGCCAATGCGACGATCGGCAGAAAGAGCAAATGGAGCCTCAGGAATGCCCTGTTCGTATCCCGCACCGCGGCGGCCAGCAACGGCGTCTTTCCAGGGTCTATGAAGTTCGAGCTCGACGTCAGGTTGCTGTGGAGATTCGACACGAGTGTGCGTACGGCTGGTCCGCGATGGTCGACAAGGAACGACGCCACTTGACCATTGCTCCAGCCATACACCACCTTTCGCGCTGCGACCAGATCGTCGGGTAATCCGTTGATCGACGCGTACACCTGGCTGACGTAGTAGCCCCTCACCTCGGCGTCGCCAGTCGATGACAGGCTGAGGACATGATTCGCCGTTGCATTCAGACCGAGTTGGAACACGATCGGGATGCAGCAGGCTCCGACCACGGTGGCGGCTGCAGCACGCCCGCGAGGCAGGCGCCAGATGACGATCGCCAGCATGACAAGGGCGACCAGAAGCTCGATCTGGTACGCAGGCTTGACCACCGTGAGCAGCGCGATGGGCAGCACCAGCATCGCGATCTCCCGAGGCCTGCTGGGTGGGAGGGCGCTCAACGCGAGGCCAAGGATCCAAATCGACTCGAGGAAGGCAACCGTCAACTCGGTGAGCGCCTGGAAGCTGAGCACGATCAGAGAGACGTTGGTCGCCAGGACGAGAAAGACGATTGCGCCCAACAGAGGCCGGCCGGTCATGCGCCACGTCGCCGCAGCCGTCACATTCACCGTCCCCAACCAGAACAGGAGGTTGAGTGCCCAGGTCACGGGGTCGCCTCCGATTCGCGAGGCGGCTCCCAGCAAAAGGGGGTAGAGAAACGGCCGGTGAACCGATTCCACCGAGTTGGGTATGGTCCGGAAGAGCCAATCTCCCACGTCGCGATAGCCAAGGGAATCGGGGCTCGAGAAAAGAGTCTCGCCCATGTGGCTGAAGAAGCCCATCTGAGCTGCAACGAGGCCATACACAGCGGCGGCGACCAGGTTGAGCGCCACCACAACTGCTACCCGCCGCATCTGGGCGCCTGATCTTACCTGCTTGGTTTGTGGGAGCGCATTCGGCACCTGGCGGACGGGTTGGGATTTGAACCCAAGACAGCCTTGCGGCTGTACAGCATTTCCAGTGCTGCGCCTTCGACCGGACTCGGCCACCCGTCCCGCCAGAGAAGTCTAGTGGCGGCCCTTTCGACCCTGCCCGCCGTCGGGTCCAGGCTTACCGCCTGCGACTGCCGACCGACCCAGCACCCGCGGCCCGGTCGGGCCGGCCACGATGCACGTGTCCGTCATCCCGACGAACAACCCGTGCTCGACCACCCCGGTCGTGACCTTGATCGCCGCCGCCAGGTCGACCGGATTTTCGATGCCGCCGCCGAACGTCAGGTCGAGGATGAGGTTGCCGTTGTCCGTGATGAAGGGAGCCACCTCCCCACCTCGAACCGTGAGCGACGATCCCAGCGCGATCAGCCGCTCGGCCGTCGTTCGCCATAAGAACGGCGACACCTCGACCGGGACCACGTCCACGCCCAGCTGCTTGACCAGCTTGGATTCATCGACGACGACCACAAACCGCTTCGACGCCGCCGCGACGATCTTCTCCCGAAAGAGCGCCCCGCCGCGTCCCTTGATCAGGTTCAGGTTGGGGTCCACCTCATCCGCGCCATCGACCGCCAGGTCGATCGCGCCGAGCAGCTCCTGGACGATGGGGATTCCAAGCTGGGCAGCCAGCTCGGCGGTCGCGCGCGAGCTCGGCACACATCGGAGCGTCATTCCACCTGCCACCAGCCGGCCGACTCCCTCGGTGAAGTACTTCGCAGTCGACCCGCTGCCAAGGCCGAGCAGCATCCCGTCCTGAACGAGATCGAGGGCTTTTTCGGCGGCCGCGCGCTTGAGCGCGTCCTGTTTGCTACTCAACCGCTTTGCGAATGGCCGCGATGCCGGCGGCGATGCCGGCCTTGTGCCCGAAGACCGAGCTGCCGGCCACCAGCACGGTGGCGCCCGCCTTCACGGCCAAGGGCGCGGTCTGGGCGTCGATGCCGCCATCGACCTCGATCTCGACGTCGGGCGCCATCGCCCGCAGCCGGCGGATCTTGTCTGGGCTGTGGGCGATGAACTTCTGGCCGCCGAAGCCCGGTTCAACCGTCATCACATTGACTAGAACGATGTACGGAAGGATTTCACGCAATGTTTCCACAGACGTCGCGGGGTTGATGGCCACGCCCGCGTCGGCGCCCAGCTCTTTGATGGCCTGCACCGTGCGGTAGAGCGATGTGGTCGCCTCGACCTGGACCTCAATGAGGCTCGCTCCGGCTTTCGCGAAAGCCTCGATGAACTGTTCGGGATGCTCGATCATCAGGTGGGCCTCAATCGGCAGGTCGGTGGCCTTGCGCACTGCCTCAACCACCAGCGGACCAAACGTCAGGTTGGGGACGAAGTGGCCGTCCATGATGTCGACCTGGATGCGGTCCGCGCCGGCGGCCGCTGCCTCGCGCACCTGATCGCCGAGGCGAGATACGTCGGCGGAAAGGATCGAGGGAACGAGCTCGATTCGCTGCTGCTTCTTCACGCCCCTCTCCCTAGCCCTCTCCCCGTTGGGGAGAGGGGACTAGGCCCCGGCGGCCTCGCGGTCGATGAGCCATCGCGCGCCCGCAATCATCCCTGATGGAACCTCGCCGCGTTTCGCCTTCGCCACTGCCTCCACCTTTCCTGCGCCAGTCGCGAGAATGATCACCCGCCGGGCACCGCTCAGCGTCGACAGCGTGAGGGTCACACGCTGCGGTGGCGGCTTGGGCGAGTCACGGATGCCGATCGCCCACCCCTTCGCCTGGACGGCCGGATGGCCTGGGAACAGCGATGCGGTGTGTCCGTCCTCTCCCACTCCCAGCAGCACGATGTCGAGAGGTGCTACCGCCGAGACCACATGCGAGTACAGGCCCGCCGCTTCATCCGGCCCCAGCTCGGCGGGGATCCGATGCACCGTGGCCGGCGCCACGCGATCCAGCATCGCCTCCCGCGCCATCCGGTAGTTGCTGTCCGGATGGTCCGGGCGGACGCAGCGTTCGTCGCCGAACAGGATCGTGACGCGGCCCCATTCGACCTCGAAGCGGGTCAGCAGCTCATAACAGCGCCGGGGCGTCGTGCCCCCGGCCAGGACGAGGGTCCTCGCTCCATCAGCGATGGTCGATGCGATCTCCGAAGCGGCCGCGGCTGCCACGTCCTCGGCAGACTCGAGGACGGTGAACTCCACCCTTTACAGCGCCCGCATGAGTTCGGCTCCCGCAGCCAGCGAGCGCGCGAACACCGGATCGTGCGCGCCCAATGCGAGCAGCTCGACCAGGAGCGACGCGTCATCGTCGGATTCGATCCGCTGCACGTGCCGCAGCGTGTCCGCGCCTCCGATGTCGATCAGCGTGAGGAGCACCATCGAGTTGTCCGCCCTTCTCCGCTCGCGCACGAACACCGTGGGACGTGGAGGCAGGCTCTCGCCGGGCGGATCGCCCGTGGCCGTGTGATGTAGCGAATCGCGGTTCTGGAACGCCATCTCGCGATGCTGGGCGGCCTTGCGCTGCGCGATCTCCATGCCCGCGTCGTCCTCGCCTCCGGTGGCATGTTGGTGTTGGAAGGGCGCCGGGCCCAGGTCAGGGCCCTGGCGCCGCGTCCGCTCCGGGGCGCGCGCGATCGACAGCCTGAACGTGGTTCCGCCCGCTGTCCCCACGATCCGGACGGTGCCGACCTCGCCCTCGACCAGGCCCGGCTTGGCAACCGACCGGAAGGCCACGTCGACGATCCTCCAGCGGTCGGCCTCGAACTGAGCCGATACCACTCCTCCCGCCCCGCCGACCGCACGCTGCAGCTTCCAGCCCAGGGCGCTCGAGATCCAACCGATGAGCGTGGCCGACGGGATCCGGTTGCCACGGCCCGCCCCTGCGTAGTCGATGCCGATCTCGCTGATGCCCGACAGGTACGGTCGCCGAGCCACCGGGGCGAAGAACTGTGCGATGGATTCGCGCCACGGGTCAAGGCGGGCCCACTGCAGGTCCGCCAGCCCCAGGCGGCGATGCGCATGCGAGCTCGTGTCCGCCAAACCCATGAAGGAGTGATAAGGCCGGGCGAACCCTCCCGAGTCCACCACCAGGGCGTCGGCGATGTCCAGTGCGTCCCGGAGCTCCTTCGATCCGAACGGCGGAGTCCCGAGCCACCAGATGTATGTCGGCACGCCGCTGACCAGAAGCGGATCGACGAGGCCCGCAAGGTGCGTCGCCGCCGGGCCTCGAACCTGCAGCGTCACGAGCTCGTAATGCGCGGGAGATGCGGTGATGGAGGCGTCGATGCGGCCTGATTTGACGTTGGCCTCTTCCCGCACCACGATCGCGAGCGACGGGTGGTGGACGGCGATTGCGGTGCAGATGCGCTGCGCAAGCTTCTCCTCCGCCTCCGTCGCGGCCACGGCGATGAGCGTCATGACGGAGTTGCGCGGATGGGGATGGTCCTCGTCGGTGGATTGCGCCTGGGCGAATTTCCCCCTGAAGTCGGCAAGGGCGTCGAGAACCTCAGCGATTGTGACTCCCTCGCCCTTCCATTCCAGTGCGTCGACGGGCGGACTGCTCATGGCCGGTGCCATTCCCTCCCCTCTGTCTCCAGGAGCTTGGCTGCCGCCGTCGGCCCCCATGTGCCGGCGGGATACATCTGCAGCGGCGGCCTGCCCTCTCTCCACGCCGCCTCAATCGGATCGATGAGCGTCCACGCGGTCTCCACCTCGTCGGCGCGCGTGAAGAGGGTCGGGTCGCCGATCATGCAGTCGAGCAACAGGCGTTCGTATGCCTCCGGCACCTCGACCAGGAACGAGGACGCATACAAGAAGTCCATCGCCACGCTGCGCAGCCGGATTCCGGCCGCCGGCACCTTGGCACCGAACTTGAGCGAGATGCCCTCCTCGGGCTGGATGCGCAGGGTGATGGCGTTGGGGTCGAGCTCCTGCGCGGCCTGGCGGCCAAAGGTCAGGTGGGGCGGGCGGTTGAAGAGGACTCGGATCTCGGTCGTCCGCTTGGGCATCCGCTTGCCGGCGCGGATGTAGAACGGGACCCCGGCCCAGCGCCAGTTGTCGACGAACAGCCTGAGCGCCACGAAGGTCTCGGTCAGCGAGCCGGGCGCCACGTTGGGCTCTTCCCGATAGCCGTGGACGTGCTCGCCGAGAACCCATCCGCTCGCGTACTGGCCGCGCACGGTGGCCTTCGCCGCCTCTTCTTCGGTGATGGTACGGATCGCTCGCAACACCTTCACCTTCTCGTCGCGGACCGCGTTGGCCTCAAAGGCGACGGGCGGCTCCATGGCTGTGAGAGCGAGCAGTTGAAGCGCGTGGTTCTGGACGATGTCCCGCAGGGTGCCGGCCTTGTCGTAGTAGGCACCTCGATTCTCGACCCCGATCTCCTCTGCAGCGGTGATCTGCACCGAATCGATCAGGTGGCAGTTCCAGATCGGCTCGAAGATCGAGTTCGCGAATCGGAACGCCATGATGTTCTGCACCGTCTCCTTGCCCAGGTAGTGGTCGATCCGAAAGACGGAGTCTTCGTGAAAGACCCGCTGCACCATCCGGTTCAGCTCGCGCGCGGACTTCAGGTCGTTGCCGAACGGCTTCTCGATCACGATCCGGTGGTAGCCCTCGCCGGCGTTGAGGCCGGCTGCCTTGAGCTGCTCCGTGATCGTCTCGTACGTCGGCGGCGGGGTCGCGCAGTAGAACACCCGGTTGCCGCCGACATGGCGGGCGTGATCCAGGTCGTCGAGCTTGCGTCCGAGGGACTTGAAGTCGTCGAGCTTGCTGAAGTCGACCTTGACGTAGAACACCGCGTCGAGAAACGACTGCAGCACCGCCTCATCGACGGGCTGCGTCCGTGAGAACTCCGAGATCTTTGCCGAGGCCCGCTTGCGAAACGCGTCGTCGGTGAGATCGTCGATCGCGGCTCCGACCACCGCGAAGCCGGCGGGCAGCAGCCGCTGCTTGGCCAGGTTATAGAGGGCCGGCAGCAGCTTCCGACCGCTCAGGTCGCCCGTGGCGCCGAAGATCACCATCAGGGCCGGCTCGGCGACGCGATAGTCGTGCAGGCCTTCGGCGAGGGGGTTCGGCGCAACGGTCGCTGTCGTGCTCAACGCCCCTCTCCCTAACCCTCTCCCCTGCAGGGAGAGGGGATCATTGCCGTGCTCAACGCTTGGTCGTTTCGCCTTTGGCGTCGGTCACGACCGCGTGCCCTCCGAACTGGTTGCGCATCATCGCGAGCATGCGGTCGCCGAACGTGTTCTCCATCCGGCTCCGGAAGCGCGCGAAGAGCGACTCCGCGATGATCGGCACCGGCACCGATTCGTCGATCGCGGCCTCCACGGTCCATCGGCCCTCACCCGTGTCTTCGACATAGCCCTTGATTCCGGAGAGCTCGGGATCCTGGCTCAGGCCCCTTGCGATCAGGTCGAGAAGCCACGACCGGACGACACTGCCCGTGCGCCAGGCTTCCGCGATCGCCTGCATGTTCATGCCAGGAAAGCTTTTCGAGAGCTTCATGACCTGGAAGCCTTCGGCGTAGGCCTGCATCAGCCCGTACTCGACGCCGTTGTGCACCATCTTCACGAAGTGCCCCGAGCCCTCGGGTCCGGTGCGCACCAGCCCACCGTCGTCGGGGGCGAGGTCTTTCAGCAGCGGCAGGCACTGGTCGTAGATCTCCTGCTCCGCGCCGACCATCAGGCAGTACCCGTACTCGAGGCCCCAGATGCCGCCCGACGTCCCCGCGTCCATGTAATGCATGCCTTTGGCTTTGACTCGCGCGCAGTCCTCCATCGCAAGCTTCCAGTTGGTGTTGCCGCCGTCGATGATGATGTCGCCCGGATCGCCCAGGGCGATCAGCTGGTCGATCGCTTCGGTGGTGGGATCGCCCGCCGGCACCATCACCCACATCACGCGCGGCTTCGATTGAAACTTCGAGACGAACTCTTGCCACGAGTACGCGCCGACCGCGCCTTGCGACTCCTTCTGTTTGACGGCATCGGCGGATTGGTCGTACGCGATCATGCGGTGGCCGCGCTTCATGAGGCGCAAGACCATGTTGCCGCCCATGCGGCCCAGGCCGACCATCCCCATCTCCATGGCCGTTCTCCTTTAGGTGTCCCCTCTCCCCCTCGGCGAGAGGGTTAGGGAGTGGGGCGTGAACACCCCTATCTGACCGCCGATTTCACCGCCGCCGCCAGGGCCTTCCAGCCGGCCGCGGCTTCCCGGCCGAGCGTCACCCGCAGCACAGGAAGCCGGCGCGATGTGAGCGACTCCAGGTCGCCCAACGACTGCGCCTGCTTGAGGATCGAGAAGCTGTAGGGCTGGCCGGGAATGGGCACGTCGTGGGTATCGTCCTGGACGATCTGCAGGAAAAGGCCGACCTTGGGGCCGCCTTTGTGCAGCTGGCCGGTCGAGTGGAGGAAGCGAGGCCCGTAGCCTGCGGTGGTGGCGTAACGGGTCGCGTCGCGCACCGAAGCTCGGATCGAGGCGATCGCGGCCTGCGAGGCGGTCGTGCGCGTGGTGTAGGCCATGATCGCGAAGTACGCCCCGCGCTTGGCCTGGCCGAGCAGCGCCTTCAAGCCCACTCGAGATTTGGCCGCCGGCACCGACTCCACCTTCGGGAGCTTGCCGCTGGCGCGGTACCTGGCGAGCACTTTCTTGGTGTTGTCTTTCGACTCCTGCACGTTGGGCTGGTCGAACGGGTCGATGCCGAGGACCGACCCCGCGATCGCGGTGGCGACCTCCCAGCGCAGGAACTCGCCGCCGAGGTCCAGCCTATCGCGCAGCGTCAGGGTGACCACCGGCTGGCCCGCCTTCTCGAGCGCCTGGACTGCTTTGTTGGGCGGATCGGCGTCCATGCGGATGTACACGAACAGCCGGTCATCGCCGTATACCGCCGGCCTGCCCAGCGGTTCGCCCTCGACGGGCACTATCCCCTTGCCCTGCTTGCCCGTGCTCTCAGCGATCAGCTGCTCCACCCAGTAACCGAAAGTCGCGATCCTGGGTGACGCGACCAGCGTCAGCTTGTTGCGGCCCTGCTCCGCGAGCTGGCCCAAGACGGCGCCCAGCCACACTCCCGGGTTCTCTGCGGCGGGCACGGTGTCCGCGCACGAATGCGCCATCTCGACGGCGCGCTCGAGCATCTCGGTGACGTCGACGCCCATCAAGGCACCCGGGACGAGCCCGAAATAGCTGAGGGCCGAGTAGCGGCCGCCGATGTCCGGCGGGTTGCGAAAGATCCAGCGAAAGCCGTGTTCTTTGGCCAGCTTCTCGAGCGAGGTGCCCGGGTCGGTGATGGCGGCAAAGTGCCGTCCCGCCATGCCGTCCCTTCCCCCACCGTGCACCTCCTCCCAGAAGTAGGCGAAATGCGACAGGGTCTCGGTCGTCTCGCCCGATTTCGACGCGACGATGAAGAGCGTGTCCTGGATGCGGATGCGCGACCGCACCGCGAGGATCGTGGCGGGGTCGGTCGTGTCCAGCACGTGCAGCCGCGGATGGCCGCGCACCGGGCCGAAAGTGTTTCTCAATACATCCGGGCACAGGCTCGAGCCGCCCATGCCGAGGAGGACGACGTCGGAGTAGGCGCGGCCGTCGGTGGCGAGCTGTCGAAACTCGGGCGCGTGCTCGAGCATCTTCTCGGCCACGTTCAGCCAGCCGAGGCGGTCGCGGACCTCCTCCCGCTGGGCCGGGTCCGAGGTCCACAGCGTCGAGTCCTTGGCCCATAAGCGCCGTGGTGCGTCGGCCTTCTGAAGCTGCGCCACCCGCCCGTCCACGTCGGGCTGGAGCGCGCCGAGGCTGTACCACTGCCTGGGGCCCTTACCCGCTTTGATGTTCTGGCTTTCCTTCTTGATGGTCGCCAGCAGGCTCTCGAACGATTTCGTGAAAGACTCGACGCCCTCGACCTCGAGCTCGCGGGTCACTTGGTCGAGGTCGACGCCGATGTCCGCGAGCTGCTTCAGCTGGCGCTTGGCCCCCTCCATGTTCTCGTCGATGCTGCGCCGGGCCTCGCCATGCTCGCGGAATGCGGCCAGGGTCGCCGGCGGGATGGTGTCGACAGTATCGGGACCGATGAGCTCCTCTACGTAATAGGTGTCGGGATAGCGCGGGTCCTTGGTCGACGTGCTCGCCCACAATGGGCGCTGCAGCTGCGCGCCGGCCTTCCTCAGCTTGTCCCAGCGCGGGCCGCTGAACGTCTGTCGAAAACGCTCGTAGGCGATCTTGGAGTTGGCGATCGCGGCCTTCCCGTACAGGCGCTCGATGGCGCGCTTCTGCGCAGGGTCCGTGCTCAGCTCGATCTTCTGGGCCAGGGTCTTGTCGACCTTGGTGTCCACGCGGCTGACGAAGAAGCTGGCGACGCTCGCAACCTTGCGGAGGTCCCCGCCCCCCTTGTGCCATTTCTCGAGGCCCGACAGGTACGCCTCCATCACCTCGCCGTAGCGGTCGACCGAGAAGATGAGCGTGATGTTGATGTTGTGGCCCTTGGCGACCTGGTCGTAGATCGCCGGGATTCCCTCCTTCGTGGCCGGGATCTTCACCATAACGTTCGGCCGGTGGCACCGCGTCCGCAGGTCCTCTGCGAAAGCGATTGTCCGCCGCGTGCTGCTCGCAACCGTCGGCGACACCTCGATGCTGACGAACCCGTCCTGTCCTTTCGTGCGGTCGTAAATCGGGCGGAAGACGTCGGCCGCGGCCGATACGTCCTCAACCATCAGCCCCCAGAGAATCTCCTCGGGCTTGTGATGGGCTCTCACGAGCTGGACCATGGCCTCGTCGTAGTCGTTCGAGCCGCTGACCGCCTTCTCGAAGATGGTCGGGTTGGACGTCACGCCGCTGAGGCCCTCGTCGCGCAGGCGCGCCAGCTCGCCGGAGGTGATCAGCTGGCGGCGGATGTTGTCCAGCCACAGCGACTGGCCGAGGCGCTTGAGCTCCTTGATCGGCGCCGGCATGCGCACCGCAGTTGGCATCGAGGCTACTTCCCGGCGAGCAGCTTTGTCGCGGCCGCCACGATGTGCCGCGCGGAGATCCCGGCGGCGTTCATCAGCTCCTCCGGTTTGCCCGACGTCGGCAGGCCCTTCACCGCGAGGTGGGCCACGTGCAACGTGTTTTCGGCCGCGAACGCCTCCAGCACCGCCGCGCCGAGCCCGCCCTCCGGGTAATGGTCCTCGACGATGACGAACCGGCCCTTGGTCGCGCGCGCGGCCTCGCGCAAGGTCTTCACGTCCACGGGCTTCACCGAGTAGAGGTCGATCACGCGCGCGGAGATCTTCTTCTGGGCCAACGTGTCCGCGGCCGTGAGGCAGTTGTGCAGCGTCACGCCCGCGCCGATGAGGGTGACCTTGTCTTTCGGGCTCGACCGCACCACCTTCGAGCCACCGATCTTGAAGGCCTCGTTGGGCCCGTAGATGGTGGGATAGGCGCCGCGCGTGGTGCGCATGTAGACGATGCCGCTCTCGTCAGCCATCAAGCGAACCAGCTTGGCGGTCTGGTTGGGATCGCTCGGATAAAGCACCGTCGAGGTGTGGATCGCGCGCATCGACGCGAGGTCCTCGAGCGCCATCTGCGACGGGCCGTCCTGCCCGATCTCGACGCCCGCGTGCGAGCCGACCAGCCTGATGTTCGCTTCCGAGATGCCGGCCATCCGGATGAAGTCATAGGCGCGCGCGAAGAAGGCGGCAAACGTCGAAGCAAAAGGCCGGTAGCCACGGACGCTCATGCCGACCGCCGTCGCCACGAGCTGCTGCTCGGCGATGTAGATCTCGAAGAACCGATCCGGGTAGGCCTTCGCGAACTCATCCGCGTGCGTGGAGTTGGAAACCTCGCCATCCATGGCGACCACGTCCGGGATCGCCCCCAGCGCGACGAGGGTGTCGCCGTATGCCTTGCGCGTGGCGACCTTGTCGTCTTTCGTGTAAGTCGGCAGCGTGACCGGCGCCTCGGTGTGCTTGATGGCCGGCTGGCCGGACTCAGGCTTGGCGGTCTTGACCTTGAGGTGGCGGATCCCGCCGAGCTCCTTGATCGCCCGCTCGGCCATGTCCGGCGGAAGTGCCTTGCCATGCCAGCCGTCCTTGTTCTCGATCTCGGAGAACCCCTTGCCCTTGATCGTCTTGGCGATGATCACGGTCGGCTTACCCGTCGCCGACAGCGCGGTGCCGTAGGCGCGGTCGACTGCGGTGACATCGTGGCCGTCGATGACGATCGGGAAGCAGCCGAACGCCTCCACCCGACGGCGGTAGGTGTCGAGCGTCCAGCCGTACTCGGTCTCGCCGCGCTGGCCGAGCCGGTTGATATCGAGGATGGCCGTGAGGTTGGCGAGCTGGTAAAAGCCCGCCTTGTCGAGGCCCTCCCAGATCGAGCCCTCGGCGAGCTCCGAGTCCCCGCACAGCACCCAGACGTGGTACGGGAGCTGGTCGAGCTTCTGGCCCGCCAGGGCGACGCCGACGGCGATCGGCAGACCCTGGCCCAGGGAACCGGTCGCGACGTCCACCCACGGGATCGCGGGCGTCGGGTGGCCCTGGAGGCGCGACCCGAACTTGCGGAAGGTCATCATCTCGGCGTCGGTGATGGCGCCAACCGCCTTGAACATCGCGTACACAAGCGGTGAGGCGTGGCCCTTCGAGAAGATCAGGTGGTCGTTGTTGGGATCCTTCGGCTTGTTCCAATCGTATTGAAGATATCGGGTGACCAGGACCGCGATGAGGTCGGCGGCGGACATCGAGGACGTCGGATGCCCGGAGCCGGCGGCGGTGCTGGAACGGATGGAATCGACCCGCAGCTGCTGTCCCAGCTGACGCGCGAACTCGAGATCGGTGGTGGCAAGCGCCTCGGTGGTGACGGTCATCTCACTCCCTACCACTTGCGAGTGGCACGTCCCGCGACGCAACTTCGCGGGCCCCGGCGTGTATTCGACTCTAAGTCTATCGGTCTGTGAGAATCCCCTCTCCCCTCGAGGGGAGAGGGCTGGGGAGAGGGGCGTGAGTTGGCTCTCACGCCTACGCCGGTGCCAGTCGCTCCACCTCGGTCACCATGCCGTCGAGGATCTTCAGGCCGGCATCCCAGAACCCGGGGTCCGTGATGTCCATGCCCAGCCGGCGGACCAGCTCATCCGGTCTTGTGGAACCGCCGGCCGCAAGGAACGCCAGGTAGTCGTCGACGAAGGTCGGTCCCACCTCCAGGTATCGGTGGTACACGGACAGGGCGAGCAGGTTGCCGAACGCGTATGCGTACACGTAGCCCGGCGTATGCAGAAAGTGCCCGACGTAGCTCCACCACACCTTGTGCTCGTCGGTGAGGATCAGCGCGTCGCCGAACATGGGCTGAAGCTTTTCCTGGAAGATCTCGCCGAGCTGCTCGACCGCCAGCTCGCCCTCCTGGCGCCGCGCCGTGTGGCAGGCGTCCTCGTAGCGGTTGAACGCCACCTGGCGGAACACAGTCGAGAAGGCGTCCTCGACCTGCGTGCACAGCATCGCGAGGCGAATCTTGGGGTCCTTCTCCTCGGCCATGATGCGGTCGAACGTCAGCGCCTCGCCGAACACCGACGCGGTCTCGGCGAGGGTCAGCGGCGGATGGAAATCGAAGATGTGCTGCTTGGAGGCCAGGCGGTCGTGGAGCCCGTGGCCGAGCTCGTGGGCCATCACGAGCGCGTCGCGCAGCTTGCCGGTGAAGTTGAGCATCACGTATGGGTGGTGGCGAGGAGTGACGGGCATGCAGAAGGCGCCGCCCGCCTTGCCCGGGGCCACCGGGGCATCGATCCAACCATCCTCGAAGAAGTCTTCGACGAGATCGGCCGCACGATTCGAGAACCGGCGGTATGAACCGAGCACGAGCTCCTTGGCCTCTTCCCAGCTCAAGTCGCGGGCAACCTCGCCGACGGGCGCGTAGCGGTCCCACTCGTGCAGGTCGCCGACGCCAAGGAGCTTTTTCTTGACGCGGTAGTAGCGCACGCACACGTCGTAGCGCCCGGTGACCGCCTCGATCAGAGCTTGGACCGCCTCATCCGAGGTTTCGTTGGCGAGGTTGCGCGACGAGATCCACGTCGGAAAATGACGCAGGCGGTCGTCGATCGCCTTCTCACCAAGGATGACGTTGAAGATGTAGCCGCGGGTGCGCACGTCCTGATCCAGCGCGGCCGTGATCGCGGCGCTCGCCTCGCGGCGCACCTTCCGATTCGCTTCGCGCAGGCGGACCAGGGCCTCGTCCAGAGGCACCCTCCGCCCATCGAGGTCGACCCGAATGCGGGCGCAAAGCTCTTCGAACAGGCGGTTCCAGGCCGAGTTGCCAACCGGGCTGAAATCGGTGAGCACCCGCTCTTCCGGTTCCGACAGCTGATGCGGCCGGAACTTCCGCGCTTCCTCAACCGTGTGGCGATACCGAGCCGACTCCGGGTCGGCATACAGGCGCGCGGCCTGGTCGTCGCTGATGTGCGCGAGCTCCAGGGTGAAGAAGACGCCATGGCTTGCCCGCTCGGCCCCCGCCTCGCGCACGCGTGCCAGGAGCCGGCCGGCGGCAGCATCTTCCGTGTTCTGGCTGTGGAGGAGATACGCGTAGACGTCAGGCTTGGCGGCGAGCTCCTCGTCTGCCTCGAGCTCGCGCATCATGGCCGCGAACTCCTTGGGCGGGAGCGAGACGACCTTGCCCTTGTAGCGCGCTTCGAAGGCCTCCGCTCGCGTGAGCGTCTCGGTCAGCGTCTCCTCGATCGCAGGGTCGGTCGGCGACTCGAAGAGGTCGGTCAGATCCCAGCGGATTTGCTCGGCGCCGGTGGTCTTGGTCGCCTGGGCCATGGGCGGTCAGGATAAACGCTTCGACAGCTCGCGCACCCGCGCGGGGTCGGGCCAGCGGCCGGCGTATGCGCCCTCGTTGACCGCATCCGTGAGCTCCTCCAGCAATCCCCTCTCCCCCAAAGGGAGAGGGTGAGGGAGAGGGGCGTGAATGTACTCAATTGGTGTCTCGGGCGGCGCGCGCCGGCGCCCGAGGCGGCGTTGCACGCGATCGTAAAGCCGCAAAAGCTCAGATTCGCCCGGAGGCGCTCGCCTCGCGACGGCAGCCCTCCGGCGCCAGGTGCGGACCCATGCCCACAGCAGAGTCACCAGTAGGGCGATCACGACCGCGGGCGGCACCACCGCCAGCGCTCCGAGCGATCCCAGAACCGCCATCGGTGCGCCGATGCTGAGGTGTGGGATGAGGCGTGCGATTCCTGAGGCGGCCCAGTGGTTCGGAAACTGTGTGGCCGCCAGACCCGATACGCCTGGCGTCGGATCGAAGGGAACCCAACCGTGGTTCGGGAACCACACCTCGACCCAGGCGTGCGCGTCGTGCTCGCGCACGACCGATTGGTCGAGCACCGGGTTGTAGTCGCCGGTCGCGTAGCCCGTCGCCAGGCGCGCGGGGATGCCGAGGCCGCGCAGCATCATCGTCTCGGCGGTGGCGAACTGCTCGCAGTAGCCCTTCTTGGCATCGAACAGGAACCAGTCCACAGGGTCTCGGCCGGCCGGCACGTGGCCGAGCTGCTGCGTGTACTGGAAGTTCTGCTGCAGGTAGCTCGTGAGCGCCATCACCAGGTCGAACTGGTTGGAGCCGTAGTTGTGGGTCACGCTGAAGGCAAGGTCAAACGCCTTCGGCGAGAGCGATCCCGCGTCCATGTAGGCTGGGTTGCCGTCCGGTGGATTGAAGACGTACGGATCCTGTCTCAACTCATCGGGCGAGAGGTTGGGCAAGTAGGAGACAACGGAATAGGTCTGGCCCGGCCGCAAGAGGTCGGGCGTGCGGAACGTTCCGTAGGCGTCCTCGCGCAGAGACGACACCGGCGCGTAAAGGCTCTGGATCGGATAAGCGGCGCTGATTACGCCGGGCAGTGGCCGCAGCACGCGAAAGACCTGCACGAAGGTGCCCAGGTTGTGCGGAGGCGCAACCGGGAGCAGCCTGGCCGGGACGTACGGCTGCATGGTGACAAAGCTGCGGTTGGAAGCCGTCCACACCCCGTTTCGATAGGTGTCGAACACCAGCCCCCGCCAGTACGCCGGAGCGCCCGTTCGTACATACATCACCGGCGCGTCTCCGAGCCGGCCCCGGAAATGAAGGTCGACGCTGCCGTTAGCCCCGGAAGGGTCCCCGCTCAGCTGAACCAGCGGCAGGGCAGGGTTCTCGAGCTCGCCTTTGAACCCGACGTAGTTCGGCAGCGACACCACCACCGGACCGTTGGGGTCGATGCTCGGCTGCGGGATGAAGATGAAGGCGGCGAGGCCGACCGCAAGCGCCCCGACGAGAGCGGTCGCGACCGCCGGCACCGGCAGCGCGAGGCGGGCGTCCATGCGGCGCAGGTGCGACGCCACCCAGAAGCCGGCCAGGCACACGGTCCACAAACCCAGCAGGACCCCAAACGGGTAGTCCCAGGCGTAGACAGCGGCCAGGTAGAGGATCGCCAGGCTGATCCACAGGCTCGAGTAGCAGTTCCGGCGGGTTTTCAGGTCGAAGCTCGTGACCGCGACCAGGAGGATCGCGAAATTCGCCTGCGGCAGGACCCCGCCGAAGAAGGCGCCGACCGAGTCGGCCAGGAAGTAGCCGAGCGAGGCAAAAACGAGGCCGGCGAGGAGGATCTGGCGGCGCATCCCGCGCTTTTGGGCGCGCTCTCGGTAGCTGACCAGGTGGCCGATGGCGGCGACCCCGACGCCGACCGCGGGAACGACGTAGTCCTCGCCGTACAGGATTACCGCCAACACGGCGACCGCAAAGCCCGAGAAGACGAAGCCCCGACCCTCTGGCGAATTCTCGATGGGTGATGCCGGGAGCCGGAGCCTGGGCAGTCTCACGGCAGCGGCCACTCGAAGCCCGCTCGTTGCACGTTGATGTCCGAACCGACGTCGGCGTCGCCGACCACCCATGCGCGGACCGTGCCGCCTCGATGCCGGATGCTCGCGAGCGCGTCGTCGATTTCCGCGTTGGCGCCGGCTACAACCGCGATCGCATCACCGGCAAGTGGCGCTGGGGCTGCGACCCCATCGACTTTGTTCGGATATCGGGCCAGCCATTCCAGCAGCGCCCACAGAGACCGGGACTCGTTCGGTAGGGAGGGCTCGACGCCAGGCGCCCACAGGACGACGCGACCGCCGGCACGCAGGCAATCCCAGGCCTCGGATGCGGCCAGACGGGCAATCTGGTCGGCGACCTCGAGCGTGGGCGGCGACGGGTCGCAGAAGATGCCGAGGGTCTGTACGCCGGGCGGCTCGAACTCGCGCACGATCAATTCCCCGTGACGCGCGCTGGAGCGCCAATGGATCCGGCGCAGGGGATCGCCGGGGCGATACTCGCGCACTCCGAACATCTCCGTGCCCGACCCGGCGCGCGGCGCCGCGAGGCTCGCCTCCAGCTCCCGGACGTTCGGCCGTTTGGCCAGCGCTTTGAATTGCGGCAAGACCGGCGGCCATTCCGAATCGGCGCGCCGGAAGCGGTGCGTGAAGAATCCCAGCGGGTCCCCGCGTTCGATCACGAACCCTTGCACCCCAACCGAGCCGCGTCGCAGCGGACCGAGCACCCGAACCTCAGCCCAACCCGTTTTCGGCACGCGCCCTGCCGCCGCCGCAAGCTGGATCCCACCCACCGACGCTGAAATGCGCGCGGGCCCTCGGGTTCCACGCTTCGATTCGATCGTGAGCCTCACCTTCATTTGATCGCGTTCGAATACGGGTACTGCCGGACCGATGTTCAGAATTTGCTCCGGTAGCTCTTCCGCGGGCGAGCCCTCACCGCTGTCGGTGCCCACGAGGGTCAATTTGCTCTTGAATCCTCGATTCCAGAAGGCATAGCAGGCCGACGCGACTACCAAAGCCAAGATCCAGTACGCCAGCAGGAACAGCCAGGCGACCTCGGAGGTGCCGGCGTAGTACAGAACCGCGCCGGCCAGAATCAGCGCTCCAAAGAGTCTCGGGGTGGGTCTCAGTGTGGCCTCAGCGGCGGGAGTGGAAGGGAGGCGACGACATCCGCGAGCACCTCGGCCGCTTTGGCTCGCCCGCGCATGCCGAGACGATGGGCGAGCACCGGGGCTACGAGCAGCTTGACGTCGTCCGGAAGCACGAAGTCCCGCCCCTCGAACAGAGCCCACGCCTGCGCGGCCCGCTGCAGGTAGACGCCCGAACGCATGCTGGCGGGAAGCGACACCTCGGGACGCACACGGATCGCATCGAGCAAAGACACGATGTAGGCGCGGATCGCCGGCCCCGACACCACCCGCAGGCATCCTTCCCGCAGCTCGAGCACGTCCGCCAGGCTCACCACCGAGCCCAGCTCGCCGATGGGATCGCCGTGCTCGCGCCGCGCGAGGATCTCGATCGCCTCCGCATCGGTCGGCGGCCCCATCTCGGCGGCCAGGAGGAAACGGTCGAGCTGCGATTCCGGCAGCGGATACGTGCCATGGAACTCGGTCGGGTTCTGGGTGGCGATCACGAAGAACGGGCGCTCCAACGTGCGGGTGACGCCCTCGATGGTCACCTGACCCTCCCCCATCGCCTCGAGCAGAGCGGACTGCGTGCGGGGGGTGGCGCGATTGACCTCGTCCGCCAGCACGATGTTCGCGAAGATCGGCCCGGCTACGAACTCGAAGCTCGCGTCCCTCTGGTTGAAGATGCTCGAGCCGGTGATGTCGGAGGGGAGCAGGTCCGGGGTGCACTGGATGCGCCTGAACGCTCCGCCCACCGAAGTGGCGAGCGCCCGCGCGAGCATGGTCTTGCCCGTGCCGGGCAGGTCCTGGAGCAGGACGTGGCCGCCGGCGACGAGGCCCGCCGCGGCCAGCCGCACCACGCGATCCTTGCCGACGATGACGCGGTGAACGTTCCTTTCGATGCGACCGAGGAGCTCCGCCGCGCGCCTGGGCTCCAGCTCTGGCGAGGCCGCGCTCATGCCTGGATTCTAGATGCGGGCACCCGCAGGACCGGCGGCTTAAAGCGGGTTCTTAACCCTGGCCGATCATCCGGGCGATGACCTCGGCGAGGTTCGGCCCGCCCTTGCCGAACGGGACCGAGTGCACCCGGTGCGCGAACACCATCTCGGCCACTGCGCCGACGTGCGTGGTCTTGACCTGCTCGGCGCTGTCGTACGCGGCCTTCGCCTGTGCGGCCCGCGCGCAGACCAGGTCCGAGCGGTGGCCGTCGACCTCGAGCGCAATCGAGATCTGGGCGATGAGGCGCAGGATCTCGCGCGGAAGCTCCACCTCGGGGAAGGTCGCGATGCCCTCGGCGATGTGGGAGCGGACGTCCTGCTCAGACTCCGCGTGCTGCGCGACGAATTTGTGGGGGTCGTCCTCCCATACGGATCGCTTCTCGACGATCGCAACGCGCTGGTCGAGGTCGCGAATGCCCTCGACGTCCACGCACAGCCCGAACCGGTCGAGCAGCTGCGGTCGCAACTCGCCTTCTTCCGGGTTCATCGTTCCCACCAGGATGAAGCGCGACGGGTGCGACACGGACACCCCCTCGCGCTCGACCGTGTTCACGCCCATCGCGGCCGCGTCAAGAAGCACGTCGACGATGTGGTCGTCGAGCAGGTTCACCTCGTCCACGTAGAGGATGTTGCGGTTGGCCTCGGCGAGCACGCCCGGCTCGAACCGCCGCGAGCCTTCCTTCAACGCCGCCTCGAGGTCGATGGTCCCGACCACACGGTCCTCGGACGCGTTGATCGGCAGCTCGACCACGCGCATCCTGCGTGTCGCTACCGGCAATTTGCCCGACCTCGACCGCTCGCGGCAGTCGGCGCACCAGTCCTCGGGGTCGTCCGGGTGGCACCCGAAATGGCAACCTTCCACCACCTGCTGGTCCGGCAGCAATCGAGCCAGCGCCCTGACCGCCGTCGACTTGCCCGTGCCTTTCTCGCCGCGGATGAGCACGCCGCCGATCGAGGGGTTGATCGCGTTGAGCACCAACGCGAGCTTCATCTCGTCCTGGCCGACGATGGCCGTAAATGGATAGGAGTAGCGGTCTATTGCCATGGACTCTGCATGTTACCGACCGCCTCTGCCAAGTTCCCTCTCCACGGCCGAGGCGATCTCGTCCCGCGACAGGTCGTAAAGGCCGTAATAGCGTGCCCCCATGCGCTCGGCGAGGTCCGCGCACGCGTTGATCGCGTACGTCTGGTACATGGGCGCGACTCGCGCCAGGTGCTGCACCGAGGGCAGGTGGCTGTAGTCGCGCGCGGAGTCGATGACCAGCGCATCGATGTGCTCGGCGTCGATCATTCCCGCGACCTTCTGCGCCTCGACGAGCGGCTCTTCCTTGAACATCGAGATGTTGCCGCGGCCGTCGCTGATCAGAACCAGCAGCGGCCGGATGGTGGGGTCCCGAAGCAGCTCGGTCTTGACGACCTTGTAGCCCGCCATGAGCCCATGCGTCAGCGGCGTGGTGCCCCCGACCGACAGCTTTTCCAGCCGCCGCCGGGCGAGGGACACGCTGGACGTCGGCCGCAGCACGACTTCGGCCGTACGGTTCTTGAAGATCACGACCGCCACGCGGTCACGGCGCACATAAGCGTCCTGGAGCAGCGACAGGATCGCGCCCTTGGTCGCCGCCATCCGCTGCTCGGCATCCATCGAGGCCGACGCGTCGACCACGAAAACGATCAGGTTTCCGATCTTGCGTTCGCGCACCTTCTGGCGCAGGTCGTCACGTTCGAGCTTGAGCCGTTCGCCAGGCTGCCGGCCGCGGTCCTTCTGCATGGGGGCCGCCGCGCGTACGGTGGCATCGATCGCCAGGTCGTTGACCTTTGCCTTCGGCTCAGCCCGCACGTAACGGCCGCGCCGGTCGGGGGTCTGGCTGGCGGATCTCTTGCCTCCCTGCTTGCGCACGCGGCGCTGGCGCGGCAGGTCGATTCGGCGGAGGTTGAAGGTCTCGGTCGCGTCCGGCGCGGACTCGTGCGCGCTCGAGCCGCCGGTCGTCACGCCCTGGTCGCTGCCGGCGGACTGCTGGCCGCCGTCCGACGCGCTCGCGCTTTCCTCGGCGGTCGCTTCAGCCGGGGACTCGCTGTCGGACGCCTGCTGGTCGCCCGCCTCACTGTCGGCCGGCTGAGATCCTTCCTGGTCCTCACCAGTCTCCGGCGACTGGTTCTCGTCTTGATCGCGCCTGATCGGCTGCCGGGCCCGGTGCGCAAGCGCCAGCGTGGCGGCGTCGTAGATGTCCTCGCGCGTCGGTGAAGCATGGCGCCGATAGGCGGCAAGGGCTCGGGCGGCATGGTCGATGACGACGTCCGCGCGGTGGCCGAGGACGTCGGCTTCCACACAGATGGACGAGATCAGCCGGGCGTGGCCCGGCCGGATCCGGACGTCCTTCACCGCCGCGATCGCCTCCGCCAGCGCGCGCGAGAGGTTGTGGTCCGCCGCGGCGAACTCATTGGCGAACTCGTGGTCGCCGAGCCTGAAGGCGCCGTCTCGCTCGGCGATCAGCACACGCTCGTCCGGGTCGAGGATGCCCTCGACGTCGACGCACAGCCCGAAGCGGTCGAGTAGCTGCGGGCGGAGCTCACCCTCTTCCGGATTCATGGTGCCGACGAGGATGAACCGCGACGGGTGCGAGAACGACACCCCCTCCCGCTCCACGACGTTGACCCCCATTGCGGCGGCATCCAGGAGCACGTCCACGATGTGGTCGTCCAGGAGGTTGACCTCGTCGACATACAGGATGTTGCGGTTCGCCTCGGCCAGCACGCCCGGCTCGAAGCGCCTCGCCCCGGCGCGCAGCGCGGCCTCGATGTCGATCGTGCCCACGACGCGGTCCTCGGACGCGTTGATGGGAAGCTCGACGACGCGCATTCGGCGTTTGTGCGAGGGCAGGACGCCTGCCGCCTGGAAGCGGCTCCGGCAGTCGGCGCACAACGCCTCGCGGTCGTCGGGATCGCATCCGAAATGACAGCCCTCGACCACGTTGTGCTCCGGCAGCAGCCGCGCCAGCGCCCTCACCGCCGTTGACTTGCCCGTGCCCTTCTCCCCGCGGATGAGCACACCCCCGATGGTGGGTACGACGGCGTTGAGGATGAGGGCCAGCTTCATCGAGTCCTGGCCCACGATCGCCGTGAAGGGGAAGACGTGACGGTCGAGCGCGATGCTCACACGTCAAGGATAGGTGGGGTTAGCCAGTGCTCCTCAGGTCGGGAGCAGGGACTTCACGAGCTCTCGCTCCTGCACCAGCTCATCGGTGGACTTCTTGATGCGGTCCTTGGCGTCGTTGTCGAGCTCCAGCCCGGTGACCACCTCCCAGTTCCTGCCGTCCGACCTGACCGGGAACCCGAACTGAAGTCCTTCAGGGATTCCGTATTCCCCATGGCTGACCACGGCCAGCGAGTGCCAGTCGCCCCACGGGGTGGGATTCCAGATGCTGTTGACGGAGTCGAGCACCGCGTTGGCGGCGGAGGCCGCCGACGATGAGCCGCGGGCCTCGATCACCGCGGCGCCGCGCTTCTGCACCGTCTCGATGAACTTGCCCTTGAGCCACCCGTGGTCGCTGATCACGTCGAACGCCGGCAGGCCGGCGATCTTGGCGTTGCGGGCGTCGGGGAACTGCGTGGTGGAGTGATTGCCCCAGACCGCCACGTTGGAGATGACCTGGACCGGGAGTCGTGCTTTCCTGGCCAGAAGCGTCCTGGCGCGGTTCTCGTCGAGTCGCATCATCGCGAACCAGCGTTCGGGCACGATCTCGGGAGCGTTCGAGCGAGCGATCAAGCAGTTGGTGTTGCACGGGTTGCCCACGACCAGGATCCGGACGTCTCCGGCCGCCGAGGCTGCGATCGCCTTGCCCTGCGGCCCGAAGATCCCGGCGTTGACGTTCAACAGATCGCTGCGCTCCATGCCGGCCTTGCGGGGCACGGCGCCCACGAGCAAGACCCAGGAAGCGCCGTCGAATGCCTTCTCGGGCTTGGACGTCAGCAAGGTGTCGTGGAGCAGCGGAAAAGCGCAGTCGTCCAGCTCCATCGCGACACCTTCCAGCGCCTTCATGGCGGGCTCGATCTCGAGCAGCTGCAGGACGATCGGCTGGTCCGGCCCGAGCAGGTCGCCCGCTGCGATGCGGAAGAGCAGCGAGTAACCGATCTGCCCGGCCGCCCCCGTGACCGCGACGCGGACGGGGGGTCGCGCTCCGTCGGTGCTGGGCATCATGGCCGGATCATGCTATCTAAAGCCCTCGCCTTCGGGTTCGAATAAATCGTCCTCGGCCAGGCGACGGGCGAAACAGAGGAACCCCGTGTGGGCGACCATTCGGTGGGAGGGGCGCATGCTCCGCCCGCGCACGGTCCAGCCGCGTTGCAGCACCTCGAACGCCTCGAGCATCCCGAACCCCCTCACCTCGCGCAGGCAATCGAAGAACCGCTGCACCTGGCTCACGTTCGGGCAGTGGGCGAAGATGATCCCGCCGGGCCGCAGCGCCGCTTTGGCCCCACCGACAGCCTGCCAGGGCTCCGGTAGGTCGAGCATGACCCGGTCCAGGTCGCGCTCCTCGACGCCGGCGTACACGTCGCCGAGCTTGAGGTCGAGGTTCGGCGGCAGGCCGCCGAGCGTTTCGCTGATGCCTCTTTTTGCGGCCTCGAGGAAATCCTCTCGCTGCTCGTATGAGACAACCAGGCCGTCGGACCCCACCGCCCGCAGCAATGCGAGCGTCAGGGCTCCTGTCCCCGTCCCCGCTTCCAGCACGCGGGCGCCGGGATGGATGTCCGCGCCGACCAGGATCGCGCCGAGGTCCTTCGGGTAGATCGGCTGGGCTTGCCGCCGGCGGCCGGTGACCTGCTCGGCGAAGGTCGGCCGAACGGCCAGCAGGCGCGCGCCCAGCTGGGTCGTGACCACGATGCCCTCCGGCCGGCCGATGAGCTCGTCATGGGCGATGACGCCCGAGTGAAGCGAGTGTCGCTCGCCCGCTTGGAGTCGAACCCGGTGGCGGCGGCCGACCTTGTCGATGAGGACGATCAGCTCACCTTCTGCCAGCGACCTGAGCGTGCTCACGCCCCTCTCTCCGACCCCTCTCCCCGAAGGGGAGAGGGAACTAGTGCTCTCAATCGGGCTTGTGGGCGCGGATCAAGCAGTGCCAGTAGGCATGGAAGAGCTTGCCCTCCCTGCGCTCCGGGTGCAGCTGGTCACGCGCCTGGCCCTCGGCCGACTCGATGACCGCCGCCAGCTCGGCCGCAAGCTCGGGCCGCACCGCCATGGTCCGCATCCACTCCTCGTAGTCCCAGTCCAGCTCTCGCGCGCGCGCCATCTCGACCTCGAACCCGGCCGCCTCGAGATGCTCGCCCCATTCCTCCAACGTCAGGGAGCGCACGTGCGAGGGATCGCGGCGCAGCTCGACCTCGTGCAGCACGTCGCGCGCCGGCGCCGGGGGCGCGCAATCGACGAACGCGGCGTCACGGCCGGGCCTCAAGACGCGGAATGCCTCGCGCACAAATGCATCGAAGTGTGGGAAATGGTGCGGCGCGGCCCGCACCACGTAAAGATCGAATGTTTCATCGGGAAAGGGCAGCATGGAGGCGTCGCCGAGCACCCAGTCGGCGTTTTCAATTCCACGTTCCTTGGTGATCCGCCGCGCCACATCGAGCATCTCGCGAGTGAGGTCGAGGCCGACCACGCGCCGCACATGTGGCGCGAGGGCGAGCGCGGTGTTGCCGGTGCCGGTGGCGACATCGAGGACGAGGTCACCCCTGAGTGGTTTCGCGAGGTCGATGACCTCCTGCAGACGATCCGCCGAGGCGTGGAAGGTCGAACGCGAGTAGTTCGCGGCGACGGGCCCAAAGCTCGCCCTGGGATCGTCTGGCACAGCGTGAGTCTAGTGGTGTGTCTGGGAATGAATGTATTTCCAGGAAGCACCACTATTTAGGCGGCGGTTGCTGCGCGTGGCGACGCGAGCGAATGAATGCCACCAACGCGACCACGGCGATGACCACAACCGTCGCCTCGCCAAACAGGAGCAGGTTTGAACGTATCGACCTTTCAATGCCTCTACCAAACACGAAGCCCAACACGAGAAACACACCAGCCCATGCAGCGCTCGAGACCGCCACGCTGATCGCGAAAATTCGGTACGGAAGCTCGAGGATGCCTGCCACAACGGTCAACGGCACGCGAAACCCTGGAATGTGGCGGCCGAAGATCAGGGCCCATGGGCCATAGCGACGGAACCAGTGCTCCGCACTGTCGACTCGCTCTGGTGTGATGTGAAGGAATCTGGCCAGGCGGTGTTCGATCAAACGCCTGCCGAAGCGGCGCGACAGGAGGTAAAGGTTCGTCGCGCCCAGGGTGACCGCGAGGACGAAACCCAGCCACGCTGCGCACAGGATCGGAACGTCGTGCGGCAGGCGGCTGCCGACATATAGAAGGAAGACGTCCCCAGGGATGAACAGGGGAATGCCGGTTTCCTCGATGTAGATCAGCGCAAACCCGCCGAGATAGCCGTACGCCTTCAGCAACGCGCTTACGGAGGCGTCCGCGTCGACTACCTCTCCCGACACGTCGTGCTCGATGAGAAGACCGATCCCCACGATCACGGCGACGAGAAGCACCACGCCTCCGGCTATGTGCCAGTTCGTGGGGAGGCCACTGCCCGCTCTCGGCTCTCTGACGTCGCTCAAGGACGAAAGTAGTCAAACACGAGCTTCGCCCCGATGACGATCAGCGCGAGCCCGGCCACGGGCTTCAGCCACTCGATGCGCTCGATGAGGCTCGATCCGATCACCGTGAAGAGCAGCAGGCAGCAAGCCGCCAGCAGCACGCCACCCGCAAGCACAGGCAGGCGATATGACGTGGGCACGCCACTCGCCACGGACGAGATCGCAAGCGCGTTGTCGAGCTGCAGCGCCACATCTGTGAGGGCGACCAGAAGGATCGAAACCAGGATGCTCTTCGTCACGATTACCTCCACTCGAAAACATTCCGAGTAGAGGTCTTGCCGCGGACGACGGTCCGCTGCGGTCCCGGGCGTTGCCGCCGTCTTGACGGGGCCGGCGAGAGTGGCTACTCCCCCCTACGTGTCGTCACGAGTATACGGTCCGCATTCCCGGCTCCGTTCCGCGGCTTGCGGCTATCGTTCGCATGTGGCACGAGCGACGGCGAGATGGTCCGGGCACAAGGTCAAGTTCGAAATCGAATCGGAGTCCGCCCACTCGGTCAGCGTCGACGACGCGCCGGTCTTCGGCGACGACGAGGCGATGCGCCCCACCGAGATGCTCATGGCGGCGCTGGGCAGCTGCACCGGCATCAACGCCGTCCTGCTGCTCAAGAAGTTCAAGCAGCCGCTCAAGTCGCTTGCGGTCGAGGTCGAGGGCGAGCAGGAGAAGGAGTGGCCGCGAGCATTCAAGAAGATCGAGATCACCTTCGTGCTGGGCTGGGACGGCAAGTACGACAAGGACAAGGTCGACCAGGCGATCGACCTGGCCTGCAACCGCTACTGCCCGATCCACGCCACGCTGACGCACGGCACCAAGGTCGAGCACCGTCGTAAAGACGCCCACTAACGCCGGGCCGAGCGGCATTTCTCAAGGCCCCTATAGAATTAAGGCCGTTCCCAAAAGCCCCAACACCTGAGGCCGCTTCGGAAACTTGCTCGAGAGCTACGTCCCGCTTCTCATCTTCGTACTGATCGTCCTCGGACTTCTTGGAGCGCTGGTCACCCTGAGCTTCGTGCTCGGCCCCTCGCGACCCTCGCGGCGCAAGATGGCTCCTTACGAGTCCGGGATCATTCCCGACACCCCCGCGCACCGTCGTGTCTCGGTGCGCTTCTACCTGACGGCGATGCTGTTCATCATCTTCGACGTCGAGGCGATCTTCTTCTACCCGTGGGCCGTGCTCCTGCGCCAGCTCAAGTGGTTCGGGCTCATCGAGATGGCGGTGTTCATGGCCATCCTGGGCATCGCCCTCGCCCACATCTGGCGAAAAGGAGGGCTGGATTGGGAGTAGAGGAGCTCGTCGCGTCGCTCGGCGACAACATCCTCACGACTTCCTTGGGGAAGGTCATCGGGTGGGGTCGTGGCAACTCGGTGTGGCCTGCTCAGTTCGGACTCGCCTGCTGCGCCATCGAGATGATCGCGACCGCAACCGCGGGCGTGGACATCGCTCGCTTCGGCTCCGAGGCGTTCCGCGCCTCTCCGCGACAGTCGGACCTGATGATCGTGTCAGGCCGCGTGTCGCAGAAGATGGCGCCCATCTTGCGCACGGTCTACGACCAGATGCCGGAGCCGAAATGGGTCATCTCGATGGGGGCGTGCGCTTCCACGGGGGGCGTGTTCAACAACTACGCCTTGCTCCAGGGTGTCGACAAGATCGTGCCCGTGGACGTCTACATCCCCGGCTGTCCTCCACGGCCAGAGGACCTTCTGAACGCGCTGATGATCCTGCAGGAGCGGATCAAGGCCCAGGGGATCGTCGTCCAGCCGTGATCGCGGACGATCTTGTGATCGAAAAAGGGGTCACGGCTCGCGACCAGTGGGTGACCGTGCCCGCCGAACGCATCCGCGAGGTGCTGAACGCGCTCAAGTCGGATGGATACCGGTTGCTCGTCTTTCTGACCTGCATCGACCATCTGATCGACACGTCTCGCGAGTTCCCGGCGCGCTTCGAGATCGTCTACCAGCTCCGCGACCTCGACCGGCCGGCCGAGATCCGGGTGCGCACGTTCTTGAGCGGGGATTCGCCGCGGATCGACAGCGTGCACGACATCTTTCCGCCCGCCAACTGGGAGGAACGCGAGACGTACGACATGTTCGGCGTCGTCTTCACGAACCACCCCGGCCTGACCCGAATCCTGATGCCAGATGACTGGGTGGGCCACCCGCTGCGCCGCGACTATCCGGTGGGCGGCGAGGTCGTGGAGTTCTCGGAAGAGCACCAGACCTGGCAGACGGCTCCGGACGAAGCATGATCGACAGTCCCGGCGTCACCGTTACAAGGACGGGCGAGCACGGCGCGTTCGGCGGCGAGCTGCTCACTGTCAACTTCGGACCGCATCACCCTTCGACGCACGGCGTGCTCCGCCTGATCGTTGACCTCGATGGCGAGCAGATCAAGCGCATCCAGCCGGTCATCGGCTACCTGCACACCGGAATCGAAAAACAGATGGAGGCGCTGCGCTGGCAGCAGGGCGTGGTCGTCACCGACCGCCACGACTATCTCTCCCCACCGATCAACAACCTCGCCTATGCGCTCGCGGTCGAGAAGCTGATGGGCGTCGAGGTCCCACCTCGCGCTCAAGCGCTCCGGGTGATCATGTCCGAGCTCACGCGCCTGTCGTCACACCTGGTGTGGATGGGCACGAGCGGTCTCGAGCTGGGCGCGATGTCCATGCTCATGTACTGCTTTCGAGAGCGCGAGCAGATCATGGATCTCAACGAGGAGATCTCCGGATTCCGGATGCACACCTCATATATCCGGCCCGGCGGCGTGTTCGCCGACTCGACGCCCAGATTTCTCGAAATGCTCGACAAGTTCGTCCGTCAGATGCCCGGGCACATCGACGAGTACGAGGACCTGCTCACTATGAACCCGATCTGGCGCGCGCGCACCATCGGCATCGGACGTCTTCCTGCCGAGGACGCGAAGGTGCTCGGCGCGACCGGCCCCATGCTTCGTGGGTCCGGCGTGGCCTGGGATCTACGCAAGTCGATGCCGTACTCAGGCTACGAGAGCTACGACTTCGAGGTCGCGGTCTCGAACGACTGCGACTGCTACGGTCGGTACCTGGTGCGCATCAAAGAGATGCGCGAGGCGGTGAAGATACTGCAGCAGGCATTGAATCGCCTTCCCGACGGACCGATCAATGTCGACGACCGCAAGATGCTGCCACCGCCGCGAGAAGAGCTCGAGACTTCGATGGAGGCGGTCATCCATCACTTCAAGCTCTTCACGGAGGGCTATACGGTGCCGGCCGGCGACGCCTATGTCGCCGTGGAGTCGGGCCGCGGCGAGAACGGCTGCTACATCGTGAGCGACGGCACGCACAAGCCGCGGCGCGTGAAGTTCCGCTCGGCGTCGTTCGTCAACCTGCAGGCGCTGGAGCGGATGGCGCTCAACCACATGGTCGCCGACATGATCGCGATCATCGGCACCGCCGACACGGTTCTGGGTGACTGCGACCGATGAGCACACTGTCGGAGCACGTGCTCGAGGAGATTCGCGAGCTGCCGGCGAAATACCCGCAGCCTCGCTCGGCGGTGATGCCCGCGCTCGACCTCGCGCAGGAGGAGGCCGGCTACCTCACGGCCGAGGCCATGAGCGAGGTCGCGGCCGCGCTGAAGCTCGACCCCGGCTACGTCGAGGGCGTGGCGACGTTCTACACGCTGTTCCACCTGCAGCCGATCGGCAAGCACCGCTTCTACGTCTGCACCAACCTCAGCTGCACGCTTCGCGGGGCGAACGACATCGTCGAGCACGTCAAGGGCGCCATCGGGGTCCATGAGGCGGGCGAGCTTTCGAAGGACGGGCTCTTCTCGTACGAGGAGGTCGAGTGCCTGGGCGCGTGCGAGTACGCGCCGGTGATGCGGCTCGACCACCGCTACGAGAAGGACCTGACCAATCAAAAGATCGATTCGCTGATCGCTCAACGACGCAATCCCATTCCCTCTCCCCCTCGGGGAGAGGGTCAGGGAGAGGGGCGTAAGCCCGCAGCCCCGCCTCGCCGAAGGACCAAGAAGAGTGGCTGAGCAGAGGGGGACTGTCGGCGGTCCGGTGCTGACCGAGTGGTTCGCGACCAAAGACTTGCACAAGCTCGACGTCTATGAATCCCTCGGCGGCTACTCGGCCGCGCGCAAGGTCTTCAAGGAGATGACCGCCGCGCAGGTCATCGACGAGGTCAAGGGCTCGGGCTTGCGGGGCCGAGGAGGGGCGGACTTCCCCACCGCGACCAAATGGTCCTTCGTGCCCAAAGACCATCCGGGTCCGAAATACATTGTCGTCAACGCCGACGAATCGGAGCCGGGCAGCGCCAAGGACCGCTACCTGATGGAGAACTCGCCTCATATGCTCGTTGAAGGCGCGATGATCGCCTCGTTCGCCATCGGCGGCCACCAGGCGTGGATCTACATCCGCGGCGAGTACGACCTTCCATACGAGATGCTCCGCGACGCGATCGCCGAGGCGCATGCGAAGGGCTACCTCGGCGAGCATCCATTCGGCACCGATTACCCGATGGACGTGCGCCTGTATCGCGGCCATGGCGCATACATCTGCGGCGAGGAGACGGCGCTGCTCGAATCCCTCGAAGGCAAGCGCGCACAGCCGCGTTCTCGACCCCCGTTCCCGGCTGTGAAGGGCGCGTGGGGCATGCCGACCGCGGTCAACAACGTCGAGACGCTGTCGACCGTGCCCTGGATCATCCGGCACGGCGGCGCGGAGTACGCCAAGCGAGGCACCGAGAAGGCCAAGGGCACCCGCATGGTCACGGTCAGCGGCGACGTCCAGAAGCCCGGCAACTACGAGATCGAGATCGGAGTTACCTACCGGCACGTCATCGAAGAGCTGGCGGGCGGCCCTTACCCCGGTCGCACGATTAAGGTGTTCTGGCCTGGCGGCTCGTCGGCCAAGGTGCTTCCCGGCTCGATGCTCGACACCTCCACCGACCTCGACGGCCTGAAGGCCCTCGGCACCATGGGCGGTTCGGGCGGGATCATCGTGATGGACGACTCACATTGCGTCGTCAAGGCGGCGGCGCGGCTGCTGCGCTTCTACGCCTTTGAGTCATGCGGCAAGTGCACGCCCTGCCGCGTCGGCGGCAACTGGGCGGTCCGCACCTATGAGCGCATCCTCGCGGGCGAGGGCTCCCAGATCGAGCTCGGCATCCTCGAACGCGTGTCCGACGGCCTGCAGAACGGCCGCTGTCTGTGCGGGTTGGGCGACGCGGCGGGCTGGGTGATCGAATCGACCATGCGCCACTTCCACGACGAATACGAGGAGCACAGCCTGCACAACGTCTGCTCCGTGGAGGCCGCGCTCGTCAATGCCTGACGTCAACGTCACGATCGACGGCCACAAGCTCGCGGTGCCGGCGGGCACGCTGGTCGTCGAGGCGGCCAAGCTCGTTGGGATCGAGATCCCCGTCTTCTGCTACCACCACAAGCTCGATCCGGTGGGCGCGTGCCGGCTGTGCCTGGTCGATTTCTCGCCCGGCCCGCCCCGCCCGCAGACCGCCTGCACGACGCCGGTGATGGAAGGGATGGTCGTGCGCACGCAGAGCGCCATGGCGGTGCAGGCGCGCGCCGACATCCTGGAGTTCGAGCTGGTAAATCACCCGCTCGACTGCCCGGTTTGCGACAAGGGCGGCGAATGTCCGCTCCAGGACTTCACGTTCCGCCATGGATATCCGACCAGCCGCATCGACGGCCCGCGGCTGCATTTCAAGAAGCCGATCCCGCTGTCGGAGAACATCGCCCTCGACCGCGAGCGCTGCGTCCTTTGCTACCGCTGCACCCGCTACTACGACGAGATCGCCTGGGAGCAGGAGCTGACGGTCGGCCAGCGCGGCGTGCAGTCTTACATCACCAGCCAGTTCGACCAGCCGCTGCAATCGATTTTCAGCGGCAACATCATCGACCTGTGCCCGGTCGGCGCCCTCACCTCACGGGTATGGCGCTTCGAGTCGCGCCCGTGGGACATGGCCCACACCGAAAGCATCTGCTCCAAATGCGCGGTCGGCTGCAACGTTACGCTGTGGCAGCGACGCGGACAGCTGGTGCGCGTTACCTCGCGCGAGAACGACGACATCGACGAGGGGTGGATCTGCGACCGGGGCCGCTTCGACTACACCGACGTCAACGACCCCGCTCGGCTGCGCACGCCCCGCATCGGCGGCGTCAAGGCCACATGGACGGATGCGCTCACAGCAGTCGCGAAGGGGATCAAGGGCAAAGGGCCGAAGCTGGGCATCTCCCTGCCAAAGGACATCACCAACGAGGAGGCGTTCCTCTTCCGGCGGCTTCTCGACGGACCGCTGCGCGGCGCCAAGGTGAAGATGCATGGGCGCACCGCTCTGCCGGCGCCGATGGGTACCGGGCTCCACATCAAGGACCTCGACGACGCTCGCGTGATCGTGGTCGTCGCGTCGGACACCGAGGACGACGTGCCGATCGTCAACCTGCGCATCAAGAAGGCGATATCGAAGCGCGGGGCGAAGCTGATCGTCATCCACCCCGACGGTGTGGACCTTGATCGCGACCCGCGCACGGTGCACATCCGCAACGCGGCCGGCGCCGCCGCGGGCGCAGTCCGCAAGCTCGCGTCGCACGACATTCTGAAGTCGCCAGGCGGACCGGTGGCAATCCTCTATGGGGACGGCCATGGGAGCGAGGATATGGCCGACCTGGCCAGGTCGTGCGCCGAGCTCGCCGAAAAGGTCGGCGGCAAGCTCATGCCGCTCTATCGGGCCACCAACGAGCGCGGCGCGCTGGCCGCCGGCGTCGCGGGCTGGGACTCGCTCGACGGCGTCACCGCCTTGCTCAGCTGGGGCCCGCCGCCCACGGCGGGGATCCCGTCGAGCGTCAAGTTCCTGGCCTCCTGGGACCACCTAATGCGGCCCGCGAACGAAAAAGCCAACGTCACACTGCCGGCAACCACGTTTGCCCAGCGGCAGGGCAGCTACACGAACCTGGAAGGCACCGTGCAGTTCCTGCGGCCCCCGATCGATGTGGACCCCCCGCTCAAGGAGTCGTGGGAGGTGCTCACCGAGCTGGGTGTCGCCCTCGGGATGAGTCTCGACTACGCCGGCATCTTCGCGATCCAGCGCGAGGCGGCCGCGGCGATCCCTACGCTGGCGGCGCTGGCCCAGCCGCCGACGCCTGAGCCCGCGCCCGAGCCGGTCCTGATCGGACCCGCACACCCGTGAACGACCTGTACGCCAATCCCGTCGGCCACTGGGTGGTGGTGGTCGTGGCGATCACCGCTTTGCTCTTCGTCGTGCTCACCGCGACCGCGTACACGGTGTGGTTCGAGCGTGTCGCCCTCGGGCGCATCCAGCGCCGTCCCGGCCCGAACCGCGTCGGCCCGTTCGGGCTGATGCAGCTCGCGGCGGACGGGATCAAGCTCGCATTCAAAGAAAGCTTCGTCCCCGCCAAGACCGAGCACGTCCTGTTCGTCGTGGCGCCCTGCATAGCGGTGGCCGCCGCGTTCCTGTCCTGGGCCGTGATCCCGATCGGCCTCTGGTACAACGTGACCTACTGGATCGCCGACATCAACATCGGCATCCTCCTCGTATTCGCGTTCAGCTCGCTCAACGTGTACGCGATCGTCCTGGGCGGCTATGCGTCCAACAACAAGTACTCGCTGCTCGGCGGCTTGCGGTCGGCCGCCCAGCTGATCAGCTACGAGATGGCTCTCGGGCTCTCGCTCGTGCCCACGTTCATGATCGTCGGCTCGCTGCGGCTGCGGGACATCGTCGACTACACGGTTACCTGGGGTCCGTATCACGGACCGATCCCCCTCATCCTCCTGACGCCGATCGGCTTCGTCATCTACATCATCGCCGCGGTCGCTGAGACGAACCGCGCTCCTTTCGACCTGCCCGAAGCCGAGCAGGAGCTCATCGGCGGATTTCTCACCGAGTACTCTGGCCTGAAGTTCGTCATGTACTACCTGGCCGAATACGTGAACATGATCACGGTCTCGGCGCTGGCGGCCCTGCTGTTCTTCGGCGGCTGGTACCTGTGGTTCGTGCCGCCGGTGCTCGCCTTCCTGCTCAAGGTCGTGCTCCTGCTCTTCCTATACATTTGGCTGCGCGGCACGTTCCCCAGGCTTCGCTACGACATGCTGATGCGCCTGGGCTGGAAGGTTTTGCTGCCGCTGGCGATCGTCAACGTGATCGTCACCGGGGTGATCCTGGTGGCGACGCAGGGGTAGTTGATGTCAGACGAGGAACAGCAGGCTGATGAAACGGCGGGCAGGCCCGACCACCCGACGCCCCTGAGGGGACCGGACGAAGGCGTCCCACCGCACCCGCCGGGCAAGCGGTCGGGCGTCGCCGCCGACATTGGCGCGCTGGCCACCGGGTTGAAGACGACCCTGGGCGAGTTCTTCTCGCCGGTGGTCACGACGATGTACCCCGAGGACAAGACGCCGCGCTCAGAGCGCTACCGCGGCCGGCACTATCTCCGGCGCTACGAGAACGGGCTCGAGCGATGCATCGGCTGCGAGCTGTGTGCCGCTGCCTGCCCGGTGGGCTGCATCCTGGTCATTGCCGCGGAGAACTCCGACGACAACCGCGTCTCGCCCGGCGAGCGCTATGCGAAGACCTACGAGATCAACATGCTGCGGTGCATCTTCTGTGGCTACTGCGAGGATGCGTGCCCGGTGCAGGCGATCGTGCTGGGTCCCGAGTACGAGCTGTCCGACACCAGCCGCGAGAAGTTCATCTACACCAAGGAGAAGCTGCTCGAGCCGCTGCCGCCTGATGTCCAGGCGCGGCTTCAGGCCAAGTCCAAGGAAGCGATTTAGCCTTGGCGATCGCGATCTTCTTCGTCGCTGCCGCCCTGGCCGTGGCGGGAGGCATCGGCGTGATCACGTTCCGCCAGCCGATCCGCAGCGTGCTCAGCCTCGTGGTCGTGATGATCGCCCTCTCGATCCTGTTCCTGCTCCTGAGCGCGCAGTTCATCTTCGTGGCGCAGGTGATCGTCTACGCGGGAGCGGTCATGGTCCTGTTCCTCTTCGTGATTGCGCTCCTGGGTCCGGCCAAAGAGATCGCGAAAGGCCGCCTCCGGTTCCAGACCTGGCTGTCGGCGCTGTTCGTGCTCGCGTTGTTCGGCCTCATCTGGGCGATGCTGCAAGGAGTCCAGTACCGGCAGCCGGAGCAGACCGACCTCAGCACCTTCGGCACCGTGCAGTCGATCGGAATCGGCCTGTTCACCAAGTACCTCTATCCATTCGAGCTGACCTCGATCCTCTTGCTGGTCGCGGCGATCGGCGCCATCTACCTCAGCCGCCGTGAAGGCGACGACCGGTGAGCACTTTCGACGCCGGCGGCTCGCAGCTCGACACGTCCTGGTTCCTGCTGCTCGCCGCGGTGCTGTTCATCCTGGGCACGATCGGCGTGCTCATCCGGCGCAACCCTCTGGTGATCCTCATCTGCATCGAGCTCATGCTCAACGCGGCCAACCTGACGCTGGTCGCATTCTCGCGCCAGCTTCAGAATCTCGAAGGGCAGCTCTTCGCACTCATGTCGATGACTGTCGCCGCGGCTGAGGCGGTGGTCGGCCTGGCGATCCTCGTCGACATCTTCCGGCACCGCGACGTCGAGGACGTCGACGACCTCAGCGAGCTGAAGGGATGAACACCAGCCAGCTGGCGCTGCTGATCCTGATCTTCCCCGCCGCCGGCGCGATCCTGCTCTCGGGCCGGGGCTGGAGGCTGCCGCGCATCGTGACCAAGATCGTGGGCCCAGGCGCCGTCTGGGCCTCTTTCGTGGTGACGCTCACGCTCTTCTTCAACAGCGCTTCGGGCGACTTCACGTACTGGACGTGGATCCAGAGCGGCGACTTCAACGTGCCTTTCAACCTGCTGGTCGACAACCTGTCGATCTTCATGTGTCTGGTCATCACCGGGGTCGGCGGTCTAATCGTCACGTACGCGGTCGGGTACATGGCGCCTGAGGACGACCCCAGCTACGCCCGCTTCTTTACCTACATGGACATCTTCGTGTTCTCGATGCTGCTGCTCGTCCTCTCTGGCAACTTCATCTTCCTGATCGTCGGCTGGGCGCTGGTCGGCCTCAGCTCGTACTTCCTGATCGGCTTCTGGTACCACCGCCGCTCCGCGGTGCTCGCGGCGCGCAAGGCATTCGTGATGAACGTCATCGGCGACGTCGGCATGATCCTGGGCACCTTCGTCGTCTTCGTGAGCTACCACGCGACCACTTATCGAGCCGTGTTCAAAGCGCTCCCAGCCAACGACACCTCGAGTCTCGAACTTGCAGCCTTTCTACTTCTCGTCGGCGCGGTCGCGAAGTCCGCCCAGATCCCGCTCCACACCTGGCTCCCCGACGCGATGGAAGGCCCGACCCCGGTCAGCGCCCTGATCCACGCCGCGACCATGGTCACGGCCGGGGTCTACCTGGTCGGGCGCATGCATCCCATTTACGACGTCGCCGTCTACGCGCACGCCGCGGTCGCGATCGTCGGCGCGGTCACCGCCCTCTTCGCTGCCACGATCGCCATCGTCCAGACCGACATCAAGCGCGTGCTCGCGTACTCGACCATGAGCCAGATCGGATACATGTTCCTGGCAGTCGGCATCGGCGCCTACTCGGCCGGCTTCTTCCACCTCCTCTCCCACGCTTTCTTCAAGGCCCTCCTGTTCATGGCCGCGGGCAACGTCATCCACGCGATGCACGACGAGCAGGACATGCGGAAATACGGCGGACTGCTCAAGCAGCTCCCGCGCACGTCGTGGTCGTTCCTCATCGGGTCGCTGTCGCTCGTGGGCGTGATTCCTTTTGTCGGCTTCTTCTCAAAAGAGCAGATCCTCGGCGCCGCCTTCTCGAAACCTGACGATTCGTTGGCGCTCGCGGTGTGGGTTTTCGGCTTCATCACCGCTCTGATCACCGGCTTCTACACCGGGCGCATGTGGTGGATGTCGTTCGCGGGCAGGCCCTCGCCGGAGCGCGCCGTCGAGCACCCGCACGAGGCGCCGCCGGTGATGCTGATCCCGGTCGTCATCCTCGCTGTCCTCGCCACCATCGGCGGCTTCATCCAGACCCGCGCGCTCGGCTTCGGGCCGCACCTGGTCGACGACTTCCTGACGGTGAAGGCCGCCGTCGGCACGCAGTCATGGGAGGGCGGGGCATCCGAGGTCATTGCGACGTTCGCGACCATGCTCCTGGCGGCGCTGCTCTTCCTCGGCGCGTACCGCATCTACATCCAGCACGCCTGGAAGCCGTGGAGCGCCATCGTCCCGTGGGCGCAGCGCCTGCTCGAGCGCAAGTACTACTTCGACGAGCTCTACGACGCCATCTTCATCCGGACCATGGACGGGCTCGCATTGGGCGGGCTGCGCTACGTGGAAGAGCCATTGATCGACGGGGCCGTCGTCGGCGCCGGCGAGCTGGCCGAGGCCGGCGCCCACAGCCTCAGCCTCACGCAGACCGGCTACTTCCGCAATTACGTGCTGGTATTCGTGGCGGGGGCGGTTGTGGTGGGGATCCTCGTCCTGGTGAGGGTCGGCTCATGACACTCACCGCCATCTGGCTGCTGCCGCTGGTCGGGGGCATCCTGATCGCGTTCATCCCGCCGCGCTTCGCGAAATGGTTGGGGGTCGTGGTGGCGCTGGTCACCCTCGGGATTGCCGGTGGGGTCGCGCTGGCATTCGCGCCCGGCTATCACGGCTACCAGTTCACCGAGCAGGTGCCGTGGATCCCACAGCTGCACGTCTTCTACCACCTCGGCGTGGACGGAATCAGCATCTGGTTGGTCGTCCTCAACGCGCTGCTCACCGTGATCGCGGTGCTGGCGACGCCGCTGACCATGCGCAACGTGAACCGCTTCATCGGCCTGATGCTCGCCATGTCCGCGGGGATGGCGGGCGTGTTCCTGGCCGTCGACCTCGTCCTCTTCTATGTGTTCTGGGAGGCGATGCTCATCCCCGCCTACTTCCTGCTGTGGCTTTTCGGCGAGGGCGAGAGGCCGGCGCGGGCCGCGATCAAGTTCGTCCTCTTCACCCTCGCCGGCTCCCTGTTGATGCTGGTCGGCGTCATCGGCGAGTACGTGTTCACCGGCCAGCAGACGTTCGACCTGGCGAAGCTGGCCACCATCGCCCCCTCGGCGAACATCCAGTTCGGGCTCTTCTTCGTCTTCGCGCTGGCGTTCGCGATCAAGACTCCCCTCTTCCCTCTCCACTCCTGGCTCCCGAGCGCCTACCTGGCCGCCCCGACGCCGATGCTGGTGACCTTCGCCGGCGTGATGGGCAAGGCCGGCGCTTATGGCTTTCTCCGGATCGCCGTCCCGCTGTTTCCCAACCCGGTGGGCTGGTGGGACTGGCGATGGGTGATGCCGGCCCTCGCCGTGGCGGCGATCATCTGGGGGGCGCTGATGGCGATCGCCCAGCGCGACATGAAGCTGCTTGTCGCCTACTCGAGCGTGAGCCACATGGGCTTCATCGTCCTGGGCATCTTTGCCTACAACGTGCAGGGCCAGCAGGGCGCGATCCTGCAGATGGTCAACCACGGAATCATCATCCCGGCGCTCTTCCTCTTCGTCGCCTGGATCGCCGACCGCACCGGCACTCGCGACCGCTCCGCGTTGGCGGGTCTCGCGCCGCGCATGCCTGTGATGGCGGGCGTCTTCACCATCGTCGTCCTGGCCGCGCTCGGGCTTCCAGGCCTCAACAGCTTTGTCGGCGAGTTCATGACCTTGCTCGGCGCCTGGGAGCGAGCCCCCGTGCTGGCCGCGATCGGTGCAGTCGGCCTGGTTCTGGCGCCCGTCTACATGCTTCGCATGTTCCAGGGCGCCATGTACGGCGAGCCCGTCGGTCCGCGACCGTCAGGGGATATCCAGGCCGGCCAGCTGGCGCTGGTGACGCCGTTGATCGTCCTCATGTTCGCCATCGGCCTGTACCCATACGCGCTCACGCAGCTGATGACCTCGGTCGCGCAGGCAGGCCTGTACAGGTGACGCTCGCTGCTGCGCTGCCCACCTACGGCTGGTCGCAGGCGCTCGCCGACCTGGGGCAGATCTCCCCCATCGCGACCCTCGTCGGCTTCATGCTGTTCGCGATCGTCGCCGACCTCGTCCTGCCGCGCCAGCGGCGGAGCGGGGTCGTGGCCATGATCGCGGTCACCGGCCTGGCCTACTCGCTCGGCACAGCCGTGTATCGGTGGCTGTACACGCAGGGTGGCCCCGCGTACTCGGGCATGGCCACAGGTGACAGCTTCGCGCTGTTCTTCGACGTCCTCTTCGCCAGCCTCGGGATCCTGACCGTCGCCATCTCGCATTCCTACCTGCAGAAGCGCGGGATGCGCGAAGGCGAGTTCCACATCCTGATGCTCGGCTCGATCATCGGCATGATGGTGCTCGCGTCGGCCACGTCGCTGGTCACCGTCTTCCTCGGGCTCGAGCTGCTGTCGATCGCCCTCTACATCGCCAGCGGCTTCGCGCGGGACGACGACCGTTCGCAGGAGGCGGCCGCGAAATACCTCCTCGTGGGCGGGTTCGCGAGCGCGTTCGTGCTGTATGGGATGGCGCTGGTTTACGGCGCCGCGGGCACGACGCTGATCCCTGACATCGCCAAGCAGGTGGCGGGCACGGCGGCGAGCAATCCACTTCTGACCCTCGGCATCGTGCTCATGGGCGTCGGGTTCGCATTCAAGGTCTCCGCCGCGCCCTTCCACATGTGGACGCCGGACGTTTACCAGGGAGCGCCGATCCCGGTCACGGCGTTCATGTCGGTCGGAACCAAGGCCGCCGCGTTTGCCATGATCGTGCGCGTCTTCGCGGGCGGGCTCCCCCACCTCGCGCCCGAGTGGCAGGCGCTGCTGGCCTTCGTCGCCGCGACCAGCATGGTGGTCGGCAACCTCATGGCCATCACGCAATCGAGCCTCAAGCGGCTGCTTGCGTACTCCGGAATCGCCCAGGCCGGCTACGTCCTCATCGGCGTCATCGCCGGCGGCAAGATCGGGCTGGCCGCAGTCCTCTACTACCTGTTCGTCTATATGTTCATGAACTTCGGCGCCTTCGCGGTCGTCACGCTGCTTGCCGGTCCGGACGGGGATCGTGATCGCCTCTCCGACCTCAACGGCCTGTATCGGCGCAACTGGCCGATGGCAGTGCTCATGACGATCTTCATGCTCTCGCTGGCGGGATTCCCGCCCACAGTCGGCTTTTTCGGCAAGCTTTTTCTCTTCACCGCCGGCGTGAGCGCCGGGTACACGTGGCTGGTGGTGCTGGCGCTGATCATGAGCGTGGTCTCCGTCTACTACTACGTCCGAGTCCTCGTCCCGGTGTGGTCGACGACCGCCCGCGCCGAACCGCTGCGAGCCTCGCCCAGCAGCACTCTGGCGATCGCTTTGAGCGGCGTGCTGTCGGTGGCGCTGGGCCTGTACCCGACCACCCTCCTGATCGCCGCCCAGTTCGGGGCTCTTCCTTACGGTGGGCCCTAGGCGTGGCGCTCAAGGACACACTTCGACACCTGATGCAGGCCGGCCGGGAGAAGGAAGCCTCGGATCTCCTCCCGCATGTGGACGACTCTCCGCCTTCGCAGCCTGGGCGCTGGACCGCCAAAGACAACCTCGCCCACCTCTCGGCTTGGCGTCACACGGCCGCGGCCGAGCTCGAAGCGGTACGAACCGGAAGCCCGGCACCTGCCTCCGTGTCAGTGGACATCAATGAGAACAACGCGAAGGTTTACGAGGCGACGCGCAACCAGCGGGCTGCGGCTGTCCTGGCTGAGGCGAGCCGGTCGTGGGCAACGCTCGCTGCCGCGGTCGAATCCTGCGCTGAAGAGGACCTGCTCAAGCCGCGGATTCGCAGGCCGGAGCAGGCCGCGTGGCAGGTCATCCCCGGCAACACGTTCTTCCACATCGCTGAGCATTTGGCCTACTGGCACTCAGAGCGCGGCGAGGATGCGGCGGCCGAAGCAGCAGCCGTGTGGGCGCACGACCTTGCCTTCGCGAGCTTCCCTGACGACCGGCAACGCGGGACAGCCGACTACAACCTCGGCTGCTTCTACGCCGTGCGAGGCCGCGCGGAGCAAGCGATCCCTTTGCTCCGGAGCGGGATCGAGATGAACCCAAACCTCCGAGAGTGGGCCAAGACCGACGCGGACCTCGATTCGATTCGCTCCACGCCGGAGCTCGTCCGGCTGTTGGCCTGAGCGCCCTCAGGTCGGGATCGGCGAGCCCTTTGCAAATGGACGAGGGTAGGGACCGGGCGTGAAGCTCTCGAACGCGGGCGGCGATTTGAGGAAGCCCCCGACTGTCTGGTAGGAGTCGCCCAGGGCCAGGGCTCCGTCGTTGAGAGTTCCCGGCGCGAGCGCGGGGCCGCCCCAGCTGCCGGTATCGAGTCTCGCCAGCATCGCCTCGATCGCCATGATCGTTTCGGCCGCTGAGAAAGCGCAGTGCCCGGCGCGGTGGACGAACAGCTGTCGCAGCAGGTCTTGCTTGCCGGCCGCCCGCACCGCATCGCCGTAGGCGGTCTCGTCCTGCGGCACCACGAGGCCATCGCCGATCGTGTGCATCGTGAGCACCGGCACGCTCAGGTTGCCGTCGAAGCTCACGAACCGATCGAGATAGGCGGCGGCGTTGGGGTCGGCTTTGATCCGTGTGCCGGAGTTGAGCGCGCGAAGATCCGCCGCGAGGTCGAGCCCTGCCGCGGCATAGAGCGCGGTCACCTCCGCGCCGCTGGATGAGATGGCCAGCTGGTGGGCATAGTCGACGCCCGCGTTCCACGACGGGTTGCCGCCCGCCCTTTGCTCCAGCTCAGCACGGTACTGGAACTCGAATGCGAAGTCGACCTGCGACTCCCAGCGTGCTTGCGCCGCCTCTTGCCCGGCGTAGTCGGTGTTCGCGGGCTGCGGGGCCGTCGGGTCGAACCATCCGGGCAGGTCGCCTAGCGCGGCGATCAGGGCGATTCGGGCTTGGCCCGCGAGCGTTGGCGCCGCCTGGTTGTAGAAGTTCCTCGCGACCTGCAGGTTGGTGTCTGGATTTGTGATGTTGACCAGCTGCAGTGATGGCGGTCCTTGCCCGAGGAGCGTCTTGAAGGCGTATGCGGCGTCGAGACCCGTGTTCCAGGTCGCCACACCGCCTGCCAGCACGCCGCAAAGCGGGATGGCCCCGGAGAAGCGGTCGGGGTAGGTCTGGACCAGGCCGGCGGTGATGATCCCACCGAGCGATCCGCCCCAGGCGATCACGCGCTTCGGTTTGGAAAAGCGCCGGCCGAAAAGATCGAGCAGGGCGATCTGGTCCTTGAATGCGTCCTCGATCGCCCATCCCGTCGAGCTGTACGACGAGCCCGCGATGGCATAGCCGTGGTCTAGCAGCCACGACGAGATGAGAGGCGCGGGCGAATCGGTCGCCAGGTTGATCCGCCCGGGGGCGACGTACCCGTGGCTGTAGAGGAAGAGCGTCCCGTTCCAAGTCTCGGGAACCTCGATGCGGTACTTGGCGGCGCCGATGCTGCCTGACAGCGGCGTAGTGCTCGGCGATGGGCTCGGTTTCGGAGTGGGCGCCATCACGACGCCCGGGGGTGACGACGAGCTGCACGCGGTGAGCAGGACGGCTGCGGTAAGGACCAGGGCACGCCTCAATGGAAACCTCAAATGTTCGACCGGGACTGCCCGCCGTCCACGGCGATGCACGCACCGTTGAGGAGGCTCGCCTGCTGCGAGCAGACGAACGCGACCACGTTGGCCACCTCCTCCACCACGCCAAATCGCCCGAGCGGCATCTCAGCGCGTACGAACTCGTCGATCCCTACCGGGTCCGCTTGCTGCCGCCGATACCAGCCGCCGCCCTCCCACAGGATCGAACCCGGAGCGACGCAGTTTACGGTCACACCCTGCGCGGCCACCTCCCGAGCGAGTGAGGTGGTGAAGCTGATCTCGGCGGCCTTGGCGGCGTTGTAGGCGGGAGCCCCTCCTGACTCGCGCCCATAGACGGACGCGATGACGACCACGCGGCCCCAGCCGCGCTCGACCATGCCCGGCAGCACGAGCTGCGTCATGCGCGCGCTGACTCCGAGGTTGCCGGCGAATGCGGATTCGAACTCGGCCGGCCCGGTGTCCGCCCACGAGCTGCCGGCACGCACGCCGAGGTTGTTGATGAGGATGTCCACCGGCCCGAGCACGTGCTCGGTTTCGCTGACCGCACGCCGGCAGCCGGCCTTCGTGAGCAGGTCCGCGACCACGCCGAGGCCGCCCAATAACTGCGCGGTGCGCTTGACGTCGACCTCCGTGCGCGCGGCAACCGCCACCTTCGCGCCTTCCGCGGCAAGCGCGAGCGCGATGCCGAGGCCGATGCCCTTCGTGCCGGCCGTGACCAGCGCGACCTTGCCGCCGATGCCGAAATCCATCCGAGCATCCTAGTCAACCCCCTCCCCCCATCTGGGGGGAGGGTCGGGGAGAGGGGTTTGGGCTTCTATAGACTTGGGCCCATCGCCATTCCGTTCCTGCCCTCGGGCACGCTCAACCTCGAAGGCCCGCCGGTCACGCCGCGACCCTCCGCGACCGTGCTGCTCGTGCGGGGCAAGAAACCGTGGGAGCTACTGCTCATGCGGCGCCCAGGCGGCGCAGATTTCGCGCCGGGCGCCTACGTGTTTCCGGGCGGCGTCGTGCACAACGAAGATTCACAGTGGGAAGACTCGATTGCCGCGGCGGCCGTGCGTGAGCTGTTCGAGGAAGTCGGCATCTTGCTCGCGCGTCGCGGCCGTCGCTTCGCGCGAGACACAGACTGCGATCGCGTCCGCACCCTGGTCGCCGGCGGCAGCTCGTTCGCGCAGGCGCTGCGGTCCACTGCATTGCAGCCGGCCCTCGACCGGCTCGTCCTGCTGACGCGATGGGTGACGCCTGCGCTGTTGAGCCGTCGTTACGATGCGCGGTTCTATATCGCCCGATTGCCTGCCGCCCAGACGGTGCATTCGCAGGCGGACGAGGTCACGGACTGGCTCTGGATCACGCCCGAGCGCGCACTTCGCGAGCCGGAGATCACGCTCGTCTACGCGACGCGGAAGGTGCTCGAGTCTGTGGCCGCCGATGAGGATTCGAACGCCCTCTTCACTCGTGTTCGCCGGTCGAAGAACGTGCCGATCGTCGAGCCGCGGATGGTGCAGAACGAGTCAGGTTGGGAGATCGTGCACTAAGGCCAGAGGTCGCGCCAGCGGTCGTAGTGGATGACCTCAACGCCACCCTGCCTCAGGACGTCAAGCCCGGCCGGGTCCCGATACGCCTCGCGATAGTAGACGCGCGCGACGTTGGTGTTGATGATCATCTTGGCGCACATCACACAGGGCGAGGCGCTGACGAACATCACCTTGCCGGGGAGCTGGGCGCCCGCTTTGATGAGAGCGTTCTGCTCGGAGTGAATGCAGTTGTGCACCACTGTCATCTGACATACGTACGAATGGTCCTCATCTACTTCGATGTTGTGAACCGGCACGTCGACGCTGACTGATTTGACAACGCTGACCGCTGCCCAGACAAACGCGCCTTCGTGCAGGTCCCAGGTCAACCGATCCCGCTTTATCCAAATGATGTCGTCATATTGATTCCTGACATCCGGGCGACCGTCGTATTTGGCCGCGTTCTTGGGAAAGAGGCGGGTGTCGTACTCGACTCCGAATACCTTCCCGTCACCAATCAGAATGAGATCCGGACGAACCGTGTGATCGATGACGATGGCCCGAAATCCCTGAGCCTCAAATCGGTCTTTTAGGCCCACTAGCTCCTGATAGACCTTTCGTGTTGTGTCTTTCTGAAGAAGTTGCTGACTGATCGCCGAGCGGGACGGGTCGTAGGTGTGAATACCCCGCATCGGGTTTCGCTCATACATGCGCCTGCTGTGCCGCCTTCGCATTGCAACTGATTTCGAACTCTCGGTGAAGCATTGCGGACACATCCGTCTGTAATAGGGAATCGGCTTCCCGCAGGTAGCGCACTCCTTCGCGAGGACCGCAACCTCGTCACCGACCTGGATGTCACCGGCTTTGATCCAGCCGATCTCATTGGAACGTCGCACGAGGAATGGGTGCTCTGGCGTCGCCGTCTTGCGCCGCTGCAAGTTGGAGGAATCACGTCGCGTTTCCAAAAAGAGGTGGACCATCTCGCCAGAATGCTGGTGCTGGAAGACCTTCGTAACCGCCCGGTACCGATTCCTGTGCGTGAGGACTCGGTCTCCAACCTTGATTCTCTCGATACGAATTTGGCCGCGATCCGTCGTAACGAGGGAACCCGCTGCAAAGCAGCCGCAGTTTCCCGGCTGGTCGGAGTCGCAGCGGTTGGGCAGGCCGCGGGCGTTGCCGTTGTAGCCGATGCCCAGGACCTGGGTCAGGTCGCCGGTGGTGATGACGCTCCCGACCTGCAGGCGGGCGCACGTCGACCGCTTGGCGAGCTCCTCGGCCATGCGCATGTACACCTCTTCGAGGGGGATGCGGTCGGGCACCTGCTCGGGCTGGTGGATGGGTTCTTCGACTGCCATTTTCATGAGGTTAACACCCTTGTCTATACCCACTTGGCGGACTACAATGCCCCACATGTCGGTGTTCGAACTGTTGTTCGCGCTCCTCCTGGTATGTGTGCTCACCGGAGTGGCCGCCGTGGCGGTCCTCGCCTGGAGCCTGGTCCGGCGGGCCGACGGCCAGGCCGTCGCGGTCGCCGAGCTGCGCCGGCGCCTGGAGACGGGCGGCCTCACGCAGGAGTCACATGCCTCGGAGATGCGAGACCGGCTCGCCCAAACACAATCGGTCGTGGAGCGCCTTGGTTCGGCGCTGGTCGCGCGCCAGTCGATCGAGGACGAAGCCCGCTCCAGCCTCAAGCGGCTGGAAAGCGTGATCGCCGGGAGCTCCACTCGCGGAGCGGCGGGCGAGAACATCCTCGAGGAGGTCTTGAGGCACCTTCCGCCCGAGATGCTGCAACGCAACGTCTGGGTCGGCGGCAAGGTCGTGGAGCTCGCCCTGCAGCTGCCGGGCGGCAAGCTCCTCCCGATCGACTCGAAATGGGTGTCGAGCGGCGCCCTCGAGCAGCTCGCCGAGCCGGGGCTGGACGCACAGCGTCGCGCCCAGCTGACGACCCAGGTCGAACGGGAGGTCGAGCGGCGCGTGCGCGAGGTGAGCCAGTACATCGACCCGGCCTCGACCTCGACGTTCGCCCTGGCGGTCATCCCCGACGCCGCGTACGACGTTTGCCGCGGCGCCATCGTGGGCGCCCACCGCCGGCACGTGATGGTCGTCGGGTACGCCATGGCGCTGCCTTACCTGCTCACGCTGTACCAGCTGCACCTGCAGTTCGCACGCACTGTCGACATGGAGAAGCTGCAGTCCGCCCTCATCGACGTCGAACGGCACCTCGACACGCTGGAAGCGATCCTCGACAACAAGCTGCAAAGGGCGCTGACGATGCTCCAGAACACGTACTCGGAGGGCAAGCAGGTGTCGGCCCGGATCCGGTCCTCCGCCCAGAGCGTCCAGACGGCCGAAACCAGCCCTTCCGAGGTTTCCACAGAGCCCCTCAGCCTCGCCCTTCTCGACTCCGCTCAGTAGGCCGGTTTTGCCCGGTTTCCCACAGTCAATCCGCATCCTGTGCCCAAGCCCTCCTCAGGGATATGCACAGGTAATCCACCCATATGTGGTGCCTGCGTCCCTATCGACACCAAATATCTTGTGTTTGGGGCTTGACAAGCCTAAAACCGCCTCGTATATTCAGCGGCGTTACATCGAGGCCCTGGGGCATAAGTGGCGGGCATGCTCCGGGGCCTCTTGCATCCCCGGACGAACAAGTTCAACAACCCACTCCACGTCGCACCAAATCAGCGCTTTGAAGCTCCGGCAACGGGGATGATTTAAGGAGGCGTTTTCTAGAAATGGCCAAGAACGCAGCTGACCTCGCCCACGCCACCCGCAAGAACGGGAATCACAAGAACGGCGCCGCCAAGCCAGGGCTTCGGTTCGGGCGCTACTTCACACCCGCGGGCAGCCATGCGTACGACCTGATCGAGTGGGAACGCCGCACCGCGGCCATCATCGGCGAGAAGGGCCAGGTCATCTTCGAGCAGAAGGACGTCGAGGTCCCGCGGTCGTGGTCGCAGCTGGCCATCAACGTCGTGGCCCAGAAGTACTTCCGCGGCGGCCAGGGCACCCCCGAGCGCGAGACCAGTGTCCGCCAGCTGATCGACCGCGTGGTCGAAACCCTGGCCAGGTGGGGTCGCGAAGGCAACTACTTCGCCGGCGACGAGGACGCCGAGAACTGGGCCGAGGAGCTGCGCTACCTCCTGGTCACCCAGCATGCCTCCTTCAACAGCCCGGTCTGGTTCAACCTCGGCGTGCCCGGCCGCTCCCAGCAGGGCTCCGCGTGCTTCATCAACTCGGTGCAGGACTCGATGGAGTCGATCCTCGAGCTGGTCAAGACCGAAGGCATGCTGTTCAAGTTCGGCAGCGGCACCGGCACCAACCTGTCCGTGCTGCGATCCTCGAAGGAGCAGCTCTCTGGCGGCGGCACCGCCTCCGGGCCGGTTTCGTTCATGAAGGGTTACGACTCGTTCGCGGGCTCGATCAAGTCCGGCGGCACGACTCGGCGGGCGGCGAAGATGGTCATCCTCAACGCCGACCACCCCGACATCCTCGATTTCATCCGCTCCAAGGCTGATGAAGAGAAGAAGGCCTGGGCGCTCATCGAGGCCGGCTACAACGTTGGCTTCAACGTCCCCGGCGGCGCCTACGACTCGGTCCAGTTCCAGAACGCCAACCACTCCGTCCGCGTCACCGACGAGTTCATGCAGGACGTCGCGGACGACAAGCCCTGGACGACGAAGGCGGTCGTCGGCGGCCGGGTCATCGACACCTATAAGGCACGGGACCTCTGGAAGGAGATCGCCGAGGCGGCCTGGGTGTGCGGAGACCCCGGTCTGCAGTTCGACACCACCATCCAGGACTGGAACGTCGTCCCGAACACCGGCCGCATCAACGCCACCAACCCGTGCTCGGAGTTCGTGTTCCTCGACGACACCGCCTGCAACCTCCTGTCGCTGAACCTCATGAAGTTCCAGACTGAGGGCGGAACCTTCGACGTCGACCGGTTCCGCCGCGCTGTGGACATCTGCTTCACAGGCCAGGAGATCATCGTTTCCAACGCCTCCTACCCCACTCCCGCGATCGGCGCGAACTCGGAGGCGCTGCGCCCGCTCGGCCTCGGCTACGCCAACCTCGGCGCCCTGCTCATGTCGATGGGCCTGGCGTACGACTCCGATGAAGGTCGGCGCTTCGCCGGCGCCATCACTGCGATCATGACCGGCCGCGGGTTCGCGCAGTCGGCGCGCATGGCCCAGGTCAAGGGGCCTTTCACCGAGTTAGCCAAGAACCGGGAGCCGATGCTCCGCGTCATGGAGAAGCACCGCCAGGCGGCGCACCAGCTCAGCACCTCACCGGAATCGGCGGACGTGGTCGATGCGGCTCGAGCCACGTGGGACGAAGCCGTCAAGCTCGGCCGGCTGCACGGTTACCGCAACGCGCAGGCGACTGTGCTCGCCCCCACCGGCACCATCGGCTTGATGATGGATTGCGACACGACGGGCATCGAGCCCGACCTGGCGTTGGTGAAGTACAAGAAGCTCGTCGGGGGCGGCCTGCTCAAGATCGTCAACGGCACGGTGCCGGCCGCACTACGCAAGCTGGGGTATGACAGCAAAGAGGTCAAGGACATCGTCGAGTACATCGACGAGAACGACACCATCGAAGGCGCCCCGCAGCTGTTGGAGGAACACCTGAAGGTCTTCGACTGCGCGTTCAAGCCGGTCAAGGGCATGCGTTCGATCGCGCCGATGGGGCACGTGCGGATGATGGCCGCGGTCCAGCCGTTCATCTCAGGCTCGATGTCCAAAACAGTGAACCTCCCCACCGAGGCCACCGTCGAAGACATCCAGCAGACCTACATGGAGTCCTGGAAGCTCGGCCTCAAATGTATCGCCATCTACCGCGACGGCTGCAAGCGCTCACAGCCGCTCTCGACCTCGCTCGACAAGGAGAAGAAGAAGGCGGCACCGGACCAGGTCGAGTACCGCGCGATGCGGCGCAAGCTGCCCGACGAGCGCAAGGCCGTCACGCACAAATTCGACATCCAGGGCCATGAGGGCTACCTGACGGTCGGCATGTTCGAGGACGGCCAGCCCGGCGAGCTGTTCGTGACCATGGCCAAGGAAGGCTCGACCATCTCCGGCCTCATGGACGCGTTTGCCACCCAGACGTCTTACGCGCTGCAGTTCGGCGTGCCGCTGAAGTTCATGGTCGACAAGTTCAGCCACATGCGGTTCGAGCCCTCGGGGTTCACCAAGAACCAGGAGATCCCGATCGCCAAGTCGATCGTGGACTACATCTTCCGGTGGATGGCCAGCCACTTCATGTCGGTCGAAGACCAGGACGAGGCTGGCGTGGTTCGCCGCGACGCACCGGTGGCGCCGCAAGCATCTGCTCCTGGATCCACCGCCGAGACCATGCCGTCAAACGAGCTGAAGGTGATCGCGACGGCCGCGAACGGCATCCAGAAGATCGCTTTCATCAACACGGACGCGCCGGCGTGCCCGGATTGTGGCGCGATCACCGTCCGGTCAGGCTCGTGCTACAAGTGCCTGAACTGCGGAGCGACGACCGGCTGCAGCTGACGTTCGCCGATATCAGCGTCGAATAGCGCCCCGGACGGCCGACAGCGATTGGCGTTGCCGGCCGTCGGCGTCGAAGTTCTCAGGCGCGAGCCAGGCTTCGAATGCCGCGCGGATCACGGGCCACTCGCGGTCCAGGATCGAGAACCAGGCGCTGTCACGATTGCGGCCCTTGACGACCATGTGCTGCCGGAACACCCCCTCGAACGTGAAGCCGAAACGCTCTGCCGCGCGCCGCGACGGCTCGTTCAGCGCGTCGCACTTCCACTCGAGCCTTCGATACCCGAGGTCGTCGAACACATGCCTTGACATCAGGTAGATCGCCTCGGTCGCCTGGCGCGTGCGCTGGAGCGCGGGAGCAAACCAGATGTGGCCGATCTCGATCACGCCATGTTCAGGAGCCATACGTAAGAAGCTAGCCATGCCTTGCGGTGAGCCCGACTCGTGGTCAACGATCGCGAAGAAGAGCGGATCGCCAGAGGCGGCGCGCCCGTCAAGCCAGGCATTGAAGTCGTCGAGGTCGACGAAGGGACCGTACGGGAGGTGCCGGAACAGCACCTCTCCCGCGCCATCGCCGTGCGATGCCGCAAAGAGCGCCTGCGCGTGTCTGCCGGGGTCAAGCGGCTCCAGCTGTACCGTCTTGCCGACATGAGTCTTGCGCGGTGGCACACGCGCCGGCGTCCAGTCAAGGCTCATCTGCTGGATGATGTCGAATAAGTAATCATCGGCGGCTGTTTGTCTTCTGTATTGATTGGAGAAGATTAGGAGCATGAAGGCAGAAGTCGAGACTCAGACGGCTACAAGCGTCACGCCTCGGGAAAGCGCCCCGCGCCCAGTCGCTGCGGGAACGAGGATCGGACACGTCCATCTCAAGACCGCGGATATCGATCGCGTCCACCACTTCTATGTCGAGATCCTCGGGTTTGACGTGATCTTTCGCATGAAGGACGCCCTGTTCCTGTCCGCCGGCGGCTATCACCATCACCTGGGCTTCAACACCTGGGAGTCGAAGGGCGGGTCTCCCCCACCCCCCGGCACCACAGGGCTGTACCACGTTGCGATCCTCTACCCGACCCGAGCCGCTCTTGGTGACGCCCTGCGGCGTCTCGCGGAGGCGGGCTGGCCGCTGGACGGCGTCAACGACCACGGCACCCACGAGGCCCTCTACCTCCGAGATCCCGACGGCAACGGCCTCGAGCTGGCATGGGACCGCCCCGAGGACCAGTGGCCCAAGGACAAAGATGGCCACCTCTCCTTCAGCGGCAACCGACTCGATCTGGAGGGCCTGCTGAAAGAAGGGCTGGCGGCTGAGACCAACGCCGAATAACGCTCCTGCGGAGCGGCTACTTGGTTCCCGTCACGCCGCCGTCGATGATCAGGCCTGACGCCATGACGAACTTCGATTCGTCGGACGCCAGGTACAGGGCAGCCGACGCCACATCCTCAGGCCGGCCCAGGTCGCTCGTCAGCTGGCGCTTGCGGATCGACGCGTAGCCCTCCTCGGGATCCTTGTAGGACTCCTTGAGGTAGCGCTCGACAAAGGGCGTGAGGATGGTGCCGGGCAGTAGCGCGTTGACGCGAATGCCATGCTGCGCCAGGTCGACCTGCATCGACTTGGTCATCGATAGGACAGCGCCTTTGGAGGCTGCGTAGGACACGCGCCGGGCGAGGCCGATCTCGGCGATGCAGGACGACATGTTGATGATCGAGCCGGACCTCTGCTTGATCATGTAGGGCACGACCGCCCGGCTGGTCAGGTAGACGCCGCGAACGTTCACCCTCATCACGCGATCGAACAGGTCGGGCTCCGTCTCGATCACGTCCCCGACTCCGCTGATCCCGGCGTTGTTGAAGAGCACGTCGATGCGCTTGAAACGCTTGGCGACCCTGGCCGCGAGGGCGACTGTGTCCTGCTCGTCGGTGACGTCCACGTGCTCGGCGACCGCCTCGCCGCCGTTCTTCCGAATGCCCGCCACAGTGGCCTTGGCGCCTCGATCGTCCACGTCTGCGACTACGACGCGCGCTCCTTCGGCGGCGAACAGGCGCGCGGTCGCCTGGCCGATGCCCGAGCCCGCGCCCGTGATGATGCAGACCTTGTCCTGCAGCCGCTCACGGCTCACGACACGTGCCGTCGAACTGGATTGTTGAGCGTCCCGATGCCGTCGATCCGGATGGTGACATCGTCGTGCTCCTGAAGGCTGAAGCCGGACGGCGGGACTATGCCCGTGCCGGTGAGGAGAATACATCCTGCGTCGAAATGCTGGTCGCGGCCCAGGTAGGAGACAAGTTCAGCAATCGGTCGCCGCATAGCGGATGTTGTCGTTTCGGACCGATAGACGACACCGGCGTTTCGGCGTATCTCGAGCTCGATCTTCCGATCCAGCGGAGAGAAGTCCCAGGCCAGCGCAACCGCGGGTCCGAGCGCGCAGCACCCATCGAACACCTTCGCCTGCGGCAAATACAGCGGGTTCTCGCCCTCGATGCTTCGTGAGCTCACGTCGTTGCCGATCGTGTAGCCCACCACCTCGAGACGGCTGTTGCAGAGGACGGCAAGCTCTGGCTCGGGGACATCCCAGGTGGAATCAGAGCGTGTGAACACCGCCTGGCCCGGGCCGCTCGTCCGGCCGGCGGTGGCCTTGAAGAAGATCTCGGGTCGCCGCGCGGTATAGACCCGGTCATAAGGATCCGCGCTCACAGCCTCATCCGTTCGCGCTTCCAAACTGCGCTGATATGTCACGCCGGCAGCCCACACCTCCTGGCTTTGAATCGGCGCTTCGATGACAGCGTCCGCAGGCAACGACGCCGGCGGCCGATCCTCATCCAGAAGCCGGCGAAGCTCATCGAGCGACAGCCTGAGCAGAGCGTCGAGCGAGGTGCCGTCAGGAAGGCTGCTCAAGACGCCGTCGCGCTTAAGAAATATCCCGCCGCCCAGCCGGATCAGGTGCTGTCCTGCTGATGGCACCACCGACAGGATGCCCGACGCATAGGAATCCTCACCGGTCACGCGTTCCTCCACGCCGGGCCGGCCGGGTACTCGAACTCATGCAAGGACTCGGGACGCATCGTGATGCTGTAACCCGGAGCCTGCGGCGCCACGTATCGTCCGTCGCGGATTATCACCGGGTCGAGGAAGTGCTCGTGCAGATGCTCGACATACTCCAGCACCCGGTTCTCGAGCGATCCGCTGACAGCGATGTAGTCGAACAGCGACACATGCTGAACGTATTCGCAGAGCCCGACCCCACCTGCGTGCGGGCAAACCGGCACCCCGAACTTCGCCGCCATCAGGAGAACCGCGAGCACTTCGTTGAGCCCTCCGAGCCGGCAGGCGTCGATCTGGCAGAAACCGATTGCATTGGCCTGGAAAAGCTGCTTGAAGAGGACGCGATTCTGGCAGTGCTCGCCGGTGGCGACCTTGATTGGAGAGATGGCCCGCGCGATGGTTGCGTGACCCAGCACGTCGTCGGGACTCGTTGGCTCCTCGATCCAGTAAGGATCGAAATCGACGAGGTGCTCGAGATTGGCGATGGCCTCGCCCACGTCCCAGACCTGATTTGCGTCCATCATCAGCCGGCGGTCGGGCCCGATCTCTTCGCGGACTATGCGCGCGCGCCGGACGTCGTCGTCGATGTTCTGGCCGACTTTCATCTTCACGTGCGACCAGCCGTCGGCGACTGCTTGCCGGCACAGCATCCTCAGTTTTTCATCCGAGTACCCAATCCAACCCACGGACGTCGTATAAGCGGGAAAGCCTGACTGCAGCATCTCCGCCTCGCGATCGCCACGGGTTGGCGCCATGCGCTTGAGAATGGTGAGCGCCTCAGCGGGTGTGATTGCGTCGCTGATGTACCGGAAGTCGATACAGGAGACGAGCTGTTCGGGGCTCATGTCCACCAGCAGCTTCCACAAGGGCTTGCGCTCCACCTTCGCGTGGAGGTCCCAGACCGCGTTCACGAGGGCAGCCGATGCAAGATGGATTGCGCCTTTCTCCGGGCCGATCCAGCGCAGCTGGTGCTCGCCGGTGATCGCGCGCCAGAAGCCTCGCATGTCGGAGACGATGGATTCGAGCGTGCGCCCGATCACAATCGGGGCGAGAGCGTTGATCGCGGCGACGCAGATCTCCGTGCCGCGGCCGAGGGTGAAGGTGAGCCCATGACCTTCGAGGTGATTGCCGGCGTCGGTCCTCAGCACCACATATGCGGCTGAATAGTCGGGGGCGGTGTGCATGGCGTCGGAACCGTCCAGCGTGCGTGAGGTAGGGAACCGAATATCGCGGGCATCCACGCTGATAATGCGAGTCATCAGCCTTTGACCGCGCCGACCAGGAGGCCTCTGGCGATGAACCGTTCGAGCGCAATTGCCATCGCAATGACGGGCGTGATCATGATCAGGATGAGCACCGACATGTACCACCACTGCGGCCCGCGAGTGGCGTTCTGGGCGGCGACGGTCAACGGAAGGGTTTGAGCATTCGCGCTCGTGAGGAACAGCGCGATCAGGTACTCGTTCCACGCGAATACGAGGACGAACAGGAAGGTGGCGACGAGGCCGGGCACGGCCAGCGGAAGGACGATTGACCGAAAGATGCGGTACCTCGACGCGCCATCGATGGCCGCGCTCTCCTCGAGCTCGAGGGGGACGCTCTGGAAGTAGTCGCGCATGAGCCAGACGACGATCGGCAAATGCGCAGCGACGTAGCTGATGATGAGCGCAGCCCAGGTGTCGAGCAGGGACAACTGCTGAAAAAAGATGTAGATCGGGATCACCACCGCCACCGGCGGCAGCATTCGCTGAGAGATCATCCAGAAGGCGATGTCGTCGTTGCCAAGCGCTCTCTTGAAGCGCCGCGCGACAGTCTGCAAGAGCAGTAAGAACAGCGCGAACCCGCCCGGCAAGGCGAGCTGCCACGGCCCACCCGCGGCAATGACTGCAACCGCTGCCACGAGGCCTGCGACGAAGGAGGCAATGGCCGCGAAACGGACTCGGTAGTGCATGCGGACCAAGCCGTATGCGGCCATCGAGCCCAAGAGCAGGGTGATCGCGGTGCTGGTGAGCCCCACCACCACGGTATTGAGGTACGGCCGGAAGGTGTCCTCGCCCAGGTCGACAAAGATGTAGCGCCAGGACTCCAGAGTCGGCTTGAAATCTCGGAATGGAAAGTAGAACGGGCCGCCGTTGACGTCGAGCGGGGTCTTGAGCGAGGTGACCGCCAGCCAGTACAGCGGGAAAAGGACAACAACTGCCCAGGTGACCAAAAGCGCATACGAGAGGACCGTCACCGCAGGCGAGGGCCGGTTGATCGCGTAGGATCGGTGGCGGCGCGCTCGTGTGGCCGCCATGCCCTACGCCATTGCCGCCACGCGACGGCGGAAGAGATTGACGTAGGCGATGCCTACGAACGTCACGACGATCAGCAGCATGTAGGCGACGGCGGCGGATCCTCCGATGTCGAGCGCCCGCCAGATCGTATAGGCATGGAGGGTGAGCGACTCCGTTGCCGTTCCCGGCCCCCCGTTCGTGAGCACGTTAGGCAGGTCGACGATCTTGAAAGCCTCGATGAGCCGGATGAGCACGACCGTCGCGGTGGCGGGCAGTATCTGCGGAAATGTGATGGCCCAGAACATCTGCCAGCGGTTGGCTCCATCGACGACGGCGGCTTCGTTCAGCTCGACGGGCAAGCTCTCGATCGATGCGAGGAGGACGATGAATATGAACGGCGTCCACTGCCAGACATCGCCGATCATCACGGCCAACCGTGCCCCCCAAGGGTTGGTCACCCACGACACGTCGGTCAGCCCAAAATGGGCCCAGAGCGGATAGAGCGGCCCCTTGCTCGTGTCGGTGAGCATGCGGAACAGGTAGGCGACGCCGACAGGCGTGATCATCATCGGAAGGAGGAAGACCACCCGGAAGAGTCGGCGCCCTGGTAGGCGCTGCACGACCAGGAGCGCGAGACCAAGCGCAAGCAAGTACTGAACCGATACGTCGACGCTGACGTAGATGAGGGTGACCACGAGAGTTCCCGGCCGCCCGCTCGTCATGACCGTATCGACGACCAGCCACACGAGCGCGCCGGCGATGACGGCAGTGACCAGGCGCCCCACAAACCCGAGCACGCTGCGGCCAGGGCCGCGCAGGTAGCGGACGAGCAAGAAGGCGAAACCGCCATAGACGACGAACAGGACCGCCGCGGTGACAGGAGTCAGCGGCACCGTTACGCCGATGAAATGCGTGCGGTCGATCCCAACCACCAGCTTCGCGTAGTTGCCGAGCCCGACAAAGGTGAGGTGGATGCCGCCCTCTGAGAAGCTGAGGCGGGTGAGGGAGACGTACAGCGACGCCAGCAAGGGGAAGATCGAAAACGTCAGGATGACGAGCACCGCCGGCAGGATGAACACCGCCCCGGCGGAGCGGTCGAGACGCACGACGAGCAGACTCCACCTGGAGGAAGTCGTCATCGGGACCGCGCGCGTGGAGGCTTGGCCGCTCATGAGGAAAGAGACGTTTTCATAGGCTCCTGGCGGTGACCAGCGGGTTGGGCGGCGAGGCGGACGTCACCTCGCCGCCCGGGATTAACTACTTTGTGACGCTGAGACTCGATCTATAAGCCTCGAGCTGCGACGGCCTGCCGATCTCGTCGGTCTTGCTGTTCCACTGGTTGGTGATCTGAGCCATGGTTTGGCTGGCCGAAAGCTCGCCCGCCAGGAACTGAGCCAGCGCAGTATCGAGCGCCGTCTGCTGGTAGAAGGCCGTCTGCGGAATGCGAAGGTCCAGAACCATGTTCGGGCTCTGCAGGCTGGCCTGGATGGCGCCCAGGTAATTCTTCGCCGCCGTTTCGCTCATGCCGGAGCTCAACCACGGTCCGAGGTTGGTGAAGTGGGTCGTCCGGTACGGGTTGAATCCCGTCTTCCCGATGGTCACGTCGACGCTGGACTGCGCCGGCTGCGACATGTAGGACAGGAACGCAAACGCGGCGTCCTTGACCTTTGACGGCGCCGCCTTGTTGATCGCGCCCGACCAGCCGCCGAAGGCGGCGAACGGGGAGTGGTTCACGCCATTGGTCGCGTACGGGCAGATCGTCGCGTTGCAGTCCACCAGCTGGCCGGTGGTGCGATCTAGCACGCGCTTCGAGCCGGGCAGGATCACGGCTCCGACCTTGTCCTGGACCTTCGATTGCGTGGGGTCGACCGCCAGGGGCCCGATGTCACCCCAGTCGAGGGACAGCGCACAGCGACCGGTCACGAACAGGCCGCGGGAATCGCCGACGTCGTTGTTGAGCTGGTCCGGCGGTCCCAGCTTGGAGAGCTGCTTGTAGATGTCGAGTCCGGCCGCCGCGCCAGCGTTGTTCATGAGCGGCTGCATGTTGTCGGTGTTGAAGAAGGTGCCCTGCTTGGTGCCCTGGCTCTGCAGGAACGCGGCGGCTATGGAGATGTACATCCAGTACGACTGAGCGCTGCGCTTCATCGCCAGACAGGAGCCGTAGTCGGGCTTGCCGTCCCCGTTGAGATCCTTGCCCTGGAAGTGCTTGGCGATGCTGATGTAGTCGTCCCAGGTTGCGGGCGGCTGGAGGCCGTCTTTCTGCAGAAGATCGGTGCGGTAATACACCATCTGGAAGTCGCCGTCGAGCGGGACCGTGTAGACCTTGCCCTTGAAAGTCGCGCTGAAGTCGCGAAAGAAGGGCGCGATGTCGTTCCACTGAAGCGCCGAATCATTCTTGACGCGGTCGGTGAGGTCCTCGAGGTAGCCGGCCGGGACGTAGTCACCCATCCACTGGGGGTCGAAGACCGTGGCGTCATACGAGTTGGTCTTGGTCGCGAAGTCAGTAAGGAGCTTCTGGTAAAGATCGGAGAACGGAACCGTGATGATCTCGACCTTGGCGCCTGTGGCCTTTTCGAAATCGGGCGCGCGGCGCTGCAGGGGCTCCGCGATCTGGGGCCCGGTGAACGTGACCACGCGGATCGTGGTGCCGCTGAATTGGGCGTTCGACGTCGGGGTGCTCGAGTTGCAGGCCACCAGCAAGCCCACCATCAGGACCAGGGCTCTCGCCAGGTATCGGCTCATAACCTCAGTTCTCCTCCAAAAACCCGAAGATCCGGTCGCGCCAGACACCCGAGCCAAGGGGCCTGCTGCCACCGATTATTCGGATGTTTAACTCGTCATCAGGAATTTGTCAAGTTCCAAATTGCTCAAATCGGGTTTTTTGGAGCCTAGTCATCCGATGTCTGGGTCGAAGAGGGCCCGACGCGCGGACCTCGTTTGGAGATCATGCACCCACCCTGGCGTCGAGGCTGAACCGTTCGAGAACACGATGGAAAACTCCGCCAAGAATCGCTACCGGCACCAGAGAGATGACCAGGGCGGCAGCAGCGGTGGGCCAGTCGAGCTCACGCTCGAATGTGAAGAAATCCATCATCGCCACCGGGACCGTCTTGATCTCCCCGGACGTCAGCACCAATGGCACGAGCAGCAGATTCCATGCGAGCACGAAAAGTACGATTGCCGTCGCGGCGACAGCCGGCGCTGTCAGCGGCAGCACGACCTCGCCCAGCACCCGGAACAGCCCAGCCCCATCGAGCACAGCCGCTTCCTCCCACTCGGTGGACAACTGTCGAAGGGCACCGTGGAGGACGTAGACGGCGAGTGGCGTCATCACCGCCGCCTCGGTCAGCACGACGCCGGCGAAGGTGTCGGCCAGGTGAGCCCGGCGCATGAGATCGCTCAGCGGGATCACGTAAGCCATCGCCGGCAGGCTGGCAAGGACGAGAAAGCCCTCGGTCAGCAGCGACTTGCCGGCGAAGCGCGAGCGGGCAAGACCAAACGCCGCGAGGAAGGAACACAAGACGGCGAGCGCAGCGGCGCACGCTGCCGCAGCCGTGCTGGTGGCGAGCTCCTGCCAGAAGGAAGGCTCAGCGATGCCGACCTCGCGGAAATGATCGAAGGTGATGGGCCCCTTCCAGGACGGCGGCCTTGTGCTGTTGTCAGGCAGCGAACCGAATGAGGCCAGGACCGTCCACGTAAGCGGTAGGAGAAACGCGACAAGCGCCGCCGTCAGCAAGAGGATTCGAATGATGGCGTCGCGCCGGCGCCGCGCGCGAAGGGTCCTCATCTGCTTGCGGGTCGCCTGACCAGCCTTATGTAGACGACACCGACGCCAAACACGGCGGCCGCGATCAGCCATGCCGAGGCTGCTCCGGCCGGCCAGTTGTTGACACCAAAAGCCTGGTCGTAGCTGTAAAAGGCCGGCGTGACTGTGGCGCTTCCAGGCCCGCCTCCAGTCAGGATCAGGACGACGTCCAACGTTCCAAGCGACAGGCCGACCAGCAGCATCGTGATCGCGAGTAGAAGGGGTCGGAGCGATGGCAACGCAACGTCGTATACCTGCCGAATCCACGATGCTCCGTCGAGCGTCGCGTGCTCCCATAGCTCTTTGGGAACCGAGAGCAGTCCTGGCAGCAGCAGGAACGCAACAAACGGCGCCTCTCGCCAAACTTCGATCGCGACGATCGTCGGGAGTGCGAGCCGCGCGTCGCCGATCGGCGACGCGACGCTGGCTTGCCCGAGCCAGCCCGAGGCAAAGTCGAGAATGCTGTTGGCACCGACGAGCAGGAAGTGCCACATGACGCCGTTAGCGATGGGGCTGACCAGCCAGGGCAGCAGGAGGAGCAGGCGCCACAACCCACGGCCGCGAATCGGGCGGCGCAACAAGTACGCGAGACCGAAACCGATGACCAACTCCAGCGGCACGGCGAAGGCCACGAAGACGGCGATATTCCGGATCGCCACGCCAAACTGCGGATCTCGGATGACAGCCAGGTAGTTGCTCAGACCGGCGAAGTGAATGCTGGTCGAGAACGGCGAGTAGGTGCTGAAAGTCGCGAACAGGCCAAGCAGCGCGGGCAGGACCAGCCAGCCGCTGAGCAGCACTGCCAGCGGCGCAAACAGGACGAACCGATCGCGGTGGGTCAGTCTCAATCGTCTTGCTCCGCGGTTTATGCTAAAGCCCCGATGTTTGACGACAAAGGGAGAAGCAGCACGGCGCGCGTCGGCCATTCGTGGTCGATAACGTCCGACCTCTTGGCAGCGCTGCGGTCTTCTCTCACAATCCACGGCCAATGACCGATTTCCGCGGGGCACGCCGAACACGGCGCAACCCGAGCGTGACCGACGACGCTATCGACAAGATCCAGAAGCTGATCATCTCGGGCAGTTGGGGACCGGGCGACCGGTTGCCGAAGGAGAGCGAGCTGGCGGCCCAGCTTGGCCTGTCGCGCAACTCGCTTCGCGAGGCGGTGCGCGCGCTGTCGCAGCTGCGGGTGTTGGAGGTGAGGCAGGGCGATGGCACGTACGTCACCAGCCTCGAGCCCGAGTTGCTGCTGGAAAGCACCAGCTTCGTCAGCCACCTGTTGGTTGGCGAGTCGGCGGTGGAGCTGTTCGAGGTGCGCCGGTTGCTCGAGGGTGCGGCGGCGGCTCTCGCTGCGGCCCGCACCGATGCCGCAGGCAAGGAGGCGCTGAGGGCAACGCTCGTGCGAATGATCGAGGCCGAGACCATAGAAGAGTTGGTGGAAGCCGATATCGAATTTCATGCGGTCATGGCGCAGGCGACCGGCAACACCTTTCTCACGTCGCTGTTGGCGAGCCTTTCATCACGCACCCGGCGGGCTCGCATGTGGCGCGCCCGAGAGGTCGACAACGTGCTGGACGTGACTCGAGACGAGCACCGGCGGATATATGAGGCGATCGTCGCCGGCGATCCGGAACTGGCTCGGGCCGCCGCGATGGCTCACATCGCCAGCGGCGAGCGCTGGCTGCGTGCGCAGCTCGCGGCCACGTCCGCGGAGGCGTCGAAAACGGCCGCCGAGGTGGGCGTTTGAAAAAATCCAAACCCCCTCGGGGTCCCTCCCCTCCCCCGAGCCCAACCACGCCTGACGCGACCAACGTAACTCGGCTCCGCCGCCGCGCCAACCCTGGCTGTTAAGACCATGAAAGTCGGCCTGCACACCCGGCTCAAGCCCGGCGCCGAAGAGCGCTACGAGGACTATCACCGGGCAGTGTGGCCTGAAGTGCTCGAAGGCATGCGCCGCGTGGGCATCACGAAATACGTGATCTTTCGCGAGGGGCTCGACCTGTTTCACTACATCGAGTGCGACGACTACGCACGCGCCATCGCCGAGCTGGCGCGCAGCCCGCTCAATCAGCGCTGGGAAGACGCGATGGCGCCGATGACCGCCGTCGCCCATGACTTCAGCGGCGCGGGCAGCGACCAGATGAAGCTCATCTTCGACTTCTCGTCGGCGGCGACGAAAACTTGAATCCAACCCAGCGAGTACCCCTTGGCAGCACAGCCCTCACCGTCACCCGATTCGGGCTTGGCACCGCCCCACTGGGCGGCATGTTCGAGGCGGTTGATGAAGCCACCGGGGTAGGAATCATAGAGCGCGCCTGGGATGCAGGCATCCGCTTCTTCGACACCGCGCCCCTCTACGGCCACGGGCTGGCGGAAATGAGATTGGGCAAGGTGCTCCGACAGAAGCCTCGCGACGAATTCACCCTCGCGAGCAAGGTCGGCCGGCTTCTCCGCGCGGACGCGCAGCCCGAGCCCGGCCAGTCCTGGCACGGTACACCTCCGGTCAACCCCGTGTTCGACTTCACCTACGACGGGGTCATGCGATCGTTCGAGGAGAGCCTGGGGCGGTTGGGCATCGACCGAATCGACATCCTGCACATCCACGACCCCGACAACCACTACGACGCCGCGATCGCCGGCGCGTATCGAGCGCTCGATCGCCTGCGCGCCGATGGCGTCATCGGAGCTGTGGGCGCGGGCATGAACCAGGCGGAGATGCTGGCGCGTTTCGCCCGCGAGGGCGACTTCGACTGCTTCCTGCTCGCGGGCCGCTACACCCTGCTGGACCAGATCGCCCTCAAAGAACTTCTGCCCGAATGCCTCCAGCGCGGCATCGCGATCATCGCCGGCGGCGTCTACAACAGCGGCATCCTGGCCGACCCCAAGCCCGGCGCGCGCTACAACTACCAGACCGCGCCTGCGGACCTCCTCGAGCGCGCGCGCCGCATACGCGACGTCTGCGCTCGCCACGGCGTGCCCCTGAAGGCGGCGGCAATACAATTTCCTCTCGGACACCCCGCGGTGGCCTGCGTCGTCGTCGGGTGCCGCAACGCGGCGCAACTCGACGAAAGCCTGGAGATGTTCGCGTTCGAGATCCCATCCAAGCTATGGCGCGACCTCAAGGCAGAGCGACTGCTGCCTGCAGAGGCCCCGACTCCCGAGAGCTATTGATAGTCGACGCCCACCACCACTTCTGGGATCCCTCGCGCCACGACTACCCCTGGATGGGTGACGAGCTGGCGGCGATCCGCCGCCATTTCGGTCCCGAGGATCTGGCGCCGCTGCTTGCGGCCGCGGGAGTCGATCGCACCGTCCTGGTCCAGACGATCTCCAGCCTGGACGAGACCCGCGAGTTCCTCGCGACCGCCGCCGGCACCGACTTCGTCGCCGGCGTGATCGGGTGGGTCGACCTCACCGAGCCGTCGGTCGGCGACACCCTGGCCGAGCTGCGGACCGGAGCCGACGGAAAGTTCCTGGTCGGCATCCGGCACCAGGTCCACGACGAGCCGGATCCGCGCTGGCTCCTGCGGGATGACGTGCAGCGCGGGATCGAGGCGATAGGTGAAGCCGGCCTCGTTTACGACCTGCTCGTCAAGACGCGCGAGCTGCCCGCAGCCGTCGAGCTGGCGCGCAGCTTTCCTGATCTTCGCTTCGTGGTCGACCACATCGCCAAGCCTCGGATCGCCGCCGGACCCCGCGACCCGGACTGGGCGCAAGCGATGGCTCCGCTGGCTGGTTGCCCGAACGTCTACTGCAAGCTGTCCGGCATGGTCACCGAGGCAAGGTGGACGGATTGGACGCCCGACGATCTGCTGCCGTACGTGACTCGCGTCCTCGAGTGGTTTGGAGCCGAGCGCTGCATGTTCGGCTCTGACTGGCCTGTGTGCCTGCTGGCATCCGACTACGCGCGCGTCCTCAGCACCATGCGAACGATCCTCGGCGATGACGGCGACGTGTTCGGCGCCACGGCGACGCGGGTGTATCGACTCAGCTAGGCGACGTCGTCGACCAGGGCCGCCCAGCGTTCGTCGATCCGCCGGACCTTGTAGATCGCGAATGCGCCCACCCAGGCGATCACGAATGCACCCACGATCACGTACCCGGCCTTGCCGATGAAGTCGAAGTTCGCGATGGCGTCGTAGGCGCCGCCATGCAGGCCGAGAGTGTGGATGAGGATCTGCGCGACCTGAAATAGTCCGACGAACAGGGCCACGAACACCGACAGCGAGGTGACGGTCAGGTTGTAGAAAACCTTGCGAACCGGGCTCGCAAAGGCCCACGAGTACGCCTTGGACATGAACGCGCCGTCGGTCGTGTCCATGAGTGACATGCCCGCCGCGAATATCAGCGGTAGGGAGATGACCGCGGTGAAGGGAAGACCTTGCGCTGCCGCACCGGCAGAGATTGCAAGCAGGGCAACCTCGGACGCGGTGTCGAAACCGAGGCCGAACAGGAACCCGATCGGATACATGTGCCAGCTGTGCTCGACCAGGCGGAACATGCGGCCGAACAGCCTGGTCATCAGGCCGCCCGCGACGAGCTCGGTTTCCAGGCCCTCTCGGCTGTACTCGCCGCGATGCATCTTGCGGTACACACGAACGATGTCCAGGAGGATGACCAGGTTCATGATCCCGATCAGGACCAGAAAGCCTCCGGAGACCATGGTGCCCACGGCGCCGCCGACGCTCCTGAGCTCGCCGTTGCCACTGACGACTCCCTGCACAATCGACTTCACCGCGAGGCCAAGGGCCACGGCGATCAGGAAGACCACGGTCGAATGACCCAGCGAGAAGAAAAAGCCGACCCCTACCGGTTTGCCACCTTGCTGCAGGAGCTTGCGGGTGGTGTTGTCGATGGCCGCGATGTGGTCGGCGTCGAACGCGTGCCTCAGCCCGAAAGTGTAGGCAAGGCCGCCCAGGGCCAGGAAACCAGGGTGCTGGGCGCCGTACGCCAGGAGCAGGCCCCATCCGACCAGGTGCAGCAGGCCCACCGCCCCGAAGAAGCCGCCCAGCCGGGAACGCTCACCCGGATCAAAGGATCGCCCGATCAACGTCCAGGGTGACGCCACGTCCGAAGCCTAATCGCTACCGCGACTGAGTCGCAACTTTGTATTCAAGTGAGTCCCCAACAGATGCGAACGGATCCCAACTTCCCCCATCGCGAGGCTCCGCGGTACGCTTGCCCCGGTGGACGTCGACCGGCTCCCGCCCCAGTTGCAGTCCGTGCTCCGCGGCCTCGCCCGCATGATCAGCAGTCGCGAACCGGCTCTCCAGGCGAAGGTCGACCAGCTGCGGGCCCGGCATCCGCATTTCACCAATGACCAACTGGCGCTCGACCTGATCCGTTCCACTCGGAGGCGTGTCGCCGGCACAGGGGCGCTCAGTGCCGCGGCGGCGATCGCGCCTGGCCTGGGCACCGTGATCGCGGTCGGGACCGTGACCAGCCAGGCCTTCTACGCCCTGGAGCAAGAGGTCGAGCTCGTGCTCGCCGTCGCCATGATCTACGGCCACGAGCTCGCCACCTCGGACGAGCGCGTGCTGGAGGCGCTCGTCGTCGTCGGCATCACCAGCGGGGCCGTGAAGCTGCGCGAGGACGTGCTCGTGGCCGGTGGCGAGCGCCTGGCCGTGGCTGCGTTCCGCCGCCTTCCAGGCACCTTGCTCGCGCACGGCGGCAGCCGCATCCTGGCCCGGATCCTCGCGCGAGTCGCCGGCAGCGGTGCGGCCAAAGCCGCAGCGCGGTTGGTCCCCATCGGCGTCGGCGTGGCCGCCGGTGCTGGTTTCGATTGGCTCGCGGTCACCGGACTCGGCCGCGCCGCCATGAAGTACTACGGACCTGGAGGTCCTGGTGCGCGCCCGCTGCTACTTGCCGGCGAAGATACCGCGCACGTCAAACTGGGCCGCTGACTCGATCTGATCGAAGCCGCAATTCTTGGGCTTCTTGTCGAGGCGCCAGCGCAGGAACCGGGTCGCGTGGCGAAAACGCTCGCCCGCTTCGAGCTTGTCATACGCCACCTCACACACGAGCTCGGGGCGCACGGTCACCCATTCGGTCTCCTTGTCCTTTCCACGCGACCACCTGCTGATTCCACCGGGCATGCGCCCCGAGCTGTAAACATCCCACTCGCTCGGCGGCACGTCCACCTCCAGAGGTTTCAGCTTGGCGATCAGCTCCTTGCGCTCGGCCGCGCTGAACGACGAAGTGTGACCGACGTAGTTGAGCGTCTTCCCGCGATACAGGCCCAGCAGCAAAGAACCAAGCGACTTGCCGTCGTTTGACTTTCGCCAGCCGATGACCACGCAATCGGCCGTGCGCTGGTGCTTTACCTTCACCCACAAGCGCTTCCCCGGAACATAAGCGCCGCTCCAGGACTTCGCCATGACACCATCGAGGCCCGCGCCCTCGAAGCGGTTGAACCACTGCTCCGCGGTCGCGTGGTCGCGCGTGTAGGGGGTGAGAAAGATCGGCTGCCTGACACCCTTGAGGAGACTTTCGAGGCGCTTGCGTCGCTTTCCCAGCGTCTCGGAGCGCAGGTCCTCGGCGCCCTCGGCGAGGAGATCGAAGGCGACGTACCAGGCCGGCGTGGCTTCGCTCAGCATTCGCACCCGCGAGTCGGCCGGATGGATGCGCTGCTGCAGGGCTCCGAAGTCGAGCCCATTGGCGCCCACCACGATCAATTCGCCGTCCAGGACGACCTTGTCCTGACGCAGCTTCCGGAAGGCGGGGAGCAGCTCGGGGAAGTACCGGGTCATCGGACGCGCTCCCCGGCTCACGAGCTCGACGTTGTCGCCATCGCGGAACACGAGGGTGCGGAATCCGTCCCACTTGGGCTCGTACTCCCAGCCGTCGCCCTTGGGGATGCCCTCACCCGGCGCCGACAGCATCGGCTCCATGTTCATGGCTATCGGAAGCTTCAAACCGGTCATGTTTTCCCCAGCTGTCTATATCTTGTGGACGCAGGTACCCTGTGCTACCATATCGCCGGTAGGTAAGGCCGACCCACTAATTTCGACTCCACGCCCCCACCCCAGCCTTGGGAAGCTCGCGCAAGCGGGCTTCCCGCTTTTATGAGCCGAATCGGGAGAGGAGCTCGGCGACTGTCATCTTGCCGTAGTCCTTGCCGAGCACGTTTTCGGCGGTGTGCCACACCATCTGGGCCTGCGCCGGGCCGCGACTGGCCAGGTCCTCGAGCGAGACCGAACCGAACAGCTGAATCTGCGGAATCTGCTTCAGCTGCTGGGCCAGCCACTTCGCCCACTGGGCGGTGTTCCCGTCGCTCGGCGCGACCTTGGCTTCGACCGCCGCCTTGATCGCGGTGGCTTTGGCCTCGGCCGCCGCCGCTGCTTTGCTCGCCTTGGCTGCGGTCTGCTGGGCGGCCTCGGATGCGGCTTCGGTGGTCGCTTTGGCCTTCGCCTCCACCTCCGCCGCGGTGGCCTCCGCCCGCACAGGCATCGTGGTGAGCTTGTTTTCGCCCTTGTGCATGATCTCCTCGGCGGCCCTCCCCATCTCGCCGCGGCCGCCGCCCTCGCTCGCGCCGTCGCCGGTGCGCAGACGGTCGCCGAAGCCCCGACCCATCGCGCCTCCGATCAGTCCCGGCACGTCGAGCCCGGTCAGCCCCTTGATCGCGGTCGTGGACTCGACCATCGCTCGGGTGGCATTGCGGACGAGGTCCGACGCGCCGTCGGCGCTCATCACGGTCAGCGAATCGATGTGGCTCATCGGCTCGGCGGCCGCGCGGACGATGTCGGGCAGCGCGCTGAGGACCGTCTGGATGATCGCGGCCTCGTTGAACTGCTTGTAAGCCTCCGCGCGCATCGCCAGCGCCTTGGCCTCCGCTTCACCCTTGGTGAGGACGATCTGCGCTTCAGCCCCACCTTCGAGACGCGTGGTCTCGGCGTCCGCCTCGGCGGATGCGATGCGGGCGCGCTTCTCGCCTTCCGCGCGTGCGATCACGGCCTGAGCCTCGGCGGCGGCCGGCTTGACAGTGGATGAGAGCAGCTCCTTTTCTCGGCGGTCGGCCTCCAGCTGCGCGAGCTCGGTTTGCCTGCGCACGACCTCTTGCTGAGCTTCTGCCTGGGCCAGCGGACCGGCCTGATCGGCCCGCGCCTGCGCGGCGGCAACCTGAGTCTTGGTCTCGGCTTCCCGAAGGGAAACGTCACGACCCGCGTTGATCTTCACCTGTTGCGCCTCGGCCTCCCGGACCGCGGCGGTCTGGTCTGCCGACGCTCGCGCCATGCGCGCGTCGCGCTCGACCGTGGCGAGGTTCTGCTGTCCGAGCAAACCGATGTAATTCGACTCGTCCGAAAAGCTCTGGATGGTGAAGGCGTCGATCTGCAGGCCGCTCGTGGCCAGGTCGCCCTTGGCTGCGTCCTGCACTTGCTGAAGGAGCTTCTGTCGATCGCGGATCAGCTCTTCGATGGTCAGCGTGCCGACAATCGAGCGCAGCGACCCTTCGAGCACGTTCTTGACGATGGAGTCGACCTGCTCCGGCCTGGCGTCGAGGAATCGCTCGGCGGCGTTGCGCAGGGACTCGACGTCGCGGCCGATCTTGAACGTGGCCACGCCCTGGACCTGCACCTTGATGCCCTGACTGGTCACGGCATCGCTGAGCTGCACATTGATCTGGCGCGCGGTCAGCTTGAGCTTGCCGACGCGATCGAGAAGCGGGCGCACGAACGTCCCGCCTCCGACCACGACCTTGACGCCCTTGTCGCCCGAGATCGCCATCGCCTGCCCGCGCTCGTTGCGCACTTTGGCGCCGCGCGACCCGGCGATGATCAGGGCCTCGTTGGCGCCCGCGACCTTGTACCGGCTGGCCACGAACGCGATCAGCAGGACGAGGATGATGACCCCCGTCACCGCCAGGAATGGTGTGGAAGTCACAAAACTAGGCATCGGACCTTGCTCCTTCTTTGGTCGCCGTGGGGACCGTTGCCACCACGAGGTTGGCGCCGGCGATGGCGATCACCTTCACCTCGTGCCCTGCGGGAATCTCGACGTCGGCGGTGGCGGTCAGGTTGTGAGTGGCGCCGGCGAAACTGATCAAAACCGTGCCGAACCTGTTGGCGGGGATGCCGACCGAGACGCGCCCGGTCGACCCGACCATGTCCTGGAGGCTGAAGGTCTCCGTCGACTCTGCCTGGCGAAGGGCCTTGAAGGCTCCGAACACCACGCCTGAGCCGAGGAGGCCGGCCACCACACCCGCCAGGGTCGCCCCGCCCGGACCCGCGTTCAGGCTGTGGAGCCCGAAAAGGCCCCCAACTCCGAACATGGCGATGAAGCCGAGCAGCATGGGCGTTGGCGACACGCCGGCGACGTCGAAGCCCAGGTGGATGGCCCCGAGAAGGCCGCCGAAGATGTCGTCGACGATCAGGGTGAGCAGGAGGAGTCCGCCTCCCAAGAGGAGGCAGGCGCCGAAGACGAGGTCGGCGGCGTTCAAGCCCTTACCACCAGCGCTTGAAGTTTAGGACGGGCGCTCGGGAACCGTAGACTCGCCAACCCTCCATGAGCAGGTCTTCCCTGGTCCCATCTTTGAACCCGCGGTCTACGGTATCCGGGATGGCCAAATGGGTTCTGGCGGCACAGTTGTGCGCTCTTCTGGGTCTCGCGTGGACCCTGCAGGCATGCTGTTGTGGGGTGGTTCCACCCAAGCCTGGACCGCCTGGCAGCATCAGCGGGCAGATTCAGCGCCCACTCGCAGTCGGCCCCGGAGCCATCACCGTCTACGCGGTTGACGCTCTGACTGGACATGGCTACGCCATGACCCGGGTTTCCGCGACGGAGTCCAGCTACCACCTTGCGGTGCCACCAGGCGAATACCACGTTGTCGCCAGGATGGACAACGACCCGTTCAGCGCCGGCGGGTACACCTTCAACGTGGCGTGCTCGTCGTCCGGCGTACCGTGCGGTGGGAATGCCAACAACCACACCACCGTCTTCGTGCGCGTTGACAGCAAACAAGACGTTTCAGGCATCGACATCGGCGATTGGGCCACCGCTGCGGTCCAGATGGAGGTCTGGTACATCGACGTGGACGGTTCACCCCTTGCCCTCAACCCGCAGGTCTCACCATCACCGAAATCGTTGGCGTCGCGAGCGCTGCCTGATGCTCCAGCGCCGGGCACTTCGGGGCTTTTCACGAGTCGAATCGGATTTGTGAGCTTACAAGTCCCGAGCGGCTGGGCCGAGGTCACGCCCCCAGCGTCGATTCAGTACCCGAGCGAGGTCTACTTCTCCAACGAGCAGGTCAAGACGCCGCTCGCCCTCGACAGCCAGGGCGTCTGGTTGACGATCTGGAGCCTCGGCACAGGGTGTCCCTTCCCAGATTGGAGATACGCCACCGCCAGGTCGACGGTCAAGATGCAGGGCGGGACCAACCACTTCTTCTACGAAGATCCTCCACCACGAGATGGACCGCAGCCGTTTACCGGCTACAGCGTTCGTGGCGGTGCGTTCGTGTTCGGCGACACTTGCGACGAGTTCGTCTTCACGGGCGTGACCCGTAACGCTCTGGAGAACAACCTTCCGGCGTTTTTCGGCCTGGTCGAGAGCGCAGTCTTCGCGAGGCCGACCTAGACGGCACGCGAGGCGGGCGCGATCTGGAGCCAAGCAGTTAGCCTGTTGCGACGGTGAGCCGCTCCTTTCACATCGGAACCGAAGCGACCGAACACCTGGCGGTCGAGGTGCTGGCTCGAGAGCATCCGGATCAGTCCGATTACTGGGATGGGAACTGGCTGACTGCCGAGGTCGATGTGGCGTCGGGGCCGTGGCACGGCAACTATCGCGCTGCGCTGCGCGCGGAGGAGTTCGTGCACTTTCGCGACCAGCTGCACCTGCTGACCGAGGATCGGGAGGCGCCACCGGCGGAGTTCGAATCGATGGAGCCTTGGCTGCGATTCACTGTCCATCGGTCTGATCGACACGGACACATCCGCATCAACGGTCGCGCCCAGACAGAGCCTTTCTTCGACAGCCACAACGTTTTCTATTTCGTGCTGGAGCTCGATCAGAACGTGCTTGCATCGACTCTCGACGAGCTGGCCGAGTTGATCGAAGAGTTCCCGGTTGTCGGCTCGCGCTAATTAATACGCCAACTCAGGGTGGCGTCACGCGTCTCCCGGTCCCCATCCGCGAGGACCGGCCTACCGTAGTGAAGGTGGAGGACTAAGAGAGCGATGAATCGACCTGATCGCCGACACGGCGATCCAGAAAAATCTGATGCTCTTATCGGCATCTGGAAGCTGATTTCCTGGCAAGTGATCGGGGAAACCGAGGAACCTCAGAACGTTTTTGGATCGAACCCAAAGGGCTATCTGATCCTGACACGTGAGGGGCGCAGCATGGCACTCACGACCGCCGACAACCGCAAGGGCGGTATGGGCGACGCCGAGCGAGCCGCATTGCATAAGTCGATGCTCGCGTACAGCGGCAAATACCGCATCGAAGGCAATGACTTCATCACGACAGTCGATGTCTCTTGGAATGAAGTCTGGAATGGCACAGAGCAGAGGCGCCACTTCACGATCGAAGGCGACAAGCTCTTGATCGATTCGGCGCCGGGTCCGAGCATAGTCTTCCCGGGAAAGACTGATTTTCGCAGGCTCGTCTGGGAGCGAGATAAATAGCGGGACAAAGAAACGTAAACCGTGCCCACGCCAGAACCGGCCGTTTTGACGGATCGATATGTCGTGGTCGGGCGGGCGAGATTTGAACTCGCGGTCTTCTGGTCCCAAACTGAACCTGACGATTGAGTCCAATTGATAACGCCGCGGTATAACGTTGGGCTCGACGTGGCATTTCGGCCGCCTCCCTTCTATCGATGGTCTGTGACAGTGATGCTCGTGGGGTTCAGCGCCCTGTTCGTTGGCCTCGACATGGACTTCGTCTCCAAGGGGCTGCCGACTCGCGATTGGGAATTGAGCGCGTTTCTGATCGCATTCGCGCTGTTTTTCGCGGTCGGTGCCGTTTCGTGGTGGAGTAGTCAGATCTACATCGACGACTCGACGCTGATCTTTGGATCGTTGCTCTGGCGTCGCCGCTATTCGCGCAGCGAGATCGCGAAAATCAAGCTCGGCATAGCCGACGACACGAGATGGGTCTCGTTCGTGCGCAAGGACGGCACGGAGGTGTTTTCGATTGGCCGTGACCTCTGGGGCGTGGCGACGATCAGGTCGGTCGGTGTCCATCTCGGCGTCGAGGTAACGCTGTAGACGCTGAGAAACGTGTTGGTCGGGCGGGCGAGATTCGAACTCGCGGTCTCCTGGTCCCAAACCAGGCGCTTTACCGAGCTAAGCCACCGCCCGACTTATTGATCTCCCCAGTCTCGTCTGGTTGTGAAACTGCCATTCACGGCCTCGTCTATTGCGTGCGCGCTAGGGCCGCGTCAATGTTAGTTGGGCGGGCGGGAGGAATCCGGCTTGGCCTTAGCTTGGCGCGCGGTCACCTGGACTCCGCGATCGCCTCGCAAGATCCCCGCAGCTTGGGTTATCGCACCGATGGCAGCGCGCTTCCCGGTCGACTCGACGAAACGGCACGCGGCCTCAACCTTTGGGCCGACCAGGCCCGGCGCGAACGAAATCCTCCGCAGAGCCGCGACCGTGGTTGCGCCACCGAGAGGTAGCGCTTCTCCGGTACGCCAATCCACCTCGAGTCGCTCCTCATCAGTCAGGAGCATCAGCAGGTCGGCTTTGACCCGCTCTGCCAGCAGGGCTGCTGCCAGGTCCGTCTCGATGATCACCTCGCTCTTCGTCAGCTCGAACTCGGCCTCCATGGCCGCAGTCCCCCGTCCGCAAGCGCAGATCACAATCACGCCCGCGTGGATCAGGCTGTTGATGGTGTTCAGCTGGGCGATTCCCGCGGGCTCCGGCGACGGCACACACCGGTGGAACCAGTTCTCGTCCTCGACGACCATCCATCCGAGCGCGGCGGCAAAACGCCGACCGTCTTGTGTATCGGCGTACCGGGGTCCGACCGGCATCAGCCGCACAGTGACCTCGGTCACAAGTCTGGCGATCTTCTTTCCCGGCATTTCGTTGGTGAGCGCCTGTTCGAGGAACCCGCCGAGCCGTCCCTCACTCCAGGCATTGGGCATCTGCGGCGCATAGGGTGATAGCACGTGACGGGGCTCGGCCACCTCGGCCGCCTGGCCCCCCTCTGGGCCGGTGCCGTGGGTGACCACGACCCCGTGGTCGCGCGCGACGGCCGCGATCGCGCGAGCGGCATCTGCAACAGTCGGCCGTTGAGCATCCGCATTTCTTGGCTCGCCTCGGCGAAGCAATGTGGTGCCGCCGAGAGCTATGACGACGCGCATCCAAACCAAACCTACACGGGCGAATGGCGGAGCGGGAAGCTACCGCCCGCACCTTTAGAGACTCACGCCCCTCTCCCCAACCCTCCCCCCTTACGGGGGGAGGGGGTAATTCAAACAGACACGCGCTCGAGCGCGCCGGAGGCGAGCATCGCCCTGACCGCCCGCGCCCGATGGCTGTACTGAGCCTTCTCCTCCGGGCTCATCTCCCCAAACGTCCGGCCCGCCTCTGGAACCAGGAAGACCGGGTCGTAGCCAAAACCTGCGACTCCCCTCCACTCGGGGACGATCTCCCCGCCGCATTCACCCTCGAAGAATTCCGTCGGCCGGCCGGGCACGGCCAGGGCGATGGTGCAAACGAACCGCGCCAGCCACGGGCGCGGATGGCCTTGCAAGCGATCCAGGAGCACCTGCGTCCGCTCCTTTTGGGTGGGGCCGATGCGAGCCGAGTGGATGCCCGGGAAGCCCTTCAACACCTCGACCTCGACACCGGAGTCATCGCCGACCGCGGGCAGCCCGAGCGCCACGCTAGCCGCCTCGGCCTTCACCTGGGCGTTCACCGCGTAGGTCTCCCCCACCTCCGCGACCCCCGGGTCGGCGGCCATCAGGTGCAGGCCGGTCCCGGCCATGAGCACCCGATATTCACCCTGCTTGCCCGCGTTGCCCGTGGCAATGACCAGCCGGCGCTCAGCCAAGCGTAGCTATGGCTCGTTTCTGCCCGACGATCAGCTCCTTGATGCCCTTGCCCGCCAGCGCCAGCATCGCGTCGAGCTCCGACCGATCGTATGGCGCGCCTTCCGCCGTCGCCTGGAGCTCGACCAGGCGTCCGTCCTCGACCATCACGCAGTTCAGGTCGGTCGAGGCCTGGAAGTCCTCGGTGTAATCGAGGTCCAGTATCGGCGTGCCCCCAACGATCCCGCAGCTCACTGCGGCGAGGTACTGCCGGACCGCGATCTCGCTGACCATGCGCGCGTCCTTCATGCGCTTGATCGCCATGTACAGGGCGCAGAACGCGCCCGTGATCGACGCCGTGCGTGTGCCGCCATCCGCCTGCAGCACGTCACAGTCGAGCGTGATCGTCCGCTCTCCGATCTTGCTCATGTCGACGGCGGCCCGCAGCGAGCGACCGATCAGCCGCTGGATCTCGTGCGTGCGCCCGCCCAGGCGGCCCTGGATCGCCTCCCGCGTGCCCCGATCGTGAGTCGAGCGAGGCAGCATCGAATACTCGGCGGTGATCCAACCCTGGCCGCTGCCGCGCCGGTGCGGAGGCACGCGATCCTCGACGCTGGCCGTGATCCATACCCGCGTCCGCCCCATCTCGATGAGGCACGAGCCCTCAGCGTGCACGTTGACGCCGAGCTCGATTTTCAGCGGGCGCAGCTGGTCAGGCTGGCGTCCATCGGGTCGCGAGTGAGCGGTCATCGACCGCTAAGTTTGAGGATTAGCGCGCTGGCTTCGAAAAAGATGTACAGCGGAACGAACATGAGCAGCGGCGTCAGCGGATCGACGCCGGGGGTCAGGAAGTTCGCCACGAGAGCAAGGGCCAGGAACCACCACACGCGGTTCTTGTAGAGCCACTTCGAGCTGATGATGCCCAGGAATCCAAGAACGACGAGCACGACCGGCAGCTCGAACACGATGCCGAAGCCGATGACCATCAAAAGAATGAAACCGACCAGCTGCGCCACATCGGCGAGGTAGGTGACGTTTGCAGGTGCGAAGGAATTGAGCACGCGGATATAAAGCGGCAAGGCGTACAGCGCCGCAGCCACACCAAGACCGAAGAAGAAGATGGTGGCGACGATGAGCGGCAGCATCAGCCGCCGCTCGTGCCGGTGAAGACCCGGGCTCACGAACCACCAGATCTGCTGGATCACGACCGGCGCCGCCACTATGAAACCGATGTAGAGGGCGACTTGAAGGCGAGTCAGCACGAAGCTGCCCGGACCCAGGTAGATCGCATGGCCGAGGCCGGCTCTGCTGACGAGCCACTCGACCACCTGGCCAGAGACGAAAAAAGCGGCGATCGTGGTCAGGGCCCAAGCGACGATGATCACGATCAGCACTCGGCGCAAGGCCTCGAGGTGCTCGATCACGGACATGCGCTGCTCCTCGACGGGAACCGCGGGCCGAGGCGCGCGCCGAAGGACCCTGTCTAGGATCGCCAGGGGACGAGCCTCAGCGCTGGGACGGAGAGGCTGACTCCGAGCCCTGCGCGGGGGTGCTCTCGGTTGGCGTCGGCGCGGCCGGCGGGGTTGCGGCCGGCGGAGGCGTCGCCGCGGGTTGGGTCGCGTTCGTCACCTCGCTCGTCAGCTCCGAGGTCGCCTTCCTGAACTCGCGCATGGCCTTGCCGATCCCCGCTCCGAGCTCCGGCAGCCGGCCTGGCCCGAAGATGATCAAAACGACGACGAGGATGGCGATGATCCAGATGGGATGTATGGGCATCAGCCGGATTATAGCCCGCCGTTTGTAAGCGGAAGATCAGGCTTGTTTCAGGTCACCGAAATCGTGATCGAGATGATCTTGTCGCTCGGGGTGACCGCCTGCACCTTCTCCATCCCACTCACCACAGTCCCGAAGCGGTTGTAGGTGGCTGTCGGCCCGGCCCCGGGCCAGGCCGCCTTGGTGATGAAGAACTGGCTGCCGTTGACGGGGCCGCCAGGGACGCGCGCCATGCCGACCGAGCCCAGGTCCCATTTGAGGATCGAGTTCGGCTCCTCGGGCAGGTTGTAGCCTGGGCCGCCGGTGCCGTCACCTTTCGGATCTCCCGCCTGCACGACCCAGTCCTCGGCCTTCCAGAACAGGCTGCCCGTGTAGTAGCCGTTGAGGGCCAGGACGACGAAGTTGTTGACCGTGACCGGCGCGTAATCAGGCAACAGCTCGATCACGAACTGGCCCGAGGTGGTGTTGAGCTTGGCCGTGTACTTGTGGTCGGGCAGGATGCACACCGGCTGCGGCGCGATGAAAGTGTGAACGGCGATCGCCGGCGAGGTGACGCAGTTGGACAGCGACACCGCCCTCGGTTGGGTGACCGCCTGCTGCAGCGCCAGGCCCGAACCCAGCACGATCGCCACCAGGATGCCCATGATGAGGTAGGGCACCCACGGCCGCTTCTTCCAGGCCTCGGGCAGGTCGACTGCCTCGGCCTCCGGAGTCGGTACGACGTCAAGGCGGCGTTTGGATTTGCTCATCTTCGCGCGGCCGCCTCCACGATGGCCTGCACCAGGCCATGCGTCGTGTACTCGCGAGCCACGATGTCGACGCGAAGGCCCAGCTTGCGCGCAGTGTCGGCAGTCACCGGACCCATGCAGGCGATCTCGGCATCGCCGAGGACCGCCGGCAGCCGGTCCTCAGGAAATGCGCGCACGAAATTGGCCACCGTGGACGAGCTGGTGAAAGTGACCACGTCCACGCCCTCGGCGCCGAACAATCGCAGCAAGGCTGGTCCCGCCTCCGCCGGACAGACCGATTGATAGACCGGAAGAATCTCGACCTCGGCGCCTCTCATCGCGAGCAGGGATGGTAAAGCGTCGCGGGCGACCTCCGCACGAGGCACCAGCACGCGCATGCCCTCCATCTCCCAGCCTTCGAGCGCTTTGGCAAGCCCTTCGGCCGTGTACTCCGAAGTCACCAGCTCCGGCCGAAGCCCGTGCTTCTCGAGCATCTCCGCTGTTTCCTGGCCGATTGCGCACAGCTTGGACACGTGCAGTGCGCGGGAGTCGGAGCCGGTCTCCACCAGCATCTTGTAGAAGATGGCGACCGCGTTGGCGGACGCGAAAATGACCAGTGCCGTGCGGCCGAGGCCGGCGATGGCTTTGCGCACACGATCATCCGTGGGCATCGGCCTGACCTCGAGCGTGGGAATCTCGACCACAGCGGCGCCCATGTCGACGAGCTCTCGCCGGAATCCTTCTACCTGGTGACGCGCGCGGGTGATCAACACACGCCGACCGTGCAGGGGTCGCTTCGCGAGCGTATCCAGCTGCTCCGCCATCTCGACTCCGGGTCCGACGACGAGCAGCGCGTCTCCGCGCAACCCGTACGTGGCGGCCTTGCGCGCGAGCTCACCCAGGGGCGCGCCCACGCGATACTGGCCTGGCTGCCCCGGGTTGAGGATCAGGGCCGCCGGCGTGTCCGACTTCCTGCCGTCGGCGAGCAGCGCGCTGATGCCCGACTCCCACCAGCCCGACGCGAGCCGAAGCACCACGGTCTCGGCGCCCTTGACCAGGCCGAAGCCGATCGAAGCCGAGCGCCCTTCGATGGTGAGCGGGATGCCGCTCATCACCGGCGCGGCGAGCTCGAGGATGAGCCCCGGCACCGCTTCGAAATCGACACCGGCGCGCTGGAGACGCTCAGCCACCTGGCTCCCGTTCGAGAATGCATATGGGTTGCCGGGGAACAGCACCGTGACCTTGCGACCCAAACGCGCGAGGCGAACGACCTCCTCAGTGGAATCGAGCGGGCCGATGTCGGCTCCTGGCCCGGCGAAGTGAAGCAACCCGGCGCCACAACCATCGCTGTGGCGAATTACGTCGGCCTCCCTGATCGCTTCGACTGCCTGCACGGTGGCCAGACCTGGGTGTCCGGGACCGACACCCACGAGCCTGACCCTGACGCCCGGACCCACGAGAAGAGGTTAGAGCTTTCGAGAAACCACGTAGTCGGTCAGTGCGGACAGCGTTTGCACCGCCTCGCCACGGCCCATGGTTTCGAGCTCGTGACGTGCATCGGATGCCAGCGAGCGTGCTCGCTCGATCGCGCGCTGGGGTCCCTGGCTCGACCGTACGAGCGCCACCACCTGCTCGGCCTCGACCGCGGTCAGCGCGTGGCCCGAGCGGAGCAGTGGCGACAAGCGGCCGGCAATCGAAGCCTCCTCCATCGCGAGCATGAGCGGAAGCGTCGCGAAACCTTCGGCGACGTCGTGGCCGATCGGCTTGCCGACCTCGTCCTCGGTGCCCGTGTAGTCGAGCACGTCGTCCGCGATCTGGAATGCGAGCCCGAGAAGACGGCCGTAATCGCGCAAATGCGAGCGCGGGGCTGAAGCGAGCCCGCCCAGCAGGGCCCCGATTTCGCAGCTCGCGGCCAGCAGGGTCGCGGTCTTGGCCTCGATGCGAGGCATGTACTCGTCAAGCGTCGCCTGGTATTGATGGCGGATCGCCTGCTGCCGCACCTCGCCGGCGCAGATCTTCATGACCGCGTCGGCGAGGATGGTCACGACCTCCGGCGACTGAGTGTTCGCGGCTTGCTCATACGCCTTGGCGAAGTAATAGTCGCCGACCACGATGGCCGGTTCATCGCCGAGGCGCGCCGCGACGGTGGGGCGGCCGCGACGGACGGTCGCGCGATCGATGACATCGTCGTGGACGAGCGTGGCGGCATGCGTCAGCTCTACCGCCATGGCCGCGGGATTGAGCCGGCTGAGCTCGTACGTGCCGATCTTGGCCGCGAGCAGCACCAGCGCGGGGCGGATGCGCTTGCCTCCGGCCGCGAACAGATCGGCCATGGGCGCGGACACCACGTCGGGGTCGGCCGCGATCAGGTCGCGCAGGCTCGCCTCGAGAGCGGCCAGGTCTTTGCCGACAGGTCCGAAGAGGTTGGCCTGGACCTCTAGGTCGTCTGCTTCTCCCAGAGCTGGACCTCCTGGGCATGGACGGCGTCACCGAAGATGTTGGCGGCGATCCGGTCGAACTGATCGGGTACCGCGGTCACCAGGATCTCGTGCCTCGGCTCGTCGCCGGCTGCACGGAGGCGCGAGTGATCCAGGTGCCGCTCCACCTTGGCGGCGGTGGTCGTCGCCGAATCGACAAGCTGGAAGCCGCCGGGATACAGCCGCGTGATCGCGGGCTTCAGCAGCGGGTAGTGGGTGCAGCCCAGCACCAGCGTGTCGGCGCCGAGCCGGACGATCTCATCGAGGTCGCGGCGGAGGACCTCCTCGGCGCGCGGCGAGTCAGCCTCGCCCGCCTCCACGATGTCGACGAGCTCTGGGCACGCCTTCTGGTAGACGCCGACCATCGGGTCGATTTCCTTGATCGCGTGCAGGTACTCCTGGCTGCGCATAGTGCCTTCGGTCGATATGACCCCGACGCGGTTGTTCCTGGTCGCCTCGACCGCGGCCTGAGCGCCGGGGCTGATCACGCCGACGATCGGCACCTCGAACAGCTCGCGCGCGTGGTTGAGCGCGGCGGCGGTGGCCGTGTTGCACGCGATGACGACCAGCTTGACGTCACGACTTTCCAGGTACCGGATGATGTCGATCGCGAACCCGCGCACCTCGTCCTGGAAACGTGGGCCGTACGGGAAATGGAGCAGGTCGGCCACATAGATCGTCGGCTCCATCGGCAGGCGCTCGCGGATCGCCCGCACGACAGTGAGGCCGCCCACGCCGGAGTCGAAGATGCCGATCGGGCGGGGGTCGCCTGCTGCCACCTAGTGTCCCGATCCCGAGGTCCGCCGGATATTTCGCGGCATCGGCGGGCGGAGCCAAGGAGAGGGTGTCGCGAGGAGGAGCGCATCGCTAGATGCGTGACGACGAAGCGACGGGCCCCTCGACGCCGGCTTCAGCGCCGTAGGCGCCCGCCCGCCTAGGACGCGAAGATCCAAAGAACTTCGGGAGCGGGACACTAGTCTTGAACGCGCATGACCGACAGACGGTAACCCAGGCCGGGCACGGCCTCGAGGTTGACGCCGCTGTCGGCGTGCTCGGCGAGCTTTCGGCGCAGGCGCTGCACGTGCGGGTCGACCGAGTGGTCGTCGAGGTCGTGCGGGTAGCCCCAGACCTTGTCTCGAAGCTGCGCGCGGGTCAGGACGCGCTCGGGGTTCGCCGCCAGGACCGCGAGCAGGTTGAACTCCGTCATGGTCAGGGGGATTTCGTCATCGCCCAACCTCAGGCGACGGGCGGCGTTGTCGATCTGCAGAGCGCCGACTTTGAGCAAGCCTTCCCGTCCCCCAACCGACTCAGCCAGCGCGGCGCGCCGAAGGTGGGCGTTTATGCGCGCGGCGAGGATCCGCGAATCGAAGGGCTTCTTGATGTAGTCGTCGGCGCCGACCTCCAGTCCGACGACCTCATCCATCTTGGCTGACCGCGCGGTGAGCATGACGACCGGACCGGTCAGGCCCTGCCTGCGCAGCTCGAGGATGACCTCGGTCCCGCTGATGTCGGGCAGGACCCAGTCGACGAGCACGATGTCCGGCTGGCCGCTAGACGCCAGCTCGATCGCCCGCGCGCCGTTGGCCGCTTCGAGCACCTCATGGCCCGAGAGCCGGCAGACCTCGGCGATGAGCGTGCGGGTCGATGCGTCGTCCTCGACGACCAGCACCCGCCGCTTTCTTCGCGGCGCGGACGCGGTCAGTTGCGTGCGGGAGGTGCGAACCCGACGCGTCGCGCTTCTTGCGACGAACGCTTCGGTCTCCTCATCAGGAGCACGCGCTTCTCCCCCCCGTCGACCACCTCCGCCAGCTCCCACCCATCCGCTCCGGCCTCTTTGAGGATTTTGATCAGGCTGCCTCCGTCGACCACCTGGGCCACCGTGAGGACGTGGGTCGCGTACTCCCATTCACGGTTGGGCATGCCGACCGTTGGAATCTGGGTTCCCGGCGCGGTGGCGCCATCCCCGGGCGCGGGCTGGTCCGGCTCGTCTGGCTCGTCCGGGTCCTCTTCGAGGTGGAGCGGCACTTTAGAACGATTCTAGGTGGTACCCCCGGCGGGGGTCGAACCCGCGCTGGACCGGGTTTAAGCCGGCTGCCTCTGCCATTGGGCTACGGGGGCATCACCAATTGTGCCCCGGCGCCCCTGTGTCAGCTACTTCGGATACTCGAAGAAACCCTTGCCGGTCTTGCGGCCAAGGTTGCCCTCTTCGACCAGCTTGCGCAGCACCTCGGGCGCGTCGCCGCCTTCGCCCTGGCGGTGCCGATCCTTCATCGCCCCATAGAAGATGTCGAGGCCGCTGAAGTCGAGGAGGTGGAAAGGGCCCATCGGCCAATTGAGGCCTTTCCGCACGGCGGTGTCGATGTCCTCGGCGCTTGCGTAGCCGCCCTCCAGGAGGTGCATCGCCTCCTCCGAGGCGGCGAACAGGATGCGGTTGACGATGAAGCCCCAGATCTCCTTGTTGAGCACGACCGGCGTCCGATCGATGCTCCGCACGAAGTCGGTCGCGGCTGCGACTGTGGCGTCAGAAGTCTTTGGTCCTTTCACGACCTCGCACAGTTGCATGACCGTGACCGGGTGGAAGAAGTGCATGTTGCAGCACCGAGCCGCGTTGCCGGTGAGGTCGGCGAGCCGGCTGATCGCGATGGTGCTCGAGTTGCTGGCGAGGATCGCGTCTTTCCTTGCAGCCTCGCCGAGCGCCGTGAAGACCGACTTCTTGGTGTCGAAGTCCTCGATGACGGCTTCGATCACGAGATCCGCACCTTGGGCGGCCTCCTCCAGGTCGTCGCTGTCGGTGATGCGCCCCAGCGCCGCGTCAGCTTGCTCCTTGGTCAGCCTGCCCTTCTCTACGGAGCGATCGAGCAGCTTGCGGTTCTGGGCCCGCGCGCGCTCGAGCTGGCCTGGGACCGCGTCCACGAGCTTGACCTGGTAGCGTCCCGCCAGCGCTGTCTGGAGGGCGATCTGGGAGCCCATCGTGCCGGCGCCGACCACGGTGACGTGGTTGATTTCACCCATGTCGTGATTCTCCGATCATTTATATGTGCACGTGAGCATGGCGCAGTTCGAGGCGGCGGCGCAGGCGGCCATGGACTCGATTCCGGAGGAGTTCCAGCCGTACCTCGCGAACACGATGTTCATCATCGAAGAGACATCGCCGGAGGGCCTGCTGGGCCTCTACGAGGGGGCGACCGCGCTGGCGGCCGGAGAGGGGATGCCTGAGCGGATCACCCTGTACAAGAGCTCGCACGAGCGCGCGGCGAGCTCGATGGCCGCGCTCGTCGAAGAGGTGCGGCGAACGATCCTCCACGAGGTCGGCCACCACTTCGGGATGGACGAGGACGACCTGCCTTACTAATACTCCTCCCACCTTCAGGGGGAGGGCAGGGAGAGGGGCGTGGGTAGTCGAGGGCCATCACCGGAGGCTCCAGAACGAGCGGTCCCACAGGATGAGCGGCTCGCCTGCGCCCTTGATGGCGTTCTCCACCTCGCCCACGCAGATGTCGTGGTCGCCGGCTTCGTGGACCTGGGCGACCTTGCACTCGAGCCAGGCCGCGCAGCCGTCGATGAGCGGGATCCCGTTCTTGCCCAGGTGGTGCGGGACGTCCTTCCACGCCGCCGCCACTGCCGGCGCCCGCCCCGCGAACCGTTCGGCGACGAACTCCTGCGAGCGCGTCAGGACGCTCACGTTGAAGGCGCGAGTCTCGATGACCGCGTTTAGGGTCATGGTCGGGCGCTCCAGGCCCACCAGCACCATGGGCGGCTCGGCCGAGATCGACACGAGGCTGGTCGCCGTCAGTCCGCGAAACCCGTCGCCCAGCCGGGCGCTGACCACCACCACGCTGGCGGCGAGCCGGGCCATGACGTCGCGGAAGTCCTGCTCGTCCAATTCGCCCGCCTAGCGTAAGGGGGTGCGCGATCCTGAGCCGAACGGCGGCGCGGGTAGAATCCGGGTGACGAAGGGCGTGGCGACGTAGCCAAGTGGCAAGGCAGAGGTCTGCAAAACCTCCATCCCCAGTTCGATTCTGGGCGTCGCCTCCAATTCGACTAGCGCTAGTCGGCCCGCGTGGGATCGCCTACTACCCACAAACCTACCCACATCCGTCGGCGTTTGCCGAACTTGTGTCTACGCTTGTCCGTGCTCTGCTGCGAAGGCCTCGAAGGCCTCGACTGACTTGCGAACTCCAATTGCCTCGCGGTCATATCCGACCGCCATAGGTCCGCTCCAGTTGAGGCCAACCTTCATGCCGTCTCGTTCAAGTTCTGGCAGCCACCGATCGCAGAACTGAGCCCATGAGATTTCAACGGGCCACATTCCCTTGTAAGCGGGAACTGTTTTCACAATTCGTTGAGCGCGGCTCAGTGAGGACCAAAATGGCTGAGTGCGTGTTCCATCCGTTGTTTTCGGAGCGGGGAAACCCTGTTCATCTCGGATGGTCCACACCTTGTGGTTGCGGGCAACATCGCGGTAGAAAGCCGTGGCTTGACTTGCGGCCTGACTCACTCGGCTAGCCTGCCACGCCGTCCGAGCAAGGGCAAGCTTTCAGCCCGACGGACAACGAGTTCACGCTTCCTAGTTTGCGTGGACAATTAGGCGCGTGTCTGAACCTCCGCGGCGATCGGGAATTGATTTCAGCGCGCCGATGACGGCGCCGAGTAAGCGCGTCATCAAAGGCTTCCATTGCTTGGCGTGCGGGCGGGAATTGCCTCCTCTCGAACCAAGAGTCGAGTGGATCCACTCTAACAAGGGCTCAGCCGAGATCCTGACGATCGACTACTTCAACTGCCCGTTTTGCGAGCAACTATCAGTGACGATGCATTACACCCTGCGCCTCGGAGGTCTTGGGGCGCCTCGCACCATCAACCGGACTTTGGTCCCAGTCGACCGAGGACGGCGAGCTCTGCCGGAAGGAATACCGGATTCGATCGAACAGGAATATCGCGAGGCCTCCGCGATACTCGAGATCAGCCCGCGGGCCAGTGCCGCTATGAGCCGTCGATGCCTTCAGTCGTTGCTGACCGAGATCGGGGGCGCCACAAAGCAACAGCTTCCCGACGCGATAGACGAGGTCATCGCGACGGGGGTCTTGCCAAACCATGTTGCGGAGGAACTCGACGCTGTTCGAGAGATTGGAAACTTCGGTGCGCATCCGATGAAGAGCCTTGCGACCGGAGCGATCCTCGATGTAGAGCCTGGCGAAGCGGAATGGAACCTTGAAGTCCTAGAGCACCTGTTTGACTTCTATTTTGCAGAACAACCGGCCCGAAGGTCGCGTCGAGCTGCCCTCGAAGAAAAGCTGCGTCAGGCGGGTCGGCGGCCGCTGGGCAAGCGTGCGGTCGAGAAAGGACTACGCGAACCGGACTCTTAACCCTGTATTGCCTGTCGCCTCGAACGCCGCCGCGGCTACTCCAGCGACGCCGACCGGCGAATGATCGCGAAGTTCGCCGAGCCCGCCGGAACGTAAGATGAGGCCCGGCGAAGCCCGGCGGAGGCGCAGCATCATTCTGCAAAACCTCCATCCCCAGTTCGATTCTGGGCGTCGCCTCCAATTCGAAATCGCCAGGTTCAGGGCTCTGAAGCCCTTTCCAGGGTCTCGGGGCTAGGCCATCTCCCGGCGCCCTTGAGGGATCTGCTCGCGATCCTCGCGCAGACGGAAAATCGCCTGGACCACCCCGTACGACTTGCCGATCTTGAAGAGCTTGGTGCCGCAATGCGGGCAAACGCCCGCGGTGGCCGGCTTGCCGTTCCCCAACGTGATCGGGTGAGGGTTGACCATCTCGACCCGTCTCCGGTCCTTCACGCAGTAGGCCTCCACCAGCCAGTTCACGGCCAGTGGTTGGCTGCCGGCAGCCGGCTCCGGAACCTCGGCGAGGCGCGACTCAAGATCCTCCAAGCGAAAAACGAGCGCGAACAGCGTGATGAGCACCACGAGAATGAACACCGCCAACACGACTCCGGTCATCGCATCCATTTACACCTCCACACAGACAACGTCCTGCGTGTTGGTTGTAATTGCGCCCGATGATGGGAAGTTCGTCCTATAGAGAGGCGGTGCGCCCGGCCCTAACCGGCCTCGGCCCGCCGGTACACTAGCCGGCATGGGCCTGGCCCCGATCAAGATGCCCCAGCTCGGTGAGTCGGTCACCGAGGGCACGGTCGACCATTGGCTGAAGAACGAGGGCGACTTCGTCAAGCGTGACGAGCCGCTGGTCGAGGTGGTCACGGACAAGGTCAACGCCGAGATCCCCTCGCCTTTCGAGGGCAAGCTGGTCAAGATCACGGCCGCACAGGGAGAGACCGTGCAGGTGGGCTCGGTGATCGCGCAGATCGAGGTTGCCGACGCTGCCTCGGGAGGCGCGCAGGCGGCCAAGCCGCAGCCGCAAGCCGCTGCCTCGGCGGTTGCCGGGCCGCCGGCGCGGGAGGCTTCTGAAGCTCCGGGCCCGGCGCCTGAGGTCGCGACCAGCGGGGGAGGCGACGGTCGCGCCCGGCTCTCCCCGGCGGTCAGGAAGCTCGCCGCGGAGCACGGCCTGGACCCGGCGACCTTGCGCGGCAGCGGGCTGGGCGGGCGGGTGACCCGCGACGATGTCCTGGCGGCGGTGGGCGGCCAGGCGACAACCGCAGCGCCTGCGGCGCCGGCCCCGCCGAAAACCCCGGCCGCGCCGGCACCGGTCTCTGTCGATGGAAAGCGCGAAGAACTCGTGAAGCTCAGCCTGATGCGGCGCTCGATCGCCGAGCACATGGTCCGCAGCCTCGCGACCTCGCCCCACGCCTGGACCCTCCAGGAGGTTGACGTCACCAACCTCGTTCGCTACCGCGAGTCGGAGAAAGAGGGCTTCAAGGCCCGCCATGGCGTCGCCCTGACCTACATCCCCTTCGTGGTCCAGATCGTGTGCGACGCCATCAAGCAGTACCCGTGGCTCAACTCCACCTGGAGCGACGAGGGAGTCATCCTCAAGCGCTACATCAACATGGGCATCGCGGTTTCGATTCCCGATGGGCTCATCGTCCCGGTGCTCAAGGACGCCGACCAGCGCGGCTTCACCGACCTGGTGCGTTCGATCAACGACCTCGTCGAGCGCGCGCGCAACAAGCAGCTCAAGCCTGACGACGTCCACGGGGGCACGATCACTCTGAACAACACCGGCTCCACCGGGTCGGTCGCCAGCCAGCCGATCATCAATCAGCCGCAAGCGGCGATACTCACGACCGAGTCGATCGTCCGCCGCCCGGTCGTCATCGGCGACGGCATTGCGGTGCGCCACATGATGAACATGTGCCTCAGCTTCGACCACCGCATCATCGACGGGATGATGGCCGGCCAGTTCCTCGGCTTCATCAAGAAGGGCCTGGAGGAATGGACGGCCGCCAGCATCCGGCTGTGAGCGAGGCTTCCCCACTCACGACGCAGCCGATCCCGCCGTGGATCCGCGTGCGCGTGACCGAGGGCGAGAATTTCAAGGATCTCAAGCAGATCGTGCGCGGAAGCCGCTTGCACACGGTGTGCGAAGAGGCGCGCTGCCCGAACATCTTCGATTGCTGGAACCGGCGGACAGCGACCTTCATGATCCTGGGGGATGTGTGCACGCGCGCGTGCCGCTTCTGCGCGGTCACCTCGGGACGGCCTTCAGAGCTGGACCTCGGCGAGCCCCTGCGCGTCGCCGAATCGGTGGCCGAGCTCGGACTTCGCCACGCGGTCATCACATCAGTCGATCGCGACGATCTGCGCGATGGCGGGGCCGGCATATTTGCGCGCACGATTCGGGCCATCCGCCGGCGCAGCCCGGGCACGACGATCGAAGTGCTGACCCCGGACTTCCAGGGTGACTTCGAAGCTGTGCGCACAGTCGTCGAGGCGGGCCCCGACATCTTCAACCACAACACCGAGACGGTGCCTCGCCTCTACGCGCGGATCCGGCCCAAGGCCGTGTACGCGAACAGCCTGGCGCTCCTTCGCCACGTGAAGACGGTGGCGCCTCACATGGTCAGCAAGTCGGGACTGATGGTCGGCCTCGGCGAAACCGAAGAAGAGCTGCTCGAGGTGTTTCGCAACATGCGCGCGCACAATATCGACGTCCTGACCGTCGGCCAGTACCTGCGGCCGAGCAAGAAGCACGCCGAGGTCGTGCGCTACTACCGGCCCGAAGAGTTCGTCGAGCTGAAGCAGAAGGCGCTGGCCATGGGCTTCGGGCACGTCGAGGCCGGGCCTCTGGTCCGGTCCTCATACCATGCTGATGAGCAAGTCCCCGCCCGTAAGAGCCTGCTGGCTGGGTAGCGCCGGCTACCGCACGGTCTGGGATCTCCAGGCCGAGCTGGTGGAGGCTGTGCGAGACGGCCGCGCGCCCGACACGCTGCTGCTGCTCGAGCACCCTCACGTGTTCACCATGGGGAAGGCCGCGAGCGCGGACCACTTGCTTTGGGACGAGGCCGAACGCGGCCGGCGCGAGGTCGAGGTCATCTGGTCCGACCGAGGTGGTGAGGCAACCTATCACGGCCCCGGCCAGCTGGTCGGCTACCCGATCCTCGACCTAACGCATTTCGGGATCACGATCCCTCAGTACCTCGAGATGCTCGAGCAGTCGTTGATCGATTACCTGAGCGAGTTGGGCATCGCTTCCGAGCCCGGAGATCCGGGCCTCACGGGAGTCTGGTCGAAGGGCGAGAAGGTGGCCGCGATCGGGATCAAGCTGAACCGCTCCGTGGTCAGCCACGGCTTCGCCCTGAACCTCACCACCGACCTCGACTACTTCGACGGCATCGTTCCCTGTGGGCATGCCGAGAAGCGGCCGACCTCGGTCGCGGCGCTCGAGGGGCCTCGGATCGACACCGGGAGCGCGGCGCGCGGCTACGCGCGTCATTTCGAAAGAGTCTTCGGGACCCGGCTGTCGTGGGCGACGCCCGACTCGCTGATTTCGTCCCAACCCGCGGGGGCAGGCAGGGCGACGCACATATAATCGCGGCGGGCCCATGGTCGGCCCACACGAATGCTCTTCATGGCCGCCCATCTAGCGAGTTCCCTCCCAGGGTGGCTGCAGGAACCATCCTGGCTGAGGCCGCTGACGCGCGTCATCCGCCTGTTCATCCTGCATCACCAGGCGGGCGGGCTGTTCTTCGTGATCTTCCTGGAGGAGCTGGGGGTGCCGCTGCCCGCGCCGGGTGACGCCGCCATCGCATATGGCGGCTACCTGACGACCATTGGGGCGATCCCCTATTCGCTCGCGTACCTGGCCGTGATCTCAGGAGCGGTGCTGGGGAGCGCATGCAACCTCACGATCTCGCGAAAGTACGGGCGGCCATTCATCCGACGTTACGGCGGGTACATCGGCCTGACTGAAGGCAAGCTGAACCGCGCCGAACGAGCTTTCAAGCGCTGGGGTCCCTGGACGATCATCATCGGCCGCCATATCCCGGGGATGCGAATCGTGATTTCGGCGCTTTCGGGAATACTGAACGTCCCTTATCGGGTTTTCATACCGTGCGTACTGTTCTCGGCGACGATCTGGGCGGCGATTTTCCTCGAGTTGGGGCGCCGTCTGGGACCACGGGTTCGCGATCTGTTCGGTATCTTCCCGGCGTATCTACTTCCGTGGCTCGGGTTGGGTTTGGTCCTGCTCGCGATCGGGTATCTGGCATATGAGCATGGATTCGTACCGAAAACCCGCGGGAGAGCAGTCGAGCCGCGTTGAGCTGGTCCGGCTGGACAGCGTCGAGATGGACGAGGATGACGAGATCCTTCCCGACTTCGAAGCCGAAGTCGACGGCCGCCGCGTCTGGGTGACGGCCGTGCTGGAGCGGACGGCGGTCATCGAACCCGCACCTGGCGAGCCTAAGATCCTGGTCAACCGGCAGCGCCTGATGGTCGACCCGGCCCACCTGCGCGTGCGCCACCTGGCGAGCAAGGAAGCGGCGCGGCGGGGTCGCGAGGCGGCCAGGCAGCTGCGGCTGCAGGAGCACAACCCGGCCGCTTAGCGTGCCGGCGCCCGGCCCCTCGGCTTCCGGGGCCCGCGTAACGTTCTGGTAAACTCGGGCTGCCGACCGATGAGATCGGCAATTTCATTTTTTCCGCGGCTACTCAACCGCCGCCTAGCCCGAGGAAGCCATTAAATGAGCAAAACCGCCGCCGATCTCGTTTCGCTGGCAAGCATCGTCCCACCCCTGAACCACGAGGTCAGCGGTGGCTTCAATGCGATGGTCAACGGCAAGCAGGTACGGGTGCGGGCGGTGCTCGAACGGACCGTCGTGATCGAGCACCAGGAAGGCGGCGAGCGCAGCGTCGTGCGCAAGGACAACTGCATGGTCAAGCCGTCGGCCGTCGCCTTCGTGCCGGGCAACCCCAACAACGGCGTCGGCCCTAGACAGTGGCGCAGGCTGCCGGGCAAGCCGCCGGCGCCGCCGAGGGTGATCCCCTAGCGGGTATTCCTCAGTCGATGTAGCGCTGGGCGACCAGCGTCAGGAAGGCCGGGAAGCTCTCGGCCAGCGCAACTTCCTCGAACACCTGGCGCGCCTCCTCGAATCGCCCCTTGTGCCACAGCTCTGCGCCGTGCCGGGCGTGCAGGCTCGCCATCTCGTCGTCGGTGATCTCGCGCACGAGGTCCGCCGTCACCGTCGCCCCCTCGACAAGACGCGTCGCATGGCGGCACCACTGCCACACCTGCGACCGCGATATCTCAGCGGTCGCGACATCCTCCATCAAATTGTTGATGGCCGCCGCGCCCACGCCGCGCATCCAGGACTCGATGTACTGGATGCCGACGCTGACGTTGAGCCTGAGCCCGCCCTCGGTGACCGTGCTGCCCGGCACGCGCACGTCGATGAGCTGCCGAGAGTCGACGTGAACATCGGGCCTTTGCCGATCGAGCTGGTTCGGGCGATCGCCAAGCACGCGATCGAACGACTCGGTCGCGATGGTCACCAGGTCCGGATGCGCCACCCACGTGCCGTCGAAACCGTCGCCGGCCTCGCGATCCTTGTCCTCCTTGACCTTGGCCATGGCCACGGCGTTGACCGCGGCGTCGCGCCGCGACGGGATGAACGCCGCCATCCCCCCCATCGCATGGGCGCCGCGCCTGTGGCAGGTCTTGACCAGCAGCAACGTGTACGCGCGCATGAAGGGGACGGTCATCGTGACCTGAGCGCGGTCGGGCAGCACGAAGTCCTCGCGGTTCCGAAACTTTTTGATGATGCTGAAGATGTAGTCCCAGCGCCCGGCGTTCAGCCCGCTCGAATGATCTCGCAGCTCGTAAAGGATCTCTTCCATCTCGAACGCCGCCAGGATCGTCTCGATGAGGACCGTGGCGCGGATCGTCCCGCGCGGAATGCCCAATGCATCCTGTGCGAAGTTGAAGACGTCGTTCCAGAGCCGCGCCTCCAGGTGGCTTTCGAGCTTGGGGAGGTAGAAGTACGGTCCGCTGCCCTTGCCCAGCAGGCGCTTGGCGTTGTGAAAGAAGTACAGGCCGAAGTCAAAAAGGCTGCCCGAAACAGGCTTGCCACCCACCGCGACATGGCGCTCGTCGAGATGCCATCCCCGCGGGCGCACGACCAGCGTCGCCACCTTTTCGTTGAGGCGATACTCCTTGCCCTCGGGGCTCGTGAACGTAAGGGTTCTCTCGATGGCGTCGATGAGGTTGACCTGGCCCTCGACGAGGTTCGACCACGTCGGCGAGTTGGCGTCCTCGAAGTCGGCCATGAACACACGCGCCCCGGAGTTGAGCGCGTTGATGAGCATCTTGCGATCGGTCGGCCCGGTGATCTCGACGCGCCGGTCTTCGAGGTCTTTCGGCGCGTTCGCGACTCGCCACTCGGATTCTCGGACCGACCTGGTCTCGCCGAGGAAATCGGGCACCTCCCCGGCGTCGATGCGCGCCTGGCGCTCATCGCGTGCATGCAGAAGCTGCTCGCGGCGGCCGCCGAACTCACGCTGGAGGCGTCCGACGAAATCGAGGGCGTCGGGCGTGAGCACTTCGCGCCCCCGTCCCACCACCGGGCCCTTGACCTCTACCTGCTCAATAGTGGCCAACCTTCAGCCAATGTACACGAGGCCGGCCTGAGCCCGGCCCCTGGGGGCGGCCCCTTCGGCTAGCATGCGGGCCCAGTGGCCGCCGTCCTCCGGTTAGCCCGTGAGCGTGCATGGTGGCCGATCTTGCCCGCGGCGGTCAGCTGGACGTTCCTGTTCGGGTATCAGTGGGCCTTCTACTTCTCCTACCACGGCGGCCAGCACACGGTGTTCTGGTACTTCTCCGGGGTGCTCGGAGACGGCCTCTTCATCCCCGCGCTCAACGTCGCCGGAGTTGCGATGCTGGGCCGGCTCAGGCCCTCCATAGCCTGGAGGCGCCTGCCTCTGTACGCGCTGCTGGGCCTGGCGACCGCCGCCGGCGCCTTCCTGGCTCAGGCGGGGCTGGATCTCGTCAACTGGTCGATGCCGATCTCATATCGCTGGAGTCCGGTCGGGCAGTTCCACTTCCTGGTGATGTGGGCCGAGATGACGTTTCTTTACCTGGTCCTCGCCACGGCCATCAACAACTGGTCGCGCCTGCGCCAGGACGCCATCGGATGGCGGGCCTTCCTGTTCGGCTGGCTCGGAGTCGCCCTCTTTGCCGCCAGCCTGGCGGTCGATTACGCCCGCTAGTCGGGGGCGTCTTTCCAGCCGACCGCGAGCGCCTCGAGCATCACCTCGGGCGGCTGGGCGCCAGACACTCCATAGCGGCGGTTGATCACGAAGAACGGCACGCCGGTGATGCCGAGCTGAGCCGCTTCGCGCTCGTCGGCCCGCACGTCGTCCGCGTACTCATCGGAATCGAGCGTAGCCCGCGCGCGGTCTGAATCGATCCCAACCTCAGCAGCCAGCTCGACCAGCGTGTCGCGATCGCCGATGGCGCGCCCTTCCATGAAGTAGGCGGCCATCAGGCGCTCCTTCATCGCCGACTGCAGGCCTTCGGCCGCGGCCAGGTGGAGGAGCCGGTGGGCGTCGAACGTATTGCCGCGCTTGGCGATGTCATATCGGTAGTGAAGGCCCTCGCCGGCCGCGGCACCCACGACTCGGGCGTTCATCGAGCGCGCCTGCTCGAGGCTGACGCCGTACTTGCGCGCCAGTGCCTCCTCTAGATTGCCCTCCTGCTGAGCCGGCGCATTGGGGTTGAGCTCGAAGCTGCGGAACTCCACAGCGACATCGGCCCGATGGTCGAACCGCTCGAGAGCGGTCTCAAACCGTCGCTTGCCGATGTAGCACCAGGGTCAAACGATGTCTGACCAGATCTCTACTTTCATTTTTGCCTGCCTATGCCAACCCTTTTCGTTAGCGTAGCTATTTCGGAGTTTGGCGTACCTTCGCGCGAATGACGGGACTGCTGTCCACCGAGCACCTGGGGGCCATGGCAGTCATAGCGGCGGCGACGGCCGCGCTGGTGGCCGCAGCCCGTCTGCATCCAGGTGCATGGACGACGACCGCCGCCCGCTCCCTGGCGGTGGTGTTGGTCGGCGCGGAGGTCGCCTGGTGGGTCTACCTCTTCGCCACCCACGCGAACCGGGCTGAGCTGGCCTACGCGCTCCCATTCGAGCTGTGCGACGCAGCGATCTTTGTGGCCGCGCTCGCGCTGTGGCTGAGGCAGCAGCTGCTGGTCGAGGTGACGTACTTCTGGGGACTGGCCGGCACCATCCAGGCCATCATCACGCCCGACCTGCCCGAGCACTTCCCCGCCTTCCCGTTCATCCAGTACTACGTGGCCCATGGCGGTGTGGTGGCTGCAGCCCTTTTCCTGGTGGTCGGCCTCGGGCAGTGGCCGCGCCGCCGCGCTTTGCTGTGGGTCGTTCCGCTCACCATCGTCTATACGGCCTTTGTCGGGCTGCTCGATGCGATGACGGGCGCCGACTACATGTTCCTGCGCGCTAAACCCGGGAGCACCACCCCGCTCGACCTGCTGGGCCCGTGGCCCTGGTACATCGGTTGGGCCGCTTTGGTCGGCATCGTCCTCTTCGTGATCCTGGACGCCCCGTTTCGCGTCCTGAGCCGCTCACAACCCGTGATCGGGTCTGGTGCCGATCTAGAACTGACGGAGATCGCTGACACTGGGGCCTCCAAATCCACCTGAGGAGGGAAGCCCAGTTGACGGAACGAGAACTATCCAGGGGAGCAGCTCGGCGACTCGCAATCATCCACCACGTCGAGGAGGTTACCGGTAACGTCGCCATGACGTGCCGGTACTTCGGAATCTCTCGGCACACGTACTACTTCTGGGTGCGTAGGTATCAGCAGCTCGGGCCAGAAGGCCTTCGTGAAAGGTCGCGTCGGCCGCTGGTTTGCCCGCACGCGACCAAGGCCGAGGTGGTGGGCAAGATCATCCACTTGCGGCAGCACGACCACTTTGGCCCAGCCAAGATCGCCATGTACCTCAAGCGCTATCACGACGTCGCGGTGAGCCCTTCCGGCATCTGGCGGATCCTGAAGCGAGCTAACCTCAACCGGCTGCACATCTCCAGCACGATTACCTCAATTGCAGCGGCATCTGATGCGGGCAATGGGTCGGGAGGTGGGAATGGTCTCCCAGTCCTTCTAAGCCTTCGTCCTCGTACCGCACCAGCCAGCGGTGCATCGTCCGTCGACAGACACCCCAGTCGGCGGCCGCCTCGCTCACCTTCCGACCCTCGGCGAGCACTCCCTGGACTGCTTTGTACCTCTGCTCAGTCACGCTCATCTCCCTCATGGGCGGGAGCGTGACAAATCAGCCGAAGTAGCTGTGACGCATCAGCCGAAGGTCTGCGACACATCAGCCGACGGCATTCCGGGACGCGTCAGCCGAACTTGTACAAGCCAAGTGGTGCCGAGGGCCAGATTTGAACTGGCGACACCTTGATTTTCAGTCAAGTGCTCTACCAAGCTGAGCTACCTCGGCACGCGGCCCGTAATTCTATCTGCGCCCGGAGGGCGACCCGAATCGGCGCTGGTCATCGATCCGGCTTAGGGGCATAATCCATCAGTTCCTGGTTCGCGTTGGGAAGCAAGGAGGGGTGCGTGGTGGATCGCAGGCTTGTCGGACGTTTCTCTGCCGCCGTGCTGTCCGCCGCGCTGGTGGCGCTCGTGGGCGGTCCTGTATCAGCGTCAGATTCGGGGAACCGCAGCGACCTCAAGAACTTCCAGCACGTGTTCGTGATCATGATGGAGAACACCGGCTTCGACAGTCTGATCGGCAACCCCAATGCGCCATGGATCAACTCGGCCGCAAGCACGCACGGCCTGGCGACGAGCTACTTCGGCGTGACCCACCCGAGTCAGCCCAACTACGTCGCTGCTACAGCCGGCATCCAGGGCATCGACAGTGACGCCGACGAAACGCTCAACGTCCCCAACATCGTCGATCAGATCGAGGGCAGCGGCCGGACATGGAAGGCCTACATGCAATCGTTGTCGCTATGCACGACCAAGCTCGCCCACGCGTGTGGCAACCAGCTCTACGAGCGGAAGCACAACTCGTTCGTGTCCTTTGCCGATGTACAGAGCAGCCCGGCAAGGATGGCGAACATTGTCGACCTGAGCCAGCTGAACACCGACCTCGCCGCAGGCACCGTTCCGGACTACGTCTGGATCAGCCCAGACCAGTGCCACGATATGCACGGACGCGGGGGCCCAACTTCCGACACGTGCAGCTTCAGCCACGTGCAGGGCCTGATCAGCGCCGGAGACGCCTTCCTGTCGAGCACCGTCGGCGCGATCATGGCTTCATCCGCGTGGACCGGCAACTCGGCCATCTTCATTGCGTGGGACGAGAGCGACTTCACTGGAAGTGGCTTCGGCGGATTCGGCGACGACTCCGGCTGCTGTGACTCAGTCGCAGGCCAGGGCGGCGGGCATGTCGTCACCCTGGTCATCTCGCACTCCGACCACGCAGCTCGCACCTCGAGCGTTTCGTACAACCACTACTCGTTACTGCGCACGATCCAGGACGGCTGGCAGCTGGGCTGCCTGGGCTTCACGTGCGATACGGGCAATGTGCCGGCGATGAGCGACCTGGTCGGCCCTAAGGGCTAGTCATCGAACGCGGGCGCCGGCCTTAGGTGCGGCGCCCGCGGACCGTCCTGATCCGCTTGACATGGCGTTGCCCTCTTGGGACACTACGGGCCCCAAAATGACCCTTGCGCGAGCGGTCGCTAAAACCATCTCGCTGAGCGGCTTGATCGCCGTGGTCGCGACCTGCGGCCTCCTGGTCAGCGCCTGCGGATCGTCTAATTCTTCTTCAAAGGCCTCGGTAACCCCCTCACCGGCGCCCAAAGCGAAGCTGATCACGAGCGTCGATGCTTGCACGCTGGTCACCGCAGCCGACGCGTCCACCGCGGCCGGAGTAACGGTTACTGATATCGGCGCTTCGAGTGGGGCGCAAACGCCAGGGGCTTGCCTCTATGGCAGCGCAGACTTCAGGACCACAGTGATCGTCGAGGCCCAGGTCTACCCGAGCGCCAGCGCCGCCGCCTCGATTTCACCGGAGACGCTAGCCGCAGCGTTGAAACGCGGCAATGCGACGGGTACCGCCAAAGTAGTCACCGGAATCGGCGACAAGGCAGTCGAGTACACGTTTACGAGCTCCGGGACTGGCGGAACCGTGATCATCGCGTTCAAGTCAAACGTCGTCATCATCATTGCGGTCACACCTTCCACCGACCCGACCGCGGTCGAGAATCTCGCCCGAACCGCCGTCGGCCGCCTCTGACACCCAGCGACAGAGACTGCCTGTGTGCGGTGGTGGAATGGAGCCAACGCTGGCCGGGTCCCTTCGGCTGATCGCGTGATTTGGTCTGTAGGCAAGTCGTGCAAATAGCCTGAGCGCTTGATACCTAAGTAACCACATACTGCCGATACGCGGCTATGAGGTGTTCGACGTTCGTACGCATTACCCGTCTACTTTGAGATCTGCATCCATGAACGAACGTTGATGGTCACCAGCGTCTCTGGGGATAGACAATACCTCCGTGCAAGGCCCCTCGCTAGGTCCGTCTGGATCACCCCAACCCCCGGCACTGCCACCTCAGCCCCATTTGTCGCAGCCAAGCTACCGAGCCCCGGGACCGTTTGTTCCGCTTGTGGCGTCGGTCGATGCGGGCGCCGTCTGGGCGCTAGTAATGGGAATCCTGAGTTGGTTTACGTGTCCCCTATTGGGTATCGTCGCGTTCTTTGTTGGTGGCTCGGCGCTGGGCCGGATACGCACGAGCCAATACACTCTGCGCGGCGATGGGCTCGCCCACGCAGGCAGGGCGCTCGGCTGCATCGCGAACGGCTTTTGGCTACTCGCTTTGCTCGTCGTCTTCGGGACCTGCAGTTTGGGTATTAGCGCGATAAGCAACTTTCCACTCCTGCATCCCTCGCCGTCACCCTAACTACTCGGAGCCCCACCGGAAGCACCGCGCGCGGGCACAGGCGGAAGTTAAGAGCGCATTCGCCAATATCAAGCAGCTGCTCGAATCGCCGTAGACTGGCCATTCGTTGCTTAAGCGACGTGTGACCCCAAGCCCTCACTGGCGAAGTCATATCCAGAGCACTGTCGGACTGTAACGGTGTGCGGTGGCCGAAACCTTGATTGCCTCAAGAATAGGAACCTTCCGGCGCCCCGGTCGAACCCGTTCCCCGGAGTGACCGAAACGGCGGTCAGAGGGCGTTTCCTTGACAAAAGGTGACACAGGCAACACCGCCTATGTTCTTGGCGGAGACCGAAAGGCCGTCTCGACTACATGTAGAACGAGTATCGGGACTGCGGAACGTCACTGTCGGCCAGATGCTTAAGGATATGACCGACCTTACGCGCGCCGCGCACAGTGATCGGATCCCGCTCATCGAATTGCGTGCTGTTCCAGTTCATTTTCGACAGAGCGAGAATCTCATTAGCTAAGAACTGAGGACTCTGGCTGGACTGAGCGATTCGCATACCTACCGGCACAGGGACGTATAGGCCGGGATACGTGTTGTAAAACTGAATGCTGCCGCGCGTGTAGAGAACATAGAACGCATCATTGATTGTCCAGAGAGTCCCCCGCAGCGGTGGATACTCACCTAGTCGAAAGAGCTTGAACTCGACAGGTCCTACGTGTAGGAGTTCAAGTGAGTCCACTCCTAGGTCGGCAATAGCGCCTCTGAAGCCCTCCAATTCCGCAGGTGAAAATCGCGATGTCTTGTGCATGACAACCCGCGCTGGGAGATTCTTGTGCTCCTGACGGTACGTTTGTAACGCGCTGCGGAGAAGACCGGCCGCGCCAATCGAGTCCAGGTGGGGTTGGCGATCGTCTTTGTCGATGTGGCCAGCTCCACCCCTCACGACTACCCCAAATCCACGCTCATTGAATACTTGAGCCAGGCTCGCCTTGATGGCCAGCTCAGGCCCAAGGTCGTAAAAGCTCACGCCAACGTAGCAGGTGGAATACGCGGAGGCTTCCCTGGGGAACCGCCACAGCGCGCCGCCCGCCTTGTAGTAGAGGGCTGCATGCAAATTCCATGCCCGCGTCGCGTCGTCTTGCAGCGCGCGGGTCCGAGACGGGTCCTTCCTAACCCGCTTGGCCTTGGCTGGATCATAGGTTTCAGGTCTAACCATCTGAATCGGAACCCCGAGCGCCATCGCCCTTGCCTTCAGGATGTCGTGGAAGTCCGGGACCGACGGACCCGGACTACGACGAAAGGGCCTGCGGGTCGTTACCAAACTGCGCTCACCCTCCAGATGATCCAGTAGGTCTCCGGGTGGCGCACAAATGATAACGTCCGGCCGCGTGATCGATATAGCGGCCTTGCATTCATCGATGAAGATCGCGACAGCAGCCTCGACCACTTCTGCGGATGCCGGCAACGACTGCAAAGAGGCGAGAATAGTGAATGACACGTGCCGCTGGAGACGTGAGTCGAGCACAAGTGTTGATGCAAAAGGGCCGTCCGAATCAAAACCTGGGAAGATTGGAAATAGATTCGGGCGTTTGCTGCGCTTACCAGCAATCGGAAGCTTACATCGTTCCAGCCATGCGCAGACGCCTTCCACAGTTTGGGGCGTCCCTATGACCGCAGCGTAAATCGAATGACGGGCTGATGGTTCATGGCGGTCCAGTGGACCGAAATTTGCAATCCCAAACCGAATATCGATGTGTCGACCTGACCCGAATTCGAGCTCTGGTTCAGGGAGGTGCTGAAGTTGCATCAGGCTAGGTCTAACTGATCTTGGCCATTCGAAACGGCGGCGGTCTCTTGTGGGTCGTCCCGGGAAGCCCAGCCGACATCATCGATGGCCGCATCGATGTTCATCCTTACTAGCCTCCCAAATCCCAACATGTGATCGCGGTCGGTTAAAGCTTGGTGGGATAGCCGATCCTCCCACAGTAGCATCTGATAGGCGACTGACCGGTGCTTCTCAAACACTTTGATCCCAGATAGAAGTTCGTCGGCCCTTGCGTGCTCGTCCTCACCGTTGGTAGTGAAGTAGTAGCTCGGATTAATAGCCAGATACCATTCGCTGGCCAGGCGACGAAAGTGACCTTCAAAGGCCAAATGACGACACGACACGGTCCGACCATCACGTTCGAATGCCTCGAACACAGTCCTGCGCCCAGACCGACGCATACTCACATATGAAGCCCGATACGATCGCGGTCGCCGCTCACCGTTACGAGTCTCCGTCCAGCGTGGAGCGAAGTAGAACAGATTTCGGGACGGTTGATACCAAACGTTTGGCCTAAGTTGACGAATTAGACACAGATTCAGAAGGCTTCGAAAGTCGTTTTCCACGACGTCGTCGGGTGAAGCGGCCCATTCGGCTGAGTCTTGAACCGAGACTGTGGTCGCGTTGATGGCCGGCCGCCATATCTCGGATCGCAGATCATGGAAGCTGTACAGACTATCGCCACGAATGATCCATTCGATGTTGCGATTGCCGTGTGAACGCAAAAGCTCGCGTACCTCATTGCGGTCTCGGTACGTTGTTGTTGCAACATATAGCTTCTTTGGCCACCGTTGTAATGGCAGAAGATTTGAGAAGAGCTCTTCCTGGGTAACCGATGGCTCCGAATACAACCCAAGCGCCTTTGGCGCCGCGAGGCTAAGCCATCGATCGTAGACATCCGCGGTTAATCGATCCTTCGCCTTATGGAATGTAACGAGGCGTGTGGCGCTCATGACTGGATCGGAGAAGTAGTCCTGGACTGATACCCAGTACGCTTCATCTGTACGGGGCCTTGAGCGAACCAGTATTACCGGTACGTTGCCCTTGAGCCAGTGTGTGAGATCTCGCTCGTCGCAGATAAAGTCGAATGAGCTCTCCGATTCATTTTGGAACTCTCGCTCGGTCGCCTTGCTTTGAATTTGCAGGACTAGCCCGAGCGCTTCGCCCGTGGACCGATCACAAAGCTCGACAGTGCCGTCGATGCCTACATCGATGGTCGAGGGGCTCCAAATCGATCTCATCTCGGCGACAACCGTCGCAATGAGGTTGACGCCCTTCTGACCAATGATCGTTTGACGGCTGAGAGTCTTGGCCTTCAAGTCCCGCATGATGCTACGCCGACACCTGGAGGTGCAGAGCCGCAGGCCTCGCGCCACTAGCGAGCAGTTTCGAGTTAGTTGTCCTCTGGCCGAGTCGCCAGGACCAGCAGTTCCTTGGCGCGTTGGTCTGTCGGGTCGAGTGCCGGATCCCGATCCCAGCGGCCAGACTGCACTGGATTTATGAGCCTGACTGCAAAGCCAGTGGCGGCAAGAACGTCGGTCAATTCTTGCGTCGTGTACCTTGTATCGCGCACTACCAGTTCGACTGGCAGCCGCCAGGTCGCCGATTCGAACTGCTCCTTTCGGTAGAACACTCCCTCGAAATATAGGAGGAGACGGGGGTCGAAGACTGAACCGGTCTGCTCCATCGTTCGAGACGGCGCCAACGCCTCTAGAGCGCCCACAAATGCAGCTGTGTTGGTTGGCTGGTGGTCGGGCGTTATCCGTCTCAGTACGCAGTCAGTGTTCATAACGCTGGCGACGAAGAAGCCGCCCGGCGTGACCACTGCCCGGACGTTTTGGAGGATTCTTGCGTCATCCTCGCGGTTGGCGGATGATCCCAGGACGTCATAAAGGCAGATGACTAGATCGAATGGGCCTTCAGGCAGCCACTCCCGGGCGTCGCCTTCTACCAACGAGACTCCCTGGAGGCCTGTCGATTCAATTTCGCTGGCCGCAAGTGCTAAAAGCCGGACGGATATGTCGGTTAGCGTTACGGAGAATCCGCGCCTCGCGAGCTCAATGGAATGACGCCCATCGCCCCCGCCGACATCAAGAACCCTCGCGCCAGGTTTGAGGTGGCAGTGCTCGACGAGCCAATCAACCTCTGATGTCGTGTGCTGGTGCCACGCGTGGCGAGCATCCAGCGTCATTCCTTCATAAGCCTGAATCCAAATTCGATCTGCGCCTGCCATTAGTTCGGTCAATCGTTCAGCTTCGAGTTCGTCAGGTTTCTGATCGCTAAAGGTGCACGCGACCCATTCTTCGCCTTCATCAATCTCGCCAAGGGTCCATCTCTTGCCAGCCTGTGACGCAGCTTTAATCATGTCTTGCAGTCCGTCATGCGATATGAAGAAGCGTGTGTCGACCACTGGTCGCGGCTCAGCGCCATAGTCGGCGAGTTGAGCCGGGATGTAGCTGACACGTTTGGCAATTTCGCCCATCAGTCGCGGACCGCGCTCTATGACCAACCGACGCACGCAGCGGCGCCGTGTGGCCGTCTCAAGGGCACGGACCGCAAATGGGTTCGGTGTTACAAGACCCCAGGCGTAGCAATCCGAGAATTGCCAAATGCTATAGAGCAGGGTCGTAGCGACTCTAGACAATCTATAGGCCTCATCGACGACAAGTTGGCTAATCCACGCAACCTTACCGGCATCGGACTGAAAGCGGAGAGCGATGCAGTACCCGATGAGTCGGTCACCGTGGTAAGCGGCAGCCAGCCAAGTGTCATCGCCATCAGCGTGCGCGGTGATATTGGCAACCGTTTGGCCGATCGGCTGCCCCGGGCGCCTTCCTCTCTTGCCCCAGGTGCCATAGTTGTCTGAATACAACGTGCTGCATTCCGACATCAGCCGTTGATCGGCACTCGCCTCGCGACCTGTGAGCCATCGCCACTCGAATCGCCAGAGGGTGCGGTCGAGTCTATCTGTGCGCGCCACGACTAAAGCGTACTGACATCCACACGACTATTCCGTCCACCTTCGATCAGCGGTGTCCCGCTCGTCAATGACGCGAAATGGCGCCGTGGGCGCCTTATCTTGTTACGCGGAATGCGTAGTTTGTCACCACTTATGGCGTTTTTTGTTACACCCACGGGAATCGGCGTGGGCGGTGATGGATTCGAACCAACGGCCTCCTCGGTGTAAGCGAGGCGCTCTGCCAATTGAGCTAACCGCCCGTCGCGGATGCCAGTCTACCCAGCGGCGAGCACGCTCAGCGCCATATTGAGCTGCGTGTCCTTGGCGTAGCCGTTAGCCGGCTGCAGGACGTCGAACTCGTCGCCCGCGGCGGCCAGCATGACCGCGACATCGGGCGTCAAACCCTTGTGGTCGATCGTGACGCCGTTGGGGAGGTACCACCGTTTCACCGTCAGGTGGATGTCGGCGCCGTCGTTCAGCGGGAAGTCCTGCTGGACCGACCCCTTGCCGAAAGTCACCGTGCCCACCAGCTTGGCCCGATGGTGGACCTGCAGCGAGCCCGCCACGATCTCGGCTGCCGACGCGCTGTTGGCATCCACCAGTACGACCAGCGGTACCGACGTGGCGAGGTGCTCGCCGCTGACCATGTGCCTGTCCACGTGGCTGCTGCGATCGCGCAGCTCGAAGGTCTCCCCGCTCACGATGAACTCGCTGATTACGTGGTCGGCTTGATCGATGAACCCGCCGGGATCCTCGCGCAGGTCCAACACCATTCCCTTGGCGCCAGGCAACCCTGAGCTCAGCGCCGCGTGAAGTTCGTCTGTCGTCGTCGTCGTGAATTGATACAGGCGCACGTACAGCACGTGATCCGCGATCACGGTCGATCGCACCGAGGGCACCTGGATCTCAGCGCGCGTGACGGTGACCGAAAAGGTCTGCCCGCCCCGCTGGATGGTCAGCGTCACCTTGGATCCGTTGGGGCCCTGGATCAACGTCGAGGCCTGGTCCGAGGTGAGGCCCTTCATGTCCTTGTCGCCGACCATGACGATCTGGTCGCCGGCCTCTAGCCCGGCAGCCGCCGCCGGTGAGCCCGGCACGGTGCCCGTGATCGTCGGATAAGCGCTGCTGAAGCTCAGGTAGATGCCGATCCCCGAATAGTGACCCGTGTACACGTCCTGCAGGCGCTTGTATTGCGCGGGGTCGTAATAGGCCGAGAACGGATCGCCCAGACTCGCGATGAGTCCCTGCACCGTCCCATGCGCAAGCTTGGCGGTATCCAGGTTGCCGTCGACGTAGTCCGCCTGGATCACGCGGATCGCCTGCTGCAGCTCGGTGGTGTCGACACGGCCGGCCGAATGGTGCGTGACGTACGGCATCACATCCGGGAAGGCCTGATCGGTGTAAACGCCCAAGCCGAACGCCAGCACCGCGACGACCAGGACAGCAACGCCCCAAAAGGCGTCGCGGAGCTTCATGTTCATGAGACTAACCGAACCCCTCTCCCCAACCCTCTCCCCTTGAGGGAGAGGGAGTTACTAACCGAACCCCTCTCCCCAACCCTCTCCCCTTCAGGGAGAGGGGGATGCTAACCGAACCCCTCTCCCCAACCCTCTCCCCTTCAGGGAGAGGGAGATGCTAGCAGCCGAGCCAGATACAGGGATCTCTCGGGTCGTTGTTGACGCGGATCTCGAAATGCAGATGTGGCCCGGTCGACCACCCCGTCGACCCTTCATACCCGATCAGGTCCCCGCGGGCAACGATCTGGCCGCTCGAAAGGCCGCCGGCATACCCGGCCAGGTGGCCGTACACGGTCGAGTACCCGTTGCCGTGGATCATCAAAATCATGTTGCCGTAGCCGATCGAGCCCGGGTAGAAGTAGATGACGCCGGTGTCGGCGGCGACGATCGGTGAGTGGTATGCGGCCGCGATGTCGATGCCCGTGTGCTTTCGATGCGGGTACGGGCACGACGGGTCGTAGACCTCGAGATAGAACGTCACGCAGCCGTAACCCTGGCTGATGCAGCTGAAGCCGCACGCCGGCTCGGGCCATTCGAACTGGCCCGTGCCGCCTCCGGCCTTCTGGGCCGCTGCTTCGTATTGCAGCTGCAGCTGGGCGACCTGGGCGTCGATCGCGGCGCGCTGGGCCTGCACCTGCTGGTATTGCTTCACGAGCTGAGCTTCGAGCTGGGCCGCAGCGGCCATCGCCGCCTTCTGGGTGTTCACGTTTTTCTCCAGGTCCGCCTCCGTCGCCTGCAGCTGCTGAAGCAGCGCAACCACCTGGGTTCTCTGGATCGTGAGTTCGGCATTGGTCTGGTTGAAGGTCGCGCGCTCCACCGCGAGCTCGCCGAGCAGCTTGCGATCGGAGGCAGCGACCTGCTGGGCGCCGATCATTCGGTTCATCAGGTCGTTGAAGGTGTTCGCGGTCAAGACGAGCTCGACGTAGTTCACCGAGCCGTGATCGTCCACATAGCGCAGACGCTGGTTCAGCAGCTCGTCGCGCACGCTCATCTGCGCGTGCAGCCGGGTCAGGCTGGCCTCGGTGAACCGGATCTTGCGGTCCAGCTCATCGATCGCGGCCTGCGTCTTCGCGATCAGCTCCTTCTGAGCCTCGATCTGGGAGTTGAGACTGCTGATCAGGGCGTAGATGGCATTGATCCGCGCTTGCGTGTCAGTGATCTTCGCCTGGATGCTCTCCAGCTGCTGCTCGTTGGTGACCTGCTGGCCGATGCCATTGTTGTAGGCGACGCAAGCCTGGTAGACCTCGGGAGGGTCGCCCGGGTAGCAGTAGATCGCCACCGTTGCGCGCATGGACAGCGGGATCCACAGGAGGGTGGCGATGATGGCTGCTGAAGTCACTCGTCTCAAATCCCTAGAGCCTCACAAAACGGCGGACGCCGATGTAGCTGCCGACCGCGCCCAGCAGCGCGCCGCCCAGCAGAAGGTCGCGAGCGAGGCTCGCGAGGAATGTCGGGTCATACGAGAGCGGGATGAAGGCGATGTCCGAGCGGAACTGTGCAACCGCAGGAGGATACGCGATCACGAGCAACGAGAGCGCGATCGACGCCGCGATCAGGCCCGTCATCACTCCCTCGATCACGAAAGGTCCGCGCACGAACCACTCGGTGGCTCCGACCAGCTTCATGACCTCGATTTCCTTGCGCCGGTGGTACACGGCGGTTCGGATCGTGTTCATCACGATGACGACTGAAACGACCACCAAGATTGCCAGCAGGCCCACTCCCGCGATGCCCAGCCATTGCGACAGCTGGAGCATGCGTCTGACAAAATCGCCCTGGTAGTTGGTCGGATTCGTGGGGTCCACGCCCGACCACTGACGGGCGACCGCATCGATCGAAGCCACGTCGGACAGGTTGCGCACCCGCACTTCCAGCTTCGCGTCCAGGGGATTGCCATCCAGCTGCTGCGCGAGCACGGCATTGTTCGGGTCCTTCGCAAAGTTCGCCAGCGCTTCATCCTTGGTGATGAACCGAACGCTCGCCACCCGAGGGTCGGCGCTCAGCTGCGTCTGATAGCTGTAGACGCTCGCCAGCGGGGTGTCGTCGGCGACGTTGATGGAGATGACGCTCACCTTGTCGCGGAAACCGTCGAGCACTTGCGACAACGCATGGCCGACGAGCAGATTGACGCCGGCGAGGATCAGGATGAGCGTGATCGACAGAACCGCGGCCAGGCTGACCGCCAGGTTCCGCCAGAAGCTCTGCCAGGCGCTATTGAGCGCGAATCTGAGGTTTCGAAACATCATCATGGTATCGGCCAGAACGGTCGTCTCGGGCGATCTGCCCCGCATCGATCGCAACGACGCGGCGGCGGAGGAGGTCGACGATCTCGCGGTTGTGAGTCGCCATCACGACGGTCGCGCCTCGCGAGTTGATGCGCAGAAACAGCTGCATGATCTCCCACGCCGTGGCGGGGTCGAGGTTGCCGGTGGGCTCGTCCGCGATGATCATGCGCGGCGCATGCACCAGCGCCCGCGCGATCGCCACACGCTGCTGCTCGCCACCGGAGAGGTTCGAGGGATACGTCTGCTCCTTGCCCGCGAGACCGACCGTGTCCAGCGCCTCGGCAGCTCGCGACTGGACCAGGCGATCCGGCTCGCCGAGCACGCGCAGCGCGAAGGCCACGTTCTCGTACACCGTGAGATTGGGCAAAAGCTTGAAGTCCTGGAAAACGAGGCCGATCTTGCGGCGGTAGTACGGCAGCTTGCGCCGCTTCATACGGCCGAGCTCGACGCCCTCGACGAAGATCTTGCCCTTGGTCGGCTTCTCCTCCCTGATGAGCAGCCGCACCAGGGTCGATTTCCCGGCGCCTGACGGCCCCACCAGGAATACGAAGTCGCCCTCGGGGACGACGAGATTGATGTCGCGGAGTGCCTCTGTCCCGGACGGATACCTCTTCCAGACGTGCTGGAAGCTGATAACCGGCCGGCTGTCGAAGTCTGGTGTCAAAACCATAAGCTGGATCTCTTGCTGTGACGTGGAGCGCCGGCGGGCGCACCTGGCTAGGTCGCGGGCAGTATAACTCATGCCCCCGCAAGGTCAAAATGCCGGCTTCTGAGTTCAAACACCGGTCTAACGCGCCCGCGCGGGCTTGCTTGCGCCGGGGGATGCCGGGCGCCTGGAAGTTAGCTTCGGGAGCCGTTCCGGGCCTGGCTCAGCCGCCAGCGCAACCAGGCCTCGATGAACGGGTCGATCTCCCCATCCAGGACGGCTTGGGTGTTGCCCACCTCCAGGCCCGTTCGGACATCCTTCACGAGCGTGTAAGGCTGCAGAACATAGTTTCGGATCTGAGATCCGAACTCGGCCGGCAGCAGCTGGCCCCGAATCTGGTCGAGCTGGGCGGCAGCCTCCTGCTGCTGGCGCTGGAAGAGGCGGGCCTTGAGCACCTTCATGGCCATCTCACGGTTCTTCATCTGGGACCGCTCGTTCTGGCACGTGACCACGATTCCCGTGGGCAGGTGCGTGATGCGGATCGCCGAGTCGGTCTTGTTGACGTGCTGGCCGCCCGCGCCGGTGGAGCGGTAGGTGTCGATGCGGAGGTCCCCCGGGTTGATCACCACGGCATCCTCGTCGGTGCTCTCCAGCTCGGGCATCACCTCGACCAGCGCGAAAGACGTATGGCGCCGGTGGTTCTGGTCGAAAGGCGAGATGCGAACCAGCCGATGCACGCCGTGTTCCGACCGCAGGAGGCCGTATGCGCGGGGGCCGCGGACGATGAACGTGACGCTCTTCAGCCCGGCTTCTTCTCCAGGTGATTGGTCGATGACCTCCACCTCGGAGCGATGGCGCTCGGCCCACTTCGTGTACATGCGCATGAGCATCTCGACCCAGTCCTGCGCTTCCACCCCACCCTGACCGACGGAGATCGTCACCACGGCGTTGTGATTCGCGTAGGGGTCGGTGAAGAGCAGGTCGAGCTCTCGAGAGCGCAATTCGGCCGCGATCGCTGCCTCCTCCTCCGCGACCTGACTGGTCAGCTCCGGATCGCCCGAGGCCAGCTGGTCGAGCTCGATCAGGTCGCGGGCGCGTTTTTCCAGCTGCTCCCAGGTCTTGATCAGCTCCCGGTTCTCGGCCCCTTCTCGCGCGATTGCGCTCGCGCGGCGCGGCTCGTCCCAGACCCCGGGTTGGGTCAGGAGGTGGTCGATCTCCTCGGCGCGCGCGAGCTTGGCGGGCAGGTCAAAGGTGCTCCTTCAGCTGCACGATGCGCTCGAGCAGCTCTTTGGGACTCAGCTGAACGTCCATCTACCTTCCGTGGCACCTCTTGTATTTCTTACCCGAACCACACCAGCAGGGATCGTTGCGGCCCAGCTTACCGGCCGCCGCCCCGCCCTCGGCTGCCGCGGCGCCCACGGGCGCCGCCCGTCGCTGCTTGGGAGCACCGTTGCGGCCCGCCCTGGTCGCGCCATCCGGATCGCTGGGCCCTGATTCCAGCAGGTCTCGCACGAGCGGCTTGGGCGGCGGTGGCGGAGCGTTGCGCTGGACTCGGACACGGAAGATCCCCGCCACGATCGAGCTCTGGATGCGCTCGCGCAGCTCGTTGAACATCTCCAGGGCCTCGTTCTTGTACTCGACCAGCGGGTCGCGCTGGCCGTACGCGCGCAGCCCCACGCCTTCGCGGAAGTGTTCCATCTGCGTCAGGTACTCCATCCACTGCCAGTCGATCGTCCGGAGCATCACGTCCTTCTCGACCAGAGGCATGAGCTCGACGCCGATCTCTTCGACCTTCTTGTCGTAGGCGTCCGCGGCCGAAGCGTTCAAATGGTCGGCCAGGGCCTCGGGGCCACGCTCGACCACCTCGTCGGGGATCTGCGAACCAGGCGCGATCGGCAGGTACGCCGACAGGTAACGGACCAGCCCTTCCATGTCCCAGTTCTCGGGATGGCGGCTCTGGCAATGAGCCTCGATGCCCTTGGCGACGATCTCCTTGACGTACTCGAGGATGTTCCCGCGAGCGTCGGCGCCTTCGAGCACCTTGCGCCGCTCTTCGTAGACGATCTGGCGCTGCTTGTTCATGACGTCGTCGTACTCGACAACATGCTTGCGGGCGTCGAAGTGCATGCCCTCGACCTTCTTCTGCGCGCCGGCGATCGATCGCGCCACCCACGGATGCTCGATCGGTTCCACCTCGAGGCTGTCCATCAGCTTGCCGATGCGCTCCGCCGCCGGGCCGAAGATCTTCATCAGGTCGTCCTCGAGCGAGATGAAGAATTTGCTCGAGCCGGGGTCGCCCTGGCGGCCGGCGCGGCCGCGCAGCTGGTTGTCGATGCGCCGGCTCTCATGGCGCTCGGTGCCGATGATGTGCAAGCCGCCGACATCCGTCACGCCTGGGCCCAGCACGATGTCGGTTCCGCGACCGGCCATGTTGGTGGCGATGGTGACGGCGGCCGGCTGGCCCGCCTCCGCCACGATCTGGGCCTCGCGTTCGTGCTGCTTGGCGTTCAGCACGTTGTGCTTGACCCCGCGCCTTTCGAGCATTCGCGCGAGCCGCTCGGACTTCTCGACCGACACCGTGCCGACCAGCACCGGCCGTTTCTCCTTGTTCATCTCGACGATCTCTTCGATCACGGCCTCGAACTTCGACTTCTCGGTCTTGTAGATCACATCGGGGCTGTCGATGCGGACCATGTTTCGATGAGTCGGGATCGCGACCACGTCGAGCTTGTAGATCTTGTGGAACTCCTCAGCCTCGGTCAGCGCGGTGCCGGTCATGCCGGCCAGCTTCTCGTACTGGCGGAAGTAGTTCTGGACGGTGATCGTGGCGATCGTCTTCTGCTCCTGCTGGACCTTGACGCCCTCCTTCGCCTCGACCGCCTGATGCAGGCCGTCGGACCAGCGCCGGCCGACCATCGTGCGGCCGGTGAACTCGTCGACGATGATCACCTCGCCGTCCTTGACCAGGTAGTCGCGATCGCGCAGGAAGAGCGCCTTTGCCTTCAAGGCCTGGTTGATCTGGTGCGCCTCGATCACGTTTTCGAGGTCGTAGATGTTGCGGATCCCCGTCCAGCGCTCCATCTTCGCGATGCCCGCTTCGGTCAGTGACGCGGACTTGTGCTTGAGGTCGACCTCGTAGTCGTCGGTCTCGACCAGACGCCCCGCCCAGCGCGCGTACTCGTAGTACTTCTCGGTCGACTCTTCCGACTGTCCCGAGATGATATGCGGCGTACGCGCCTCGTCGATCAGGATGGAGTCGACCTCGTCGACGATCCCATAGTTCAGCCCGCGCTGGCTGCACTGGGTGAGGTCGAGCGACATGTTGTCCCGCAGGTAATCGAACGCGAGCTCGGAGTTGGTCGCGTAAGTGATGTCCGCGAGGTAGGCCTCTTTCTTGGTCGCCGGCTTCAGGCGCTGCAGGCGGGTGTCCGGGTGGGTCTCGTCGACGAATTCGGGATCGTAGATGTACGTGCCCGTGGTGCCCACGTTGACGCCGACGCTGAGGCCGAGCAGGTGGTAGATCGGCCCCATCCAGCCCGCGTCACGGCGGGCGAGGTAGTCGTTGACGGTGACCAGGTGGACGCCCTTGCCGGCGAGGGCGTTCAGGTAGAGCGCCAGGCTGGCGACCAGCGTCTTGCCCTCTCCGGTCTTCATCTCGGCGATCTTGCCTTGGTGCAGGACCATGCCTCCCACCAGCTGGACGTCGAAGTGCCTGAGGCCGATCGTGCGGCGGGCGGCCTCGCGGCAGACGGCGAAAGCCTCGATCAGCAGCTCGTCGAGGTCGTGGCCGTCGCGAGCCCGCTGCCGCAGCTCGTCCGAGCGCGCGCGAAGGCCGGCGTCGTCGAGCGCCTCGAGCTCGGGCTCCAGGTCGTTGATGGCGCCCGCCACCATGAGGTGGCGCTTGACTTCCCTCTCGTTGGGGTCCAGGAGCTTGGTCAGGTTCAGCATGGGTCTAGATCTAGGTTACCCGGAGCCGTTCGGCCGGAAACGAACCTAGGTGATTACCGGCTCGATGATCGCCACGGAACCGTCGGCGCGCCGGAACGCGATCTGGATGCCGCCCGAGAACTCGTCGAGGAATATGTGGAAGGCCTCCCCGTCGGACACGAGGTCGGCGATCGCCTGCTCGGTCGACTGCGGGAGCAGCCTCACCCGGATCCGCTCAGGCTCGGCGGTCCGAGGCTGCGAGGCCCTTCTCCGTGCCGGCTGCCGGATCGGCGAGACCTCCAGGTGCCGGTGGGTCCTGATCTCCTTGAGCTTGACCACCTGCCGATCGATCTTGTCGAGGGCGAGATCCAGGGCCGACTGGGCATCGACGCCGCGCTCATGCGCTGACAGCACGGGGGTTCGACGTCCGTTCACGTGGACGTTGATTCGGCACACGATGGTCGCGATTCCGAATCGCTTGCGCTCTTCGGAAAAATCAACCTCGGCGTCGGCGACCTTGCCGAAGTGACGCTCGAGGCGGGCCAGCTTTCGCTGCGCGTAAGCCTTGAGGGCCGGCGGCAGCCCGTCGGTGCGGTCGTTCAGAACGACCTTCACGGCCTGAGTATAGACCGCCCTTAGCGGGCCGCTAGCGGCTCGACGGCTTGTATCCGGGCGGCGGCGGGAAGAGCGTCAGGATCTCTTTCGGCAGGGGAATTCCCTGGTTGAAAATCCGGTCCAGGATCTTCGGCCGCAGGCCCGTGGGCTTGAACTCGGCGATGACCTTGCCGTCGGGCGTAGCCCCCTTCTGCTCGAGCACGAAGATGTCCTGCATCGTGATGATGTCCTGCTCCATGCCCACGACCTCGCTGATGTTGGTCACCTTCCGCGAGCCGTCGCGAAGGCGGTTGAGCTGGACGATGAGGTTGATGGCAGACCCGGTCTGCTGGCGGATGGCGCGCACCGGCAGGTCGACGCCGGCCATCAGCACAAGGGTTTCGAGTCGAGCGAGTGCATCGCGTGGCGTGTTGGCGTGGAGCGTCGTCATCGAACCATCGTGGCCGGTGTTCATGGCCTGGAGCATGTCGAGCGCCTCGCCGCCACGACACTCGCCGACGACGATTCTTTCCGGGCGCATGCGCAGCGAGTTGATCACGAGGCGCTGAATCGTGATCTCGCCCTCGCCGTTGATGTCCTTGGGACGCGTCTCCATGCGGCACACGTGCTCCTGGTGGAGCTGAAGCTCGGCCGCGTCTTCGATGGTGACGATGCGGTCCTCGACCGGAATGAAACCTGAGAGGACGTTGAGGAACGTCGTCTTGCCGGTGCCCGTACCACCCGAGATGATGATGTTGGCCTTGGCGAGCACGGCCGCCTTCATGAAGCCGAAGCCGGCCTCGTTGCAGGTGCCGAATCGGATCAGGTCCTCGACCTGGAACGGGTCGCGCGAAAACTTGCGGACCGTCAGCAGGGGCCCGTTGAGCGCCAGCGGCCGGATGACCGCATTGACGCGGGAGCCGTCCGCGAGGCGGGCATCGCAGAGCGGCTGGCGCTCGTCGATGCGGCGGCCGACAGTACGGACGATGAACTGGATGACGTTGAGCAGCTGGTCCTCATCCACAAACTTGATGTTGGTGAGCACAACCTTGCCGCCCATTTCGACGTAGACGTGGTCGCTGCCGTTGACCATGATCTCAGTCACGCGGTCGTCGCGAATCAAGGGCTCGATCGGCCCAAGCTGCTGGTAGTACTCATCGATATTGATACCGGGGATCCGAACTGCCATTCGTCAGCCTCCCGAGGTGATACGGACGCCGACCAACTATACGGGTCGGGCCCCGACCTTCATACGCTTACCCGGGCCACCGCCGCCCCGATCACAGGGCCCGATCCGGCCGCTTTGAGAGCTGCCGCGCAGGCCTCCAGGGTGGCCCCGGTGGTGGCGACGTCGTCGACGATGAGGACCGATCTGCCCGCGAGATCGGGTCCCTGCCATACAAACGCGCCGCGCACGTTGTTCTGGCGCCACAGGCGGTCGTGGCCGACCTGGGGCGGGGTCGCGCGGGCCCGGACGAGCTGACCCGGCGGTCTCTCCAGGGACATGCGCGCCCTGAGTTCCGCGGCGAGGAGCTCCGACTGGTTGAATCCCCGAGCCCACTGCCGCTCTGGATGAAGGGGCACGGCCACGGCCCACGAAGCAGCCAGCCCTTCCACCATGAGCCGCTCCACCAGCAGAACCGCCAGCGGCGCGGCCAGGCGACGCCAGCCCTGGTACTTGAACCTCTGGATCGCGAGCTCGATCGGTCCGTCGTAGGCGACCGCGGAACGCAGGCGAGCCAGCGACCGGAGGCGCAGCCGGCACCCGCAGTCGCGGCGAGCCGACTCGACCTCTGCCCCACACCGGCGGCACAGCGGCTCCTGGAGGCGCTTGATGCGTCCACGACAGCCGTCGCAGAGCCACGCGCCGACACGCCGGCAGCCGCCGCATCGCGGAGGCAGGATCAGGTCGATGAAACCTGCAAGCACGCACCGAGGCTACCTGCCCACGTCAAGGCCGCCTTTACAACGCTTCAGCCGATGTGGATCTCGTCCCCGCGCTGCAGGTCGAGCTCCGCGGTCGAGCCCGGCGGCAGCTCGAGCACACTTCGTGCGCCCCAGACAAACCACACCACGCCATACCACGGAGGCAGCTTCGGGTACACCTTCCTCACGCGTTCTTTGCTGTCCAGGAAAACCGCGTCGATCGGAAACCTCATGAACAGCATGTGGATGCTGCCGCCCTCGCACGGGTTGATCCACATCCCGCGTCCTGGTTCGAGCCCGCGGCGGAACATGAGGCCGACGCCTCGACCGATGAATGTGCCCGGGACCTCGAGCTCCTCGGCGAGGACCTTGCCGGTGCGCGCGTGGACGGCGCGTGGACCTGCCATTCAGTGACGTAGGGTAACGGGGCGATGGAGTTCGAAAGCGATGGAGTCCGGCTGCATTACGAGCTTCACGGTCCCGAGACCGGGGCGCCTGTGCTGCTGGTGCATGGGTTCGCGTCGGACTACCAGCTCAACTGGGTGGGCACCCGGTGGCAGGAGACCCTGGTCGGCGCGAGCTATCGCGTGATTGGCCTGGACTGCCGCGGCCACGGGCAGAGCGACAAACCCCACGACCCGGCTGCGTACGCGATCGACGTGATGGCGGCCGATGTGCGGCGGCTGCTGGAGGAGCTTCACCTTGCTTCCGTTCGCTACGTCGGTTACTCGATGGGAGCTCGCATCGGGCTGCAGTCCGCGCTCGATTTTCCTGATCGCCTGTATCGAGCCGTGCTGGGAGGCCTTGGGGCGTTCGGGAGGGTCGAGGACGCGGAGGCGATCGCCCGGGCGCTCCGCGGCGGCACGCCTGAGACCCCAGCCGCGCTGACCTTCCAGCGCTTTGCGGCCGCCCGGCCGACCAACGACCTGGAGGCGCTGGCGGCCTGCATGGAAGGCCTGGGGCGGAGCGGGCGGGTGGACAGGAAACGGCTGGCAGACATCTGGACGCCGATCCTGCTCGTCTCCGGAGATCGCGACGACATCGCCCCCAACGCCCCCAACCTGGCGGCTCAGATCCCGACCGCGCGGCTGGTCATGATCCCCGGCCGCGATCACCTCAGCACCGTTCCCGCACGCCCGTTCAAGGAGGCGGCGCTGGAGTTCCTCGCCGGAGCGTAGATGCCCATGCACGCCCCTCTCCCCAACCCTCCCCCCGAAGGGGGGAGGGGGTTCCACGCCCCTCTCCCCGGCCCTCCCCCCGAAGGGGGGAGGGAGTTCTACGCCCCTCTCCCCCCTGAAGGTGGGAGGGAGTTTCTCAGCCGGCCCGGTGGTGGTAGCGGATCCGGTGCTTGGTCCGAGTGATGGCGACCGTGGTCGGCACGACAGAGATCGTCCCGTCGGGCTCCAGCACCGCCAGCTTGACCTCCTTCAGGTCCACGACGCCGTGCTCACGCATCGACATCTCCACCTCCGCCTGATCGACCCCCTCCCGATTCATCACGTCGGTCAGGTACTTGCCGTCCTTTACGATCACCGCCGGCGCGGCTGCGAACAGCCGGTGGAACCGAGGCATGTTGTCGAGCTTGCCGACGATGTAGTTCATGCCCACCAGGGCCGCGATCAGCACGAAGCCGCCGGTAAGTGAACTGTCAGGCCCCGTGATCGCAGGCTGCAGCGCGTTGGCGACCAGCAGGATGAACACGAGGTCGTACAGAGTGAACTGGCCTACCTCTCGCTTGCCGAAGATGCGAAGAGCGATGAGGAGCCCGGCGTAGATGAGCACCGCGCGGAGCACGAGCTCCAGCGGGTGGACCGTTGGTTGCAGGAAAGAGGGCGTGCCCTACTTCTTCGGCGCCAGGAGGATCAGCGCCGCGGGTCCGAGCAGGACGATCCAGAGCGTTGGGAAGATGCAGCCCACCATGGGCAGCAACATCTTCAGGGTCGCCTGCGCCGCCTTTTCCTGAGCCCGCTGGCGCCGCTTGCGGCGCATCTCGTCGGCCTGTATCCGCAGGATCTTGCCGATGCCGGTGCCGAACTGCTCCGACTGGATCACGGCCTGGATGAAGTTGTGGAGGTCCTCGACGCCGCTGCTGCGACCCATCTCGTCCATGGCCTCGAGTCGAGGCCGGCCGAGGCTGACCTCGCGGAGGACCTTGGCAAATTCCTCTGACAGGGCGTTCTTGTACTTGTCGGTCACGCGCGCCAGAGCGGCATCGAAGCCCAGACCGGCGTCGACCGCGATCACGAGCAGGTCCATCGCGTCCGGCAGTCCTTTCTGAATCTCCGTGCGGCGCGCGTCCACCTTCTGCTTCAGCCACAGCACCGGTGCGAAGTAGCCGAGGAGCGTCCCCACGACAAGCGAGATGATCAAGTACACGGGATTCGCAAACAGGAAGCCGAGCAGCAAGCCGATCGCCGCCCCCACGGCCCCGGCGACAAGCCGAACCGCGAAGAAGTCCTCCGGCGTCAGGTTGCCGGGCCTCCCGGCAAGGTCGAGCTTGTTCATGAGGTCTTGGCGGGCCTTTTGCGGGGTAGAGCGCGACAGGAAGGTGCCCAGTCTCTCGATCATCGGGCGCAGGAACCGCTCGCTGAACGGCCTTGCCAGCTCGACCTCTTCCACCGTCAGCGGCTTCTCGCCGCCATACACCGAAAGGCGCTGCTGGACCATCTGCGCCGTGTTCGTTTGCGGCGTGCGCGCGAGGCCCAGGAAGATGATGAAGATCCCGATGCCGACGGCCAACGCAAGAACTGGAATCATCGGATCAGACCTCGATGGCGACCACGCGCCGGATGATGAGGTTGCCGACGAAGATCATGAAGGCGCCGATCGCGATCAGGATCCAGCCGATGAAGTTCTCGAACATGGGCCGGAAGTATGTCGGCGTCACAAAGTACATGAACGTGGCGAGCACGAGGGGCAGGAACGTGATGAGGGTGCCCGATGCGCGCGCCTGCGCGGTCAGGGTTGCGATCTCGCCCTTGATGCGCACGCGCTCGCGGATGGTGTAGGCGATGTTGTCGAGTATCTCTGCCAGGTTGCCACCGACCGTGCGGTGGATCGAGTAGGCAGTCGCGACCAGGTCGAAGTCGGCGCTGGCGATGCGCTTGGTGATGTTCTGCAACGCCTCGTCGGGTGACCCGCCGAGGTTCATCTCGCGGACCGCGCGGGCGAACTCGTCGGCGATCGGTGGCACCGCGTTCTTGGCCACAGTGTCGATTGCCTGCGCGAACGAATAGCCGGCCTTCAGGGCGTTGGACAGCAGCGTCAGCGTGTCACCGAGCTGGCCGTTGAAGGCTTTCAGCCGGCGGCCGATCCGGTACTTGACGTAGAACCCTGGGATCAAGTATCCGGCGATGGCGAAGATGACGATCTGGATGACGCCTCCCGGAAAGCCGAAGCGAACCGCCGCGATCAGCCCGAGCAGCACAGCGCTTCCGATCTGGATCATGAAGTACTCGGACGTCCGCAGCTTCAGGTCGGCGCGGCCGAGCTGCTCGGCCACCGACGGCTTGCCCTTCTTGGCGTTGCCGCGGCCGACCCGGTCGGCGGCCGGCTGGAAGAGGCGGTTCAGCATGTCTCGAGCGCCCGTGGCCGGGGGCAGAGTCGTTGCGCCAGCGGTCGTGACACCGTACGCGGCCAGCCGGGCCTGAAAGTCTTCGGAGCCGCCCGCCGAGCGTCGCATCTGGCTCAGGCCGATGAAGAACAGGAAGACTCCTGCGAAAGCGAGTAGGGCGAAAATCATGCCGTACGTCATCTGGGACCTCCTACCGGGTTAGTACAGCTTATCCGCCGGGGGCTGAGGGGTGGGTCTAAATAGCGCTTCTGGGACGTCCTCGCCCTCGGCCTTGAGATGCTCCATGCGCATGGGCAGCACGCCGGTCGCGGTGTGGTAACCGACGGCCTTGCCTTCGGCGTTGACGCCGATCTGCTTGAAAGTGAACAGCTCCTGGAACTGAACCTCCCCGTCCCTGATGCCGACGATCTCGGCCACGCTCACGATTCGGCGGACCCCGCCGCGAAGGCGGGACTGCTGGACGATCAAATGAATCGCGGACCCGATGGTCTCGCGGATGGCGCGAGACGGAAGGTCCTGGCCGGCCTGAAGGACAAGGGTCTCCAGTCGGACCAGGCACTCCTTCGGGTTGTTGGCGTGCAGGGTCGACATCGAGCCATCGTGGCCGGTGTTCATGGCCTGGAGCATGTCCAGCGCCTCGCCACCACGGCACTCGCCGACGATGATGCGGTCGGGGCGCATGCGGAGGCAGCTCTTGACGAGCTCGCGGATCGGCACGGCGCCCTTGCCCTCGACGTTGGGCGGCCGCGACTCCAGCTGGATCCAGTGCGGCTGCTGCAGCTGCAGCTCGGCGGCGTCCTCGCACGTGATGAGGCGCTCCGTCTCCGGGATGAACGAGGACAGGATGTTGAGAAGCGTCGTCTTGCCGGAGCCGGTGCCGCCTGACACCAGGATGTTGAAGCGGGCCCGCACGCAGGAGCGCAGGAAGGTCATCAGCTCGGGGCTCGAGGAGCGGAAGCGGTTGACCACGTCGGCGGGCCCCCACTTCTCCTTCGCGAACTTCCGGATGGTGAGACACGGACCTTTGAGCGCGATGGGCGGGATGACGACGTTGACACGCGAGCCATCCTTGAGGCGTGCGTCACAGATCGGTGTCGACTCGTCGACGCGGCGCCCGACCAGGCTGACGATGCGGTCGATGACCTGCCGCATCTGCCTTTCGGATTCGAACGTCACCGCCGAGAGGGTGGGCTCCCCACTCTTCTCGACGTAGATCTGCTTGGGGTGGTTGGCCATGATTTCAGTGATGCTGGGGTCGGCCAGCAGCGCCTCCAGCGGGCCCAACCCGAGCACGTCGTCGAGGACCGAGTCGACCAGCCGCTCCTTGTCGGCCTTGGTCATCGTCATCGCCGTGGTCCGGAAGTACTCCTCCGCGAGCTCCAGGATCTTTTCCCGAACGCCGCCCTTGTTGCTGGAGTCGATCTGGTCGGCGAATTTCTCGATGAGCTTGGCGTGGATCTGCACCTTCGCCGCCGTGAATGCGGGGCTCATCTCCCCGCCGCCGGCGGAGGCGGCGCGCGAGGACAAGCTTGGCGCCGGCGCCGGTGTCTCCAGCGGGGCGGAAGGGCGGGCGAGCGGAATCGCGGTAGCCGCCGCGTATGGTGCGGTCGCTACAGGGCCATTGGTCGTTGGGGCCGCAGGCGCGGGCACCCCGGTCTGATTCTGTTTGACCCTGTCGAGTAGACCCATTTCAGCTACCGCTGAATATCACAACTTCGAGAAACCGTATTTGTCGTCGACCACCTTGAAGCTGACGCCGTGTGCGTCCTTGATGGTCTGGCAGAAAGGGTCGGGAGCCGTCGGCGGTTGCTTCAAGTAGTCGTTGAAGGACTCCAGCGTGTAGCGGACCGTCATGTTCTGGAGAAACCAGGTCATGAACTCCGCGTCGCACTGCGTGACCTCGATGGTGAGGCTGGACGTGATCCCGCTGGTGGTGCCCTGGGCCCCGCCGGGTGCGGCGGCGCCGCTGGCCGGCTGCACGTTGGCGACGGCGGGGCCGAGCCCGATGATGTGGATGTTAGTGAACACGGTCTTGCTCACTACCTTGGCGGGACCCACCGGGACGATCACGTTGGCCGAGGCGATGACCGTGATGTAGTCGCCCAGCGTGATGTGGCCGGCGACGCCCTGCTGCTCACCGGTGGGGATCGTCATGGCGACGTAGCCGCTGGCGAGCGGCAGATACGCCGGCGCCGACCCGGCCGGGATCAGGCCAACGTCCCTGGCCAGCATGTCTGACGTGATCAGCGCGCCCTTGCTGATCTGGAGCTCCGCGATCAGGCCCTTGACGTCTTTGGTCTGTGCGTAGGTATTGGGCAGCGCGGGCGAGACCTTCAGGGTGGTCAGGTCGGCCTCGGTGATCTGGTGCCGCACCGGGATCGCCTGTGCGGCCACGACGACAAGATTGCCGCCGGAGAGCACGCCCTGTCCGCCGCTGCCGCCGAAGAGGGTGCCGTAAAGGAACACGCCGCCGCCTGCCGCCACGGCGACAAGCAAGCCAATGATGATGAGGAAACGCCCACCGCCTGCGCGGGGTCTTGCTGGAGCTGGTGCGACGGCCAAAACTAAGTCACCTCCGGACTATTCGATCTTGTAGAACGCCGCCATTGTAGCGAGGGGGACCTCGATCGGCCCTCTTCAACCGGTTCCTTCTAGGGAATGAAGAGAGCCCCTTGCGGGGCTCTCTTTTGAAGGTGCTACTACGTTTGGTTCCCGTTAGCCGAGAGCGGCTACGACGTTCGAGAACACGTTCTTGATCTGGTTGCCCATCGTAAGAAGGATGACGATGACCACGATTGAAACGAGTACCAGGATCAGGGCGTACTCAACCATGCCCTGGCCTTCCTGACGCGACGTAAGGCTGCGAAGCTTGAAGTAAAGGTTCAACATCTGCGATTCACCTCCTTTTTTAGAACTACAGACTGCTATTCGGACTGACGGAGCGGATACGGGATACTTGCGCTCCTCATCTCACCCGCGGCAGGTGATCCTACCCGGGCGTCCCCCGGAAGGTCAATTCATTAGCCAAAAACGCGGCTTGATGACCATACCTGCGGTACCGGCTGATACCGTGGCGCCGGGAATGATAGCGGCCGGCGTCGAGAGCGAGGTGAGCCGGCGCTCGGCTGTTTACTGGCGCGACCTCGCCTTCGGACGGGTCCTCCCCGCCCTCTTCTTCAGCGTCTTCATCGTCCGGTACCTCCTGACGATGTGGGACGGCCTGCACTCCATCCGGCAGCCGTCCGACTACCTGTTCGTGGTCCAGCAGGGCCTGGCCCTGGCCTACTTCACGATGCTCGTCATCCTGTACAGCGTCCGGCTCCCCAAGCGCGGCACCGATCACCGGCTCGGGGTCATCTTCATCGCGTTCACCGGCACCTTCTCGGTGCTCGCGGCCGGCTTCTTGCCCGGCGGCGTCCGGCGCGACTGGTTGGTCCTGCCGGCTGACATGATCGCCACCGTCGGCCTCGCGTACTCCGTTTGGGGTCTCGCCTACCTGCGCCGGTCGTTCTCGATCATCCCGGAGGCCCGTCGCCTCGTCACGGGCGGCCCCTACAGGCTCAGCCGCCACCCCGTCTACCTGGGCGAGATCCTCACGGCGATCGGGGTCAACCTCGCCACCACGGGCTGGCCCGGCGCCCTCGCGGTCCTTTATTTCATCGGGTGCGAGCTCCTGCGCATGCGCTGGGAGGAAGGCGTGCTCTCCCGCGCGTTTCCCGCCGATTACCCCGAATACGCCCGCGCGGTGCCGCGGTACGCGCCCAACCCGTTCAGGAAGCGCAGCTGACTCGATTGGTGGATCGGCTGAGCGCCCGCACCCTCCTGCTGGGGGGGGTGATGATCGTCATCGCGGCCCTGTTCGTCGGGGCGGTCCAGGATCCCGACTTCTGGTGGCACATACGGATCGGGCAGTGGATGGCCGAGACCGGCGGCCTGCCGGCCCACGACATCTTCACGTTCACGGTGCCGAACCACGTCTGGACGGACCACGAGTACCTCACGGAGATCCTGATGTGGCTCGTCTACTCGAAGACCGGAGCAATCGGGATCGGCGTCTTCTTCGGGCTGATGACCTACGCGGGCTTCTACCTCATGTACAGGCAGGTGAGCCGGCGGCCGTTCGTCATCGCCGGAATGGGGCTTGCGCTGGGTGCGGTCGCGGGCGCCCCGATCTGGGGTCCGCGCGCGCAGATGATCACGTTCGCCCTCACCTGTCTGGAGCTGTACTGGCTCCAGGGCTACCTGAGCGGGCGCAGCCGCAACCTCCAGTTCTTTCCGCTCGTGATGGTGCTTTGGGCGAACCTGCACGGCGGCTGGGTCATCGCTTTCGTCTGGTTGGGCGTGGCGATTGTGGCCGAGCTGGTGGGCTGGGCGTGGGAGCCCTCCAATCCCGCCCACCGAGTGCACGTTCGCTTCCTGGCCATCATCGCGGCGGCTTCAGCGGTGGCCGTGCTGGCCACGCCCCACGGGTTCAGCGTCTACCTCTATCCATTCCAGACGGTGGCCAGCGTGGCCCAGGAGCGCCTGATCGTGGAGTGGTTCTCGCCGGACTTTCACCAGCAGTTCCTGCACCCGTTCGAAGCCATGGTCCTGCTCCTGATCGTCGGCTTCGCGCTGCGCCGCCCGAAGCCGTACGACCTGCTCCTGTCGATCGTCGCCCTGGCGCTGGCGCTGCAGTCGGTGCGCAACATCGCGCTTTTCGTGGCCGCTACGACTCCGGTGCTGATCAACAGCTACTCGGAATTCTGGAAGGAGGTCTCCACGGCGCGTGGCTGGAAGCTCACGGTGCCCACGCGCGGCCCCTTCGCGGCCATCACGGCTGTGGTTCTGGTGGTGATCACGCTGGCGACCGCGGTCCATATCGCCGGCGAGACGCTCCCGAGCCGTCAGCAAAGCCTGACCGCCTCCAACTACCCGGTCGCGGCCGCCGACTGGCTGGCCGACCATCCCGAGGTTGGAACCAGGATGTACAACCAGTACGGCTGGGGCGGTTACCTCGCCTATCGGTTCTATCCGCAGCCCAACCGGCGGGTGTTCATCTTCGGCGAGGCGGCGCTGATGGGCGACGCCCTCCTCAACGACTATGAGGACATCCAGACCCTGCGGCCGGACTGGATGGCGCTGCTCGACAAGTACGGGGTCGACTACATCGTCTACAACCGGGGCGAGGCGCTCGCCAACGTGCTCGCCACCCAGCCCGCCTGGAAGCTGGCGTATGAGGACCCGGAGGCGGTGATCTACGTGCGGAACACATCCACGTAAGAGACGTAAAACGTGTTCAAGCCCCTCTCCCCTAAAGGGGGAGAGCTCAAAAAATCCGGTAAATCTTGAAGTTAGGTGTGTCGTAGACCGGTGGGCCTATCGAGCTCGGGGGCGGTGACTGCAGGTCGGCCGTCCAGACCACGTAGCGGATGTGGTCGGTATGGACGAAATCGACCAGGTCGGCCCTGCCTGTGAGCAGGTCGAAAGCCTGCTGCGTCTTGTTGAGGTAATCGAAGGTCTCGTCGTAGTGGCCGACGTACACCGTGTCCGGGCTGTAGGCGGGGACGTATAGGCCGACGCCTGGCATGCACAGGACGGTCCCCGGCGGCGCATTTCGCAGCCACACGAGGCCGTCGTACTCGGCCTGGCTCACCGAATACATCGGGCTCGAAACGAACAACAGCGGGGCGAGCACGAGGAACGCGCTCCCGATCGAAGAAAACGCCACGTATGAGAACGGCACGAGCGCGCGCGCCCGGACGCTCCGGAGCCTCGGCAGGATCGCCTCGTACATGCCTCTGGCGGCCAGCACGCCCAGCGGCAGGTAGATCGCGTCGAGGAAGCGCCGCCGGAGGTCGCCGGCAGGGTTGGGAAGGTAGAGGATGGCGGCAAGCAGCACCAGCCAGGCGACCAGGAACAGGTCCTCACGGGTGCGGCGGCGAATTGCTGCCGGGATGCCGGTGAGCGCCAGCAGCAGCTGCGGGGCGAGCGCAAAAAACAGGCTGATGCCCTCGGGCGGCAGCGCGTTCTTGGAATGAAACGTCCAGCGCTGGACCTCCGGGTTGCCCACGAACGCCAGGTACGAATAGAGGATGTAGGGCGCGGGGATCGCGAACGCGAGCGCCGCCGCCGCCCATCCACGTGGTGACGCCGGACGGAGCAGCAGCGCCACTGCAGTCGCGCCGCCCATCAGGATCGGCATCTGCGGGTGGATCGACGCCTGCCCTAGCCACGCCACCCCAGCCACCGCGGCCAGGCCGAGACTGCCGCGCTGGATGGCCTTCAGCGTGAGCGCCACGCCGAGGCCGGCGAACACTCCCGACCACGCGAAGTGTGGAAGGGCGAGCACCGAGTAGAAGGCGGTCAGCTCGGGCATTCGCAGGTCGAGGGTGTCGGTTTGGTGCCCGAAGATGACCGGATGGCCGAGCGCCTGGATCACCAGACCCATCCCCAGCCCGATCGCCACGAAGAAGAAAGCGAATCGGCGCGCCGATCGGTCCTCGATGAAATGCGTGATGAAGAGCCAGGCCGAGCCCATGAGCGCAAAGGCCGCTCCGACCCGGGCCAGATGGAAGACCGCGATCAGCGGCAGGTGAAGGATGGCGGCCAGGTGGCCGAGCAGGATCCAGAACATGAACAGGTATGCGGAGGGGCTGGGCTCGGTTGTGTAGCGGTTCTGCCACGCCCACGCTCCCTCCCAGCCCTGGCGCATTTTGGCGAGGTATGTGTTGGCGTCGTCACCGAGGAAGAAGAACCCCATGAACACGTGGCCGTGGGCCTGGGCCGCGTAGGCGTACGCGTAGGGCACCGCGGTCACCACCGCGAGCGCGAGCCCGGTCAGCAGGGGCAGCCTCCACTCACTCCGGGAGGAGGTGGCCTCGACCCGGGTCGTGGGTACTGGTCTTACCGCTTCCAACGACTCAAGCTCAGCCGCAGCACGGTCCACAGCGCACGCCTGACCTCACCCCTGGAGACCTTGGAGGCGCCGGCGATGCGGTCTTCGAACCGGATCGGCACCTCGACCACCGAATATCCGAGCCGGCGCGCGCGCCACACCATCTCGATCTGAAACGAGTACCCCTGCGACAGGACGTCGTCCAGCCCCATGTGAGCGAGCAGGTCCCGGGTATAGCACCTGAATCCGGACGTGCAATCGCGGGTCTGCAGGCCGAGGAGCGTGCGGCAGTAGAAGTTGGCGCCCCAGGACAGCAGCCAGCGGTGGTACGGCCAGCCTTCGATCGAGCCGCCAGGTACGTAGCGCGAGCCGATCGCCAATCCGCCGGAACGCCGGGCCGCTTCCACGATGCCGTCGAGGTCGGTCGCGAGATGCGAGCCGTCGGCGTCCATCTCGACGAAGAGCTGCGCGCCATCGGCGAGCCCAACACGGAATGCATCTTCGTACGCACTGCCGAGGCCAAGCTTGCGCGCACGGTGCAGGACTCGCACCCCCTTATCCGCCGCCGCCAGCCGATCCGCGAGCTCCCCGGTGCCGTCGGGCGAGGCGTCGTCCACGATCAGGACGTCGTGGCCGAGCCGCCTGACTCCGTCGACGACACGCTCGAGGTTTTCGACTTCATTGAAGGTGGGCAGCACCACCAGCACCCCATCGGTCACGGCCTGGCTGCGCTCCGGGCGCCACGCCCGAGCCTCACGTTCACGACGTGGCGGAACATGTCCATCGAGCTGCGGATCGGCATCACCTTGGTCGGCGCCGAGTTCCGCCAAACCACCGGCACCTCGGCGATGCGCACACCCTTCTTCTTGGCCAGGTACAGCACCTCCGGGTCGTAGCCGAAGCCGTCCGTCGTCAGGCCGGCGAACACCTCGCGGGCGATTTCGCCGCGGAAAAGCTTGAAACCGCACTGGGTATCCCAGATTCCCGGCAGGAGCACGGCCTGGACGATGAGGTTGAACACCTTGCCCATGAGGACGCGATAGATCGGCTGCGCGAGCTCGACGCGCGAGCCTTTGACTGCGCGCGACCCGATGGCGACCCCGGCGCCGGCCGCGAGAGCTGACTCGAGCTTCTCCAGCTCTTCGATGGGGGTCGACAGGTCGGCATCCGTGACCAGGACCTTCTCGCCGAGAGAGACTCTTACGCCTTCAGCCAGGGCGCGGCCCTTGCCGCGGTTCTCGGGCAGCGCCTCGACGCGAACGTTCTTGTGCCTCGCGGCGGCTTCGTCCATCACCTGGCGCGTGCCGTCGCGACTGCCGTCGTCGACGAGGATCAGCTCGTAATCGCCCCGCCCGTCGAGATAGCGCTCGACCTGCTCGATCGTGCGCGGGAGCCTCTGCTCCTCGTTGTAGCAAGGGATGACGACGCTGAGGCTCGGGGAGGCGCTGGCCACGGCGCCCCATCGTAATGGCGCGGGATGGGAGGTTCTAGTGGTTCTGCCCTGGGTCGCTACTGATAAGAGGCGAGGTTGGCGCCGATCACGCTCGCCTGTACGCCGGCCAAGCTCACGACCTCCGTGATCGAGACGTCACCGGGGTACTCGGCATCCCAGAACAGGATCGTGATCACATTGCGATCTCTCCAGAGCACCCGGTGATTGATCCCCCAATTACCGATCCCGGTGGTGCTCCACGCGGACGCTTGGTCACCCAGGTCGACCTTGATTCCGAGGTTGGCATAGCCGCGCTGAGTCGCCTCATCCGAATAGAACTGATAGCTGGTCATGCCTTGGGCCTCGTTGTCGTCGACCAGCAGATTGATCCCGATCCCTTGTTCATCGCTCACGTCGGTACGGCTTTTTCTGAAGAAGACGGAATAGCCCTTCGAGCCCCAAGGAGCGCTCGTCTCGAGCTGGAATCCGGGTCCCACTCCTCCGAGAACAAGGGATTTGGCGGCGGCTGTGACAAGGGGTGGACCCAGGGCGAGGGGGCTGTCGTCATAGGTCCACTTTTTGGCGTCAGCTTTGAAGCCGCCGACCGGGATTGCAAAGACGTTCCCAGAGCCACCAATCGTAGCCATCCCGACCAGATCTCCGGCCGAGTCGACCATCGGGCCACCGACATTCCGAGGGTTGAATACGGCGTCGGTCTCGATTAAGTTGTCGAACGTTGTCGTGCCGTCGCTTAGGGTTCGACCGGTGCCACGGACCACACCATTCGCGACGTTATTGGGCACGATGCCAAACGGATTGCCGATCACGAGCACTTTCGCCCCCTTTGCGACGGGCGCGCTCGCAGCGTTCAGCGGCTGCGCTTTGGCAACGCCGGCCACCATGTCGTAGGCGACCAGCTCGGCGACGTCCCGAACACGATCCACCCCAATCAGGTAGGCGCGATGAGAGGCCCCCGAAGCATCGACGACCTGGATGGTCAGGGCTCGAGCCACCGCATGGGCGTTGGTGAGGATGTGTCCACGCTTTTGGAACACGAAACCAGATGCTTCAACTGGATCGCTGCGAAATACAGTCACCTTGACCGTCACCACCGAAGGCTGAATGAGCGCAATGACCTGCTTGGTGGTGAGCGGAGGTGGTGAAAGCAGCCTGTAATACGCGATCGACGACACCATCAGGATGACGACCACCCCGAGCGCGACCATCGGAAGGCTGCGTTTGCGGACGCGCCGACCGGGCCCCGAAGCGCGGGAATCTAAAGGCTCAGCGGTTGGGTCGCCGCCCCCCAGCGGCTCGTTTTCCACCCCGCGCAAGACTACCGCGAATTCTTCCTCGGGGCACGCAAGACCCTGAGCGCGTATGCCGGCAGCACAACCATCCGGCGAATACGCCATGGCTGGCGGGCAAGCCGGAACAGCCATTCCATGCCTGCCCGCCGCATCCACGACGGCGCCCTCGGGACACGACCGGTGAGGTAGTCGAACGCGCCGCCGACGCCGATCGCCACCGAGACTCCGCCCAGACGGCCGGCGACGCGGTCGATCCACAGCTCCTGCCTGGGGGCTCCGTACGCGACCATCAGGACCTGGGGCCGCTCGGCGACGATCCGGCCAATCGTCTCTTCGTCCGCAGATGGCTCCGGCGAGCCCGAGTGCGCGGCCACGTGCAGTCCTGGGTGCAGGGCCCTCAGCCGCTGGGCCAGGTCGTCGGCCACGCCTGGACCCGCCCCCAGCAGGAAGAGGCGGAACTGGCGGCGGGCGCAGAGGGCTGCCAGCGGTGGGATCAAATCGACCCCAGTGACGGGCCCCGACAGCGCGCAGCCCTGCCGGCGAGCCGCCCAGACCACGCCGCTGCCATCTGCAAGGCAGAGGTCCGCGGACTCGAGCACGCGCGCGAACTCCCTGTCTTCGCCCGCCCGCATCACGAACTCGGGGTTCACCGTGGCCACCTGGTGGCGGCCGCCGGCGTCGACAAAGGATTCGATTCGCGCCAACGCATCATCCATGTCAACGCAATCCACGCGCACGCCAAGCACGCGCGCCTGCCGCAACGGCGGGTTATCCCTAGGTGCTATGGGCGCTTGGCTGTGGTGGTCATGCCCGCGACGTCGACCCATGGTTCCACCGCGCCGAGGTTGTTGACGAAGTCGCCCAGCGACTCGCCCCCGTAAGCACGCTCGCGGGTCCACAAGTAGCGGTCGGCGCGGCTGTGAACAGTCCCTGGGAGCTCGGTCACCGCGGTGTCGTACCCGGTGGCCTGGAGGGCCGCGATCGCTGTGGCGCTGTATTTACCGGATGGGTATGCGAAGTCGACGACGGAATGGCCGGTAAGGTTCTCCAGCCACGTCTTCGACGCAGCCAGCTGGGCTGTCGCCCAGTACAGGGACGCTTTCGCGACGTTGGCGTGATCGACGGTATGGGAGGCGATCTGGATCCCGTGACGGTCCATCTCCTGGACCTGGGCGGCGGTCACGTAACTCGCCTGGCCGACAAAGCTGGTGACTATGTATGCGACCGCCTTGAACTTGTGCACCTGCAGGATCGGGTAGGCGGTCGTGTAAAGGTCGGCATAGCCGTCGTCAAACGTGATCACGACTGGCTTGGCCGGCAGCGGCACGGCGCCTGAGAAGTAGGAGCGCAAATCGTTGAAATCGACCGGGTGGTATCCGCTCGATGCCAGCCAGTCCATTTGCGCAGTGAAGTCGCCTGGGGTGACCGTGAGCCGATAGCCAAGGTAGTCCGTGTAAATCGAGGGAGCAGGACGGATGTAGTGGTACATGAGGATGGGCACGCTGATCGAGCTGCGCCCGAGGGGGATCACTCTGGTGTGGGTGAGCAAATAGGAGCGGTCCGACCTCGGCGGCACCCCTAGGGCGGCCTGTTTCTCGAGGACGGCGTTCAGCATCGCCCGGGCCGGAACTGCATTGGTGGCATCACCCACCTGAACGACCAGGACGCAGGTGGCCAGGAATGCCACTGCAGCCACCCCCCGCCGCACATGTGCCCCACGAACTCGGAGGCTTCGCCTTGAGTTCGCGGGGACCCCTAACACGCGCACGGGCATTAGCTTAAGGGCGAGTGAGCGCACGTTCCAGTATTCAAGCCCTGAGAAAAACGGTTGCGGTGGACCTCAACCCGGCGACTCGCGAGGTGGCGACCGGAACGGAGGTCTATGCCCGCGAGGTAGGCTCACGCCTGCGCGGCGCGGCCCCCGACCTTCGGTGGCTCTTCTTCGGGTCGCGAGCCCGATCGGGGCTGGGCGTGGACATGATGGTTGTACCCATGGCCCGACTGTGGTCGCAGGTGCGTCTGCCCCTGGCCCTCCAATCGGCCCATCCCGATCTGCTCTTCGTGCCGGCGCATGCCATCCCATTCGGCTGGTTGGGCAAGTCCCTCACTGCGATCCATGACCTCGCGTTCGAGCGGCACCCCGGTGCCTACTCGCTGGCGGAGCGTTCGTACCTCCAGCTCACGACACGATGGGCGGCGCTTCGGTGCCCGCTCCTGATCACACCGTCCGAATCCACGCGCAGAGACCTGGTCGACCTCTATCACGTCGCCCCGGAGCGGGTACGCGTGGTGCCGCTCGGGGGCGGCGAGCAGAGCGAGCGCGAGGTAGCCCCGGCCAAGAGGCTGGCGGAGCTGGGGTTGCCTGGTGACTTCGTCCTCCAGGTCGGCCGCGTCGAAGCGCGGAAGAACCAGGTCGCAGCGCTGGCAGCCGTCGAGCGTCTGGACGGGGTCATACTGGCCGTCGCCGGCCCCGAGCGCGACGTTGCGCTTTCGAAGCGGCTTCGGGCCTCAACCCGGTGCCGGGTTCTTGGCACCGTCGATGCGCCAACGCTCGAGCTGCTGTATCGGCGGGCCAGGGCCGTCGTGGTCCCGAGCCTCTACGAGGGCTTCGGCCTCCCGGTTCTGGAGGCGATGGCACGCGGACAGGTCGTCGTGGCCGCGCGCTCATCGTCGCTGCCGGAGGTGGGCGGCGACGCTGCGCTCTACGTGGATGATCCCAACGATCCGGAGGAGCTGGCAGGTGCGCTCGAGACGGCCATCGAGGACGGGAAGGTGCGGGCACGACTGGTTCGGGCCGCTCGCAAACAGGCGGCCCGGTTTACCTGGGATCGATGCGCGTCGGGCGTGGTCGACGTCATCCGCGAGCTGCTCTAGCCGGCCGCTCCTTCATGAACCGCCTCGTCGATCACGCCCCAGGTCATCGCGGCGCTGCGCGACCAGCTGAATTCGGCGGCGCGCAGGATCCCCCGCCGCCGGAGGTCGGCGGCCAGGTCCTGGTCGCCCAGCACCTTCTCCAGCGCCTGCCGCCACGCATCGGCGTCGCCGGCGGCCACGACCAGGCCGGCATCGCCGACGACCTCCGGGAGGCTCGAGCTGTCTGATACCACCACCGGCGTGCCGCAAGCCATCGCCTCCAGGGGCGGTAGCCCGAAGCCCTCGTACCACGCCGGGTGAGCCAGCACCCGCGCCAGGTTGTAGATGGCGGGCAGCTCGGTTGGCTGGACTGCGTCGAGGTGGTGCACCCGGTCGCCCAGGCGGCTGAGGCGTTCCCTGATCGGCTCGTAGTTCCAACCCCAACCCCCGACGATGACCAGGTCGGGCCGGTCTCGCATCATCGCCCACGCCTCGAGCAAGGTGAGGAGGTTCTTCCGCGGCTCGATGGTGCCCACGAACAGGATGAAGCGCTCGGGCAGCTGAAAGCGCGCGCGCACCGCCGCCAGGTCTTCGGCGCCCATGGGACGCAGGCCCTGCGACACGCCGTGGGGTACGACCGCGATCCGAGACCGAAGGACGCCGAAGAGCTCCTCGACATCGCGCGCGGTGTTGCTGGAAACCGCGATCACCCTGTCGGCGCGGCTCAGCGAGCTCGGCACCACCCATCGCGTGCTGAGCGGCTGGCGAGCCGGGAACCAGCCGGCATTGCGATAGATGGCGAGGTCGTGGACGGTGATGACAGAGGGCGAGCCGACGTCCATGAGCGGCAGCGCGCCGGCGGCGCCGAAGAACACGTCCGGCTTGAGGCGCCGCAGGCGGGCCGGCCACTGCACGTGGCGGCCGATGATCGGCAGCTCCGGGATTTGCCGGAAGGAGGTCGAACGTGACCCCTCGGGGGATACGCCCGGCGGTACATAAACTGTGAAGCGGCAGTCTGGGCGCTCGACAGCCATCGCCCTCAGGATCTGGGTCGTGTAGACGCCGACGCCGGCCCACGGTCTGGTGAGCCCGACCCCGTCCACCGCCAGATGCAGGCCGGTCACCGGGTCAGCGGAGGTAGGACTGATTCCGCTTCAGCACCTCGAAGTGCTCCAGGGCCAGGCCGGTGCCGCGCACGACCGAGGTCTGCGGATCGTCCGCAATCACCGCCGGGATGCCTGTGTGCATGGACAGGTACCGATCGAGCCCACGCAGCTGTGACCCGCCGCCCGACAGGACGATGCCCCGATCGAATATGTCCGCGGCCAGCTCCGGCGGTGTTTCCTCCAGGACGCTCCGGACCGCGCCGACGATGAGTCGCAGCGGCTCCTGGATCGCTTCCACGACGTCGTTGGAGGTCACCTCGAGGCTGCTCGGCAGACCGGACACGATGTCGCGGCCGCGCACTTCCATTCGCAGCGGCTCTTTGATCAGGATCGCCGAGCCGACCCCGATCTTGATCTCCTCCGCGGTGCGCTCGCCGATCAGGAGGTTGTGTCGGCGCTTGAGGTGGACCGCGATCGCATCGTCGATCCGGTTGCCGCCGACGCGAATCGAATGGGCGACCACCATCCCGGAAAGAGAGATGACTGCAATCTCGGTGGTCCCGCCGCCGATATCGCAGATCGCATTGCCTCGCGGCTCCGAGATGGGCAGGCCCGCGCCGATGGCGGCCGCGAGCGGCTCGTCGATCAGCCATGCCTGGCGCGCGCCCGCCGAGATGGCCGCCTCGGTGACGGCTCGCCGCTCGACCGAGGTCACGCCCGACGGGACGCAGATCATGATCTCGGGCTTGAAGATCCGCTGCCGACCCAGGACCTTGCCGATGAAGTGATGAAGCATGCCCTCGGTGACGACGAAGTCGGCGATCACCCCCTCACGCATTGGGCGTACGACCTGGATCGTGTCGGGGGCGCGGCCGACCATCTCGAGTGCCTGCCGCCCGACCGCGAGGATGCGCGTGCCGTCGCGATTGACCGCCACCAGTGACGGCTCGTTGATGACGATCCCCTCGCCTTTGACGTAGATGAGCACCGTCGAGGTGCCCAGGTCGATCCCTATCTTCTTGCCTAGCACTCAGGCCAACTATTCGTAGGTGTGGCCTTGATTGCTCCGCTCGGAGTCGATCGCGACCCTCTCGACCTGGGCGCCGACCGAGGCCAGCTTGCCGGCCATGTCCTCGTAGCCGCGCTCCACATGCCAGGCGTTGCGGAGGAGGCTCTCGCCCTCGGCGCAAAGGGCGGCGATGACCAGTGCAGCGCCTGAGCGAATGTCTGGGATCGTCACCTCCGTGCCCCGCAGGCGGCACGGACCATGGACGACAGCATGGAGGCGTCCTTCGACATTGATGCCGGCGCCCATCTTCGACAGCTGTGTGACGTGCTGGAATCGATTCTCGTGCACGTACTCCGAGATCACGGTTTCGCCGTCGGCCTGTGTCATCAGCGCCATGTATTGGGCCTGAAGGTCGGTCGGGAAGCCGGGGAAGGTCCACGTGGACATGTCGATGGGCTTGATCCGGTTGCGAGGCCGCCGCCCAACCTGAAACCATCCGTCACCGGTTGAGACATGCGCGCCCGCGAGCTCCAGCTTCAGGAGCACGACGTTGAGGTCCTCGGGCCGGCTGCACTCGATGCGCAGCTCGCCGCCGGCGGCGGCGACCGCGATGGCGTAGGTGCCGGCTTCCAGGTAGTCGGCGATCACTGTGTGTTCCGCGCCGCCCAGCTCGCGCACGCCGTCGACCACCAGGCGCTCGGTACCGATGCCCTCGATGTGGGCGCCCATCTTGCCGAGCAGCATGCAGAGGTCCTGCACGTGGGGCTCGCGCGCGGCGTTGAAGATCTCGGTCCGGCCCTCGGCCAGGACAGCGGCGAGCAGGATGTTCTCGGTGCCCGTGACGGTCGGCAGGTCGAACACGATCCGCGCACCATGCAGGCGATCGACCTCGGCCACGATCTCAGTCGCCGTCTCCTCGATGCGGGCGCCCATCTGGCGCAGGCCCCGCATGTGTTGTTCGACTCGGCGCGCGCCGATGTCGTCACCTCCGGGCCGGGGCAGACGCGCCTGTCCGAACCTTCCGAGCAAGGCGCCCAGCAGCACGATCGTCGCGCGCATCCGGCGGCCGAGCTCATCGGGAACATTGGTGCCACGCGCGTTCCCCATCCGCAGGACGAGCGAGCCTTCTCCCTCCGAGCGTCCGCCCAGATCGGTGAGGATCTGCGCCATCACCTCGGTGTCGGAGACCCTGGGCACGTTGGTCAGGCGCAGGGGCTCAGACGTGAGGAGCGCGGCGGCCATCTCTGGCAACGCGGCGTTCTTGGAGCCGCTCACACAAAGGTCACCTGCGAGCTGCGAGCCGCCCGTGATACGGAGGGCGTAGTCGCGGCCCGGGCCGGGTGACTTCATCAGAGCCTGCGCGCTCGCGCCAGCCGGAGTCGAGCCTCCGCAATCGCAAGGGCGGTCTGAAACTCGACCTCCTCTGCGGCGGTGACGGTGCCGGCGAGCTTCTCCTGCGCGCGGCGGCGCGCCTCCTCGGCTCGCTCGAGCGAGATGTCCTCCGCGCGCTCGGCCACGTCCGCGAGCACCGTCACGCGCTCAGGCAGCACCTCGAGGAAGCCACCGCCCACGAAGATCACGTTCTCCGCGCCACCCATTACCTCCTGAATACGGAGCGGGCCCGGCTTGAGCACGGTCATCAGCGGCGCATGTCGCGCCATGACGCCAAGCTCGCCGTCGGCGCCATTGGCGATGATGAACTCGACCTCACCTTCGAAAAGGCTCTGTTCGACGCTCACCACACGCAGCGCGTACTTCACCTCTAGGTAGCCGCGGCCTTCTTCATCTGTTCACCCTGTGCGCGCGCCTCTTCGATGGTGCCGACCATGTAGAAAGCCTGCTCCGGGAGGTCATCGTGCTTGCCCTCCAGGATCTCGGTGAAGCCCTGCACCGTCTCGCTGACCTTGACGTACTTGCCCTCGCGGCCTGTGAAACGCTGCGCAACGAAGTTGGGCTGGGACAGGAACCGCTGGATCTTCCGCGCTCGGGACACCGCCAGCTTGTCGTCTTCCGACAGCTCCTCCATGCCGAGGATCGCGATGATGTCCTGCAAGTCCTTGTACCGCTGCATCGTTTTCTTGACGCCCTGGGCGGCGTCGTAGTGCGCCTGCCCGACGATCGAGGCCTCGACGAACCGACTCGAAGACCCAAGCGGGTCGACCGCGGGATAAATCCCGATCTCGACCAGCGACCGCTCCAGTCGCACCGTGGCGCCCAGGTGGGCGAAAACGGTCTGGATGGCGGGGTCTGTGTAGTCGTCCGCCGGCACATACACGGCCTGCACCGAGGTGATCGAACCCTTGCTGGTCGACGTGATGCGCTCCTGCAGCTCGCCCATCTCGGTGGCGAGCGTGGGCTGGTAGCCCACGGCGGACGGCATGCGGCCGAGCAACGCGGATACTTCAGATCCCGCGAGTAGGTACCGAAAGATGTTGTCCACGAACAGGAGGACGTCTGCCCCCTCCTCATCGCGAAAGTACTCGGCCATCGTGAGGCCCGTGAGTCCGACGCGGGCACGGGCGCCCGGTGGTTCGTTCATCTGGCCGAAGACCAGCGCGGTCTGGGGCAGCACACCGGCATCCCTCATCTCGTGGTACATGTCGTTGCCCTCGCGCGTCCTCTCCCCCACGCCCGCGAAGACCGATCGTCCCTTGTGCTGATAAGCAATGTTGCGTATGAGCTCCTGGACGATGACGGTCTTGCCGGTGCCGGCGCCGCCGAACAGCCCGATCTTCGAGCCTTTCGCGAAAGTACACATGAGGTCGATGACCTTGATCCCCGTCTCCAGGATCTCGACCTTGGCCTGCTGCTCTGACACGGGAGGTGCCGGGCGGTGGATGGGCCAGCGTGTGACGCCTTCGGGCGCGGGCTCGTCGTCAATGGGGGCGCCGATGACGTTGAACAAGCGACCGAGGGTCTCGACCCCGACCGGCACCGAGATCGGCGCGCCCGTGGCGATCACTTTGTCGCCCCGCCGAAAGCCATCGGTGGAGTCCATGGCGATGCACTTCACCACGTTGTCCCCGATCGCGCTCGCGACCTCCAGCACGACCGTATGGCCGTCTTGCTTCTTGACCTCCAGCGCCTCGTAAAGCTCCGGCTGCTCTCCGGGCGGGAAAGCCACGTCCACGACAGCTCCGATCACCTGCCTGACCTTCCCTTCCCGCGTCTTCTTCTTTGTGTCAGCCATGCCTCTCCTTAATCTGTCTACGTCGCGCGCAGCGCTTCTGCACCGCCGACGATCTCCATCAGCTCAGTCGTGATGCCCGCCTGCCGGACCTTGTTGGCATAAAGGGTTAGGGACTCGATGAAGTCGCCGGCGGCCTTGGTCGCGTTCTGCATGGCGATCATCTTGGCCGAGTACTCGCTGGCCTTGTTCTCCAGGACCGCCTGGTAGACCTGGGTCTCCACGTAGCGCGGCAGCAGCGCGTCGAGCACCGACTCGGGATCAGGTTCGTAAATGTAATCCGCGCGCGGCCCGGCGTCCTTATCACGCTCCGGGATCTCGGCCGGAATGAGGGTGCGGACCACTGGCTCCTGCCTGAGCGTCGAGACCCATTTCGCGTAGCACAGCAGGACGGCATCGACATTGCCCTTCGTGTATTCATCGAGGGCGACGGCGACGCTCGAGAGGATACCTGCGATGGACGGCCGATCCGGAAGGCCGCTCGAGTCCGCGATCACGTTCCGGCGAAAGCGCAGCAGGAAGTCACGACCCTTGCGCCCGAGCGTGACGTACTTCTGCTGGTCTGGATAGTGCTCGGTCATGTAACGGGTGCCGGCGCGGATGTTGTTGACGTTGAGCGCGCCGGTGAGCCCCTTGTCGGTGGTGACGAGGATCATCACCGCGCGGGTGCCCTCGCGCCGGATCAGGAACGGGTGCTTGTACTCGGTGGCCCGCTCGCCGGCCGTCTGCAGGACCTCGAGCATCTTCTCCGAGTAAGGCCGCGTGGCCAGCACCGCCGCCTGCGCGCGACGCAGCCTCGTCGCGGCGACCACCTGCATGGCCTTGGTGATCTTCTGCGTGTTCTTGATGCTGTCGATCCGGCGGACGATGTCCCTGTATGCGGGCAATTACTTGACGGCCTTCTTTCGGGGAGCAGCCTTTGGCTTGGATTCTCCCTCCCCCTTCCGGGGGGAGGGCTGGGGAGAGGGGCTTGAGCTCGCAACAGCTTTGGGGGCCGGATCGGGCACGTCGCCGTAGCCCTCGACCCCGAACTGGTGATTGAACGTCGAGATCGCGGCCTTCAGGCGCTCAAACAGGTTGTCGTCCAGAGCCTTCTGCTTGTCGATCGCGTCCAGCACGCCCGGACGCTCGCTCCTCATGAAGCGCACGAACGAGGCCTCCCATTCTCGGACCCGGGCAGTCGGCACCTTATCGACATATCCCTGCGTCCCCGCGTAGATCACCGCGACCTGCTCGGCCAGGGGCACGGGCTGGTACTTGTCCTGCTTGAGCAGCTCGGTCAGGCGCGCGCCTCGCTCGAGCTGGTTACGGGTCTGCGTATCGAGGTCGGAGGCGAACTGCGCGAAGGCCGCCAGCTCGCGGTACTGCGCGAGGTCGAGCCGAAGCTGGCCGGCGACCTGGCGCATGGCCTTCGTCTGCGCGTCGCCGCCGACACGCGAAACGCTGATGCCGACGTTGAGGGCGGGGCGCTGGCCGGCGTTGAACAGGTCGGACTGGAGATAGATCTGGCCGTCGGTGATCGAGATCACGTTGGTCGGGATGAAGGCCGAGACGTCGTTGGCCTGGGTCTCGATGACCGGCAGCGCCGTGAGCGAGCCGCCACCATGCGCCTTGTTCATCTTCGCCGCGCGCTCGAGCAAGCGAGAGTGCAGATAGAAGACGTCGCCAGGGTAGGCTTCGCGACCGGGCGGCCGCCGAAGAGTCGCCGAGACCTCGCGATATGCCCACGCCTGCTTGCTGAGGTCGTCGTAGCAGCAGAGCGCGTCCTTGCCCTGATCCATGAAGTACTCGCCCATCGCGCACCCGGCATACGGGGCGATGAAGTTGAGCGATGCGGGCTCGGATGCCGTGGCGGCAACGATGATCGTGTACCCCATCGCGCCGTTCTCCTCGAGAGTCGCCGCCACGCGTGCGATCGAGGCGGCGTTTTGACCGATGGCGACGTATACGCAGATCAGGTCCTTGCCCTTCTGGTTGATGATCGTGTCGAGGAGAACAGTCGTCTTACCGGTGAACCGGTCGCCGATGATCAGCTCGCGCTGGCCGCGGCCGAGCGGGATCATCGTGTCAATCGCCTTGATCCCGGTCTGGACTGGGCTGTCGACACGCTGGCGGGTGATGACGCCAGGAGCGATCTTCTCCAGCGGCAGGGTCTTGGTCGTCTTGATCGGGCCCTTGCCGTCGATCGGCACGCCCAACGGGTTGACCACGCGGCCGATCAGCTCCTCGCCGACTGGAACTTCGAGCAGCCGCCCCGTGGTGCGCACCTCGTCGCCCTCATGCAGGTGCCCGAACTCGCCCAGGATCACAGCGCGAACCTGGTCCTCCTCGAGGTTCAGGGCCAGCCCGTATGTCTCCCGCGGAAACTCCAGCAGCTCACCGGCCATCGCGTTTTGCAGCCCGTAGACCTGCGCGATGCCGTCGCCCGTTGCGACTATGCGGCCCACGTCGGTCGCCACCAGGCTGGCGTCGAAGTCCTTCAGGCGAGCCTTGATGACCTCGGAGATCTCTTTGGTGCTGATGCCCACTCTTTCTTTCTTCTCCTACGAGGCGTCCGCCAGGCGGCGGCGCAGCTGCTGCAATCTGGTGGCGAGGCTGGCGTCGACCAGGTGATCGCCGTACTGGAGCTTGAGGCCGCCGATGATGCGGCGGTCGACCGTCGCCGTTAGACGCACCTCCTTGCCGAGGCGCTCCGACAATTGCTTGCCGAGGCGCCGGCGGTCCTCGGCGGACAGATCGACGGCGGTGGTAACCGTGGCGCGAATCCGGCCGGCGGCTTCGTCAGCGAGCTGTTCGTACTCGTCGAGGATGCCGCCGGCCTGGTCCACATGCCCCGTCTCGATGAGCATCCGGGCGAGGTTGATCGCTTCGGGGTCGAGGAATCGTGGGGCAGCGATCAGCTCCATTCGGCGCGCGGCGGGAATGGTCGGGTTCTCGAGCACCGCCGCCACCGCCGGATCGCCCATGAGGTCTTTGATCGCGCTGAGGTGACGGAGCCACTCCTCGACATGACCCTCATCGGACGCGAGCTCGAAGACCGCCCGCGCGTACCGCTTAGCGGCTGCCGTTGCCACTCGCGACCTCCTCGATGGCTTTCTCGATCAGGTCCCTGTGCTTTGCCACATCGAGCGTTTCGCCGATGACCTTTTCGGTCGCCGCCACGACCAGGCCGGCCACCTCGCTGCGGACCGACTGGATCGCCTTCAGCCGCTCGGCTTCGATCTCCTTGCGCGTGGACTCGCGAATGCGATGGGCCTCCTCCTCCGCCTTCTGCTTGAGGTCCTGGCGGAGCTGCTCCGCTGACTTGTTCGCGGCGTCGATGACACTCTGGGCCGTTCTGCGCGCGTCGTTCAGCTTCGCCTCCGCCTCTTTGAGCGCTGCCTCGGCGTCGGCACGAGCCTTGTCGGCCTCCTTCAACTGTTCCACGACCTGGCGCTGCCGCGCCTCCGCCAGCCTTACGACCTGGGGATATACGTAGCGGGCAAGGATGGCCATCATGACCAGAAAGGTGATCAGCTCCACGATCACCGTTCCGTTGATGTCGATGACGCCGGCCGTACCCGCGAGAAACAGCATTACTTCGGCGCCACCTGGCTGATGAATACGAACCCGAAGGCGAGGTTGATGAAGTACATCGCTTCCACGAGTCCGACGATAGTGAAGAGCCAGGGGATCATCCTGCCCTGCGCCTCAGGCTGCCTGGCGACACCGCTTATGAACGCGTTGCCGGCGAGGCCGTCACCGACTGCGGCGCCGATGGCGCCCAGGCCGAGTGCAAGGCCGAAGCCGATGAGCGCCCCAGCAAGGGTTATTCCGTGGTCAGTCATGTCCCCTCCTAATGATGTTCATGTTCGAGGCCCTCTCGCGCGGCCCCGAAATAGATGACGGTGAGCAGCATGAAGATGAATGCCTGGATGAACCCGATGAAGATGACGTCGAAAGCCTTCCAGACGACAAGGACCAGGGAGCCGAGAACAGTCGCGCCAACTGTGCCTACGAGCGGTAGCTGAAGGTTGGCCAGGCTCGCAATCAAGCCGATCATGACCGCCCCAGCAAAGATGTTGCCGAACAACCGAAGAGACAGCGTCAAAGGCTTGACCGCCTCCTCGAGGATGTTGAGCGGAGTGAAGATGATCCGCACCGGCGCGGGCAGCTCGAACGGCTTCGTGAAGCGACGGAGATAGCCCCTCCACCCAAGCGTCCGGACGCTGTACCACTGCACGACGGCGATGACGACCAGCGCCATGGCAAGCGTCTGGTTGAGGTCGGCGTTCGCACCGTGCAGGAACGGGAAGAACGCCAGGGGAAAGATCTCTATCCAGTTGGCGATCAGGATGTAGAGGAAGAGCGTCATCGCCAGCGGGATGATGAAGATAGCGTCGTCCGAGACGTTGGTCTTGATGAGCGCGCGTAATTGGTCGTAGCCCCACTCGAAGATCGCTTGAGCCTTGGTCGGCTCACCCTCTCGAAGCTGTGAGCGAAGCCAGAAGGCAACCCCAAGTGTGACCACAACAGCAATGGCGCTCGAGATGACGCTGTCGTAATTGAAGGTGCAGAGCGTGCCGCACCCCAGGTCGATCGTCGGATGAGTGCCCGCGCTCGACTCGAGGTGAATCACGAGCGTAGGCCCCGTCGGACGCCTGCCGCCACCATCACCAGCTGGGCCGCGCCCATACCAAGCAAGACTTCCCAGGCTGAGCTCTGAAGCAACAGCGCGCCGCCGACGCCCATGGCGGTCAGGGATGCCAGCCGCATCAGGCTTGCGGACAGAAAAGAGGAGCTGCGGTCGAGCAGCGCAACGATCAAGTACCCGTTGGCCGAACCGATGACGAGACCCAGCGCGATACCCAGTCCGGCCGAGGCATGCCCGGAGGCAGTCGCCACCAGGATCACGGCCAAACCCAGCGCGACCGACCCGGCCAGCGTGTCACCCGGTACGCCGCGACTCCTAAGGCCAAGCCCGACCATCACCTTGTGAACTCCCTCACCTTCAGCCAGATGGCGAGCCCACCCGCCATCAGGCCGACGAACAACCCGATCAGTACGAACACAGGACCCGTGTGCAACCAGCTGTCGAGCCAGACGCCGGCAAGCAACGGAAGCAGGACTGAACCTGCGAAATAGAGCCCAATTCCGGCCATATCGCCGCCGGTTGGGCCAGATTTCGAGGGGCGCGCCATGCCCGAGCTAATCCTACCGGTTGCCCGGATCGGCCAGGAGGCGGCGCAGGAAGGGCGCGGGGATGCGGGCTCCGGACTTCTGGAGCCGGTCCGCCGCCACGGTCGCAGCCAGGACCAGCCCGGCCACCACGACCGCGCCGATGATCCGGCGGTGTCCGAAAAACATCAGGCCGATCGACCCCAGCAGCGCGGTGGCGGCGTAGAAGACGTAGCACGTCTGCCTCGGATTGAGCCCGAAAGCCTGGAGCCGGTGATGCAGATGCAGCAGGTCCGGGCTCGCCACCGACATGCGCACGCGCCGTCTCCGCACGATCGCCCAGGCGGTGTCCGCGATGGGCAGCGCCAGCGCGAGGATCGGGACCGCCAGCGCGAACGCCACGGCGACCTTCGCCACCCCGAGGATCGAGATCACAGCCAGCGCCGCGCCCAGGAAGTGGGAGCCAGAGTCGCCCATGAAGATGCGCGCGGGGTGGAAGTTGAACAGAAGGAAGCCGGCGCATGCTCCCGCGAGCGCGCCTGCCAGCTGCACAACTTCGATCTGGTCCTTGCCGGCCGCTGCGATCAGCAATGTCAGGGCGACGATGAACACGACCCCCGCAGCCAGGCCGTCCACGCCGTCGAGGAAGTTGACCGTGTTTTGCATCCCCAACAGCCAGAACAGGCTGACGGGGATCGCGAACCAGCCGAGATCCACGACCGTCGTGCTGCCGTAGCCGCCCGACCCCGGCAACCCGAAATACCTGATCACGAAGCCGAACACCACGACCGCCACCAAAGCGACCACCAGCTGGAACGCGAATTTGATGCCCGGGCTCACCGACCAGCGGTCGTCGGCGATCAGGAGCACGGCGGCTAGACCCGAGACGACGAGCACCCCCGTCCTGGTCGTGGTGGACGGAACGAATATCAAGACCGCGATGGCAAAGCCCAGAAACATGGCCAGTCCACCCAGCAGCGGTGTCGGCGTCGAATGCGCGTGGCGTCCGCCGGGCACGGCCACGATGCCCGTCCGCCTCGAAACTCGGATTGCCACCGGCACCAGCAGAGCGCAGGCGGCCAGGGCGACCAGCAGCGGCCAGAGGCCAGGGAGGACCTTGTCGCGCAGAGTCTCCAGGAAGGCGATGCTGAAAAAGTCGCTCAGGGTGGCGAGCTCCTAATCGAAGGCGTACGGGAGCGGAAACTTCCGGCACAGCTCCAGCGCGCGCTCGTGCACCGAGTCGAGCACGGCCGGGTCATCGATCCGTTCGACGAGGTCCGCAAGGCAGTCGGCGATCGTCACCATCTCCTGCTCGCGCATGCCGCGCGTGGTCACAAGCGGAGTGCCGACCCGCACGCCGCTCGGGTTGAACTTCGACGCCTCGTCGTACGGAATCGAGTTCCGGTTCAGCGTGATGCCGACCGTGTCGGCTATGTCCTGGACCTGCTTGCCCGTACGCTTCTGCGGGCGCAGGTCGATGAGCATCAGGTGGTTGTCGGTGCCGCCGCTCACCAGCCTCAGGCCACGCTCGATCAGCCGCCCCGCCATCACTCTGGCGTTCACGACCACCTGCTTTGCGTACACCTTGAATTCGGGCTTGAGCGCCTCGCCGAAGCACACGGCCTTGGCTGCGATCGCGTGCATCAGCGGGCCACCCTGGATGCCTGGGAAGACCGCCGAGTCGATCGCCTTCTGGTGCGCGTTGTCGCACAGGATGATCGCGCCCCACGCGCCCCGGAGAGTCTTCTGCGTCGTGGTCGTGACGATGGGGGCGTGCGGGATTGGCGACGGGTACACGCCACCCGCTACCAGCCCGGCGACATGGGCCATGTCGACCATGAACGTGGCCCCGACCGAGTCGGCGATCGACCGCATACGGGCCCAGTCGACGATGCGTGGGTACGCGGAGAACCCGCCGATGATCATCTTCGGCCGCACCTGCTCGGCGAGCTTCTCCATCGCGTCGTAGTCGATGAGCTCGGTGTCGCGGCTGACGCCGTACGAGTGGATCTCGTAGAACTTGCCGCTGAAGTTGGCCGGGCTGCCATGTGACAGATGACCGCCGGCCGAAAGGTCCATGCCCATGACCCGGTCACCCAGCTCGCACACGGCCATGTAGACGGCCGCGTTGGCCTGCGACCCGGAGTGCGGCTGGACGTTCACGTACTCGGCGCCGAAAAGCCGCTGGGCTCGATCGACCGCGAGCGACTCGATTTTGTCGATCACCTCGCCCGTGCCGCCGTAATAGCGACGGCCCGGATAGCCCTCGGCATATTTGTTGGTGAGCAGCGTGCCGAGGGCCTCGAGGATGGCCGGGCTGGTGAGGTTCTCGGAGGCGATGAGCTCCAGCGTCTCCGACTGCCGCTTGTACTCCTTTCGGATCAGGTTGGCGATCTCCGGATCGTCGCGGTCCAGGGCCCGGAAGGTCATCGTGGTGATGGGTGCGGCCATGCTCGAATCCTAATTGCTAGCCAGCGCGAGGGGGTGGCGGGCCCAGGAGGTGTGCGATCGAGATCGCGCCCTCGCGCAGGACGTGCGGCTCCGGGCCTGTGAGGTCGAGGACGCTCGACGCCACCCCGCCTGGTGCCGGGCCGCCGTCGAGGATCGCGGCCACGCCGGTGAGCGACGCGGCCTCGCCGGCATTCATCGCCGGCTCCTGGCCGTGAAGGTTTGCGCTCGTCGTCATTAGCGGCCCGGCGGCGCGCAGGAGCTCGAGGGTGACCTCGTGTTTGGGGATCCGCACCCCGAGCGTGCCCCCACCCTTGGCGTGAAGGATGACCGTGAGCGGACCCGGCCAGAAGCGGCGGATGAACTCCTCGGCGCGGCCGTCGAGGTGCACCCAGCCCTCCAGCTGTGACTCCGCGGCCGCCATCAGGATCAGTGGCAGGCCGACCGGCCGCCCCTTGATGGCGAAGATCCGGCGGCAGGCGACCTCGTCGTCGGCTGCCGCGCCGAGCCCGTAGACGGTGTCGGTAGGGAATGCGATCACTCCGCCGCTGCGAAGGAGTTTCGCTGCCCGCGTGAGGCCGGCGCGAGTGGGTTTCAGGACCACAATTCGACCACCCTCTTTTGGCCGCCCAGGTCGCGATGCATTTCGCGGTTGGAGAATGCTCGTCCTGCCGCCTCGGTGACAGTACCGGCGATCTCAGGGCTCACCTCGACGAGCAACCGGGCTCCGGGATTGAGACGGGACGGGGCGGCTTCGAGCAAACGCAGCACGATGGCAGCACCGTCCAGATCCGCATACAACGCGCCGGCGGGCTGGGCCGTGACCTCGGCGGGCAGGTCCGTCCCTGCCGCCACATAGGGCAGGTTCGAGCAGACCAGGTCGAACTGTCCCGGCAGCGGATCGAGGAGGTCGCCGCAGGCCAGGTGCACCCTGTCGCCCAGGCTGTGCCGCGCAACGTTGCGCGCGGCGACCTCGAGCGCTTCGCGGCTGACGTCGCTCGCCCAGACCTCGAGTCCCGGCGCGTAGTGCGCGATCGCGATCGCGATGCAGCCGCTGCCGGTTCCGATGTCCGCAACGCGCAGCGGACCGACCGCCTGCCGTGCGATCGAAACAGCGCGCTGAACCAGCACCTCCGTGTCAGGGTTCGGCACCAGGACGGCGGGCGTCACCTCGAAGTCCAGCGCCATGAACTCCTTGTGGCCGACAAGATAGGCGACGGGCTCTCCATGCGCGCGCCGCTTGACCAGGCCGCGGTAGCGGCTCAGCTCGTCGTCGGAAAGGGGCCGGTCGAACTGGAGGTAGAGGTCGAGCCGGCGCAAGCCCAGCGCCTGCGCGAGCAGAACTTCCGCATCCAGGCGCGCCGAGTCAGAGTGATTCTTTTCCAGGTGCCCGGAGGCTGCCTTGAGGACCTCGATAACGGTCAATTCGAAGACGCATTCCCGCCGTTGAGCTGCGCCGCACGCTCCGCGTTTACGAGCGCGGCGACCAGCTCGTCGAGGTCGCCGTTCATCACGGAGTCGAGCCTGTGCAGAGTGAGCTTGATGCGGTGGTCGGTCACCCGATTCTCTTTGAAGTTGTACGTGCGGATCTTCTCGGCACGGCCGCCCGTGCCGACCATCGAACGGCGCTCCGCGCCGATGGCCGCCTGCTGCTCGGCCAGCTTCAGGTCATAAAGACGAGCGCGCAGAACCCGCAGCGCCTTCTCCCTGTTCTGCAGCTGCGACTTCTCGTCCTGCATGCTCACGACCAAGCCCGTCGGCTTGTGGGTCATGCGAATGGCGGAGTACGTCGTGTTCACGCTCTGCCCGCCAGGTCCGGTGGAGGTCGAGGTCTTGATCTCGAGGTCCTCCGGCTTGATCTCGACCTCGACGGGATCCGCCTCCGGCATCACCGCGACGGTCGCCGCCGACGTGTGGATGCGGCCCTGCGCTTCCGTCTTCGGCACGCGCTGGACGCGGTGGACGCCACCCTCGTACTTCAACTGCGAGTAGGCGCCGTGGCCGTGAACTTCGAACACGATCTTGTCGAAGCCGCCCTTCTCGCTCGGCGAGGATTCGACGACCTCGACCTTCCAGCCCTTCTTCTCGGCCCACCTCGTGTACATGCGGAACATGTCGGCTGCGAAGAGCGCCGCCTCCTCCCCACCTTCCGCACCCTGGATCTCGACGATGACGTCGCGTTCGTCATTGGGGTCCTTGGGCAGGAGCAGGACCTTCAGCCGCTCGCCGCCCTCGCCCGCCTGCGCGGCTGCCCTCCGCTCCTCCGAGCGCAGGTACTCCTGCATCTCGGGATCCTTCTCGTGCTTGAGCATCTCGCGGGCGGACTCCATCTCTTTCTGCGCATTTCGCAGGGCGTGGTACGCCTCGACGATCTCCCGGAGCGATCTCTGCTCGCGCGCGAGCTTGGTCAGCTGCTCGTGATCGGACGCAACCTCAGGGCGCGCCATCTCATTCTCGATCTCGTGATAGCGACGATCGATCGCCTTGACGCGGTCGATCACGCCGCTGCTCCGGCCGTGTCCTCCTCACCCTCGCGGGCGTTGTTGAAGGCGACGATCGCGACCTCGAGCATGTCGTCCGAAGGCTCGCGCGTCGTGAACTTCTGAGTCGCGAGGACCGGCAGCAGCATGACCTTCACGACGGGATTGGTCCGGTTGCGGGCCATGAAGCGGATGAGCTCAAATCCCGCCCCGGCGATGAGTGGGATCGCAAGCACGCGGCTCGTGATCAACCAGAACCAGTTCGGGTTGAACAACGCCACCACCGAGAACACGATCACGCTCACAACCAGGACGACGAGCAGGAAGCCGGTGCCGCAGCGCGGGTGAAGCAGGCTCGCGCGCCGGACCGACGGGACCTCGAGCGGCCATCCCGATTCGAACGCGTTGATCGTCTTGTGCTCGGCGCCGTGGTACTGAAAGACCCGCCGGACATCGGGAAGCAGGGCGATCAGCGACAGGTAGCCGAGGACGAGGCCCACCCGGATGATCCCCTCGACGAGGACGAACACGAAGCCCCGGCTGCGGTGGACGGCGAGACCGGCCAGCAGCAGGGGGAGGCCGATGAAGATGACGAGACCGAAGATCCCGGCGACCGCGACGGAGCTGCGGATCTCCTTCTTGCCGATCACCACTCCCTGAGCGCCCGCGTTCATGTTTGCCGACCACATCAGCGACTTCATGCCGAGATGCAGCTGCTCGCCGATGAGGGCGAGCCCCCGCACGAACGGGAGCTTCCAGAAGCGGTTGACGTAGATCGAGGCTTTCAGCTCGCCGCGGTCGACCACGATCTGCTTTGTCGACGGAAGGCGCACCGCCACGGCGTAATGCCGCTTGCCGCGCATCATCACGCCCTCGATGACCGCCTGGCCGCCATAGAAAAAGGGTTCCCCCACCTTTGGGGCCCCCGCGACCTTGTCGCGGGAGGAGGTGGCCGCTTCAGCGGCCGGGTGGGGAGTTGCGCTCCCCATTGCCGGTCCAGCGGAAGAATCCGCCTGCGGCATCTAGTTGCTGCGGGTCTTCGCCGCCCGCTTACGAAAACGCTCGACCTGGCCGCCGGTGTCGACGATCCTCTGGGTGCCCGTGAAGAACGGGTGGCACACCGAGCAGATCTCGGTCTTGAGCTCTTTGCGCGTCGACCCGGTCGTGAACGTGTTCCCGCACGCGCAGGTGACGACCGCGTCTTCGTAATAGGTGGGATGGATCTGTGCTTTCAAAGTTGTGCCTCCAGGCAGATGACTAGTTTAACGAGGGATCGCGCTCAGCAAGTTGGTGGTCTGCACCAGCTCGAAGCCGAGGTAGAGGACCAGCGCCAGCCACGCAGCGCCAAGCGCCCACCGGGCGGCGGTCGGGACCGACGTGTAGTACGGGTTGTCGGCGTTGCGGAACCGCTGCACCAGGGTCGGGACACCAAGCAAGGCGATGACGATCAAAAAGATGCTGACGACGTGGAAAAGCGCCAGCGCGGCGACAACCGCATACCCGGCCGCCTGGAACCACTTCGAGACGGGCGCCAGGATCCATGAGCCGTCCAATTGCCACACCGGGACGAGGTTGAAGAGGTTCAGGAAGAACCCCAGCCACGCCGCCAACAGGAACACTTCGTTCTGGGTCGCGGCGTAGAGGGCGAAGGCGGCCGTGGCGCCGAGCGTACCGGCGATAGGGCCGGCGATGCCGATCTGGGCCTGCTTCAGCGCATCGGTCGGGTGTGAGCGCTGAAAGATGGCAGCGCCCAGGAAGGGGATGAAGATCGGAGCGGTCGCCTGCATGCCCTGGCGCCGGATCTCGACGACGTGGCCCATCTCGTGCACCAGGATCATCGTGACCAGGGAGACCGCGAACCAGGGGCCGTAAATGACCGCGTAGGCCCCGAAGCTGACCAGCAGCGACACGAGCGTGGTGGCGAAAGGGATCTTGAACAGAATCAGGAGGGCGTACTTGCCGTACGCGAACGTTGCCGCGGCAGCCGCGGCGAGGCCGCCCAGCAGCCCACGATTGGCCCGGCGCGGTGGCGCCGGCGAGTAGTGGTACTGCGAGCTCGGCGGAATGTCCGACGTCACCTGGTAGATCGACGGTGGCGGCGGCAGCTGTCCCCCACCCGGCGGCAGGTAGGGCAGGTCCTTATCTTCCATGTCCTCTATTTGATACCCAGGCCGGGAACGGCCTAATCCGGATCTACCCCTTCTCCGGCCTAGCTGGATTCGCCCAGCGTGTGGTGACGGGTGACCAGGCGGCGTACGGTCGCCTGGCGACTCGACATGAGGAGCGAGGAGGACTCGGCGTAGCCACTACCGAAGACGACGCCGGGCAGCAGCTGGCCGCCCGTGACCCCCGTGATCGCGACCTCAACGTCCGCGGCGGGCACCAGGTCGGCGACTCCGTAAGCGCGGCCGGCCAGGTCACCGATCAGCGTTCGCTCCTCCTCATTGCGCGGCCACAGCCGAGCCTGCAGCTCGCCGCCAAGGCAGCGCACCGCACAGGCCGCGATCAAGGTTGCGTGCAGCCCGTCGATCCCGATCGCGGCATCGATCCCGGTGCCAGGCACGGCGGCCATGACCGCGCCGGCGACGTCACCTTCTTCCAGCGTCCTGACTCGGGCGCCCGCGGCATTGACCTCCGCGATGATCTCCTGGTGCCGCGGCCGGTCGAGGATGACCACCGTGAGATCTTTCACGCGCGCGTCGCGCGCGAAGGCGATTCGCCGCAAGTTGTCCGTGATCGAATCGTCCAGGTCGATCGCGCCGCGCGCTCCGGGGCCGGCGACCATCTTTTCGACGTACCAGACCTGAGGTAGCTTCGCGAAGCCACCAGGCTCGACCGCTGCGACGATCGAGACCGCGTTCGCGGAGCCTCTGGCCACCTGGCTTGCGCCTTCGACCGGGAAGAGCCCGAAGTCGAGTCGGCGCTCGCCTCCGGCCAGCGACGCGCCGGGTGCAAGGTTGGAATCGTTGCGCGGGCCGAGCACGATCGTGCCGCCCAGGCCGGAGCCCTCGAGCACGCGCCTCATCGCCTCGCCGGCAATTTCGCTGACGCGGTCCGGATCGCCCTTGCCCAGCAAACGGGCGCACGCGAGCGCGGCGGCCTCGGTCGCGTGGACCAGCTCCAGCGACAGCTCTCGGCGCGCATGGAACGAGGGGATCCCCTTTGTCTGTTGCTCCACCGGTATCCCTTCTCTAGGAGCCTTCGGTCTCTTCGAGCAGCTCCGCGGGCCGGAGCTCCATCTGGTCGATGCCGCTCTGCAGGAAGGCCGCACGCACGAAGTCGCGGAACAGCGGGTGCGCGCGGTTCGGTCGCGAGCGGAACTCGGGGTGGAACTGGGAGGCCACGAACCAGGGGTGGTCGGCCAGCTCGACTATCTCGATCAGGCGCCCGTTCGGCGACACGCCGCTGAAGACCATCCCGGCCTCGCCGAGTGACTCGCGGTACTCGTTGTTGAACTCGAAGCGGTGGCGGTGGCGCTCGTATACGACCTCTTCGGCGTAAGCCTTGTGCGCGAGGGATCCGGGGAGCAGCTTGCATGGATACAGGCCCAGGCGCATGGTGGCGCCCATCTGGTCGATGTTCCTCTGCTCGGGCATGAGGTCGATCACGGGCGTCGAGGTGAACGCAGCGAACTCAGTCGAGTTGGCATCCGGTGCGTCGAGCGCCTCACGCGCGAAGTCGATGACCGCGCACTGCATGCCGAGGCACAGCCCGAGGTAAGGGATGCGGTTGTGGCGGGCGTAGCGCGACGCCTGCACCTTGCCCTCGATGCCGCGATAGCCGAACCCACCGGGAACCACGATGCCGGCGACGCCCATCAACGGCGAGGTGTCGCCCTCGTCCAGCTTCTCGGATGAAACCCAGCGGATGTCGATGGCGAGACCGTGATGGATGCCCGCATGCTTCAAGGACTCGATCACGCTGAGGTAAGCGTCCGGCAGCGCCACGTACTTGCCGACCAGCGCGATGGGCACCGTCGCGCGCGGATGCTTGATGCGATCGACCATCTGGACCCATGGGCCGTTGTCCGGCGCATTCGCGACCTCGTCGAGCTCGAAGTGCTTCGCCATCACCTTGCCGAAGCCCGCCGCCTCGAGGAGGAGTGGCACCTCGTAGATGGAATCCACGTCGGGCACCGAGACCACGGCTTCGCGCGGCACGTCGCAAAACAGCGCGATCTTCTCTTTGAGGTCGGCGCCGATCGGCATCTCCGAACGGCAGATGATGGCGTCGGGCTGGATTCCGATCGCGCGGAGCGCGTGCACCGAGTGCTGGGTGGGCTTGGTCTTCGCCTCCTCGCCACGGATCACGGGCACCAAGGAACAATGCACGTAGAAGACGTTCTGGCGACCCACGTCGTTCTTGAGCTGCCGGATCGCTTCCAGGAACGGGAGGCTCTCGATGTCGCCGACGGTCCCGCCCACCTCGACCACGACAGCGTCGGCCTGCGGGTCGCGCGAGGCGCGAAGGATCTTCTCCTTGATCGCGTTGGTCACGTGCGGGATGACCTGCACGGTGGCGCCGAGGTAGTCGCCGCGCCGCTCGCGCGCGATCACCTCTTGGTAGATCTTCCCGGTCGTCACGTTCGAGGCGACGGTCAGGTTCTCGTCGACGAATCGTTCGTAGTGGCCGAGGTCGAGGTCGGTTTCCGCGCCGTCGTCGGTGACGAACACCTCGCCGTGCTGGTAGGGGCTCATGGTCCCGGGGTCGACGTTGAGGTAGGGGTCGAGCTTCTGCAGGGAGACGGTGAGGTTGCGGGCCGTCAGGATGTTCCCGATGGACGCCGCAGTGATCCCCTTCCCGAGCGAGGAGACGACACCGCCGGTCACGAAAACGTACTTCGACATAGAGACCTCCAGGGCGGTTTTTCAAATCTTACCGGGTCGGACCCCTCGGCAAACATTCCGGGCCGATAAGGGCACCCACGCCCCGCTCCCCGACCCTCTCCCCTCAAGGGGAGAGGGAGACTAGGGTTTCGGTTCCGCTTTTGGCTCCAGCACCACGAGCTTGGTGTCGTAGTCGCCGGAGGACCTCTGGACCGAGAGCTTGGGGAGCGGCTCCCCCGCGGCCAGGCCCATCTCCTTGAGGAACCTGTCGATCGGGTCCAGCTGGAGCTTCAAGCCCGGAATCGCGTAGTGCATGGGCACCACGTAGCGCGGCTCGAGCTGCCTCACCACCTCGGCCGCCTGGGTGGCGTTGATCGTGGTATGCCCACCGACCGGCACGAGGAGGACGTCGGCGGAGGAAAGCGTTTCGGCCTCGGCGTCGTCGAGGCCGTGACCGAGGTCGCCGAGGTGGCAGACTCGGATGTCGTCGATCTCGATCAGATACACGGTGTTCCGGCCGTGCTTGGCGCCCTTCTCCGCGTCGTGGTACGTGGGGACCCCGATGACCGAGACGCCGGCCACCTCGTACTCGCCGGGCCCACGAATCTCGTACGGCTCGCGCACGGCCTGCACGTAGCTGTGGTTCTCGTGCTGGTGGCTGATGGTGACGAGGTCGGCGTCGAGTCGCTGCAGCTTGAGCCCGATCGCGGGCGGATAAGGATCGGTGACGACGGCGGCGCTGCGGCCGCGGAGCCGGAAGCAGCCGTGTCCGAGCCAGGTGATGTCCAATGCTTCTCCTTATCCGATGGCTACATACGATCGGGGGCGGCGACGCCGATGAGGTCGAGCGCCGTCTTCAAAGTGTGACGCGCCGCGCGACATAGCTCGAGCCGCGCCCGAGTCAGCTCGGGATCATCGACCACGACCCGATGCTCGCCCGCTTCGTTCCCGGCGTGATAGAAGCGGTGCACGGCGGTGGCGAGGTCGTGCACGTAATAAGGAATGCGATGGGGCTCGAGCAGGCGGGTCGCGTCCTCCACGACCTCCGGCCAGAACGCTAGCTGGCGCGCGACGTCTAGCTCCCATGACTGGACCAGCATCGAGACGTCAGGTCTTTCAGGGAGGCTCGGGTGGCGCTCGCGCGCGGTCGCCTCGACGTTGGCGAGTCGCGCGTGCGCGTACTGCGCGTAGTAGACGGGGTTCTCGCTGCTCTGCGTGAGCGCAAGCTCGAGGTCGAACTCGATCGTCGTGTCGGGCGAGCGGAGGAGGTAGAAGTAGCGCACGGCGTCGGAGCCGACCTTGTCTACGAGCTCATCGAGCTCGACGAATCGCCCGGCGCGCTTGGACATCTTGCCTTCCTTGAGATTGACCATCTGGTGGATGATGATCTCGAGCCGAGCCGGGTCGATCCCGAGCGCGGAGGCGGCTGACTTCAGCCGCGGGACGTAGCCGTGATGATCGGCGGCCCAGACCTCGACCACCCGGTTGAAACGCCTGCGATCGAACCGGCTGAGCAGGTACCCGAGGTCGGACGCGAAATATGTGGGCTCACCGTTCGAGCGGATGACAACCCGGTCCTCCTTTTCGGATACGACCTGCTCGCCCAACCCGTCCTCCTCTTCGAGAGCCGGCCCGAACCACAGTGCACCGTCACGCTCCTTGAGGAACCCGGATTCGCGCAACCTTTCGATCGCAAGCTGCGGCAGGCCCTCCTGCCACAACCGCGATTCGGGGAACCACTCGTCGTAACGCACGTTCAAGCGGGCGACGCTGGCGCGGATGCGGTACACGATCACGCCGACGGCGAACTCGCGCACCTTGGCCTCCGCCTCGTCCGCGGGTAACGAATCGACGTCGCCAAGCTCCTGCTTCGCCATCTCGGCGAGCTCGATGACGTAGGCGCCGGTGTAGCCGCCCTCGGGTGGCTCGTCGCCGTGCATCCGCGCCCACACCGAGGCCCCGAACCTGCGCGCTTGCGTGTTCTGGTCGTTGACGTAGTACTCGCGACTGACGCCGTGACCCGTGAACTCGAGCAGCCGGGACATCGAATCGCCAAGGACCACTCCACGGCCGTGGCCGATGTGCAGCGGTCCGGTCGGGTTGATGCTCCCGAACTCCACCTGCACGCGCTCCCCGCGGCCGAGGTCGGTCGCGCCGTAGCTCCGGCCGCGCAAGGCAACCTCGGCGACCAGCCGCTGCAGCCACTCCGGGTTCAGCGTGAAGTTCACGTAGCCGCCCGAGGCCTCGGCTGTCGCCGATCCGTCCGGTATCACGATCGTCTCCGCGATCCGCGGCGCGATCTGCGGCGGCGGCCGGCGCAGGATCCGCGCGAGCTTCAGGCCCGCGGGGCTTGCATAGTCCCCGTGGCCGGCGCCCGTGGCGCGCCCGAGCTCCAGGTCGGGCAGGTTGCCCTCGACACCAAGCGATCGCACCGCCTCGACGAGCGCCTCGCCGATGCGGCTGCGGATTCCCATCCCCGAGCTATCAGCCGTCAACAGGAAGGGTGCGCCCCCGCCAGCGTCAACAGCACCTGGGTCGAGGTACTCCCGCGCGTGTAACTCACCGTCACGCGCTGGTTCGGATGGAAGCGAGAGCGCAACAGCAATGCCAGCGGGTGGGCCGCGTCAACCGTGACGTCATCCAGCTGCGTGATCACATCGCCGGGCCGCAGCCCGGCCGCGGCCGCGGGCCCGATCTTTTCGACAGCCACGAGCCGGGCGCCCTCCGGCGTGCCCGCGAGCGCCGCTGTCTGTTCGGTCAGCACCGTGCTCGTCCCGCCGAGCGAGGCCACGATCAGCTGGCCGCTCGAGATCATCTGCTGCACCTCGTCCTGGATGTCGGCCGGGTTGAGGCCGAAACCGCCGTTGGATCCCTGCGCGGCCATCGAGACTGCGATCACCTGGCCACCCACGTTCAGCAGCGGGCCGCCCGCGGTGCTGGGATCGATGACAGCGTCGGTCTGGATGGTGTCGCTGATCTCTACGGTCTGGTCCGGTGCCACGGGGTCGGTCACAGTCACAGGCCGGTGGAGCGCGCTGACATGACCGGGCAGAGCGGTTCCCGTCAGAGGGCCGGCCACCGCCACCACGACCTGCCCCTGGACGAGCGAGGTCGGGTCGGCGAAGGCCAGGGTGGGCAGCCCGCTGACCTGGTCGACCTTGAGCACGGCCACCCCCGTCTGGCAGTCGTAGTCGACCAGTCGAGCCTTGTGCGGCCTGGTGTCGCCGAACAGCAGGACGGTCAGGGTGCTCGAGTGTGCGATCACCTGAACGTTGGTGACGATGAAGCCGTCGCTGGTCGCCATGTACCCCGACCCGCCGATCACGGACGGCTGCATCTGCGTGACCACGCTCACAACCGCAGGCTTGGCTCGGGCGGCGGCCTGGACGATGGCGGAATCCTCCGAGATCGTGACCCCCGACCGAAGGTTCACGGACTGTGGGTTGGTGCGCGACTGCAGCTGCAGCACACCAAGGCTCACGCCTCCCGCGACGAGCGCCGCCAGCACCACGACGCCCGCGACAACCATGACCGGCCTCCAGCGGCGGCCGGCCGGCCGCTCGCCCTCACCGGCCGCTCTCGCGTCGGTTATGGCCGCCTTCGCGTTGGCCGGGCGCGCCTCGCCCGGGGCCTGGATCTCTGGTCGCACCCTGCGAGTTTAGGTTTCGGGAAAGATCGACCCTGGCTGCTCGCTCGGGTACCAGGTCAGCACGAGCTGCCTGTTGGCCTCGAAACCGGCGGAGCGGTAGAGCCTGACAGCGGCCTCGTTGTCGGGCCGCGTCCATACGTATCCGAGCGTGACGCGGCGCTCGCGGAAGAGCCGGACAGCCTGGTCCATGAGCATCTCGCCGACGCCGCGGCCGCGGTGTTCGGGCGCCACATAAACCTCGGCGACCTCGCCCTCCAGGCCCGTGCCCGGGTCGAAGAGGACGAGCCAGCAGAAGCCGATCACGTCGCCGATCTCGTCTCGCACGCCGAAGACGACGTTCTCTCCCCGAAAGTACGCAGGCACCGTCGCGAGGTGGTTTTCGATCTCTTCGCGCCGGAGCTGGGGATGGTCTGAGTAGTGGACCTGCTCACCCATGTGGAGCTCGACCAGCAGCGGTTTGATGAGGTCGTAATCGCCCTCGGCGAGGCGTTCCACGTCAAGTGTCCTCATCGTCTCGATGGTAGCCTAGGCGCCCACACAAAACGCGCGCATTCGACAACCAAAATGCCGACGTAGCTCAGCTGGCAGAGCAGCCGCCTCGTAAGTGGCAGGTCGTGAGTTCGAATCTCACCGTCGGCTCCGCTCCGGACGCCGTCACTGGACTGGTCTGGTAGCGAGCGGCGGCGCTACCCGGCGCACCAGAGACACGAGCAGCACGGCTTCGGCCGCCAAAATCGGTATGGCCAGGACAACGATCGCGAACTCCAACAGCGCGTAGCCCAGCACCATCAGCACGACCTGCAGCTGACTTGCCCCGGCCCGGAGGATCAACCAGCCGGCAACGACGAGCATCACGAAGTCCTGAAAGCCAAGGTACGGCGTGGCCAGCAGCGAGCCGACGACCCCGGCCGCGATCGGCAGCTCCGGACCCTGTCCTCGGTGCCGCCACGCGGCGAGCAAAGCCACGGCGACAACCAGGACCTGGGTGACGCTCAGGACCGACCCGAGCCCGAGCGGACCCGAGATCGAGTAGCGCCGGGTGATATCCCATGCGGGGGTCTGCGTCTGCGCGAGCACGTCGCGGTAGCGCGCCAACCCGTCCGGCCCGAGCAGCGCCAGAGCGACCAGACCGATGAACAGCGTCGCCAGCAACCACGCGCCGAAGGTTCGCGCGTGACCCGATGCAAGCAGGCACACCGGGACCAGCAAAGCCAGCTGAGGTTTCAGGACGATCAGGCTCAACGCCGCGCCCGCCCAAACGGGATGGTCGCGGCGGATCAACCACCACGCGGTCGCCACGGCCGCCGCGACCAACGCCCCCGGCTGGCCGACCATCACGCCGAACGCAACTGGGAAGACCCCAAGGAGCAGCGTGAGGTGAGCCGCTTTGGCAAGCCCTCCCGACGGGGCCAGCACGTACCAGGTCCAGCCCAGCGCCGCGAGCAGCAGCAACGTCCATACGACCAGCGCGGCCACGAACGGAAGCACCAGCAGTGGCGTCACCAGCCAGGCCAGGGGCGGAGGCGAGATGAACGGTTGAGGGTTGAAGCCGGGGCCGAGGCTTTCGATGGCGGAGCTCTGGGCGGCAAGGTCGTAGAGGTGGCTGTAGCCGTTCTTGATCCCCACCGTGGCCGCGCCATAGTCGAGCCGGAAGTCGTTGCGGACCGCGTACTGCGACACGAACGTGCCCGCCGCCGCCCACAGATCCCAGGCGACAAGGATCAGACCTACGACAAGTCCTACCCCTGGCCAGAGCCGGCGCCGGGCCTGGAGGTAGGCGATCATCGTCGGCGTAAAAGTAAAGGGCTGCGACGAGTGCCGCAGCCCTATTGGTGGGTCTATATGAGCTGTTAGTTAGTTGACTTCCCTGTAATCGGCGTCGACCACGTCTTCGTCTTTCTTCTTCTCGCCACCATCGTGGCCATCCGACTCAGCCGATGCGGAAGAGGCTCCGCCACCGGCGGCGGCGCCCTGGTAGATGTGCTGGCCGATCTTCTGGAGCGCCTCGTTGAACTCGTCCATCTGCCTCTTGAGGGCGTTGGTGTCCGAGCCCTTGGCCGCGCTCTTCAGCGCCTCCAGCTTCGTGTTGACCTCGGTCTTGACGTCGTCGGGGATCTTGTCGGCGTTGTCCTTGATGATCTTCTCGGCCTGGTGGATCATGTGGTCCGCCTGGTTGCGGAGCTCCACCTCCTCCCTCTTGGCGCGGTCCTCGGACGAGTGCAGCTCGGCCTCCTTGACCATTCGCTCGACCTCATCCTTGGCCAGGGTCGAAGACGCCGTGATGGTCACGGACTGCTCGCGACCGGTGCCTTTGTCCTGGGCCTTGACGTTCAAGATGCCGTTGGCGTCGATGTCGAACGTGACCTCGATCTGCGGCATGCCCCGCGGTGAAGGCGGAATCCCATCGAGGTGGAAGCGTCCGAGGGTGCGGTTGTCCCGCGCCATCTCGCGCTCACCCTGCAACACGTGAACCTCAACCGACGTCTGGTTGTCCGCCGCGGTGGAGAACACCTGCGACCGCGAGGTTGGGATGGTGGTGTTGCGCTCGATCACCTTGGTCGCTACGCCGCCCAGCGTTTCGACGCCGAGCGACAGCGGGGTGACGTCCAGGAGCAGGATGTCCTTGACCTCGCCCTTGAGCACGCCCGCCTGGATCGCCGCACCCACGGCCACCACCTCGTCGGGGTTGACGCCCTTGTGGGCCTCCTTGCCACCGAGCAGGTTCTTGACCAGCTGCTGGATGACCGGCATGCGGGTCGACCCGCCCACGAGCACGACCTCGTCGATCTGCTGAGGGGTCAGGCTGGCATCCTTGAGCGCGGCCAGGAATGGCCCGCGGCACCGCTCGGTGAGGTCGGCGGTCAGCGACTCGAACTTGGCGCGTGTGAGCGTCATCTCGAGGTGCTTCGGGCCGGTCTGGTCGGCGGTGATGAACGGCAGGTTGACGGTCGTCTCGAGCCGTGAGGACAGCTCGATCTTGGCCCGCTCGGCGGCCTCGGTGAGGCGCTGCAGGGCCTGGCGGTCGGACTTGAGGTCGATTCCGTTCTGCTTCTTGAACTCTTCGGCGAGCCAGTCCACGACCCGCCGGTCGTAGTCGTCGCCACCGAGGTGGGTGTCGCCGTTGGTGGCCTTGACCTCGAAGACTCCGTCGCCGACGTCGAGGACGGAAACGTCAAAGGTCCCGCCACCCAGGTCGAAGACCAGGATCGTCTCGTTGGCCTTCTTGTCGAGCCCGTACGCGAGCGAGGCGGCGGTGGGCTCGTTGATGATGCGGAGCACGTTCAGGCCCGCGATCTGGCCCGCGTTCTTGGTCGCCTGGCGCTGCGAGTCGTTGAAGTAAGCGGGCACGGTGATGACCGCGTCCGTGACCTTTTCGCCAAGGTATGCCTCGGCGTCGGTCTTCAGCTTCTGCAGGATCATGGCCGAGATCTCTTCGGGAGTGAAGTCCTTGTCCACGGCCGGCACGTGCACGACGACGCGGTCGTCCTTGCCCGCCTTGACCTGGTACGGGACGATCTTCCGCTCGGACTCCACCTCGGCGAACTTGCGGCCCATGAAGCGCTTGATCGAGTAGACGGTGTTCTCGGGGTTGACGGCGGCCTGGCGGCGCGCAAGCGTGCCGACGAGCCTCTCACCCGACTTCGTGAATGCGACCACCGACGGGGTGGTGCGGGAACCTTCCGCGTTCGGGATGACGACGGGCTCGCCGCCCTCCATGACGGCGATGACCGAGTTGGTCGTCCCCAGGTCGATTCCTACGGTTTTCGGCATCTGCGATTCCTCCACGCGCGGTTGTCTGCGCGTATATCGATTTTCAACTCCTGATCTTCTTCCCCATGCCTTGGGCCCCGAAACACCATCCAGCTAGGCTTTGAGAGATGCCCATCTTCGAGCTCGACCCGGTCGACCAGATCGCCGTCGCGGCGGTCGGCGAGCCAGGACGGCGCCAGTTCTTCCTGCTCGCCAGCGGCGCGGGCCGGACGCTCACGTTGAGCTGCGAGAAAACGCAGATCCAGGCGCTCCTCGTCCGGCTCCAGCAGATGATCGAGGCGCAGGGTCTGGAAGTGGCCACCCCGGCGGCGGTTGACTCTGGACTCACGCCCGGCGAGCCGGAGTGGCAGGTCGGCGAGATGGGTCTCGGGTACCACGAAGACCGCCAGATGTTCGTTCTGGTCGCAAGCCAGGGGGCCGCCGGCGAGGAAGGCCCGGGCGATGACGCGCCCAGCGTGCGCTTCTGGCTCAGCCACAACCAGGTCGTTGCCTTCTCCAAGCAGGCCGAGACCGTGCTGGGCGCGGGCCGTCCCCTTTGCCCACGCTGCGGCCTACCCATGGACCCCGCCGGCCACCCCTGCCCGGTCAGCAACGGTGCCCGACCGATCTTCTGATTCCCCGGCCGATCTGACCGAGCGCCTGCTCGTCCGGCTGCCCGAGATGCGGCTGGCGGGCGTCTTGCACGGAGCCTCCAACTACACCTTCCTCGCGACGCTGGCGCCGCATCCGCCCGAGGGCCTTCGCGTCGTCTACAAACCGGCGCGTGGAGAGTCGCCCCTGTGGGACTTCCAGGCAGGGACCCTTTACAAGAGAGAGGTCGCGGCCTACCGGCTGAGCAAGGTGATCGGCTGGCCGAGCATCCCGCCCACTGTCGTGCGCCGGCGCGGCCCGCACGGGGTGGGAATGGTCCAGCTGTTCGTCGACGCGGACAACCGGCATTTCCTGGGAGAGCAATCGTTGTTTCGCGACACCTGGATCAGGGTCGCCCTGTTCGACGTCATCACCAACAATGCCGACCGTAAGTCAGGGCACTGCCTGTTCGACGCAGACAACCGCGTCTGGGTCATCGACCACGGGCTCACGTTCCACACCGATCACAAGCTGCGGACTGTGATCTGGGATTTCGCGGGCGAGCCCCTGCCAGGCGACCTTTGCGGCGATGTGGAGCGGGCGCTGACCAGCCTGCAGTCGGGCGCCTTGTCGGGTGCGATGGACAGGCTGCTCAGCCCAGCGGAGGTTGACATGCTGCGACGCCGGCTCCGCGGCGTGCTCGATCCACGGTGGCGGTTTCCGGAGCCTACGTCCGCCTGGTCGATCCCCTGGCCACCGATCTGAGGTAACCTTCGGCCTTCGAGTGAGGTCGCTCAATGTCCTGGTCATTCTTGCTGCCTGGTTTGTGCTCGCCGCAGCCATCGGTCCACCAGCTCCCGCGCCAACTCCCACCCCCAGCCCTTTTCCCAGCGCCGCTCCGTCACCCACACCAAGCCCCACCCCGTCGCCGGTAGTCACTCCGACTCCAACCGCCGCCAACATCGTCCTCGACATCGCCGCGGGCGGCCCCAGCACCCGCATCACAGTCACGGGCTCGTACTTTCTTCCCGGTGAATCGATGAGCCTTTATTGGGATTCGGAGTCTCGCGTCGCGGGGAACGCCCAGGCCGACTCGAACGGCTACTTCGCGATACCGGTGGTCCCGTTCCCTGGGGACAGCCCCGGGGTGCACCGCCTGTGTGCCAGCGTGCCGCCACGTCCGTGCGCAAACTTCACCTTGCAGGGACCCCCGACGCCGACACCCCCGTCTTCACCATCGCCCTCCCCCTCGCCCACGGCGTCGGCGTCCCCGAGCGGCAGCCCAAGTCCAAGCGCATCACCGCTCACGTTGACGGTCAACGGCGGGGGCAGTGGGCTGGACGTGATCACCAAGCCGCCGCTGGTCTTCCTACCGATCATCGCCCTGCTCGCGCTCCTGGCCGCCCTCGCCTACTGGATGTTGATGCGCCGGGACAGTACGCCCGTCCTGCCGTCGGCGTCCGTCGTCCACCGGAGCGCCCGCCCGGAAATTGGGCCGGTGGCGCCGCGACCCGCCCCACCGGTCCCACCTACGCCGCCGGGTGACGTGTCGCCGCCCCCGGCGCCTTTCGATCCGACCGCAGAGCCGAACGCACCGGCTTGGCCATCCGAGCCGCCCGAGCCGCCTGCCTAATAGCCACGCAGGGAAGTTCGCTTATAGACTTGCGCGCTGATGGGGGGCTTGCTCGAAGTCCGGGACGTCAACGTCCGCTTCGGCGGTATCGTCGCGCTCGACTCGGTCTCATTCGATGTCCCCGAAGGAGCCGTCGTCGGCCTCATCGGACCCAACGGCGCCGGCAAGACGACGCTGTTCAACACCATCAGCGGCCTCTACCGGCTGAACAGCGGCGACCTCATCTTCCGCGACAAGAGCCTCCTGGGTCAGGCTCCTCACAACATCGTCCGCCGGGGCATCGCGCGCACCTTTCAGAACGTCGAGCTCTGGCCGCGAATGACAGTCCTCGAGAACGTGCTCACGGGCTATCACAGCCAGTTCAAGACCGATTACTTCCACTTCCTGCGTGCCGGACTCAGGCTGCCCGGGACTCGCCGCATCGAGCGCGAGGCCAAGAGCAAAGCGCTCGAGGTGCTCCGCTATCTCGGCCTGGAGAACCTGGCCAACCAGCCGGCTCGCGGCCATCCGTTCGGGGTGCTCAAGAAAATCGAGCTTGCCCGGGCGCTGGTCTCGGCGCCCAGCCTCCTGCTCCTGGACGAGCCCGCCGGAGGGTTGACTCATGAGGAGGTCGACCGGCTGGCGCAGGAGCTGCGCCGTCTTCACGCCGACTTCAACCTGACCCTGCTGGTTGTCGAGCACCACATGAACCTGGTCATGAGAGTCAGCGACCGGGTCGTCGTCCTCGACTTCGGCCGCGTGATCGCCGAAGGCACCCCGCGCGAAGTGCAGACCAACCCGCGCGTCATCGAGGCCTACCTGGGGACGCCGCAGAATGGCGCAGCTTGAGCTGAAAGGCGTCGTCGCCGCCTACGGGCCCATCAGCGCGCTGCATGGGGTCTCACTCAGCGTCGACGCGGGCGGAATCGTCGCGCTCCTGGGAGCCAACGGCGCCGGCAAGACGACCACGCTTCGAGCCATATCGGGGACCGTACGCAAGACCGGCAGCGTGGTCTTCGACGGCCACGACATCTCCAAGCGCGCACCCGAGCACATCGCGCGCCTTGGCATCGCCCACGTCCCAGAGGGGCGCGGCACGCTCGGCCAGCTGACCGTGTGGGAGAACCTCCAGATGGGCGCCTACATCCGGCGCGACAGCAAAGGCATCAAGGCCGATTACGACCGCGTGTGCGAGTACTTCGCATGGATCCCTGCGCGCCGCCGTCAGCTCGCCGCCACGCTTTCAGGAGGGGAGCAGCAGATGCTCGCCATCGCCCGTGCGCTGATGATGCGGCCCCGCCTCCTCCTGCTCGACGAACCCTCACTCGGCCTGGCGCCGATCGTCGTGCGAGAGATCTTCCGGATCGTCCGCGCCGTCAACGAGCGGGACAAGGTGACGGTCCTGGTCGTCGAGCAGAATGCCAGCATCGCTCTCGAGGGGGCCGCCCACGCTTACGTCCTCGAGGCGGGCCGCGTGGCGGTCTCGGGCACCAGCGCCGAGCTGCAGAAGGACGAAGCCGTGCGCAGGTCCTACTTGGGGTACTGACGGCCGTGCTCGCTGTGATTCAGCAGATCCTCTCGGGCATCGCCAGTGGCGGCATCTACGCCAGCCTGGCGCTGGCGCTGGTCCTCGTCTACCGGGCCATGGACGTGGCCAACTTCGCGCAGGGCGAGATGGCGACCTTCTCGACTTTCATCAGCTACTCGCTCATCGAGTACGCACACCTCGACTTCTGGACCGCGTTCGTGATCACGATCGTGGTCTCCTTCGCCCTGGGAATCGGGATCGAGCGGCTGCTGATCAGGCCGTTCGAGGGCGCGCCCGTGCTGACGCTGGTGATCGTGACCCTGGGCCTCTTCACGATCATCAACGGCGTCACCGGGTTGGTCTGGGGCTATGTCTTCAAGGAATATCGCGGCGCATTCATAAGCCAGCCGGTGCGGTTCGGCGGCCTCTACCTCGACACTCAGGACCTGGGCGTACTGTCCGTGGTCCTGGTGATGCTGCTGCTCCTCTACCTGTTCTTCTCGCGCACCAAGATCGGCCTGGCGATGCGGGCGGCGTCGCTCTATCCGGACAGCAGCCGCCTGCTGGGCGTGCGCGTGGGCTGGATGCTGGCCCTCGGTTGGGGCCTGGCCGCGGCGGTGGGAGCCGTCTCCGGGATGATGGTCGCGCCGATCATCTTCCTCGATCCGAACATGATGCAGTCGATCCTCCTGTTCGCCTTCGCCGCCGCTGTCCTGGGTGGGATCGAGAGCCCGCTCGGCTCCGTGGTGGGCGGTGTTGCGATCGGCATCGTCATGGCCCTGGTCGGGACCTACATCCCGGGCGGGCAAGATCTTAGGCTCGCGTTCGGGCTGATCGTGATCGTGGTCGTGCTCCTTCTGCGGCCCGCGGGGCTGTTCGGACGGGCAGCGGTGAGGCGGGTGTGAGGCGGCTGCCCGCGATCCGCCCCGAGATCGTGGGGCTGGTAGTGGTCGGGGGCGTGGTCCTGATCGGCCTGCCCACGGTCACCAACCAGTTCTATACGTTCGAGTTCGCGAAGGTCGCCATCTTCGTCATCGCGCTGCTCGGGCTCAACATCCTGACCGGGTACAGCGGCCAGATCTCGCTGGGCAACGGCGCATTCATGGCGGTCGGTGGCTACACGACAGCGATCCTCGTCCACGATACCGGCGTCCCATACTGGGCGACCATCCCGGCGGCCGGTCTCCTGGCTGGGGTGGGCGGGTTCCTGATCGGCATCCCCGCACTCCGACTGGCCGGCATCTACCTGGCGCTGGCCACGTTTGCCCTCGCTCTCTCGATCCCTCCGGTCCTCAACCACTTCGACTCGTTCACCGGCGGGCATTCCGGCATCGTGATGCCGCCGGTGCTGGCGCCCTTTGGCCTTGATCTCAGCCAGGAGCAATGGCTCTACTACCTGAACGCGGGGATCGCGCTCGCGCTGTTCGCCTTCGCCTGGGGCATCGTCCGAAGCCGGACCGGCCGCGCTTTCATGGCCATCCGCGACAGCGAGACGGCGGCCGTCGCCAGCGGGATCAACCTCGCGTACTACAAGACCCTCGCCTTTGGACTTTCAGCCTTCTACGCCGGCGTGGCCGGCTCGCTCCTGGCCATCGCGACCAGCTATCTCAATCCCGACAGCTTCGGACTCAGCCTCTCCCTCGCGCTGCTGGTAGGGATCGTTATCGGCGGGCTGGGCCTGGACTTCGGCGCCGTGCTGGGGGGCCTGTTCGTGGTCTGGCTGCCGTACTTCGCGGAGAAGGCTTCGGGCGTGCAAATCGGGGCTTTCTCGTTCGCCGGCAAGCCGGACATCTTCTACGGCGCGCTGCTGATCCTGATCCTGTTCTTCGCGCCCAACGGCGCCGCCGGTTTCCTGCGCCGGGGGTGGCTTTGGTATCTCTCGCTGCGCGGGGCGGCGCGCCTGCCGGCAGCCGAACCGGTGGCGGAGCGGGAGCCCACTGAGATCGTCCCTTGATCTCCGGCTCAAGACTGTTTAAATACATCGTCATGAAATTGGGAGGAAGTTCTATGCCAAAGACCGGGTCTCGCATCGCTGCAGTCGCAGCCTTTCTCGTCGCTCTTGGCGCCTGCGGGAGCCAGGCCTCCCCCGGGATCACCGCCACCGATCCGGGCGTCACCAGCACCGAGATCAAGATCGGGGCGACCTTCCCGCTGAGTGGCACCGCCTCCTTCTATTACGCGGTCGCCAAAGGCGCCACCGCTTACTTCACCTATATCAACAAGGAAAAGGGAGGCGTCAACGGACGCCAGATCAACTACGTCATCAAAGACGACGGTTATGACCCCTCCAAGACGCCCGACAAGGCCCGTGAGCTCGTCCAGGACGAGAAGGTCTTCGCCACCTTCGGCGACCTGGGCACCCCCAACAACAAAGCCGTGCGCGACTACTACAACGCGCAGAAGGTCCCTCAGCTGTTCGTCTTCACGGGCGCCAGCACCTGGGGCACCGACTACGCCCAGTTCCCGTACACCATCGGTTGGCAGCCTGACTATGTGACCGAGGCGACGATCTACGCCAAGTACATAGTGGCGAACGCGCCCAGCTCGAAGATCGCGATCCTCTACCAGAACGACGCCTACGGTCAGGACGGCTGGAACGGCTTCAAGAACGCACTGGGCGGCAACGTGTCCATGGTCGTCTCAGAGGCCAAGTACAACGCCGGCGACCCCGCCGACATGCGGTCCCAGGTCAACGCGCTGAAGGCCAGTGGTGCCGACACGTTCTTTGTCATCGCCACCCCCGCCTACGCGGCCAGCGCCGTGACCAATGCGTACATCAGCGGCTGGAAACCGAAGATCTACATGAACCAGGTGGCCGCCAGCACCACGACATGGCGGTCGGTGGTCAAGAACGTCGGCAACTCCGCGCCGGTCGACGGCATGATCTCGACGCGATACCTGAAAGACCCGAACAGCGCTGAATTTACGAGCGACGCCGGCATCGCCCAGTACAAGACGCTCCTGGACAAGTACGGAAACGGATGCCAGTTCGCCGACAACTTCTGCGTCGCCGGCATGGCCTTTGCCTTCTCCGTTGTGGACGTGCTGAAGAAGGCGGGCACCAACCTGACCCGCGCGAACATCGTCGACATCGCCGCCAACCAGATGAACGAGACAGATAACTTCCTGCTCCTGCCGGGGATCAAGGTGCGCACCTCGAAGACACACCACTTCCCCATCTCCCAGCTGCAGACAATCAAATGGACGACCGACCACTGGGAGCCCTTCGGCACCATCACGGAAGGCCGCCCGTAACTCCGCCAGCTAAAACCGAAGGGGCCGGATCTCATCCGGCCCCTTTCTACTTCTCGGGTACGATGTGCCCCCCTTGGTCAAATGCCTCGCTGCGCTCGCAGCCCTCCTCGTTGCAAGTGCCGCCTGCGGGGGCTCAACAGGTCCGACTCCCCGGACCGATATCGGCATCACGACCGACACGATCCTGCTTGGCAACACCACCGCCCTGTCGGGTCCCGCGTCCGCGAACAAGACCATCTCCTACGCCGCCAACGCGTACTTCAATTACGTCAACGGCGGCGGCGGCATAAACGGCCGCAAGATCACGCTCAAGATCCTCGACGATGCTTACACCGCGACCACCACGACCAACCTGACCCATCAGCTCGTCGAGCAGGACAAGGTCTTCGCGATCTACGGCGGCCTCGGCACCCAGCCGCAGGCCGCGGTGCGCGAGTACATGAATACCAACAAGGTGCCCCAGATCTTCGTATTCAGCGGGGCGACAACCTGGAGCGCCGATTACGGCAAGTTCCCGTGGACCATCGGCTGGATCCCTTCCTATCAGGTCGAGTCGCACATCTTCGCCAAAGACATACTCGCCAACCACCCGAATGGCAAGGTCGGCGTCCTGTACCAGAACGACGACTACGGCAAGGACTATCTGAAGGGGCTGACCGATGGGCTCGGCGCCAACGCGTCGATGATCGTCGACCAAGAAAGCTACGAGCCCGCCGCCGCCAGCCCCGCATTGCAGATCGGCAAGCTCAAGGCAAAGGGTGTCGACACCGTGCTGCTCTTCACAACTCCGACATTCACCGTCATGTCGCTGGCCGGCATCACCGGCCTGGGTTGGGCGCCCACCATCTATGTCAATTCCGGCGCGAACCCATCCGCCAACATGGCCAAGGCGAAGGCGGCTGGCGCCGCGCTCAAGAACGTGACCAGTGCGAGCTACCTCAAGGACCCGTCCGATCCTCGGTGGGCCAACGACGCCGGCATCCGGCTCTACAAGCAGATCATCGGCACCTGCGCGAGCTGTGACGCCAACAACGATTTCAACATCAGCGGCGTAGCCGGCGCATACACAATGGTCGACGTGCTGAAGCAGGCGGGGTCGAACATGACCCGCCAGAACGTGATGAACATCGCCGCCACCCGGCTCAATGAGACCAATCCATTCGCGCTTCCCGGCATCGTGATCAGGACGACCCCGACCGACCATTTCCCCATCTCGCAGATGCAGATCGAGACCTGGAGCGGGACGGCCTGGACGCTGCAGGGCGGCCTCGTCGATGTTCGCGGGGCGATCAAGTAAGGTGCTTCCGGCGGTGCTGACTCGCCTCAAGCCTTACTGGCTCCACGCCTACCTGCTCACCTACACGCCTCTCCTGCTCCTCGCTGACAGCCGCATCACTGCGGTCTGGCAGCAGTGGGCGCTCGGCGTGCTCACGTTCGCCGTTCTTTACCTGTCCGCTTTGAAGGCGCCCAAGGAGCAGCGCCTGCAGGTGTGGACGTGCGTGGTCGTCGCGACCGGGTTCGAGATCTTCGGGTCGCTGGTCTGGGGCGTGTATCGGTATCGACTGCACAACGTGCCGCTTTTCGTGCCACCCGGCCACGGCATGGTCTACCTGTTCGGCCTGCTCGCGGCGCGCACGCCGGTCGTGATCCGCTACGGAAAGCGCGTCGCGCACGTGGTCCTGGCAGGAGCCACCACCTGGGCCGTGCTCGGGCTGACCCTACTGCCGGTCATCACCGGCCGCGTCGACCTGCAGGGCGCGCTGTGCCTGCCGGTGTTTGCCTACTTCGTACTCCGCTCGCCGCGGTGGCCGCTGTTCGCCGCGATCTTCATCGCCACCGGCGAGCTTGAGATCTTCGGCACCGCGTTCGGCAACTGGGCCTGGCTCCCGGTGGCGCCATGGACGCACATCCCGTCCGGCAACCCGCCCTCGGTCATTGCCGGCGGCTACTGCGTGATCGACGCGTCGGTGCTGCTGGTGATGCGGGCGCTGTTGTGGGTTCGAGCTCAGCCCTTCATGCCCACGGTGGCGGTGCCGACGGTCGTTCGATTGCCGCTGGAATCTTCGCCCCAGACCTCCAGCTCGACCTGATCGCCGTCCACCTTGGAGACCCGGCCCCGGCAGCGATACGGCCGCCCCGGCTGGTCGATGCCTCGATAGCTGACCTCGAACGCCCTCAGCGTGCCTCGGTCGCCAAGCCAGTCCGTGACCAGCTGGCCCAGGAACGCCGCCTTCAGGAGGCCGTGCAGGATGACCCCGGGCAGGCCCACGCCGCGCGCAAAATCCTGGTCGTAGTGGATCTCGTAGAAGTCGCCCTGCGCGCCCGCGTACTGCACGAGCTGGCGGGTGGTCGGTTGCTTGACCAGCTCCGGAATCTCATCTCCGGCTTTCAAATTCATCGCCTGATCGCGGTCCCGCGCAGGCGGGCGACCGGCCGCCCGTGCTGGTTGACGTACTCGGTCTCGAAGATGATGAAGAGCAGCGAGCCGCTCGATCCGGTCTTCTCGTAGACGTCCGCGACCTTCCCCGTCGCCGTGATGCGGTCGCCCACCCGCACCGGTTCGATGTACTCGAAGCGGTTGCCGCCGTTCAGCCAGCCCTTGCCGTACTCCTCAGCTTCGGCCAGATGGATCGAGGTGGGCGCGATGGCGACGAGAAAAGTTGGAGGCGCTTCGGTAAGCCAGCGCGGATTGGGGTCTCCGATGGCCTCGGCAAAGCGCTTGAGGTGACCGGCCTCAACCGTCGCCGTGGTCGGCGGCGCCGCCTTTCCGATCCGGGCGCGCAGGCGTTCGACGACCGAAATCGTCGTGCTCATCGACCCCGAGGGAGACCGAGCACGCGCTCGGCGATGATGTTGCGCTGGATCTCCGACGAGCCCGCATAGATCGTCTCGGCCTGCGCCCACATCCATCCGTACTGCCAGCGTCCGTCTTCGACCGCAAACGAAGAGCCAGGCGCGAGCGCTCCATATGGTCCCTGGACGCCGACCGCCATCTCCTGGATGCGCTTGTCCATCTCGCTCCAGTAGAGCTTGGTGAGTGACGCTTCGGGCCCGGGTGCATCGCCGTGCTGGGCCTTCGTAAGGTTGCGCAGGCCGTTGAGCCGGAAAACGTGCGCCTCGATCTGCGCTTGCGCCACCTTCTGGCGGACGGTGACGTCGGCGCCGGCGCCACGGTCTCGGGCCAGGACGGCCAGCTCGGCGACGACGCGCTCGAACCGAGCCGCCTGGGCCAGGCCACCGCGCTCGAACCCGAAGACAGTCATGGCGATCTTCCAGCCCGCTCCAGGTTCGCCCACGACGTCGCGGTCTTCCACCACCGCGTTCGTGAGGAAGATCTCGCAGAACTCGCCGCCGCCGGTCATCTGCCGGATCCTCCGCACCTCGACACCGGGTTGATGCATGTCGACCAGGAAGAACGAGATGCCCTTGTGCGGCTCCGCTTCAGGGTCGCTGCGCGCCAGCAGGAAGCTCTTGTCGGCGTAATGCGCTCCGCTCGACCAGGTCTTCTGGCCGTTAAGGACCCAGTGCCCATCGCGCCGTTCCGCGCGTGCGCGCAAACCCGCGAGGTCACTGCCCGCGTCGGGCTCGCTGAAGCCCTGGCAGAAGTTCAGGTCGCCGGAAAGGATCTTCTCGACGTAAGTGTCCTTCTGCCATTGCGACCCGTGGACGAGCAGGGTCGGCGCGAGGAGGCTCACCCCGAGGCGTCCCAGGATGATGGGCGCTCCGGCCTTCTCCATCTCCTCCTGGTAGATGGCCTGCATCACGGGGGTCGCCTCGCGGCCGCCCGCCTGCTTGGGCCAGGCGAGCTTCAGCCATCCGGCTTCGTGAAGGCGGCGCTGCCACTGCTTCTGGAGGTCGGTCTCCTCTTCCTCTCGAAAACCGCCCACTCCGCGGTGTCGCCACTCTGCAGGGAGGTTGCGATCGAGCCAGTCGCGCACCTCGAGCCGAAAGGCTTCCTCTTCAACTGTGAAGCCCAGATCCACGCCGTCAATTATGAATTTATGAGCGAGAACCGGCTCGGTTCCCGCTCATCGGGGCGCTCAACGGCCGACCTTTCGCATTCTCAATTCGCACGGATATGGCGGCCGGATTCGCGCCCCTGCTCACCCTCCCGGGATGGGATTGACGAAATGTTCTCCTGGCGACGCATGGCGGAAATTGACACCTTGGGGACGGCCGGATTGAATCCGGCCTACTGGCCAGGCGATCTTCATGAGGTGAACCGGCTTGGCCCTGTCTAGTCGTTTAATAGGTCAATGGCCTCCGATGTGCTGTGCGGCCGGTGCGGCGCTTTGCTCACCAATCCGAGCGCGCCGTGCCCACGATGCGGAGCGCCCGCCTCGGGCGCATACCAAGGCGTGTACCGCCAAGCGCGGAAGAGCCCGGCCCTCGCGGCCGCCCTTGCGATCGTCCCCGGGCTCGGGCATTTCTACCTCGGCCACAACCTGAAGGGAGTCGCGTACCTGGTCGGCGTCGGAGGCTTGCAGTTCTTCGGCTTCGATCTGGACCTCAGCGTCATCGGGGCGGCGATTGGAGTGCCGATGGAGCTCGGCGGCGCCGGGCTTTGGCTCTTCAGCATCGTCGATGCGTATCGGACGGCCAAGCAAATGGAGGCCCCGCCTAAGACTTAGGCCCCTATTTCCGGCGCTTCCTCGTCGTCGCGGTCGCGCGTTTTCGCGTCGTCGTCGTCGCCGCCGCCGTAGTGGTGCGACGCTTGCGGCGTTTCGGAGTGCCGAGGGCTTTTTGCACGCGGCGCTGGATGGTGCGCAGGCTCCGCTCGACGGCGCCGCTCGCAGCTTTTGCGCCGCGCGCGGTCAGCTTCTCGACTTGGCGCTTGAGCTTGCGGTTTTCCTTGATGAGCTCCGCGACCATGCCGTTCAGCTGCTGCGTCAACTCGTGGCCGTCAAGCCGGCGGCGCGTTCCCGTCGTTGACTTGCTGCCTGGTGGGCGACCACGTCGGCGTGGCGGCTGTGCGGTTTCGTCTGCTGCCATCTCGGCTCCTGATTCAGAAATTTTTGGTGCGGACAAATTGCAGTATAACCACGCTCTTCCGCACCAAGCTTGATCAGGTCATGCCGCTGCAAGAGCAGGCTGGCGCGAAATGCTCTTCAATCCTTCGCGTGCTAATTCATGCGCGGGATTCGCTTTACGGCTGACATAACGGACGACGCGCCAACCGCGTCGACATCGTTCACGAACCTCGAATACAGCGACGCGGAAGCTGTCGCTCGAAGGCATGCGGCTGCGGACGACGGGTGCGCAATCGGTGCGCACGATGACGCGGTGATATGGCCAGCGGGCCGCGGCGAGATCGAGCGCCCCGGCGCACACGTGGGCCTCCAGCTGCGCAGATCCGCCAAGGTGCGAGAAACCGAACGATTCCGTATAGACGGCGCGGCCCCTAATGAAAACGGCCAGGCCACACCCGGCCCGGCCGTTTCTGTCGAGAGCGGCGTCCACGTAGATCACCAGGCACTCCCGCAATAACTGTCCCTCCTTGAGAGCAGAATTCAGGATTTGGGGAGAGCCTAACATGATGTTGCGGGCTTGTGGCAGGCGTGCCACAAGATATGGGGTTCTCCATCTCCCCCCCCCGCGAGGCGCGCTACGCGCGCTCTGCGGGACCTCCCCACTACGTGGGGAGGCTAGGCCGGAGGCAGGTCCGTTCCCATCGCGTGGAAGCCGCCATCCACGTGCAACAGCTCGCCCGTGGTCATGTTCAGGTAATCGGAGAGCAGCGCCACGACAGCGCGGCCGACCGGGGTGCGGTCCTGCAGCTCCCAGCCCAGAGGAGCCCGCAATCCCCACACCTCTTCGAAATCCTTGAAACCCGGAATTCCACTGGCGGCCAGCGTCGCCAGAGGACCCGCGCAGACAGCGTTGACGCGAATTTTGTAGCGGCCCAGATCGCGCGCAAGATAACGAGTCACCGATTCCAGGGCTGCCTTGGAAACGCCCATCCAGTCGTATTTCGGCCAGGCCTGCGTGGAGTTGTCGAAATCCAGCGTCACCAACGATCCACCGTGATCTTTCATCAATGGGAGGAAGCCGGCCGCCAGCTCTTTGAACGAAAATGCGCTCACCTGCAGCGCCGTCGCGACGCTCTCCCATTTCGTGTTCAAGAATTGGCCGCCAAGCGCATCTGGCGGCGCATATGCAACCGAATGGACGAGCCCGTCCAGGCGATCCCATTTCTTGCTCGTCTCTTTCACAGCCGCAGCGATGTCATCAGGTTTGCTGACGTCCATCTCGAGGATGTCGGGAACCGGATTCAGCTTTTTGGCCGTCATCTGCGTGATGCTCATCATCCGGCCGAAGCTCGTCAGCAACAGTTCTGCGCCTGCCTTCTGGGCCTCGACCGCGATCGCGTAGCCGATGCTGCGCCGGTCACTCATTCCGGCGATGAGGACCCGCTTTCCCTCAAGAATCACGGCCGAATCCTAAGCCAATCACCGTGGTTGTTTGCCCGTGGCGACAGGGGCGTCACGGTGCGACCAGTCGCTCCACGATCCCTCGTAAAGGCGCACGTCGGCAACGCCTGCAACCTCCAGTGCGAGCAGGTCATGGCAGGCGTTCACGCCTGACCCGCAATAGACGACCGCGCCTTTCTTCCCATCGACACCCAGCGCCTTGTACCGGCGCAGCAGCTCGTCGGGCGATTTGAACCGGGCGTCCGCGTCGAGGTTGTCGATCCATGGAGCGCTGACGGCGCCCGGGATGTGGCCCTTCTTCGGATCGATCGGCTCCTTCTCTCCCCGATAGCGCTCACCCACTCGCGCATCGAGGAGAACGGCGCTGTCGCGAGCGCTTGCACCCTCAGCATTCGACAGCCGCCTGACCTGCTCGAAATCGACGATTCGCGACCGTTTCGGAGCGCGCGCCTTGAAATCGCCGGCCTTCACAAAGGGGACGTCCGTCTCGAGCGGCTCGCCCCAGCCCTGCAGTCCGGAGTCGAGGACCGCCTGCGCGCCATGGCCGAACCAGCCCAGCAGGAACCAGAGCCGGGCCGCGATCGAGCCGCCCGCATCGTCGTAGACGACCACCCTGGTCCCCGTGCTGATACCTGCGAGGCGCATCTCGTCCTGGAACTTCTGTCGCGTCGGCAGAGGATGCCGGCCCGCGCCGGTGCCGGTGACGGCGTCGAGGTCGACGAACACCGCGCCGGGGATGTGGCCACCCAGGTAGGCGTCGCGACCCTGGCGGCCCACCAGGTACCAACGGAAATCGACGACCCGGAGGTCGGGCTCGCCGATGTGGTCGCGCAGCCACTTGGGGCTGACCAGAGGGCCGAACTTGCTCAACCCGTCATCTCGGCTGTGCGGGTGTCATGACAGAAATGGACAGTATGCGGGCGCAGATCGTGCAGCCTCCGCAGCGAGCCGGCCCACGCTTCGCGGTCGGCGTACTGGCCCCGCCAGCCGCTGAGGTCGGCGTCTTCACCTTCGCGATAGATGTCGGAAGTGTAAGCGGCGTCACCGATCATGATGGCCCCGCCGTCAGGGCTTTCCACGATCACGCTTTGATGGCCCACGGTGTGCCCGGGGGTGGCGACGACCCGTATTCCTTCGGCGATCTCAGAATCGCCGTCCATCAGCTCGAATCGTGCGCCTGCGAAATCGAACCACTCGGAGGTGAGCTTTTCCTGGCGGCGCGCGCGTTCCAGCTCGGCCCGCTGGACGTAGAACGGCGCGTGCTTGAACACAACGTTCTGCCCACAGTGATCGAAATGGAGGTGGGTGTTGATCACGATGCGCACGTCGGCGGGACTCAGGTCGTGCTCTGCGAGCGCATCGGCGGCGTGTCGGTTGACGATCCTCCACTCTTTGAGCATGTCGTACGGCCAGCCGACGCCCGTGTCGACCAGGATCGCTCCTTCGCCTGGGTGCTTGATCACGAAGCCGTGCACGGGGATGTGTTTGAGCGCGTCGATCCGGGCCAGATGAAGGCGGACGATCTCCATCAGGCGGCTAGGGCAGGAACGGCGAGAGGGCGAAGAGGCCGAACAGAAGCGCCACGTAAACGAGGGAGTAGGTGAAAAGGCGGCGGGTCCAGCGCCGCCCCGTGAGGTCGAGCAGGCTGATCGCGACGAGCCCCGCGCCGAGCACGATGGCGCCGCCGAGGTAGATCGCGCCGGCTGAGCCCGTGAAGAAGGGGATCACGCTCACAACTGCAGTGAGCACCGCGTAGACGGCGCTCTGACGCTTCACCGACCGCTCGCCGGCGACCACGGGCAGCATCGGTATGTGGGCTCGGGCGTAGTCGGCCTTGATCAGCTGCGCCAGCGCCCAGAAGTGAGGCGGCGTCCAGAAGAAGATGACCGCGCACAGGGCCAGCGCCGTGAGGTCGAGCCGGCCGGTCACGGCGGCCCAGCCCACCAGCGGCGGAATTGCGCCGGCGGCGCCGCCGATCACGATGTTGTGAGGCGTGGCCCTCTTCAGCCACATGGTGTAAACGAACACGTAAATCAGCGTCCCGGTAAGCGCCAGCACAGCCGCCAGCAAGGTGGTCCACGTCCACAGCACGGCAAAAGCGAGGACGTTGAGCGCGATGCCGATCGCCAGCGCATGCCACGCCGGGATGCGTCCGTCCGGAAGAGGGCGGCGCCGCGTGCGGGCCATCTCGGCGTCGATGTCGCGGTCGAACCAGCAATTGATCGCGTGCCCGCCTCCTGCGGCCAGGGTGCCGCCGGCGAGGACGGCCAGGACGGCGTCGAGTCGAGGATGGCCGTGGGCGGCCGGGATCATCACCCCGATCGCCGTCGCATCCAGCAGCACCACGATCCGCAGCTTGAGCAGGCTGATGTAATCGCGCGCCACGCTGAGCGCTCCTGGCCTCGATCGGACGGTGACAGCGTTCACGCCGAGCTCTTCTCCGCGGCCAGGTGGGTAAGCTCAGCTCGCCGGTCGGTTCGGGGCAGAGTGAGCATCGCGCAGGTGAGAACGCCGGACCAGACGAGCGTGGCGAGGGCCACGTGCAATCCATTGAAGAAGGCGTTGTCCGTCAGCGCGGCTCCCGCTCCGATGGCGATCTGCACCGCCAAGACGAGCAGGGCGGCGGCAGCACTTCGACCGATTCCCGATTGCCTCCCCCATCTCGCGATCGCGGTCACGAGCGCGTAAACGATGAGGATCCCGACTACGAGCACGGCGCCTCGGTGCAGCATCGTGTAGGCGTTGGCGCCGCTGAAATCCGGGGCGAACCCTCCCCCGCACAGCGGCCATGTCTGACAGGCTCGATCGGCGTTGCTCGCGACGACCGTCGAACCAGTGAGCAGCATTAAGTACGTGAGCCCGGTCACCCCGGCCATGAGCCGGCGAAAGCTGCGATCGGGCGCGCCGGGTGACGGTGGCGCCGCCATCACGACGGCCGACACGAGAAAGCCGAGGATGATCATCGCGAGGCCGAGGTGGACCACGACCAGCCAGGGCTGGAGCTCATTCGCGACAACGATCCCGCCCAGCACACCCTCACCCACCACGCCGATCAGGGATGCGGTCGCCAGCCACGCCACGATCGGGCGCCGCGAGCGAAACACCACCCACGCCAGCACCACGGTCGCGATGATCAGGATGCCCGTCACGCTGCCGACCGCCCGATGCGAGTATTCGATGATCGCGTGCGGGTCCGCGGGCGGATACGGCCGGCCATGGCACAGCGGCCAGTCAGGACAACCCAGGCCCGAACCCGACACGCGCACAAGGCCGCCGAGCGCGATCTGCAGGTAAGCGAAGATCGCAGTCACCAACGCAAGCCGGCGAAACCCTACGACCCCCATCTCTTGCGAAGTCTACTGACCGCCCAGTTTCGACAGCTCGGCCACCAGGGCGCGCTCGTCCAACTGGCCGATCTGGCGGGCGTCGATCGAACCATCGGCGCGGACGAACACGGTGATCGGCAGGCCGATGGCGCCATAGGCGCGTCCGACGGCGAGGTCCGAATCGAGGAGTGAGGGCTGATGGATGCCGAGGGAGCTCAAGAAGGCGCTCGCCGCCGAAGCGGAATCTCCTTCGTTGACGAGGACGAGCTGAGCCGTCGCCTGGGCGCGGACCGTTTTCTGCAGCATCGGCATCTCGGCGCGACACGGCGCACAGTACGCGGCCCAGAAGTTGATCACCAGCGGCCGGCCCAGCAGCCCCGAGAGGCTGACTCGGCGCCCATCGGTGCTCGCGAGTTCGAAGGCGGGCGCTGCGCCGCTGCCGGCCGCGGGGGGCAGCTCCGGTCCGCTGATAGTGAGGAGTGACTGCAGCACCTGCGGCGTCCCCCAGCCGTCGCCGCCGGACGCCAGCTCATGGAGGCCTTCGACGCTCAGTGTCGTGACCAGGGCCGGGGCGATGTCGTGCCCGACCGCCGGCACGCCCCTATAGACAAGCCGGATGTACCCATGGCGATCGAGAAGGGCCAGCGTGGAGACGTGGGTGTCGCCGCTCGCGAGCGCGACGTCAAACGGTTCCCAGAACGCGGTCAACGCAGCTGCCGAACCGCTCGCGAACGTCCATGAGGCTCCGATGCTCCTCGCGTAGTTCGCGAGCGCGGTCGGTGTGTCCGTCACCGAGTCCGTCGTCACCTCGACCAACAGCACCGACGGCGGCAACTTCTGCCTCTGGAGCTGAGCGAACAGCGCGGTGTAGAGCGGACACGTCTGGTGGCAGGTCGTGTTGAAGGCCGCGACGACAACGTCTTTGCCGGCGATGGTCCCGTTGTCGAACCGGTTCCCGGCCTGGTCGGTGAGATCGAAGGCCGGCATCGCGACAAACTTGCCCGCAAGCTCTCCCAGGCCGAGGTTGACCTGGTCGTTGCCGGCATAAACGGCGCCGGATATCAGATGCCCTGCCTCGAGGCCGAGCAGGAGCGGCTCGACCTGGCCGGTGACGACCGCGACCGCCACCGGCTGCTCGTCGGCGCCAAGCCGGACGGCGTTGTAGGTGCCGACAGCCACTGGCACGGCCAGAAGCTCGCGTTGCTCGGGGGCCGCGGGGACGGCTCCAGACACAGAGCCGAGGGCCGACCAGCCGGCGTTGCCGTGCAGGCTGACGGACGTGGTTCCGATCGAGCCGTCCGAACGCCCGGAGGCGAGCACCAGCAGCGTTCCGGTCGCCGGCTGCAGGCGTGGCAGCGTCACGAGCAGCCCGACTACGAGCAGAGCCGCCAGGGCCCCAACCGCCCACAGGACCCGAGGACTCGGCAGGGCGCTAGCTCCCTACGAGCGGCCGGCCGCCGTACCTCGCCGCCACTTGGTCGATGTACGCGGTGCAGAGCTCAGCCACCGCATGGCTCTCGATCTGCACCACGTTCTCAGCGTTCTGCTCGCCACTGTGGGACAGATTGAAGCTGCCGGCGTAGATGTAGTCGTCGGCGACCAGGATCTTGGCATGCATGAAGTCGTGCACCGAACCGACCGCATACGGAGTCGAGCGTTTCGCCCCGAACTTTGCGGCCGCCACGATGCCGTGGAAGGCGGCTATCTTCCACGACGCCGTCGCTTCACCGCCCCACTGACGCTGGACCTGGTCCATCTGAGTCGCATCGTACACACCGGCAACATCGACCTTTCCGTGGTCGACCACCTCGGCGAGCGTGCCGAGGACCGGGCCCGATGTGAGGACCGGTGAGCAGATGCGGATCCTCTGCTGCGCCGAGGCGATCGACCTGGCCATGGCGTGCACGAGCTTCATGCCGCGACCGGGGCAGAAGTAGATGCGCACGTGAGTAGAGTCGGCGAGCGATTCCCATGTGGATGAGATCCGGCCGGAATCCGCTACCACAGGGTTCTGCCAGAGCTCCTCGAAGTTCTGTGTGAAGGTGGCGGCGACATTGGGTGACGCGATCGTGAAGATCACGTTCTCTTCGCGGTTCCACGAATCGTTGGTCCAGTTCGCCGATCCGGTGAGGACCGCCGCCGCCGGTGTGCCGGCGTCCCGCACCACGTACTTGTGGTGCATCAGGTCAGGGACGCCTGGAATTGGCTTGACCTCGACGCCGAATGATTTCAGCTGGTCGACAAAAGCCCAATCGATCTCCGCGGGAGGCGGGACCGGGAGGTCCGCGGGATGGTCCTGGTTGAACATCAGGCGCACGTGCACCCCCCGTTTGATGGCGGCTTCAAACGATCCGAGGATCGTGGCGCCGGGAGTGGCCGCCAGCCGGAGGTCATAGATCGCGATGTCGAGGGTCTTCGTCGCCCCGTCCAGGAACGAGGCGATGCGCCGCGCCACCACGTCCGCGGACTGGCCGCCGTCGGTGAGAAAGAAGAAATCGAGGGAGGGTGTGACCGGCGCGACGGCGACTATCGCGCTTCTGCCTTGAGGTCGCCCGCCTCGACCCGCGGCTGCTCTAACTGAACCGGTAGCGGCCTCGTCGCCATCTCGGCTGCCTGCTCGGGGTCGTCGGTCAGGCTGACCAGGTCGAAGTCCTCAGCCGACATGGCTCCGCGCCCGAGCACGACCTTGCGCATCCAATCCAGCAGCCCGTTCCAGTACTCCGTGCCGAAGAGGACGATCGGGAAGTGTTCGATCTTGCCGGTCTGCGCCAGGGTGAGCGATTCGAACAGCTCGTCCAGGGTCCCGAGCCCGCCCGGAAAGATCACGAAGCCGCGCGCATATTTCACGAACATGTTCTTGCGCACGAAGAAGTAGCGAAACTCGACGCCGAGGTCGACATAAGCGTTCAGCTCCTGCTCGTGTGGCAGCTCGATGTTGCAGCCCACTGAAAGGCCACCGGCCTCCTGGCAACCTCTGTTGACCGCTTCCATCATCCCCGGCCCACCGCCGGTGATGACCGCGAACCCGCGGCGAGCGAGAGCTGCGCCGAGCTGCCTTCCGTACGTGTAATACGGGTCGCTTGGTTTGGTGCGGGCCGAACCGAACACCGTCACCGCCGGACCGACGTCGTTGAGGGCGTCGAAGCCCTCGACGAATTCGGAGAGTATGCGCAGGACTCGCCACGGGTCGGCGTGATGGCTGAGCTCCTCAATCGCGCTGCGCTCGAGCAGCATCTTGTCCGCGGGCGCGGCGTGCTGCGGGACGACGAGACGGCCTGCGCGTCGGCGCTGAGGCATCCTGGTGCGTCAGGCTCCCGCGGCCGGTTCGGGTTCGGCCTGTTCGGCCTGTTCGGCCGGCAGCGCGGCCTCTTCCCCGTTGGCCTGTGCGGCGGCCGGTTCGGGCGCGGCGGCCGGCTTGGCTCGCTTGGTCCGTTCGCCACCGCCTCTGCGCGGCGCGGACTCCGGTTCGGGCTTCGACGCAACCTGGGCCGGCGCGTCTTCGACCGGCTGGGGTGCCGGGGCCTCGCCCTTCGCAGGCAAGCTGGCGTGGTCGGGCATCTCCAGCACCTGGTCGAGGTGCCCGCGCAGAGAGGCGACCTCAGCCTCGAGCTCGTGCACGCGGTGACGGTGACGCATGTGCTCGGTGAAGTGGTGAAGGCTGTTCGTCCAGTGGTAGACCGTGCCTGCAATCAGGGTGAGGGCGACCGGCACCACCACCACCGTCCAGAGCGGCACCCCGTCGATGTGGAGCACCGACCAGTGCACGTCGACGGTCGTCAGGTTGCTGTAGCCGAAGACGGTCGCCGCCACACCGATCGCGAGTCCTATCAGGAGTGAGCTCGCGAGCAGGAAGCGCTGCCAGATGTGGTTCAAGCTCGGCACCGGCCGAAGGTTACCCGGTTTGCCCCATGGTCGCTATGACTTAGCGCGAAGCGGCGCGGACCAGGGCCTGGGCCAGAACGCGAGGTCGGGACAGAAACGGCGAGTGCCCGCCCGGAAGTTCGATCGGATCGACGCCCAGCTGCCGGCGCGCGGCGCGACGGCCGTAGTTCGGCGACACCATCCGGTCATCAGTGCACACGATGTAGGCGGCCGGCACTGGCGGCCACTGCCGAAGCGGCGTGACCTCTTGCGTGATCTTCCAGTACTGGGGTCTCAGCCGCCTCGCGGCGGCTCGCGCAACCTCCGGAATGCAGTCGTGGAAGAAGATCTCGATCGCTCCTCGCTCGGGCCAGGAAGCGCTGCCGTCCGCGTGTCCAATCGCGGGCTCGGACGGCTGGAAGTCGGTGCCGCTCTCCGCGTGCTGGGCGTCGAAGCTGAGTCCCGGGACGGGCAGAACCGCACATAGGTAGATGGTCATCGCGGTGCGGACCCGGGACGCGGCGATGGGAATGGTCAGGCCGGCCAGCGAGTGCCCGACCATGACCACGGCGTCCGGCTGTTTGGGGATGGCGTGGAGCACCTCGTCCACGTAGCGCTCCGCGCCAGCGTCGGGATCGTCGCACGGGAGGTCCACCGCGGTGCTGGCGTGACCGCCGCGCTCGAGCTCGGCCCGGAGCGGATCCCAGCACCAGGCGCCGTGGTGGGCACCGTGCACGAGCACGAAGTGCATGGAAGAAGGATATGCCCCGCGATCGCCGCCGAGTTCGGCTTGGTGGAGGCGGCGAGAGTTGAACTCGCGTCCGAAGCAGTGTCCCCCGGGATATCTACGAGCGTGTCCAGGATTTTGGTCTCGCTAGGCGGCTCCTCCCGACGGGATCCGCTTTCGCCAGCTGCGGTGGGTGTCCTGCCTCAGGGCCGAAGCTCCCCTGAAGCAGCCATCCGGTCTTTTTTGATACCGCTCCCCGGTCCGCCGGATTGACCGGGGGCAGCACCCGGGATCTAAGTCCCGGGACTCACGTCTCTACTGCTTACGCAGCGAGGGCGAGAGTGTTGGTCTTGTTGGCGTTTGTGAACGCTTGCGCTGTATCGCTCGCGGCTCTCGGCTCGCAATCCCGAAGCCCAACTACCCCGTCGAGACCGGACGCCCCCACGAAGCTGAACTCGGTTGCACCTCTGATTCTACCCCGTGGCGCTCGGGCCTAAGCGCAAGCGCCGGCCGGGGGGACGGACTTACGTCCGCTCTTGAACCTTCTGGTCTAATGGAGGCGCGCCATGGCGGTTGAGACCGAACGGGAACACCTCGACCCTGACCTGGAGCGCATCGCCCGTGCGAACCTCAAGGAGCTGGGGGACATCCGGATCGACGACGTGCTCTCGTTCATCGATCGCGGCATCGAGAACATGCCCAGCTACATGGACCTGTACCGGCGCTGGGAGTCGCAGCAATGGGCCGTGGGCGACCTGGACTTCACGCTCGATCGTCAGGACTGGCTCCAGGCAAGCGACATGGATCGGAAATCGACGCTTTGGTCGCACCGCCTCTTTTTCAACGGCGAGGAACGCGTGACGTCAACGCTCGCGCCCTTCGTCTGGGCGGCCCCGTCACCCGAGATCGAGATCTTCCTCTCGACCCAGATGGCCGACGAGGCGCGCCACACCGCTTTCTTCGACCGCTGGTGGCACGAGGTGGTGGGCACTGGGACCAAGAACCTTAGAGAGCTGCTGACTGAGATCCGACCCGACACCAATGAGGGCTACAACGAGCTTTTTTACGACCGGCTGCCCTCGACCGCCCAGCGGCTCGCAAGCAACCCGAAAGACATCGAAGCGTTCGTCGAGGGCATCACGCTCTATCACATCGTCATCGAGGCGACGCTCGCCCTCACCGGGCAGCGCTTCGAGCTGGAGTCAATGCGCGAGATGGGCAACACCGACCGCGGTTTCTATCGCGGATTCACGGCCGTCGCGCGCGACGAGTCGCGACATGTGAACTTCGGCATCAAGGTGCTGCAGGAGGCGGTGCGTGAGGATGCGCCGCGCTTCGCGCCGATTATTCAGAAGACCCTGGTCGAATGTCTGCCTCTGATCTCGAACACGCTCGACCCGCCGGACCCGCGTTACATCACCGACTACGGACACTCCGAGAGCGAGATCCTGCAGTTCGCATTCGACTCGCTCAACAAGCGCCTGCGGGCGATCGGTATCAACCTCGCCGCCTGAAAGCTGGCCCGCGATGAAGATCGAGCGCATGGGACCCGCAGATCAGGAGCGGGTGATGGCGGCGGGGAATCTCTTCGACTACCCCGCGCGTCTAGACGCGGTGAAGCGATTCCTGGCCGACCCGAATCACCACCTGCTGATCGCCTACTCAGGCGACGTCGCCGCCGGCTTCGTGTCAGGCGTGGAGGTGACCCACCCGGACAAGGGCACCGAGATGTTCCTGTACGAGCTCGCTGTGGACGAAACCCACCGGCGGCAGGGCTTAGGCACCGCATTGGTGGAGGCGCTTCGCGACCTGGCTCGCGAACAGGGCTGCTATGGGATGTGGGTCCTCACCGATGACGACAATGCAGCGGCCGGCGCCACCTACCGCAAAGCCGGTGGCGAGGTCGAGAGCCAGCCCCTCATGTTCTCGTGGCGGTTCGCGCCCTAGGCGCCACGGTTCAGCCGACGCAATCAGACACCCACGTCGATCGGTCGCTCGGGTATGCGCCGTTCGATCAGTGGAGCGAGAAATAGAGCCATGAGCCGCGGCGCGAATACTGTCTCTCGCGCGCCCTCGATCTCATGGAGTTTCCACCAACGGTGTCCCAGGACGATCTCGACCTCAATCGGTTCCAGTCCACTGGTGTCGATGGCCGACGAGTCCGTCCGCGCCAGAAAGAAGCGCTCACGCTGTCGATATCTGGTCCCACGAAACTCGAACTCGTGCTCGCGGACCCAGACGCATGGACCCAATGCCACAGCTGCCTGGCCGACTTCTTCGCGAAGCTCGCGCAGGGCGGCTTCTCTGTGGGTCTCCCCGGGATCGAGCGCACCGCCCGGGGTGATCCAAGTCGTGCGCGCATGATTCTCATCGGCACGTATCTGCTGGAGGAGGATCCGGTCCTCCGGATCCAGCAGCACGATGCGCGCGGCAGCGCGTTCGACGAGCTTCTGGGACACCCGGGAACCATACCCAGAGCAGCGGCCTAAGGCATAGCTCCCCTAATACCTCGTTCCAGTGGTCGTGGGCTGCTGTCCTTCCCCACCCGGTCTGTTCGCTGCGCGAACAGACCGACCTCCCCACTGCGTGGGGAGGCGAGTTGCTCCTAGCGGCGGCGCATCGCGCGAGCGATCTCGCGCTTGGCGTCGCGCTCGGCGATCGCCTCCCGTTTGTCGTACTGCTTCTTGCCACGTGCCAGGCCGACCTCGACCTTCGCATGGTTCCGCGAGAAGTACATGCGCAGCGGGATCAGCGTGTACCCCTTCTGCCTCACCTTCCCGATCAGGCTCGAGATCTCCTTGCGATGGAGCAGGAGCTTGCGCGGGCGCAGCGGCTCGTGGTTCATGAGGTTCGCCTGCGCGTAAGGCGAGATGTGCACGTTTTCCAACCACGCCTCGTTGCCATCGATCCGCACGAACCCGTCCCGAAGGTTCGCGCGCCCGTTGCGCACCGACTTCACCTCCGTGCCCGTGAGCATGATCCCCGCCTCGAGCTTCTCGTCGATGAAGTAGTCGTGGTACGCACGGCGATTGACCGCGATGTCTCGCTCGCGCTCGTCCTTTTTGGTGTCAGGCATCGCGCCGCCCAAGCACCTGCTTCGCCAGCGCCGGCTTCTTGCCCGGCGCCTGGACGACATCCGGGACGTACCGATCGCCTTCCACGTGGCCGCTGAGCACCTTGACCCGGCCGCGCGCAGTCGGCAGCGTTACGCCGGGCCACGGCTGCAGGGCTCGCACCCGCCTGTCCATCTCGTCAGCGTCCATCTCCCAATCGAGCTCGCCGTCCTCGCGGCTCAATCGCGGGGCGACGGTGGCGCGTGCGTGGTCCTGCTCTGACGGCTCGATGGCGTCGAGCCGGGTCAGCGTGTCGACCAGCAACTCGGCACCCAGGCGAGACAGCCGCGCGGTCAGTCCTGGCGCATCCTCCCGCAAGCCGATTTCCGTGCGCCGCGCGGACAGGATCGGCCCATGGTCGAGCTGCTCATCCATCTTCATGATGGTGACGCCTGTCTCGCGATCGCCCGCAAGGATCGCATGGGCGATCGGCGCCGCCCCCCGGTGTCGCGGCAACAGGGAAGCGTGGACATTAACCACTCCCCGCGCGGGAATCGCCAGCACATCGGCGGGGATGATCTGCCCATATGCGACGACGACCATCAGGTCGGGCTTCAAGTCGCGAAGACGAGCGACCACCAACGGGTCGCGGATCTTCTCCGGCTGCAGCATCGGCAGCCCCAGCTCCTGGGCGGCGACCTTGACCGGCGACGGGGTGACTTTTCTCCGATTGCCCGGCCGGTCCGGCTGGGTGATGACCAGCACGATCGCATGTCCCGCGGCGTGCAGCGCCCGCAGCGACGGCACGGCGAAGCCGGCCGTGCCCGCGAAAACGATCCTCAGGAAGGTGGTGGCCTTAGCCCGAAGCCGCCGCCACGGCTTCTTCCTGGTCCTCGACATCGAGATCCTCGACCCGCCGCAGGGTGTCGAGGCTCGTGAGCTGGTCGATGAACAGGACTCCGTCGAGGTGGTCGAGCTCGTGCTGAAAGGCGCGCGCAGTGAACCCGCTCGATTTGATGCGCACCTCTTTGCCGTGGCGATTCCGTGCCTTGACCACGACGGTCTCGAAGCGCTTCACCTCGCCGACCCATCCGGGGTAGCTCAGGCAACCTTCGGGGCCGATCTGCTCGCCGGTGTGCTTGACGATCTCCGGGTTGACAAGGCCCCAAATCTGGTTGTCGTCACCCTTGACCACACACACGCGCAGGGGCACGCCGATCTGATTGGCGGCGAGACCTGCGCCGGGAGCATCGAGCATGGTTTCGGCGAGGTCGTCGATGAGACGCTGGATGGACGTGTCGACGCGCGACACCTTCTTCGCCTTCTCGCGAAGCGCAGGATGCTCGAACGTCAGGATCGGTCGGACGGCCACGAGATCGATTTTACCCGGCCACCGTCGGCCCCAATCCCTTCTTAGCCGGGCGAGCCACTCGCGGGCTAGGTCACCGGGTCGACGTCGAAACTCCAGCCACGGCCCCGCGGAGCCAGGTGCCGCGCCCGCTCGAGCCCGAGACCCTTGAGCGTCACCTGCCATCGATATTCTCCCCGCAATCTGTGCATGAAGGCAGGTGAGGGACCCATGACCCGGATGCCTTCTACGCCGTCCTTCAGCAGGCCCGCCGCGATCGACTCCGACGCCTCGCGGGCCGACGCGGCAGCGCGACCATCGTCAGTGTCCGAACGCGTCAGGACGGCCAGGTCGGCGAATGGCGGAAAGGTGAACGCCTTTCGTGACGGCAGCTCGGCAGCATAGAAACCCTCATAGTCACCCATCGCCGCGCAGCGCAGGCTGTAGTGCTCTGGATTGCTCGTCTGCACGATCACGGAAGACGGCCGGCCGTCACGCCCGGCGCGGCCCGCGACCTGCACCACCAGCGAGAACGTGTTCTCAGCCGACCGGTAATCGGGGAAGTGGAGCGGCAGGTCGGCGTCGACGACGCCTACGCACGTCACGGCCGGCAGATCGAGACCGCGCGCGACCAGCTGCGTGCCGACCAGGATGTCCGCCCGGCGCTCGGAGAACGCTTCCCAGATCTGGAAGTACGCATCGGGTCCGCGGGCGACGTCGCTGTCGAGGCGGAGGACGCGAGCACCCGGCCAGATCCGCTTGACCATGCTCTCGAGGCGCTGCGTGCCCATCCCTAAAGCGCGGATGTTGCGGCTGCCGCAGTGATCGCAGGTCGCGGGCATCGCCCGCGAGTAGCCGCAGTAGTGGCAGACCAGCCCGTCGATTTCGGCATGCTGGACCAGAGAAACCGAGCAGCCGAGGCACTGCACCGATTTTCCGCAGTCGCGACACATGACGTATGTCGACATCCCACGACGGTTCAGGTACAGGATCGCCTGCTCCTCGTTCTGGAGCGTGCGTTCGACCACCTCCAGCAGACGTTTCGAAAGTGGCTGCCGGTTGCCGGCGGCGAACTCGTCGCGCATGTCGACCAGCTCCACCTCGGCGTCGTGGCCGCGGACCCTGTGTGTCAGCTTCGCCAGCGCCAGGTCACCGCGCTGCGCGTCGTGGTACGCCACGACGCTCGGCGTCGCCGAGCCTGCAACCAACCGCGCCCCGCTGACGGCAGCCAGACGGCGCGCGACCCAGCCCGTCTCATATCGGGGCGTGCGGTCCTGCTTGTAGGCCGCCGATCCCTCTTCGTCCAGGCAGATCAGGCCCAGTCGCGGGATCGGCGCGAACACCGCGGACCGGCTGCCCAGCACAACGTCGGCCTGGCCTCGGCGCACCCGCCACCATTGCTGCGCACGTTCGAGCTCGGTGAGCTGGCTGTGAAGGATCGCGATCGGCGCCCGCAATCGATTCCGCACGCGCTCTACAAGCTGCGGCGTCAACGAAATCTCCGGCACGAGCAGCAACACGCGAAGCTGCCGCGCCAGCGCCTCTTTCGCCGCGCTCAGGTAGACCTCGGTCTTGCCGCTCGCGATGACCCCGTGCAGCAGCGTGAGCTGGTTGGCGGCGATGACCTCCAGCGCGGCCTGCTGCTCGCCCGTGAGGATCGGCTTCTGTGGCTCCGCGTGGACGGCGGTTGCAAAGTCGAGCAGGCGGCTGTGGCGCCGCTGCCGGGTAGACGCGCCCTCGCCGGTCGAGCCCTTCGACCGCACGCGTGGCGGGAGCATCGCGCGGAGGCACTCGATCAGCGGCACCCAGTAGTGGTCGGCGACCAGCCGCGCCAAGGCGACCTGGTGCGGCAGGAGCAGCGGCCCGTCGCCGGCGCCCGCGATCGGCTTGACTTCAACCTCCGGCTCGTCGGTGCCCATCGACACGACATAGCCAAAGGTTGTGCGCCGTCCGAATGGAATCGTGACGCGATGTCCGGGCACCACGTCGAAGCCTTCGGGAACCGAGTACGTGTAGGTCTCGCGATCCAGGGCGCGGGCCGCCTCGACCGCTACTTCGGCGTAAAGCAACTGCTTACGACTTGAGGCGGGGGCGCACGAGATCCAGGATACGATCGGCCATCTGGCGCTTGGTCATCCGCGGCAGGTCTTCGCGCGACCCGTCCGCGAACAGCATCACGCCCTCGTTGTGATCGCTGCCAAAACCGATGTCCTTGCGCGAGATGTCGTTCGCGACGATGGCCTGGAGCCCTTTCTTCTTCATCTTCTCGAGGCCTTTGGCGGCCAGGTCCGATCCCTCCGCGGCGAAACCGACCCTGAACACCCTCTGTCCTTCTTTCTCGTTGCCTAGCGCTGCCACCAGGTCGGGGACCTGCTCGAGCTCGAGCCTGAGGCGAGAAGTCTGTTCGCGCGGGATCTTTTCATCGGCGATGCGTGCTGGCCGGAAGTCGGAGACGGCCGCCGCCATGACCAGAAGGTCGGCGCCCGCCAGGTCGCGCTTGAGCTCCGACAGCATCTCGTCCGCCGTTTCGACAGGCCGAACGTCGATTCCCTCATGGGCCGGATGCGAGGCGGTCGTCACCAGCGTCACGCGCGCGCCGCGGTCTGCGGCCGCGGCCGCGATGGCGAAGCCCATCTTCCCGCTCGAGTAGTTGCTGATGTACCGAACGGGGTCGAGCGGCTCACGCGTGCCGCCCGCGGTCACCACCACCCGCCGCCCGGCCAGGTCGTAGGTGGAGCGAACCGCGTCCGCCATCGCCTTCATCAGCGCCGAAGCATTCGCGAGCCGGCCCGCGCCCAGGTGACCGCTCGCGAGGTGGCCGGATTCCGGCTCCACAACGACGACACCGCGGCGGCGCAAAGCGGCGATGTTCTCCTGCACGGCGCGCTTCGACCACATCGCGTCATTCATCGCGGGCGCGACCACGATCGGGCATCGGGACGCGAGCAGGGTCGCGGTCACGATGTCGTCGGAGCGGCCCCCCGCGACGCGACCGATGATGTTTGCGGTCGCGGGTGCGAGCAGGATCAGCTGGGCCCAGTCGCCGAGCGTCACATGAGGTTCTGGCGAACCATCAGCCGACCATAGCCCCGTAAGCACTGGGTTCCCGGTGACCCCCTGGAAGGATGGCGCGCCCACAAACCGGGTCGCCGAAGCGGTCATCGCCACCCTGACCTGGGCGCCGGCCTGGGTAAGCGCCGAGGCGAGGTCCACGATTTTGTAGGCGGCGATGCCGCCCGCGACCAGAAGCGCGAGGCGCAGGCCTTTCAACTCATTGGGAACAGGCGCTGGGTCGAGCGGCATGGACTAAGTGTGGCGTTCGCGCGCAAGTCGGATGATCGCCAGCACTTCCTGCACCGCCCGTTCGAGGTCGTCGTTGACAACCACGTGATCGAAGTGCGGCGCGAGCGCCATCTCATCCATGGCGATGCGCTGCCGCGCCGTCTGGTCCAGGGGGCTCTCGCTGTGACGCTCGGTGCGGCGCCGCAGGAGCTCGTCCATGTTCGGAGGGGCGAGGAAGATCCGCAGCGCGTCCGGCGCGCGATTGCGCACCTGCTCCGCACCCTGGACGTCGATCTTGAGGACGATGTCGTAGCCGGCCGCGCGCGCCTCGTCGAGGGGGGCGATCGGAGTGCCGTAGAGGTGGCCGTCGTAGGTCGCGTGCTCGAGGAGCGCGCCCTCACGGATGAGCCTTTCGAACTCCTCCCGGTTCACGAATCGGTAGTCGACGCCGGCGACCTCGCCCGCTCTCGGAGCGCGCGTCGTGTACGACACCGAGTACCGCACGTTCGGATCCAGCCCGAGCAGCCGCCTGATGACCGTGTCCTTGCCGACGCCCGAGGGGCCGGAGATGACGATCAACAGCCCTCTCTTCTCCCGTAAAGGGTTGTTCACGCCCCTCTCCCCTACCCTCTCCCCTGCGGGGAGAGGGGGATCGAGGCCCAGAACTCGTTGAAGTCCGCCGGCGGCGCGACCTCGAAGGTCATCTCCACATTGGTGCGTGGGTGGCGTAACCGCAGGCGCCAGGCGTGCAGCATGGGCCGCGCCGGGTCGCCTGGCGCGCGGCCGCCGTACTCGGCATCGCCTGCCAGCGGGTGACCGAGCGCGGCGAGATGAACGCGGATCTGGTGCGTGCGGCCGGTGTCGAGGTCACAGCGCACGAGTGTATGCGTGCTGCGTCTTTCGACGACCTCATACCGAGTCCGTGCAAATCGACCGCCGGCCACGACCGCCATGCGCTTGCGATCCTTCGGGTGACGGCCGATGGCGCCCTCCAGCTCGCCCGCATCCGCCTTGAAGCGCCCGCGAGCGATCGCCAGGTACGAGCGGCTCAGCGTGCGGTCGCTCAGCTGCGATGAAAGAGCGCGATGGCTGGGGTCGTTGCGCGCCACGACGATCAGCCCGGAGGTGCCCTTGTCGAGGCGGTGGACGATTCCCGGCCGGGCCTCACCTCCGGCCCCTGACCAGGTGCCGCCGCGACCCAGCAGCGCGTGCACGAGGGTGCCGGAGTGATGGCCGGGCGCGGGATGGACAACCATGCCAGGCGGCTTGTTGATGACCACCAGGTCCGCGTCCTCGTAGACGACCTCCAGTGGGATCGGCTCGGCGGTCGCAACCGAGACGTAGGCCTGTGGGATCTCGTACTCGACGACGTCCCCTTCCGCGACGCGGTCGGAGGGATCGGCGGTCTCGCCATTGACGCGGACCATGTGGCTCTTGATCAGACGCGCGGCAGCCGCACGGCTGAGCTCGCGTTCGCGCTCCGCGATGAAGCGGTCGAGCCGGGGCGCCGCGACCTCGGCGATCAGGCGGCGCTGGGCTTGCGTGTGAGGTACCCGACGATCAGCAGGAGCACACCGACGCTGACGGCTGAGTCGGCGACGTTGAAGACCGGCCAGAAATGGAAGTTGATGAAGTCGGTGACGCCTCCACCGTTGACGATGCGATCGAATGCATTGCCGAGCGCGCCGCCGACGATGAGCCCGAACACCGCATCGCCGCGCAGGTCGCCAGGCTGGCGAAGAACGTAGACCGCGAGACCAATCGAAACCGCCAGCGCCGCGATCAGGAAGAACCAGGGGCCGACCGGGGCAAAGCCAAAAGCCGCACCGGCGTTGCGAATGTTGGTGATGCCGACCACGTGGGAGATCACCGAAACCTCCGTGCCGTAAGGCACGCTCGAGGTGACGATGTCCTTGGTCAGCCGGTCGAGGACGAACACGACCAGCGCCACCGTGAAGAAGAGGACGCGCCCCGTATGGTTGGTCAGCTTCGCTTCAGTCCGATCCAGATCTGCTCTCCTTCCAGCAACAGCTGCTCACCCTGGCAATCATCCTTGCCATGCTCGATGGTCACCGACAAGGTTTCAGTCTTGATGTAGTCGGCGTGCTTCTTGATGGCCCGCTCGAGCAGGCCATTGGCCTCGAAGCAGGTGTGGATGCGGTCTTCCACGTTGAGGCCCATCTTCTTGCGCCGATCCTGGATGAGGCGCACGACCTCCCGCGCGAGCCCCTCCATGCGCAGCTCTTCGGTGATCTCGGTGTCCAGCTTTACCTCGTTCGCGCCGAACACGACCTTCTTGACGTTCAACTCGTCCCGCACGATTGAGGCTATATCCTCCGGCAGAGGCTCGCCCGGCAGCGCCACCGAAGCAAGCGGCTGGCGAACCCTGATCCGAACGGCGTCCCGGGCCGCCAGTCCTGCTTCCACCGCCTGCCTCGCGAGGGCCATGTTCGCCTCGACCTCGGGGTCATGCCACTGCATAGCCTCGGGGAAGTCGCTGAGGTGGACCGACCTTCCATCTGACAGGTTGCGATACATCGCCTCCGCCAGGAAGGGCACGAACGGGGCCATCAGCCGGCTGACGGTCGACAGCGTCTCGTACAGCGTCTGATACGCGGCCAGCTTGTCGCGGTCGGACTGTGACTTCCAGAACCGCCGCCGCGAGCGGCGAACGTACCAGTTGGACAGCTCGTCGACGAAACGCTGGATCTTGCGGGCAGGCTCGTTCGCGTCGTAGCGGTCGAGTCCGGTTGTCACGGTCTCCACCAGACCGCTCAGGCGCGACAGCAGCCACCGATCCAGCACGTGGCGCTCCCCTACGGGAACCTGCGGTGCATTCGGATCGAAGTTGTCGAGCCGCGCGTACGTGATGAAGAACGAGTAGCAATTCCACAGCGGGATGAAGAACTGCTGCACCGTCTCTCGCAGTGTTTCGGCACTCGTGCGGTAGTTCTCACCCACAGGGGTCGAGGTGTAGAAGTACCAGCGCACCGCATCTGAGCCGAAGTTGTCGAAGAGGTAGTTCGGATCCAGGACGTTGCCCCGAGACTTCGACGCCTTTTTGCCCTTCGGGTCGACCACCAGGCCGAGGCAGATCACGTTGCGGTACGCGTTCTGCTTGAAGAGCAGCGTCGAGATCGCGAGCAGCGAGTAGAACCAACCCCGAGTCTGGTCCAACCCCTCAGAGATGAAATCGGCCGGAAACGTCTCTTCGAACTCCTTGGTGCCATGGCGCGGATGAGCGCGCTGGGCGAACGGCATCGACCCGGAGTCAAACCATGTATCCAGCACCTCCGGTATCCGGCGCATCACGCCGCCGCATTTGGGGCACGGGATCGTGACCTTGTCGATGTACGGCCGGTGGAGGTCGGCGGCGTCATCGAGGCCGATTTCGGCAGCTGAGCTGATGCACCGCTGCTCGTCGCACTGGTCACAAACCCAGAAGGGAAGCGGCGTGCCCCAGTAGCGCGATCGGGAGATCGCCCAGTCGACGTTGTTCGCGAGCCAGTCGCCCATGCGGCCGGTCTTGATGTGGGCGGGAACCCAGTTGGTCGCCGCGTTGTTGGCGATCAGCTCTGCCTTGCGATCGGTGGTCCGCACATACCAGGAGTCGAGCGCGTAGTAGATCAGCGGCGTGCCGCAGCGCCAGCACTCGGGGTACGTGTGCAGGATCGTCTCGGCCTTGTAGAGGAGCCCGCGGGTCTTCAGGTCGTCCTCGATGAGCGGGTTCGCCTCCTTGACATGCAGGCCGGCGAACTTTTCGACGTAGGGAAGAAACTTTCCATCGAGGCCGACCGTGTGTCGGAACGGGATTCCCTTTTCCTGGCAAAGCCGCAGGTCGTCGACGCCATACAGCGCTGAGGTGTGGACGACGCCGGTGCCTTCTTCAGTCGACACGAAATCGGCATCGACGACGTAATGCGCTCGGCCTTCTTCGGGGACGGAATAGGGATAGAGGGGTTCGTAGTCGAGGCCGACGAGATCGGTGCCTTTCATCCGTTCGACGACCTCGAAGTCGCCGTCAAGGACCTGGAGGCGCGCCTCGGCGAGGATCAAGAATTCGTTCCGCTGCTTGACCTTCACGTAGATCACGTCCGGGTGCACCGCCAGGGCCACGTTCCCGGGCAGCGTCCACGGGGTGGTCGTCCAGGCCAGGATCGAGGTCTTCGGATCGTTCTTGAGGCGGAAGCGAACGTAGACGCTCGGGTCGGGAACGTTGTCCTTGTATCCCTGCGCGAGCTCGTGACTGGATAGCGGCGTCGCGCATCGAGGGCAGTAGGGCGCGACGCGAAAGCCCTTGTAAACGAGGCCCTGCTTCCACATCTCGCTGAGCGCCCACCACACGGACTGGATGTAGTCGGAAGTCAGGGTCCAGTACGCGCGGTCGTAATCCAGCCAGAAGGCCATGCGCTCGCTGAACACGACCCAATCCGCAACGTACTCGTGCACGCTCTCGCGACAGAGCTGGTTGAAACGCTCGATGCCGATCTCGTGCTCGATTTCGAACTTGCCCGAGATGCCCAGCTTCTTCTCGACCTCGATCTCCACCGGCAGGCCGTGCGTGTCCCAGCCGGCTTGGCGCTCGACGTAAAAGCCCTTCATCGTCTTGTAGCGCGGGAACAGATCCTTGAAAGCGCGCGCGAGGATGTGGTGCGTGGCCGGCTTGCCGTTGGCCGTGGGCGGCCCTTCGTAGAAGACAAAGCGCGGACGTCCAGCACGAAGGTCGAGCGATTTCTGGAAGGTCCGTTCCTCCTTCCATTTCGCGAGCACCTGCTTCTCGAGGTCAGGGAAGCTGACCTTCTGGTCTACCTTGTCGAACATCTCACTCCCAGAGAAATAAGGAATCGATCTCTGGGACGAGCCTTTTCAGAAGACCCGCGGTACCACCCAGATTCCCAAGGCTGCCACCTCGGACGCTCAAGGGTCTCGGCTCGGGAGTGATCTCGAATCCCGCCGTCGGCCGCCCGCTCTCAGCTCGTGTGGGCTCTCTGTGGACCGATCAAACGGGCCTACCCGTCTCCGTCATCGCCGAGCCCTGATTGTACTGCGCCCCTATCCGGCCCTGAGATTGTTGAGGGCGGCGATCAGGAAATAGGCGATCAGGATCACCACCAGGAAGGAGAGGTCGATCCCGGACACCGGCGGGATCCAGCGCCGAACCGGCGCCAGGACCGGCTCGGTGACCTGCCACGCGAACCTCGACACCGCGTTGGTGGGATATGGACTCACCCACGAGAAGACGGCTCGAATGATCATCACGATGATGAAGAGGTAGAGCGCATAGATCAGAAGCGTGGCAATGAGGTTCATCTCTTCATTCCAGGATAGTGGGGACCGGCCGCGGGCCGAAGAGAGCCTGGCCCAGGCGCAGCATCGTGCTGCCCGCGGCCGCCGCCGCCTCGAAGTCGCCGCTCATCCCCATAGAAAGGACGGGCAGCGCTTTGCCAAGACGCTGCTCGGCCTCGTCGCGCAGGCTGCGCAGCTCGACGAACGCGGGGATGGGATCGCCGTGCGAGGGACCCATCGCCATGAGCCCTTTGACGTCCAGCAATCCAGCCGCGGCGGTGATCACCGCCAGGGCCCGATCCGGGTCGGCGCCGGATTTCTGCGGCTCCCGGGCGACGTTGACCTCGACCAGCACGGCCATCCCCTGGTCGACACGAGCGATCGCCTCGGCCAGCCTTGCCGAGTCAACCGACTGGATCATGGCGAAATGCTCGACAGCGATTCGAACCTTGTTCGTCTGCAGGTGGCCGATGAGGTGCCAGCTCCCGGCCTTCACGGCATCCATCTTCACTACCCCTTCCTGGACCCTGTTCTCGCCGAGGATCGTCAGGCCGGCGTCCAGCGCCGAGCGGCAGACCTCGGGACCGAAGCCTTTGGTCACGGCGACGATCGTGATCTCGCCCGGGTCGCGCCCCGCGCGCGAGATTCGCTCGCGGACCGCGGCGAGATTCTCGGCGACGCTCACTGCGTGACCAGGGCGGCCGGGTTTATCCCGGCCGCGACCAGACCGGCATGCATGTCTCCATGCGTGTCCTGGAGTGACAACTAAGTTGATCCCATCCCGGGGAAAGTGAGCAGCTCGTCGGCGCAGCCGACGGGCGATGAGCGGAAACCGCCGAGGTTTCCGCTCATTTAATCGCGACGATGGCGCCGAACCGGGTGCCGTCGGGGCTGCGCCGGTGGGACGGCAGGTAGTCCGTCTCCTTCGTGCACAAGCCGATGACGTCGACCTCCGTCACGCCTTCCGCCTGGAGCTGCGCCCTGTTCGCCGCGGCGAGGTCGAGCAGGAAGCGATCGCCGGCTCCACGGCGCACGAAGCGCGCGTCGAACTGGCTTGCCACCTCCTCCCCCACCTCGTAGCAGCGGCCGCAGATGCCGGGACCGATGCCCGCTTTCACGCGCGCGGGATCGGTCCCGTATTCGTCGAGCAGTTTCTCGAGTGCGGCCGGTCCCACCCGCGCCTTCGTCCCACGCCAGCCCGCGTGCACCAGCGCGGCGCACCTGTGCTCGGCATCCCAGAGCACGATCGGGTAGCAGTCGGCAAACGTCGCGAACAGCGCCACGCCGCGGCGATCCGTGACCAGCGCATCCACGCCTTTGACCACGTCCAGGTGCTCGTCAACGCGGGCGACTCCGTGGCCGTGCACCGCGCCCGCGACGGTGAGCGGCTCTGCGTCGATGCCAAGCGTGCGTGCGAACTGGCGGCGCGACGCCATCACCGCCTCCGGGTCGGGCGCGTGCGTCAACCCCATCGAGCCAAGCGACGTGGTCGAGAAGCCGTGAACGAGACCAGGCTCGGTCTCGAGGCTCGCGATTTTCAGGACCTGGGGGATCGCGCTCACTGGTCTGAGCTTACGAGTGGCCGCATAACACGCCATTGACGCCAGAGGAGCGCAAACCGAGGTACTGAAGGGCACCGTTGGCGCCAAAGGGGCGGAATCAAGCGCGATGCCGCTACTACGGGCGGCGGGAGCTGAGGACCTGTTCGATCTCGCGCTTGACTTGCTGGAGGTCCATGAACTCTCGGTAAACAGACGCGAAGCGTATGTACGCGACCTCGTCCAGGTCGCGCAGGCGGTCCATGACCATCTCGCCGATCTCCCCGCTCGGGATCTCGACACGCCCGGAGCGCCGCAGCTCCGCCTCGATGTCGTCGACGATCGCGCGCAGCCGCTCGGGCGAGATGTCGCGCTTCTCGGTCGCCTTCTTGAGCCCGGTGAACAGCTTCTGCGGGTCGAAGTCCTCGCGACGACCATCCTTCTTGGTGACGTAGAAGGGCACCGCTTCGATGCGCTCATACGTCGTGAAGCGCTGCCCGCATTGCAGGCATTCACGCCTCCGGCGGATCGCCTCCCCGACCTCAGAGTCTCGGGAGTCGACCACCTTCAGGTCGTGGTGACCGCAATAAGGGCAGCGCATGGGTTAAGGAGTATTCCTACATTCGGTTCCGGAGAAACGCGGGGATGTTGATGTCGCCGAGGTCCTCGGCGCCGAACTCCGGCCGCTCGAAGGTCGTCCGGCTGCGGATCTCCTGCTTAGCCTCGGTCTGGGTCTTGCCGCCGAACCCGGTCGCGATGACGGTGATCTTGATCTCGCCCTGCATGGTGTCATCGCGGACGACGCCGAAGATGATGTTGGCGCCTGGGTCGGCCGCCGAACGCACGATCTCGGCCGCCTTCTGCACCTCCTGCAGGGTGATGTCCTTGCCGGCGGTGATGTTGAACAGGATGCCCTTGGCACCGTCGATCGACGTTTCCAGCAACGGGCTGGAGACGGCCTGCTTGGCGGCGTCCTCGGCACGCGAGTCGCCGGCCCCGTGGCCGATGCCCATGAGCGCTTCGCCGGCGTTCTCCATGATCGCCTTCACGTCGGCGAAGTCGAGGTTGATGACGCCTGGCTGCGTGACCAGATCCGAGATGCCCTGGACGCCCTGGCGGAGCACGTCGTCCGCCATCCGGAAGGCTTCCTCGAGGGTCGTTTTGGAGCTCGCCACCTGAGCGAGGCGGTCGTTCGGGATGACGATCAGGGCATCGACCTGGCTGCGGAGGGCCTTGATCCCTTCCTCGGCGGTGTCGTTGCGGATGCGGCCTTCGAATGCGAATGGCCGCGTCACCACGCCGATGGTGAGCGCGCCGGCTTCCTTCGCCAGCTCGGCGACGATGGCGGCCGAACCGGTGCCCGTACCGCCGCCCATACCGGCGGTGATGAACACCATGTCGGACTCCTGGACCACGGCCGAGAGCTCGGTCCGGCTCTCGTCAGCGGCGTCGCGGCCGCGCGTCCAGTCGCCGCCCGCGCCGAGGCCTCGTGTGACCTTGTTGCCCATCTGGACCTTGACGTCGGCCTGGCAGCGTTCGAGCGCCTGCTTGTCGGTGTTGACGGCGATGAACTGGACCTTGAGCGCTTTCGAGATCATGCGATTGACGGCGTTGCCGCCACCGCCACCACAGCCGACGACCTTGATCCGCGCTCGCCCCTCGTGCAACTCACTCTCTTTCATGACGACCTCCTGGTGCAAATCTGCTTTCGCGACGGCGAGCTCCAACTGGTTTCGGGTTTGCTCTCTAGAAAAGATCTCGCAGCCACCTCACTGTTTTCTGGCCGAGTGTCACCTGCTGCCGGCCGTTGTTGTGGACGCGCGAATGGGCCTTCAACCCCCACTTCACGAGGCCGACCGACACCGCGAACGACGGGCCCTGGGCGCGGTCGGCAAGACCGGCCACACCGCTGGGCTGGCCCAGTCGCACCGAGGTGTCGAAGACGAGCTGCGCGGCGTCGGTGGTGCCCATGAGACGCGAGCCGCCGCCGGTCACCACGACCCCCGCAGGCAGCAGCCCGTCGAAGCCGCTCTTGCGAACCTCTTCGCGCGCCATCATGAAGATCTCCTGCATGCGCGGGCCGATGATCTCCGCGAGGAAGCGCCGCGGCAGCGCGTTGATGCGATCGCCCCCGACCTGGCGCACCTCGACCTTCTCGCCCGGGTCGATGACCTCGGGCAGCGTGTGTCCGTAGTTGAGCTTCAAGGTCTCGGCCTCGTCGAGCGTTGTGCGCAGGCCGATGGCGATGTCGCTGGTCACGTGGTTGCCGCCGACCGGCAGCACCGCCAGCCGGCGCGCGGCGCCATCGTTATAAACGACGACGGAGGTTGTGCCGGCGCCGATGTCGACAAGGCAGACGCCGAGGTCCAGCTCCTGCGTCGTGAGCACGCCCTCGCCTGCGGCCAGACCCGAGCAGACGACATCCTCGATGTCGAAGCCGGCGCCGTGCACACATTTGATGACGTTCTGAACAGCGGTCTGCGCGCCGGTGATGATGTTGGTCTCCACCTCCAGCCGGTGGCCCGTCATGCCGGTCGCGTCACGCACGCCATCTTGCCCGTCGACCGTGTAGGCGCGAGGGATGGCATGGATGACCTCGCGGTCGGAGGCCACGCTCACCGCGCGAGAGGCCTCGACCACGCGCTGGACGTCGTCCTCGCCGATCTCGCGGTCGCCGCTCGCCACCGCGACGACGCCGGTCGAGTTCTGCGACCAGAGATGCGTGCCGCCGAGGGAGACGACGACGGACTCGATCCGCTGCCCGGCCATGCGCTCGGCGGCAACGGCCGCGGCCTGGATGGACGCGATGGTCTTGTCGAGGTTGACGACCACGCCCTTGCGCAAGCCGTCGGACGGGCTCTCGCCCACCCCGATGATGCTCACGGGTCCGTTAGGCTCGTCAGACTCGGCTATGACCACCGCGACCCGGCTCGTGCCAAGGTCGAGACCGACGGCTCTCTTCCGCCGCGACAATGCTGTGCTGGAACGCCTCCTGGAACGTATGGATATAACGGGCGGGCTGCCGGGATTATAAGGGCTTCAGGGCGCTTGCGGGCTAGATTTTGTGGGTCGGTGAAGGCTCGGGACTAGCACTTGTGCCTCGGCTTGATAGCGGCGCTTATAGATAGTGACGGCGTATGGCACCAAGGTTGTTGAAGATCCGGACGCCGAACGCGACGATCGCCGCGATGTAGAGCTCCACTCCCAGCTTGTCGCCGAAGTAGGTCAGGCCGGCCGCCAGGGCTGCGTTCGTGAGCAGGCCGCTGAAGAAAACGCGTGGCTCGAACGTGCCCGCGATGTAGGCCTTGAACGCCCCGAAGATGGAGTCGAGCGCCGCCAGCAGCGCGACCGCGGTGTAGCGCGCGTAGGTGATCGGAATCGTCAGCGGCGACATCAGGCCGAGCAGGACGCCCAGCAGCGCGAACAGGATCGCGACGACGATTACTTGCACGCCGGTACCGGCGAAGGCGAAGGCTGAGCCGCTCCAGGCGATGGCGACGGCGGTTGTCGCGACTTGTATCCGGCGGCCGGTTCGGAGGGGTTCATCACGTTGACGTACGCGAGGTCGACCGAGTTGTAGTCGACGTTGTCGTGGCCCGCGATGGCCTTCAACGCCGCGAGCTTGTCGCGCAGCGTCGCGAACTCTTCAGGCGTCAGCACGCGGCCAAAGTAAACCTTCCAGCCGCGTTTGGAAATCAGGGTCAGGTCGCCGCTGCAATCCAGGATGAATCCCGACACCTCCTGGCCGATCAGCGCCGGAAACCCGCGTTGGATGTTGACGAGCGCGGTCAGGAGCATCGGGTCGAGCGCCTGCGTGCCGATTCGCGGGTCCGCGCCTGCGGGTCCCTGGATGTCGACCAGCGCGCCCGCCGTGGCGGCCGGCCCCAGCACCATCGCCTGGCTCGAGAGCAGGAAGTAATGCTTGGTCGCCCCCGCGTGATACGCGGCGATTGGCTGCCACTCGCTGATGCGCACCACGACGGTGCCGTCGAGCTGAGGGTCGACCGTAGCCGTGCGCACCCAGACCTGGTCGAGGAGGTGATGGCGATCCGATTCTCCATCCACCGCGAGCACCGACCGGGTGCCGTTGAGCCCGGCCGCCGCCGCCACCTGCGCGGCCGAGAGGTGGTGCGCCCCGGAGATGTCTACGGACGTGACCGCCAGCGCCGAGCCGAACCAGAGCCAGCCGAGCAGCGCGCCTTCGGCGATCGCGACCGCCGCGGCCACGATGCGCCGCATCGGGTGCACGTCGGGTTCCTTCAGGTTGCGCTCTGAGCGCGTCCAGAGCTGGCCTTTGAGGGGCGCCGCCTCCTCCGGGCTGGGTCGCCGGCTCATACGCGGAAGCAGCGACCTTCGTCTACGAAACCGCATCGTGCTTCACGCCCCTCTCCCTGGCCCTCTCCCCTGCAGGGAGAGGGAAATGGCATGGTCGACGAGCCGCTGGCACAGGTCGTCGAAACCGATGCCGGCCGCGCGCGCCGCATCGGGCAAAAGCGAGAGCGGTGTCAGACCCGGCACCGTGTTCAGCTCCAGCAACCAGGGGGTTCCGGCCACGTCCACGATGATGTCGACACGACCCATCCCGGAGCAGCCGAGGACGGTGAACGCCCGGCCGGCGGCCGCGGACGCCGCGGCTCGTGCGGCTTCCGGGATCCGCGCCGGGATGATGTGGTGCGACTTCCCTGCTGTGTACTTGGCCTCGTAGTCGTAGACCGGGTTGTCACTGACGATCTCCAGCGTCGGCAGCACCTGCAGGTCCGGCGTGGCGAGGATGCCGACCGTGATCTCGGTCCCGGCCGCGAACCTCTGGACCATCACCCGCCGGTCGTAGCGCGCGGCCAGCACCAGCCCGCTTGCGACCTGGTCCGCGTCGCGCGCGATGGTGAGTCCGATCGTCGAGCCTTCACGGACGGGCTTGACTACGAGCGGCACGCCGAAACGCGCCACCAGCCTTTCCACCATGTCGGCGCTCACGCCATGCTTCAGCTCGAGCTCTTCGAAATCGGGGACGTGCAGGCCTGCTCCCGCCATCACGGAGTTGGCGCGCGCCTTGTCGATGCAGAGCGCCGACGCGAGCACACCCGAGCCGGTGTACGGAATGGCGAGCAGCTCGAGCATTCCCTGGACCGTGCCGTCCTCGCCGAGCCGGCCGTGGAGCGCATTGAAGACGCAGGCGAAGTCCCCGTCGCGCAAGACGTCCCACGTGCTCATGTCGAGGTCGATGCCCGTGACGTCGTGACCGCGCCCGCGCAGCGCCTCTTCCACTTGCGCGCCCGAGTCCAGCGACACCTCGCGCTCGGCTGAGCGCCCTCCGCGCAGGACCGCGATCTTCATTCCCATTTGCCCACCAGCTCGACCTCACGCTCGAGCTCGATGCCGAACCGATGCATGACCGTCGCCCGCGCGCGTTCGATGAGGGCGGCGACTTCGACGGCGGTGGCGCCTCCCTCGTTGACGATGAAGTTGCCGTGCAGCTGCGAGATGACTGCATTCCCTTCGCGTGCGCCCTTGAGCCCGGCCGCCTGGATCAACCGCCCCGCGGAGTCTCCCGGCGGATTCATGAACACGCTGCCGCAGTTCTTGGTCTTGATCGGTTGGGTCTCGTTGCGCTCGCTGGTCAGCTTGGCCATCAGACGCTTGGCCTCCTCCCCATCGCCGCGCTCGAGCTTGATGGTCATCTCGATGACGAGCGAGCCGCGGAGCGGGCCGTCTCGAAGCGCCGACGTTCGATAGCCGAACTGCAGGTCATCGACGGTCCACGTTCGCCGGTCAGCGCCGGGTTGGAATCCGCGCACGTCGACCAGGACCTCGCGCAGCTCATGACCCCAGCACCCCGCGTTCTGATAGACCGCCCCGCCGACCGTGCCCGGCACGCCGATCGCGAACTCGAATCCGCGGAGGTTGGCGTCGGCCGCGATCCTGGCCAGTCTCATCATCTTCAGGCCGGCACCGGCGCGTATGCGAGTCCCTTCGACCTCGTAATCGCGATTGACCACGCGGATGACGAGTCCCTCCACTCCCTCGTCCGCGATGAGCAGGTTGGTGCCGGCTCCGAGCAGGAGGTGCGGGATTCCTCGCAGGCGGCAGCCTTCGATGGCGAACTCGATGGATTGGGGGTTGGCCATCTCGGCGAAATATTCGGCAGGACCGCCGATGCCGAACGACGTGCGCGAAGCGAGCGGCTCGCCCCGGCGCACGCCCGGCAGCTCGGTCAGCCACGCGAGGTTAGATTCTTTGCGCCAGCTCATCGCCCAGCTTTCTGATGTCACCCGCGCCCATCAAGAGGAGAACGTCGTCCGGTCCGACCAGACCTTCGAGGGCTTCGCGAGCCCTCTCAAATGAACCCACGTACACGGCATTGGGAATCAGGTCCGCCAGGTCGCTCGCCTGGACCCCGGTGGGGTTGTCCTCGCCGGCGCCATACACATCCACGATCAGCACACGGTCGGCGACCTCAAAGGATCGCGAAAAGTCCTGGAGCAGAGCGGCCAGGCGCGAATAGCGGTGCGGTTGAAACACCACGATGAGGCGGCGATGCCGCAGCTCTCGCGCAGCTTGCAGCGTGGCCCGCACCTTGGTCGGGTGGTGCGCGTAGTCGTCATAGACGGGGGCGCCCTGGAACACGCCCAGGAGCTCGAGCCGTCGATGCGCGCCCGGGAATCGTTCCAGCGCGCCGGCCACGTCCGCGAAGCTCACGCCCAGCTCGAGCGCCATCGCGGCGGCCGCGGTCGCGTTCTGCACGTTGTGGCGGCCGGGCTGGCGGAGGTTGACCCGTCCCAGCTCGCGCCCCGCATGGTGGATCGCGAACGGACGGCTTTCATCGCAGCGGTAATCGGCGCCGGCACTGAAGCCGTATGTGATGCGTCGGGCCGCCGTCTCGAGCGAACGCGTGCGCTCGTCGTCCGCCGACAGGACCGCGACGCCGTCGGCGGGTAGGGCCGCCACGAACTGCGCAAACAGGTCTCGCACCGCGTCGACGTCCGAGAAGAAATCGGGATGGTCGAACTCGATGTTGGTGACGATCGCGCGCTTGGGGTGATGGAGGATGAGGGTGCCATCGGATTCGTCCACCTCGGCGACGAGCCAGCGCGAGCGGCCCGCGCGGGCGCTCGAGCCGTCGCCGACCAGGACGGTCGGATCGAACCCGGCCTCGGTGAGGATGTGGCCGGTCATGTGGGTGACTGTGGTCTTGCCCGCGCTCCCGCCGACGGCGATGGAGTCGGAGTCGGCTATGAGCTCGGCCAGCATCTCGGCGCGAGAGAGCACTTTAACGCCCATCGCCCTTGCCGCCTCGAGCTCGGGCGATGCCTTGATGGCGCCGCTGTACACGAGCAGGTCCTGGAAGAGGACGTGTTCGGGCTCATGGCCGATGTAGATCCGAACGCCCGCGTCCTCCAGCGCCGCCGTGGTGTCCGAGTCGCGCAGGTCGCAACCGCTGACCTCGTCGCCGCGCGCCAGAAAAACGCGCGCGAGCGCGGATACGCCCGCGCCGCCGACCCCCATCAGGTGAACCTTCACTTGCCCGCCATCTCATGCAGGAGGGCCAGCACGCGCTGCGCCGCGTCGCGCCGGCCGGCGCCGGCCGAGGCTTTCGCCATCGCGCGCAGGCGCTCGGCGCTGAGGCCGTCGAGGGTGGCGACCAGGCCGGCCGGTGTCAGCTCGGCGTCGCCTATGCGCACCGCGGCCCCGGTGTCGACCATCGCCTTGGCGTTCTCCTCCTGGTGGCCACCGCCAAACGTGCCGGGCACGAGCACCATCGGCAGGCCGACCGCCGCGATCTCCGCGATCGTGCTCACGCCGGCGCGGCTCACCACCAGGTCTGCCTCGGCCATCAATAACGGCATCTCATCGGTGAAGGAGAGCCCCCGGTAGCCGGGCGACGCGTGCTCCGCCACGCCCGCCGAACCCTGCGGGCCGGCGACGTGGACGACCTCCTCGAAACGCCTGCGCAGCTCGTCCAGCGCGCCCCACACCGCCTCGTTGATATGGCGCGCACCCTGGCTGCCGCCAGTGACGAGCAGGTGCCGCGGCGGCACCGCCGCCGTTCGCGGTTCGAACCCGGCGCGCAGCGGCACGCCGGTCATCACCACCCTCCTGTTGCGGACCCGGTTCTCGGTGCCCGGCAGCGTCGTGCAGATGGCAGCGGCGCCGCGCGCGAAAAATCGTGTCGCCAGGCCGGGACGCACATCCTTCTCGTGCAGCACATAGGGAATCCCCCGCAAGCGCGCAGCGGCGACCGCCGGCGCCATCACGTAGCCGCCCATCCCGAGCACCACGTCGGGCTTGAAGCGGTCGACGATGCGGAGGCCGGCGCGCAGCGCGGCCGGGACGACCGCCGGCAGGGCGATGTTCTTCCACAACGCGTCGCGGTCGAGCCCACGCACGTTGACGGTCGCCAGGTCGAACCCCGCGGCCGGCACCAGCCGCTCCTCGGGGCCGCCCTTGCGCCCAACCAGCAGCAGAGCGCCATCGGGCTCCTCAGCGCGAAACGCGTGCGCGACCGCGAGCGCCGGATAGAGGTGCCCACCGGTCCCGCCGCCAGCTATCAAAAGCCTCATCTGGAGGTTGGCCCCGGGGACCGGCCGAGAGATTTGGTGGATCGGCGGCCGAGATGGGAGGAGCCGACGAGCACCGGAGCGAGCGCATTTGGCCATGCGCGAGCGAGGAGCGCAGGAGGCGACGCTGCAGATCGGCCGCCTAGACGCCAAAGATCCGGCTGGGAGCCCAGGGCCGACCTCCATACCTCTTGTTATCCCCGAATCCGGTACCTGATCCCTTGCGGGCGACGCTGAGCAGGAGGCCGACCGCCGCCAGCGTCGTCGCGACCGCGGTGCCGCCGTAGCTGAAGAACGGCAGCGGCACCCCCGCGATCGGCAGCGTGTTCGTCACAGTGGCCATGTTCATCAAGGCCTCGAACGCGATCCAGGTCGTGATCCCGGCGGCCAGGCACACGCCGAATCGGTCGGGCGCACGCAGGGACGCCAGGTATCCGCGCACCGCGAAGAACAGGAACCCGGCCATCACCAGCGTGGTCCCGATCAGCCCGGTTTCCTCGCCAACGATGGCGAAGATGAAGTCGGTGTGCGCCTCGGGCAGCCAGCCGTACTTCTCGACCGAGTGGCCGATGCCGACGCCGAACAGGCCTCCCGAGCCCAGGCTGTACAGCGCTTGCGTCGACTGGAAGCCGGCGCCCAAAGGATCGGCGAACGGGTTTCTGAAATTGGTCAGGCGGGCGAACCGGTATGGCTCGAGCAGCGTGATCGCGAGGAAGGCGAGGCCGAGAGCCGCCACCAGCAAGACCAGGTGCCGGAAGCGCCCTCCGCCGGCCCAGTACGTGCTGACGAAGATCCCGACGATGACCACGGATGTGCCGAGGTCTCTCTCCAGCATGAGGAGCACGAGCACGCCGGCGAGCATCGCAGCGAAGGGAGCGAGTCCCTTGCGCAGGTCGCCGAGGTGGGCGGCGTTGCGATCGACCCAGTGGGCGACGAAGAAGACGAACGCCAGCTTGCCCAACTCCGACGGCTGAAAAGTTCCCAGCGGCCCGGCATCGAACCAGCGCCGGGCGCCGTTGACGGTGACGCCGAGGTGCGGCACCAGGACCAGCAGCATAAGCAGTGTGGCGATCACGGCCCCGGCCGGTGCCAGCGGGCGCAGGCGGCGGTAATCCATTCGCCCAAGCAGAAACAGGCCCGCGAACCCGATGAGCATCCAGACCGCCTGCCGCTCGGCGTAATAGAAGGCCGACTGGTGCTGCGTATAGGCGAAAGCGACGCTGGCGCTGGTGACCATCACCAGCCCCGCGCCGCTGAGCAGCACGGTCGTGAACATCAGGAGCCGGTCGGGGTGCTTGACCGACCTGACGCCCGCGCTCATTTAGCAAACCTCTGGTGGACCAGGGCCTTGAAGCGGCGGCCGCGGTCCTCGTAGTCCTTGAACATGTCGAAGCTCTTGTAGGCGGGGCTCAACAGCACAACGCTGCCGGGTCGTGCAAGAGCCGCCGCCAGCTCGACCGCCTTCTCGAGGCTGTCCGCCCGCACGACCTTGGGGTGGTGGGCGAGCTCCTTCGCGAGTAGCTGGGCGGACGCGCCCATCAACACCACCGCGTCGGCGTACCGCAGCGCGTCGGCCACCCACGGCCCCAGCTCGAAGCCGCTTCCATAACCGCCGGCGATCAAAACCAACGGCGTATCCGGGAATGCGCTGAGCGCAACCCGGCCGGCGTCGGGGTTGGTGGCCTTGGAGTCGTTGTACCAGCGCACGCCATCCCATTCGCCGACCAGCTCGAGGCGGTGCTCGACGCCTTTGAATGAACGGATCGCGGCGCCGATGGCCTCGTCGGACAGTCCCGCGATGCGACCGACGGCAGCCGCCGCCAGCGCGTTCTCGATGTTATGCCGGCCGGGCAGCGGCATCGGGGGCACGGGCCGGTGCTCGTCGAACCACACCACGTGCCCGCGCGTGCGTGGGGCGAGGGCGCGCACCGCCGGGTCGCGACCGTTCAGGACCGCGAAATCGTCGGCGCGCGCGAACTCGATCGCGCGCGCTTTGAGGTCGGCGTACCGCTCGAATGTGCCATGACGGTCGAGGTGGTCGGGCGTGATATTCAGGATCACGCCGACGTGAAAGCGCGGCTTCTCAACCGACTCGAGCTGAAAGCTGGACAGCTCGAGCACGACCCAGTGACGCCGGGTCACCTCGTCGAGACGATCGAGGACTGTGTCGCCTATGTTGCCCCCGACCAGCACCGGCCTCTCGCCCGCTGCGAGCACAGCGCCGGTGAGCGCGGTGGTCGTGGTCTTGCCGTTGGTGCCGGTGATTCCGACCACGGTGCCGGGGCACAGGCGGAGGAACAGGTCGATCTCGCTCGACACCTTGATGCCCAGCCGGCGCGCGTCGTTCAGAAGGTTCGAGTCCCAGGGCACGCCGGGGCTCGCGTAGACGACATCGACGTCGGCAAGGACCGAGTCGTCGTAGCCACCAAGCCTCAGGTCCACGCCCGCCGGCAGCTGCGCGAGCAAGTCGCCGAGCTCGGTCTCACTTTTCTTGTCGGTGACGCGCACCGACTCACCCTTTGCGACCAGGTACCCGGCCAGCGCTACGCCGCTGCGCGCCGCGCCCACCACGAGGGCCGTCACCTGATGATCAGCCGCGCCACCCCGGCAGCAGCCAGCGCTGAGACGAGCCCCGCGCCCCAGAACGTGAGCGCGATGCGGTTCTCAGACCAACCCTGGTGGTGGAACGTGTAGTGGATCGGGGCCATCTTGAAAACACGACGTCCGCCGCTGGCCTTGAAGTAAGCCACCTGAATGATGACAGACAGGGTCTCCAGTACAAACACGAGGGCAAGCAGCGGCAGCAGCACGAGGAGTCGTTGCTGGATGGCCATCGCCGCGAGCGCGTACCCGATCGCGAGCGATCCCGTGTCACCCATGAAGACGCGCGCCGGATACCGGTTGAAGACCAGGAACGCCACCAGGGCTCCGGCCAGCGACATCGCGACGGCCTTCTCGCCTGCGGGCGCGCCTGGCAGAAGCAGGGCCATGGCGGCGAGGGCGATCACCGACAGGCCCCCCGCCAGGCCGTCCATCCCATCGGTGATGTTGACCGCGTTCGCCGTGGCGACGATCGCGATGACTGCGAGCGGAAACAAGAGCCACGGCGATGACGGGAGCAGGTATTGATGCGCGCCACCCTGCGCCAACGCGATGGCCGCCACGGGCAGGGCCAGGAGGACCTGGATGGGCAGCTTCAGCCGCGCCGCGATGCCGAGCGAGCCCACCTGCAGCTTGCTGCGGTCGTCCGCGAAACCGATCAGGCCGCCCGCGACGAGCCCGGCGACGGCGGGCCAGGCGCCCGCGTGCCCGGCGAGGGCGGCGAGCAGGCCGCCGACGATGCCCAGGACGGCGAAGAGGATGCCGCCGCCGGTGGGCGTGCCCGCCTTCCTCTGGTGGCTCTCGGGCAGCTCCGACTGGATCACCTGGCCCGCCTTCAGGCGCTGCAGGGTGCGGATGCCGATCGGATAGAGGACGAGCGCGAGTCCGAACGCGACCACGAACGTGATCACGTCAAGAATCATTTGGTGAGTTCCTTGACGACCTCTTCGAGCCCCGCGCTGTGCGATCCCTTCACCAGCACACTGTCGCCGCGACGGGCGTTGTTCTTGACCCACATCACGGCCGCTTCCCGGTCGGGCACGAGGTGCGCGCCGGCGGCGTCGGCGAGCACGCTGCCGAGCTCGCCGTCGAGGACCGCCACCGCGTCGAACACCTCCGCGGCGCGCCGCCCGACCCGCTGGTGGGACTCGACCGCGAGCGACCCGAGCTCGGCCATGGCGCCGAGCACCGCGAACAACTTGCCGTGCTTGGGTCGCTCCGCCAGGGTCTCGAAAGCCGCCAGCATCGATTCCGGGCTGGCGTTGTAGGCGTCGTCGACGATCACCACACCCTTGGAGGTCTTGTGGTCCTGCAGCCGATGCGGGACGAACACATTCGCGAGCGCCGCGGCGCCTTCCTCGAGTCCCACCCCCGCGAACCATCCGGCGGCAAGAGCCGCCAGTGCATTGCGGGCCTGGTGGCGGCCCTCGAGCGCGAGGTGGATGGAGACATCACCGACCGTGAATGTGCATCCGCCATCGTCGGCGGCCATGTAGTTCTCGCCGAGAACGTCGGCGGCTCCGAAACCAAAGCTCCTGACCGGCGCGGTGGACATTTCAGACAGCAGTGCAAAGAAGGGATCGTCGGCGTTCAGGACCGCGAGCCCCGATGGAGGAAGGGCCGCGACGAGCTCGCCCTTGCCACGCGCGAGCTGCTCGTGGGAATCGAAGAACTCCATGTGCACGCTGCCGATGTTCGTGATGATCCCAACCGTCGGCTCTGCCAGCTGAGCAAGCCGGCCGATGTCGCCGGCACGCTGCATCCCCATCTCCAGAACGAGCGCCTCATGCTCGGGCTCGAGCTTGAGAATCGTCAATGGCACCCCGGTTTCGGTGTTGAGATTGCCGGTCGTCCGCAGGACCGAGTACTTGCGCTCGAGGATCGCGGCGACCATCTCTTTGGTCGACGTCTTGCCGTTGCTGCCGGTGACGCCGACCACCAATGGATCGACTCGCTCGCGCACGTAACGCGCCACGGCGTAGAGGGCGTCCCACGCGTTGGGCACGAGGATCTCCACGACCCCATGCGAGATCTCGGAGCGCCGCTCGACGACGAGCGCAGCCGCGCCACGGCTGAGCGCGTCGGCGATGAATCGGTGGCCGTCCATGCTGGCGCCGCGCAGGGCGAAGAACACGCCGCCCTGCAGCACCTCGCGCGAGTCGGTGTGGTACGTCCCGAACGTGTTACCGACCTGCGTGCCGCCGATCTCGCCACCGCCGGTCGCCTCGAGGAGCTCGAGGAGCGTGAGCTTCATACGTCTAGTAGAACCGCTCGGGCTATTCGGGCGTTATGCGCCAGTCGACGACCATGGCCTGGGCGATCTTCTGCCAGACCGGCGCCGCCGTGAAGTAACCGTCGTTGAGCGTCCAATCTCGATCGCTCCCAGGCACGTGCGGCTTCCGCATGACCACGATCATGGTGAACTTGGGGTGGTTGGCCGGCAGGAAGCCGACATACGACGCCCAGACGTCCAGGGTGTACTGACCGTTGACCGGAATCTGCGAGGTCCCCGTCTTCCCCGCCTCGTCGAGCGCAAATCCACTTACCCGGGCCGTCCAGCCGGAGCCGTGCTGGACGACATCCTCCATCATCGCCGTCATCTGCTGCGCGGTGGCAGGGGTGATGACCTGGCGCTGCTGCTTCAGCAGCAGCGGGTTGACTGTCGTGCCGACACGCTCGACCACATGCGGCGGCGCGTAGCGACCTCCGTTCGCGACCACATTGACGGCGGCCAGCATCTGGACCATGTTGACTCCGATGCCCTGGCCGAACGCGGTGGTGGCGTACTGGCTGTCGCTCATCTGGTCCTGCGCCGGCAGGGCCACCGACGTCTCTCCCGCGACATCGATGCCGCTGGGCTGCGTGAGGCCGAATCCCTTGAGGTAGCTGTAGCAGGCGGCATGGCCCTCGGCCAGCATCGCCTTCATCGCGCCGACGTTGAGCGAGTGGTCGAGCACGTACTGGTAGGTGACGTTCCCGTGGTTGCGATGGTCCCAGTCGGCGATCCGGTAGCCGCCGACGTTCAAGTAGCCGGGGTCGTTGATGACCGTGCTGGGGGTGATCGCGCCCTGGTTGATGGCGCCTGACAGCGTCACCACCTTCATCACCGAGCCCGGTTCGTAGAGGTAGCTGGAAACGTTGTCCTGAAAAAGAGACGGGTCCGTGTGATTGAAGTTGTTGGCGTCGTAGCTCGGGTAATCGGCCCACGCGACGATGCCGCCGGTCGTCGGGTCCATGATCAGCACGCTGCCACTTTCGGCATTTGCCTTTTTGACTCCGTCTGCCAGCGCCTGCTCGGCCTGGTACTGCACGTTGGCGTCGAGCGACAAAACGAGGTCGGACCCGTTCACAGGGTCCTGGTGCGTGTGCGAGCCGAGGACGATCTCGCGGTTGGCGAGGTCGCGGTAGCTCGAGATGTATCCCGGCGTGCCGGCCAGCTCCTGCTGGTAGTACTGCTCGAGCCCGCGCTGGCCCTGGCCGTCGTAGGTCACGAATCCCAACAGGTTCGCGGCGAGGCTCGAGCCCGCCGCGATCCCGGGCAGGTACGACCGCTGTGATTCGTCTTCGAGCCCGACCCCCGGCAATTTCAATGCGCGCAGCTGGTCGGCCTTGGCCTTGGAGAACCGCCGAAGGATGTAGGCGAACTTCTTGCCCGACTCGAGCGTCTGCATGACGCCGGCCTTGTCCACGCCGAGCACGCTCGCAAGGCCGCTCGCGACCGTGTCACGACTGGCGGGGGCGACCTGGTCGGGGGACACGTATGCCGAGTAGACCGTGGTGTTGACGACGAGCTGGGTCATGTTGCGGTCGAAGATCACGCCGCGCTGCGCCGGCAGCGGGACGAGCTCGTGGTACTGGGCCTGCGCCGAAGCCGAGAGCTGCACGTGGCGCAGCACCTGCCAGTAAGCGAGTCGCGCCCAGACCGTGCCCGCGAGCAGCGCCGCCACCATCAGGAGGGCAAGGATGCGCAGCCGCGCCCCGAGGACGTGCTCGACTCGCGGGGCCCTCTTCCGAAGAGCCCCTGAGCTCACCTATTTACCGGCCGCCATGACGTCGCGGGTGCCGCCGACCTTGTTGACCAGCGCGGCGAGGTAGCGCGCCCACAGCGGCGCGGCGTCGGTGCCGGAGGCGCCGGCCGGCGCTCCGAGGTCGATGGCGATCGGCTGGCCGGGCACGTACGCGACCGGCGCCGAGCGCTGCATCCCGCTCTGGGCGGCCGACTGCTGGACCTGGGCCGGCGCGTGCATCGTCACTTCCTGGTAACGAAGCTGGTCCTGCTCGGCGATGAGCTGGCGCTGCTGATCCTGCAACCGCGTGATGTCGTACGACGATTGCGTGACCTGCGCGGCGAGCGCGAGATAGAAAAGGACGGCGACCAGCGCCGCGCCCAACCCGAGGTAGGCGTGCGCGTAAGCGTTCAGCTGCAGGCGGTCGGCGGCGACGGAGCCCGCGACCTGCACGAAGCCGCGCGTGCGCCGTCGCCGGCGTGCCGGGACGTGCTGGGGGCCGGCGGCGCCGAGGCGCCGGCGGGTGAGTATTCGGGTCGATGTCAAGACGTTTGCCTCATTTGTTGCTGTGTTCTGCTCTGTGCTACGGCTGCTACCTGCCAACCGACGCCCCACTCCCCTACCCGCTCCCCGCAGGGGAGCGGGGGTTGTGCCTGGCGGCCGGCGGGGTGAACCGGACGCCAGGACTTGGATTGGGAAGGGATGGGTCAGATTCTTTCCGCCACCCGCAGCCGCGCCGAGCGGGCGCGAGGGTTGGCCGTCAACTCCGCCTCAGAGGGGCGGACGGGACGGCGGGTGACGATGCGGAGGGTTGCCCGGTGGCCGCAGGTGCAGACTGGCTGCTGGGGTGGGCAGATGCAGTCTTTGGACTCGACGTTGAAGAATGACTTCACCAAGCGGTCTTCCAGGGAATGGAAGCTGATCGTCGCCACACGACCACCGGGTTTGAGAATCTCAAGAGCTGCCTTCAGTCCTGCCTCGATCTCGCCCAACTCATCGTTGACGGCGATGCGGATGCCCTGGAAGGTTCGGGTCGCAACATTGATGTCGCGAGGCCAGGCCCGTCGGGGGATGGCCGCCTCCACGGCTGACGCCAGATCGGTGGTCGTGCGCAGCGGGCGGCGCGCCACGATGAACTGTGCTATCCGCCGCGCCCATCGCTCCTCGCCGTAATCGCGCAGCACGTGCTCGAGCTCTCTGACGTCAAGCTCGTTGACGATTCGCGCCGCGTCGAGCGATTGGGTGGTGTCCATCCGCATGTCCAGCGGCCCCTCGCCGCGGAAGCTGAATCCGCGCTCCGGGGCGTCGAGCTGGACGCTGGATAGACCGAAGTCGAACAGGATGCAGTCGGCCGGGATGAAACCAGTCCTGCGAGCCAGCGCGTCCAGCTCACCGAAGCGACCGTGGACGATGACCACAGCCGGCCCACGAGAAGCCAGCGCCGATCGGGCGGCTTCGACGGCGGCGAGATCGCGGTCGATCCCGAGCAGCCGGCCGCCTGGCTCGATCCTGTCCAGGATCTGGCGGGCATGGCCCGCCTGCCCTAGGGTGCAGTCGATCGCGACCGTCCCCTTATGGGGCTTGAGCAGCTCTATTACCTCTTGTGAAAGTGCAGGTTGGTGACCGGTTAGCGTCCTGAGATCACCCTGTCAGCGAATTCTGTAAAGCGCCCTTGCGCGTCGGCGTTGTAGGTGTCCCATCGGGCCACGGGCCAGATTTCGACCCGCGAGCCCATTCCGATCACCACCGCGGTCGACGGGGTTTCGATCCCCGTGACCCGGCGCTGCTCCATCCCGAGCGTGATCCGGCCCTGGCCGTCCGGCTCGAACGCCTCCGACATCGAATACAGCGTCCTCGCCAGCGCTCGCTGGTCGGGGCCCGGCAGGGGGCTGCGCAGCTCCTGCGCCAGCGCGTCCCACAGGTCCGGCGGATAGATCGCCAGGGCGCTGTCCTGGCTGACGGACACGTAGCTCCCCTCCGGGAGCTGCTTGCGAAACGACGCGGGGATGGCGAGCCTTCCCTTGTCGTCCACGCGGACCCGATGTGCCCCGGTGAACACTCATCGGGCCTCCCAGAATCTGAGTTGGGCGCGCCGCTGCCGTGCGCAGAGTCCGCAGCCGCAGCCGTGGAGTTCCATCGGCAACGGGTTGCCCAGCTTGTCGTAGCGGTGGTTGACCGGTGCGGTCGCTTGGTCCCACAGGTCCCTAGCGAATCGGGGTGGATTCAGAAGAGTCTGCCTCCGAACGACTCGGAGGCGCCGGCTCGTCGACGCCATTCAGCGTGGCCTCGGCATCGGTCGGGTCGGCCCCATCGCGGCTGCGGGGAGAAGTGGCGTAGAGGAGGTGTATGGCGTGCCGTACTTGGACGTAGGGTGCGACGTATGTTTCCATGTTGCGTGATTCACCACTTCTCCCCACTGATCACCGCGATTCGCCGCAAACCTTAACGACCACGCTTAGCGCTGTCAATACCCTTACCACAAGATGTAGCGTGACCTGGCAGGCTCCGGATCGTCTAAGCCCAACATGTTGTGTTTTGGCCTCATGAGGCCACCACATGCTGGTGCAGAATGTGATAGCACCGAACATTAGTTCTCCAATCGCGAGCACCAAAGAAAAAGAACGTCGCGGTGCCCAACGACCGGACGGTCCTTCTGCGAGTGAGCCGGCTGAGTCTAACCCGCCGCCTGGAGCTGGTCGACCACGAAAGCCGACACGAATGCCTCCTCTCGCCAGGATTCGTACCGGCCTGACGGTCCTGAGTGGCCCGAGCCCAGGTCGGTCTTCAGGATGATGGGGCGCGAGCTGAGAGTCGCGGTGCGCAGCTTGGCCACCCACTTGGCCGGCTCCCAGTACGGCACGCGCGGATCGTTGAGGCCCGCGGTCACCAACAGCGCCGGGTACGGCGCGCGATGCACATTGTCATATGGTGAGTAGCCCTTCATGTATTCGTAGAACTCGGGATCGTTCGGGTCACCCCATTCCTCGTACTCATTGACCGTGAGTGGGATCGATTCGTCGAGCATGGTCGTCAGCGCATCGACGAACGGGACCTGGGCCACCGCGCACGCGAAGAGGTCCGGGCGGGCGTTGACGACCGCGCCGACCAGCAGGCCGCCGGCGCTGCGCCCGCGAATGGCCAGCTTGCGCGGATTCGTGTAGCTCTCTTCGATGAGCTCGACAGCGCAGGCGACGAAATCGTCGAACGTGTTCGTCTTGCATAGAAACTTGCCTTCCTCGTACCACTCCCTCCCCATCTCGCCGCCGCCTCTCACATGGGCGATGGCATAGACGAAGCCTCGATCGAGGAGGCTCAGGCGCGCCGAGTCGAACATCGGGTCGCTGGGCACCTCGTAGGCGCCGTAGCCGTAGAGGAGCGTGGGGTGGTTGCCGTCCCTGGCGAGATCGCGGCGGTGCACGATCGAAATCGGCACCCGCACGCCATCCGCGGAGGTCGCCCACAGCCGATTGGTGACGTAATCGGCGCGGTTGTATCCGCCAGGCACGGGCTGCTCTTTGACGAGGGTGCGCTCGCGCGTGTTCATGTCGTAGTCGAAGGCCGACCACGGAGCGTTGAGCGATGTGTAGAAGAAGCGCATCACCCTGCTCTCATACACGGGATTCGATCCGGCGTAGGCGGTGTAGGCCGGGTCGGGTTGATCCACGACGTGCAGCTCGCCGGTCGTGGAGTCGAGGACCTCGAGCCGCTGCAGCCCGTCGGAGCGCTGGCCGAGCACGACGTGCCCAACGTGCACGTCCATCGCGTTGAGGCGGACGCCGGAGCGCTCCGGGACCACCTCGACCCACGCCTCGCGGCCGGCTCGCTCGAGGGGGGCCGAGACCAGCCTGAAGTTGCGCGCGCCATCGTTGGTCAGGATCAGGAAGCGATCCTCCTGGTGATCTACCGAATACTCGACCCCATGGCGGCGGCCTTCGATGAGCACCGGCTGGCCTCCCGGCTCGTCGCTCCGCAGGTAGCGGCTCTCGCTTGTCACCTGGCTCGAGCTGGTGAAGATGAGGTACCGCTCACTCTTGGTCAGCTCCACGCTCAGTTCGAAGCGCTCGTCATCCTCCTGCAGCACGAGCACGTCCCGGCCGACGGGCGTACCGAGGGCATGCCGCCACACCTGGTAAGGGCGCATCGCCTTGTCCGGCCGGACATAGAAGAAGGTCCTGCTGTCCGCCGACCAGGCGGAGCCGTAGTAAACGCCGTCGAGGACGTCGGCGAGGTCCTCCCCACTCGACAGGTCGCGGAAGCGCACCTGGTGAAGCTCGTTGCCGATGAGGTCGACGGCATAGGCGAGGAGGTTTTCGTCTGGGCCACGGTCGACGAAGCCGAGCTCGAAGTAATCGTGCCCGGAAGCCAGCTCATTGGCGTCGAGCTCAACCTCCTCGGGGGCATCCATCGAGCCCTTGCGCCGGCAGTGGATCTCGTAATCGAGGCCCTCCACCGTGCGCGTGTAGTGCCAGTACCCTTTGAAAAACGAAGGCGGCGAGACGTCGGTCTGCTGGACGCGGCTGACGATCTCCCCATACAGGCGTTCCTGGAGCCTGGCCATCGGCGCCATGACGGCGTCGGCGTACTTGTTCTCCGCCCGTAAGTAGGCGATCACTTCCGGGTTGGCTTTCTGGCGTAGCCAGAAATAGGGGTCGATCCGGCTGTCCCCATGCTTGGTGAGCACGGTCGGGAGCTGGGCTGGGATGGGGGGTCTGGGAGCCCCGACTGGCGCTTCCATGGGGGATACATCCTGCCAGGTTCAGGCAGCTCCTAAACCCCTCTTCGGGATCCCAATCAGGTCGTCTTTACATCGCTATACACAGTTGGGTAGGTCGCCAGGAGTCCCGCGTTTTATTGCCAAGGAGGTATTGATAGATATGGTCGTCAACCTCGATTTCGACACGATCCTGGTGTGGATCCTCATCGGCTTGGTGGCCGGCTTCTTCGCCAGCCATCTGGCATTGGGCCACGGGCTCGGGATAGTGGGCGACGTGGTCGCGGGCATCGTGGGTGCCTTGCTCGGTGGCTTTCTCGCCAGCATGTTCCACTGGAGCATCACGATCGTCGGACACCCGATCCTGAGCGCGATGGTGATCGCGTTCATCGGTGCCGTGATCGTCCTTTTGGTCCTGCGCCTGTTCACGATGGGCGGCGCTCGACGTCCTACCTGGGGCTGAGCGGGAGCTCCAGTCTTCGTGGCATGACGTGGCGCCTGGACTGCTCTCCAGGCGCCGTCGTCTTCTCAGCGCCTAGAAAGCAATGACCCCAGCGAACCCTTCTGGCTTGCGCCTTTCAAGTTCACCGGGGCCACGACAAATCATGGCACCATGCGCCGGGCTGTCAATGCGTAAATTTGTCGCCAGGCCACGATTTGTAGCCGCCTTACTTGACGGCGCCGCCGAGCTTGAACGCCTGCCTTACCAGCCGCTTGACGGCCGGCTGCTGAGCGTCGGCCGGGCCGCGCAGGGTGACGTACCGCGAGTCCTTGCCGGTGCCCTGGAGCAGGCCGCTTTTGTCCTCGAGCTCGCGGCCCCGGTAGAAGAACAAGGTCGAATGATTCGTGAAGGTGCCGACGCCGACCACGTTGGCGCCGCCGACCGAGTAGCGGACGAGCTTCCACATCGCGCTGCTCGAGCGTGGCGGTCCGCTGCGGTAGGTGATCTCGTCCGCCTTCGGAGCGACCTCCTTGACGGTCTTGATCGCAGCCTTGACCGTCGGGCGCACGTTGGAAGGAACGTTCTCGAGATGTTGCGATAGCCGGATCTGCACCGCAGCCGTCACATCAGCCTCCCGCGATGGCGCCCAGGATCAGAAAGGGCTCCTTCCCGGCGGCCACTTCATCAGGGAGTGGGTCATCTGGCGAAGCGTCGGACCAATCCTCCTCGCAGGCGAAGAACCTGATCATCGGCCGGCGCTTCTTGGTGGTCATGTCTCGCATGGTCCCGAGCAGAGCCGGGTGATCCGTCTCCAGCGCATCGAGCACGGATCGCTGCGTGACCGGAGCCGGCAGGTCGAGCTCGACAACACGGCCGACGCCGGCCAGCGTTTGCAGGTTCGCGGGCAGGACGACCTTGATCACGGCAGCGTCTGGACCTCGACTGAGAGCACGCCCGGCAGGTCGCGGACGATTGAGGTCCAGCTGTCGCCGGCGTCGGCGGACGCATAGACCTGGCCCCCGCTGGTGCCGAAGTACACGCCGCAGGGATCAAGCGCATCGACCGCCATGGCGTCGCGCAGGACGTTGACGTAGCAGTCCTTCTGCGGGAGCCCGTTGGTCAGTGCCTCCCACTCATTGCCACCGCTCTTGCTGCGGTAGACGCGCAGCTTGCCGTCGGGAACATAGTGGAGCGAGTCGCTCGTGATCGGGACCACGTAGACCGTGTCCGGCTCGTTGGCGTGAACGTCGATGACGAAGCCGAAGTCCGTCGGCAGGTCACCGCTGATCTCGCGCCAGGAGTCTCCCCCATCGTCGGTCCGCATCACATCCCAGTGCTTCTGCATGAAGAGCGTTTTCGGACGCGATGGGTGCATCGCGAGGCGGTGGACGCAGTGGCCCACCTCAGCGTCCTGGTCAGGCATGGTGTTGGAGCGCAACCCTCGGTTCGCCGGCTGCCACGACTTGCCGCCGTCGTCGGTCCGGAAGACTCCCGCAGCCGAGATCGCGCCGTACATCTTGTCCGGATTGCTCGGGTCGATCAGGATGGTATGCAGGCACAGGCCGCCCGCGCCAGGCGCCCAGCTTGCGGATGTTTCATGGGTCCGAAGGCCGGGCAGCTCAGCCCAGGTCTGGCCGGCGTCGTCCGACTTGAAAATGGCGGCGTCTTCGACGCCCGCGTACACGGTGTCGGGATCGTTCAGCGAAGGTTCGAGGTGCCAGACGCGCTTGAACTCGTAGGGATGGGGCGAACCGTCGTACCAGGTGTGCGGTCCGACCGCTCCTTCGTACGCAAACTGGTTGCCGGCCGTCTCCCAGGTCTTGCCGCCGTCATTGGAGCGCTGCATCACCTGGCCGAACCAGCCGCTGGATTGCGATGCGTACAGGCGATCGGGTTCGGCCGGCGAGCCTTTGAGGTGATAGATCTCCCAGCCCGCAAACTGAGGGCCGTCGACCTTCCACTTCTTCCGGCTCGCATCCGAACTCAGAACGAACGCGCCCTTTCGCGTGCCGACCAGTACCCGCACTTTGCTCATGGCAATTGCTCCTTCCTATCCGGCACGGCCTGATTCCCCCGTGAATTGGTCATCCAACGGTTCAGACCTATCCTCGGCGCCAAACTCATCGGTTCCCTGCAATTTAGTAGATTTCAACCTAGTGAAGGCAACTCCGTACAACCGGAAGACAATCGACGAGTTCCACGCCAAAAAGGGCCGTGGAGTCGGCCCGTTCGGCGACCACGTGCTGCTCATGACCGCGAAAGGGGCCAAGAGCGGCGAGGCCATCACCACCCCGCTCGTCTTCGGTCGCGACGGCGCCGACTGGATCGTCGTGGGCTCGAGGGGCGGCGCCCCCACGCACCCCACGTGGTTGGGGAACATCAAGGCCAACCCCGAGGTCGAGGCGGAGGTGCCGACCGACGGCGGGACCGAGAAGTTCAAGGCGCGCGCTCGTGTTGTCGAGGACCGCGCGGAGCGTGACCGGCTGTACGAGGAGATGACCAAGGTCTGGCCGTCATTTGGGGACTACCAGAAGAGGACAGACCGCTTGATTCCCGTAGTCCGCCTCGAACGCCACGACTAGAAAGATCTGAAGTCCGACTCCACTACCGCACTAAGTTTTGGGCCGACCCGTCGATTGCGGGCAGCCTTGTTCGTCGTTATGAGAGAGACCGGCAATCGCCGGCGCACAGAAAGGAGCTAGCGATGGCTGCATACGGGACTTCGGTCGAAAGCACGGCGCCGGCAGAAAAGGTGTGGAAGATCTGGTCCGACATGTCCACGTGGGGCGACTGGAATCCCAACGTCTCGACGATGGACTGGCAGGCTGGATTCGTGAACGGCACCGCCGGGATCATGAACACGCGCGCCGGCCAGCATCACAAGATGAGGCTGGTGGACGTGGTGCCAGGCCGCAGTTTCGCGCTCCTGACGAGCGTCGTGCCGGGGACGACGTTTCGCTTCAACTGCATCATCGAGTCCGCGGGCGGCAAGACCAAGATCAGCCAGACCGTCGAGGTCAAGGGCCCGCTGGGCCCGCTGCTCGGGGGCATGCTGGGCCCGCAGGTTTCAAAGGAGTTCGGCACGCTGCTCGGAAACCTCGCCAAAAGGGCAGAGTCCGCCTAGCCCCGCCGAACGTCCGGAGTAGGGCGGTCAGTTAGCCATCCGGGCCCGAACAGCGCTATCAATCGCCCGAGATAGAGCCATCTGCCCAAATGGCGGATCCCGCGGTTGAATGTGTTACGAGTAGGCGACACGGTGGCGGAACCCTGGCACCACAGCGTGCATTACCACCGCTTGCTGCTCGAGCGTATGCCGGTTCCGTGCGACGAAGCGCTTGATGTCGGTTGCGGCGATGGCATCCTCGCTGTGAAGCTCGCCGCGCGTGCGCGGCATGTGACCGGCATCGACCGATCGCGCGAAATGATCACGAAGGCCCGCCAACGAGTGGGGCATCTGCGCAATGTGACTTTGGTCGAGGACGATCTGCTCGCCGACACCCTGCCCAAAAACCGGTTCGACTTCATAGTTGCGGTGGCTGTGGTCCATCACATGGCCTTCGACCGGGCTGTTGGCCAGATGGTGCAGCTCCTTCGTCCAGGCGGAACGCTGGCCATTCTCGGGCTGGCTCGCAACGGCGCGCCGGGCGCCTGGGGTCCGTCGGCCAAGGATTATCTGCGGATCCCACCAGCTCTCCTTTTCAACTGGTTCCAACGCATCCGCTTGGGTTCGTGGGATCCTGGCGCACCGATTGTCCAGCCGGAGATGACCTACGCCGAGATCACCAAACAAGCATCTGCACGACTGCCCGGAGCTGAGCTCACCCGCCGCCTCCTGTTTCTGGCGATCGCGTACGGTTCTTTGGCAGGCAACGTTTTCGCGCGCTGGTATGCCTGGCTGACGGCGGCGGTGGGTGTGATCTTCCTCACCGCAGGTGCGGACCTGGCCAGGACGGGTTTCTTCAGGGTGCAGGGAGATCACTGGTTCTGCGTCTTGCTCGTCTACAGCCGTTGGACTTTGATCACCAGCGGGATCCTGCTCACGCGACAGAGGGCGGCCTAAGCCTGGGCCGTCAGTCGCGGTGTTTGTAGTAATTAGTTGAGGAACGTCGCCAAACGGCGCTCGAACAGGTCCGGATGGGCCTTGAGCACGCTCAGCATGGCGAGGCCGTCGAACTCACGAGCGTCGTACTGGCAGATGGCAGCGACCGGAAACCGCCTGCACATCACGTCGTAAGCCTGCTCGAAGCGCAGCATCTCGGCCTCGGACGGAAACATCCGTCGCACGCAGGCCATCTCTCCGACGTGCCGGATGAGCGCCGGACCGTGGGAGAGGATGTCAGCAAACTTTCCTTCCCAGTGGGAGACGGCCCGGTGCACGGTCGCTCCGTCGAAGCCCACAGCTGAGAACTGGCCGTCGGCGACCGCTCGGTTGAGATCGAGGCCGTTGTGGCTCCTTATGGCCTCCATATAGCCGTCCAGGACTTCGTCGGTCGCGACCAGGAAACAGGGCTGGCCGGAGCGCAGTCCCTCGACAAGGAATGGGACTGTGAGCCGCATCCGCCCAGCGTCGCTGCTGTAGAAGGTCGCCACATGGCCGGGCACCGGGATGGGCAGGCCCCCGACGTGGATGGCCAAAGCCGGCGCAGGCACCGCTTGTTTCTCGGTTCGATTCAAAAACTCGACAAGGTCCGACTGCTCGAAGCGGCGCTCACGGCGGCGGCCCACGCGATGGCTGGGAAGAAGACCTGCATCGCTCCACCGCCGGATCGAAGCCTGGCTGACCCGCAGGAACCGAGCCGCCTCGGCCGTGTTCCGCAGTTCCTGACTCATCCTCCCCCTTGATTTTCGCGCTAAGGCTCGGGGTCCGGCAACATCCTGCTAGCGGATCGGGTCGCGGTTGTAGGCCGTTCGGGCCCACATGACGACATCGGCGGTTTCAACCTCGGGCCCGGCCTCGGCAAAATCCATGACCCGTCGGTCGACGCGATCGCTGAGTCCCGTCTCGACTACAAGCTCGCCTGCTGCCGCCTCGTAGGTGGGTGTCAGCTCAACATTGACCGCCCGTGCCATCCCGGCCTTGAGCAGCTCGATCTCGATGGCTCCGATGTCACCCCCCACCTCGAGAAGCGTCTTGCCTTCGACGCCCCGTTCCCTGATGAAATCGAAGATTCGCTTGGAGGTCCCATCGAGGCCCTTGCGCCGGTAGCGCTTTGCCTCTCCGGCCGCACTCTTCTCGCTAAAGATCTGCCTATAACCCTTAGGGGTGCAGCAGTCGCTCACTTCGAACGGCGGGCTCGAATCGAGTAGCCGAGGGTGCCGAACTCCCGAGCGCTCTCCTCTCCCCTAGCGCCCGCGAACGTGTCGAGTGGATTCGCCAGCTCGACGTCGACGAGCCCGGCGCCGCCGATCACCCTCTCCCACCCTGCGCACGGCAGGGCGCCCGCGATTCAACCCGTCCAGAGGTCGATGTCACGAAGCGCCTCCTCAGGGACGGGGCGCTCGAGACAGATGTCCGCCACCGTCATCCGGCCACCTGGCCGCAGCACCCGAAAGATCTGCCGGTAGACGCCGATCTTGTCTGGACAGAGATTGATGACGCCATTCGAGATCACGACGTCCGCCCAGCCATCTTCGATCGGCAAGTCTTCGATCAGGCCCTCGCGAAACTCGACATTGCCCAGTCCCAACCTGGCTGCCATCGACCGGCTGCGATCCAGCATCTCAGGAGTCATGTCGACTCCGATCACCTTTCCTTCGCTGCCCACCGAAAGGGCCGCCAGGAACGAGTCCATGCCGGCTCCGGAGCCGAGATCGACGACCCTCTCACCAGGCTTCGGCCCGCCCCAATAGAAGGGATTGCCTACGCCGGCAAAAGCTTCGCAGGCGTAGTCGGGAAGCTGGTCGAGCGGCGTCGCGGGGTAGCCGAGTCGAATCGCGTGGGAGCGCCCGGTATGGAAGTGATACTCACCGGTGGGGTCCTCGGCGACTTCGCGGTATTTCTCGCGCACTTCTCTGCGCAGCGCTTCCAGATCGACCACCTCGAGTATCTCGGCCATCGTCCTTCTCCTTAATGATTGCTCGCCGGTTGATCTGCCTTGAGTGCCGTCGCCATGAACACTTCACCGCGGTACGCGTACTGCTCATCGCCGGCGCCAGACAGCCGATCCCGAACCCGGCGCAAGCAAGCCGCACGATCCTCAACGTCTAATGTCTGGAGACGCAGGCGCGAGGTGCTGCCTTCCTGGTAGGCGAAGTGATCTTCCGGTCGCCATCGGTGCTCGAGCGACTCGGTCCAAACCTTGATCGAGACGAAGCCTGCTTGCTCGAGCAGCGCGGTCATCTTCTGAGTGCCGTCGCAGCAAGCCCGATTGTCGACTGCAGGCAGGTCGAGGATCTGGGCGCCGGCCACTTGAAGCTCCTCATCCCAGATGGCGTTGGCCGGCGGCATATTCTCCGACCCCCATGTGACCGTGCCGACCGCGCCTCCCGGCTGCAACACCCGGTTCACTTCCGCGAGGCATTCTTCGGGGTGTGGCAGGTGAAACAGGACAAAGGCGACGACCGCTACCTCAAAACGGTTGGCAGGTAGCGCCAATTTCTGCACGTCCATGAGCGCCAGAGGGCCCGAGTGCTTCTCTTTGGCCAGGCGAAGCATGCCCTGCGAACGATCGGTGCCGAGGATCACGGCGCTGGGAGCAGCCCGCCGTATCGCGGGCAACAACGCGCCTGCGCCGGTGCCGATGTCGAGGACGCTCCTGGTGCTGCTGGAGAGGGGAAGACATGCAACGAGACGCTCGCCAACCGGCCGGATGAGCGGACTCCACAACGCGTCATAGACCTCGGCGCGCTGCGTGTATCGGTCGGCCAGCATCGCCGTCTGCTGATCCGCCGTCAGGTCGGCCTGCTTCATCGATCCGCCGCGGGAACGCCGGCTCGGTCCGGCTCGACGCTATTCCCGGCGGCGACCCATTCCGGCAGGCCGTCGGCAAGCTGCCGGGCAGCGTAACCGTGGGCGCGTAGGCTGCGAACCGCCTCTGGCGCGAACGCACAGTACGGGCCGCGGCAGTAAGCGACGATCTCGCGGTCTTGGGGTAATTCCCGCAGCCTCTGCTCCAGCTCCTCAAGCGGAATCGAGACAGCACCGGCAACGTGCGCTGCTTGATACTCCTCGACAGGTCGGACATCGACCACGACCAGCGGCTCCCCGGCCCGCAGTCGGGCCAGGAGCTCATCACCATTGATCGCTTCAAGGCCTTCCCGTGAACCGAGGTATGCCTCGACGAGGCCCTGCACACCGGGCAACCTTTCGGCCGCCAACGAGCGCAACGCCACCCAGAACCGGTAAACGGTCGGCGAGGCCAGCCGGTACCTCACGCGGGTGCCGTCCCGAGTCGCGGCCACGAGTCCGGCCTCTTTCAAGACCTGGAGGTGGCGGCTGGTGTTGGCGACTGACATGCCGACCTGGCGTGACAGCTCCTCGACGCTTCGCTCGCCGTTGGCCAGCACGTCGACGATCTCGACCCGGCGGCCGCTGGAAGCGGCCTGCCCGACCCGGGCGAATTGATCGAAGAGCTCGGTCTTGACGGCGCGGTCTGGCATGGGCGGCATTATCCACCTTCTGGACCCAATTGTCATGTATTCAATTGATATCTTGACAATTTGAGGATACGGGACCACAATCCTCGGGAAGTACCTGGGGAGGTGGCGCGCAATGATCGAGGTGCGGCGCGTTCCAATCGCAGAGGCGGACCCTTACCTTCTCTTCGGGCTCCTGGGAAAACAGGTGATCCATCCAGGCGGCCGCAAGTCGACAGAGGAGCTGCTCGGACTCGCGGCTTTGGCGCCCGGACAGAGGGTGCTCGACATCGGCTGCGGCGTCGGAACCACCGCGATCGAGATGGCGAAGCGAGGCCATGTGGATGTGATCGCCGCCGACATCTCTCCCGACATGCGAGACCGTGCAATTGCGAACGTCGAGTCCGCCGGCGTCCGCCAGCGAGTATTTGTGGAGGCGGCTGACATCTGCGCTCTGCCCTACGCCGATGGCTACTTCGATCGCGTGGTGGCCGAGGCGGTGACGATGTTCGTCGACCGCGATGTAGCGATAAATGAGCTGGTTCGTGTGTGCCGGCCGGGCGGCCTGGTGCTCGCGACCGAGTTCCAGTGGCGGCGGCCACCCACGCCGGAGGCGCGCCATGCTTTTCTCGGCGAGGTCTGTCCGGGCATGCTCTTCGAGACGGTCGATGATTGGCTCGCCCGCTACAGCTCTGCCGGCTTAATTGACCTCCAGGTCAGAACGGGTCCATTCGAGATGATGACGGCTCGCGGGTTTATCGCCGACGAAGGCATTGGCAATGCAATTCGTGTCATGGCGCGCGCAATGATCAGTGGCGCCGCCCGCCACCGAATGGCCTGGATGATGCCCCGGATCTCGAGGGCGGTCCCATTCCTCGGCTATGTCCTCATCTGCGGCCGTCGAGATGATGTCAGCTGATCACATTTCGGCCCGGGACCTCCAGGAGCTTCTCGCTGCCGGGCAGCCGGTGAACGTGGTCGACATCCGGTCGCCGGCCGACCGTGAGTGGTCGATTCCTGGCAGCCTCCAATTCGACGCCTATGACGCCGTCAAATCTGGCGGCTTGGGCCCGCTTGCCAATCTCGATTTCCCACCCGGACCGGTGGTGACCGTCTGTGGGATGGGCACAACCGCCGCCACGGCGACAGACCTGCTGAGGGCGAGAGGAGTTCAAGCGATGACGCTCGAAGGCGGGATGCGCGGTTGGTCGCTCGCCTGGAACACCGCCCGCACAACAATCTCTGGCTGCCAGGTCGTCCAGGTACGGAGGACTGGTAAGGGATGTCTTTCCTATATCGTGGAATCAGAGTCCGAAGCGGTCGTTGTCGACGCCTCGGTCGATCCAGACGTCTACGTCCGGTTGCTCCGTGAAAGGGGATGGCGGCTCGTGGCCGTGGCGGAGACCCACATCCACGCGGACCATCTTTCGCGGTCGAGGCGGCTGGCCCAGCTCGAGGGCGCCGACCTCTGGCTGCCCGCGCAGAACCGCGCCAAGTATTCCTTCCGACCTGTTGCCGATGGCGACCGGATCGTCTTCGGTTCAACCGCGCTGGTCGCTATGCGCACCCCTGGACATACAGACGAGAGCACCACCTACCTGCTCGGCAACGCGGCCGCGTTGACGGGCGACACGTTGTTTCTCAACAGCGTCGGCAGGCCTGACCTCGCGGGTGGCAACCGCCGGCAGCTGGCCGCACGCGCGCGTCTACTTCATATCTCCGTGAGCCGTCTCCTCCAACTGCCCGCGGCGGCTCAGGTGCTGCCCGGCCATGTCTCGGAGCCGATACTCTTCGATGGCCGCGTGTTGGCGACGACGGTCGGGGCAATTCGAGATAGGGTGGCCCTCGCCAGACTCGATTCAGCCGCATTTGTGGAGACCGTTCTCGCGCGGATCCCACCCGATCCCCCGAACCACTCTCGGATCGTCGAGCTCAACGAACGCGGAGAAACTCCCGGCGATCCCAGCGAGTTGGAGGCGGGAGCCAACCGCTGCGCCATCGCTTGAGGCCGGCCGGCACATGAAGCCACCGCACGCAGTCCGACTCGGCCTGCGCGCGAACTGGCGACAGTTCGCGCTCCTGATCGCGATCAACGCGTTCGTTGGGGGCGTTGTGGGCGTCGAGCGTTCCACCCTGGCGCCGCTGGCGGGACACGATTTTCATCTCGCCAGCCGGGTCGCGATCCTTTCCTTCCTGATCAGCTTCGGACTGGTCAAGGCCGCCAGCAACTTGGTGGCCGGGCGTCTCGCCGACCGGTTTGGCCGTCGCGGAGTCTTGCTCGCGGGATGGGCGGCAGCGCTACCGGTTCCAGTGCTCATCATCGTTGCGCCCTCATGGGGCTGGGTGGTGTTTGCCAACGTGCTCCTGGGCATCAATCAAGGCCTGGCCTGGTCGACCACGGTGAACATGAAGATCGACCTCGTCGGGCCTCGCCGCCGGGGGTTCGCGCTGGGCTTGAACGAAGCCTCGGGCTACCTGGCCGTGTCGGCGGCTGCGGCAGGCGCCGGATTCCTTGCCGCGAGCTACGGCATCCGCCCGACTCCTTACTTTTTCGCCGAAGGCCTCGCGGTTTCCGGTCTGCTGCTGTCCCTGTTCACCCGCGAAACCGCGGGGCATGTCGAATTGGAGTCCGCGGGCGCGATGCCGGGGGGGTCGGTAGGCAAGTTGATGCTCGACGTCAGCTTCCGCGACCGAGCGATGTCCAGTGCGTGCCAGGCCGGCATGGTGAACAACCTCAACGACGGCATGGCTTGGGCACTGCTGCCACTATTCTTTGCCGCTCACGGGCTCGGGCTTCGCGAAATCGGGATCCTGGCCGGCGCCTACCCGGCGGTCTGGGGAGCTGGTCAGCTGGCCACCGGGTGGATGAGCGACCATCTGGGCCGCAAACGCCTGATCGTGGCCGGGATGCTGCTGCAGTCGCTTGCGATCGCGGGCTTCGTTGTAATTCCCGGCTTCGCATGGTGGGTTGTCGAAAGCGTCCTCCTCGGCGCCGGCACAGCCCTTGTGTACCCGACATTGCTCGCCGTCATCAGCGATGCGGCGCGGACTCCCGACCGTGCGACATCGGTCGGGATCTATCGCCTCTGGCGCGATTCCGGCTACGCGGTCGGCGCGATCGTCGCCGGCACCATCGCCGACGCCGCCGGCTCTTCCGCTGCGATCGTGACAGTCGCAGCGCTTACAGCGATCTCAGGGCTTGTGGTCGCGGTCCGGATGCGAGAAACAATTATTGGTCGTCCTTCCCCGCAACCGCCCGCGCCGGTTAGCTGTATACCCTGCGTGTAAGTGGAGTGACATCTGAAGCGCCGCCGGTGACTGGTCTTGCTCTCGAGGTCAAAGGCCTGCGCGTCAGCTACGGCCCCAAGCGAGCGGTGGATGGGGTCTCGCTCGATATCAACGAAGGCGAGATAGCTAGAACACACGCTCAGTCGTAAAGAAGTGTTCCCCACTGCTCACCCTCCAAACTGAGGTCGAGGTGCTTCAGCGGGCCGATGCCGCGCACTGTCAAGCCAAAACGCGTAGGTCGTCTGGCCGCCGCCCGTCGATCGATCAGAAACCTGGTCCCATCACCCAGGACTCCGGACGCGAACCCCTCAGGGTTGTCTTTTCGCGACAGTTCCCGCACTTTGACCTGGCATATCTTGCCGCCGCCACAGCACCGATGGACGTCATAGGCGATTACCCAAGGCCCTGCGGAAGGGTGGCCCTCGAGCCACTCGCGCGCGCCCGAGTCAGCCTCCAGTTGAAAGTCCTTTTTGGCAGGCATGAGCCGGTTATTCCTCGACCACGCGCACCTTGACACCACGCCAGAAGGCGACCCGGCCCTTGACGTGGTCGGCCGCAGGACTCGGGTTCGGGTAGTACCAGGCGGCATCTCGGTTCACCCGGTCACCAACGACAACGTCGTAGTAGCTGGCCACACCTTTCCAGTGGCAGGTCGTGTGGCTTTCGCTTGGGCGAAGGTATTCGTGGCGTACGTCGGAGAGCGGAAAGTACTGATTGCCCTCCACGACCACAGCATCGGCGCTGTCCGCCACGACGGCGTCGTTCCAGGTTGCTCGGTAGCGCTTGGTAACGGACTTCTCGGACGGTGTTGAAAAGACCCGATGTAGAAGTGTCATGCACCCAACCTACGCCAAAGAAGAGTCAGGCAATGTGACGCGGCGCACATTTGCCGATGACGGCCATCACGGCGAAGCGCCCATTTCACTCCTACGTTCGACTCATTCCGAATTCGTAGGAGGCGTTAGCCATGTTGAAGGCATCAGTGTCAAGAACACCATTCCACAACCTCAGCCGAGGCTCCGATCCACCCGACCTGCCGAGCCAATTCGAATCTCTGCTCGACCAGGTCTGGCGATGCGAGGCGGATTGGCGTCTTTACGATCGGATCGACGCATTCTGCGCATCCCAACCCGACCACTGTGGTGTAGAAGTAACGGCCCTGGGCGCGCTGTCGGGGAGGTGGAAGTGATGATCGCCCCGGTGCTCGTCGCGTTTGTGGTCGCGCCCATGGCCGGGGCTCTTTGGGTGCTGGCGTGGCTGGTCGGTGACCTGTTCGCGGGTCCGGTGGGGGCGCCCGTCCGGATCCGATCCAGAGACGACTGGGGACGATGATCGGCTTCGTCCTCACGGGCGGCGCCAGCCTGGGAGTGGTCCAGATTGGCATGCTTCAAGCCCTCGCCAGGCGCGGCATCCGGCCGGACTTCCTGATCGGCAGCTCGGCCGGAGCGCTGAACGCTGCGTTCATCGCCGGCTCAGAGTGGCCGGCAGGCATCCGCGAGCTGGAGCGGATCTGGCTCGGGCTGAGCCGATCAGATCTATTCCCGATGGGTCCGATGAGCTCGTTGCTCGGTCTGTTCGGAAGACGTGAGCACATAATCTCGCCCTCCGGCGTCGAAAACCTGATTCGCAAACACATCGCTTTTGAGCATCTCGAGGACGCTGCCATCCCGGTCCATGTGATGGCGACCGACGTGCTCACCGGCGCCGAGGTCAGGATCTCGCGCGGACCGGTGGTTGAAGCTCTGCGTGCGTCGACTTCAATCCCGGGCGTCTTTCCGCCTGTCCACATCGGTCATCACTATTTGATGGACGGCGGTGTGGCCAACAACGCTCCTCTAGCGCACGCCATCGATCTCGGCGCAGATCTCGTATACGTGCTCCCCGCCGGGTATGCCTGCGGTTTGAGAAAGCCGCCGGCCAACGCGCTTGGAATGGCAGTCCACGCCCTCAGCCTCGTTTTGAATCAGAAGCTGGTCGACGCTTTGGAGCGCTGCTCAGAGAACGCCATGATCAAAGTTGTCCCACCGCTGTGCCCGATCACGATCTCGCCCATCGACTTCGGTCACGCAGCCGAACTCATCGCCAGGGCGCGAGAGTCAACCAGTCGCTGGCTTGGCCAGGGCGAACCACTGCGGGCGAGCCTGAAGCGACTGCACGCGCACAACCACTGAGCCGTCCCCTAAGCGTTGACGGCGTGCGGGAACACATGATGGTGTTCCTGCAGGTACTGGCGAATCTCGAGCAGAGCCGAAATGCCCTCGCCTACCGCGGCGCCCAGCTGCTTGGTTGAGCCAGAGCGCACGTCACCCGCCCCAAAGACACCAGGCATCGAGGTCTGGTGGCCATGCGTTTCGACGAAACCCCAGCGATCCAGGTCCAGCGCGCCCTTGAGGAAGGCGGTGTTGGGATCGAGCCCGATGAACACGAATGCGGCCGCAGGATGCCAGTGGTACTCCTCTCCAGTGGCTCGGTCCCGCGCCACGACTTCCTTCAACTTCGGCTTTCCCTTGAGCTCGACCACCTGGGTGTTGGTGTGGACCACGAACTGAGGATCTGAGCGCACCTTGTCCTGCAGCAGCCTCGACGCCTTCAGATCGGGGGCGAATTCGACAATGCGGATGCGTCTGGCGAACTGGCTCAGAAACAGGCCCTCCTCCAGGCCCGAGTTGCCACCGCCGATGACGAGCAGTTCCTCCGCGCCCTTGTAGAAGGGACCGTCGCAAGTGGCGCAGAAGTGGACTCCGGCGCCGATCAGGTCCTCCTCTCCCGGCACGCCAAGGCGGCGGTACGAGCTGCCGCTGGCGATGAGAGCGGCATGGGCGCATACCTGCTGACCATTACTCAGCCGCAGCACCACATCCCCTTCCTCTGGGCCGACGCCGTCCACGCCCACCGCCGCCACGAGCTCCACGCCATAGCGCTGTGCCTGGGCGATGAACCTGTCCGCGAGGTCTGCGCCCCCAATCCCCTCTGGGAATCCAGGGTAGTTATCGATCCGCTCGGTCACTCCCGCCTGTCCGCCCATCGCGCTGCGGTCGATGACGACAGCGTCGATGCCTTCGCGGGCGGCGTAAATGGCCGCCGCCAGGCCGGTCGGACCGCCGCCGACGATCGCGAGGTCGTAGGCCGATCGATCGGCTTCGATCTTGAGTCCGAGCTTACGAGCGAGGTGCTCATCCGACGGTTCGAGCAAGAAACTGCCGTCGGGGAACGTGACGGTGGGGATGGTGCGGCCGCCGTGCTGGAGCGCTTCAACAAAGCGCAGACCGTCGGTGTCGTCGTCAATGTCGATCCAGTCGTAAGGGATCCGGTGCTCGGCGAGAAATTTCTTGGAGCGCTTGCAGTCGGGGCACCACGGCGCGCCGTAGACCTTGATGTCAGCCACGGTCACTCCTGGCGATGCGGATGAGGTCGGATTCGGCAAACAACTGACCAGGATTGATGCCGAAGCCGGAGTAGGCACTCGGGGGCACTGAGATGTCCGCCAGCCAGAGCTCGCCAACCGACTGCGCGGCCTCCGGTCGCAAGAGGCCGACTTTCGGCAGCGCCAGAGTCATTGTGCAAACGGCCCGAATGGTCGGGTCGTGCGGAAGGCCGCGATCGGGATCGAGCCCGGACGGCAAGTCGAGCGCGCAGGTCGGCACGTCGCACGAGTTGGCGGTGCGGATGAGTCCAGACTCAGGCTCCCGCGGCGGTCCGTCGAGGCTGTAGCCGAGGAGGGCGTCCAGCACCACGTCTGCGTCGAACACCAAAGATGCCGCGTCGGCGGGACCATGTACTGGCACGCCCATCGCTCGCAGCGAACCCAGCTGATTGGCCGGCACCTCGGCCAAGGCAGCCTCCGGGTGCGCAAGCACGACACGCACCTCGGCACCCCACACCGCCAGGCGCCGCGCCGCCGCCATTCCCCCGCCACCGTTTCCACCCCGCCCCGCCAGCACCACGACACGCCGTCGACTCACGCCGGAGAGCTGGATTCGGGTCAGCTCAGCAAAGGCGCGCCCGGCGTTTTCCATCATCTGAAGAAGCGAGATGCCGAGGTCGTCGACCATGATGCGGTCGACCTCGCGCATCTGGGCGGCGGTGACCGCCGGCACCAGATTCAGCGGAACCACCCGCTCAGCCATCGGAGACGTGAATCAGCTGACGCAGCCGTTCAGGATCTCGGATGAGGATCCGGCGCCCCCGCAGCTCCACGATCCCGTCCTTGGACCACGACGACAGCGTCCTGGAAACCGACTCGCGCGTCGTGATACAGATCTTGGCCATGTCCTCGCGGCCCATGGCTGGGAGCAGAAGACCATCTCGCAGCTTTTCGGCAGAGCCCTGCAGGTCGAAGAAGAGTCGCGCCAGCCTGCTGTCGACCGGCTCTCGGGCCAGGCTCTCGATGGTCCGCTCCAGCCGGAACATCTGCTTGGCCATGGCCATCATGACCTTGGCCATCATCAGTGGATGCCGCGCCAGGATGGCGAGGAAGTCCTGGCCGCCAGCCTCACACACGTATGAATCCTCGAGCGCCTGGGCGCTGATGTCCTCGCTGCTGCTGCCGAACAGGGCGCTCAGGCCGAAGAGGTGGCCCGGCTCCAGCACGTCGGTCGTCACGTCTTCGCCGTCGGGCGAGAGGTGGTACAGGCGAACCCGGCCTGCCTTGAGCAGGTAAACACTGTCCGGTGAGCCCTCGAAAACGGTCTGGTGGGCCCGGCAGTGACGCATCTTCAACTCTCGCGATATCTGCTCCACCTCGGCCTCGCCCATCTGTTCGAACAGGTTGAGGCGGCGCATAAAGCCGAGCTTGTCGGTCATGCCGATCAGGGTACTTGTGGTCGGGTTGAGTGTTGGTTGCATGCCCTCCACAGAGTCAGGCTTGTGGAACCCGCAAACCGTGATCCGTATCACAGAAGGCGACGGAGACCCGTCACATGCTCGATGGCATCACAGCGCCCGTTTTGGGCAAGGAGGACATTGCAAGATGTCGCAGCAATCGGGCACCAGAACGGTGCTGAATTGGATCCTGCCCGGCCTGATCGCCGGTCTGGTTTTCGCCATGTGGGCGATGGTGGTGGGGCTCTTCACGAGCACGCTCTGGGCGCCGCCGCAGGGTATCGCCCAGTCGATCGGGGTCGGGTCGCCGGGCCACGACTTTCAGCTCGTGCCGCTGGTCGTGGGCCTGATGGGGCACATGATGAACTCGATAGTGATTGGTGTGATCTTCATCGCCATCGCGCGCGCGATTCGAATCCATGGCCCCGCCGCGGTGGTGGGCGGCATGGTCTATGGGCTGATCGTCTACGTGGGGATGTACTGGGTGCTGCTGCGCGGCGTGCTCAGCTCGACCAGCGCTTCATTCCTCTCGGCCAACCCAGAGTGGTCGTGGATCGCCGCTCACCTGATGTTCGGAGTCGTGCTCGGCGCGCTCGCCGCGTATGGGCCACTCCGCACCCTCTACGGTCAAACTGCGCGGCGCCAGCCCGCGTAGCGCACCTCCTTCCGAGGCGGGGTCGGCCCATAGCCGATCCCGTCTTCGTTTTCACGCCTTCGCAAGCAGGACGGCGCCAAACAGAGCCAATGCGATGCCCGCAATCTGACCGCGGCTCGCCTTCTCCTTCAAGACTGCGATGCCGAGCAACCCCGCGAGCGCTGGGCTTGTCGCCACCAGGGGGACGACAACCGCTGCGGGTCCGGAGGCGAGGCCTAGCAGGTAGGCGGTGGATGGTCCAGGCCGCGAGAGCGAAAAGAGCCGGCGGCAGCCAGGACTCCACTAGTGGGACCCCGACCTCCGGCTGGCGAGCACGATTCCGTAGTTGGCGACAAAAAAGGGGACCATATAGCTGAGCCCGATCTTGATCCACGTCGCAGTGTTCGCTCGCCCACCGAACACGACGTCTGCCTGATTGATGAAGAAAAGGATCGTGCCGACGATCAGCGCCGCCGTGATGCACCGGCTCAGGTTTCGGAGTTCGAGGCAGACGCGCGGGATCTCGACCACGCGACTCCACGTTGTCGCCGGGCGACCAGGGTCGCTCACCTCACGACCCAGCCCAACGTTCGCACGGCAAGCATGATCTGCAGGGCGGCAGACATGTAACGGACCGCCAACAGTCTCGGATAGTCGATGCTGCGTCCGCGGGCGAAGTACGCAATTGCGATAAGAGCTGCTGAACCGCCGAACAGCCCAATCGGGATCCATCGCAACCATCGATTCCGCTCCCAGCGAAGCGCGTACCAGCTCCAGAAGACACCATCCGCGATCGGGTCCGCGAAAGCGCCGAAAGCTGACTCGCCTTTTGCGCGGGCCAGGCGGCCGTCGGCAAAGTCGGTCGCCAATGCGACTACGGACGATCCAGGCGAGTCGGCCGCGAGCGAAGGCAGCAGAGCTCGCAACAAGGTCAGCCGATTCGGCCAGCCCAATGTCGAACGGTCTCCTAACAGACCGAGGTGCGTGATGGACAGCGACCACGACCCCAGCGCCCACCGCCAGCTACCCGCAGCGCCTGCCACCAGATGAAGAGCGGTCAGCTCCGCCGCCGCGGTGGGGCGGATCCGGACCTCGTCGGCCGAGCGAGCAACGCTCCGGCCTATGAAACGAACCCATGCGCTGGGGGCGAAATGTCGGGCTGTAAGCTCGGCGAGGATGTCGTCCACGAACTGGCGACTGTCCCGGGACCGTGCGATGACACCGCGACTCGCAATCCATTTACGCGGTTGGCGAGCCATGCTGGCACCATAGCCCGCGAGAGCATCCGAAGCGTGACGGGGATCACGTTTTCTGACCTGGCCTGGCGGATGATGAGATCGTGGCCGGCATGTCCATAGCCGATCGTTACGACCTCGTTGTGATCGGCGGCGGATCGGCAGGCCTAACCGCTGCGGACTTCGCAGCTCGCATCGGTGTCAAGGTTCTCATCGCGGCCGAAGAGCTCGGCGGTGACTGCACCTGGACGGGCTGCATACCCTCCAAGGCTCTGATCCGGATCGCCCGGCTCGCTCACGATCAACTCCACGCCGGCAGCAGCGGTATCGGGACTGGCGAAGCCCGGGTCGATTTTCCGCGCGTGATGGCCGAGGTACGAGCAGTCATCGCGCGCGTCTACTCCCACGAAACGCCCGAGGTTCTTGCCCAGCGTGGGATCGACGTCGCTACAGGTCCTGTCCGATTTGTAAGCGCAGAGACGATTCAAGTCGGAGAGCGTCGGATCGGCGCGAAGTACTTCGTCATCTGCACCGGAGCCGAGCCGGCAATACCGACGATCCCGGGCTTGTCTGGTGTGCCTCATCTCACGTATGAATCGATCTTCGACCTCAATAGGTTGCCTGTTCAACTCAGTGTCATCGGTGCCGGGCCAACGGGAGTCGAGCTCGCACAGGCGTTCGCGAGGCTGGGCTCGACAGTGACGCTGATCGACCAGCGTTCTTCGGTCCTCCCAAATGCAGACCCAGAAGCCGCCGCGGCAATCCAGCGTCGCCTCGAATCTGACGGTGTCGGGCTACGGATGTCAGCTGCCGTAACAGCAGTTGCACAGGCCGAACGGCAAGTTGCGGTCCACGTCGGTAGTTCGCAGATCAAGGCCGATGTTCTGTTATTGGCCGCTGGGCGTCGCCCCCGGATCGCGGGGTTGGAGCTGGGACGGGCCGGCATCGAGGTCCGCGACGGAGCGGTTGGCGTTGACAAGAGCCTGCGCACGACCAACCCGCGTGTGTACGCGGCCGGGGACGTGACCGGCAGCTTTCAGTTCTCCCACTACGCCGGTTGGCAGGGATACGTGGCCACCCGCAACGCGCTCCTGCCGGGCGCCGAGGACGGGGTGCGCACGACCATTCCATGGGCTGTATTCACAGATCCGGAGATCGCCCAGGCGGGCCTCAGCGAAGCTCAAGCGCGGGCCCAATTAGCAGGCGTCAAGGTTCATCGTTTGGAACTCGAGGGAGTCGATCGGGCGCAGACCGAGGGCGAGCGCGCCGGTTTTATCAAGTTGATCGCGGACTCGAAAGGGAAGCTCGTCGGAGCCACCGTCGTCTCGAAAGTCGCGGGCGAAACCATCAACGAACTGGCTCTGGCCATCGAACGCGGGCTGAGCGTGTCCGACCTTGCGTCGACCATCCACGTCTACCCCACCTTTGGCTTCGCGGTTCAGCAGTTGGCCGCTGATGCGTCCCTTGAAGCCGCTACCTCGGGCGCAAGAGGCACAGTGACGCGCGCCTTGCGTCGCCTGAGCTGATCAGCCAGTGATGGTGTAAGCGGCCGGGGAGCCTGACCCGACAACCTTGAACACGATCCACATTCCTTCCGGCTCGTGGCCGGGGACCAGGCACACGATCCGGAACGTTCCGGTCCGGTCGGGTTTGAAACTGAAGCTCGCCTGCTGGCCTGCGGGCAGCCCGGCTCCGGGGTTCGGAGTCGTCGCGCCCGTGAAAAGGGGCTGGCTTGCAGCTTCGTCGGCGACAACGGCACACGAGTGGTTGAGGGGGCCTTTGTTGCTGCAAGTGATGGTCACGACCCAACCTTGTGGAGCATCGATTTCGAGAGTCCCACTTGAGTAGCCGTCGAAGTTGAGACCGCTGTTGGCGCCGTTGTGGCCCGCGACGAGGGTGAAGCTGACGGTCTTGGCGGCGGGATCTGAGCTCAGAGAAAGGGGCGGCGACGACGCATCGGCGAGGGGCGTCCGCGCCGAACCACCACTGTCACCGCCGCATGCGGCGGCGGCGACCAAAGCCGCCGCCGCAACCGCGATAAACCGAAGCCCTGTCAAGAGCCGAAGACGACGTCGACTGAATCCATGACCTCCGGCATCAGGGGCGCGTGCTGATCGTCCGCGAGGTACACGATCAGCAGATGCTTGCCGGCAGGAAAGTTCTGGGTACTCATATGGAGCACGTTCTGGCACGACATCCTGGCCATCGTCTCCATGCCCATCATGCCGCTGTTCAGCGTTTCGAGGTTGACGTGCCAGTGGCCGTAGCCCGCGACGTCAGGCTTTCCCTCGAGTGCGCAGCTGACGTTGTAGTTGGAGACCTGGACCGTGATGTCGAAGGTGCCCGAAACCAGAGCGCCTTTTGCCGGACTCAGAATCTTGATGGACGGCGCGCCGGAAAAGGTCGCCGCGGTCAAGGCCGCCAAGGGATGCGTGGGTTCGTAGTCGATCGTCACGGAAGAGGCGTTCATTTCCACGTCCATGTGGTTGGTGAGGGCCGGCTGAGCAGTGATGGTGTGGGTGCCTGGCTGCAGGTTCTGCATCGAAAGCGTGGCGTCAGGCGCGCAGAACATATCCACCAGCGACTTGTCGATCAGGAGGTGGTAGTGCCCTTCACCCTGGACGGGTGCGAACCCGGAGGCGCAGGTTGACTGGAAGCCCGATATCGTGACGTGAACAGGGACCGTGTTGTCCGTGATCTTGGTGGCGTTCGCCGGCGTCTGGATGGTCACCTTCATCGCCATCGCCCAGGGCGGCAGCTCCATCGCCATGTGCGGGCCGGGAGAAGCGGACGAAGTCGTGCCGCTGCCGCCACAGGCGACCGCGGTCATGGCTGCCGTGGCCAGGGCGCCGATCGCTCGAACCCACGGGCTTGGGAATACGGACATGCTCACACCTCCGCTAGAAGGGCTGGTCACTAAGCGGAAACCGAAACTCGCCTTCCTATTCCCGGGCCGTTCGGCAAGGAATTCGAACGGCGTCCTCGTGTTGAAGGAATGTGGCTCGTCGTCGCAAGCACAACCCCGCCCGGACCCGTGGAGATCGGCCGTCACCACCACAGCGTCAAGTCGCTCCACGGCGGGTCATCAGGCGCCCGGTTCGCCCGAGGTTCACCTGGCGGTATTTCGCCTGGCTCGCCGGGGGCGCGGCCGTCGTCGTGGCCGCGGCGTCACTCGTGATCGCAAGCGCCATCAACCACCCGTCGTCACAGGCGCTGGAGCCAACCGTGGCGGCCGGGATTCTGCAGCGCGGCCAGCCGGCGCCGGACTTCACCGCGACAACCTTCGACGGCGGTCAGCTCACCCTATCGAGCTTGAAGGGCCACCCCGTACTGGTCAATTTCTTCGCCTCGTGGTGCACCCAGTGCGCGCACGAGCTTCCCTTCATGGAGCAGTCGTATCAGCGGCACCAGGCCGACGGGTTTGCCATCGTCGGCGTCAACGGTCTGGAGACCGGGGATGGGGTTGGCTTTTACCATCGGTTTGGGCTTACTTTTCCGGCCGTCCACGATCCGGGCAATCCAGGCAAGATCGCCCTCGCCTACAGCGTCACCTCGAGCCTTCCCGTGTCCGTGTTCATCGATAAGAAAGGAGTGGTCGACCTGATCGAGCTTGGCGCGCTGACACCTGAACTGCTGGAGCAAGAGATCCAGAAGCTGAGCTGAGCGATGAGCCTCGAGAGCGTGACGGTGCCGCTCGCCTTCGCAGCTGGAGCCGTTTCTTTTCTATCGCCGTGCGTGGTGCCGTTGGTGCCGGTCTATGTTTCGTATCTTGTCCGGTCGCCCGGCGACGCCCGGGAGCTTGATCGCCCGCGCTGGGCGGGATTTACAAACGCCATTGCCTTCGTGGCGGGTGTGACGCTGGTTTTTCTCACGTTTTTCTATGCGCTTCGGACGCTGCTGCAGCCCGTACGAGGCGTCATCCTTCCAATCGCCGGCATCCTGGTAGTCGTATTCGCGCTGCACCTCGCGGGCCTGATTCGGATTCCCGGTCTGGACCGCGAATACCGGCTGTTCGGGTCGGCTCCGCGACGGGCGGGCCCACTTGGTGGCTTCCTCCTGGGCGTGGCATTTGCCGCCGGCTGGACGCCGTGCATCGGACCTGTGCTGGGCGCTGTCCTGAGTTCTGGTGCAGCCGTCGGTACGACTTCGCAGGGCCTGATGATGGTCGGGGCGTACTGTGCCGGGCTGGGTGTGCCCTTCGTCCTGCTGGGCCTCGGAGTCGGCAAAGCTTCCGCCCTTGTCCGCCGAGCGAACAAATGGCGAAAACCCATCGATCTCGCTTCAGCGAGCGTCCTGGCGGCCATGGGGCTGCTGCTCTTGACCAACAGCCTGACCGTCATCACCGATTTCGCCAGCCGGGTGCTGCCCAATGTGGACCCGTTCGGCCTTTAGCGCTTTCACCTCCAAGCCGCGGCAACTGCTGATTGCCGCGCTGGTTGCGGCAACAGTCGGTGGAGTCGCGCTCTACGTCACTCGACCCCCCGTATCTGGGCCGGCACTGACTCCATCTCAAAGCCCTGATCCGCTCGCGAGCTCTGAGATCCAGACCATTCTCCCGGTCGACGCGATACGAGCAGTCGACCATCCGCAGTTCGTAGGGGCAGACAAGGCCGGCATGCGGGAAAACCTGAACATCATCGGCGTCGCGCTGGGAGGGGAGGCGCATGCCTTCCCGATCGGGATCATGAGTCGGGTCGAGATAGTCAACGATCGCCTGGGCGGCAAGAACATTGCGGTCACCTGGTGACCACTCTGCTTCACGGGCATCGTGTATGCCCGAGACGTGAATGGAAGAACACTTACATTCGGTGTGTCGGGCAAGCTCATTCGCAACTCGCTGGTCATGTTCGACCGTGAGACCGGCACGTTATGGAGCCACCTCACCGGCGAAGCGCTCGAGGGCCCGCTGGTTGGGCAGCATCTTCAGCAGCTGCTCTCAGAGCAGACCACCTGGGGCCGGTGGCGAGCAGAGCACCCCGAAACGCTGATGCTCGACGTCGATCCCGGTGATGTGAGGTTCGATCCGTACCAGACCTACTACGGCGCTCCAGACGCCGGCGTGGTCGGACGCAAGCGGGCTGACGATCGTTTGCCGGTGAAGGAGAAGGTGATCGGGGTTCGTCTTGGTGGCGAGGTGAAGGCGTATTCATTCACGGCCCTGGCGCGAGACCGGGTTGTGAACGACGAGGTCGGAGGAGTGCCGCTGGTTGTCGCCTTCGACCCAGTTTCTTACTCCGGCGCCGTCTACCGAAGGGATCCGGGCGGAATGCTGCTGACCTTCACGGCCGGGTCGACCGGACTTTCGCTCCGGGATGACCAGACCGGCTCAGAGTGGGATGGCCTCTCAGGCAAGGCCATGACCGGCGGGGATGCCGGGATGGAACTCGAGCAGGTGCCCATCACCTACGGCTTCTGGTTCGGATGGGTCGACTTCTATCCGAACACCGAGGTCTACAAGTGAGCACGTCTGGCCTGTCGTAGAGCTGTCACATTCGCTTCCTACCCTCGTCTCATCTCTCAATCTCATGGAGGTGATTCGATGGACTCGATATTCGTTCTCGCGCAACGCAGTGCAGGCCTGCTGTTGCGGTTTTCGTTGGGCCTGGTCTTGCTGTGGATTGCGGCGCTGAAGTTCGCCGACCCCGCGCCGGTCCGCGGCCTGCTCGCCGCGTCGTTGCCGTTTCTCGCCAGCAACGCATTCGTTTATGCGGTGGGTGTGCTGGAGATCACTGCGGCGATCCTCTTGTTCGCAGGCCTCTGGGTGCGTTACGTGGGGCTGGGTGCGCTGGTTCTCTTCGGCGGAACGCTGACCATCTTTCTGGTTGCGCCAATGATCACGTACGGACCGCATGGCTTCCCGTTCCTGTCCTTGCTAGGTCAGTTTCTGCTCAAGGACGTGGTCCTCGCAGCTGCAGCGATAAACCTCGTTGCTCTGGACAGCGCACGCCGGCGCACGCAGCACATGCAATCGGATGCGGCCACGCGCAAGGCAGTGGCTGGTTAGTCAAAAAGGAGACATGAAGATGAACATGGTCAAACGAGCTCACATGGCTGGCGCCGCGTTAGTCGTGGCCGGCCTGCTGACCGTCGCCGGCTCGCAGGCTGCCCTGGGAGCTGAACCCGGCTTTGGCAACCTGTACCTCAACGGTCAGGTCGTCGGGACCGTGGTGCCACCGGCCCAGGTGACGCCTGGCAGCGGCCTGGATCCGTTCTACAAAGTCACCAATGGCGCGAGCGGACAGCTGGGCATCGCCGGAGTCGGTCCAGGCGAACCCGGCTTCCACGGCGGCGATTGGGAGGTCTTCACAGTCACCTTCAACGTGACGCCCTACCTCCTGACCTCTGGTTCGGCTGTGGCGGCGGCAGCGTCCAAAGGCGACGTGACTGTCACACGCCAGCCGGCACAGGATTTTCGCTGCCCGATCACGTCGACTGCTGTTGCCTGAGAGAGATTTGTGGTCGGGGGCCGGGAATTGAATCCGGCCCCCGGCCTTTCACTCTCATGGGTAATGTGAAAGCTGCACCAAAGACCCGAGACATCGTGCTGGTCGTCGATGACGACCCCAAGATCGCAAGCCTGGTCCGGATGTACCTGGAACGGGCCGGGTTCGAAGTCGCAGTCGCCGCTGACGGTCTGGGAGCCCTCCGCCAGATGCGGGAGATTGCACCAGCTTTGATTGTGCTGGACCTCATGTTGCCCGGCGTTGACGGCACCACCGTGGCGAGGATCGCGCGCGAGGAAGCCGGCGTCCCGATCGTCATGCTTACCGCCCTCGGCTCGACCCGTGATCGCGTCAGCGGGCTCGAAGCCGGCGCGGACGACTACGTGGCGAAGCCGTTCGCCCCGTCGGAACTGGTCGCCCGCGTCCGTTCCGTGCTGCGTCGCGCGAGGCCCGCTCAACCCGCCGCATCGCTGCGACACGGCCATCTCATGCTCGATGTTGAACAGCATCGGGTCGAGCTGGCGGGCCGGTCCGTGGAGCTGAGCCCCGCTGAGTTCGAGATCCTGGCTGCCCTCCTGGAGGCCGGCGGACGTGTGGTCACCCGGGACCAGCTGATCAATCGCCTGCACCCTCGCGGAGAGGGCATCGACGATCGCAGCATCGATGTTTACATCGGGCGGTTGCGCGCAAGGCTGGGCGAGAGCTCGGCCCGGCCGCGTTTTTTGCTCACGGTTCGTGGTGTTGGCTACAGGATGGGAGGTGGCTGACGCAGAGATGAATTCGCTTGCCGCTCGGATCGCGCTTGCCGGTTCGCTCATCGCACTCATCGCAATGACCCTGGTGGCAGCCGGTGTCCTCGTGGTCGGTCGCGCGACGTTCGAGGCGCTGATGGCCCAGCACGGGACCGCGGCTGCAGTCTCCTACGAGATGTTCGACAGCTCAGTCACGCGCGTACTCATCGGAGCCTCGGTGGCTGCGTTGGTTTGTGCCATCGTACTGGCGATTCTGGTGGCGCGCCAGATCGAGCGCCCGCTGGCTGATGTCGCACGAGCGGCGCGCCGGGTCGCCGCCGGTTCTTACGACGCCCGCGTGGGCCGGCCGAACACCCGGGAGCTGGCATCCCTGGCCGACTCTTTCAACCAGATGGCGGCCAGCCTCCAGGACCAGGAGCGCCAGCGGCACGACCTGATCCTGAACTTTGCGCACGAACTGCGGACACCCCTGACAAACCTCCACGGCTACCTGCAGGCCCTCCGAGACGGCATGGTGGCCAGGTCATCTGACACCTACGCCTCGCTGCAGGAGGAGGTCGACCGGCTGCTGCGCCTATCGAAATCGCTCGACGTGCTCGTGGCGGGCAGCACGACGACCAACGAGGAGTGGGTCGAGCTCGACCTGGTTCCGATCGTGGAAGCGCTTCTGGAGCTAAACCGGCACACTTTCGAACGCCGAGGTCTGACAGTGCAGGCTGCCTTGCCTTCGAGCCTGCGTGCCCACGCAGACGCAGACGCACTGGCCCAAGTGCTCGGCAACCTGCTGCAGAACGCTGGTCGCTATACACCCAACGGCGGCACCGTCTGGGTGCGAGCCGCGTCTGAGGCTGAGACTGCCCTGGTGTCGGTCGCGAACAGCGGTGACGCCATCCCGGCGGACGACCTTCCGCATCTCTTCGAGCGCTTCTATCGCGTCGATAAGTCGCGCAACGCTGCCCAGGGCGGCGCCGGGATCGGTCTCGCCGTCGTCAAGGAGCTGGTCGAGGCGGCTGGAGGCCGGGTCGGCGTGGACTCGCGGCCCGGGCTGACGCGATTCTGGTTCAGCCTCAATGCAGCGGCGAAATAGGACGGGTCGGCTGATTACCCAAACAGGTCCGCCTCAGGATAGAAATCCGACCATGCGAACCAGAACGCGTAAGTGATCGGTATCTGCTCCAGGACCATTCCACTCAGCGGTCCAGACGTCGCCCTGCCGATGAGACCATCCCAGGTCGATCCACTTTCAGCATCCATGAGCTCGAGCGGCTTCGACCCTGCGCGGAATGTAAGCGCCTTGCCCGCCGGGTCCCGACGGAAGACAGCTCCCGACTCCGTGTTGCCGTCGAAGACAACTACAACCGGAATATCGCCGACGATGTCGTTGACGACTTTGAGTTTCGCCAGCGTCTTCACGCTGTAGGCCTTGACATGGCCGCCCAAGCGGAGGCCGATCACTTTCTCTTTCGCTCCCAGGCGGATGTCGACGACAAGGTCGGCCTGGTCGTGATCGACTCCGAGCTGAGGACTGCGGTAGTAGGTGTTGTACGGATCGCCGACCAGTGAGGGGTCGAACGCAAGCAGCAGCGTTTCCGGATGCGCGCGGCGCCAGCTCCCCCAGCTTGCCTGGGTCGACGCGATCAGCTGCAGACCCTCTCCTGCCAGAGGTCCAGCCAAAGCCTGACCGCTGAGATGACTCCACAAGCTGCCCGTTTCGTGGTCGTACATCACGAGCGAATTCCGCACCAGAAGCCCGGACACGCCGAAGGTCAGCGTTCGATCACCGACCTTGCGGGCATACACGATGCCCGTGTAGCAAAGCGGTCACCAGGTGACGGCGATGGCCCGACCGCCAATCTGGTCGTTGACGATCTCAACTCGGCTCAAGAGCGGTATTGGATATGCCTTCAAGTCGCGGCCCCGTGTTACACCGATCACCGGCATGCGGTCAGGCGCCCATCCAGCCTCGCTGGGCGCCATGAATTCAGGAGCATCGATGGCTTTGATCCTGTCGCGGGGCACCCGGTATCCAATCTCGTCGGCCGTCAGCGGATCGGGTGCCTGGACGCTCGGGTAGTCGCGCCCCGCCATCTGTTGCGACCCTGTGATCAGAGAGGGCGAGGCGGGACGGGTGAGGTATAGAGCGCTGACTGCCGACAGCAGGGCCAACGACCCGGCGATGGCCCACGTCCTGAGGTTGATTCGCATCTGCGCTCTCTTTGATTCCAACACTTCAGCGACCCTCAAATTCCGGTCGGAATAGCCGCTCCACGTAAGTGTTGTGCATGAGAGTGGTCTGGTGAGTCAGTGGCGCAGCGGGGTACTGCTGACCGCTGTCCTGTCGATCGTCGCGGTGGCGGGCGTCCTCGTCTACCGGCACGTTGAACCTGTTCAAGGACAAACTGCCACAACCCTTCAATTGGCTCGACTCGACGGGCCTGGGAGCAGGCGCCTTGCTGACTGGCATGGAACCCCCGTGGTGGTCAATCTCTTTGCGTCGTGGTGCCCCGCCTGCCTGACCGAGATGCCCGCTTTTGAACGGGCATCCCATGACTATGGCGGGCGGGTGACCATCGTCGGGGTCGACAGCCAGGACTCTCCCGCAGCCGGACTCAAGCTTGCCCGCCAACTAGGGACCACATATCCGTTGCTCGCAGACACAAGCCATGCGGATCTCTACGCGCTACTGGAAGGCCAGGGCATGCCGGTGACAGCGTTCATAGGTCGCGATGGCACGGTCAGGCGTGTCTACAGCGGAGAGCTCGATGAGGCGCTTCTGCGCCAATTGATCGATCAGCTGCTCCAGACCTGAGCTAGGTCGCCGTGGATTCGATCGCCGCCGCGGTTTGCCACATCGCGTCCGTAGAGGAACCGGTGACCACCGCCGTGCCGACCGCGGAGTGGACAATCAACACTTGGTGTCCTGAAACAGTCCTGTCTTCCACACCAGAACCGGCCGGGGTCTGACCTTCCAACCAGCTCACGGTGATTCGCGCGCCCGAAGGCGCGGTGTAGACCACGGTCACGATGCCCGCCGAAGCAATCCGATCCATCCTTGCGCCAACGATTTGCATCCCGTCCAGCTGGATTACAGGCAGCGTCCGACCTGATGCTTGGAGACACCATTGACCAACCTGGGCCGCATCCCTGGATTGGATCTGCAGCGGCTCGGATGAAGCAGTGACCGCAGCCTGAACCGGGTCGGGGCGGGAGAAGACCGACCATGACACCCCTGCGGCGGCCACCAAGGTTGCGACCGCGACCCCCGCGGCAATCATGCGGAGGCGCCCTCGTGTTAGAGAGACGAGTCGCCGCTCTGGATGCGCTTGCTCCGGCTCGTCAGCGGCTAGCCGAAGCTTCGAGGTGAGCAGTTGGTGCGCTCGTATCTCGTTCGTGCAATCAGCACAGTCCTTGATGTGATCGCGTGTGGCCGCGGGTACGAGCTCTGTCTCACCGTCTGCCACGGCAGCGAGGTACTCGCGGTGGGGAGCGCAGGCGTTCAACTACTTACCTCCAGCCAGCCTGGACATGACCAGTCGCCGGCCACGATAGACGCGAGACATGACGGTGCCGATCGGAATGTCGAGGATCGAGGCAGCCTCGGTGTAGCTGAGCTGTTCAACTGCCGTCAGATAGAGCGGAATGGCGAACGTAGGTGGAAGTGTGCGAAAAGCGTCCGCAACCCGTGTCAACTCAGCGCGCTCGATGACTCGGCGCTCGACAGGGTTCAGGTTTTGTTCGTGCGGGCCGGCCGGCTCGACCACGAGGTCCTCGATTGAGACAAGGGCGGGATGTGTGCCAGCGGCGCGGAGGACGTTGAGATGGATGTTGCGCAAGATTCGAAACAGCCAGGCCTTGAGGTTGGTGCCGGCTTGAAACCGCCACTGCGACGCGAGCGCCCGGGCAATCGTCTCCTGAGCGAGGTCCTCGGCCGCTTCGCGGTCGCGGGTCAGCGACCAGGCGAAACGGAGCAGTCGGGGCTGGAGTTTCACGATCTGGGTCGCCAGATCGCCCTCTGCCTCGGGGCTCCTTTCACTCACGGCGGCCACCGCCCTCCATGCCTGAACCGAGAATACCCCGGCCCGGGCGCCCCGGAGGCTCACGGTGTGGCTTGCGTTCGTGGCCATCGCCTGCATAACACAGCAGGGGACGCAAACTTCCCGACCTAGGCTTCGGCTGCGCCGGTGGTCGCGCTCGCGGCTCGCCGAAACGCCGCCATCACTGAGCCCACCGGAGGTCGGTCGTCGGAGGATGCGCTGACGTAACTGAGAGTCAGGTGTCCCTCGCGATCGAATACAAAGTCACCGCCCATCTGGGCCAGGTCGAGCTGCTCCGGACGCCAGATCCTTCCCCGCATGATCAGCCGGACGTAGCCCCAGATGGCGCGCGGTGGTGCGATCGCCCCCAGACCCCGACGCCTGGACCCGAGGCGCTGATAGCTGGAGCGTTTTGGGTCGGCGAGCCAGAGAAACGGATGGCCCAGGCGATCGGCGAAAGCTTTGAGATGTTCCGGGCTGGCAAATGAGACCACCGCGATGCGCCCATGGCGCGTCGCAATCTCCTGATCGAACTCCCGCAACTGCGAGAGATGCTCCTGGCAATAGAGTCAACCGAGGTAGCGGAGCAGCACCAGGATGGTCGGACGGCCAAGGAGTCGGCGGGCGGGAAAGACTTCGCCGTCGAGCGTCATGAGGTCGAAGTCGAAGTCGATCCGCACCGGAAACATGATGCTTCCCTCCCCGCACCGATATGTGATCCGCGTCATAGATACATAGACGGCCGCCTTGCCTTCGACCTGGCCCTGCACCGAGGAAAGCGCGACGACGGCCGGTCATGAAGGTTGGCTGCTCTCCGTCGGATTCGTGGCTCCGCAGGCGCCCGCCATCGTCGCGGCGATCGTAATCGTGAGGAGGCGGATCCTTATCCGCTTCTCACTCGTATCCGGACGTAGTGGACGCAGTGAGAAAGAGCGCATGACAACAGGGCCGGCGATTTTGAAATGCACCGTATGCAGTCGAACCATCGAGTCATGCGCGTGCTGCGACGAGCGGGATTGCCCGCCGCCGATCTGCGGCAGGTGCCTGACCGAGGCAGTTCTGAAGTCGATGCGTCGTCTATACGTCCACCGCGGTGCGTCCATGACTCTAGAGGCGGGTGAGCTGAATCAGTAGCGGCCCGAGAGAATCGCGGCGCCGCGCTCGCCGTTGGCCCAAGCGTCCTAACCAGATCCCGAGCTCACCGGACGATATTGTGGACGCAGCTCGCATGAACTGGTTCAAGAGCGGGGACATACTTGACCGAGCCTTCGCCATCGGGATCATCCTCAAGGGCCTCGACGGTGTGCTCGAGGTCGTCGGCGGCGTACTCCTGCTCGTCGTCAGCCCAACAAGAATCGACGAACTAAGCAGAGCTCTAACTCAACATGAGCTCTCGGAGGATCCACACGACTTCCTGGCCACGCATCTGTTGCATGCCGCCGGGAGCCTGACAGGATCGTCGTTACAGTTCGGTGCCGCCTACCTGCTGTTGCATGGTGTGGTCAAGATCGTGCTGGTGGCGGCGCTGCTCAGGGACCGAATCTGGGCCTACCCGTGGATGATCGCGTTTCTGATCGTGTTCATCGTCTACCAGATCTACAGGATGACGTTCGCTTTTTCCATCGGGCTCCTGGGGCTGACGGTCTTCGATGTCGTGGTGACTTGGCTCACGTATCGAGAATATGGCAGGCAGCTGGCCGCCCGGATGCCGCGCGACTCAATCAGGATGTCGGCGCCATAACCCTGTAAACCACGATCTGTCCGCTAAATCGGGCCGCCAACTCGACGGCAGGTAGCTTCCGGTCGAGGAGGTCATCAACGAAGCCCCGAGACAACCTATCTTTGAAGTCAAAACGAAAGGAGACGCAAGATGAGCTCAGACGATTTCCCGGCGCCGAAGGACGGCTTCGTCATCACGCACTTCCTGGTCGTGTCCGACCAGGACCGCTCCCGCGACTTCTACGCCTCCCTCTTCGGCGGCAAAGTCCTGATGGAGCGCGACCCGGTGATCATCAAGGTCGCGAACACCTGGCTCATCCTTAACGTGGGAGGTGGTCCGACCGACGACAAGCCTACCGTCACGCTGAGCACACCCAGGGACCCCAACCACACGAGCGCGTTCATCAACATCCGCGTGGCCGACATTCAGCGCATCTACAAGGAGTGGACCGCCAAGGGAGCGCAGTTCCTGACCGAGCCGAAGGACCATGGAAGGGAGATCCGCGCCTACGTCCGCGATCCGGACGGCCACTTGATCGAGGTCGGGCAGATCGTCAACCGCTGAAGCTCATCGCACGGGCTCACCGCCGACGAGATCGTGTCGGCCTGGTCACCCTACCTTTAGCAGCGGGGACCGGCGGTGATTGATGGCTCGGGGACGGTTGCCGAGCGTCTTATCCTTCATGGTTCAGGACTGGGGCCGCGGTCACGGCCGCCGCTATGACGATCGCGTTTGGAGCCGCCAGCCCGATGGCGACGCTGACCGGCACGGCTCGCCCATGATGCGTAGGCGCGTGCTCGGAGCGAGGGATCGTTAGGCCGATACCGAGGGCTCGCCGGCGCCCTCTTCGATCAGGGACGCGCCGGGATGAACGTACTGTGGGCGGATCGTTTTCAGGATGGCGGTTGTCAGGCATCGGTAGCAGGTCGGCGGCGGGCAGTCGCGTTCATCGCAGCACGCGCAAACCTCGATCGCTCGACCGCAATTCACGCATCTCAGAAGCTGAGCGGCTGTCTTGTTCATGAGCTCGTATTGCCCGTCGCTTCCAGCACGTCCTTCTGCAGAAGAAGGCCGACCAGCCTCCCGTCGGAGGTGGTGATCGGCGAGCTCTCGAGCTTGTGATCGGCCATGGTCTTTGCCATCTCCGCCGCCAGGACATAAGGTCTGAAGGTGCTCGGCCCGGGCCGCATCGCATGTGAGATGAGCTGTCCGTCGTCACCCGCCAGCTCTTTGGCGCGGAGCAATCCGAACACAACTCGCTCGCTGTTGACCACGATGGCGGCGTTCCAGCCCGCAGCCAGCGCACGCTGGCGCACCTCGATCAGCCGCTCGTCAAGATGGCAGGTCGGAACGTCCTTGCGCGCGAGGGTTCCGGCTCGCGGTTTCTGTGCATTCGTGCCTTCGGTGGGCAGTCCCGCGGCCAGCCAGTCGAGTTTGCCCACCGCGTAGTCGTAGACCTCGTGGAACCCGAGGCTCTCGAGCCGCCACGCGGCTCGTGGGGACATGTCTCAAGCCACGTCCCAGCAGTAGACGATCACCGCCCGGTTCTGGTCGAGTCCTTTTGTGCCCTCGGCATCGATGTGCCGGAGGGGAATGCTGATCGCACCCGGCAGGTGATCCTCCACGTACTCCTCGGCCGGCAGCACCTCGACCAGTTGTGCCCCGGCAGCGACCATGCGCCGCAATTCCTGGCGATCGATTTCCTTTGGCATCGCTACCTCCTAAACCACCTCAGCCCAATCAACTGCGCCCAGCTTTGAGGCCTCGGCCAGATTCATGACTCGGCCGCTGATCCCCCGCAGGTCCGCCCAGTTCTTCGCGCGCTCGGCGTCCGCGAACAGGTTGCTGTTGGGACACCACTCTTCGTAAACGTTCTCGCAGCAGCTCATCAGCTCGTCATCGGGCCGGAACAGCACGGCATCGCTATTTACCGGCCGACCTCTCTCAAACTGAACTTCGATCGTTCGCCCTCCCGGGCTTGGCGAGAGCGCCCGACCGTTTGCTCCGAGGGCTCCGAAGATGCCGAGGATGTCGTAGGCGCACCAGGTCCAGAATTGCCGGCCGTCGAGCTCGATCTCGTGTCGATCCTTGATCACGCTCAGACCGGCGGAACCCGTGACCCGTCCCGACTCGTCGCGACGAATCCGGCCGGCACGGTGGAGATCGTCGAGATGCTCATCGAGTTCTTCACGCTGGATTCCGGTTGCGGCGCCAAGCTCCTCACCGGTTATCGCCACCCCGTGCGCCAGGAGGAGTCGAAACGCAGCTGTCCGGATGAGCACCTCAACATCGCTTGGCGGCTCGAGGATTCTTGCAGTCACACCCAGTCCGGCCCGATACGGGTGCAGGTCGCCAGGCGCTCCGCGATCGGCTCGAGGACCAACTCGGCTTTCGCGGCGATGCGATCAAGCCCGCGAAGAGCGAGGCTATAGACGATCTCCTTGCCACGGCGCTCGGTGGCGACAAACCCGCAGTGGCGCAGACAGGCCAAGTGAGTGCTGACCCTCGGTTGCGGCTGGCCGACGGCCGCGACCAGCTCGCTCACGGTGAGCTTGCGTTCGTCAAGGAGCTGGAGGATGTGCAGCCGGGTCGGGTCACCCAGGACGCGGAAGAATCGCGCTGCCGCGGATCGGTCGGTTGGTGCGGCAAGCACCGAATACATATCTGGAAAGCAGGATATCATATGCGCATGAAGATCACCATTCAGTACTTCGACGGATGCCCGCATTGGAAGTTGGCCGATCGGCGCCTTGCCGACGTCCTGCAAGGTCTCGATGGGGACAAGTTCACTCTCGAATACCAACTGATCGAGTCGCCGGAGATGGCGGAACGAGTCGGGTTTCGCGGTTCGCCGACGATCCTCATCGACGGGCGTGATCCCTTTGCGACAGGCGCGGAACCGATAGGGATGAGCTGTCGGGTATTCCGTACAGAACAGGGAATTCAGGGCGCGCCAACAGAGGCGCAGCTGCGTGAGGTGCTCGAGGGAACGCGTCGAGGTTAGCCGATCGAACGCTCTGATAATTCGGTAGTTGGCAGCCCACCGCCGGACGACAATCGGAAATCTAGGCTCTAGCCCGCCATCCGCTCTGCGGCGCACTCCGCGGCTCGCCTCTGCAGAAGCTCGCGCTCGGGCACGTTTTCCGTCAACGACGCGGCGCGCTCGAACTCGGCTCGAGCCTCTTCGGAACGGCCGAGCTTCCTCAGGAGGTCGCCGCGGACGGCGGGCAGTAGGTGGTACGACATGAGCGAGGGCTCGGCGACGAGCGCGTCCACGAGGTCGAGGCCCGCGGCGGGACCGAACGCCATCCCCACGGCGACCGCACGATTCAGCTCGATGACTGGCGACGGCGTAAGCTGCGCGACCGCGTCGTAGAGCGCCACGATGCGCGCCCAGTCCGTCTCCGCGGCAGTCGTCGCTCGGGCGTGGCACGCCGCGATCGCCGCCTGCAGCCCGTAGGGGCCCAGGGCACCCCGGAGCATCTCGGCGCGCTCGAGCGCCGCCAGGCCGCGCCGAATGAGCAGACGATCCCAGCGTGCCCGGTCCTGATCGAGCAGAAGGACTGGATCGCCGGACGGTCCGACGCGAGCGCCGAGACGAGAGGCCTGGATCTCCATGAGGGCGACGAGGCCGTGGACCTCAGACTCCGCCGGGGCGAGCTCGGCCAGGATGCGGCCCAGACGAAGCGCCTCCTCGCACAGCGCCGGTCGGACCCAGTCCCTGCCCGCCGTCGCGGAGTAGCCTTCATTGAAGATCAGATAGATCACCTCGAGGACGGAGGCGAGGCGCGCACCGCGCTCAGCGCCGCCTGGGACCTCGAACCTGACGTGCGCCTCGACGAGGGTCCGCTTCGCGCGGACGATCCGCTGGCCGATGGTCGAGACAGGGACGAGGAAGGCCCGCGCGATCTCCTCGGTCGTCAGTCCGCCGAGGACGCGCAGTGTGAGCGCGACCCGCGCGTCCTTCGAGAGGACCGGATGGCAGGCCGTGAAGATGAGGCCGAGGAGATCGTCCCCGACCTCCTCGTCGATCGCCGCGTCCAGGTCCCAGCCTTCCTGAGCCCGCTCGATATCGCGTCCGATCTCTTCATGCTTGCGTGCGAGCGTGTTGCGGCGCCGGATCAGGTCGATCGCACGGTGTTTCGCCGTCCCCATGAGCCAGGCGCCCGGCCGCTCGGGCACGCCTTCGGTGGGCCACTGCTCGAGCGCGGCGACCAGGGCGTCCTGTGCCAGCTCCTCGGCCGTGCCAATGTCGCCGACGACGCGAGCCAGCCCGGCGATGAGCCGGGCCGACTCGATCCGCCAGATCGCTTCGATCGCGCGATGCGCCTCGAGACGACCTGGGTCGGCGGATGCCTCTCCGTTTCTCGGACCTATGGTGAGAACTCCTTCACATGCCCTCGTACTCGACGACCTCACGGACCTCGAAGGTCCCGCCGTCGTAGGGTGCCCGCTTGAGCCACTCGAGGGCCTCGTCGATCGAGCGCACCTGCCAGAGCCAATATCCGGCCACGAGCTCCTTGGTCTCCGCGAACGGTCCATCGATGACGGTCCGCTTCTTGCCGTCGAACCGAACGCGCTTGCCCTGCGAGCTGGGGTAGAGGCGACCCGCCTCGAGTACGACGGCCGCTTTGACCAGCTCTTCGTTGAACTTCTGGTACTCCTCCATGGCTTCCGGCGTTGGGGGACTCGCCGCCTCGGTCTGCTCGCCTTCCTTTGCCATTATCAGCACACGCATCTCGTCTCCTCTTATTACAACTTCCGCATGGTTATGGGCTCCGCCTTTTGAGGCCTCACCGACTCATCGAATGACAGGCGACCTTTTCGACATCGGTGACGCCGAGTCAGCCGGGGAGAATGCCCGTCATCCGGTGGACCACTGCCAGCAGTTCCAAGCGACGAGCGAATCTCTCAGGGCACCGGCGTCAATTTGAAGACCGGAGAGCGATCGCTGCGGTCGTGTAATTGAGGCAAGCGGCGATCTGCGACGTGTCGAGCTTCTCACCTGGCTTGGGTTCCAGACGCATTCGGAGCAGATTCTCGCCCGGCTCGACTTCCATCGACTCGAGCTTGTCGTATTTCTCCGCTACCGTATGCGACCACATCGTTTCCGGCGAGGGCCGATCGGACTGCCGCGACAGAGACCTCCTGCCCACGAAGAGATAATCTGCGGCGACATGATCAATGGCGCGCACGCGATCATCTTCAGCAGCGACGCCGAGGCGGATCGGAGCTTTTTCAAGAATGTTCTCGGCTTCGACTCTGTAGACGCAGGAGGCGGCTGGCTGATCTTCGCCCTCCCGCCCAGCGAACTGGCTGTCCATCCAGCCGAAGCTGGGAAGCCGGGCCAGGAGATCTATCTCATGTGCGAAGACGTCGATCGCACGGTGAGGGACCTCGAAAGCCGAGGCATCATCATCGAGCGGCCGTTTTATGACGAGCCGTGGGGCCATTTGGCCTTCGTCCGCCTGCCAGGAGGTGGCCGGCTCGGAATGTATCAGCCGCGACACACCCGACCAGTGCACCCTGCAAAGCCGGCAGCTAGACGGCGGCGACCTCAGGCGGAGCGACCTTGACTGTGACCACCGGCGGCACGCTCAACGTGTTGTGCACGGTGCAGTGATCGATCACGCGCTCGCACGCCTCGCGCTTCACCTCGCTCAAGCCGGGCGCCTCGACATCCAGCACAATCTCTCCCACTCGGTGAGGGTTTTCGGCCCACTGGTAGTCGGCCGTGACTTTTAGACCTTCGGTGGACAGCGTGCGATCCATCCGGAGGCAACCGCCTGGAATCCGCGATAGGCGTGCTCGAGCTGAGCTTGCGCTTCCGGGTAATCGGTCGCGAGGTAAGCCATCCTCCCCAGAAGCAGGCGATCCCCTGGATCATCGGAAGCCTCGGCCAGCGGACGGAGAATGCCGATCGCGCCCGAAATGTCACCCTTGGCGGCGAGTCGCATGGCAGCCGCTCGCTCGGTTGCGGTATCCGCGACCACGCGGCGATTCTTTCATGTCCAGATCAGCTTGCGACCACGCCCCGAACTGCCCGCGGCGATTGCGCACGCAACCACCTAGAAGGATCCATGACCGCAGCGGCACGATCAGGGGCGAGATCGGGCGGGTGGACGCCAAAGCCCCCCGAGAAGAGCTCCTGCGGCCGATCGATCAGTGCCAAGAGCATGTTCCTGCCTGTTGGATGCCACCGCACTTTGGTTGCATTTCGTAACTCGGGACGCGTGCCGGCGTTGGAATCGCATGCGGCTCGCGGCGACTCTTCTTGCCATTGGAGTCCTCAGCGCCTGCTCGAGTTCGGGCTCCGTGTCGTCAGCTTCGCCTTCGCCCTCGCCGTCGGGTTCTCCCATCGTCACGGCTGGCCCGGATTGTGCCGGTGTGACCACCGCCCGAGCGCTTGCCCTCTACGCCTATAACCCGGTGCTCGACGTCCTCGACGTCAGTAACCCGGTCCAGCCCAAGCTGCTGTGCTTCATCCCGAACGCCTCGGGAGGTCGATTCCTATCCGCCAGCACGGTCGCCCTTTGGAACGCGAGCACCGCCGAGGTCATGGACATCACCACCAGCAAGGTCTTAAGGTTTCAGAAACTCTCGGCCCCGCCTTACGAGGGGGCTTTCACAGCCGATGCAGCGCTGTTCGCCTACCGCGTCGCGACCTCCGACGGCACCGAAACCATGCACCTCCTCGACATGACGAGCGGACGCGACCGGCTCCTCTACACGCAGGCACCGATGGGCGGCCACGGTGGCGGGCCGGGTGGGCCGACGCACCAGCTCCGGTTCTCACCCGACGGCAAGGAGCTGCTGGACTTCGACATCTTCCGCCCACAGAGTGGTCCAGCGAGCTTGCAGATCTTCAGGCTGGACGGCTCGATACTGTTCCAGGCATACAACGGGACGGCGGGGATATGGGCGCCGACCGGCGCCACGCTCTACCTGGTCACGCATGGGGTGAACATGGCAGAGGAGCTCGACAGCATCGGGCCCGACGGCACTCTATCGGTCTTCATGGGGGGCCTGTCCGGCGTGAACTGGCCAGTGCTGTCGCCCGATGGAAAGGCCTTGGTCTTCGACACCTACGACGCGACCGCACCGGGCGAAGCCACGGGTGGTCTGCCTCACCTCTGGCGGCTCGACATAGCACCGGCGCACGCGGTGAACATCGGCGTAGAGCGGTGAGCTCTCAGCCGGTGTTCGTCGGCGCCGACGTCGTGTGGTCGAACCAGGAGAAGTCGTGCCAGTGCGGGCCTGGCGGCGCAAGCCAGGTTGATGGCGTCGTGCTCGCGCATGATCTCCGCACCAGCACAGACGTGATGGTCAACATGGATCCGGTCGTGCCAGGTATCGGCGGTCCCACCGTCATGCCGAGCACTGGGTATGTGATTGACGTGCTTTTTAGCACCCTGTAGCAACGCCTCTCTTGTACAAGACGGGCACTTCACGCGCACTTGTTGGGCCCGCGATGCAAAAGGCCGCAAGCAGCGGCCACCAACACGTGATCTTTGGGATACAGAATGTGGGTCGAGAACGGACATAAGCCGGGTTCGTATTGCGCCAGTTCAAACCGGCTATTTCGAATACAGGACGACACCTAACGACAGTGCGCGACACGATGCGGCTGGGTACTAAATCGGTACTGGTACCCACAACTTACTGTCCTATCGGCATAGTTAGAAGCTCAGACCGGTCACGCCTCCTCGCTCTGCAAAGATGGGTACGAACTCCTTGGCTCAATTGGAGTCGCCGCGCCACGAGCCTTCATAGTGCCCATCTCCTGAAGCAGCCCGAAGCCAATCCACGCGAAGACCAGGGAGTTGAACGCGTGGCCTAACCCCACCGCGCGGTCCAGGTGCAGCGGGCTATGGGCGAGGGCGAGGCCGCCGTAGATGAGCAACGGGCTGATCGCGAGGGCGATACCCGACCAGCGCTGGCCGAAACCCGACCGGAAGATGGCGATCCCGAACAGGACAAGCCCGACCAGAAAGCCAATCGGCAGCGGGAACAGGCCGTTGGGGAACTGGTTGAACGAGCTGTTGGGATCAGTGGCCGTCTCGCCTGCGAAGAACGCTCGGATCGCCGGTACGGTAAACGCGTCGAAGGCGTAGGTCGCGATCGAGTAAAGACACAGCAGGGCGACAAGGAAGAAGCCGATCAACCCGATCACACCGAGTCGCTCATGCAGGTGGCCGTAGAGGCCAAAGACCCCGAACAGGACCAGCACGAAAGATCCCGTGAGCAGCGCGTGCGCAGCCACCCACTCCGGGGTGCCCTGGTACTGGAGCGCATGGCTTGGGGGATGAAGGATCAAGGCGGGCAATACGAGGAGTCCCCCTAACGCCAACGAGACTGCGGCCAACCGGATAAGCGTGTTCGTTCTCATGGCGTTCAGGCTAGGAGCGGGCACGGACACTACATAAGAGGCAGCAATAACCAATCCAGTCCCAGCCGCCTGGGACCGGATTCAGGACCTGGGTCCCGAGACGATCGAAGCGCGACGGTCTAGTGTTGCGGCGAGGCCCATGTGAGATTGACCAAACCGCTAATGGCGACGCCTTCGCGGGATGTTGAATACCTTGGCAGGGGACTCGCCGGCGCCGCGCTCGGGGTCGCCGCGGTCACCGCGTTGCTCATCGCGACGAACATTCCCAGCGCTCCAGAGTGGCCTGCGTTCCTGGAGATCATTCCCCTGACAGCGGCGTATGCGGTCGCAGGTGGTCTGATCGCCCCAAGGCAGCCGCGCAACCCGATCGGCTGGGTGTTCCTGCTCATCTCAATCGACACCGGCCTGACGGCGCTGGCGGATGCTTACGCCGGCCATCGTTTTCCGGGTTGGGCGGCCGCTGCCTGGTTGCAGACAGGGAGCTTGTACTTGAGCTACCCGGTGGGATTCTCGGTCCTCCTGATGCTCTTTCCGAGTGGCTCCTTGCCCTCGCGACGTTGGCGGCCACTGCTCGGGCTGGCAGTACTGGCCACCACGTTCAGAGTGGTGGTCGAGCTCCTGGTCCGGGGGCCGGTCACCGGTCATTTCTCTGGGTCAGCCCTGCTGGCGGCCAATCCAACCGGGATCCTGGCCACCAGCGACACGATCGGCGGGGCGGTTTATGTCGCGAGCTGGCTCATATCGTTGCTCGTCCTGGCCGGGGGCACCGCTGCCCTACTGACGAGACTCATCAGGTCGCGAGGCGAGGAAAAGCAGCAGCTGAAGTGGGTGTCCCTTGTCGCCGCAATAATCGTTCCAGCGTTCGCGGTCCACTTCGTAATCCAGGCCGTCTCGGGAGGCGCCGTCATCGACTTCGCCGTGGTCGTAGCCCACGCGCTGCTCGTTATCGGGTTGCCGGCAGCGACAGCCATTGCGGTACTCAAGTACCGCCTCTACGAGATCGATTTCATCATCAACCGGACGCTGGTTTATGGCGTCCTTACGGTCATCGTTGCCGGCTTCTATGTCGGCGTGGTCGGGTTGATGGGTTTGCTCTTCCAGCAACGGCTCAGCCTTCTCGTCTCCCTGCTCGCCACCGGGGTGGTCGCCCTTGCGTTCGCGCCTTTGCGTATGCGCGTGCAAGCCGCCGTGAACCGCCTGCTGTTTGGAGCGCGACCTGATCCCTACGAGATCCTGGCCGGACTCGGTCGGCAGCTGGAGGCGACGAGCGCGGACACTCCGCTGCTGGAGACTGTCGCCGCTACCATCGCCCGTGCCCTTCAGCTTCCATATGTCGCGATCCGAGTCCCAGCAGAAGGTCGCGATGCGATTCGCGCGGAGTACGGATCGATGGTTGGCGAGCCGATCGAGATCCCGCTCGTCTATCAGGATCAACCGACGGGAGAGCTGGTGCTTTCTCTCGGCCCTCATCGCGCCCGGCTGTCACCCACCGACCAGCGTTTGCTGGCCGATCTAACACGGCAAGCGGCCGCCGCAGCTCATTCGGTCGTCATAACCACCCAGCTCCAGCGCTCGCGTGAGCGACTAGTGTCCGCCCTCGAAGAAGAGCGCAGGCGAGTGCGACGTGATCTCCATGACGGCCTCGGCCCGGCTCTCGCCGCCCAGACGCTGAAGGCCGGCTCCGCGCGCGCGTTGTTCACACGCAATCCCGAACGCGCGCAGGCGCTGCTTGAGGAATTGGAGGTTGACGCCCAAACGGCAATGGCCGACGTTCGGCGGCTGGTCTACAACCTCCGGCCACCGGCCCTGGACGAGCTCGGACTCGCGGGTGCTATTCGGCAGACCGCGGCGACCCACGCAGGTGGCATGCAGATGACTGTCGAGCTCCCGGACGAGCTGCCGCCACTCCCCGCCACCGTCGAGCTGGCCGCCTACCGCATCACCCAGGAGGCCCTCACGAATGTCACACGCCATGCACGCGCCGGGCGGTGCCGTCTTCGATTAACCGTCGCCAAGGACCTCGAGCTCGAAGTGATCGATGACGGAATCGGACTCGGGAAGGCAGGGCCGCCCGGTGTCGGCATGAGCTCGATACGAGAGCGAGCAGCTGAGCTCGGCGGGACGAGCAGCATCGGGCCTGGGCGTTCCAGCGGCACTCGGGTGTTTGTACAGCTGCCTATTTTGGCGCGAGCATGATGCCCACCAGGCTGCGAGTCCTGATCGCAGACGACCACCCGCTCTTCCGAGATGGACTTCGCGCCATGTTCGAGTCGGAATCCGACATCGAGCTTGTTGGAGAGGCATCCACCGGCCTGGAGGCTGTGTCGCTTGCTGGTCAGCTTCTGCCCGACGTGGCCCTCATGGACATACAGATGCCGGATCTGGATGGCATTGAGGCAACCAGGAGAGTTATGGCGGAGTCTCCCAATACCAGGGTGTTGGTGGTGACAATGTTTGAGGGCGACGACTCGGTTCTGGCGGCGATGAGGGCCGGTGCGCGCGGCTACGTGGTCAAGGGAATGAGGTCGGCCGAGGCGATTCGAGCCATCCGCGCAGTCGCCGCGGGCGAAGCCATCTTCAGCCCGGCGATCGCCAGTCGCCTGCTCAGCATGCTCGCGGAGGCGAGCCCGGCTGCGCGGCCGGCGGCATTTCCAGAGCTGACAGAACGCGAACGGCAGACGCTTGAGCTGATCGCCCAGGGACACAAGAACGCGGTCATTGCGGAGCGTCTACATCTCAGCCCGAAGACGGTCCGCAACTACGTCACGAACATCTTCGACAAGCTTCAGCTTGCGGACCGATCGCAAGCGATCGTCAAGGCTCGCGAAGCCGGCCTGGGTTAGAGCCCGCGGTAGGTGGGTCGAGGGCGGACTGTAAGCCGTCGCCATCGTCGCTGAGGCGCTCGGCTACAGCGCCAAGACGATCGAGTCCCACGCGAGCGCGTCCGGCGCGGACTACGCGCGCTACGTGGGTGCGATCGCCGGCAACGAGTAGCCGAAGCGTGGGACCCTGATCAGGTGAGGGCGCTGGGCTGGACCACGGACTTCCGGCCGCGACCGTGGCCGGAGATCAACGCCTTTCTCGCGAGGGCACCTCAGTGTGGCCCGACCGATGATTTTTCCGCGCCATGCTGGTCTGTACGCCGAATACCGACTCACGGGAGGCTGACGCCATGCGGAAACTGACCTTTGGCATGAACCTGAGCCTGGACGGCTACATCGCCGCGCCCGGCGACGACCTCGGCTGGAGCGTGCCGAGCGACGAGCTGTTCCAGTGGTGGTCCGACCGGGTGGGGGCGACGGGCCTGGCGCTGTACGGGCGCAAACTGTGGGAGACGATGAGCTCCCACTGGCCGACCGCCGACCAACAGCCTGGCGCCACACCGGCGCAGATCGATTTCGCCCGCCGATGGCGGGACATGCCGAAGGTGGTGTTCTCCTCGACGACCAGCGCGGTCGACTGGAACGCCCGCCTGGTCACCGGCGACGCGGTCACCGAGATCACCCGGCTCAAGACTGAGGACGGCGGTCCCATGGACATCGGCGGCGCCACCCTCGCCGCGGCGGCCATGCGGGCCGGGCTGATCGACGAGTACGCGATCGTCACCCACCCGGTCCTGGTGGGCGGCGGCACGCCGTTCTTCACGGCCCTGGACAACTGGGTGAACCTGAACCTGGTGGAGACCCGGACGTTTCCCGATGGCGTGGTCCTCACCAGGTATGAGACCAGGCGCTGAGTTCCGCCGGCGCCCGACTTGGCCATAAGACCGCGACGGAGACGCTGGACATCTACGGTCACCTGTGGCCCGACGCCGACGAGCAGACCCTCAACATCCTGAACGAGGCGCTGACCGCCTTCGGAAGGCGGACGGTAAGTTCGGCGTACTGGGGCAGACCTAGCCGAGCTGCGTACCAGATGCGTACTGGAGAGCCGCCAGTCTCGCAGCCAGGGGTTCTTTTCGTACTCAAAACTTGCGGAGGTGGGTCGAGGGCGGACTGTAAGCCGGGTTCTGTGTCCCTTGCGGGACGGCGACCATCTGTCTGGGACGCCGGTTGCCCGGCGCCTCTAGCGACCGATACCCGAGGGCTCGGCGAGCCGCCGTGAACGCCCTCCTATTTGGTCTTGCTCCGGGCGGGGTTTGCCTGGCCGGCCGGTCACCCGGCCGCCGGTGGGCTCTTACCCCACCTTTTCACCCTTACCTGACAGCTCGTCTCCGGAGACACGCACTGCCCGGCGGTAGTTTTCTGTGGCACTTTCCTTCGGGTCGCCCCGACTGGGTGTTACCCAGCGCCCTGCTCTGTGGAGCCCGGACTTTCCTCCAACGCTATTTACTTCGCCGGCGGTCGCCCGTCCGCCTCGGCCCGAAAGAATTCTACCCATGCGTCGTGGTCCTGTTAACGCGCTCGACATGTTCATCTATCGCCCGGTTGGCGAGGGCGTCGGCGCCCCGGTTGCGGTCGCGCTCGACGTGAGCGATGGTCCAGTCTCCGAACTGCTTCAGGAGCTCGGTCGCCTGCTCATTGAGCTTTTGTAGCTCCGGCTTCTTCACCCTGTACTTGCCTTTGACCTGCTCCACCACCAGGTTCGAGTCCAGGAAGATCTCGAGCCGGTCCGGATTCCAGGGCGCCACCGCCTTCAGGCCTTCGATCAGCGCGTGATATTCCGCCTCGTTGTTCGTGGCCGTGCCGAGGTATCGATGCAGGCCGCGCAGCCGCACCTTCTGGTCGTCCTCGATGACCACGCCCAGGCCGGCCGGCCCCGGGTTGCCGCGCGCGGCGCCATCCGTGTAGAGGTGCAAGACCCGTTTCAGGCGAGCACCAGGATTCGGCCGCAATTCTCGCACTGCACGATCTCGTCCCCCTGGCGGAGCATCTGCATGCCCCTCGACGTAACCGTGACCCGGCACGCGGTGCACTGGTTGTTGATGACCACGGCCACCGCCGGCTGTACCCGCTGTCGCGTATAGGCCGTACGAGCGGCCGCCGGGACCTCGTCCCAGATCTGTTCTTTTGCGGACTCGACCTCCGCGAGCTCGGAGCGAAATGCTTCCAGCTCGGCTCGCAGTCCCGGCGCCTCCGCAGCAGCCCGCGCGCGTGCCGCCTCGAGCTCGGCGGTGGCGGCGTTCATCGTGTCATCCGCGATCTCGACGTCTTCCATCAGCTGGAGCTCGGCATCCTCCTCTTCGACAAAGCGCGCCTTCATGTGCTTGACCTCTTCCGACATCTGCATCAGTTCGGTCGGGTTGCGGATGCGCCCGCTCATCAGCTCCTTCTCCCGCGAGCGCAGCCGGCTCCGGTGATCCTCGCGCGCGCGATCCGACTCGTGAAGCCTCGCCGCGACAGCCGCCTGCGCGGCCCGAGCGGCTTCGAGGTTCCCCTCGAGTTGCACCACTTCCGGGTCAGACGCCAGCACGGATTCGATGCGCTCGATGCTCTCGCGCAGCAACCGCTCGCGGTCGGCGAGTCGCTGATGCTGGAGGAGAAGCTGGGCGGGTTTGGGCATCGCCTACGACGTCTGAGGTGGCGGTTGCGCCACCGCGTCGAAGCCGATTCGGTGGGCCGACGCGGCGAGGTCTTCCGTGACTGCGACCTCTCCGAACCTCGCTTCGTAAGCGGCCACGTTCTGCAGCAGCAACTGAGACAGGAGCTTCATGTGGTTGGGACTCATCCCGACCCGTGTATAGATTCGAACCAACCCAGGGTCCTCAGGCGCCCACTGGCCGAAGTTGAGGACGAAGCCGAGCGGATTGCCGTTGATGAGCACCGCGTCGGTGTAGATCACCTGGCTGGCGCTCTCCTGGACCTTGACTCGCACGGGCATATCGCTCATTCCAGCACGACCAACACCTGGCCCTCCTTGACCACCTCGGCCTCCTTGACACGGATCTCGTGGACGGTGCCGGCGCGCGGCGCCATCACCGAGATCTCCATCTTCATGGACTCCAGGATCAGCAGCACGTCGTCCTCGGCGACCTTGTCGCCCGGTTTCGTCGTGATCTTCCAGACGCTGCCCACGAGCTCCGCTTTGACTTCAATCACGCCCCTCTCCCTAACCCTCTCCCCTGCGGGGAGAGGGAATCTGGGCCGGTCGCGGCGTGGGGTCGAGGTCTAGTTGCGCCCTCGCCTCCGCGACCGATGCGACCTCGCGGCCGAGGTCGTGACACAGGCGCGCCGCCTTCTCGACAAGGTCCCCGTTGCTCCTCGCCATCCTTCCCCCTTCGATGTAAAAGTTGTCCTCGAGTCCCACCCGAACGTTGCCGCCCATCGTGATCGCCGCCGCCACGAGCGGCCACTGGTTCAGACCGATGCCGATCACCTGCCAGTGCGATCCCGCGGGCAGGCCGTCGACCTGGTCGACCAGATGGCGCGTGGTCCCGGGGATGCCGCCCAGCACTCCCATGATGAGGCTGAACTGAAACGGAGGTTCGAGCACCCCCATGTCGATCAGGGGCCGGGTGTTGCCGATATGGCCGGCGTCGAAGCACTCCATCTCCGGCCGCACGCCGGCGCCTTTCATGGCCTCGAGGAAGAACTGGATGTCGCTGAACGGATTGGCGAAAACGTGATCGTGATAGAAGGCCTTGCGCTTCTCGGAGTAGATCGCGTAATTCATCGAGCCCATGTTCAGCGCCGCCATCTCCGGCCTGAGCTCGCGAATGTGCGCGACGCGCTCCTCGGGCGGGACGCCAATGGCGCCCGTCGAGAAGTTGATGATCACGTCGGTTCGCGCCCGGACCTCGGCGAAGATCTCTGCGAAGGTCTCGAGCTTCCAATCCGCCGCGCCGTCTGCGGTGCGCGCGTGAATGTGCACGATCGCCGCGCCCGCCTCGGCGGCGCGCTCGGCCTCCTCGCCTATCTCCTTGGGCGTATACGGGATCGCCGGGCACTGCTCGCGAGTCGCCAGAACACCGGTCAGCGCGGCGCTGATTACGGCTTTACTCATACCGGGATGTTGCCGTGTTTGCGCCAGGGCCGGTCGACCTTCTTGCCGCGCGCCTGCTCGATTCCGTGCACGATCACGCGGCGAGTCTCGGCCGGATCAATCACGTCATCGATCATCGCCCAACCGGCCGCGACGTAAGGGCTGATCTGCTCCTTGATCGTTTCGATCATCCGCGCCCTGGTCTCTTCGGGGTTGTCCGAGGCTTCGATCTGCTTGTTGAAGATGATGTTGACCGCGCCCTCGGGCCCCATCACAGAAATCTCGGCGAACGGCCAGGCCACGATCACATCAGGCTGATAGCCCTTGCCGGCCATCACGTAGTAGCCGGCGCCGTAGGCCTTGCGCATGACGACCGTGATCTTCGGCACGGTCGCCTCCGACGTCGCGTACAGCATCTTCGCCCCGTGGCGGATGATCCCCTCCTTCTCGACCTGAGAGCCGACCAGGAATCCCGGCACGTCCATCAGGTACACGAGCGGCACATTGAACGCATCGCACATGCGGATGAAACGGGTGGCCTTGTCCGCCGCGTCGGAGTCGAGGATGCCGCCCTTCTGCATCGGCTGGTTCGCGACCACGCCCACCGCGAAGCCCCCGGCGCGGGCGAACCCAACGACGATGTTCTTGGCCCATGTCGGCTTGATCTCAAACCACGTGTCGTGGTCGAAGATCGCCGTGATGACGCGCCGCACGTCGTAGGCGGCGCGGGGATTCGTGGGCACGATCTTCTCGAGCTCGGTCACCAACCGGTCGGCCGAGTCGCCCGTGTCGTGGTACGGCGGCGGCTCCGTGTTGCTCGAGGGAAGGTAGGAGAGAAACCGGCGCACCGCGGCGATGCACTCGGCGTCGTCCTCGACCTCGTTGTCGCCGACCCCAGACTCGTAGCAGTGCACCTGCGAGCCGCCCATGTCGTGGTCGGTGACATCCTCGCCGGTGGCCGCCTTGACGAGCCGCGCGCCGCCGAGCGACATCGAGGACGTGTCCTTGACCATGGGCACGAAATCGGAAAGGCCCGGGATGTACGCGGTGCCCGCCGCGCACGGGCCCAGCATCGCGGCGACCTGGGGGATGACCCCGGACATCACCACCTGGTCGTAGAAGAGGTAGCCAGTGCCCGCGAACGTGGAGCCGGCGGCCTCCTGAATGCGAGCTCCGGCTGAGTCGAGCAGCCAAACGATCGGCTTGCGGTAGCGCAGGGCCAGCTCACGCACGCGCGCCGCCTTGAACTGCTCGCCGACCGCCCCCATCGACCCGGCCATCACCGTGAAGTCGTACCCGATCACCCAGACCTGCCTGCCGTCGACATTGCCGTGGCCGGTGACGACGCCGTCGGCGGGGGTGCCGTCCGCGTCGACCTCGCCGCCGTGGACCGGCTGCTGGTGCGCGAGCAGGCCTAGCTCGACGAAGGTGTCCTTGTCGAACAGAAGGCCCAGGCGCTCACGGACTGTGAGCTTGCCTTTTTCCTTCTGCTTGGCGATCTTCTCGGGACCGCCCATGCCGAGGTTCTTCTTGCGACGCGCCTTGAGCTCGGCGACCTCGGCCGAGAACTCTTCGCTCACGATGGCCAATTCTATTTGGGCTTGCTTCTCCGCTCTGTGTCGCGTTCCGCTGGGGGTTCGTGCGCGGCAGGCGGGGGGAGATCAGAGCCGTGGAGGTTTGACCTCTAAAGACATTCACCGGCGATGGCGCCAACTTCTCCGCCCCACACTCGCCGAAGCCCCTCAGCTACGCGGTACAGGTAGATACCTCCCGGGCCTCTGAACCAGACACCGTGCGAGTCGGCCGAGGGTCCCCAGAGCTCACCTTGGAGAGATCCGATCACCTGAGAGACGCCAGGCGCACTCACAATTCGGACCTCGACGCCGGCACCATTGGTTCGCAAATCTCCCGATATCTGGACAATCGGGCTGCCGGAACCGTCAAGCCCCAGCAACAAGACCTCCTTGCCGGCTGAGTAGAACCAGGGCAGGGTCGCTCCCGTCGAGAGTTCATGACGGATCAGCTCGTCTGATCCAGCGCCTTCTATCTCTTGCGGAGGATCCGGGTCGGCGAGGGCGACACCTCCGAGCCACACGACGCCCGAGGTAGGGTCGTATGCCTGCACGAAGGGGATGTTGGCGATTCGAGTCAAAGCCGAGGACGCTGTATCAAGAGTCCACAGCCCAGATGGAGGTCCTTCATAGCCTGAATCGATGAAGACAGTCCTTCCATCGAAGTCCATAACGACCGGCACCAGAGGAAAGCCTGTTAGAGGTATCGCTCGGTCCGAGCCGGTCGCAACATTCACCAGATGAATGACGCTGGCCGTCGTCTGGTCGGGCAGCCAACTCACCCAGACATAGCTCGTGCCATCGGGCGAGACCGAAGGCCGGCTTACCGGCAACCATTTTTGGAACCTCAGGTCATAAAACCCGCCTGGGCCCGGCTGTCCGGGTGGTTGGGGGATGGTTGGGGTCGTGCTGTCGTAGGACAAAGTTGCCCCTGGGAACGAGATGAACGCCGGCCTGGACGGGTTACTCCCAGCGATCACCGGAAGCCGACACGAGAACGTGACCGCACTGACTGGAATCGGTGAAGGCGACGGAGGAGTCAGACGCGACGATGATGCGGTGGACGCGCTCGCGTTGACTGTTGGTGTGTCCCTTGCTGAAGAGGCAATTTGCGAACTTTTGGGCGGAGGCATTTGGGATGATCCGCAAGCGACGGCGAGAAATAACAGGACAAGTGCCAACGCGGTCCTTACCGTCATGTGTATGACAACGGCGATCATGCTGATCCGGTACGCGTGAGGCGTGGACACCGGCTCAGCCCAAAAGCTGGAGGGAGGGCTCCCTCCCCACGCGGTGGGGAGGCCAGGATTCTATTGAGGGCCGATCAGGAGGTCGGTCCGCGAACCCCATTTGTCGAGGAAGCGGTACATGTTTCGCTTCGACAGCCGGTCGCGCTCCGCGGGTGACGTTGCTTCCCAGAGGCGGTGCTCGCCCCTCCGGATGGGCAGTCCGGCGACCGCCACGGCCCGGCCCCCGCGGTCGCGCAGGCGAAAGCTGAACTCGATGTCGGCGATTCGATAGAAGCGGAACTTGGGGTCGAAGCCCCCCACCCCCTCGGCGTCAGAGCGCCGGAACGCCATGCAGTAGCCCTCGATCGCATCGACCTCGGGCCCTGCGTCTTCCTCGAACTCCTTGAGGGTGCCCGCGCCGCGAAGTCCGTATGGTCCCGCCACCACCACAGCAGGGTCCGCCAGGGCCTGCAGCAGCGGTGTGATCGCATCGCCCGTGAGCTCGACGCCGGGATCGAAGAGCACGACCACCTCGCCGGCCGCGGCCTCGATGCCGGCGTTGACAGCGGTGGCGAAACCCAACGGAGGATCGAGGGTCACCAGGCGCAGCCTTTCGGCGGCCCGTGTCTGCAGCCAGCCGGCCATGCGTACGTCGCCGGAGTTGTCGACCAGCAGCGCTTCGAAATCCGCCTTAACGTGCGTGAAAACCGAAAGCAACCAGCGCTCGACGTCAGGCCGCCAGCCGTGCACGACCGCCAGCAGCGTGACTGCCCGGGCGACCGGAGCTGGGGCAGTGCTGGGCGGCGCCTTCAGCGCCTGGAGCTCGCTCCCGTCGGCGCTGTCCACGACTTCCCACCCACCTTCGCGCAATCGCTCGCGAATCGCATCGGCTTCTGCGAAGTCCTTGGCTCGTCGGCGGGCTATTCGTTCGGTGAGTAAGCCTTCCGCCTCGGCTCTATTCAAACTTCTCCGCCCGGGCGCACGGATGCGCGATATGCGAAGGCATCAAGCGCGGGCGGCTGCATGCCGTGAGCCCCGAGCACGGTGCAGACGTGGGCTCGATGCTCGGTGGCATGGTTCACGATTTGAGCGAGCAATGTGCCCGCCGTCTGCGGGCCAAGCTTCGTCTCGACCTCGAGGTCTGGATTCATACCGGCTTGCAATAGATGCTCGAATTCCTCGCCCAATGTCCTCGCCTCATCTGCAAGCTGGGCCAGGTCCTGAGTTCCCTGGCCAGGTGTGGGCGTCTCCCCCTGAGGCGGGCCAGGTAGGCCCGCTCCGCGCCGAGGATATGCGCCAGGGTGGCGCCGATCGTCCCGAAAGTACCCGGTGTTGTTAACTCGAGGGTCGCCGGCGGCAAGGAGCCGATGTGCTCGATCAGGCGCGCCGTCGCCCAGCTGTTGTGGTGAACGACGTCGTCGATCGCGTTCATGCGACTTGCCGTCTCCGGCGTCTTGATCTAACCCTTCTTGGCTTTGACCGCGGCGGTGAGCGCGGGCACGATCTTGAGCGCGTCGCCGACCACGCCGAGGTCGGCCATCTTCATGATTGGAGCCTCGGCGTCCTTGTTGATGGCGATGATGACTTTCGAGGCCTTCATGCCGACCGTGTGCTGCATGGCGCCGGAGATGCCGACCGCGATGTAGACGCCCGGCCTCACGGACTTGCCGGTCTGGCCGACCTGCATCGAATACGGCACCCAGCCCGCGTCGACCACGGCGCGACTGGCCCCCACTGCTCCGCCGAGCGCATTGGCCAGCGCTTCGAGAAGCGGGAAGTTGTCGGGTCCACCCATCCCGCGGCCCCCGCTGATCACGACCTTGGCGTCCTCGAGCTTGACCTTCTCGGACGCTTCGGCCACCCGCTCGACGATCTTCGCGCGCTTGGAGGCGTCGCCGATGGACACGGCGAGCTCTTTCACCTCCGCGGTGCCGCCTGACTCCGACGGTTCAAACGACTTGGGGCGCACCAGCACGATGGCCGGCTTGCTGTTGGCACGCATCGACGCCATCTTCGCGCCGCCGAAGTAGGGCACTTTGGCTACGAAGCCGCCATCGGCCGCGGTCACGTCGCCGGCGTTGGAGATGACGCCCTTACCGAGACGCGCGGCGAGGCGGCCCGCGATGTCGCGCGAGTCCGACGTGAAAGCGAACAGGATGAGGTCGGGCTGCTGCTGCTGGTGCAGCGCGGCCAGCGCGTCGGCCGCCGGCTCGGCGATGAAATCGTCGAACGCTTTGTCTTCGTTGACGTGGACGACCTTGGCGCCGTGCTTGCCGAGCGTCGCGGCGGCCGCCTTGGCGCCCGTGCCCAGCGCGATCGCTTCGACGTCACCCAGGCCGCGCGCCTTGGCCATCAGCTCCAGGGCCGTCGTTTGCAGCTTGCCACCGCTGAGCTCTGCGTAGACCCAGACCTTCGCCATCGTCAGACGACCTTGGCCTCGGCGAGCACCTGCAGGATGCGGTCGACCGCAGTGCCGTCGTCCTGGACAATCGCGCCCGCCTTGCGGGCCTCGGCGTCGGCGATCCCCTCGATCGTCTCGCCCGGCTCGCCACGCTCGACTCCGAGGTCGCCGAGCCCGACCTGTTTGACCTCCTTCGAGCGCGCCGCCATGATCCCTTTCAGCGACGCGTAGCGCGGCTCGGCGATGCCGGCCGTGACCGTGATCAGGACCGGCGTCGAAGCCTCGACGACCTCGTAGCCGTCGGCCGTCTGGCGGTGGACCCGCACCGTCGATCCCTCGACCTCGACCTTCTTGGCGATCGTCAGCTGCGGGACGCCGAGCAGCTCGGCGAGCATCGGCGGCACGATCCCGGTGCTGCCGTCGTATGACTCGGTCGCGCAGATGACAACGTCGGGCTGCTCGGGCTTGATCGCGGCCGCCAGCACGCGCGCGGTGAGGAGCGCGTCGGCGCCTGCAAGCTGAGCGTCGCTGATCAGCACCCCGCGGTCGGCGCCCATCGACAGGCCCTTGCGGATCGCGTCTTTGGCGCGCTCGGGGCCCATCGAAACCAGGATCACCTCGCCGCCATGGGCCTCTTTGAGCTGCAGCCCTTCTTCGATCCCGCACTCGTCGCCCGGATCGAGGACGACCTCCCGATCGCGCGCGAGCGTGTGGTCGGACTCGAGGAGGGTGGCGGAGTTCGGGTCGGGGACCTGCTTGACGGTGACGACGATCTTCACGTGAAGGTCATTATCGCTGCGCGGGGAAAGCGTCATGGAATCGCTCGAAGTCCTCGGGCGTGTTGAGGCTTCGAAACAGCTCGGGGTCAAGACCCTCGAGCCAGGTGACGTCAAGGTGATTGGCCAGGTCCGCCGCCGCCAGCCGCCCGGCGTCGAGGGCCGCAGTTACAGCCGGCAGCGCAGAGCGCCGGTAGGCGGCGCACACGGGCTCGGCTCGCCCGTTCACACGTGGCATCGCGGCGTCGCAGCCGCGCGCAGCGGCCACGGCCATCTCGGCCACCTCGGGTGTCACATAAGGCATGTCGCAAGCCACGACGAAGGTGACCTCGTGGCGGGCGGCGGTCAGTCCCGCCTCGATGCCCGCGAGCGGACCCGCCATGAGCTTGCGATCGAATACGAGCCTGAAGGGCACCAGCCGCTCCACCTGCTCGGGTTCGGCAAAAGAGACCACTACCTCTGAGAACGCAGGCCCCAAGCGTTGGATCATCCAGCGCAGGAGCGTGGTCTCCCCCACCTCGAGCCAGGCCTTGGGCCGGCCCATGCGGCGGCTCTCACCACCAGCCAGCACCAACAGCGTCGCCTGCATGCAACTATCATCGGGCCGGCCGTGAAAGCGATCGATTTCCACGTTCACCTGCCCACGCCGGAGTGGCTGGACGCGTCGATGAAGGGCTACGTGGAGGCGGCCGAGGCTTACTTTCGATCCAAGGTCGTGCGGCGCTCGCTCGAAGAGCTTGCGCGCGACTACGAGGAGCTGGACGTCCTGGCCGTGCTGCTGGCGTGGGACGCGGAAACCGCCACCGGCCGCCCGCGCGTGCCCAACGAGCTGGTGGCACAGGCCTGCAAAGACCACCCGAAATCATTCACCGGCTTCGGCAGCGTCGACCCGTTGAAGGCCGACCGCGCGGTCGACGAGCTCGACCGGATCACCGACCTCGGCCTCAAGGGTGTGAAGCTCCACCCATCGCTCCAGGCGTTCGCGCCGGATGACGACACGTATTGGCCGCTCTACGAGAAATGCGAGGAGCTCGGCCTCGTCGTGCTCTTTCACACCGGGACGAGCGGCATCGGCGCGGGCCAGCCGGGCGGGCAGGGCATTCGACTCGACTATGCCCGACCGATCCGGTTGGACGCTGTGGCGGCGTCGTTCCCGAGCCTGAACATCATCGCCGCCCATTTCGGCTATCCGTGGCACACGGAGCTGCTGGCGATGGCCCTGCACAAGACGAACATCTACATCGACATCTCGGGCTGGGCGCCGCGGTACATCCCGAGCGAGGTGATGCGCGACCTGAAGGGCCGGCTGCAGGATCAGTTCGTGTTCGGGAGCGACTACCCGTTCATCCAACCGAAGCGGTGCCTCGACGAGCTGGCGACGCTGGAGATTCCCGAGCCGGTGCTTCAGAAGCTGCTGATAGGTAACGGCAAGCGGCTGCTGGGACTGCCTTAGCCACAACGTGGCCGACATTGATGCCAACTGGCCCCATGGGAGCCAAGACGCCATCGGACAAGCCGCCGAGTTCCTGGTTTGGGCGAGCCTGATCACCCAGTCGGGTGGCGGCCTGCATGTCTTCCTGCCCTTGCTCGATCGCGGGATCGATGCCGTGATTCACAGGCTCGAAGATGGCGCCTACCTCGCTTTACAGGTCAAGAGTAAGACCGCGCTCCACGGCGCCGAAGCTCCGATCACCGTTTACGAAAACCACTTGTTCACGCCAGACCAGCTGATCATCGGCGTGCACCTGGATGGCGATCGCCTCGGCCCATTCGCGTTGGTTGCCGATGCGTCCACGTTTAAGAGGAAGGCAGCCCGAATAGTGGATCTTGGGCGTGTATTGCTGGTGGCCGACATGCCAATGCGTCCGACGCGCGGTCACAAGTGGAGCGAGGACCTCGTGCCCATCGATGGCCTCGCCCGACGGCTGGCTGCAGGCAGAGAGGGCGTGGCGGCGCTTCCGTTGGAGGTGGCGTCTGACGAAGACCAGGTGATTGGCTTCCTGGGGGAGCAGGAAGTGTGCCGGCGATTGGCAACGCTCGACGACTGCGCGTTGTTCCGGCCATTTCCAGACAATGAGATGGCGGAGATTGTGGTCCGACGCTTGGCGACCGCGGCGACGATTGGCATCCAGGTCAAGACGGGACAGCTAGCCGACCCTAACGGATTCCGCAAGGTCCTGGTGAACAGATCGACCTTCGTTGGGACGCCTACGACCGTGCTGGTAGCACTTGCGTGGATCTTGCCTGAGCAGCGCTTCCATGAGACCTGCCTTGTGATTCCGAGTGGTGCCCTGCCCTCTGTGGCGGATGTCGTCGGCCCCCATTACGAGGTGCGCTTCCGTCCGTCCGGCGGCTCGAAGCCGAGCCGCATCGACCGTTACAGGGTTCCGCTCGGATCGCTAACCGAGACCGTCGCGCACCATCTCTATTGATCCGGAGGCTCTACTCGTCACGCCTGCGTCGGCGTTCCTCGATCACCAAATCGGCCGCGGACCTACGGTGTCCGCGCCACCGGCGCAGGGCGGCTTCCGCCAACTTTGCCCACTCAGCCAGCGAAAGGGATTGTCGTTCCGCAGATCGCGCGAGAGCCTCCATGTCAGGCCGAGCCGTAACGAGCCGATTGCCTCGTTTTCGGCCCCTCAATCGGCCGGACCAAACCCATCGACGAATCGTCTCAGCGGTACGTCCGGCAAGGCGCCTGCACCCTTGATATCCAGCTCATCCTCAAAAGGTATTTTCACAATGACATTCTGCTAGACGACCGCAAATCGTGAAGGGTAGGTTCACTGTTCTCTCGGCCGGAGGTTAGTTTTACTAGCCAGACCGAGCCCTACGGCCCCGACGCATTCGCGGACTACGCGGCAACTCCGGTACAAGGGAGCTCACGAGCCTCTCCAAATACGACGCATGCAGTTCCGTGCTGAGCGGGACAGAACTGAACCAGTGATGCTCCGAAGGTCTTGAGTCCGCCCTCGGCTCTAGTAAGAAAACTGTCCAGGTGAGCCCAAATAGATCGCCTGGGAGACCTCGTAACGTAAGAGACAGCGCCGGTTTGAGACTCGCGGGCAAGCCTGACTTCAGAGCCGTCCACACGACCGGATTGAGACCTAGGGATTGGGGAAGTTCTGCGTCAAAGACAACATCCGATTGATCCGCTACCGAGGTCGGAGCGGTAAGAATCGGTCGCCCATCTGGAGCGATCAAACGCTGGACGATCTGCTCGACCTTTTTCTTCACCCGGTCGAGGACGGATGACGGGCCGGCGACATCGATGACGATTCTCCTGGCATCGAACATCAGAGACCTAATAGGTACGATCGCACCATCAGCTTCAACCTCGCCTACCTGGAAAACGAGGCCAGGAGGGCTGGTGGGTGGAATCTCTCCAAAGATGCCGGGTGGCGCACCAACTTCTACGCTCTGGAACGCGAATGCTTTTCGAAGTTGCTCTTGCACCGGAGTCGTGCAAAGCACAGACAATCGGATACCGTCCATGGGGTACTCGTAAGCACGACGGGCACTAAGGATCGCCCAGCCTGAGAGACTCACGCTGCATTTCCCTGAATCACCCTGAGAGTGGGACGACGTACGCGTTGAGCGTGGCGCCTAGCACCCTTTGCGGGCTCTCCGAGTAGGAGGTTCGTTCCCATCACATCTCTGTGTTGGAACGCTGACACTGCTTCAAACCCCGAATAGACGTCTTTCAACAGGTTCGAACTAGTGAACAGCCATTGCGCGTTGGCAGCAGCGATCGCGCCGATGCCAGTCGTTATGGCATCGGTCCCTGCTAGGGAGCCGTAGGCCTTCCACAAGCCCACTCCAAGTGCGTATTGATGCGGGGACTGTCCATAAAGGCTCTCGACCGGCTGGGTGAAGACCTTTACGCGCGCGTCCAATGCGTAGGCAAGGTCAGCCAATGTACGCAACGTCATGTTTCTATTGCCCGCAAGCACTTGGGTGACGAAACCACGTGTCTTGCCAATTCGCTTGGCAAGTTCCGCTCGTGTCAGGCCCTTTCCCAACATGAGCTCGCTGATGAGCTCAGTGGAATCGAGGATTAGAGCCTCTTCGGCCAGCAGCCGCTCATATTCAGAGTCGGGTTTGACGGTCTCTCGGACCACCGGTTCGTTAGTCACTTCGATTCCTTCGATTGAAGATAGGCACGCCGAATAGTTCGAGCTCGCGCGCGCTCGTTGGGTGGCATTTTCTGATGCTGCTTCTTGAAACCATGGGTCACCACGACATTGGGTCCGTCAAAGAAGCAGGCGAACCGATGCCCATGCGGCTTGAAGCAAAAGATGTCCTCTCCCTCCGACCTGAAGTGTTGATCATTCGTGATGTAACCGACCTCCGCCATCCTCCTAAACAGAGCCTCGGCTCGGGCACGGGCCTGCTTTGGCAAGCCGTTGAAGTAGTCCTGGGCGGGGTACGTGCCGGACGCAAACGCCCAGAGAATCCGCTTCGATGCCCCAGCAAACGCAATCCTAGCCAAGTTTACATAGATGTGAACGGTAATCCATCACGGCAAGAGTAAGCGCTGTTAAGAGAGTGAATGTCGACAGTCTTTACAGATCCTGCGCAGGCCGGTTGTCGAGGAGCAAATGAACGCTGCGTAGTGCTCAGTTTCGCGGGGTCTCACGAACCGCAGACCACAGTAGACAGGCCTTCAACCTCCCTTCCGATGATCGCGCCGCTACACAGTTCCGACAGATCCCAATTCAGGCAGCCGCGTACGCGCTCCCGGTACCTCCTGCCATGCGGTTGGAGACGGCTGGCCCAACAGCTGTTGCCCGCAATGGGGTCGGCAGCCGCTACAGAATTCCGCTTGACTTGCTTACGGAGACATTCGGCAAGCGGCTGCTCGGCCTGTCATAGCCGCCGGTCAGTGTCGCTGAGGCACGCGCCTCGAGGCGGACGATTCGAGTCGGCAAGAAGTCCAGCGGCAGTTGGACCAGTTCGGCCGCAGCGACGGTAACTACCGCGCCACTGACCGTTACTGAGCTCATCGATGCGGAGGGCGCCTCCGCCGCGAGGACCGCCCGAGCAGCCCTCCCCGCCGCAACGGCATCGATCGTCATCACGCCGCCGGCGCGGAAGTCGATTTCGTTCAGCTGCTGCGCCGCCTCCAGGGCGGCCGTCGCGGTCGCCTCCTGCAGCGCCGCGGCGGCTGCGCTCACCGTCCGAACGTCGATGGCGTAAGCCGCGAGTGGCATCAGCACAATCGCGAGCGCGACAGCGATGAATGCCATCACCTGACCACGCTGCGCTTCCATCAGGCCGCCGTCCTGTGGGTCCGCCACGGCTCCAATCGAACGACCGCTCGCGCTCGCACTTCCAACCGATGGGGTAGCACCATCCCCGCCCATCCAATGTCGACCAAAGCCTCCGAGGTCGCAATCACGTCGTCGGCGCGGCTGAAACTCCCGAACGAGACCTGGAGCGTCGCACCGCGGAGCGGATACGCAAGTACGACCGCATTGAAGCGAACGTGTCCCGCGCTGTTTGCAGTCACAGGATCCGGCGCCCTAGCAGCGACGCTCGCAGCCGCGTGGGTGGCCGCATCGAGGCCGGCGCTGGCATCCTCGACCTGGACAACCGCGGCCACACCAACCGCGAGGAGGATCACGACTGGGGCGCACAGGGCCAGCTCGAGCAGCGCCTGCCCTCGATTGAACTTCATCGGGCGAACCTCTCCTTATCGAGGACCGCGTGTGCGCGAATGGGAAGACCGCTTCCAGGGACGACCGGGACCAGCGACGGCACCGATCCACCGATGTCGACCTCCAGTGCAGCGCCGAGGTCGGTGGCGCAAACCCAGAGCGCCGGCGCCGGCCTCGGGGCGCCCTGGCACCATGCCGACGCGCTGACGCCGACCAGGCTCGCCGACATCGCGCGAAGGGTCACCGCCACGGCTACATCGACGCCGGCCCCAGCAACCGTTCCGGCCCGCGCTCCGGCAAGCGCCGCGTCACGGGCGGAAGCCGTCTCGCTCTCCCAGACGGTCAACTCCACCGCGCCGAGGACGAGCAGAAGCACGATCGGCCACGCGAGCGCGAATTCCATCAGCGCGGCGCCACGGGACAGTCGTTTCACCGGAGGCTTCTTTGCAGCGTCGTGACGGCGGGGAACATGAGGACTGCCAGGAACGGAAGTAAGACTCCGACCGCCGCCGGCAGCAGTACATGATTCAGGGCGCGGCGGCTATGGGCGATGAGCTCGCGTCGCTGCGCCCTCCGCAGGTCGGCGGCGAGCGTGCGCACGCTCTGAACGACGCCGGTGCCGTATTCGCGACTGGACGCAAGGATGGTGGCAAGACTGCCGATGGCGGGGCTTTCAAGCCGTTCGGAGTACTCGACCAGACGCGATTCGAAGGAGGCGGATCCAGTCAGCTGGGACGCGATGAGCAGGCGGCGGAGGTCAGTGGCGAGGTCGCCCTGTACTTGCATGGCGACCGAGCCCAGCGCCGACATGGCGCTTCCGCCTCCGCCCAGCTCCAGCGTGAACAGCTCGAGCAGAGGGGCGAGCTCCCCTTCGATCCGCCGCCGGCGTCGCGCGATCGCGGACCTCAATGCGAGCACGGGTAAACCAAGTCCGGAGACGATCCCAACACCGCCAATAACCGCCGCGGTGCCTATCGGCACGAACGAGACCGTGCTTGCGCCCAGGACCGCCATGGAGGCCGAGAGCGCGATCGCAAACACGGTCACACGTTCTGGACTCTCGCGCCAGCCGGCTCGCTCGAGGTCAATCACGAGCCTCGCACGCAGGTCGCCGGCGTGCAGCGCTCGCACAATCGCCTGCGGAGTCGAGCGAAGGGCTCGGCTGATGGCGTCAAGGCGATGTGAGGCGCCGCCGAACGCGATGAAGACCGCGGCGCCGCTCAGCGCACCCGCGGCCATCGATGTGGCGGCGAATGTCGGGTCAGGCATCGCTGAGCCTCACGCGCTGCAGCCCGGGAAGCAGCAGCAGGCGCTTCATCCACAGATAGCTGCAGGCCATCACAGTGAGCATTGCTAGCAGGAAGGCCTGTCCCGCGGGGTTGTGGTAGGCGTCGAGGTAGGGCGAGCGTAGGGTGGAGAGCGCGACGAGGAACACGATGGGGAGCGACACGATGATGGCGGCGGCCGAACGCGCCTGCACTTGAAGTGCGCGAGCTTCGCGCTCAACCTCCTGAGCGCCGCTCACTGAAGCCTCGAGATCCGCGAACAGGGGCGCGAGCTCACCACCAACCGGGCCCTGGACGAGGACCGCGGCGGCAAGCATGTCGAACAACGGCTCGCCGATGCGCTGTCGCGCTGCGCTCCAGGCCTGACGCCTGCCCACGGACGTGGCGGCGATGACGCGAAACTCCGAGCGCAGCGGCGCCGGACCGCGCTCACCTAGCACGGCGACCGCCGCATGGACGCTGGCAGCACCGGATTCCAGTAGTTGGCGCAGCATCCGTACCGCGTCCAGCACGGCGTCCTGGCGGATGACCTGCTGAGATCGCATCCGCGCCGCGGCAGCGCCCCGCACAAATCCCACGCCTGCTACTGCGCCGGCGGCGCCCAGCACGGGAAGTCCGGTGAGCAAGGCAGCACCTCCGGCGACGGCGATGGCAACCACCGCCTGGACCACGGCGAGCCCAACGGCGCCATGAGTGATCCCTGCCCCCGCAGCGAGAGCCTGCTCGTCCTTCCATCGCTCGGACAGGTTGCGATGAAGCCAGGACGGCACGACGGCCTCATCGAGCGGGGCAGGGGGCGGAACCGCGACCGCCACGATGGCCGCCGTCACCCCCAAGCCCGCACAGAGGGCGGCGGCCACCTCAAGCATCGAAACCGTCCAGAAGTTGCGACGGCTCGCAGACCCCGGCAAGCCTTGCGTATGCGCGGTCGAGCACAGCCTCGAGCGAACCAACCCGATGCCACCTGCAGTCGGGACCGAGCGTGACCAGGTCGCGCACCACGGGACGGCCATCGTCCACGCCTGCGACAAAGCTCACCGACATCAACCGCCGCGCCCGAGCGTCAGATGGTGAAGGCGACGGCCGGACTATCCCGGCATGAAGCACAAGGTCGACAGTGCTGACGACCTCAGCCATCACGGTCTCGGCCCGAGGTGCGTGCGGGCTGCGCAGGGCGAGACGGACCAGCCGCGGGATCGTTTCGCGTGGGCTCTCAGCATGAATCGTGCAGATGGATCCGGGATGCCCTGTATTCATGGCGTCGAGAAGGTCGAGCGCCTCGCCGCCCCGAACCTCTCCGATCACGATGCGGTCAGGAGACATTCGCAGCGCTTCGTGGACCAGCATCTGGATCGTGATGGCGCCGCGGCCCTCGGTATTGGGCAAACGACCCTCGAGTGAGATGCAGTCCGACAGCTCGCGCCAGAGATGCAGCTCGGCCTGGTCTTCGATGGTGACGACGCGTTCGTCCGGTCCAATGAGCCGGCCGAGCACACGCATGAAGGTCGTCTTGCCGGCGCCCGCCCCACCCGACACCAGGATGTTGAGCCGGGCAGCAATCGCCGCCTCCAGGAACGCGATCAGCTCTCGCGGCAGGAACCCAGATGCGGCGAGCGAGTCGAGGTCGCGAAACCGATCCGAGGGATGGCGCCTGATCGTGACGCTCATGGGTCGCGCCGGGGGAGACAGGGCTGCGTGCAGGCGGCTGCCCTCGGGAAGGGTCATGGTCACGGTGGGGCTGGCCCGGTCGAGGCGGGCGCTTGGCGTGCCGTCGGTGTACCAGTGGACGAGCTCGACGAGCGCGGCCTCGTCGGCAAACGGCGGCGGAAGGACGTGGCGCCGGCCGCCTTTGAACACGAAGCACGCCTCCGTGCCGTTGATGCGAACCTCCTCCACCTCGGGGTCCGCGAGGTGTTCCGCCAGCGGACCGAGCGGGGTGACCGCGCTGAAGACGCGGCGCCACAGCTGCTCGGACTCCTCCGGAGTGCCCGGCGGTGAGGCCTGGCGCTGTTCCTCGCCGACGACGCGACCCACCAGCTCGTAGACCCAGCGTTGATCTTCGACACGCAGGCGCGTTCGATCGCGGCGCGCGAGCTCGGACGCAAGCTCCGCCTCCACCAGAGCGCGGACCCGAGCCTCGGCGGTTGGCGATGCAACCGGTGTTACGGCCACGTCGATCCCGGACCTCTCAATGACCGGCCACGACCGCCATCGCGTCCTCGGCACTGGAGATCGGGATCTCGATTCCATCCGCCGTACCCGGCTCGGCCACCACAGCCGCGAGGTGCATGCTTGCAGCGGCAAAGACGAACGCCGCCGCTTCCTTCGCGGGTACCGCGACGACCAGTCCGCCGGAAACGGCGGCCTTGACCTCCACGCCCGCCGCGAAGGGCACCACCGTCGGATGGTCAGCGCCGCCCCCAATCAAGAGAAGGTCGACCTTCGCGCCGGCAGGCACAGGCGGCATGCCGCTCAATGGAATGAACACCAAGCGGCGATCCGCGAACGACGGCGAGGCCATGACATCGCCACGTTGAATCAGCTGACCCGCGGCAAGGTCGTGAGCGGCACGCATCGCCAGTAGATGTGACTCGTCTCGGCGCGTGAACAACAAAGTCGCACCTCCCACCACACTCACACGCCTCAGCTGGATCGCCTCGATCGACAACGCCGCGCCAGCCGGCAGGTCCTGCGCCGCGGCGTAAACGTCGACGGCACTGCGCGCAGGGTCGGCGGCCACGAGCAACCCGGCGCTGACTCCGCCTCCCGCCAAGAGCGCAGCCGCCGCGATCAACCATCTCTTCATCAAATGCACCTCGGCAGCGACCTTATGACGGCAGCCGCGCGATACCAACCGTGCTTGTTAAGAAGCAACTCTCTTTCGAGTGGTTGCCTGCTTGTAAACCTATACTTGACAAAGCCAGCCGGCCGAATATCGTGCTGACAAATGGCTGCTGCAACCATTCCCCGAACTGATGAGGACGCCGTCGAGGTGCGACGTCGGTCGCTGATGGCGGACTCCGACGGTTTGCTCGACGACGTCGAAAGGCTGCGTCTCGACGATCAGAGTGAAGTTCCCCAACAGTTGCGCGACGCGATTTACGCCCTTCAAGTCCGTCTCGGCCGCACCGACCCGCCGCTGGCGCCGGCCACGTTGCACGCCGCGCACGACCTCGTCTTCGCAGTGCAGCAGCGTTTGATGGCGGCCAATCCGAAGCATCCGAGGCCGAACCGGCACGCGGGGCGACCCGGAGGACAACCGGTGATGACGATTGTGCGCGATGGGGGCCTGTGGAAGCTGCTCACGCTGCCTCCGCCGGGCGGCGCCCCGGACGACGCGTGGTTGGAGCTGGTCGAGTGCACGGTCGAGCGCGCGTGGGACCGTTGGTGTTACGCACAGCAGCACGCCGTGCGCGCGGCGCAGGAGCGATACAAGCCGTACGTCGCGCTCGCGGTCGCACGCACGGCATGGTCCAACTACTGGGAGCTGTACGTGGAAGCCGAGGAGATCAGAGCCCGGGTGAGCGGCGCGACCTCTGGGAGGTCACCAAAAATGCTTTCAACTCGGCATGTGTGATCGGGGCCGCGGATTCGCGCACCCGTTGGGCGAACAGCTCCAGGAACGTGTGCAGGCCGTCGTCGTCGAGCGCGCTCGCGGCTTTGATGATGCCCGCCGCCTCGCCACGATGGGTCGGCTCGAGGACCTGTGCCAGGTCCTCCGCAAAGTCAGGCGGCAGTTGCTTCATCACGCCGGAGTGTACGGACGCTGCCATCTAGAATCCAATGACCATGCAGCCGGTCGTGATCGGGGACGTGATCTGGGAACCGAGCCCAGACGTGATCGCGAAGAGCCGGCTGAAGCGGTTCATGGACGAGCACGGCATCGAGACTTTTCCCGAGCTGTTAAGACGCGCGGACAACGACATCGAATGGTTCTGGGACGCCGCCATCAAGGACATCGACATCGCGTTCTACCGCCACTACGACAAAGTGGTCGACCTCTCCGAGGGCAAGGAGTGGGCGAAGTGGTGGATCGGCGGGCGCATGAACATCATCCAGAGCTGCCTCGACCGCCACCGCGGCGGCGAGTTCCACAACAAGATTGCACTGATCTGGGAGGGCGAGCCGGGCGAGGTGCGCCGCCTCACCTATGGCGAGCTCGACCGAGAGGTCTGCCGCCTGGCGGGCGCGCTCCGGCGGCTGGGCGTGCGGCCTGGCGATCGCGTCGGGATCTTCATGCCCATGTGCCCCGAGGTTGCGATCTCGGTGCTGGCCACTGCCAAGGTGGGCGCTGTGATCATCCCGATCTTCTCCGGCTACGGCCCGGAGGCGATCGCCTCTCGACTGCAAGACGCCCAGGCCAAATTGCTCATCTGCGCCGACGGCTTCTACCGTCGCGGGCAGGTCGTGCCGATGAAAGAGACCGCCGACCGCGCTCTGCTCATCTGCCCGACGGTGACGAAGGTGATCGTGCACCGCCGCGTGGTGCGCGAGATTCCGTGGACGCACGGCCGCGACCAGGTGTGGGAGGTGCTGCTCGAGGACGAGGCCGACCACGCGCCCACCCACGAGCTGGACCCCGAGGACCCGCTGATGATCATCTACACGTCCGGCACCACCGGACGTCCGAAGGGGACGCTGCACGTGCACGGCGGTTTCCCGGTCAAGGCCGCGCAGGACATGGCGCATGGTTTCGACGTCGGCTCGGAAGACACGGTCTTCTGGTACACCGACATCGGCTGGATGATGGGCCCCTGGCTCATCCTGGGCTCGCTCGCGCTGGGCGCGACCATGGTGCTGTATGAAGGCACGCCCGATTTCCCCACCCCGGATCGACTATGGCGCATGGTCGCCGACCACAAGGTGACCGTCCTCGGCGTCTCCCCCACCCTCGTGCGCGGGCTGATGACCCACGGCGACGAGGTGCCGGCGCGGCACGACCTGTCCAGCCTGCGCATCCTCGGCGGCACCGGAGAGCCGTGGAACCCCGAGCCCTTCAACTGGTTCTTCAAGCGCATCGGCGGAGGCCGCATCCCGATCATCAACTACACCGGTGGGACGGAGATCGCGGGCGGGATCCTGTGCGGCAACGTGATCACCCACCTGCGGCCGACCTCGTTCGCGGGCCCGCTCCCGGGCATGGCCGCCGATGTCGTGGACGCCGAGGGCAACTCTGTCCGGGGCGAGGTCGGCGAGCTCGTGATCCGCAACCCCTGGCCAGGGATGACGCGCGGATTCTGGGGCGACCGCGAGCGCTACCTCGAGACGTACTGGTCCCGGTTCCCGGGCGTGTGGGTGCACGGCGACTGGGCCTACGTCGACCCCGAGGACGGCCTGTGGTATGTGCTGGGCCGCTCGGACGACACGATCAAGGTCGCCGGCAAGCGGCTGGGGCCGGCGGAGGTCGAGTCGGTGCTGGTCGGGCATCCCGCCGTGGCGGAGGCGGCCGCCATCGGCGTTCCTGACGAGCTCAAAGGTGAGGCGCTCGTCTGCTTCGTCATCCTGCGCCCGGGGCGCGCGGGGACCGCCGAGCTGGCCGTGGAGCTGCAGGACCTGGTGGCCGCGGCGTTGGGCAAGCCGCTGCGGCCGAAGGCCGTTCACTTCGTGACCGACCTGCCCCGCACGCGCAACGCCAAGATCCTTCGCCGCGTGGTCCGCTCCGTTTACACGGGCAAGGATCCGGGCGACCTGTCTTCGCTCGAGAACCCGAGCGCGCTTGCCGCCATCGGCGCGACCCGAACTTGAGGGCTGCATCCCCCCTCCCGGCCGCGCGCTTCGCGCGGGGCCGACCTCCCCACAAGTGGGGAGGCGGGAGGCCAGCTAAAAGCTGAGGACCTTGTCCGCTTCCATCGTGAGCCGCACCAGATCGGGCGGCGTGATGAACTTCGCATTCGGGGGCATCATCGACTCCAAGACCCCACGGGCCTCAGCACAGCCTTTTCAAACGTAGAAGGGGACGTTCTGCTCCAGGCACTTGTCCAGCAGGTCGCGCAGTGGCGGCATACCCTGGCCGTAGACGTTGGCGATGATGTCGGGCTTGAGGAGCTCGGCCGCGTCGCCGGCAAATGCCACAGACACTGGAATGGCGGCGGGCGTGGCGCCGTTGGCCGCGATGTGAAAAGGGATGCTGGCGCGCGTAGGGTCGGTCGACCCGCTCGAAGCGACGATCAGCAGTCCCGCCACGGCGCCCATTATCGGCGCTTGATGCAGGCGGCGTTCTTCGAGTGAGGCTCACACGCAAGGACTGGGTGCGGCTGCTCCTGCTCTGGCTGGGCGGGATCGACCTCCGCCTGACGCTGCTCGCGGTGCCGCCGCTGATACCGCTCATCCACCGCGAGCTTCACCTCGACGAGAAGTCCGTCGGCGCGCTGGTCTCGCTGCCGGTGCTCCTCTTCGCGACGGCGGCAGTGCCCGGATCGCTGCTCATCGCCAGGCTCGGCGTGCGCGGCGCGCTCCTGGCCGGGCTCGGCTTCGTGGCCGTGTTCGGCGCGACCCGCGGCTTCGGGCCGAGCACACCGGTGCTGTTCACGTCCACCTTCCTGATGGGCCTCGGAGTCGCAGTGAGCCAGCCCGCCTTTCCCTCGATCGTCCGCGATTGGTTCCCCAGGCGCATCGCCCTCGCCACCGCCGTCTACAGCAACGGCATCCTCATCGGCGAGACGCTCCCGAATGCGCTCACGACGCCGGTCGGCGTCCTTCCCCTCGCCCATGGCGACTGGCGCTGGGCGCTGGCGCTGTGGTCGGTGCTGGTCGCGGTCACCGCCGCTGCGATCGCGATCGCGGCGCCGAAGCGCGGGCCGAAGCCTTCAGTCCCCACGCGATGGTGGCCGTCGTGGCGCGAGGGCCAGACGATGCGGATCGGGCTCGTCATGGGGATGGCGTCTGCGGTCTACTTCGGCACCAACGCCTACATCCCCGACTTCCTCGACCAGACCGGCCGCCATCAGCTCATCTCCCCCACGCTGGCGATCTTCAACGGCGCCCAGCTGCTGACGGCGCCCGTGGTGGCAGTGTGGGACCGGCTGCTGACCGGTCGTGCGGGGTTCATCGGATCGGCGGCTCTGATGGTGGCGGCTCAGGTCGGCATCGTGGTGACGCCGGGAGCCGGCGTGCTGCTGTGGGCGCTGGTCCTCGGCTTCGCGGCCGCGCTCGCTTTCATCGTCGTGCTCACCATGCCGCCACGCATCGCGGCGCCCGGCGACGTGCACCGGATGAGCGCCGGCGTGTTCACGTTTCAGTACGCGATCGCGTTCGTGGTGCCTCTCGTGTCAGGCGCCCTGTGGGACGCGACCGGCCGGGCCATCCTGGCCTTCGTGCCCGGAATCATCGCGGCGGTGGTGATGGGCTGGCTGGCGCTGTCCCTCAGGATCCCGCCCGCCGTCCAGCCGCCGGCAGCGCCTTGATCAGGCGGTCGTACTCGGCTTCCGAGAAAGCCCGGAGCGTTTCGGTGGAGACGTTGCCGGCGCTCCCGGTCATGAGCGCGAACTTGGCCGCCGTCTCGTCATCGGGCGCCTCGATGATGGCGACGATGTCGTAGCGGCCCATGGTCAGGTGCGTGTGGAGCAGCTTGCCGCCGAGGCCGGCGATGGCCTTGGCCGCCGCGGCGCGGCGCTTGGGATGGTCCTTGATGGCCTTGATCCCCTGCTCGGTGAAACGCATCAGCGAGATGTAGGTCGGCATGGCGGTGCCCTCCCTGTGACGATCGGACTTCTTCAGGCCGATGCTAGACGCACTGAGGGGCGCCTTCAAGATCCGTGTGTGCTCGGGGACCCCAGAGGTTGGCGGGAGATCGAGACCGGAGGGGATTGCTCCCCTCCGGCCAGGATGTCTTAGGGAATGCGGACGGTCGCTACGATCTGCTGCTGGCGGAAGTTGAGGTTCATTCCGTCATTGAACGTACTCACTGACGTCGTGACGTCGACCCCCATGCCGTCGTCAAATGTGTTGCCGAAGTAGTCGCCGATGAAAGTTTTGTCGCGGCTCGCCCTGGAGTAATGCGCCGCGTTGAGCTGCGGGTCCCACGTGTTGGCGCTGATGCGGATGTTGTGTCCGTGCGGCTGGAGGGACGAAGAATAGAACTGGATGCTGGAGTTGATGCAGTAGTTCGAAGCGCCGTAAGGTGGCAGGCTTCCCGAGAAGTTTGCGTTGACGGTGTCAAGGGCGAGGCCGGCGTTGGCGGCATCCGCGGTTCCGGCTGCCGGGCACAGGAGCCGCCGATCGTAGAAGGCGACGCTCACGACCCCGTTGGCCGATGCCGCGAGGTTGGGCTGGAACTCGTCGATCATCGGGTTGGTGTTGTCGTTGACCTGGATCGGCGCGCTCCAGGTGAAGCCGCCGTCAAAGGAGGCGCTCAGGATCACATTGATAAACCCCGTGCTGTCATCCTCCCACGCCACATACAGCGGATAGTTCTGACCGACTTTCACGGGGCTGGTCGTGAACGTGTTGAAGATCCCATCCCGGAAGGTCGTGTTGTTGTCGCAGCAGAAGACCGGCCCGGTGACGTTCTCGATCACCGTCGAAAGGGTCGACCAGTCCGCTCCCCCATCCGTCGAGCGGTCGAGCACGACGGTGTTGGCTGTGAAACCGCTCACCACCGTCTCATTGGTCAAAGTCGTGTAGACGTTGCCGTCCGGCGTGACGTGAGGCAGCAGGTAAGTGTCACCGTTCGGATGGTGGGGCCCCATAGGCAGCGCTATGGGTTTTGACCAGTTCGTGTGGGTTCCGTCCGCATTGGCGTCGGCGAAGGAGACGAACGGCGCGGGCGGGATGAAGTGGAAGTCGACCCACATGACGTATATCCGGTTGTAGTGCGGGCTCGAGCGATTCGTGTCTATGGTGATCCACTGTTTGTCCGGTTCGTTGCCGATGCTGTCATACGTGGCAACAAAGTCGGGTCCACCGCTATGCGTCGTGATCCAGTCGGTGGCCTTCTGCGCGCCGTGCGGATGGACGGCGACCGCGACCACCTGAGCGGGCTCACCGGGGTTCGGCTCCTTCTGCTGGCCGATGTCGAAGTTATGGCTCCCATCCGAGTTGTAAAAGAACTGGTAATTCAGAAGGAACTCGTAATAGTTGCCAAACCCGTCGAAGGCGCCGACGGGGTCGGTGTTGTCGGTCCAGCCTTCATAACCAGGGATGTGCCCCTGGACTGGCCAGGTGGTGCCACCGTCGAACGACTCGTAGAAGCCGAGCTCGTGGTTGTACCCCTCCGGGCTCACGAACCACTTGCTGGAACCGATCAAGTGCCGCGGGTTCGTGGGATCGACCCGAATATCCGATTCGGAATGGTCCTTGACGAGCATGGGCATCGTCGCTGGAAATCCCGGGTTGCTGGTCGACTGGGTGGGATAGGGACCGAGGTTCTCGCCGGTTGTGGATGCGCCTCTGCACGGCGACTCGCCGCTGTATCCCTCTGCCGGACCATCGCTGGTCGGGTACGGTACTTCGGGCGTGTAGCAACTCGTTTGCTGGGTCGTCGCATCGACGTTGGTCACCCCGTTGGCCGCGAAGCTGTTTGCATAGGCCGCGTCGCTCTGCTTCCCCTGGGGGATGTTGCCCACACCCGGGCCCACGCTCGCTGACGCCGGCACTGTGGCGAAGAGCACGATCAGCAGAATCGCGAAGACAAAAACAGGAAGGCGCATTCTCATCACGGCCACCTCCTCAAATTGACCACCCTGCAGCCGACCTCACACACACCCAGGCCGGCCCCCAGCCACGAATGTATGTCCTTAAGGTTGCCGCTGTCAACCGACTGAAGAACCGATGAGAGTGCAGGTCAAGAAATCAATTTGGAGCGGGCGACCGGTCTCGAACCGGCTACCTCAACCTTGGGAAGGTTGCGCTCTACCAGGTGAGCTACGCCCGCTCGGCGACATTCGATTCTAAGTTTTCTCGACCACGCCCTCCGATTCGGGGGCGGCCTCCGCGACGACCGACCTCACCAGCGCCGAGTACTCCTCCACCAGCGCCGCCGATCGGACCGGGTCGAGCGTGGACGCGATGATGTGGTACTCAGGCTTGTCCGGGTCGGGCACGACCAGCACCCAACCGCCGTCCACGAACACCTTGACGCCGTCGGTGAGGTCAACCCGGTCCTTGAGGTGCTTCTCCATCATCGTCCGCATGACGCGGCCCTTGACGTCCCACGGGCAGAACTCCACAGCGCGCTTGTGCGCGACGGCTGGAATTCGCTGCTTCAGGATCGCGATCGAGCCGCCGGCGTGGGCCAGGAGCTCGAGGACGCGAACGATCGTGAAGACGGCGTCGAAAGCGACGGCGAAATCGGGCCAGCAGTAACCGCCCGCGCCATCCGAAGCGAGCACGGCGTCGGCGTGTTGCGCCGCGCGCAGAACGGCGCCGGGCGTGATCTTCGTGGGCACGAATCGGCTGTTCATCTGCTCGGCGATCATCGAGAAGGCCAGCGAAGCCGAGGCGGGCCCGAGCAGCATGCCCGGCTTCGCCGCCAGCGCCAGCTGCGCGAGCACTGCAAAGGCGGTGTCGTGGTCCAGGACCTCGCCGATCTCATCGACGAGGAAGCAGCGCTCGCCGGGCGAATCGATGAAGATGCCGACCTTGGCTTTGACCGCGGCCGCGATGACTCCCATCTCCTCGAGGCGCGCGCGAAACGTGGCCTCGTCCTGCTCGACGATGACCTCGGCAGGCGAAGCATTGAGCGGGATGACGGTGCTGTTCATCTCCTGAAGCACACGAGGCAGCACGATCGCCGCGGCGCCGTTGTTGTAGTCGATGAGGACCTTGGATGCCGCGCCACGCACGGACTCGAGGTCGATCTTCGACACCATGTCCTCGACGTAGCGGTCGGTCTGGCTGTCGCGCCGGACGATCCGCCCCATCTCGTAGTGCAAGACGCGCCGGATGTCTTCGCGGAAGTACAGGCTCTCGAGCTTGCGCTCGCCCCTGCTGTCGATGTCGAGGCCGTGGTCATCGAAGAGCCGGATGTCGACCGAGCGCGGGTCGACGGGCGACGTCTGCACGTGTACGGCCGAGACGTGGTTGTGGCGAGCCCAGTAGCGCGCGACCGGCGCCGGCAGGACGGACAGGTCAGTCGCGTTGGCTCCGGAGGAGATCAACCCCGACATGACCGCGCGGTGGATCATGCGCGCCGACCGCGTGTAATCGCGCGAGATGGCGATCTCGGTCCCCTTGGGACTCAGCGCCCCCACGGCCGCGCCCAGCCGCGACGCGAACTCCGGCGTGAACTCCACATTGGTCAGGCCGGTCAATCCGTAGGAGGTGAAGAGCCCCCGCTTCCACGAGCCGGCCCAGATGATCGACTCGTGCACGACCGCGCCTGGCTCGACCTCCTTGTTGGGCCAGATGCGGACGTTGGGATTGATCGTGGCGCCCGTGCCGAGCACTACCTCGCTGCCGATGACGCTGCCCTCTTCGAGGAGGCACCCGTTCTTGATCGTCACCGAGCGGCAGACCACCGCCCCCCTCAGCCGCGCGTTGAGGCCGACGTAGGAGTGGTCCCACAGGATCGAGTTCGAGATCTTCGCGCCCGAATCGACGGTCGTATAGCTCCCGACCACGCACGGTCCGTTGACCCATGCCCCGGAGCGCACCTTGGCGCCCGCGCAGATCAACGCGGGGCCGTCGATGCGCGTCCCGTCCGAAACCTCCGCCTCCTCGTGAATCCAGACTCCCTCGCTCTTGCGATCGGCCGGGATGTCGACTTTGACGCGGCCCTCCAGGCAGTCGAAGTTGGCCTTGACGTAGGCGGCGTGGTTGCCGACGTCCTCCCAGTAGCCTGACGTCACCCAGCCGAAGACGGGCTCGCCTTGCTTCAGCAGCTTCGGGAACACGTCGCCCGACCAGTCGGTCGGCTCGCCCGGCCGGAAGAAGTCGAACACCGTGGGGTCGAGGATGTAGATGCCGGTGTTGGCGAGGTCGGAGATGACCTCACCCCAGCTGGGCTTCTCGATGAACCGCTGCACCGCGCCGCCTTCGTCGACCACCACGACCCCGTACTCGAGCGGGTTGGGCACGGGTTTGAGCACGATCGTGGCGAGCGCGCGGTGCTCGCGGTGGAAGCGAATCGCGGCCCCCAGGTCGATGTCCGTCAGGGCGTCGCCAGAGATGACGAGAAACGGCTCCGTCAGCTGCTGGCGCGCGAGCATGACGGAGCCGGCGGTGCCGAGCGGAGAGTCTTCGACCGAATACGTCAGCGACACGCCCTGCTCCGAGCCGTCGCCGAAGTAATTGCGAATCGACGCGCCGAGGTACTGCACGGTGGCGATCACGTCGCGCATCTGGTGGCGACGCAGGTGCAGGAGGATGTGCTCCATGATCGGCCGCCCGGCGACCGGCACGAGCGGTTTCGGCTGCCGGCTGGTCAGCGGGCGGAGGCGCGACCCTTCGCCGCCCGCCATGACGACAGCCTTCATGTCCCACCCATTCGAGTAAGTACCATCGTAGGTCCGTGCTGGAAGAACTCAATCACTTCGCTCACGACCTGCTGTGGACATGGCAGCCTCGCATCGAAGAGCTGTTTCGAGCGCTGAGCCCGGAGCTCTGGGAATCCACGCGGCAGAACCCGGTCCTGCTGCTGGCGCAGCTCGGCGAACAAGGGGTCGCCGACGCTCTCGAGCGCGACGAGGTCAAACGCGCGCTCGAGGACGCGCGCGCCGCCTACCGCGAGTACTACGACCGCCGGCCGCCCTTCATGGACGCCCACGCGCCCATGGTCATCGCGTACTTCTCGCTCGAGTTCGGGCTGGCCGAGTGCCTTCCGATCTACTCGGGCGGCCTCGGGGTCCTCGCCGGCGACCACCTGAAGGCAACCAGCGACCTGGGCTTGCCGCTCGTCGCGGTGGGCCTGTTCTACAAGCAGGGCTTCGGGCGCCAGGAGATCGATGCCGACGGCCGCCAGGTCGAGGTGTATTTCGAGAACCGAGGCGAGGACCTCCCGGTGCGCCGGGTCGAAGGGGTCGAGGTGGACGCGCCGATCGGTGACCGGAAGGTGAAGATCGGCGTGTGGCGGGCGCAGGTCGGCCGCGTGCCGCTGTTCCTGCTCGACACCGACCTCGAATCCAACCCTCCCGACCTTCGCGCCATCACCGACCGCCTGTACGTGCCGGAGCCCGACCGACGGCTGCGCCAGGAGATCGTGCTCGGGATCGGCGGCGTGCGGGCGCTGCGGGCGCTGGGCATGGTCGCGGGCGTCTTCCACCTCAACGAGGGGCACAGCTTCCTGTGCGCGATCGAGCGCATCCGCGAGTTGCGATCGTCGCGGCAGATGACCCTGGAGGAGGCCCGGCTCGTCGCCCGCGCCGGGATCGTGTTCACGACCCACACCCCGATCGCGGCCGGCAGCGATTACTTCGAGCCCGGGCTGGTCTGGGACCAGCTCAACCCTTACCTGAACGAGGTCGGCATCTCCTTCGACCGGTTCATGGACCTCGGACGCCAGCGGCCGGGCGATCCGCGCGAGCGCCTGTGCACCACCTATGCGGCGCTGCGGCTCGCGGACCAGGCGGTCGGCGTGAGCCGCCTTCATGGCGCCGTCTCGCGGCGCCTGTGGAAGGACGCCTGGCGCGGGCTGCCCGAAACGCAGGTGCCGATCGGCTCGGTGACGAACGGCGTCCACATGCCGACCTGGGTAGCGCCCGAGATCGCTGAGCTGTTGCGGCGCTACGTGGGGCCGGACTGGTGGGACCTCGACGGCAAGGATGGACGCTGGCAGGCGGTCTTCGAGATCCCCGCTGCCGAGCTTTGGGGGGTGCACATCGAGCTGAAGAAGAAGCTGCTCGCGGTCGCGCGAGCCCGGTCGATCGAGGCCGAAGGGATGGACGAGTATGCGCTCACGTTTGGGTTCGCGCGCCGCTTCGCGCCTTACAAGCGCGCCAACCTCGTGTTGCAAGATCGCGCTCGCCTCTCCAAGTTGTTGCGCAACTCAGAACGGCCCGTGCAGTTTCTCTTCGCCGGCAAGTCGCATCCGGCGGACCAGCCGGGCAAGGACATCGTCACGGGCGTGGTCAAGCTGGCCCGGGAGGAACCGTGCGTCGCGTTCCTCAGCGACTACGATCTGGCGCTCGCGCGTCACCTCGTCCATGGCGCCGACGTGTGGTTGAACAACCCTTTGCGATTCCTCGAGGCGAGCGGGACCAGCGGCATGAAGGCGGGCGCCAACGGGGTGCTGAACGTCAGCATCCTCGACGGCTGGTGGGACGAGGCGTACCGGCCCGAGCTGGGCTGGGCAATCCCGTCGGGCGCGACCCTCGACCGGCCCACGGTGGACGACCACGCCGAGGCCGAGGGTCTCTATCGCCTCCTGGAGCGGGAGGTGATCCCCGCGTTCTTCGAGCGCGACAAGAACGGGATCCCGCAGCGCTGGGTGGAGATGATGCGGACGTCGATCCGCTACGTCGCCACGGATTTCGCCGCGCGCCGCATGGTCATCGACTATTTCGAGACCGCCTACGCCCCCGGCGCCCGGCGGGTGGAGCAGCTGCGGTTGCTGCCGGACTGGGGCGGCTAAATTCGCGGAGGGGACAGATGTCCCCCCCGCGGACCCGCCCCTCTCCTCGGCCACGCAAGGAGGCGCTTGGAAGATGCACGCTTGGGGGACGGCCGGAGTAAATCCGGCCTAAAGCCCCACTTTGCACTTATCTAAAGGTTAGTCCGGGACTACGGTGACTCCTCGGCGTTCGCGGCGAGCGGCGATGGCCGCATGGAACAGCTGCACGTAGCGCTGCGCCGACCGCGACCAGGACACGTCCTCGGTCATGGCGCGCTTGACGAGCGCCGACCACAGGGCGGGATGCCGGTACGTCTCGGCCGCCCGCACGACCGCCGCGTAGAACTGCCAGGGGTCGAAGGCGGCGAAGGTGAAGCCGTTGCCCTTCGGTCCGACAGGGTCGTAGTCCTTGATCGAGTCCGCGAGCCCCCCCGTCGCTCGCACCACCGGGATGGTGCCGTAGCGGAGGGCGATCAGTTGCGCCAGGCCGCCGGGCTCGTAGCGAGACGGCATCCACAGCATGTCCGCCCCGGCATAGATGCGCTGCGCGAGCGGCGCGTCGAACCCGATCGCCGCAGCGACCTGGCCCGGCCGCTCGGCCGCATAGCGCCGGAGCATGTCCTCGTAGCGGCGGTCCCCGGTGCCGATGACCACCACCTGCACGCCAAACTGCAGCAGCGCCGGCATGGCCTGCTCGACGAGGTCCAGGCCCTTGACGTCGTAGAGCCGCGACACCATGGCGCACAGCGGCCGGTCGGACTGCTCCAGCCCGAGCTCGCTGCGCAGCTCGGCGCGATCCATCGCCTTGGGTTCCACGGCGTCGGCCGTGTAGTGGTGCGGGATGTTGGGATCGCGCTTGGGATCGAAGATCTCGTAATCGATCCCGTTGACGATCCCGTGCAGCTTGTGCGCGTTGGCGCGGATGAGCTCGTCCAGCCCTTCACCCAACTCGGGCGTCTGGATTTCGGCCGCGTAGCGCTCGCTGACGGTGTTGACGACATCCGCGAAATGAATCCCGCGACCGAGCATGTTGACGACGTTGTCGAGACCGGGGATGCCAACCCGGATCAAGCCCCACTTGTCGAGGCCGGCCAGCGTGAGCGCCCCGAATCCGAACACTCCTTGGGCCGCGAGGTTGTGGATCGTGAGGGCCGTGGCCACCTCGGAGATCGGACCGTCGGTGTAGATGCGATCGATGAGGTTGGGCACGAGCGCCGCATACCAATCGTGAATCTGGATCACGTCCGGAGAGAACTGCAGCGCCGGCAGCATCTCCAGCACCGCGCGCGAGAAATAAACCGACCGGGCATCGTCATCGCCGAACCCGTACATGCCCTCGCGGTCGTACATCTGAGGGCAGTCGACGAAGTAGACGACCATGTCTCCGATCCGGCCCTCGAAGATGGTCGCCGGGATCGTCTGCGCCCCGAGCGGCACCGGCAGGTCGCGGACGACCGCCTTGAGCCCGTGCTTTCCGATCTCGACCTGCCGATAGCGCGGCATCACGACTCTCACGTCGTGGCCCAGGCGGCGCAGCTCCTTGGACAGCGAGGCGGCGACGTCGGCCACGCCGCCCGACTTGGCAAAGGGAGCCAGCTCCGACGTGGCCACCAGGACCTTGAGCTGCTTCGGGCCCGGCGCCATCGCGGCCGAGCCGTCACTGGGAATGCGCAGTCCCAGCGATCCCGAGGGCGGCACCTGCTCGATATCGCGCCCGTCGCGCGTCACCACCAGCGCCATCTCCATGGTGTCGCCGGCGCGGCGGCCGAGCGTGGCCAGCGGGATCCGGATGAAGAACGGGTCGGCTTCCTCGAACGTCGAGATGGGCTCTGCCCTGGTCTGCGCCTCGTCGACACGTGCGACCGTTATGGAAGCTCCGCCCGCGTGCGGCACGATCCGCGCCACGTGCGCGGCATCGAAACCGAACTCAGCCGCAGCTGTGAGCGGCAGAGGCAGCTCGAGCGTGCCGCCGTTGCCGTCGGCGGGAACGCCGGAGAAGTACAGCCAGAGCTGGATCGTCTGCGCCTCGAGCTCGGCCGGCGACCTCGGGCTGTCGATGCACAGGTACACACGCTCCGCGTCGCAGGCATAGAGGACGCGCTCGACCACCCCCGCGGGCCTGTGCAGCGCGCCGAAGCCCGAGCCGACGATGTAATAGCCCGCCTTGCTCCACACCGGGTCGGTGCGCGACTTGGGGCTGATGCTCTCGGCGGGCACCTTGCGCTCGGGCGTCGGCGTCCGCTGGATGATCGGCTGGAAGAGGCGCGCCGGCGCCCGCTGGCCCATGAGCTTGTAGACGTTCCGCAGGTGGAGCCGGAACTGGTTGTCCCAGATCGTGTCCATGCCCGAGTCGTGCTTGCGGCTGAACCACCAGAACCAGTCGCTCCCCTCGGTGATCAAGATCTCCCGCCATCCGAGGGCGGCCGCATCCGCCTGCTGGGGCCTCTGGAGCGACTGCTCCTCGAGCCACGACCGGGTGTCGGCAAGGAGCTCCCACGCGATGTTGTGTTCCGGGTCGCCGATCCAGGTGTCGAGGCTGGCTCCGATCCAGCTGCCCGTGTGCAGATGGCGGAGGCTTTGCTCCGGCGGGTGATCGCGAATGAAGTCGGAGACCGTGGTCGTGACGATGTCGGGCGAGGCTTCGAGCTCCGTGTAGAGGGCGTTGAGGAAGTCGTGCCCGTCGCGCGGGTAGAACTCCCAAGCGTTCTCGCCGTCCAGGGCGATGACCGCCAGGTAGTCCTTGTCCCCCTGCTGTTCGCCGATGCGCTTCAAGCGCCCGACCAGGTTGCGCGCGCCGTCGACCGATGACATGCGCTGGTAGTCGAAGCCGATCGAGTTCGAGATCTGCGAATCCCGGAAGACCATCGACAGCGATCGGTCTTCCCGTTCCACCTTGAACGGCCGGTAAAGCTGGTCCGGGGCGTTGACGCGGCCCTCGCCGTCGCGATAGAAGTTCGTGTCGAGCGAGCGCGCCAGCACCTCCTCGTCGCTGATCATCCAGTCCACGTCCGCCTGCGTCGCCAGCCCGATCACGGTCTCCCCCACCGCCATCTCCGACGGCCACATGCCGGTGGGCCGGCGGCCCACCAGGCGCTCGAACAGGCCCTGGCCGAGCTCGATCTGCCGCTGCGCGTCCTCACGATGTGAGAAGTGGCGGTCGGGAAGCTGGATCTGCGGATTGGCGGTGCGGGCCGAGTCGACGTGGGCCAGCAGCGGGAGGATGGGGTGGTAATAAGGCGAGAAGGTCAGCTCGGCCTGGCCGCGATCGGCCAGCTCGCGGTATTTCGGGATGACCTTCTGCATGATCTCCATCTGCGCCTCGAAGAGCGGATCCTTGTCCGCCTCGGAGAAGTCGCGGTCCCTCCGCTTCAGATCGGCCAGCCGGGGATCAGACTCTGCCCAGGCCGGGTCGCACCACGCGAGGTTGAACCAGACCTGCAGGTCGCGCATGTCCTGGGTCGTGAATTGCGCCTCAGCCGCTCGTGAGGCCAGCTCGAGATAGCGCGGCGACTGCTGCACCCGGAGCGCACGCGGCGACTCGCGCATCCAGCGGATGATGAATGCGCGCTCCTCTGCGGTGAGCTCGGCCGCATCGCGCTTGCTGAGGTTGAGGAAGAGGTCGACCGATTCCTCCTTGCCGTAGTCCTCGATCTGCGCCAGCAACGAGGGCACGAGGTTGAAGGTGGCGCGAATCTTGGGATATGCGTCGAGCAGGGCCGGCATCTTGAAGTAGTCCTTGGCCGAGCGCAGGCGCACCCAGGGGAGCAGGTACGTGCTGGTGAGGTCGTCCTTGTAATAAGGCTGGTGCATGTGCCACACGAAGGCGACCTGGAGGGGTTTCATCCCTTAAAGGGAATCACATTCGACATTTCGCGCATCCGTCGAGAGGTTATTTCGCGTACTCGTCGAGAGCGCGGATGAAGTTGATGTACACGCGCTGCTGCTCGCGCAGGATGCCGAGCGCCCCCAGCTCCCACCATTCGTCGGGCGTGAAGTAGGCGCTCACCTCAGCTTCGGGACCCCACCTTCCGAACCACTGGATGAGGTGCAGGTTGTCGGACTGCAACAGCCACTTGGCGATCTCGATGAGCCGCGGGTCGCCCGTGAGCCGCGCCTTCGAGTAGGCGTGGTGCATGAGCCGGAACAGGCCCTGCTGGGCCTCGTTGCCCAGGAAGAACTCCATGCCTCCCTCGCCCGCCCAGGTCGATCCATATTCGTTGACCGGGACTTCGAGGCGCTTGGCGCCGAGCTCGCCGACCGCCTCGGACGGCAGCATCATCCGCACCTTCTTCTTTTTCAGCTCCTTGGCCAGCGCACGCGTGAACTCGAAGATCCCGGTGTCACGGCGGTGGTGCTCGCCGAACGTCTCGAAATCCCACCCCACCATCACCAGGTCGCCCCATGTCTCGCGCACCCAGCCGGCATAGGTGCCGGCCTCGAGCGGCCAGTGGTTCCAGTGGCGGTTGGAGAACCGGTACCCGACGTCGTCGGACAGGTTGTGATGGCGGACCAGCAGCTTGAGGCGCTGCAGCGGATGCTGGTAGACATGGGTCGGCTCGCGCCAGCCCAGATGCCAATCGCGGCCCTCCATGAACGCGCCGTCGAAGCCGCACTGCTGGAGCGCGAAGTAGACGTCGTTGGACATGAACATCTCGGTCGTATCGGTGACAGCGACCGGCTTCTGAAACAGCTCCTCCAGGCGCGAGCGCGCCGCGAGCATCGCCTCTTTGAAAGCCACGATGTCCAGGTAGAGCAGCCAGGAGTGATACGGCTCGACGTTGACGACCTCGACATTCGGGCTGGCGCACAGCTTCTTGAAGCGGTCCAGCACCTTCGTCCCCCAGCGCTCGGCCTGAACCAGAAACGAATCGCTGAATCCAATCGACATCTTCCAGCCTCGCCTGGTGAGGTCGGTGAACATCGCCGACGCAGGCAGGTACGAGTTCGCCGCCACCTGCTCGAAGTAGCGGCGGTCGAGGGCCTCATCGAAGAGGTGATCGGAGATCGCCTCGGGCGGCGTTTTGGCAGGCACGATCTGGGCGGGCAGCTTCAAGCGGCGAGGCTGGTGGACGACGGTGTAGACGACAAGGTTCTCAGCCAACAGAAGCCTCGGGCTTGCGAGTCCGGCGCCGAGCGACCCTGGGCTCATCCGGCGCGCGCGCGGGGATCGTCACCGCCTGCTGGGCGGCCGCGAACTCGATCCGAAGGAGAAGCTGCTCGATCACCTTCTCCCACGTGTAAGCGCGCGCGGTCACGCGGCCGCGCCGCCGCATGGCCGCCGCCAGGCGCGGGCGCTGCTGGATCAGGTTGAGGGCGGTCACCAGCTCGATCGCGTCGTCGGTCTCGAGGACCAGCGCGTTGCGATACGCATCGGCATAGTCCTCGCCGGTCGCGCCGGTGACGGCAAGCCCGCCGGCCGCCATCACCTCGAGGCCGACCAGGCCGAAGGGCTCGTGCCCAGAGTTGGCGAGCACGGCGTCACAGGCGGGATAGATCACGCCGAGCATCGGGTCGCTCACGTAGCTCGTGAGGTTGACCACATCGGCCTCGGGGTACTGGCGAAGGATGGCCGACAGTCCGGCCGGCTCCGGCGGCGCGCTGACGTGGACGACGTTGAGGCCCTGGTGCTGCGCGTGGCTGATGACCTCACCGCCGTGCGGTTCGCGACCCCCGCGCAACAGCAGCCTCACCCGCTTTCCGTGCCGTTTGATGTAGCCGGCCGCCGACACTGCCATCAGCCAGCGCTTGTCGGGATCGAAGCGGCCGATCTTGAAGCAGAAATGATCGGCGGCGGCGGCAGCCTTGAGGTCGGCCACCGCCTCGGGGTCGCCGTCGTGGACCGATTCGCGAGGGATGCCGTTGGGGATGACGATCGGGTTGTGGCCCCGCTCCCAGACCTTGAACTTCATGTAGCGGCTGACCGTCGTGATGGTGGCGGCGAGCGCGAGCGCGGCCCAATCCATCCTATGGAAGCCAAACGTGTTGTTGGCGTTCCACAGGATCACGACGCGATCGCGCAGGCCGCGGTAGTACAGCGAATCCGAGATGAGGTTCATCGACCACGACGTGTGCCACTCCTCGCCCATGATCACCACGTTGTGGCCGGACTCGACCGCGGGCCCGATCACGGTGTCGATGAGGTTCTGCGGGAGACTCGCGTTCCAGTCGCGGATCTTCTCCTCCTCGCCGTCGTAGACCCCGCCGCGATGGCGCGACGAGATCCACTGGCACCACCGCCGGTAGACGAGCCGGCCCGCCTCATGGCTCTCCTCACCAGGCAGGTCGGGATCGCCACAGAAATAGAGATAGGTCTGGTAACCGAACTGGGCCAGCGATCGGGCCAGGCCCTTCACGCGGACGCCAAGGCCGCCGGCCTGGCTGTACACGTCGGGACCCTCGAAGCTGAGGATGACGAACACGGTGCGCTGGGGCTCGACGATCATGGATTGGAAGAAAGTGCGAGCAGAGCGGTGGCATGCAGCTCCCGGCTCGGCGCACAAACAAGCGAAGTCCGGGTCTCGAGGGTGCAGGGCAGCGCGCTCAGCGCGTTGCCCTTGATGTCGGTGGCGACGCCGCCGCTCTCGGCCACGATGAGCAGGCTTGCCGCCATGTCGAACACGCGAACCGGGACCGGCGCGCAGAAAGCGTCGAAGCTGCCGGCCGCGGTGTGCGCTATCGCGAGCGCCATCGAGCCGAGGATCCGAATCTTGGTCGATCGCTGGATAAGACCTCGCGCGCCGACGAGCGCGCTCGGCAGGCTCTCGAGCGCGATCAGCTCGAGACGGTCGCGCGACTGCCGCTCCATCGGTCGCAAGGGCTCACCGCCACGCTTTGCACCCTGCTTGCGGATTGCGGTCCAGGGCTCGCCGTTGATCAAGTTGACGACGCAGCCCACGACCGTGTCGCCGATGGTGGGCCCATCGACCAGCGCAAGCATCACACCGAAGAATGGGACGCCCTGCTTGGCGTTGAGGCTGCCGTCGACCGGGTCCACCAGCACCAGTGGGTAATCGGCGCCGAACTTGCGGTGCCCGGCCTCCTCAGACAGGACGGCGAAGCGCTCGCCCCGCCCGGCGAGCGCTTCGAGCTCGGCGAGGACATCGGCCTCGGCAGCGCGATCGAGCTCCATGGTGCGATCCCCGCCCGCGCCGATCGTGAGCTGAGTTCGTCCCGCCTCGGTGCCCGCGAGGGGCAGCACGGTGGCGCGCACGCGCGAGCCGATGCGCAGGAAGACTTCGAGCCAGTCGGCCGACTTCAGGGAGTTCGGTCAGGCAATGCCGGAGCCGCTCGAGAACTTGGGGTCGACCTTGCGGCGGCGGCGGCGGCGGCGCTCGACCACGATCGTGATGAGGTATGGCTGCTGCATCGCCCACACGCGCTCGATGAGCTGCGGGATCGGGATGCTGTACGGACTGTCGACGCCGAGCAGGACCAGGCTCTCGGCGAGGCCCTCGGTCAGCTCTGTGCGGTCATGAAGGTTTAGCTGCTCGAGCGTGTCAAGGATGTCGTCGAGCCGGCGCAGGCTCGATCGCCGCTCCTTGTCGTCCCCGCCTTGGAGCATGGCTCACAGCTTATCGATTTGCGGCGTCGGTGAGCGCGCGGCTCACCTCGGCCGGCCGCTCGAACTGCAGCCAGTGCCCGGCGCCTTCCAGGACGACGAGCCTGTACGGCCCTTCGACGTGACCGCCCGTGGCCTCGGCGCCAAGACGGCCAAGCGCGGGATCGTGATCGCCCCACAGCAGGACGGTCGGCGTCTTGATCGCGCCGATGTCCGCCAGCCGCTCCCAAGCGGCCCCGCCCGCGCCGAGGTTGGCCCGGTAGTAGTTGAGCGCGGCGGTGAGACGGCCGGGGCGGGCAAGCGAGCGCGTGAAATGCTCGACGAGCGAGCGCGGGACGGCCTCCGGGCTGGGTCCGACCGAGTACATGAACCGGAGCCGGCGATAGTCGTCGTCGGCCAGGACCCGTTCGGCCTTGCCCTCGAGCAGGAAGAGCTCGACATAGTGCGAGCGGGCCTGCTGGTCCTCGTCGTCCCGGCTCGCGGCCGCGAGCCCAGCGGGATGTCCGACCGATAGCACCGTAAGCGTCTTCGCCATCTCTGGATGGCGGGCGGCGAAAAACCACGCCACGATCGCGCCCCAATCGTGACCCGCGACATGCGCGGACTCACGCCCAAAGGCTTTGATGAGGGCGGCCACGTCGTCGACCAGGTGATCGATGGCGTAGCTCTCCTTCGCCTCGGGAGCATCGGTGAGGCCATAGCCGCGAAGGTCGGGGGCGACCGCAAGGCATCCGGCTTTCGCCAGCGCATCCACCTGGCGCGACCAGGACTCGGCCCCTTCTGGAAATCCGTGCAAGAGGATGAACATGTCGGCTTGCGGCGGGCCGTCGACCATGGTCCGAAACCGAAGGCCATTCGCCTGCACCATGTGCTGGCTTGCGGTCATTTGATCTGTTTTATGAATTCGGCGGCGACGTCGAGGGCCTGGTCGAGGACAGCGAGCAGGCCGTGCCCCTGGCCTTTGAAGACGACGAGTCGAGAGTTGGGGATGAGCTTGATCTTCTCCCGCAACAGATCGAGACGCGCGAACGGATCGCGATCGCCGCTCATGAAGAGCGTCGGGCAATGGATCCGCGAGAAGTGCTCGGTGCGCAGCTGGTCGGGAAAGCCCGGACGATGAAGCGGATAAGAGAAGAGGACGAGTCCGCCGAAGTCGGCCTCGATCGCGGCCATGCTCGAGACGCGACCGCCGAAGGACTGCCCGCCTCCGATCACGTCGTGCCCGCGGCCCGACGTGTTGATGAAGACCGGGACCGCGCGCTCCGCGCCTCCGCGAGGCAGGTCGACCGCGATCGCATCGATGCCTCGACGCTTGAAGCCGACGACGTAGGGTTTCATCGAGGCCGCGTTGCCGGATGCGCCGTGGCCGAGGACTACTCGCATCGAATGAAGCTCGTGACGTTCATCAGTTGAGCTCTGCGACCCGCCGCTGCTCCAACCACTCGCGTGAAATCTTGATCTCGACGCGCGCGACGCACACCGCGCACCAAACTGTCTCGCATCGTTCGCATGCGATGTGCTGATGATCCTTCGAGAGGTCGAGAGACATCGTGAAAGTTCCGCACTCGAAGCATTTCACCGGGCATCGCATGAAAAAAAATCTTAACGATCTATTGACTTGATGGATGCAATCGTTGTATCAACACATTCTGTATGGCGATGCTGCTCGTGGTTGCCCCCACAGAGGTAACGGACCCGACGCGAGTCAGCGCGACATTTCGCACAACCGCCAACGTCACGAAGGCCTCATCGAAGAGGCTTCGCGGCGAAACCCGTGGGGTTGCATAGGAGGTGCGTGCAGAAAAAATCGTCCATGACGTCTCACAAGGGAATCCAGCCCGCCAAACCATGGAACCTCGGGTCCGTATCACTAAGCGAAGGAGGTAAAGAATGATGGCAAAGAAGAAGGCCGCCAAGAAGCCGGCAGCCAAGAAGAAGGCCGCCAAGAAGAAGAAGTAACAACTTCTTCAATCGTTTTCTAACGTCGTTCGTAAAAGCGCCGGGGTTCTGTGGAGCCTCGGCGCTTCACTGTTTTCCTCGACGTTGATTCCAGCCACATAGAAAGGAAGGGATTCTCGGTGGCGTCCCAGAGCCGGTGTAAAAGCCGGGCGGCGGGCTGCCTGAGGCGACCACCATAGAGGCCCCGGTGCCATGACGCGTCGCACGAAAACGGGCGATAGGACGGCCGAAGGCGGGCCGGCCTGCAAGGTCGAGCCATTGAGAGCCTCGTAGAGGCCCGCGTCGGCACCGGCGATTATCCCAGGACCCGGCGATGGAGCAGGCGTCTCGGGTGGGTGGCCGGCGGCGGTGCTCTCAGTGCGGCCTTGCCAAACGCTTGAGATAGATGAGTTCAGTATGTCCATCTTCCAGCTCGTAGATCTCTCCGCTGCGCACGAAGCCAAGGGCCTGACACAGCTGTTGCATCGCGGCATTCGACTTGTCTGTGGCCGTGAAGAGCCGATCCGTGGGACAGGTGGCTTCGAGCCTCGAGACGATGTCCCTCGCCACGCCCTTGCGCCGATGATCTGGGTGCACGGCAATAATCCGCAGGAATCCATGCCCATGCAAGAACCGGTCGAAAACCGCGAAGCCCACAACGTGACCAGAGTCTCGCGCTACCCAGCAGGTCCCGCTTTCGATCGCGCGCAGTAAGGCATCTGGCCTTGCCGGAGGGCCGAATGCCAGCTGGTCCAGGTCGGCAATCGCCTCAAGATCGCGTCCGACAGCGGGCTCCACCATTACATTTCAGGCTACCTCGCGAGCGACTCCTGACCCAAAAGATTCTCTTGCGGCATGATCCGCCGGATCCGGTCGAGGTGGCGTCCCAAAGCTGGCGTGAAAGCCGGGCGGCGGGCTACCTTCGACGACCATCATGGAGGCCCCCGCGCCTGACGCGTCGCATCAAAACGGGCGATAGGACGGCCGAAGGCGGGCCGGCCTGCAAGGTCGAGCCGCTGAGAGCCTCGTAGAGGCCCGCGTCGGCACCGGCGAGTATCCCAGGACCTGGGCGGAGACATGTCGGCCGCCCCTGCGGGCTGTGTCATCGAGGATGATCGCGGGCTCTCAGCCGGTGGCGCGCAACTCGGGCGGGCCAGCAGCTGGCGGCGGAGATCCTGGAGGCGGCGACCGCCGGCCGCGGAAGTGTCGATCCCGCGTCAGCCGGCGCTGGCTCGATCCAGCACCGCCCAGATCAACGAGAGGCAGGAGTGCTCGCCGGGCAGGCGACCGATTACCTTGACCCGGCGCCGGCTCTCGCCGAAGGTCCGCTCCAGCAAATTCGTGTGCCGAACGCGCTCGCGGTGCTCGACCGGGAAATGGAGGTGGGCGGTCAGTGCGCTCAGGTTCGTGAGCAGGCAGTCGACCGCTCTTGGGTAGGGGCTGCGATAGGTGTCGGCGAACTCCTCGGCGCGCTGATAGGCGATCGCCACCGCCTCCTCCCCGGGCGGCGCCTCAATGTCGTTGAGGATCGCCCAGTAGTCCTTCTTGACTGCCTCCTGGTCAGCCTTGCTCACCTTCTCGAGCACGTTCCTGGCAAGGTGGACAGCACACCTCTGGCGGAGGCTGTCGGGAGGACTTGCTCGAAGGCGGAGACCAGCCGGGGGGGCACCGTCGGTGATGCCGAGCAGGGGCGGCTTCAGCCCCCTGGCCTTGAGGTCGGTGAAATGGGCGTGCCAGCTGTCGTAGCTCTCAGCCTGACCCGCGGCCAGGCCGATGAAGACCTTCTTGCCCTCGGTGGTGATGCCCCAGGTGCAGAGGATCGGCTCCCCCTGAGCCGCCGGGTGGTACTTGAAGAAGCTGGCGTCCGCGAACAGGTAGTCGAGCTCGTAGTCCGAGAGGTCGCGGTGGCTCCAGATCTCGAACTGGCTGACCAGGACCTGGCAGATCCGGCTCACGGTCGACTTGGAGAGCGCCGCCTGCTCGCCGAGCGCCTCCGCCAAGGCGGCCTCAACGTCGCGCACCGAGAGGCCGCGCACGAAGCCGGCAATCACCAGCGACTCCAGGGCCTTGGTCCGGGTCACGCCGATTCCCAGCAGGCGGGAGGTGAAGGGCTCGTCGCTCTCCCGCAGCTTGGGTCGCTGAAGCGTGATCGGACCGGCCGAGGTCTTGACGGTGACCGGAGCGTGGCCGTTGCGCAGCCCCTCATGGGCGCGCTCACCGCGGGCGTAACGCTCGCGGCCCAGGAATTCCGTGATCTCTGCCTCGAAGGCGGACTGGAAGAGGAGCGCGACCCCGAGCCGGGCTACCTCCTCCAGGATGTGGCCCAGCTCCCGGCCGGAGCAGAAGAGCTCATCGATCTGGGCGCGGACGCGCTCGGTGGGGGATACTCGTCGTGACGCGAGCATCTGGCACCTCCTGAAACCTCCAAGTTCCAGGCGAGCCTACTGCCCGCGTCGCTTTTCCACCAGCCCTGGGACGAGACCATTCTCTGGGCGGACTTGCAGAGCTCGTCTCTCCCCACCCGGCGCGCTGCGCGCGCCGACCTCCCCACAAGTGGGGAGGCACTACTTGACTAACCCACCCGGCGCGCCGACCTCCCCACAAGTGGGGAGGCATCCTGCTTGACTAACGAACGGATGTTCGCTAGTCTGTGCCCACCTCCGCTCCTCGCCTGCGTCTTGCTCCCAGAGGCCCGCAAAGAAAGATGCAGGAACTGCAGCTCGAACACGCCATCAGCACGATTCGGGTCCGCTTTGGCAGCCAGGCGCTGACGAGGGCGGCGGAGTTGCCGACCCCGCAACCCTGGCCGAGCCGCACCCCACTCGATCGCCTGAGCGGAATCGAAGGCCTGCCCCGCGGCCGGCTGACGCTCTTGGCCGGAAACGGAACCTGCGGCAAGCTCACTCTCGCCCTGGGGCTGCTTGCCGCCGCCACCCGTGAGTTCGCGCACGCGGTGGTGATCGACACTCGCGGCGGCTTCGACGCGTGGTCCCTCCTCCCCTTCGATCCGGAGTTGAGCTCGCTGGCCGTGGTGCGACTCGATCCCGACCCTTCGGGAGAAGCGGCCACGGCCCTGGCTCGGGCCGGCGCCGGCTTCATCCTTTTAATGGGGGAGGTTCCGGAGCAGTGGCTCGGCCCTCTGGAGGCGAGCGCCCACCGCTCGGGGACGGTGCTGGTCGGGGTGGTCGATGCCCCCGGACGGGCGTTCGCGCACGCCTCCAGCCTGAGCCTTGGCTTTGCTCGCACCGACTGGGTGTGGGAGCGAGATCAGCTGGTGGGCCTGCGCACGATCGTGCGCTGTCTCAAGAACCGGGTCGCACCGCCTCTCGGTGAGTCCGAGCTCGAGATCCGCTATCCGCTGGGTCCACAGTTTCCATTCCTGACACCGGTCATCGAGGTGGCACTGCAAGCGATGGAGCTGGAATGCACGTCTGCTGCGGTCTGACCGGCCACCTCGAGCTCGCGAAGCGTCCCGACCTCTATGGAGGTCCGGTCGTCGTCGGCGAGTGGGAAGAGCATGTCGTCGCTGCCTCAGAGGAAGCGATGCCGTTCGGTGTGCAGCCCGGGATGGCAATGCGCCAGGCGGAGCATCTTTGCCCTCACGCGACTTTCATCGCGCCTGATCCTGATGCAGCCGCGCGCTTGCGCGAGCTCATCGCCTCCGCGCTCTACGACCTTGCGCCGGTGGTCGAAGTCCATGTCGAGGGTATCGCATGGCTGGACGTGAACGGCGTCGTCAGGTCTGGCGAATCAATTCGCGAAGCGCGGCGCCGGCTCCGCACCGCGATCGGCCGTGAACCGCGACTCGGTTTGGCGCCCGGACCTTTTTCAGCGCGAGTGGCGGCAGCGCGCGCGCGGCCGGGCCGTCTCGTGCAGGTCGAAGACGCGCGCGCTTTCCTGGCTCCGCTGGCATCGCGTGAGCTTCCCCTCGACGACGAGCAGCTTGAACGACTCGACCTGCTCGGACTGCGCACGCTGGGCGCAGTGGCGGCGATCGGGCCGCGCGAGCTCGAAAGCCAGCTCGGCCGCGCGGGCAGGCATGCGGTCCTGCTCGCGCGCGGCGCGGAACCAGACGAGCTCAATCCCTGGCGACCGCCACAGTTCACGAGCGCGCATCGTCAGTTCGAGCCGCCGGTGGAAGATCGTGAGGCGCTGCTCTTCGTCTCTCGAGCGCTCTGCGGCGACCTCGCCGCAGAGCTCGGCCTGCGCGGCGCGGGGGCGAAGCGAGTGCGCGTGCGTCTCGTCTACGAATCGGGTGAGCCCGATGCGCGTGACTCCATCGTCCGCCATCCGCTCTCCAGCGCGGCCGAGCTGTTCGGGCTCATCGGGCCATGGATTAAGGAATGGCAGCCTCGCGCGCCGATCACCGAGCTATGGATCGATCTCCCTGTGCTCGAGGCCGCGGGGCGGCGGCAATTGCGGCTGTGGGCGGGTGGGGACGGAACGAGTGAAGAGGTGATCGCCGCGTTCGAGCGGCTGCAGGAACGTCATGGCGATGGCGTGGTGCGCAAGCCGCGGCCGGCGCTGCTCACCTCCCCACTCCCCGCGCAGCGCTTCGCGTGACCCGCCTCTTCTCGCCGCCCACCCCCGTCACGGTCACGTTGAACGCCGACGGCACCCCCGCCTTCATCGCGGGGGCGTGGTCGGGTTCGATCGACCCGATCGCGCGGTGGAAGGTCGAGACCGAGTGGTGGAAGCAGCCAGTCGTGCGCGAATACTGGAAAGCGCTTCTCAACGGCGCGCTGCTGTGTGAGTTGTTCCACGACCTCAGCCGTGACGAGTGGTTCGTGGAGCGGGTCTACGACTGAGACTCGTGAACCCCTACGTCGAGCTTCACTGTCACTCCAACTTCTCGTTCCTCGACGGGGGTTCGCATCCGGCCGAGCTTGCGATGCGAGCAGCCGAGCTCGAGATGCCAGCGCTGGCGATCACCGACCGGGGTGGCGTCTATGGAGCGGTGAAGTTCTTGCAGGCATGCCGGAAGGTCGGGGTCAAGCCTCTGATCGGCGCCGCTCTGGAGGTCGACGGAGCCGAGCTGCTGCTGATCGCACGCAACCTGCGCGGCTACTCCAACCTCTGCCGGCTGATCAGCCTCGCCCACGTCGACCAGCCCAAGGGCGAGGCACGCGCGGCGGTCGCTACCGTCGCCGAGCACCGAGGCGATCTCTTCTACCTCACCGCCACCGACGAAGAACAGCGCTTGCGCGGGCTCCAGGAGGCGCTCGGCAAGGAAAACGTCTTCAGCGAGCTCCATCACCATCTTCGCCCGGAGGACTCGTGGGTGCTGGAGGGCCGGGCCGCGATGGCGAAGCGGTGCGGTGCGCCGGCCGTGGCCACCAACGAGGTCCATTACCACGTCAGAGAGCGGCGCCGGCTGCATGACGTGCTGGTCGCGACCCGTCATCGCGCCACCCTGGAGGAGGCGCGGCCGCACCTGTTTCCCAACACTGAGCACTGTCTCAAAGGCGCCGGCGAGATGCGCCCGCTTTTCAAAGGCCACACCGAGGCGCTTTCCATGCCCTGGGAGATCGCGAAGGAATGCGACCTCGACCTCGATTTTCGCAAGGTCCGATTTCCCGGCTACCCGGTCCCTGAAGGCGAGACGCCATTCTCCTTCCTCTACAAGCTGTGCTTCGAGGGAGTGCGGGAGCGGTACCGGCCGATCACGCTTGCCGTCACCCAGAGGCTGCAGCGCGAGCTGGAGGTGATCGAGAAGACAGGGCTCGCCGAGTTCTTCCTCATCAACTGGGACCTCATGCGCTTCGCGCGCGAGCATGGTGTGCCAGGCCAGGGTCGCGGGTCGGCGGCCGATTCGATCGTCGCTTACGTGCTTGGCATCACCCGCGTCGACCCCATCGAGCACAACCTCCTCTTCGAGCGCTTCCTGCACGAGGAGATGACGAGCACGCCCGACATCGACATCGATTTCTCCACCGAGCATCGCGAGCAGGTGATCCAGTACATCTACGACAAGTACGGATGGGAGCGGACCGGGATGGTCTGCAACGTCGTCACGTTCCAGCCTCGCATGGCGATCAGGCAGGTCGGCAAGGCGCTCGGGTTCTCGGCCGAGCTGGTCGACCGGCTCGCCAAAGGCGTGGACCGCTGGTTCACCGAGGACGTCGAGGACTCGATGACCGGCGCGGTGCCGCCACCGGACATGAGGCCGCAGAGCTGGCAGCAGTTCCTCGAGCTGTGCCGCGAGGTGCAGGACTTTCCGCGTCATCTTTCCATCCACAACGGCGGCATGCTGGTCACGGGCGAGCCGCTGGTGGACATCGCGCCGGTCGAGCCGGCGACGATGGAGGGCCGGCGCGTCGTTCAGTTCAACAAGGACGACGTCGAAGACCTGGGCTTGATCAAGATGGACATGCTCGGGCTGCGCACGCTCTCGGTGGTGGCCGAATCCCTGGAGCTGATCTGCGACCTGACCGGCGTCCGTCCGGACCTCGACCAGCTGCGGCTGAACGACCCCAAGGTGTTCGAGATGTGCAGCGAGGCGGATACGATCGGGGTCTTCCAGATCGAGTCACGCGCGCAGATGCAGACTCTTCCCCGCACCCGGCCTCAGAGCTTCAACGACCTGGTGGTCGAGGTCGCGATCATCCGGCCGGGGCCGATCCAGGGCAATGCGGTCCATCCGTACATCCGGCGCAAGCAAGGTCGCGAGCCGGTCACGTATGCGCATCCGTTGCTCGAGCCGATCCTCAAGGACACGCTGGGGGTGATCCTCTACCAGGAGCAGATCATCGAGATCGCGATGAGGGTGGCCGGCATGACGCCCAGCGGGGCGGACAGGTTTCGGCGTGCGATGACCCGGCACCTCAATCACGTGGAGATGTCGTCGCTCGAGGGCGACTTCATCGCGGGCTGCCTCGCCAATGACGTGCCTCGCGAGGTGGCCGACATGCTGTTTGCGGCGGTGCAGGGTTTCGCGGTGTACGGATTCTGCCGCTCGCACGCCGCCGCGTTCGCGCGCACCGCGTACGAGACCGCCTGGCTGAAGCTCAATCACGCGGTCGAGTTCGGCTGCGGCCTCCTCAACAACCAGCCGATGGGGTTCTATCACCCGAGCGTGCTGGTCGAGGACCTGAAGAGGCATGGCGTGATGGTGCTGCCTGTGGACGTCAACCGCTCCGATGTCCGCTGCGTGCCCGAAGCCCTGGGCGCCGCGGCGGAAAATGGACATACCCCTGCGGGGCCCTCCCTGTTGTCCGGTTCCCTCCCCCAACCGGCCGACCTGCGGCCAAGGTATGTGAATTCCGAAAACCTGACAACCCTGCCTGTTAAGAAGACTCACGCGATGCGCATCGGCTTCAACTATGTGCGCGACCTCGGCGAGGACGGACGCAACGCGATCGTCGCCGAACGCACCAGCGGCGGCGCCTACACCTCTTTTGAGGATTTCCTCGACCGCCTCCGTGGCGGCCCCATCGGCCCGCTCGCCGTGCGCAACCTCGTCATGGTCGGCGCCTACGACGGCCTCGGCCGGCCCCGCCGCGAGCTGCTCTGGGGATGGCAGGAGCGATGGCACGGCCGCGGATTGCGGCGCGGCATCCAGTCACAGTCGGAGCTGAAGCTGAAAGCGGTCGCGCCCAGCCTGCCCGAGCTCGACGACTTCGACCTCAACCAGCTCGAGTACCGAATCTCCGATCTCTCGACCGGACACCACCTCATCCATTTCTGCAGAGAAAGGCTCGAGGAGCTCGGCGCCCTCCAAAGCAACCAGCTCCCCAGCATCCCCAATGGCAGAAAAGTGAGGGTCGCCGGGCTCGTCATCACCCGGCAGGCCCCCTCGACCGCGAAGAAGATCCGCTTCTTCACGCTGGAAGACGAGTTCGGGCAGGTCAACGTGACGATCAAGCCCGACGTCTACGACCGTTACCGCCAGGTCGCGAACCGCCAGCCCATCCTCGTCATCGATGGAGTGATGCAGCGCCAGGACGGAGTTTGGTCGGTCCTGGCCGCCCAAATCCAGGCCCTCGAGGGCGTGTCGCGGGCCAAGCCAAGGTCCCACGACTACCGCTGAGAACCCGACCAAAAGGCACCAAAGCCTACTTTCTGTAGCCAGACGAGGGTCTTTTGAGCGAAGCTATCGAATTGGCGCGCCTGCACCACGCAACGCAGCAACCCCAGAGGAAGACAAATGTCAATCGGCAGAGAAATCGAAGACATCGCCCGGGACCTGATCAAGCACCAGCACGACCATCCTCCGGTGCGCGACCTCAACCGCGAATTCGACCGCAAGCTCAAGCTCACGGATCGGATCGCATCCGATTTCGCGCGCCTCGTCGGCAGCTGGGTCTTCGTGCTCGCGCAGCTGGGCCTGATGTTGCTGTGGGTGCTGCTGAACGTCATCGGCCATCTCAGCCACTGGGACCCATACCCCTTCACGTTTCTCAACCTGGTCTTCACCCTCGAGGCCGCCATCTGGGTCTCGGTGGTGCTGATGGCTCTGAACAGCCTGGCCGACCGCGACCGCCTCCGCGCCCAAAGCGAGTACGAGCTCAACGTCAAGGCCGAAGAGGAGCTGAAGGCGCTGATGAATCACCTGATGCACCAGGACGAGATCCTGCTGCAGATAGTCAACCGCCTCGATCGCGGCGACCGCGAGATGAAAAGGCTTGCTCGCCGGCTCGAGCAGGCGCTCGAACCGAGCGCCGATGCGACACGACCTCCGCCGCCGCACGCACCCCCGCAACCTCCGCCCGCGCTCGCGGGGCCGCCGCAGCCTCCGCCGACGGCCGCGCCCTCGCCCGTCCAACCGGAGCGCCCGCTCGGGCTCCCAAGACCCTGACTCGCGGCGCGATCAACGATCAGACCCTGTAGACGAAATACTCCCCGTTCGAGTAGGCGAGGGTTCCGTGCTGCTGCCAGTACGTCTGGCTCGTTCGTCGCGCCGGCGCGAGCTCCTGTGGACCGATCAGCACATAGTTGACGCCGTAGCGGTCGACCAGGTCGGCGGTGTTCTGGTCGCCGCGGAGAATCGCCGCTTCGTCCGATTGTTTCTGGGCATAGTCGCGCAACCCATAGGTCCAGAGCCAGCCCGGATACCCGCTCATCACGCGTCTCCCCGCCAGAGTCGGAATCGGACTGTTGTGCTCATCGGCCACCGCGAACACCGCGTCTGCCGCCGTGTTCTGCCTCACCCAATCAGCGACCTGCATTCCCTTCGTATCCGTGAACTCATATGAGCTGACGCTCGCGTCTGAAGCCCGAGCGAGGTCGAGCGCGCCTGACAAACAAAGGAGGACGAGCAGCACAGACGCGAACGCTACGGTCCACGGCCAGCGCTGGACCATGCCGGCGATGAAGCCCCCGACCATGATGCTGCCGAGCAGCGCCCAGAAGATGAAGAACTTCGTGTTGTCCCAGTCCCATGGCTGCAGGACGATGACGTTGGGGACGAGGAACCACAGCCACATGGGCGCAAACCATTTCGGGAATGCGGTCGCAAACCAGCGCCTCAGGATTTGGGCGGCGATGAGCACGGGGATGAACACCGACGTGTTCTTGATCCAGAACCACGCCACGTCGCGCGGGAACGACAGCACACCATCGCGCCGCCAATCCGCGTACGAGAGCCAGCCGGGCTCCAGACAATATCCAGCGAGGCTGACGCCCGCTCCGCATGCGCTGTTGTTGGCAGGCGGCCACATCCAGACCAGTACCGGGATCGCAAGCACCAGAGCAGGGACGAAGAATGCGACCCATTCCTTGCGCAGGTTGAAGACCGCCCAGAACGCGGCCAGCGCCACCACGGTCCCGTATGCGTGCACGTGGAACGCAGGCATGAGGCCAGCGACGATTCCGGCAAACAGGAATGCCTTCGAATCGCCCCGCTCTCGCACGGCGAGCCATAGGAGCAGCAGGACGATCAGCGCGAGGCTGAAGCCGAACAACGTCGAGCGCTGCGGCACGAGGTACGCGAGCACCGGGTTCAGCCACTGGAAGTTGAGGTCGCGGTTGAGGGTGTACTCGCGCGGCAGATGCGCCAGCACACCGAGGCCGCTGTGGGCGATATCTCCGGCCAGGTAGACGAAGCCCAGTCCCCCGCCGAGCAAGAAGACGAAGACGGCGATGGCCGCCGCGCCGCGGCTGCCTGTGAATCTCGCCGCCGCCAGATACAGCACGGCCGGAAACGCGAGGCCCAAAAGGCCGGACGTGAGGACCAGCGCCGAAGGCAGCGAGCTGCCGAGGGGAACGAGGTTGGCGGCGAGGAAGTCGACCATGAACGGGTAGCCGAGGTGGTTGCCCGGGTCGATCGGATACTGGGGCGGAAAGTTGTGTCCGTACGCAAAGGAGCCGGCGAAGGTGAGGTGCGCGGCCCAGTCGCCCCAGATGTTGATGTAGCCCGCCCACAGTCCATCAGGCTTGATGACGTAAGCCTGGTGGAGGAAGTGCACAGTCCACGCGCCGCAGACGAAGAACACCGCGGCGAGCGGCCATGGATGGCCGGCCGTCCGCACCGGCGCAGCCCAGCGCGCAATCGCGTCGGAGATGTCCGTAGCGACACGATCGCGTTGTGCGATCGTGACCCCGGCTCCGGCCCCGACCGCAATGGCGATGCCTGTGATGACCGTGCCGAGAGTGACGTCACGCACCAGCATCGACAGCACGAAGCTCGCCAGAGAGACGGCCATCGCGCCCAGCACCGTCCCGAAGGCGAGCCGCTCCTCGAGCTTGAGCGCGATCCCGCTCAGGTAGGTGATGCCGAAGCCCGCAGCCACGCACCCCACCAGCAGGAGTGCGGCCGCGCCGAAAAGAAAGCCCGCGACCAGCGCGAGTACCAAGGCCCCCAGTCCCAGCCAGAGACCTGACCACCCGATCGGTAGACGAGCGACCGAGCTCACCGCTCCCTCAGCCATCGTGGCGATCTAGTTCCAGCACCACAGCATCTCCTCAGTCCCCTTGAGGTATGGCCGGCAGACGGCGAACCAAATCTTGGGTCCCCATATGGGCGTGCCGGCGCTCGGGTCGTAGGCGGATACAGAGAGCGGCAGGCCGGTCCACACCGGATAGAAGTAAAAGAAAAAGGCGACCGCCATGCCGAGATGCGCAGCCAGCAAGGTGCGGCCCGCCGGCCGGAAATTAGCGGCTGTATAGGCGAGCACGAACGCGAGCGCCAGGATCATGAAAATCAGGCCGCCGAACATGTGGTACATGAACAGAACCCTGCTGATGTGCGACCACGGTAGGTACTGGGTGATAAACCCGATCAGGATCACGGTGGCAGGAAAGCTCCGGTGCCGGACGATGAAGTACGGCAGCGAGGCCACGCAGGGCAGACTCGTCCACCAGATCCAGGGATTGCCCAGGTCCTCGATCCGAGAAATGAGCGCCTGCCCGGTCCAGTGGTCGAAGCCGAGGTTGGAGTACTCCGCGTAATACAGGACTGGCCTCGACAGGAACGGCCATGACCACCAGGGGGAGCCGTACGGATGCGTAGCGGTCAGGGTCGCGTGATAGATGTACGACTGCCGCTGGTACTCGATGAGATCGGCGAGGTTTTGGAATTGGCCGCGAGCGAAGAATGGATACCAGGATGCGTAGTAGATCGCGAGCGGGATCACCACCAGAGCGACGAGGGCGAGCAGCACATATACATCCGCCCGAGCGCCGCCCGCGACCGCCGGACCCTCCCCATGTCCCCAGGTCCAGATCGGATCGTCTCGCGGGCCTATGCGTACGTCGACACGCCGCCTGATCGCCCTGGCCACGAGCATGAAGACGATGCTCGCCCAGGCGGCGAGGACGATCCACTTCGACGCGATGCCAAGTCCAAGCACGATGCCGAGCAGAATCAAAGTCACGATTGACGCGCGCGGCGTTCGAGTCTGGATGTGAACGAGGTACAGCGTGTACGCGAGCAGGATGAAGAAGATCGGGAAGATGTCGATCATGCCGATCCGGGATTGCAAAAAGAACATCCCGTCGAAGCACACGAGCGTCGCCGCCGCCAGCGCGAACAACCGATTCGGCCATAGACGTCTCGCCAAGAGGTACATCAGAGATACACACAGGGTTCCGAAGATGCATACCGCGATGCGCCAGCCGAACGTGTTGAAGCCGAGGTCGATGTAGTCGCCGGTCGCGCCCTCGAAGTGGGCGCGGTACCACCCGTACCCCCATTCGCCGGCGCCGATGATCAACTTCGAAAGCGGCGGCTCCGGGTCAAAGTAGGGGCAGTAAATGCTGCGGGGATGGCACTGCAGGTTCTTGAAGTCGGTGTGCGCGAAGACCGGGAAGTAGATCTCGTCGAAGACCTGGCCGTTGGGCGGCGAGAGCTGCCCGTTGCTATCCGGATAGCCGCGATTGAATGGATACGCGAGACCGCACAGCGTTCCGGGTGTGCCCTGTGCGTCGATGGGAGTGCTGGAAACGCAGTTCGAGATGATCGGCCCCTGGAACGGATGCAGAAAGAAGTCAGGCATGATCGGGCTGTAGAAGCGAAGGACGAAAGCGACCACCGTGAACCCGAGGATCGCCAGCGCGTCCCAGCGGTCGAAGTACACCGGCCGTGCAGGGTCGACCGCGTTGGTGGACCCCTCAGTCACCGTCGACGCTTTTTACGCCGGCCCCCACCCTGGTTCTGTCCGATTCGGTAGGGCAGCCGGGCGGTGATCTCCCATGAGGCTGCGTCAGCGTCCGGCACCGGCATTGCGATCGTGTCTTCGTAGAACAGACGCGAGCCCAACCGTTTCTTGATCAACGCCAGCCGTTCCTCGTCGCCACGGACGCGAACGAACAACGCCGGCTTCTCGAGCAGCGGCCTCATGATCCGGGCCACCTTCGCGCGCCGCGCGTCCTGGAATGCGACTTTGAGCGGTTGCACCTTCACCATCCGGATGCTGTCGTACTCGATCACGATGTCGGAGAAAAGCGTGGAAACCTTCAGCCCTTTGTCCAGTGGCTCGACGAAGCTCCGCCACCGATACACAAGGAACGCACCCCCGAGCAAAAGCCCGACCGGGGCGTAAAAGAGCCAGATGAGGTTCTGGGAGTTGATGGGCTGGCGAGAGTACAACTCGACGCCGGCGGCCAGGACGCCCACCACGACGAGCAGGCCGGCGTAAAACCGCTGCCAGCGCCATAACTCCTCGGCGTAAAGGATTCGCTGCCGTCCCCGAGGGGCGCGGGCTCCATTCGAGCTCAAGCTACTGATTATCGCTGGGCGACCACGCCCGGCTCCTTTCCACGGCGCGTCGCCACTGCGCCTGGAGCGCTTCGGCGCCGTCTCGGGAGATGGCGGGTTCGAAGTTCCGGTCGAGCTTCCACAGGTCTGCGAGGTCGGCGTCGGTCCACACGCCGGCACCCAGGCCGGCCAGAAAAGCCGCGCCCAACGCCGTCGTCTCGGTCTGGCGTGGCCGCCTGACCGGGATCCCGAGCAGGTCGGCCTGGAACTGGCACAGGACGTCCATGACCGAGGCGCCGCCGTCGACGCGCAACTCATCGAGCACCCGGCCCGTGTCGCCCTGCATGGCGTCGACGACGTCGCGCGTCTGGTACGCCATGGCTTCCACGGCCGCGCGGACCAGGTGGGCGCGCCCGCTGCCCCGCGTGAGGCCGACGATCGTGCCCCGAGCGAACGGATCCCAGTAAGGAGCGCCCAGGCCGACGAACGCGGGGACCATGAACACTCCGCCCGCGTCAGAAACCGATGAGGCGATCGGACCTGCTTCCGAGGCGCCGGCGATTATTCCGAGGCCGTCGCGCAGCCACTGCAGCGCGGCGCCGGTGACGAAGATGGCGCCTTCGAGCGCATAGCTGAGGCGGCCGGCGCGCCGCCACGCGACGGTGGTCAGCATCCCGGATTTCGAAGGCACTCGGTCCGAGCCCGTTTGCAGGAGGACGAAAGAGCCCGTCCCGTACGTGTTCTTCGCCATGCCCACGGCTGTGCACGCCTGGCCGAACAAAGCGGCCTGCTGGTCGCCGGCGATTCCGGTGATGGGCGCCTCGACGCCACCGAACGCGTCGGGGTCGCTCTTCGAGATCGCGCCGCTCGAGTCGCGAACCTCGGGAAGGTTGGCCAGCGGAACGCCGAACACATCGGCCATCTCCTCGCTCCACGCGCCGCGGCCGATGTCGAAGAGCAGCGTGCGCGATGCGTTGGACGCATCGGTCACGTGGTCGCGGCCGGCAGATAGGCGCGCGACGAGCCAGCTGTCGACCGTGCCGACGGCCACGTCCTTCGCGCCCGGGACGTGACTGATCACCCAGGCCAGCTTGGTGGCGGTGAAGTACGGATCGATGACGAGGCCGGTCACCTCGCGCACGCGCTCCTCGTGACCCGCCTCCCGCAATCGCACACACTCCGCGGCGGTCCGGCGGTCTTGCCACACGATCGCACGGGCGAGCGGCTTCAACGTGCGGCGGTCCCAGACCACCAGCGTCTCGCGCTGGTTGGTGATCCCGATCGCGACCACGTCGCGAGGTTTTGCGCCCGCGGCGACCAGCGCCTGGCGCGCGCTCTGCTGAACCGCGGCCCAGATCTCCTCGGCGTCGTGCTCGACCCAGCCCGGCTGCGGGAAATGCTGAGTGATCTCGGCGTAGCCCTTGCCTCGCACGATGCCGTCCATCCCCACCGCGACGGATGTGGCGCCGGTCGTCCCCTCGTCGAGGCTCAGAACGACCCGGCGGTCAGCCACCTAGCTCGAGTGCCCGGCGCCGGACACTAAGGTTTCCAGGTCCGGTTCAGGCTGCCGGTCGTGTATCCCTCCAGGTCGAGTGAGACAAACCCGTAACCGGCCGACCGCAGCGCCGCGACGATCCGTTCGCGTTCCGACACCAGGCGCGCGATCTCGGCCGGTTCGACCTCTATACGTGCGACATCGCCGTGATGGCGAACGCGCACCTGCTTGAAACCGAGGGCTTTGATGGCGGCCTCGGCCGATTCGATCTGACGCAGCGCTGCGACCGTGACCTCGGTGCCGTGCGGGATGCGCGACGACAGGCAGGCGAACGAGGGCTTGTTCCAGTTGGGCAGTCCGAGGCGGCGCGCCGCCGCGCGGATCTCCGGCTTGCCCATGCCGGCCTCGAGCAGAGGGAAGCGCACGCCGCGGCGGACCGCTGAGCCGTGGCCTGGCCGGTGGTCGTCCGCGTCGTCGGCAGTGGCTCCGTATGCGATGTGGTCGAGCCCGAGGTCGCGGCGGACCGGCTCCAGGGTTTCGAAGAGCTCTTCCTTGCAGTGGAAGCAGCGATCGGGGTGGTTGCGCGTGTACGCCTCGAGCTCGACCTCGTTGGTGGCGACCTCGACCAGCCGCGCTCCCAGGTTTCGGGCCAGGATGCGCGCCTCCTCCTGCTCCGACTCGGGGTACGCGGGCGAGCTCGCCAGCACCGCGACCGCCCGGTCGCCGAGCTCGTCCAGCGCCAGCTTCAGCAGCAGAGAGGAATCGACGCCGCCCGAATATGCAACCAGGACGGAGGACAGGTCGCGCACGATGGCGCGGGCGCTGTCGAGCTTGCTCGCGTCGTGCCGGTCGAGCTGGATCATTTCCAGCTTCGAAGATTAGACCGCCTGGGCTTCGGAGGGCTCCATCGCGGCCGTGCCACACCACGCCTCGTAGTCGATGAGCTCGTGCACGGTCGGGTTCTCGCCGCAGAGCGGGCAGCTCTTGCTGTGGGGCAGCTTGAGCTCGCGGAAGGTCATGTCCTCGCCTTCGAACAGGAGGTAGCGGCCGATCATCGGGCGGCCGATGTTCAGGAGGTGCTTGATCGTCTCAAAAGCCATCATGCTGCCGATGATTCCCGGCAGGACTCCGAAAACGCCGGCCTCGGCGCAGCTCTGCACCTCGCCCGGCGGAGGGGGTTCCGGGAAAAGGCAGCGGTAGCAGCCGGTGCCCTTGGCGGAGTCGAACATCGCGAGCCGTCCCTCGAAGCGAAGGATGCTCCCATGCACCAGCGGCTTGTGCTGAAAGTGGGCCGCGTCGTTGGCCAGGTAGCGGGTGGGGAAGTTGTCGGTGCCGTCGACGATGATGTCGTAAGGCTCGAAGATGCGCATCGCCGTCTCCGAGTTGAGGTGCTCGTTGATGGGCACGACCTCGACGTCTGGGTTGAGGTTGCGAAGGGTCTCCGCCGCCGACTCGACCTTCAGGCGTCCGATGTCGTCGGTGCCGTGGAGGACCTGGCGCTGGAGGTTGGAAGCGTCGACGCGGTCGAAGTCCACGATCCCGAGCTTGCCCACCCCGGCCGCGGCCAGGTACATGCCGGCGGGCGAGCCGAGGCCGCCGGCGCCCAGGAGCAGGACGCTGGAGGACAACAGCTTGCGCTGGCCGGCCCCGCCGACCTCCGGCAGGATCAGGTGGCGGGCGTAGCGAGCGACCTGGTTGGGGGTGAAACCTTTGGCTGGAGCCATCTGCAACTCACTATACCCAGGGTCGCTCGGCTGTTATTCCTATAGTGGAGAGCCGGTGGAAACTGAATACCTCGACGAAGAACAGGTGATCGCCCTGTACAACAAGGTCCGCACGGGCAAGCGGACCTGGCCGTCGGGCATCTGGAGCTCCCCAGCGGCGCTGCAGTACGCCGTCACCGTCTTTGACTACTGGATCCACAACGTCATGGGCTGGAAGGGGTGGCCGGACGCCCGGGGCAAGATCACGCCCGCCGTCCTGGAGGAGCATCGGCTGGCCGACCTGGTCGAGAGCGTTTTCGTGCCCGAGTTCGGAGACGACTGGCTCGACTTCGAGGTCGTCCTCAACGAGAGCATGCGGCTCTCGGAAGACGAGGCCTGGGCGCCCGACGTCGCCGACCGCCAGGAGCGCGTGGAGGCCGCGTTCGAGCACGCCTTCGAGCAGCTCATCGGCTCGCCCAAGCAGCAGCCGAAATTGCTGCCGACCTATCACCGATTCCGCAACCACCTGCTGCGCATGTGGAGCGCGTTCCAGGAAGCCCAGGCGGAGCATGACAAAGCGGAAAGAGAGTCGGCCGAGCGCTTCTGGGCTCCGCTGCGGCTGGTGCGCAGCACCCGCGGACCAGGCGCCGAAGCCTGGTCCATCGTGAATGTGGATGACGAGCGGCGCGGCGAGGTCAACGTGATCTGGGGTGAACCTCACCCCTACTGCCTCGTCGTCCTCGACGACGCCATCGAGGCGGGCGGCTGGGAGCAGGTGATCTATCGACTCGAGCAGGAGATCCTGGTCGAGGAGCCTGGCGTGGTGAGCTACGCCGTGTGGCACAAGGGGTTCGTCGGCGAGTACTACCGCTGCGCGGACTGCGGCGAGCTGCACAGCCAGTTCGACGAGGACGCCGGCAAGGAGCTACGACTGGACGACCTCGATCCGCCCGACGAGCGCTAGCTTTTCACCTCCCCACCAACCGCTGGGGCCCGCGCGCCGCAGGCGCGGGAGCCGCCCCGGGTGGGGAGACGCGACCTCGATCAGTCCACCGTGATGAAGTAGTTCTTGCCCTCCCAGCCGGTCACGTAGTGCGCGGTCCAGGCGAGCTGCGAGCCCGGCGCCAGCTTGTTTGAAGGGATCTCGGCCACCCAAACACCGAGCGTCGTATCGATGGCGTCCGCCTCGGCGAACGTCTTCCAATCGTCGAACGTGTAATGCACTGAACCGGGTCTTGGCAGCTGGACGCGCAGCCTACGGCCGGCCACGATGTGCGCGATCTGATGGCGGTGCGACCAGACGAAGGCCGGATCTTGCGGCGGGCCTTCCGTGTAGCGGTGCCGCGCGGGCAGGACCAGGTCAGGAAAGCCGGCGAGCGCGATCGTCACCAGCAGCTCGAGATACTCCGCGTGCGCCCAGCCCAGCGGCGATACCGCACCACTCGCCTTGCCGAAAAATAGACCGCGGCTGGGAATGTCCTGGGCGTCCCAAACTTGCTCGGGCATCATGGAACCCGGACCGGCGAAGCCCTCCAGGGTTCGCACGAGCTCGGCGGCGGGCAGTCCCATCGAGAAGAAGTGGCGGGCGCGCTCGCCCGTGAGGACGGGCCATGGCCTTCCCTTGCCGCTCCCGTCCCAGGGCGCTCCCTCGTCATGCTCGCCGTAGAGGTCACCCACGTAGCGGCGCCATGACGGTCCCGGCGGAAGGCCGACCTTCAGGGCCGAGTCCACGCTCTGCAGGCTGCGGAGGATGCGTTCGTCCTTTGGCCGTCGCAAGCCGTAACGGACCAGCTCGAGGAACTCTGGCGCGATCGCTCCAACCGTCGGGCGGTGATCCGGATCGCCCGCAAGGCGCACATACTGACCCGCCGCGGTCGAGCACCAGGTCTCGACTCGATCGTTCCAGTAGTCCGCCACCGCGCGCAGGTGGCCGGCCGCGACATGCTCGCCGGCCTCGTGCGCAAACTCGGCTGCCACGATCAGGGCGGCGATGCAGGCGGCCAGCGTGGACGGTGACAGGCCGCCCAGATCTTCCCAGCGGTCGAGCTGGGTCAGTGGACCCTCGCGAATGATGAACTGCGCGGCCGGCCGGACCATGACGGGATATGGATCGTGGTCGAGGCACCCGGCGATCCCGAGACGCCATGCCAGCAGGATCGGAAGCGCGACCTGGTCGAGCTCGGTCGACGTCCAGTGCGGGGTCCCGTCCACGAACCAGTTCTGGAACCACGCGCCGTCCGCGCGCTGGCGCGATTGCAGGTGGCGAAATGCGCGGAGGGCCGCAGCCTGGTCGCCCGCATCGAGCAGGGCGGTCGCGATGCGACACAGGTCGCGTGGCCAGACCAGGTGATAGATCTGGTTCCCGTTGTGATTGGACTCGCCCCACGGAGCGGCCGGCGAGGCGACGAACGCGCCTGCGTGCGACTTGTCCTCGAGGCAGCGCAACACGGCCAGCGATGCCTGGGCGAGCATGCCCTCGTCTCCACTCACCTTGCTGAGCGCGGGCGGTAGGTCGGGCAGTCCTCGCCATGCGCGCTCGAAGGCATGGCGGACGTTGCCGGAACCCTTTTGGAGCGTCGCGCGCGCGACCTCCTCGGCGTCAGCGCGCGTGTGCGCGAATCCAATCGCGATTTGAAACGAGCCGGCGCGGATGCCGATCTCGGCGCCGGCCGCCACGTTGCCCGGGCCTGCGCGCTCATACGTGTAGGTGAGGTAGCCGTCGCCATCATGGAGGTCGATCTGCAGGTCCGAGCTTCGGTAGTAGCCGACAGTGGCGCGACTGAACGGACCGACGATGCACATCCAGATGTCCTGCTGGCGCAGAAGGAGCGCGGGTGGATGCGTCTCGAGGACCTGGCCGAAGTTGCCCTCGCTCCCCGGCTGCCAGTGCGCTGAGGCCTGCATATAGAGCCGCACGTCGGGGAGCTCTGGGGTGAAGGTGGCAGCGATCAGCATCGCGTTCTCGTCGGGATCGGAGAAGAACTCTTTGGTGAGTCGATATTCGTGGTGGGTGCTGTCGACCTTGTAGGCCGGGATGCCCGGTGCCAGCCAGGTGACGCGGTGCTGGCCGTCGCCGGCGTCATCGACCGGCGGCGCCCCTCCGGCGGAGGCGAAGAAGCGCAGCTCGTGCAGCGCTACGCGGTCGATGGTCGGGAAGAAGACCTCGCTGAGGTTGCCGTCGACGAGCGTGTACCAGAGCTTGCTCCTCGGACCGGGCGCCGCCCCGAACGCCATCTTGCGGCCGGGACCCCACATCGGGGGCGCGCCTGGACCACCTGGAGCCTCCATCGGGGAGTAAGTATGGAAGAGGCTCACGGCGGATAGAATCGAACCACGGCGCAGACTTACGGGGAGGTGGCTGAGTGGCCGAAAGCACCCGCCTGCTAAGCGGGTAGGGGGTGTAAAGCTCCCTCGAGAGTTCGAATCTCTCCCTTCCCGCCAACTGAAGTCATCCGGTATGCACCAGGCCTTTGGCGGCTTGGCGCCACGCTTCGAGCACAGGTTTCGCCTTGAACACGCCCGACAGCCCCAGCATCGGCCACCGTCCGCTCCAACCGCTGACGATGAGAGCGGGCCACAGTAATCCGAAGACTCCGGTGCGTGCCTCCATCCTCACGTCGGCGGCGCGACCTGCCAGTACGATCCAGCGCGGTTGCCCATCGGGATAATCGATCCGAAAGACAACGACGTGTGCCGATGTGACCGCCACAGCCAGGTCTCGCTCAAATGAATCTCCGACATGGTGCATCGATACCTCGCCGGCGAGCATCGGCTCGTCCGGACCAAGCAGGTAGGCCGTGGCGAAGGCCAGCTGCTGAAGAGTCCACACGCGAAAGTCACGTTCTGGGCGCGTTAGTCTGACGTCCCAGCCCAGAGCAAGCATGAACGTCCAGAAAAGCCGCTGACTGTCCCTGCTGCGCTCGCGGGCCACCTGCAGTGATCCCCCTTGCTCGAACTCGGTCGGCGGGAGCTGCGGCAGCACGACTTGAGCGGTGGCGACCCACGTCTTGCCGTCCCACCACCACCTGCCGTCGTCAGAAAACCCGCTCACGCCACCAACAGTTCATGGTTCAGCGCATAGGCGGCAGCGACGATGTAATCCGCAAGCGAAACTGCCAATCGACGGAAGGAATCTCTCCGTTCCCGCCTTTCTGCAAGGGGCATCACTTCGATACGGGCCACGGCCGGCCGGCGAAGAAAGCAACAGCGCCCGAGGCCAGACCGGCGACGCCCCAGACCAGCGCCAACACGTGGGACGTACTCCACTCAGCAGGTAGTAGAAGGAGACCGACAGGCGCCAGGAGCACGGCTACGAACAGGAGCCAAAAACGCAACGATGCTCCGGGGCGGTCGGGCGGCCGGGGAGCGAGCGGATGGCGGTAGACGATTGCGAGCAAGCTCAGAAGCATTCCAAAGATGGCCGTGGCGCCAAGAATCAGCTCGACGACTATCCATGGGCTCGGCCAGCCGCCCACGAATGCGTTGAGCGTTAGAAGCACAAACAAGACACCAAATGTCGCCAGAGCTAGCAACAACACGCTCCGTGGAAGTGGTTGACTCACGTGATTTCCCTCATATCACATGATCAATGTTGATCACCTCGCCAGCCTGCGCCAATTGCGTCGACGATGTAGCGGCCGAGACCCGCTCTCTATGTCTCCAGCCGGAATCTTGGAGACGGCTAAGACCCTCTCTAGCTAGACTCGGATCGTGGGCCCGCGAGTCACCGCGGTCGCGATCGCGACCATCCTTCTTCTGTCTGCATGCACCAGCGGTACACCACCCCAAGGCAAGGCAAGAGCCGGCCCGACTCCAACTCCCACGACGGTCGCGCCGGGAACCCTCGCATGGACGGATTGCGGTGGCGGCTTCCAGTGCAGGTCGGTCCCCGTGCCCCTTGACTACGCGCATCCCGCTGCCGGAACCATCGACATCGCGCTGAACCGCAAGCCCGCGACCGATCGCGCCAACCGAATCGGCTCGTTGCTCATCAACCCCGGTGGTCCGGGGGCGTCAGGTGTGGACTGGGTTAGTGGCTCGGCCGCCGCACTGTCGATCCTCAACCGCCGGTTCGACCTCGTCGGGTTCGACCCGCGAGGCGTCAGCAGAAGCTCGCCAGTGCGCTGCCTGGATGGGACCGCGGCGGATGCGTTCAACGCCCTCGACTTGGTGGCCGACGATCCCGCCGAGAAGCAAGCCGTCATCCAGGCCGATAAGGAATATGCGGCCGCGTGTGCTCAACACAGCGCGCAGATTCTCCCGTTCCTCGACACCGCAAGCGCCGCCCGGGACATGGATGTGATTCGCGCTGCTCTCGGCGACGCCAAGCTGACCTATTTGGGGTTCTCCTATGGAACGTATCTGGGCCAGATGTACGCGCACCTTTTCCCGACCCACGTGCGCGCGCTCTCTTTGGACGCTGTGGTCGACCCGGCGATCTCATTCAACGACCTTGTGTTGGCCCAGGTGGTCAGCTTCGAGAAGAACCTGCAAGCGTTCCTGGCGGATTGCGTCGCCCGAAAGACAGCCTCCCCACCATGCGAGTGGGCACAGTCGGGCGATCCATACGCGAAGCTGCTGGCACTTATGCAGCGCCTTGACACCAACCCGATGCGCGTGGGTAACCGTTTGCTGACACGTTCACTTGCGATGGCCGGTGTGCTCTGGCGGGCGTATTACCTGGACACATTGCCGCTCCTGGAAAGCGAGCTTGCGCAGGTTGACCAGGGCAATGGAGCGCTGCTGCTCGCGTCCGCCGACGACCTCAACGGTCGTAATGCTGACGGCACGTACACCAACGAGACGGACGCGAACAACGCGATCAACTGCCTCGACCACCCAGTTCCGACGGACATTTCCGCCTACGACGCCCTCGGGCCCGCCTTTGCAAAGGCTTCTCCCCTCTTCGGACCGTGGAGCCAGTATTCGACGCTTACCTGTGCGTATTGGCCTGCGAAGCCCACCCAAACCGCAGGCCCGCTGGGGGCCGATGGAGCGCCTCCGATCCTGCTCGTCGGGGGTACGAACGACCCTGCCACTCCCTACGCGTGGGCGCAGGGAGTGCACCAGCAGTTGGCCGGCTCAGTGTTGCTGACGCGCGTTGGCAACGGCCACGGCTCGTACGGCGTGAGCGTGTGCGCGACACGGGCCGAAAATGCGTATCTGATCAGCCTGACACTCCCGGCCGACGGCACAGTCTGCACCTAGCGGCCGCGGCTCAGGCGGCCGGGGTTGCGACCTTGGCCTTGTTGAACATCAGCTCGCCGTTCCGGACGCCTACCTCGACGGCGTCGCCGTCGGCGAACTTGCCCTCCAGCAGCATCATCGCGAGCGGGTCCTGAACCAGCCGTTGGATCGCGCGCTTGAGCGGGCGGGCACCATAGACGGGATCCCATCCCCGCTGGGCCAGAAGCAGGCGCGCCGCGTCCGTGACGACGAGCTGAATGTGCCGCTCGGCCAGGCGCTTCTCGAGCCTACGCAGCTGGATTTCGACAATCGCGGCCAACTGGTCCTGCGTCAATGGACGGAAGACGATGACTTCGTCGACACGATTCAGGAACTCCGGCCGGAAGTGGTCGCGCAGCACATCCATGACCGCCTCGCGCACCTCTTCAAATTGTTGACCTGCCATCTCCTGAATGATCTGGCTGCCGAGGTTCGAGGTCATGATGATGACGGTGTTGCGGAAGTCCACGGTCCGACCCTGCCCATCGGTGAGACGGCCATCGTCGAGGATCTGCAGCAAGATGTTGAAGACATCCGGGTGCGCTTTTTCGATTTCGTCGAAGAGCACGACTGAGTAGGGCCGCCGCCGAACCGCTTCGGTGAGCTGGCCGCCTTCGTCGTAGCCGACGTAGCCGGGCGGTGCGCCGATCAGGCGAGCGACGGTGTGCTTCTCCTGGTATTCGGACATGTCGAGGCGGATCAGCGCCTGCTCGTTGTCGAACAGGAACTCCGCCAGCGCCCGGGCGAGCTCGGTCTTGCCGACACCGGTCGGGCCGAGGAAGATGAACGATCCAACGGGCCGGTTGGGATCTGAAAGCCCGGATCGATTACGTCGCACCGCGTTCGCGACAGCGCTGACGGCCTCGTCCTGACCGATGACGCGCTCGTGGAGCCGCTCCTCCATCTTGATGAGCTTGGCGATCTCGCCTTCCATCAATCGCGAGACCGGGATGCCCGTCCAGCGTCCGACGATCTCGGCGATGTCTTCCTCGTCGACCTCTTCCTTGAGGAGGGCGTTGCCGCCCTGCAAGTCCTGCAGGCGCGTCTGGGCAGCCTGGATCTGCTTTTCGATCTCAACTGCCTTGCCGTATCGGAGTTCGGCGGCTTTGGCGAAATCGGCGGCGCGCTCGGCGCGGTCGGCCTCGGCGCGAACCTCCTCCAGCTGAGCCTTGAGTCCGCGGATGCGGCCGATCACCTCTTTCTCCTGCTCCCAGCGCGAGCGCAACGACGTTCTCTTCTCGGCCAGCTCCGCGAGCTGCTTCTCGAGTGCCGCGAGCCGCTCCTTGGAGACCTTGTCGGTCTCTTTCTTCAACGCCTGGCGCTCGATCTCGAGCTGACGAATCTGGCGCTCGATCTCGTCGAGCTCGGCGGGCATGGAGTCGATCTCGGTGCGCAATCGCGCCGCGGCTTCGTCGATGAGGTCGATCGCCTTGTCGGGCAGGAAGCGGTCGGTGATGTAGCGGTTCGAAAGGACGGCCGCCGCGACGATGGCGGAGTCCTTGATGCGAACGCCGTGGTGTACCTCGTATCGCTCACGCAAGCCGCGGAGGATGCTGATCGTGTCCTCGACCGTCGGCTCGCTGACGATTATCGGCTGGAACCGCCGCTCGAGGGCCGCATCCTTCTCGATGTATTTGCGATATTCGTCGAGGGTGGTCGCGCCGATGGCACGCAGCTCGCCCCGCGCGAGCATCGGCTTCAAGAGATTGGCCGCGTCGATGGCGCCCTCCGCCGCGCCGGCGCCGACCAGCGTGTGCAGCTCGTCGATGAACAGGACGACCTGGCCGTTGGAAGCTTCGATCTCCTTCAGCACCGCCTTCAAGCGGTCTTCGAACTCGCCACGATACTTGGTGCCGGCGACGAGCGCACCCAGGTCAAGGGCGATCACGCGCTTGCCTTTCAGGCCTTCCGGCACGTCGCCGGCGGCGATGCGCTGGGCCAGACCTTCGGCGATAGCGGTCTTGCCGACGCCCGGCTCGCCAATGAGGACGGGGTTGTTCTTCGTGCGCCGTGACAAGACCTGGATGACGCGACGAATCTCCTCGTCCCGGCCGATCACCGGGTCGAGCTTGCCCTCCGCCGCAAGCTTGGTCAGGTCACGGCCGTACTTCTCGAGCGCCTGGTACTTCGACTCGGGGTTCTGGTCGGTGACGCGCTGGCTGCCGCGAATCTGACGGAGCGCGCGCAGGAGCGCGTCATGTCGCGCGCCGGCGTCCTTTAGCGCCTTGCTGTCGGCGAGGGCGAGCAGCAGATGCTCGGTCGAGACGTACTCGTCCTTGAGGCGCTCGGCCTCCTGCTCCGCCTGGTCAAGAGCATTCTGCAGCGCCGAGCTCAGATAGGGCTGGCCGCCGCTGACTCTAGGCAGCCGTTCGACGAGCGAGACCAGCGCGGGCTCGAGGGCCTGCACGGAGACGCCCGCCCGCTCCAGAAGCGTGCGCGCGACGCCTTCCTGCTGGCGGATGAGCGCCAGGATCAGGTGTTCAGGCTCGATCGCCTGTTGACCCAATCCGCGAGCCAGCTCGGCGGCCTCCTGAAGCGCCTCCTGAGCTTTTTCGGTGAATTTATCCAAACGCATGTTCCTGAATTTCCCCCCTCCGCCGGTCGTTAAACCGGCCGCCGTATCTTGGCTCCATGCCCGAATTGCCTGAATTGGAAGCGCTGCGGATCCGGCTCGGGCCGCGCCTCGAGGGCCGGCTGATCACCGCCGCCACTGTCAACCCCAAGAAAGGCCACATGCTTCGGTACCCCGTCGAGCACTTCGCCAACGAGCTCCCCGCTCGCCGGATCGTCTCACTTTCGCGGCGCGGCAAACACCTCGTTTTTGCCACCGAGTTGGGCGGAGGCGGCTCGGAGCGCTGGCTGGTGATCAACCCGATGCTGGGTGGGCGGTTCCAGATGGTGGATGGCGGCACCCCCGTCCCCGCGACAGAGGTTTTCACAATCCGAATTGAGGGCCGTCAGGAACTCAGGTATCTCGACTTCCGCGATATGGGGCGGATCTACTGGGTCGGCGACCTGGCGAAGGAAGTCCCCGGCTGGGCCGAGGTGGGACCCGAGGCGGACTCGGTGTCCTCGATGGGCATCGACGCGTTCCGCAAGCGGCTGCGGCGTTTCCGCGACGAGCTCAAGGACCTCCTGCGAAACCAGGAGTTTCTGGCCGGGATCGGCAACGCCTACTCAGACGAGATCCTGTTCGAGGCGCGGTTGCTGCCCTTGCGGCGGCGGGCCTCGTTAAAACCGGCGGACGAGGAGGCGCTGTTCGCGGCCATTCCCGTGGTGCTGTCCCGGGCCGTGGAGGCGATCCTGGCCAATCCCAACTACGACGAATCCAAGCAGGATCGGTCCTTCATGGCGGTGCATATGAAAGGTGGCAAGACGTGCCCGCGATGCGGGCATCGAATCAGCCAGCTGGGGTCGAACCGGGAGCCGCTCAACTTCTGCCGGGGCTGCCAGGTCTGAGCGGGCATACCTCTGGGGGGCCCTCCCTTCCGTTTTGGCCCCCTCCCCCGGCCCAACACACCTGTCGGCCTCGACCTTAATAGAAGGCGGACCGGCCGCCAACCCAGGTTGTTAAGAGGCCCGGCGTGCGGGCAGATTCCCAGCGATGGATTCCAGCAGGCGCTGCGACGCAAGTGCGATCTCGTCCACGGCGCCCTCGAACGCCACCTGGTGCTTGCCCGAAGGCTCGCGAAAACCGCTCACCTTCCGCACGAACTGGCGCGCGGCGGCGCGGATCTCGTCCTCGCTGGCGACGACCTCAGCCTGGCGCAGGGTCTTGATGCTTCGGCACACGCGACAAAGATACGAGAGCCGCCAGTCCGAAGAACCGCGGGCGCCGAAGCCCCTACCGCCCCCGGTGCCTCGGCAGCTCCGGCAGCCCCGGCGGCGTCAAACGCCCCGGATCAAGCCCCGCCCGCTTCATCATCGCCGCGGCCAGCCGCTCATAACGCCGCTCGGCTATGTCGCCCACCGGGTCTGCGCTCGCAGACATCAGCTGCCGAAATGAGAGCGTGGAGACCGCGCGATACGCCAGCACCGCGCGCGCCTGGTCCGCACGACCCGTAATGGAAGCGATCCGCACGAACGCGAGCGCGGACCCGATCTCGCGCATGTCGCGCCACCTCCACGCGGCATAAGGGAGCAGGACGAGCAGGATCGGTGGGAGGGCCACCAGCAGGGCCATGACGATCGCGACCTGGATGATCGCGTCATGGACCTGGTGGCCGGCCGACACCAGCGGATCGCCTGAGTACTTGCGCAGCGCGTCGGCGAGGTTGAGCAGGAACTGGGAGACGGGACCGAGCCCCCCAGGGATCGCGTCGTGGAACTGCTTGATCCAGCTGTTGAAGGTGGTCCCGGTGCTCGAGATCCCGTTGGCGATCACCTCCAGGCCCATGATGGTCTGGTAGATCAGAAACCCCAAAACGGCCCATACAACCGTCCAGCCGGCGACCATGAGATCGGCCAACACGCGAACAAGGGCGGGCACCGGGCGGTCCGGATACAGCTTGATCATGGCCCGGACGATAAGTCACTTGAACCCCTAACCGCGCTGTCCCGAGCGCCGAATTCTAGCCGTCGATCGCGAAGTCGACCTCGACCGCCACCTGTACGTCCAGCTGCCCGACCGGGACCTGCGTGGAGGCGGCCGCCCCGCCCTTGAGGTCATAGTTGGCCGAGGCATAGCCGGATGTGCTCAGGTCGCTGACCCGAAGCACTTTGCCAAGCTTCACCCCCGCGGCGGTGGCCATCGCCTGGGCCCGTGAGCGCGCGTCGCCAATCGCCAGTGAGCGCGCCTCTGCCTGCGCCCCCTTCGGATCCGCGAGCGTAAAGCCAACGCTGATCTGCGTCGCTCCGCCCTCCTGGACCAGCGCATCGAGCGTCTTGCCGACGGTGTCGACGTTGTGCCACTTGAGGAGCAGCTGCTCGAATGCGCGATAACCGTCGATCGTGCCTGTGTTCGGCGCGTAGCTCGGGCCGACCGAATAGCCCGACGTGTTGACGTCCTTGTCGGCGATTCCGAGCGCCTTGGCGCGCGCGATCAGCTTGCTCGCCTTGCTCGCCAGGTCCTGCTGTGCAGCGGAGGCGCTGCTTTGCTTGGAATCGACTGCCACGGAGATCAATGCGAGGTCGGGCTTCCTGGACACGATCGCGTCGCCACTGGTGATCACTCCCGGATCGAATGTCGACATGGTCGAGGACGCCAAAGGCGCAGCGACCAGGATCGAGGGTCTGCTGACCGCAAGCACCGCCAACGTCGCGGTGAGCGCGCAAAGTGTGGCTGCGGCGGCCGACAACACGACGGTGCGGATAGTTGATTTCATCTTGCAAACCTCCTGTCGTGCCAACGTCGCATAGCACGGCCGGGTAACAGGGACCTGCCTAGATCCGGGTGAGCCTCCAAAACCGCCCCGGCGGGTAGATTGCGTCGGAAGTCGTGAGCGGCACGTCCAGGTTGTAGTCGCCAAGCACCATGTTGAGCACGCCCGCGTTGGTACCCGGTGGGATCGGGTCTTTGATGGTCAGCGCCGGCGCGCGCACGCTCTGCCTCAGGATCATCCCCGGCCACTCCACGAAGTCGACGTTCGCCGTCGACAGGAGGTCGGAGTGGCCTCCCCACGGCAGCTCGTAACTGCCGACGGCCACGTACTTGGAAAGCACCCTGACGATGTGCAACTGGGGCGTCATAGCGTCGATGAGCGCCTTGGCGGCGGCGAACGCGGCATCCAGCGTGGGCAGCCCCATCACGCAGCCGTAGATGGTTTTGGTGAAGCCGCCGAGGGTGATGGAGGCGGCGAACAGGAAGTTGGCGCCGAAACCTGAGCCGGTCTTGATGCCGATGATGCCGCTCTGGCCGAGGGCGTAGTCGACGTTGAACACGGTCCCGACGACGGGCAGCTTGGTATCGGAAGTCGCCACGATCTCGGCCAGCACGTCCTGCTTCATCGCCGCCATGCCCAGCACCAGCAGATCGGTCGGCGTGCTCATGGTCTGGTCTAATGCCCCGGCCGCATCGGCGAACTTGGTGTGGCTCATCCCAAGCTTCTTGGCCCACTTGTTCATGTCCGCGACGAAGGCGGTGGTTGAGCCCGCGTCCCAGTTCGCCAGCGTGAAGGCGATGTTGTTACCGGACGGTATTAGCAAGGCCTGGAGCGCCTGCAGCTCGGTCAGCTGCTCGCCGGCGCGCACCTCGACCACCGACTGCTTGGCGGCGTTGTCCGCCTGATATTCCTGTACGTCCGCGTCCGTGATCACGATCGTCGGGCCCTGCTCATTCTTTTTCAGCGGCTTGTCGTTGAGGACGACGAAGGCAGTCATCACCTTGGCCACGCTCGCCGCTGGTGCCGGCTTCTCGTTGCCGGATGAGGCGACGAAACCGAGGCTGGATACGCCGACCGCAGCCGAGCCAGAGCTCGGCCAGGGCAGCGTGGGTGCCGTCCCGGAGGTCGTCGTCGAGGTTGCCACCGATCCTGTAGCCGGCACCGCCGGGAGGGGTCGGATGAAGTAGTTGAACGCCAGGTATCCGGCGACCAGTAGCACCAGCGCGCCCGCCGCCCGAAGCTTCACGTGCCCACGATAACTTTCAGGAGGGGGGCCGGTGCAGCCTCGAGAACAGGGACACGCCCATCTTGAGCTCGTGCCTCCCGGTGGCGTGCCGTGACGCGTAGCCGGTTTCGTGCCCTACGTTGGGATGGGGCGATACCCGAGGGTTCTGTAGTGGCGCCTGCGCCCAACTCAACGTAAAACTCGTTCGTGACCTGGAACGAAGGGTAGCTCCCGTCCAAATGGACGATCAGACCTATCTGGACGCGCCATATCTGTCCATCCGCTGGCGGAGCGTCCCGCAGATCCTGTTTGCGGAATGGAACGGCTTCGCAACGAGTGAGGAGTTTCGAGCTGCGCTGCTGAAGGGCGTGCAGGCGACGGCGGACCACGGGCTTGGCAAGGCGATCATCGAGGACGTTGCCAGAGAGATCGACAACCATGGTTTGTCGATGCGAAAGTTCAGCTCGGTCGCTGCCGCCACGGTCTGGGCGCAGGGCGGCGTGGGCGGCTAACGCTCGGAGCGGTCGCGCGGGGGCGGTGGCGGAGGGGCTGGGATTTGAACCCAGGATAGGCTTGCACCTATAACAGTTTTCAAGACTGTCGCCATCAACCGGACTCGGCCACCCCTCCAAGGGCACCACGGATTCTAGGAGGCGGGGCCGCAAACCCTCAGCGCTCCCCGATGACCTCCAGGCCGCCCATGTACGGCCGCAGAACCTCGGGCACCGTGATCGTCCCGTCAGCGCGCTGATAGGTCTCGATGATCGCGTCGATCGTTCGCGTCAGAGCCAGGCCACTGCCATTGATCGTGTGCGCGAAGCGTGGCGACGCGCCCCGAGCCGGGCGATAGCGCACGTTCGCACGCATGGCCTGGAAGTCGTTGAATACCGAGCACGACGAGACCTCCAGGTAGCGGCCCAATCCGGGGCACCACGCATTCAGGTCGTACTTCTTGTACTGGGCGAACCCCATGTCGCCCGTGCACATCACCATCACCTGATAGTGCAGGCCCAGGCGCTGGAGGATGTCCTCCGCGTCGGCGGTGAGCTTTTCAAACTCGTCCATGGAGGTCTCCGCCGCGGTCACCTTGACCATCTCGACCTTTGAGAACTGATGCAGGCGGATGAAACCGCGCGTGTCCTTTCCGGCCGCCCCTGCCTCCGATCGAAAACATGGTGTGTAGGCGGTGTACTTCAATGGCAATCGGTCGGCGTCGAGGATCTCCTCACGGTGAAAGTTCGTGAGCGGGACCTCTGAGGTCGGAATCAACCAGAGGTCGTGACCCTCCAGCCGGAATGCGTCCGCCCCAAACTTGGGCAGGTTGGCGGTCCCGGTCATCGAGGCGCTGTTGACCAGCAGCGGCGCCCACACCTCCGTGTACCCGTGCTCGCGGGTGTGGACGTCGAGCATGAACTGCGCCAGCGCGCGTTCCAGGAGGGCGCCCTCGCCCAACAGGAAGGCGAATCGCGAGCCGGCGACCCGCGCCGCGCGCTCGAAATCCATGATCCCGAGCGCCTCGCCGAGGTCGAAGTGCGTCCGCGCGGCAAAACCCAGCTCAACCTTCGATCCCCAGTCACGCAGGACGACGTTGTCCTTTTCGCCCTCACCCACCGGCACTGACTCGTGGAAAAGGTTGGGTACGCGCAGCAATAGATCATCGAGCCGGCGCTTGATCGCGTCGGCCTCGGCAAGCTCAGCCTTGCTGCGGTCGGCCATCTCGCGCAGCCTCTCCTTCAGCTCGGGGTCGCGGCTCTGCGTGAACTCCTTGGACAGCCGATTCTGCTCGGCCTTGATGGACTCGGCCTCATTGAGGTGGAGGCGCCACACCTTATCCAGCTTCAGGATCTCGTCGATCGGCGCCGGCTCGCCTTTCAGATCAGCGGCCCGACGCACGCGATCCGGGTCCTTGCGGATCAGCTCGAGAGGCAACATGGCTACGACTCGGCCTTCATGACCGGAAACAGGATCACATCGCGGATGGACGGCTGGTCGGTCAGCAGCATGATCAGCCGGTCGATCCCAACTCCAAGGCCGCCGCAAGGCGGCAGGCCGTACTCGACGGCGCGCAGGAAATCCTCGTCCATCGGGTGCGCTTCGACATCGCCCGCCGCGCGCTGCGCAGCCTGTGCCTCGAAGCGTTGGCGCTGGTCGATCGGATCGGTCAGCTCAGTGAATGCATTCGCGTATTCGCGGCCCAGGATGACGAGCTCGAAACGCTCGACGAACCGAGGATCGTCATCGCGGCGCCTGGCCAGCGGTGAGACCTCGATCGGGTAGTCGGTCACGAAGGTCGGGTCGCGCAGCAACGGCTGCACGCGCTCCTCGAACAGTTCGTTCAGCTCTATGCCCACCGCCTGCTTGCCCGTGTGCTCGAGGACGAGGTCGGCCATGCGCTCGCGCCGGAACGGAGGTGCGAGCGTGATCTGCTCACCCTGGTACGTGATCTCGGAAGTGCGCCCTGCGGCCGCAGTCGACGCGACGATCATGTCTTCCACCAGCCTCATGACATCGTTGTGGTCCGCATATGCCTCGTAGCACTCGAGCATCGTGAACTCGGGGTTGTGCCGAGGCGACAATCCCTCGTTGCGAAAGACCCTGCCGATCTCGTAAACGCGCTCGAAACCACCGACCAGCAGGCGCTTCAAATGCAGCTCCAGCGCGATGCGCAGATAGAGTTCGCGGTCGAGCGCCTCGTGATGGGTCACGAAAGGCCGGGCGTGACCTCCTCCAGGGACCTCTTGGAGCACCGGCGTCTCGACCTCGAGGAACCCGCGTTCATCCAGCAATGCACGGAGCGAAGCGATGACCTTCGTCCGGGCCCGAAACACTTCGCGGACTTGAGGGTTTGCGATCAGATCGACGTATCGCTGGCGATAGCGGATCTCGACGTCCTTGAGCCCATGCCACTTCTCGGGCAGGGGGCGTAGTGACTTGGTCAGCAGCTGGAACGCATGGACCTCGACCGTCACCTCGCCGCGGCGCGTGCGAAAGATGGGTCCGTTTAGACCGACCAGGTCGCCCGCGTCGAGCTCGGCGAACAGGTCGAAGTCACGCTCGCCGAGAATGTCGCGACTCGCGAACAGCTGGATGCGGCCGACCTCGTCCTGAAGGTCGGCAAACGCGGATCCGCCCATCAACCGCTTCACCATCAACCGGCCGGCGACGGCGACCGGCTCTGTGCGCTCGCTGTCGCCGAGGAGCGCCCTGGCCTCGGCTGTCGAATGCGTCGGCTTGAATCCGCGCGAATACGGTTCGATCCCGGCCGCGCGCAGCCGCTCGAGCTTCTTGCGCCGGTCGCGGATTACCTCCGGCTCGTCTTCCTCGGTCACGTTCCGAGAAAGACTAAGGGACGACGGCGAATGCTAGAGGCTGAGCTCCTTGTCCTCGGCCGCCGGAAACGCGACCACGTCCGTACCGCCCGCTTGCCGGTGGTTGCCAAGCGCCTCCTCGATCAGGGCGTCGATGTCGCTGTCGGAGTGGGCCGGGTCGTGATGGAAGAACGCCAGCTGTTGGACGCCGGCTTGCTCAGCCAGCGACAGCGCTTCCTCGTACGTCGAGTGCCCGAAGCCCGCGTGAGTCTTGTATTCCTCGCGACTGAACTGCGCGTCGTGGACGAGCAGGTCGGCGTCCTGGCACCAGTTGGCCAGATCCTTCAGGCTTCCGTTCTCGTTCGTCGCGAACAGGGCGATCTCGTTGTCGGTCGCAAACGCAAAGCGCTTCGAACCCTCGTCGATCCGGTAACCAAATGTCGGGATGGGATGCATCAGGAGGTGCGGCGTGATGCGCAGACCGCCTACCTCGAATGTCTCTCCGGGATTCCTCTCGATGAACTCCATCTCGGCAGGCATGTGGTCGAGGCGGACCGGGAAGTACGCGGGGTCCATCTGGTCGGCGAACGCTGCCTGCAAAGATTTGGCCGAGCCCGCGGGTCCGACGATCGTCAGGTGCGTGCCCGGCACGAAGGCCGGTGGGAAGAACGGAAATCCCTGGATGTGATCGAGGTGGGTATGCGTGATCAGGAGGTGAGCCTGCAGCGGCTCGGACGGCCCGAACCCACTGCCGAGCTCCGCGATTCCCGAGCCCGAATCGATGATGATCAGGTTGTCGTCTTTGTCGCGAACCTCGAGGCAGGTCGTATTCCCGCCATAACGGAGCGTCCTCCTGCCCGGGGTCGGCCTCGTGCCGCGCGTGCCCCAGAACTTGACCCTCAACGAGGCGCCGTGACCTGGTAGACCTGCTTGTCGACGAAAACGTCGAGAAGGTCCCTGTCCAGCTTGCCGTCGCCGGCTTCGGTTTGGAGAATGTCGAGCGCAACGTCTCGTGGCACCGCGCGCTTGTACGGACGGTCCTGCGCGGTGAGGGCGTCGTAGATGTCGGAGATCGTCATCATCTTCGCCTGCAGCGGGATCTGCTCGGCGGTCAGCCCACGGGGGTAGCCGGACCCGTCCAGCTTTTCGTGATGCCCGTACGCGATCTCGGGAATCCCGCGCATCACCGACGTCCACGGGATCTTGGTCAGGAAATGGAAGCTGTGGGTCACATGAGCCTCCATCTCGAGGCGCTCCTGGGGATCGAGCGTTCCCTTCCGGATCGAGAGGAATCGGAACTCCTGCGGGTCGAGCATCGGGTGCGGTCGACCCGACATGTCTGTGTACGACTGCTGCGAGAGGACCTCCAACATCGAGGCCTTGTCCTCGGGCATCACAGTCGGTTCGTTGGCGGCGACGATGCCCTCGATCCAGGTGCGCAAGCGCTGCAGCTCCTCCTCGAGCCGCCGGTCGATCTCCGCCAGGACGCCATCGGCCCCAGCCCCGCTGCGCATCGCCGCCAGCTTGTCGGTCGCGTACTTGAGCTGGACCGACCGCTCGACGAAGTCGAAGCGGGCCTGGATCACTTCGAGCTGGCCGGGCATGAGCTTTTTGGCCTTGACGAGGATGTGCTCCCTCACGCCGACCTTGCCGAAGTCGTGGAGCAAACATGCGTAGCGCAGCTCCTTGAACTGGTCGTCGGTCAGGTACACGTCGCGATACTTCCCGGTTCCGATCTCGGTCACCGCGTGGGCCAGAGCCGTCGTCAGCGCCTCGACGCGACCCGAGTGACCGGCGGTGCTCGGATCTCTTTGCTCGATCGCGGTGACGCTCGCCTGCACGAAGCCGTCAAAGAGTGATTGGATCGAATCGAGCAGGTTCTTGTTGTCGAGAGCGACCGCCGCCTGACTGGCGATCGACTCGATCATCTCAAGATCTTGGGGTCGAAAGCTCACGACCTCGGTGGGCACGTTGGCGACCGTGAGCCTGGTTTCGTAGCGGCGCTTGGCGTTGATCAGCTGAACCGCGCCGACCACCTCGTTGTTGTGGTTGCGCATCGGCACCGTCAGCATCGACTTCGTCCGGTAGCCGAACTGCTGGTCGAAGTTGCGGCCGCCCTGCGGCTTGCCCGGCGGCGGGTTGTACGCATCGTCGTAGATCTGGCTCCAGCCGACAGTGACCGTGTAGCCGACCACGCTCTTCTCGTCGACCGGGACTGTGAAGGCCTGGTACGTGTTGCCGATCGAGCTGTTCTGGCTGGAGGCCAGGAACAGCTGGGGCGACCCGTCTTCGCCGAGAGTCTTGCGCCACAGGCTCGCGCCGTCTGCATTCGTCAGCTGGCGCAGCGTCGTGAGGATGAACTCCTGGAGCTTGATGATGTCCCGCTCGGCTGAGAGCGCAATGCCGATTCGGTTCAACTCCTCGAACTGGCGGTGCTGCCGGTGGGCTTGCTCCTCGAATTGCTTGACCTCGCGCCTCAGCGCGACGTTCTGCATCGCGATCCGTAGGAGCTCCCGAAGCGCGGCACGAGACGCGTCCTTGGGCGGCGCCAGCGCCATCTCCTCGAGCCCGTCAGGGGCCTTCTGCCCGGGGTAGAGCAGGACCAGCGCAGGCTGGATGACGGTGGCTGCGTTTTCGAGCGTGTGGGCCTGGAGACCGAGCTCGGCGAGCACCGCCGCGAGCTCGCTGTTCTGCAGGCCGGGCGCCAGGTAGATGTGGAACGCCTGGGCGGTCTTCATGTCAGTGGCCCTTAGTGTCCGGCACCGTCGGCGTTTTGCAGGTATATCAACCGCAAACCTTCGAGGGTCAGAAGCGGATCGGTGGCCTGGATCACATGTGTCAGCCCCGCGACCAGCCCAGCCTGGCCGCCGGTCGCGATCACCTTGGCCGTCCCCCCGAGCTCGGCCACGATGCGCTCCACCATGCCCTCCACCTGGGCCACAAAGCCCCACACGAGCCCGGACTGGATCGAGCTGACGGTGTTGCGGCCGATCACCAAGTCCGGCGCCACCGCCTCCACCCGCCTGAGCATGGCGGTGTTCGAAACCAGGGCGTCGAGCGAGATCTCCACGCCTGGGGCGATCGCTCCGCCAAGGTAGTCGCCCTCGGCGCTGATGGCGTCATACGTGACGGCCGTGCCGAAGTCGATCACCACCACCGGCCCGCCGTATTTCGTGTAAGCGGCCAGGGCGTTGGCGATCCGGTCCGCGCCGACGTCCTTAGGGTTCTCGTAGCGGATCCGAACCCCGGTCTTGACCCCCGGACCGACCATCACGGGCTCGCACTTCAAGTAGCGGCGAGACGCCTCGATCAAGGCCGGGTTCAGGTTGGGCACCACGCTGGAGATGACGACCCCGCTGACGACATCCAGGTCAAAGCCACGTAGGTTGAAGAGCTGGCGGAGCTCGACGGCCATTTCGTCAGCAGTCCGCTCTCGGTGCGAGGTCACGCGCCAGTCGGCGACCAGCCGCTCGCCCTCGAACAGGGCAAGGGTCACGTTGGTGTTGCCGACGTCGACGGCGAGGAGCATCCGAGCCCGAACTCTACTCAGGTGGGCAGGGGAGGTGGATGCGTTTTCGACCATTGGCGCAGCCGGCCGGCTTCCCGGCGCACCACGGTGGCCCGGGCGGCGACCCGGCGCGGGTGGGGCGCCCCCGGCAGGTCTCGTTTTCGCAGCGAAGCAGAGGCGTTCCAGGGCACCTGCAGCCTCCCGGCCCTGACCGTGCGTCCAACCTCCTCGTGGGCCTTCCGAAACGCCGTGCCTCCCGCGACCAGGGCTTCGGCCACGTCCGTGGCCAGCAGGCCCGCGTCCGAGGTGGCGGCGGCCAGACGGTCACGATCGAACTCCAGATGGTCGACCAGGAGCTGGGCCGCTCGCAGCGAGTCCAAAACGCTGTCGACGGCAGCGAACACGGCGGGCTTGTCCTCCTGGAGGTCCCGGTCATATGCGAGCGGCAGGCCCTTCAGGATCGTGGCGAGCGAGACCAGGCTGCCCAGCGGCCTGCCGGCACGGCCTCGCAGCAGCTCGGCGATGTCCGGGTTCTTCTTCTGGGGCATCAGGCTCGAGCCGGTGGCGACCTCGTCGGCGAGTCGTACGAAACCGAACTCGGCGGTCGCCCACAGGACGACGTCCTCGCCAAGGCGGCTGAGGTGGATCGCGGTCGCCACGCACGCGTAGACGAGGTCGAGCGCGAAGTCCCGGTCGGCGACGGCGTCGATGCTGTTGGCCGTCAGGCGCTGAAAACCAAGCTCCTTGGCGACACGCTCCCGCTGGAGCGGCAGCGTCGTGCCCGCCAGCGCTCCCGATCCGAGCGGCATCTCGTCCGCGGCCTCGTACGCGTGACGAAAGCGCTCGGCGTCGCGCAGCAGGGGCTCGGCATGGGCGAGGAGGTGATGTCCCACGGTCACCGGCTGGGCACGCTGCAGGTGCGTGTAGCCGGGCATCAGCCAGCCCGCAACCCGAGCGGCCCTGGACGCGAGGGCGTCCACGAGCTCGGCCACGGTCGTGATCAGCTCGCTGGCGACGTCGCGGGAGTAAAGACGAAGGTCGAGTGCGACCTGGTCGTTGCGGGAACGGCCCGCGTGGAGCATTGCCCCCACAGGCGTGATCTCGGTCAACCGGCGCTCGACCAGGGTGTGGATGTCCTCGTCCGATTCGCGGAACTTGAGCTCGCCCGCGTCCAGCTCGCGCCTGACCCGTCGCAGGCCGCGCTCGATCGCCTTGAGCTGGGTAGGTTTCAACAGGCCCGCGGAGGCCAGCCCGCGCGCATGGGCGATGCTGCCGGCGATGTCGTAGGGATACAGCTCGTAGTCGACCTCGAGCGACGACGAAAACCTCTCGAGCTCGGGCAGCAGCCGGCCCGTGAAGCGCCCGCCCCAGAGCTTCCCTCCTTCTCCCCCCTGGGGAGTCGGCTTGCCTATGGCGCGAGCCTCTTCACGTCGCCGAGCAATCCTTTCAGCTCCCGGTCGTGCAGCCGGCCCTGGACCTGGGCCGCGGTGCGGACGCCCATGCCCCACAGCTTGATGAAGCCCTCGGCCGCGGACTGGTCGAAGGAATCGCCCTTGCCGTACGTCGCGAGCGAGTGCTGATACAGCTGAGCCGGCCCTTTGCGTCCGACGACCAGTGACGAACCCTTGAACAGCTTGAGGCGCACGTCTCCCGTGACGTGTCTTTGCGTTTCGGCGACGAATGCATAGAGAGCGTCGCGCAGCGGGCTGAACCAGAGCCCGTCGTAGACCATCTGCGCCCACTGCTGGGCGACGATGTCCTTGAATCGCGCCACCTCCTTCGGCAGCGTGATGTCTTCGAGGGCCTGGTGCGCCTGGAGCAGCAACACCGCCGCCGGCGCTTCATAGATCTCGCGCGACTTGATCCCGATGAGCCGGTTCTCCAGGTGGTCGATGCGGCCGACCGCGTTCTCGCCCCCGATCCGGTTGAGATCTGTGACCAGCTGGAGCGGGTCCACCGGCTTGCCGTCCAGCGATACGGGCACGCCTTGCTTGAATCCGATCTCCAGATAAGCCGGCTCGTCAGGGCAGTCGCGCGGGTCGCGGGTCCATGTGTAGACCTCGGCGGGCGGCTCCGCCCAGGGGTCTTCTAGAACCCCGGCCTCGATCGAGCGGCCCCACAGGTTCTCGTCCGTCGAGTAGGGCGAGCGCACGGTGGCCGGGACCTCGATCCCGTGCTTGGTCGCGTAGTCGATCTCGTCGTCACGATTCATGTCCCATTCGCGAACGGGGGCGACGACCTTCAGGTCGGGGGCAAGGGCTGCGGTGGTGACGTCGAATCGCACCTGGTCGTTGCCCTTGCCGGTGCAGCCATGCGCGATGGCGCTCGCGCCCTCGCGGCGCGCGACCTCCACCATCATCGCCGCGATCAGCGGCCGGCCCAGCGCAGTGGCCAGGGGGTACTCCTTTTCATATACGGCTCCCGCCTGGAGGGACGGCCACACGAACAGCTGCAGGAACGGGGCGCGGCCATCCGCGACGTAGGCGGCCGAGGCGCCGGTCTTGAGCGCCCGCGCCTGGATGGCGTCGAGATCCTTCTTCTCGCCCAGGTCGACCGTGAATGCGATCACGTCCCAGCCCTGGTCCTTGAGCCATCGGATCGCCACAGAGGTGTCCAGCCCGCCTGAATAGGCGAGCACCAACTTTCTATCCGACATTGGCCAGAAGCTCTCTGAGCGCCCTGGCGGCGCTGCGCTGGCGGAGAACCGCAATGATCGTGTCGTCGCCGGCCACGGTGCCGGCGATTCCCGGCAGTCCGGCCTCGTCAATGCGGCGGGCCACCAGGTTGGCGGTGCCCGGTGGAGTCTTGATCACCGCCACCGGCGAAATCAGCTCGACGGAGAGGACGAGCTCGCGAACCAGCGCGGCGGCGATGCGGTAACCGGCGCCGGACCGGACCAGTCCGAGCTCCTGGATGTCACGCGAGATCGTCGCCTGCGTCGCGCGGAGCCCGCGCCGCGCCAGCCCCTCGGCGATCTCCTGCTGCGTATGCACTGCGCCTCGGTTGACGAGGGCGAGGATCGCTCGGTGTCTTTCTTCCTTGGTGGCCGTCACTTCAGGACCTCGTGCATCGTGCGCTGTGCACGATCGATCTGCTCCGCGGTGACGATCAGGGGAGGCACGAAACGGATCGAGTGGTCGTCGACCGCGTTGACGACCAGCCGTGCTTCGAGGCAGGCCTGCTGAAATGCCTTGGCTCGGGGTTCGCTGAACTCGACCGCCTGCATGAGGCCGAGGCCGCGTACTTCCTTGCCGCCGAGACCGTGGATCGCGGAGTTCAGCATCTCGCCCATCTCGGCTGCGTGCCCAACGAGTCCATCGCGCTCGATGACATTCAATACCGCCAGCGCGGCAGCACATGCGAGCGGGTTGCCACCAAATGTGGAACCGTGATCGCCGGGTTCGAAGACGTCTGCACTGGGCGCCGCGAGGCAGGCGCCGATCGGCACGCCCCCGCCCAGCCCCTTGGCCAGGGTCATCACATCCGGCGTGATGCCGTGGTGCTGGTGGGCGAACCACTTGCCGGTACGACCCAGACCTGTCTGCACCTCGTCGAGGATGAGCAGCAAGCCCTGGTCGTCGCACCATCTGCGGACTCCGGCGAGATATCCCGGCCTGGCCGGCACCACGCCAATCTCGCCCATGACCGGCTCGAGCATCACTGCGACGGTGCGGGCACTGGTCGCAGCCTTGATCGCGTCCAGGTCGTTGTAGGGGACATGCACGAAACCTTCGGGCAGGGGCTTGAACGGATCCGAGTACTTGGGCTGCCCGCCGGCTGTGACCGTGGCCAGGGTGCGGCCATGGAACGAGCCGAGGGTCGTGATGATCTGGTGCGCGCCGGCGCGATTGCGGGTGCCCCACTTGCGCGCGATCTTGATCGCGGCCTCGTTGGCCTCGGCGCCCGAGTTGCAGAAAAAGACCCGAGACGGAAACGACAGCTCGACCAGGCGGCGCGCGAGATCGACCTGAGGCTGCGTGAAGTAGAGGTTCGACGTGTGGATGAGGGTCCGGGCCTGTTCCGCGACCGCAGCCACCACGTCCGGGTGGGAATGCCCCAGGAGGTTGACCGCGATCCCGGCGACCAGGTCGAGGTACTCGTTGCCGGCGTCGTCATAGACGAGGCAGCCCTGGCCGCGAACGAATGTGACCGGGAGGCGCCGGCCGACCTGCATGAGGTACCTGTCGGCGAGCTCGGGTGTGTTCACGACTGGCATCGCTTGGAGGCAGTCTTAAAAGGACGCGTCCTTTTCTTCATCCGTCCACTAACCCCCACCCGCCCATCTGGGGGGACTTTGTGTGGCGGCCAGAATACGGCCGAGTGCCGGCCGCGCCAACCCAGGTCGTTAAGGCGCTCACGGAGTGACCATCGTTCCGATGCCCGACTCGGTGAAGAGCTCGAGCAGCAGTGCGTGAGGCGTGCGGCCGTCGACGATGTGCGCAAACGGCACCCCGTCCAGGGATCGCAGGCATGCCTCGAGCTTGGGGATCATGCCGCCCGTGACCTCGCCGGCGTCGATCCGATGTCTGGCATCCTCGCGCGTCAGGACCGCAACGACATGGCCGTCGACCCCGAGAACGCCCGGAACATCCGTGAGCAGGATTAGCTTGGCGGCGCCCAAGGCCACCGCGATCTCGGCCGCGACGGTGTCGGCGTTGATGTTGTAGGCGTGGCCGTCGTAACCCAGCCCGATGGATGCGATCACTGGGATGTATCCCCGCCCCAGCAGCGCAGTGATCGGTTCACGGTTGATCTGCGTCACACGGCCGACGAAACCCATCCCCTCCCCGAGAGGTTCGGCGATGATGCTGGGCCCATCCTCGCCGCTCATCCCGACCGCCTGGCCGCCGAGGCGGATGATGGAGCCGACGATGTCGGGGTTCACCTTGCCGGTGAGCACCATCTTCACGACCTCCATGGTCTGGTCGTCGGTGATGCGCAGCCCGTTCTTGAACTCGGCCTTGAGTCCTAACCGCTCGCTCATGGCGGTGATCTCCGGTCCGCCTCCATGCACGAGCACCGGCTGCATGCCGACGTAGCGGAGCAGGACGATGTCAAGCAGGGTCTCGTCCCGCGCCTGCTCGATCGCGTTGCCACCGACCTTGACCACGACGATCTGGCCGTGGAATCGCTTGATATAGGGCAGGGCTTCGACCAGGACCTTGGCGCGCTCTTCGACTGTCAGCGTCATGTCGTGTACTCCGCGTTTATTCGCACGTACTCCTCCGAAAGATCGCAGCCCCAGGCTTCGGCATGCCCATTCGCCAGCCCGAGCGTGGCCACGATCTCAATCTCCGGTTGCTCGAATGCCCGGCGCACGGCCGCGAGGTCGACGTCGACGCCGGCTCCTCGCTCGAACACCACCAACCCGCCGATGCTCAGGTGAAGGCGGTCGAGGGCGAGCTCCGCACCGCTGTAACCGAGCGCGCAAACGATGCGACCCCAGTTGGGGTCGCCTCCGTGGACGGCTGTCTTGACCAGGCTCGACGAAGCGACAGCGCGCGCGGCGGTCCTGGCTTCCTGGTCCGACTCGGCGCCCTGAACGCGGACCGCGATCATCCTGGTCGCACCCTCGCCGTCGCGCGCGATCGCCCGCGCCAGCTCGCGGGCTACGTCGACGATCGCAGCCTCCAGGGCCTCCGCATCGGGCGTGCCGTAGCGCACGACGGCGTTGCCCGCAGCGCCGTTGGCGAGCACCAGGAAGGTGTCGTTGGTCGAGCTGTCGCCGTCGATCGTGACCTGGTTGAAGCTGCGGTCCGCGACCGGCCGGGCCAGCATCGCCATCAGCCCGGATTCGACGGCCGCGTCGGTGGTGATATAGGCCAGCATCGTCGCCATATTGGGGTGGATCATCCCCGACCCCTTGCACATCCCGCCCACCCGCACGGTCCGACCGCCGAGCTCGATCTCGATCTGAGCGGTCTTGGGCACCGTGTCCGTGGTCATGATCGCCCGCGCCGCGTTGATCCCGTGGTCCGAGCTCAGCGCAGCGGAAGCAGCCGCGATGCCGGACTTGACCGCGTCCATCGGCAGGTAGCGCCCGATTATTCCGGTCGTGCCCACCAGCACCTGATCGGGGTCGAGGTCCAGCTTGTCGGCAGTCAGCTTCGCCATCTGCAGCGCGTCCTTGAATCCCTGCGCGCCCGTACAGGCATTGGCGTTGCCGGAGACGACAACGAGGGCCTGCACGCGGTTGTGCTGCAGGTGCAGCTCGTCGATGACCACCGACGCGGACTTGATCTTGTTGGTTGTGAAAACCCCGCCCGCGTCGCAGGGATTGGAGGATTGGATGACGACGAGGTCGTCGCGCTGCCCGGTCGGGATCGCGCTTGCCCCGGCCGTGAACGCCTTGATGCCGCAGGCGGCGGTGCCCGCGCGAAATCCGCGCGCAAACGTCACGGCCACTGGATCGGAGCCTCCAGGGCCGTCTTGCGGTCGAAACCGAAGGCGATGTTGAAGCACTCGACCCCCTGTCCTGACGCCCCCTTGACGAGGTTGTCGAGCGCGGCCGTCACCACAGCCTTGTCGTTCTGCGCCGACACGTTGACCAAGCAGAGGTTGGAGTGGCTCGCGAGCTTGGTGGTCGGGCTCTGCGGGATCACGCGGGTGAAGGGCTGGCCCGCATAGAACTCCCGGTAAGCGTCCTGCAGCTGGGCTAGCGATCCCTTGAGGTCGAAGTAGCACGTGGCGAGGATCCCGCGCGTCATGGGTGCCAGGTGAGGCACGAACGTGATCTGGAGCCCGTTGCGGCCCAGCGCAGAAAGCTCCTGTGTCATCTCGGGCAGGTGACGGTGGCCCGCGATCGCATACGCACCCAGCGATTCGTTGACCTCGCTGAAGTGGACGCCCATGGATGGCGACCGCCCGGCGCCGCTGACCCCAGACTTGGCGTCGACGATGATGTCCGAGCCGGCAAGGCCAGACGCGACCGCCGGCGCGAGCGCCAGGATCCCAGCGGTCGAGTAGCAGCCGGGCACCGCGATCAGGTCGGCTCCGACCAGCTCACGCTCGTGCAGCTCGGGGAGCCCGAGCACGGCCCTGGCGAGGAGCGCCTGCGCCGGATGCTCCTGCCGGTACCACTTCGGGTACTGGCTCGGATCCTTGAGCCGGAAGTCGGCGCTCAAGTCGATGACCCTGGCTCCCGCCTCGAGCCAGGCCCCGGCCTTGGCCGCCCCCACGTTGTGGGGCAGGCAGCTGAACACCACGTCGACGGCCGCCGGGTCAGGATCTGGGACGAAATCGCCCTCCAGATCGAGAAGCGGGAAAACCGATTCGTACGGCTTGCCGGCGAACGAGCGCGACGTGAGCTGCCGCAGCTTGACGCCTGGATGGCGCGCGAGTAGGTTGACCAGGGTCATGCCCGCATAGCCATTGGCCCCAGCGACCGCGGCTTTCAGGTTCCCGCTCATGGATGCATGAGTATACAAAGTAGGTGCATAAACATGCGGATCCCCTCTCCCCTTGGGGGGAGAGGGCTAGGGAGAGGGGCGTGAGCCCCCTGTGCGGTTCACTCAGGTTCGTTGAAGAAGCACGACTCGGCCCCGGTGTGACAGGCGGGACCGGCCGGCTTGACGCGCAGCAGCACCGTGTCCGCGTCGCAATCGAGGCGGGTTTCGATCACCTGCATCAGGTTGCCCGACGTGCCTCCCTTCTCCCACAGGCCGCGGGTGCGGGAATGGAACCAAGCCCTGCCGGTCTCGCGAGTCTTCGTCCACGCCTCTTCGTCCATGTACGCGAGCATCAGGACCTTGCCGGTGTCCACGTCCTGGACCACGGCTGGAACCAGCCCCTTGGAAAAGTCGGGTTTCATCGTCTGATCTCCAGCCCGCGCGCCGCCAGGTCGTCCTTGACGGCGCGGATGGACAGCTCGCCGAAATGAAAGATCGATGCGGCCAGGGCGGCCTCGGCGCCGCCCGTGGTCAGGGCCTCGTACATGTGCGCTGCCGTGCCGGCGCCGCCTGACGCGATCACCGGCAGGCGCACCGCGGAGGTGACCGCCTTCAGCAGGGCCAGGTCGTAGCCGCCCTGGACTCCGTCATTGTCCATCGAGGTCAGCAGTATCTCCCCCGCTCCCAACTGCTCACCGAGGACGGCCCATTCCACCGCGTCCTTGCCGGTGGCGCGCCGGCCGCCATGGCTGAACACCTCCCACCCAGGCCGGTCCGCCCGTCGCCTGGCGTCGATCGCGAGCACTACGCACTGGGATCCGAACACCTCGGCGCAGCGGCTGAGGAGTTCGGGGTCGGCGAGCGCCGCGGTGTTGACCGACACCTTGTCGGCGCCGTGCGTCAAGAGCTCGGCCATGTCGTCGACGCTGCGCACACCGCCGCCGACTGTGAGCGGGATGAAGACCTCGTCGGCCGTCCGCGCGACCGCATCGAGAAGGATGGCGCGATGGTCCGAGGATGCAGTGATGTCGAGGAAGACGACCTCGTCCGCCCCCTCACGGTCGTAAAGAGCCGCCAGCTCCGCGGGATCGCCGGCGTCGCGCAGGTTCTGGAAGCGAACGCCTTTGACGACGCGGCCGTCATCGACGTCGAGGCACGGGATTATTCGCTTCGCAGGCATGCGTCGATCAGCCACAGAGGGCCACGAAGTTTTCATAAACGCGAAGCCCGTCCGGTCCACTTTTTTCGGGGTGGAACTGCGTGCCCATCACGTGGAGGCGCGCCGCCGCCGCCGCCGCCGAGTGCTCGGTCGACGCGATCGTATGGCGGGACGAGTCTGGCGTGAATGAGTGCACGAAGTAAAAGTACGAGCGGTCCGCGATTCCGCGCCACAGGGGCGAATCGTTCTCCAGCGTGAGCCGGCACCAACCGATCACGGGCAGGCGGGTGCTTTGGCTCACCTCGACCACGCGACCATCCAGCAGGCCAAGACCCTGGTGCCGGCCGTGCTCCATCGATTCTTCGAAGAGCAGCTGGTAGCCCAGGCACACTCCGAGCACGGGCTTGCCTCGCTTGGCCAGGTCGACCACCCTGCGCCCGAGTCCGCTGTCCGTGAGCTTCTGCAAAGCCGGAGCGAAGGCCCCGACTCCGGGCAGCACCAGGCCGTCGGCGCGATCCAGCTCGTCGCCGTCGGCCGTGAGCTTCGGTTCAGCTCCAACGTGTAGGAGAGCGCGCTCGACTGACCGCAGGTTGCCGACGCCGTAATCGACGATGGCTATCATCCAAGCAGCCCCTTCGAAGATGGGACACCCGCGCCGTCGCCTCGGACTGACATGGCCTCGCGCAGCGCCAGACCCAGCGCCTTGAAGGTCGATTCGGCGATGTGATGGCGGTTCCGTCCGCGAATCACATCGACGTGGATCGTCGCCCCGAGATGAATCGAAAGGGCCTTCCAGAACTCCTCGAGCACTTCCGATTCCAGCGTGCCGATGCGTCCGCGCAGGGGCACGTTGTACGAGAGGTATGGGCGCTTCCCCAGATCGACGACCACACGCGCGAGGGCTTCGTCCAGCGGCGCGTACGCCGACGCGAAGCGGGTGATCCCCGCCCGGTCTCCCAATGCCTTGGAGAGCGTTTCGCCGAGCACGATGCCCGCGTCCTCGACCAGGTGATGCGAATCGACGTGAACGTCGCCGGTCCCGCGAAACGTGAGGTCGAACCCGCCGTATCGGGCGACCTGTTCCAGCATGTGGTCGACAAACGGGAGCCCGGTTGCGACCTTGACCCGCCCGCGGCCTTCAAGCGCGACCGTGGCTTTCAGCTGTGTCTCCTTGCTCTTGCGGACGACCTCGCCCACCCTATTCAAGTCGCACCTCCACCGCGTGCGCGTGCGCGCTCAAGCCTTCCATCGCCGCCAGGCGCACGCACGCGTCGCGAAGCATTTCCAGGTCGCCTCGGTTGAGGCTGAGCACGCTGCTGCGCTTCAAGAAGCTGTAGACACCGAGGGGCGAAGCGAACCGCGCCGCACCTGAGGTCGGGAGGGTGTGATTGGGGCCCGCCGCATAGTCGCCCAGCGGCACGGTCGCATAAGGCCCAACGAAAATCGCGCCCGCGTTCTCGACCTGAGTCGCCAGCCCTTCCGCGTCCTGGGCCACGATCAGCAGATGCTCGGGCGCAAAGTCGTTGGCGAGGTTGATCGCTTGCCCCATGTCGTCGGCCACGATCAGGCAGCACGTGGCGGCATTGATGATCTGGGCCCGTTCCAGGCCTCCGATCAGGCTGCGGAGCTCTTCCTCGACGCGGTCCGCGAGGGCCGCCGAATCGGTGACCAGCACGGCCCAGGCCAGCGGGTCGTGCTCGAGCTGGGCCGCCAGGTCGGCCGCTACGAAGTCGGGGCGGGCGCCCGCGTCGGCGATGACCATCACCTCGGTGGGCCCGGCGATCCCGTCCACGCCGACGGCGCCGAACACCTCTTTTTTGGCCAGGGTCACATAGATGTTGCCTGGGCCCGCGACGACGTCGACTCGCGGGATCGAGCTGGTGCCGTACGCGAGGGCGGCGATCGCCTGCGCGCCACCCATCCGATACACGGCATCCACGCCCGCGATGTGAGCGGCGGCGAGGATCGCCGCCGGCACGCTGCCGTCAGCGCGCGGCGGGGTCGCGAGGACGACCTCCGACACCCCCGCCACGCGAGCCGGGATGACGGTCATCAGCACTGTCGAGGGATAAGACGCGCGCCCACCCGGGGCGTAGACGCCCGCGCGGCGCACGGGCCGTGTCACCAGCTTCAGGCCGGGCGATCCGCTGGTCGCCGGCGGCCCCTGCTTCGAGTGGAAGTCTCGGATCCTCTGCGCCGCGAACTCCAGGGCTGCGCGATCGGCGCTGGGGAGGCGATTGGCGGCCGCGCCGAGATCGCTCTCAGGGACCGCGAATGTCTCGCCCTCGCGTGGCGCCCAGCCGTCGAATCGCTCGCCGTACTCGCGCAGGGCGGCGTCGCCGTCAGCGGCAACGCGCGCGCAGATCTCGGCCACGTCGGCCCGTTCCCTGGCGAACTGGGAAAGGTCCAGGCGCCGGCGCGACAGCGGCGAGTCGAGCCACGACCCTACGTCGAATCGCCTAATCCCCATGGTTCGCTGCCTCCCGCAGCCGCGACACCATCGCCTGAACGGCCTCCGTGCGCGTTTTGAGGCTGGCCTGGTTGCCGATGAGGCGCGCCGTCGACGAACCAAGGGTGGCGGTGACACGCAGCTTGTTCTCGCGCAGCGTGCGCCCGCTTGCAGTCAGGTCGACGATGCCGTCGACCAGGCCGACCTGCGGAGCGAGCTCCACCGAGCCATGCAGGCGCACGACCTCGACGGCCTGGCCTCTCGCTTCGAACCACGCCGCCGTCGTGCGCGGAAGCTTGGTCGCGACCCGCATCAGCGGTGGCCAGGTCTCAGGGCCGTTCAGCTTCGATGCCTCAGGGACCGCCAGCACCAGGCGACACGGGCCGAAGTGCAGGTCCACAAGCTCGTAATGCGAACCGTTCGATTCCCAGAGCACATCCTTGCCGACGATGCCCAGGTCGGCGGCGCCGTGGTCGACGTAGGCGGGCACATCGGCAGGGCGCACGAGGATCACGCGCACTCCGGCGCGCTCCACCAGCAGGCGGCGACCGAGCTCGGCCGCGCTGAGGCGCATGACGCCGGCGCGGGCGAGCAGGCGGAGCGCGCCAGGCAGCAGCATGCCGGTCGGGACCGCGATCGAGATTTTTCCCTCCACCCTTCGGGGGGAGATCCGCTGGGGCCCCCGCGCCGAAGGCGCGGGAGGGGCTGAAGTGCCCTTGCCCGTCATGTGAGAGCTCCCGCAAGTCGCGCCGCCACCTGTTCCGGCGGCAGCGAGCGGGTGCGCCCACTTGGCCCGGTCCAGGCGACGTTCGAAGTGCCGCGACACTGGACGAGGTTGTCTGCTCCGACCGCCCGCCACCAGGCCCTCGCCTCACGCTCGCGCCTTGACTCCGTGTCGACCACGGCGCGCATGCCGAACAATCGCAGCGTCGCGGCGAGGCGCATGGCGGTGCCGTGCCCCGATCCGGTCCATGCGACGGCGGCGTCGATCCGAGGCAGAGACGCCCGTCCTCCGCGGGCCAGCAGCTCCCACACCAGGTCGAGCTGGACCACGAACCCGGTCGCAGGCGCGGGCCGGCCGAAGCGCTCGAGCAGGCGGTCATAACGGCCGCCCTGCGCGACGGGCCGGCCCAGGTCCGGACCGTAGCCTTCGAAGATGACGCCGGTGTAGTAGTCGAAGTCGCGGATGGCGCCCAGGTCAAGGCCCACGACCGCCCCGAGCCCATGCGCCACCAGCAGCTCCTGGACGCGCGCCAGCTCGGCGAGGGCCTGCTCCGAACGGCGGTTGCGGACCAGCCCTCCGGCGGCTTCGAGAATCTCCGATCCACCACGCAGGGCGGGGAATCGCAAAAGGAGCTCGTGCTCCGCCGAGCGAAGGGGCGTGCGTGCCAGCAGCTCCTCGAGGGCCACGAAGTCACGCGCCGCCAGGGCGCTCCGCACGCCGGCCTTCACCGCGACCGGAAGCCGGACCGCGTCCATGATGCCCTGGAAGAACTCCGAGTGCCCGACGTCGACCTGATACCGACGAAGCCCGGCGGCCTCGAGGCAGCGCGCAGCAAGCGCGATCACCTCGGCGTCAGCGATCGGGCCCGACGCCCCCACGAGCTCTGCGCCCACCTGGTATGTCTCGCGCCGCTGGTGGAAACGCCCTTCGTCCGCGGATAGGACCGCCCCCGCGTAGCAAAGGCGCAGCGGCAGCGCGGCGGAGCGGAGCTTGCCGGCGACGAGACGAGCGACGGGAATGGTCCGCTCGCCGACCAGGGCCACCACCTCGCCCCGCGCGTCGCTGAACTTGAAGAGCCGGCGCTGCTGTTCGGCGTTCAGGCCCAGCGCGAGCACGTCGATGCTCTCGACCATCGGCGTGACCACGAACCGGTAGCCCCAGCGGCGCATCTCTTCGAGCAGCGATTCCTGCGCCCTGCGCAGCGCCTCGGCCTCTTCAGGCAGCAGGTCGCGAAAACCCGGTACGCCACCTAGTTGCGGGGTCGACGCGAGAAGAGGGCTAGGGTCGGTGAAGGGACCTCCGGGCCCGGGCCTCTGATCGCGCGTCAGTTGTCATCTTCGTCCTCATCGTCGTCCTTGTCGCCATCGTCCGCGTCCTCGCTGAAGTCGAGCGGCTCCGCTTCGTCCTCGACCGCGTGCATGCCTTCTTCGACCTCGTCCGCAACCGCCGCGCCCGAGACCAGACCCTCTTCCTCCTCGTCCTCCGCAAACACCTCGACCTCTCGGGCGAGCAGGCTCTCCTTCGTGTAAGGCCGAAACTCGACTTCGCGCTTGCGACGCATCGCGAAGCTCGGTTTGCCGGCAAACCGCGGGTCCTGGTAGGTCTCGCGGACGATGAGCTTGACGGTGTTGCCTTCGCACGAAGTGATCCCAGCCTGGTAGCGGTTGCCGCCGCGCATGAACTTGATCAGGCGCCGGGCAAGCTTGGCCTCGAGCAGACCGAGCCGCACGCCACGCGACGTCTCGGCGGCGATGCCGTCCCCCTCGACCTTCAGCTCGACGACGTCGCCCGCCGCCACCTTGGAGCAGATGTCAGCGCTTGGTGGGCTCTCGAGCGTGGTGATGATCGTCTTCCCCATCTCTTCGACGAAGAGGTTGAGGTCGACCCTCGTGCCCCCGACCTTCAGGCCTTCCTTCTGGTGCAGCAGGGTGTTGATGCGCGCCGCGTTCTTCTTCGCGATCGAGTTCATCGGGTTGATCTTGAGCGCGGCCTCATACGCTGCCTTGGCGTCTTTCAGCTTCCCGAGCTCGGACAGCGCCTTGCCCAGACGGTTCTGCGTCTCCTCGTCCGCCCCGAAGCTCTCGATGATGAATTTGTTGAGCTTGACGGCGTCGTCCCACTTGCCGGCGATGGCGAGCTGAACCGCATCCTCGCCGTATTGCGAGCGGGGTTTGAGGTGTTCGCTGGACTCGGTCTTCAACGGGGCGCGCTCCTATGGACCTGGCTAGGTGAAGGATCGAGTATAGAGACTGCCCGGTCTTGGCCGGGCGGCGACAATCTCCCGTGTGCGGTCGACAATGACGCGGACGCTGGCGGTGGCGCTCGTGGCAGGTCTCGTTTTCGTCGGCGCCTGCAGGGGTGGAACACCGGCGAAGGTGATCCGGATCGGCGTCGAGCTGCCGTTGTCGGGCACCGAAGGCCGGGCGGGCCAGACGGCTCTCAACGGCGTGCAATTCTTCGTCGACCAGCACCCGACCATCGGCGGTTTCACAGTCCAGGTCGTGGCCCAGGATGATGCCGTCGGAGGCGTAGACGACGCGGGCCAGGGGACGCACAACGTCAGCACGCTGGCCGCCGACCCCCTGGTCATGGGCATGATCGGGCCCTTCAATTCGAACGTCGCCCGTCGGGAGATCCCGGTCGCCAACGACGCCCACCTCGCGATGATCAGCCCGGCGGCAAGCAGCCGCTGCCTCACCAAGGAACCCTTTCTGCCTGCAGGCCTGAGCCGGACTCATGCCGAGATCACGTGCAAAGCCGTCGGGCTGCCGACGCCCGTCGAGCTTCGTCCGACAGGGACCAACAACTTCTTCCGCCTGGTCACCACCGACGACCTGCAGGGCCCGGCGGCCGCGGACTACGGCTACAAGACCCTCCTGCTGCGGCGGGTGGCGGTGCTTTCAGACCACGAGGCGTACGGGCAAGCGCTCGCCAGCGGGTTCATGACCAGGTTCACCAAACTCGGCGGAAGCATCGTGGGCATCCTCGACTTCGATCCCAGCAGCCGTCTCGACCTCACGGCTTTCATGCGGCATGCCAAAGGCGACGGGGCTCAGGCGATCTACTACGGGGGCGTCACCGCCAACCATGGCTGCGTGATCCGAGCCCAGATGGCGAACGTTTTCAGCACCGGCGAAGCGACGCCGTTCCTGGGCGGTGACGGAATCGCCAAAGACCCCGACTGCGTGCGCAACGCGGGTGCCAATGCCGCCGGGATGTATGCGACCGTCGCGGCCGCCGCCCCCGACATCATCCCCAACGCGCAGCCGGTGATCGAAGCCTTCAAGGCGCAATACCGAAACGCGTCCGATTACAGCGCCTACACCATCCCCGCCTACGACTCCGCCGCCATTCTGTATGGCGCCGTCGACCGCGCGATCGCGGCCGCGGGCGGCAAGCTCCCCGCGCGAGACGGGGTAGTCACCCAGGTGGCCGCGACCTCGGGATTTGCGGGCGCCAGCGGGACCTTCGGCTTCGATGCGGCCGGCGACACCACCCTCCGGGTGGTCTCGGTGTTCGAGTCTCGGAGCTCGGACCCTGCCCTCCCGTGGAGTTTCGTCCGGGCCGTAGATTACAGCGCGGCACTCCCCTATTGATACAACTGCGCTTCCATCAACCCGGGTGCGCCGAAGGGAGATCCAAAGCACCGCTTGACTTCGAGGCAGATACAAGTCGATAGTTCACCACGGAGTAGTGGTTCGGCCACCCATGTGGCCGCATTCGTCGCCGGCGCACTCTCGCCCCGACTCAGGTTGGGAAGAGGGCGGCGAATGAGGGGAGGCATTCGCCAAGAGGGACTTCTTCACGCCTCCCTACAACACATGGAGGAACCATATGGTTCGAGCTAGGGGACTCGGAGTCCTCATTGTGGCAGCGTTCGTCGCGTTCGCCTGCGGCGGCGGCGGCGGCGGCACGGGGTCGAAAGGCACGATCAAGATCGGGTCTGACCTTCCCGTGTGTACGGTCGGCGGCCAATCGACCGCCAATGGCATCAAGTTCGCCATCGACCAGAAGAACAGCGCCGGCGGGGTCAACGGCTACACCATCGCCTACCAGAGCTTCGATGACTGCCGGCAGGCTGCGTATTCGGCCGACGCCGGGGTCGAGAACGTCCAGAGCATGTTGGGCGACAGCAAGTTCCTGGGCATGATCGGGCCGTACAACTCCGCGGTCGCCAAGGCCGAGATTCCAATCGCGGCCCCGCAGCACTTCACGATGATCAGCCCGTCGAACACCAACCCCTGCCTGACCAAGGACCTGGCGTCATGCAGCTACCACCCGCAGGACCTGCGAGCAGGCAACGCCAACAACTACTTCCGCGTCGTCACCACTGACGACTACCAGGGTCCCGCGATGGCGACCTACGCCTACAAGACCCTCAACATCAAGAACGTCGGCGTGCTGGACGACAGCACCGTGTTCGGCGTCGGCATCGCCGACACTTTCTCGGCGCAGTTCAAGACGTACGGCGGCACCGTGACGCGCAGCAGCTACAAGAAGGAGCAGACCAGCGACTGGCGCTCGATCCTGCTCAAGTTCAAGGCCGCAGGCGCAGCCGGCGTTTACGTCGGCGGCACGGACGACCAGAACATCTGCATCCCCCGGGCGCAGATGAAGCAGATCGGCTGGGACGTCCCGTACATGGGCGGTGACGGCATCGAGACCACCGACTGCATCGACCAGGCGGCGGGCAACGAGCTCAACATCAACGCCACCTCGGCGGGCGCCGACGCCACCCAGATCCCGGGCGCAAAGGCCACGATCGACGCGTTCCGCAAGGCCTTCCCGGGTCCCAACGACTTCGGCGGATACACCATGCAGGCGTACGACGCCGCCAACGCGCTGATGGCAGCCATCGGCCGGGCGGTCAACGACGCCAACGGCAGCACGCCGACCCGTGACCAGGTCCGGGCCGAGATGGCCAAGACCAAGGGCTTCGTCGGCGTGATCGGCACCTACGACTTCGACGCGAACGGCGACAACAGCCTCAAGATCGTGTCCATCTACACGGTGGATGCGGTCGCCGACCCCGCGACGTCCACGGGCGTCTGCGGCAAGACCGCAAGCAAGGACTGCTTCGTCTGGAAGGCGCAGTTCGACTTCGCCAAGGGCTAAGCAGCTAACCGTCAGCAAATAAACTAAGGGGAGGAGGCCACAACGGCCTCCTCCCCGCACTCTGAAGGAGGCGACGCTGGACGCTGGCGGATTTGTAGCCGGGGCTGCCAGGCTCAGGAGCGCTTGGTTGGGCCGGCTCGGCATGAGCGTCGGCGACTTCGGCTTCTTCCTCATCGGCGCCACCGCGGTGTTGCTGCTTGCGATCCAGGCTGTCGAGCACCCCAGCCAGTTCGCCCAGGTCCTGGTCTTCGGCCTGGCCGACGGAGCCATCTACGCGCTGGTCGCGCTCGGCTACACGATGGTCTACGGCATCATCGAGCTGATCAACTTCGCGCACGGGGACGTGTTCACGCTGGGGGCCTACATCGGGGCCACCCTGATGGGTTTCTTCGCGAGCACCAGCGAAGACTCGTTCCTGATCGCCAACCTGGTCGCGCTCGTGATCACGTTCCCGGTCGTGATGCTGATCATGGGCGCCGTCAACATCACGATCGAGCGCGTCGCCTACCGCCCGCTCCGCAATGCGCCCCGTCTCGCTCCGCTGATCACCGCGATCGGGATGTCCTTCCTCCTCGAAGGGGCCATGTTCCTTTGGCACGGCCCGGCCACCGTGCACGTACCCGACCTCCTGCCGCACGGCCCAGGCTTCCAGACCACGATCGGCGGCGTGTTCATCGCCTTCAAGGACGTCTTTGTAGTCATCGCCGCGGCGATCCTGGTGTCGCTGCTGGCCGTGTTCATCAATCGCAGCAAGCTCGGCAAGGCCATGCGGGCCACAGCCCAGGATCGGGACGCCTCACAGCTCATGGGCATCAACATCAACCGGACGATCGCGGCCACGTTCTTCATCGGCGCCCTCCTGGCCGGGGCCGGAGGGATGATCTGGGGACTCTACTTCAACACGATCACATACAACCTTGGATTCCGCACCGGCCTCGTCGCCTTCACATCGGCGGTCTTCGGCGGCATCGGAAACATCCCAGGCGCAGCCCTCGGCGGGATGGTCATCGGCTTGACCGCCGCCTTCAGCGACTCCTACATCGGCTCCAAGTGGACTCAGGTGGTCATCTTCGGGATCCTCATCGGCGTGCTCGTTTTCCGGCCCACCGGGCTCCTGGGCATGCGAGTACCGGAGAAGTGAGCCAACCTACCGCCGTGGCGAAACGGAGCTCTTTCTGGGCCCGCCTGCACCTGCGAGAGCGCATCAAGGACCGGGACACGGCCATCTACGGCGTCCTCCTCATCGTCGCGCTGGCGTGGCCGATGGCCACCTACTTCGTCACCGGGAGCTCGTTCCTTACGGCACAAGCCTCCCACGCCGGCTACTGGGTGCTGTTGGCCATCGGGCTGAACGTGGTGGTCGGCTTTGCGGGGCTCCTCGACCTCGGTTACGCGGCGTTCTTCGCCATCGGGGCGTACTGCTACGCGCTCTTCGCTTCCTTCCAGCTGGCCTCTTCGCCGCTGCACCACGCGTTTCACCTGCCGTTCTGGCTGATGCTCTTCGTCGGGATGTTCGTCGCCGCAGCAGCCGGCGCCATCCTCGGCTTCCCGACGCTCAGGCTTCGCGGCGACTACCTCGCCATCGTCACCCTCGGCTTCGGTGAGATCGTCCCGCAGCTGTTCTTGAACCTCGACAACTGGACCGGCGGCATCAACGCGATCGGCAGCATCGACCAGCCTTCCTTGCCGGCCTGGATCACAGGACCATGGGCGGGCGTCGACACCATCCAGATCATTCCGAATTTCAACTTCAGCTTCGACCCGGTCGCGTATTACGTCCTGGTGCTGATCATGATCACCGCCGCGGTGATCCTGGTCACCAATCTGTATCGCTCGAGGCTGGGCCGAGCATGGATGGCGATCCGGGAGGATGAGGTCGCGGCCGCGGCCATGGGGATCAACACCGTCACGACCAAGCTGCTGGCCTTCGCGATCGGCGCGTCGTTCAGCGGCTTCGCCGGCGCCTACTACGGCGCCAGCTTCGGACTGGTGAGCCCTGACAGCTTCCTGTTCGTGGTCTCGATCACCGTCCTGGTGATGGTGGTCCTGGGGGGCATGGGCAACATCCCCGGAGTCATCGTCGGCGCGATCGCCATCTACTTCGTGCTCAACAACCTCCTGGTCGCGCTGCCGTCAAACGTCGAGTCGGTGGCGAATGCCGTAGGACTTGGATCTCTCAACAAGTCGAGTGGCGACTGGCCGGGCCTCGGGGGCGAGGTGCAGCGCCTGCAGTTCCTCCTCTACGGGCTGATCCTGGTCGGGATGATGCTGCTGCGCCCGCAGGGCCTCTTTCCGAGCCGGGTGCGGGAGCAAGAGCTCAAGCACGATGCGGTCGTCGAGGAAGAGACCGTGGCCGAGCAGGTCCCCGCGAGATGAGCGAGCAGCCCCGCAACGACAACATCCTCGAGCTGACCGACCTCACCAAGCGCTTCGGCGGCCTGCTCGCCGTCGACAGCGTGAGCCTTCAGATCCGTCGCGGAGAGGTCTTCGCCCTCATCGGGCCCAACGGCGCCGGCAAGACGACCCTGTTCAACAGCGTCACCGGCCTTTACCAGCCCACCAGCGGAACTGTGATCTTCGACGGCAAAAACATCACAGGCTCCAAGCCCCATCAGGTGGCGCGTTTGGGTATCGCGCGCACGTTTCAGAACATCCGCCTTTTCGACTACATGTCCGCCCTCGACAACGTCCGCGTCGGCCGCCACGTGCGGATGCACGCCAAGCTGTGGGACTCGCTGTTCAAGCTGCCTCGTGAGCGGCGCGAGGAGGAGCGGGTCACGGAGGAGGCGATGGAGCTGCTCAGGTTCGTCGGTATCGGGCGCCAGGCGAACAAATACGCCCGCAACCTGCCGTATGGACAGCAGCGTCGCCTCGAGATCGCCCGTGCCCTCGCCACGGAGCCGAAGCTGCTGCTGCTGGACGAGCCGGCCGCCGGCTTCACGCCCCAAGAGAAGGTCGAGCTGATGCAGCTGGTCCAGAAGATCCTGGCGCGCGGCATCACGGTCTTTCTGATCGAGCACGACATGAAAGTGGTGATGGGCATCTCGGAGCGGATCGTGGTGCTCGACCACGGTGAGAAGATCGCGGACGGACCGCCCGAGGAGGTCCGCAAGGACCGGCGCGTCATCGAAGCGTACCTGGGCAAGTCCGCATAGTGGCGCTCCTCGAGCTGCGCGAGGTCAATGCGTTCTACGGGCGCATCCAGGCTTTGCGCAAGGTGACGCTTGAGGTCGACAAGGGCGAAGTGGTGGCGCTGATCGGATCCAACGGCGCCGGCAAGACCACGACGTTGCGGACCATCTCCGGCCTCATGCACCCGACCGCCGGCTCCATCCACTTCGACGGTCGCGAGATCACGCAAACGAGCCCGGAGAAGGTCGTTGAGCTGGGCATCTGCCAATCGCCGGAGGGCCGCCGCCTGTTCGTTCGCATGTCAGTCCTGGACAACCTGTTCATGGGCGCCTACATCCGCAACGACCGGCCTGAGATTCTCAAGGACATGGAGAGGGTCTTTACCCTTTTCCCTCGCCTGAAGGAACGCCGGACGCAAATCGCGGGCACGCTCTCGGGCGGTGAGCAGCAGATGCTGGCCATGGGGAGGGCCATGATGGCCCGACCCAAGCTCCTGATGCTTGACGAACCGTCGCTCGGCCTTGCTCCGATCCTGGTCGAGACCATCTTCAGCATCGTGCGCGAGATCAATGCGCAGGGCACCCCGGTGCTGCTGGTCGAGCAGAACGCATCCAAAGCGCTGGAGGTCGCTCACCGCGCCTATGTGCTCGAAACCGGCTCGATCGTCAAGACCGGCACCGGCAAGGAGCTGGCCGCGTCCGAGGACGTGCAGAAGGCCTACCTCGGGATCTAGCTAACTCCCGGTCGGGTGGTAGCTCACCACGAACAGATAGATCAGGATCGCGGCAAAAGCAGCGTACTCGAGGATCACGTTTCGGGTGAAGCTTTCCTCGACTGTGTGCCGGATCAGCCCGCGGTTGACGTACCAGGCGAAGAACAGCATGACCGCCTTGGGCCCCTCGTTCACGACCAGCACGCTCGATAGCGCCTCGATCGCCCACAGGAGAAAGGTGACGACCTGCGCGACGAAGAGAGCGAAGATGAAGGCGCGTCTCGGCGCGATCGGAGTGCCGTTGATGCGGAAGCTGCGGAACGACGCCAGAAACGTGATCGTGAAGATCCAGACCAGGCGCAGGACGACGTTGAAGTGAATCGTGACCAGGACGAGGTAGGCGCCCGCGACCACCAGGACCAGCACCACCTCCTGCACCAGGATGTGGCCGCGCTTCTCCGCGTCGCGCAGCCGTAGGTAGTCGAGCCGCGCCAGGAGCACGAAGCCGACCCCGAAGGTCGCCGTGAGCACGAGGTATTTCCAAAGCTCGAGGCCCGGAAAAATCGAAAGTCCCGCCAGCGTGACGGCGCCCAGAGCGACCGGGATGTAGTGCTCGATGCGCGGGAACTCCACCGTCCCGCGCAGATAGCCGAGCAAGGCGGGGGCGGCGACGATGACAAGGCCGAGTGCCAGCGCCCAGACCTGGCCTTCCGCGAGCAGCTCCGACTTGAAGCCCAGCGCGATCGCGACGAGGACCACGGCGGCGAAAACCAGGAAGCTGCGGTCACGTTCCGTGGTGACTGTGGTGGCGGGTCTCGCGTACCGCTCTTCAGAGATCGGGGGCGTCTTCATTCGACCCGGGGAAGTTTAGCCTCCCCACCACGTGGGAGGGTTAGGGAGAGAGGCATGCAGCACAATCCCCTCTCCCCGCAGGGGAGAGGGTTAGGGAGAGGGGCGTGCAGCACAATCCCCTCTCCCCGCAGGGGAGAGGGTTAGGGAGAGGGGCGTGCAGCACAATCCCCTCTCCCCGCAGGGGAGAGGGTTAGGGAGAGGGGCGTGCAGCATCTTGGCGAATCACATGCCCGCGCGACCGTAGCGGTCCTCGAGCCGCACCACGTCGTCGATCTCCGGCGTCGAGACCTCGAAGATGTCCGCATCCTCGACCGCCGTGATGCGGTGGCGGGTGCGCGGGGGCAGGTGCACCGAATCGCCCTTGGCCATGCGCACCTTCTCGAGGTTTCCGTCGAGCCCACCGATCTCCATGTCGACCACACCGTCGCTCACGAGCAGCCATTCGTCCTTGCGCTCGTGGTACTGAAGCGACAGCGCCTCTCCTTTGTTGACGTGCAGGACCTTGCCCAGGTAGCGGCCGGTGACAGCCCAGCGGATCTCGTAGCCCCAGGGTTTGTCGACGCGCGATTCATCAGCGCGCTTGATTTTCGGTTGGTCAGACATGCGCGCGTAGGCCGACGATGTCCTCCAGTGCAGCGAGCCGCGCTTCGACCGCGGCCTGGTCGGCGGCCTCCGAATAGATGCGCACCAGCGGCTCGGTGCCGCTGGCTCGGAGCAGCACCCAGCTCCCGTCGGCGAGATAGAACTTGAAGCCGTCGTCCGAGCGAATGCGCTCTACCTTGATCCCGGCCACTTCGCTCGGCTCGTGGGTCTCGAGCGTGTGCAGGATTCGCTTGCGATCTTGGTCATACGTCTCACGGTTGAGGTGGATGTCGTGCCGCGCATATGAATGCGGGCCGACCCGCTTTTCGAGGCCCGCCAGGATTTGCGAGAGGGGCTGACCGAGCTTGACGATCATGTCCGCGAAAAGCAGGCCGATGAGGATGCCATCGCGCTCGGGAATGTGGCCTTTGATCGCGAATCCACCTGACTCCTCGCCGCCGAGCACCGCGTCGGTCTCCATCATCTTTGGAGCCACGTTCTTGAATCCGACCGGTACCTCGTAGACGGTCGCGCCGAACTCGGCCCCGAGCTTCTCGGCCATGGCGGTCATGTTCACGGTCTTCACCACCGGCCCATTCATGTGGCGCACGTCGAAGAGGTAGAGCATGAGCAGCGCGAAGACCTGCAGCTGATTGATGAAGCGCCCGGTCTCGTCGATGATCCCCACCCGGTCGGCGTCGCCGTCCGTGCAGATGCAAAGGTCCTGCCCCCCACCCCGCATAACCGCGATGGCCGCGTTGATGTTGGGCGGAATCGGCTCCGGGTTGACGCCGCCGAACAACGGGTTTCGTTCGTTGTGCAGCTCGACCACCGAAGTGCGGCCGCCATCGAGCAGCTCCCTGATGTACCCGTAACCGGACCCGAACATGCACTCGTGCACGATGCGGAGGCCGGCCGACTTGATCGCATCGAGGTCGACCATGCGCGCGATCTGCGCGTAGTAGGGCGTGCGCGGGTCATACAGGGAGACCAGGCCGTCGGATTTGGTTCCATCCGGCACTGGGACCGTCTCGAGCGCGTTGATGCGCGGCTCGAGCTGGGCGATCACGTCGCTTGACGCTGCGCTTCCCGTCTCCGATTTGAACTTGATGCCGTTGAACAGGTAGGGGTTATGGCTCGCGGTGACCACCGCCGCCCCAGCCGCCTTACGGTCGATGACCGTCCAGGACGCCACCTGGGTGGGCGACGGGCGGTCGAACATCAGGGTCCGAACGCCATTGGCCGCGAAGACGTCGGCCACGGTGCGCGCAAAGTCCTCTGATGCGAAGCGGCAGTCGTAGCCGACCACCGCAAGCGGATCCGCCGAAAGCGAGCGCATGTATTCGGCAGCGCCCTGCGCGACGCGGCGGACGTTGGCGAAGGTGAAGTCGTCCGCTACGATCCCACGCCAGCCGTCGGTGCCGAACTTGATCTGGTCGGCCATTAGAAACGCCGCTCAGAGTAACTGTCGGGGCCCCCGCGAAATCGAAGATTTCGAGGGGTGACTACAGGTAGCGGGTTTTGCGGGCTCGCCGCAAGGCGTCCACGACCTTCTTGACGTCCTGTGCGCGCGAGCGCGGACACACGAGGAGGGCGTCCTCGGTGTCGACGATGATCATGTCTTCGAGTCCGATCGCTGCCACCAGCCTCTTATCACCGAAGACCAGGCTGCCATGCGTATCGACCAGCACGGCCTCGCCGTCGACCGAGTTGCCGTGTGCATCTGGATGGACGCGGTCGCCGAGCTCTGCCCAGTTCCCGATGTCGGCCCAGTCGAAATCGCCTGGCACCAGCAGTAAGCGATCGGTCTTTTCCATTACCGTCCGGTCGATGACGTCGATCGGCAGCCGGTTGTACAGTCGCGCCGCCGCCTCTTCGTCGCCCGCCAGGCGTGCCGCCAGCACCCGTTTGAGCGCCGCGAGCCGCGCCGGAGCATGCCCCGCCAGCTCCTCGATGAAGACCGGCAGCCGCCAGGCGAACCAGGCCAGGTTCCAGTAATAGCCACCGGCCTTCAGGAACCGCCTGGCGGTGGCAAGGTCGGGCTTTTCGATGAACTTCCTCACCCGCATCGCGCCTGCTGACGGCCGCCCCGGTGCGTGGATGTAGCCAAGGCCCGTCGAGGGGAATGCCGGCTTGAGCCCAACCGTGACCAACGAGCTCGTGTCGGCCGCTGCACGCACGGCGGCACGCAGAGCGGTGCGCGCCCTGGGGCCACCCCTGACGACATGGTCGGCAGGCATGGCCACCATCACGGCGTCGGGCTGGCGGGCAATGAGCGTCAGCGCTGCCAGTCCATAGGCGTTGGTGGTGCCGCGCGCCGAGGGTTCGAAGATCAGATGGGAGGCGTCGATCTCGGGCAGGACAGCCTCGATGATCTCGCGCTGACGCGTCTCGGTGAGAACGAAAACCTCGTCCCCGACGACCCGCGCCCGTTCGTACGTCTCCCGCAAAAGGGGGCGGCCGCGCTCGCCGAGCGGAAGGACGTGCTTCGGCGTCGAGCGGCGCGATCGCGGCCACAATCTCGTCCCCGCCCCGCCGGCGGGGATGACGACGAGCGTCTTTCTCAACCGACCTCTTCCGCCAGCTCCTTGGCGCGTTCTGTCGATTCCCATGGCGCGTCGATGTCGGTGCGACCGAAGTGGCCGTAAACCGCGGTCTGGCGGAAGAGCGGCCGCCTGAGGTTGAGCTCTTTGATGATCCCGAGCGGACTCAGGTCGAACAGCTTGTTCACCGCCGCCACAAGCGCCGGCTCAGGGACCTTGCTCGTGCCGAACGTGTCGATCCTGACCGCGACGGGTTTGACGACCCCGATCGCGTAAGAGATCTGGACCTCGCACCGCCGTGCGAGGCCTGCAGCGACGATGTTCTTCGCCACATGCCGGGCGCCGTAAGCTCCCGCGCGGTCGACCTTCGTTGGGTCCTTGCCCGAGAAGCAGCCGCCACCATGGCGCGCAAACCCTCCGTAGGTGTCGACCATGATCTTGCGGCCGGTGAGCCCGGCATCCGCCACCGGTCCGCCAACCACGAAACGGCCGGTCGGATTGATGAAGGTGCGGATCCTCCCGTCCTTCAACTCGGCGGGGATCACGGCGTCGATGACGTGCTCGCCGATGTCAGACCGCAGCTGTTCGGTGGTGACCTCATCGTGATGCTGGGTGGAGAGGACCACCGTATCCACGACCGGCGGCTCGCCCGCATCGCCATATCGAATCGTCACCTGCACCTTGCCGTCGGGACGCAAGTAGTTGAGCGTCTTGGTGCGGCGAACCTCCGCGAGGCGACGAGCCAGCCGATGCGCGAGGATGATCGGCAGCGGCATGAGCTCAGGGGTCTCATCGCACGCGAAACCGAACATCATGCCCGAGTCGCCGGCACCCCCGACGTCGACGCCCTGCGCGATATCGGGCGATTGCTCGTCGATGCTGGTGATCACGCCGCAGGTCTCGGCGTCGAAGCCGTACTTCGCGCGCGTGTAGCCCACCTCTCGCACGGTCTGCCGGATGATCCGGGGGATGTCGACGTAGCAGTCGGTGGTGATCTCTCCGACCACGATGACCAGGCCGGTGGTGATGACGGTCTCGCAAGCCACGCGTGCGAGCGGGTCCTTGGCCAGGATCGCATCGAGGATGGCGTCGGAGATCTGGTCTGCGACCTTGTCCGGATGGCCCTCGGTGACCGACTCCGATGTAAACAGGCTGGTGGCCATGAACGGGTCCTCCTTTGAATCTCCCGCGCCGGCAAGGCCAGGCCTCCGTGTGGGCCCGTCCCCAAGCGCCAGGTTCATACCTCTGGGACGACAGAAATATAACCCCCTCCCCGTCGGGGAGGGGTCAGAGGGGCGCGCCGGATCTGGCTCTGCCAGGCCGGCGCGTAGGGGGGAGTGCCCCCCTCAAGTAGATCTGAGAGGGGCGTGAGTGGCATGAACCAGCCCACGACGGCTTTTTACGTTTCGCGCAGCTCCAGGTAGTGGATGCCCGAATGGCGCATGAACCTCGAGCCCCGCTGGGCCAGCAGCACCCCCGTGGCAGCGCGCGCAGCCTCCACCACCGAGTCGATGTGCTCGCGTTTCATCTCCCAGGTCGCGGTCGGTGCGGTGATCGGACACAGGACCGTAATGCGGGCGCGGTCGCGTAGGCGTTCGTAGTCGCTCAGCATCTGGTGGTGCAGCGCGAGCTGAAGAGTGCGGGCGATCATCTCCGGCCAGGTGGTAGGCGCCTCCTCGTTCTCACCGCCCGCCATGAGGCTGATGGCGAGAATCTCCTTGGCGCCGTCGGCGACGGCGATGTCGAGCGGCGTGTTGTCCACGATCCCACCGTCCATGTGCTCTCGCCCGTCGATCCGGACCGAGGGGAACACGCCAGGGATGGCGGTGGAGGCCAGCAGGGCCGGGGTCAACGCCCCCGCGCGGAACACAGCCGGCTTGCCGGCATTGAGGTCTGTGGCCACTATCGCCAGCGGGAGCTTCATCTGCTCGAACGTCGTGATGCCGGTCAGAGCCTGCGCCCGCTCGACCAGACGACGGACGTTCTCCTGGGGCAGGGCGCTGACCTGGCCGCGACGCAAGCCCGACAGGATGACGCCGAGCGGGTGCGCATGGAAGACCTCCATGGCCTGCCGCGACATCCAGAGCTCGCGCAGCATCATCACCCCGGCCTCGGACGGGTAGGCGGCGATGCAGCTGCCGTTCAAGGCGCCGACACTGACCGCGACCATCGCGACCGGGGGCTCCACGCCGGCCTCGAACAGCGCCTGGAGCACTCCAACCTGGGCGGCGCCGCGAGCGCCGCCCCCGCCCAGCACCCACGTGCGCCGAGCGGGCCCGAAGATGGTTTAGCCCCCTCCCCCCTTCGGGGGGAGGGTCAGGGAGAGGGGCGTGGATGCCGTCAGCCTCACGTTCCTTCTTCCCAGGACGAGAGGTAGCGCTCTTGCTCCGCGGTCAGGGTATCGATCGCGATCCCCATCGCGTGAAGCTTGAGCTGCGCGACCTCCTTGTCGATCTCATCGGGCACGTCATAGACCCGCTTCTCGAGCTTGGCGGCGTTGGCTGCGATGTACGCGGCGCAGAGGGCCTGGTTCGCGAAGCTCATGTCCATCACGGCGGCGGGGTGCCCCTCGGCTGCCGCCAGGTTGATGAGCCGGCCCTCCGCGAGCACGTGCAGGCGACGCCCATCTCGCATCTTGTATTCCTGCACCGACGGCCGTACCTGGCGCACGCCGGTGGCCATCTCGTCCAGGGCCTTGAGGTTGATCTCGGAGTTGAAGTGGCCCGAGTTGGCCAGTATGACGCCGTCTTTCATCGCTTCGAAGTGGGAGCGATCGAGCACGTTGACGTCGCCGGTGACGGTGACGAAGATGTCGCCGTCGCGCGCCGCCTCGTCCATCTTCATGACCCGAAAGCCATCCATGGCCGCTTCCAGCGCCTTCACCGAGTCCACCTCGGTGATGACGACGTCCGCGCCATGGCCCTTGGCCCTCGACGCGAGGCCGCGTCCGACCCACCCATAGCCGGCGATGACGAAGGTCTTGCCGGCGAGGAGCACGTTGGTGGCGCGGATGATGCCGTCGATCGTCGACTGCCCCGTCCCGTAGCGGTTGTCGAACATGTGCTTCGTGTCCGCTTCGTTGACCGCGATGATCGGGTAGCGCAGCACGCCGCGCTCCGCCATCGCCCGGAGCCTGATCACGCCGGTGGTGGTCTCCTCGGTCCCTCCGATGACTTCGGCGAGCTGGTCCTTGCGCTCCTTGTGAAGTCGGGACACCAGGTCGGCGCCGTCGTCCATGGTCATAGACGGATGGTGGTCGAGCGCAGCATCTATGTGCTCGTAATAAGTGTCGTTGTCCTCGCCGCGGATCGCGTACGTCTTGATCGCATGCTGCGATGCCAGCGCGGCGGCCACCGCGTCGTTGGTCGAAAGTGGATTGGACGCGCAGAGCGCAAGGTCGGCCCCGCCCGCCTTTAGGGTCAGCATCAGGTTGGCGGTCTCGCTCGTCACGTGGAGACAGGCAGCCAGCTTCAGGCCTGAGAGCGGCTGCTCCTTGATGAATCGCTGCCGGATCAGGGTCAGCACCGGCATCTCTCTCGCCGCCCAGTCGATGAGGTCCTGTCCCTCGGCGGCGAGCTTCAGGTCCTTGACGTCGCTGCCCTTCGCGCTAACTTTCAAAAGCGTCTCCTCTCCTCAGTAAACAAGCTCGCTCACCACCTCGATCCCTTCCAACCGCTCGCGTCCTTTGAGGAAGCTCAGCTCGACGAGAACATGCACGCCGAGCACCTCACCACCGAGCTTGCGGATCAACTCGGTCGCGGCCGCGGCCGTGCCACCGGTGGCCAGCACATCATCCACGATCAGCACGGTCTGGCCGGGTCGCACCGCGTCCTCATGGATCTGGAGCTGGTCGGTTCCATACTCGAGCTGGTAGTCCTGGCTGATGGTCTTCCAGGGCAGCTTACCCGGCTTGCGGATCGGCACGAACCCGGCCCCGAGCCCCAGGGCCACGGCGCCGCCGGGTATGAAACCTCGCGCCTCGATCGCGGTGACCACGTCGGGCGGGCGACCCAGCCAATGGCTGCACACCTTCTCGACCATGCCCTTGAACATGACCTTGTCCGCCAGCAAGGGAGTGATGTCCTTGAAAACGATCCCGGGCTGCGGGAAATCGGGGACGTCGCGGATCAGCCGGCGTAAGTGTTCTTCGGTGAGATTCATACGACTCGACGGAAGTATTCCAGGGTGAGGGCGAGACCGTCCTCGAGCGCGACCTCCGGCTGCCAGCCGAGCAGGTCGCGGGCGTGGGCGATGTCCGGCCGGCGCTGCTTGGGATCGTCAACCGGCAGCGGGCGGAGCTCGATCGGGCTGCTGGAATCCGCCAGCCGGATGATGATCTGCGCGAGCTGCAGGACAGTCACCTCGTTCGGGTTGCCGAGGTTGACCGGCAGCTCGTCGCCCTTGTCGAGCGTGGCGAGCACGCCTCGGACCAGGTCAGACACATAGCAGAGGCTGCGGGTCTGCGAGCCGTCGCCGTAAACCGTGAGCGGCTCGCCGCGGATCGCCTGCGCCATGAAGTTGGGCACGGCCCGCCCATCCAGCACCTGCATCCGCGGGCCGTGCGTGTTGAAGATCCGGATGATCCGGGTATCCACGCCGTGCGCCCGGTGATACGCCATCGCAAACGCCTCGGCCGCACGCTTCGCCTCGTCGTAGCAGCCGCGAGGCCCGATCGGGTTGACGTTGCCCCAGTACGACTCCGGCTGCGGATGGACGAGCGGATCGCCGTAGACCTCGGAGGTCGATGCGAGCAGGAAGGTGGCGCTTTTCGCGCGCGCAAGCCCGAGCATGTTCATGGTCCCAACCGTGCCGACCTTCAAGGTGTGGATGGGGTTCGCGTCATATTGGGGCGGCGAGGCTGGGGAGGCGAAGTGCAGGACGTAGCGCACGTCCCCGTCCACGTCGACGCGCTCGTTGACGTTCGCTTGGCGGAACTCGAAGGCGGGATTCTCGACGAGGGCGCTCACGTTGTCGCGCGAGCCCGTGATGAAGTTGTCGAGCGCCAGCACGCGCATACCGCGCGCCAGCAGGGCCTCGCAAAGGTGCGAGCCGATGAAGCCCGCGCCGCCCGACACCACGGCGCGGGGCTTAGTCGCGGCCAATGCCTTTGTACGTGAAGCCGTGGCCGCGCATCACCACCGGGTCGTAGATGTTGCGCCCGTCGATGACCACCGGCCGGCGCATGGAGGCCTTCAGTCGGGCCATATCGAGGTGGCGAAACTCGTTCCACTCCGTGACAACGACCAGCGCGTCGGCGCCGGCGGCCAAACCGTATGCGTCCTTGGTGTACTCGACCGCCGGCAGCTTGACGCGCGCACCTTCCATCGCCGCCGGGTCATAGGCGCGCACGTGCGCGCCGGCGGCGAGCAGGACCCTGGCGATGTCCAGGCTCGGCGCCTCTCGGAGGTCGTCGGTGTTGGGCTTGAAAGCCAGTCCGAGCAGCCCAACGACTTTCTCGTCCAGCTCTTCGAGGCAGTCCCGAAGCTTGTCGATGACGAGCATGCGCTGGTCGCGGTTGATGTCCATGACCGCATTGAGCAGCTCGGGGTGGTAGTCGAAACGCTCGGCGAGCGCGGCCAGCGCCTTGACGTCTTTCGGGAAACAACTTCCGCCATAGCCGATCCCGACATCGAGGTAGGCCGGCCCGATGCGCTTGTCGAGCCCCATGCCCTCGGCCACGAGCTTCGCGTCGGCGTCGACGCGCTCGCATATACGCGCGATCTCGTTGATGAACGAGATGCGCGCCGCGAGGAACGCGTTCGATGCGTACTTGACCATCTCCGCCGTGTAGATGTTCGGGGTGATGAGGATGTGTGCCTGCAAGGGCTCATAGAGATTTGCCACCTTCTCGGCTGCGGCACGATCGTGACCGCCGATGACGACCCGGTCCGGGTGCATGAAGTCCTGGATCGCGGAGCCCTCGCGCAGGAACTCCGGGTTCGAGACCACGTCGGCCTTGTGTTTGCTATTGCGCTGGCCGATGACGCGGGACACCATGTCTCCGGTCAAGGGAGGGACCGTCGATTTGTTGACGACCACGAGCGGTCCGTCCATCGAGTCGGCGATCGAGCCGGCCGCGGACTCGACGAACGACAAGTCGGCCTCCCCTCCCTCGCCTTCGGGCGTGCTGACGGCGATGATCGCGTACTCCGCTCCCGGCACCGCCTCCTGGTACGACGTTGTGAAGGTGAGCCGCTTGGCCTTGGTGTTGCGTTCGACCAGCTCGCTCAGCCCTGGCTCGTAGAAGGGCACGTGGTTTCGCAAGAGCTGCGCGACCTTCTCGCGGTTGACATCGACGACGATCACGTCGTTGCCAAGATCCGCCAGGCACGCGGCCGTGGTCAGGCCGACGTAACCGGCGCCGATGACCGCGACCCTGGACAAAGCGGGGCGATTATCTCAGGAGGCTTTCGTAGCCCGCGATAGTCTGGCGCGCGGCCTTGCGCCAGCCGAACCCCTTGGCCCGCTCGAACCCGGCGCGGCGGGCTCGAGCCGGGTCTTGGGACAGGGCCGCCGCGGCTCGACCCAGTGCCTCGGCGTCGCCATCCGTGACGAGCTCACCCGCATTACCCACGACCTCGGGCAGGCTTGAGTTTCGGAACGCGGCCACCGGGCAGCCGCACGCCATCGCCTCCAGGCACGGCAGCCCGAAACCCTCATAGCGGCTTGGGAACAAGAGGCAGCCCGCGGCGGCGTAGAGGTCGGCAAGCTCGGCGTCCTCGACGTGACCGAGCATGTGGGCTCCACCCATGCTGTGGGGAGCCTGGCGACCGGGATGACCGGCGATCACAAGCTCGAGCCCCTGGCGCAACCTGCTGGCGGCAAGCCATGCCTTCAGCAGCGAGCCGGGGTCCTTGCGTGCGTCCAGCGCGCCGACAAACAGGAGATACCCCGGCGCCAGCCCCCACCGGCGGCGGACGCGATCCGCAGCTCCCGGCCTCGGCTTGAACTCGTCGCCGGCCGCCTCGGGCACGATCCGTATGCGTTTGGGGTTGACGTTGCTCAGGCGGACCGCATCGTCGGCTGTCGCCTGCGACACGGCCAGGATCAGGTCCGCGCGACGCAGCAGCCGCCGCCCCAGCCAGAAACGGAATCGCTCGCCGCGCATCGCGGGGCCTCCCCACGCCCAGGGGATGAGGTCATGAAGCGTGACGGCCAGAGGCACCGGCGACCGGCCCGGCAGCCTGAGGTCGATCGCGTGGTAGACGTCGGGGGCGATTCGCGCCAGGTCTGATCCGAGCGCGACCGCCTCCTCGTAGGCGGCGAGCTGGCCGCGGTACCGGCGCCGCGAGGACGCCAGCCGGTACTCGCCAACCGGTAGAGGCGGTACGGGCAGGCCGGAGTCGAGCAGCAGGGTGAGATTGGCATCGAAGCCTTCTTCGATGAGGCCGCGGAGGATGCCGTTGGCATAGGAGCCGACGCCACGCGTGGCGCTCGGGCCCTGAAGCGTGCGCATGTCGAGGAGGACTCTGGGGCCCGGAGCGGGACCTCCGGCGCGTTTCGAGGTTTCGGTTCGGCTCAAGATCGGGCTGAACGCACGGGTCAAGCCATCATAATTTGGCGGCCATGCAGCCCCTGGACGTAGTTGTCGTCGGCGGGTGTGGCCACGTCGGCCTGCCACTCGCCTTGTCCCTGGCCGAAAGCGGCTACCAGGTCGGCATCGACGACATCGACACCGCCAAAATCGACCAGGTCCGGTCCGGCAGCGTGCCGTTCCTCGAGAACGGCGCCGAGGAGCTGCTGAGAAAGCTGCTCCCGACCGGCCGCCTCGAGCTCGCGGCCAACCCGGGCATGCTTCAGCGAACGGGCATCGTGATCCTGGTCATCGGGACGCCGATCGACGAGTTCATGAACCCGTCGGTGCGCATATTCGATCGGGTCGTGGATGAGCTCATTCCGCACCTCCGCGACGGCTCGCTGGTGGTGCTGAGGTCAACCGTGTACCCGAGCACGACCGAGTCTGTGGAGCGCCGGCTCCGTGCGGCCGGCGTCGATGCCGAGGTCGTCTTCTGCCCGGAGCGCATTGCCGAGGGTCATGCGCTGGAGGAGATCCGCAGCCTGCCGCAGCTGGTCGGCGCCTCGTCGGACAGCGCCTTCGAGAAGGCGAGCCTGCTCTTCGAGCGGCTCGGCGTCAAAGTCGTGCGCACCACGCCGATGGAAGCCGAGCTTGCGAAGCTGCTCACCAACACCTGGCGCTACATGAAGTTCGCGATCGCCAACCAGTTCTTCCAGATCGTGCACCGCTCCGGCCAGGACTACAACCGCGTTTTGGACGCCGTTCGCAACGACTATCCGCGCGCCGCGGACCTTCCAGGTCCTGGTTTTGCCGCCGGCCCGTGCCTTCTCAAGGACACCATGCAGCTCTCGGCGTTCACCCCCGACCACTTCCCCATGGGCCAGGCCGCAATGCAGATCAACGAGGGCCTGCCCAATTACATCGTCGACACGCTCAACTCCCGGCGGCCGCTCTCAGGCCGCACCATCGGCATCCTCGGCATGGCGTTCAAGGGCGAGTCGGATGATCCCCGAGCGTCATTGAGCTACAAGCTGCGCAAGCTGGCCGCATTCAAGGGCGCCCGCGTCCTATGCACCGACCCATATATCCATGACGAGTCGTTCGTGTCGCTGGACCGCGTCCTGAAGGAAGCTGAGGTCCTCGTCATCGCCGCCCCGCACCACGCTTACCGGAAGCTCGACCTCAAGGACCGCGACGTGGTCGACGTCTGGGGCGCCACGGGCCCGATCCGACTCTGAAAGGAACCGCCCTTTCCGCACGTTTGGATCCAAACGCGCCTATCGGCAACACGAATTCCGCCCGTTTGGCGCCAACGGCGCGCTATGAAGCGGTCGATCACCTGGAGTCTGCTGAGAGCGGATGAAGGTTCTCCTGACAGGCTCGGCCGGCTTCATCGGGGGATACCTGGTCGCCGAGCTGCTCCAGGCCGGACACGAGGTGGTCGGCGTGGACAACTTCAGCAAGTACGGCCCGGTGCGGCGCGGACACGACGACGACCCTCGGTACCGCTTGGTCGAGGGGGATGCGAAGGACGCCAAGCTGCTCACCCAGCTGGCCATCGACTGCGACCAGGTCGTCGCGGGAGCCGCGATGATCGGCGGCATCTCGTACTTCCACGAGTTCGCGTACGACCTGCTGGCCGAGAACGAACGCATCTCCGCGGCCACGTTCGACGCCGCCGTCGTCGCCCGCCGCAGCGGGCGCCTGGAGCGGGTCGTCGTGATCTCCAGCAGCATGGTGTTCGAGTCGTCCGAGGTCTTCCCCACTCCGGAGGGCGCAGAGCTGGCGAGCCCGCCGCCGCGATCGACCTATGGCTTTCAGAAGCTCGCCACCGAGTTCTTTGCCCGCGGCGCCCACGAGCAGTACAGCCTCCCCTACACGATCGTGCGCCCGTTCAACTGCGTCGGCGTGGGCGAGCGGCGCGCGCTCCGCGACCACGACGTCAAGAGCGGCAACGTCAAGCTCGCGATGAGCCATGTGGTGCCGGACCTGTGCCAGAAGGTGCTCAAAGGCCAGGACCCCGTTCACATCCTGGGCGACGGCACCCAGGTGCGTCACTACACGTATGGCGGCGACCTCGCGCGAGGCATCCGGCTGGCCATGGAGTCGTCTCGAGCGGTCAACGAGGACTTCAACCTGTCCACCGCGAATTCGACAACTGTGCGCGAGCTGGCCGAGACGATCTGGCGCAAGGTCCATGTCGATGGCCGCCCGCTGAACCTGGTCTCCGACCCTCCCTACGAGCACGACGTGCAGCGGCGCGCTCCGGACGTGCGTAAGGCACACGAGCTCCTCGGCTTCGAAGCCACGACCACGCTCGACGAGATGCTCGACGAGGTCATCCCGTGGATACGCGAAGAGATCGAGGCGGGACGAATCTGAGCGACCCCACCCCAACGCCGGTACTCAGCGTGGTCGTCCCCGTTTATAACGAGGGCGAGAACGCGGTGCCGACGCTGCGTGGCCTTGTGGAGCAAACGCGTACCCGCCCGCTCGAGGTGCTGGTCGTGCACGACTTCGATGAGGACACCACCGTGCCAGTCGTCAAGCGACTCCAGCCGGAGCTGCCCGAGCTGCACCTCCATCGCAACGACCTCGGTCGCGGAGTCCTCAATGCTCTCAAGTCGGGCCTGTCCGCGGCCAGGGCGCCGTATGTGCTGGTGACCATGGGTGACGGCTCTGACGACCCCGGCGACATGGATGCGATGTACGCGCTGGCGGAGGGCGGCGCCGACGTCGTCGCCGGGTCGCGATACATGAAAGGCGGCCACCAGGTCGGCGGGCCGCTGTTGAAACGGACGATGTCTCGCGTCGCCGGACTCTCGCTGCACTGGCTGGGCGGGCTGCCGATCCACGACGCCACCAGCAACTACCGCCTGTATTCGAAGCGCCTGCTGCAAAAGGTGACGATCGAGTCGACCGGCGGTTTCGAGCTCGGGCTCGAGCTCACGGTCAAGGCTTACGTGCTCGGTATGCGCGTCGCCGAGGTGCCGACGACGTGGAGCGACCGGACCGCCGGCGAGAGCCGCTTCCGGCTCTGGAAGTGGCTGCCACGCTACCTGCACTGGTACTGGATCGGAATGGCTGGGAGATTCAGCTCCAACCGATAGGATGGCGCGAATGAGTCGAATTCTTGGCGCCCTGGTGCTCGTGGCCTGCGCGATGCTTCCGCACTCCGCCGCCGCTTCGCCGTACCCATGGCCGAGCCTCGCGCAAATCATGCTGCCCGCGCCGAGCGGCTACACCGTGCAGACCTCAACCGTATTGAGCGGGAGCTTCACCAGCCACAACTTATCGTCAGCCTGGGGGACAAAGGCCGCAGAGGCCCAAAGACAACTGGAACAGGACGGCTTCTTCGACGGCTACGGGATGACGGTGGTCAACCAGCCGGCTCAGCGCGGCCTGATCGAGTACATCGTCGCTTTCGCCGGTGGGCAGGGCGCGATGAGCTGGCTTGCGTATGCCGAAGCCGGTGACAAGGCTGATCCAACGTACCAGCACGCGGACTCCATCTCAGGCATCGACTCCTACTACGGCGAGCACAACGTTTACCCGAGCCACGACGTCTCGGATGCCTTTGTCTTTGTCAAGGGCAATGACTTCTTTGTCGTTGGATTCGAGTCAACGCAGGATGACGTCCTGGGCCTGGCGATCAGCCGGGCGAAGAACCAATACGATTCCGCCCCCGCCTCATCGATTCCGGCCTCGCAGTGGCCGGAGAACCAACCTGTCATCACTCCTGCGCAAGGATCGCAGGACGCTGGGTTTGCCCTCGGCGGCGTCGTCGGCGACGTGCTCATTCTCGCCCTCTTGGTCGCATTGATCAGCGTGGTGGTGGCGCTGGTCAGACGATCGAGGCCGCGCCCGACCGCACCAGACGGTGGCACCTGGTCGGCGGTGGAGCTGTCACCCGACGGAGGCTACTGGTGGGACGGCCAGGCCTGGAGAGACGCCACGCACGACGTTCCGGTCACGGCCCAGCGATCCGCTGACGGTCATTTCTGGTGGGACGGCCGGCAGTGGCGTCCGGTGGCCTAACTGTCGGTGCCTAGAGGGCGGTAGTTCTTTTTGTAGTACTCCCAGTACTCGCCCGACCTCAGAGGGCGCCACCACTCCGGATGGTCGACGTACCAACGCACGGTGCTTTCCAACCCTTCGGCGAATGCGATCCGCGGCTCCCAACCCAGGTTGGTGATTCGCGTTACGTCCACTGCATACCGGTAGTCATGGCCAGGACGGTCGGCGACGTACTGGATGAGGCTCTTGGGCTTGCCCATGATCTCGAGCACCGCCTTGGCGACGTGGTTCCCGTCCGTCTCGACGCCGGTGCCGACGTTGTAGACCCGTTCTGAAAGCGGCGCTTCATGGAGCACCAGGTCGATGGCGCGGCAGTGGTCCTCGACGTGGATGAAGTCCCTGACCGCAGAGCCGTCGTTGTAAAGCGGCAGCGGCCTGCCTTCGATGGCGTTCGTGATCAGCACCGGCACGAGCTTCTCCGGGTATTGGTACGGACCGAATGTGTTGGACCCTCGTGTCACGAGCAGCGGCATTGCGAAACTCTCCGCGTAGGCGCGGGCGATGTGCTCGCCGCCCGCCTTGCTGGCCGAGTACGGGCTGCGCGGCTTGAGCGCGTCGTCTTCGCGCGACCGTCCCTCCCTGACCTCGCCGTAGACCTCGTCGGTGCTCACGAGTAGAAAGGCCTGGTGTGAGTACTTCCTGGCCGCCTCGCACAAGATGGCGGTCCCGCGCACATCGGTGTCGATGAACGCGAGCGGCTCCATGAGCGAGCGGTCGACGTGGGTTTCGGCGGCGAAGTTGACGATCGCGTCGACACCGGCGGCAACGGAGTCCACAAGCCGGCGGTCGCAGATGTCGCCGTGAACGAACGTGTAGCCGTCGCTCCCGTCGAATTCCGCCAGGTTCGCGGGGTTGCCGGCATAGGTCAGCTTGTCGAGCACCGTGATCTCGACTTCGGGACGCGTCTTCCTCAGCAGCCGCACGAAGTTCGAGCCGATGAAACCCGCGCCTCCCGCCACCAGGATCCGCCTGAAGGAGCGACTCACTTCACTTGATCGCGGGGCCCGCCGTCCAGTCGTACCCGATGGACGGATCGTCGTGCGGGATCCGGCCCTCGTCGTCGGGTGCATACACGTTTGAGGTGATGTAGAGAATGTGGCTGCGCTCGAGAGCCCGGCATCCGTGGGCCACACCAGGCGGGATCTTGAGGCACGTCGCGTGGTCGTCGCCCATCAACAGCTCCATCAGGCGGCCTCTGGTCGGCGACCCGTCGCGTGTGTCGAACAGCGCCACCTTCAATTCTCCGATCACGTACCACCAGTCCGTCTGCTGCTTGTGAATGTGCCAGGCCTTGGTCACGCCCGGGTGCATGAGCGAATGGCTCCACTGGCCGAAGTGGTCGAAGAAGCCGTCCGTCTCGCGGATCAACTCGCGGAAGAAACCCCGCTCGTCGGCATGGGTGACCAGCTCCTTCACGACGACGCCTTCGATGCCGCTCACGAGGTCATCGGTCATGTTTCGCGGTTCACCCCGTGGCCACGCACGAAGTCGTTGACCGCGTAGTAAGCCTCGATGGACTCGCCCGCGTCACCCCAGAATCCATCGAGCACGTCGTACTCCATGAGCCCGCGCTCGACATACCAGTTGTTGACGTCGGTGATCTCGAGCTCGCCCCGACCGGACGGCTTCAAATGAGGCAGCACGTCCCAGACCGTCTCGTCATAGAAATACGCGCCCGTGACGGCGAACTCACTGGGAGGATCCTTGGGCTTTTCGACGATGCGTTCTATGCGGCGACTTCCGTTCAGCTGCGCGACACCCAGGTGCTGTAGGTGCTCGCGGTTGGTGGCACGAGAAAGCACTACGCGGGCTCCGGCCGCTTGCTTGCCAAAGGCGTCCACGCATCGCTGCAGCGATCGCTCGAAGATGTTGTCGGCGAGCAGCACGACCGTGCGGTCGCCGACCGCGAAGCGCTCGGCCAGGGCGAGGGCTTCCGCGATGCCGCCGGGTTTTGCCTGGTACGCGTAGAACAGACGCCCGATCCCGAACTCCTCGCCGTTGCCGAGGAGCCGCAGGAACTCGCCCGCGTGGTTGCCGCCGGTGACGAGCATGATCTCGGTCACGCCCGCCCTCACCAGAGCCTCGATTCCGTAGCTGATCATCGGCCGGTCGAAGATCGGCAGCAGGTGCTTGTTGGTGATTTGGGTCAGAGGATGCAGACGGCTGCCCGTGCCGCCCGCGAGGACCACGCCTTTCATCGCACTCGGGATTGTCTACCAACCGATCTCGGATAGGCTTCCCCTACATGACAGATGCTCCGCCGCCGGTGCCCCCCGCACCGGGATCATCTGGGCCCGCAGCACCGACTCCCGACCCGGCCGGAGGCCTGGCCGGGCGTTATTCGCCGGACGGCTTCTGGTGGTGGGATGGCTCGAGCTGGAAGCCCGCCTATTCGCAGGACCGCCTATGGCGTTGGAATGGCCAGACATGGGTGCCCGCGCAGGCTGCGCCCGCCCAGTCGAAGGGCGGCTCTGGGCTCATCATCGCCCTGATCGTGGGCGCGTTCGTGCTCGTCCTGGTGGTGGTGGCCCTGGTCGTGTTCATCGTCCTCAAGCCGCTGGGGCCCTAAGCCGGCACCCGAAGCGCCCGAAGCCGGATGAGGCCACAAGTTCTTGTGGCAGACTGGCCAAATGGCTCGACCCGACAACTGGCCGCGCACGATCCTCCACGTCGACATCGACGCTTTCTACACGTCGGTGCACCAGCGCGACGACCCCAAGCTGCATGGGGTGCCGGTGGCGGTCGCGGGCCGGTCCCGCCGGGCTGTGGTCATGGGCGCCTCCTACGAGGCCCGCGCCTTCGGGGTGCGATCGGCGATGCCGTTGCACGAAGCCCTTCAGCTTTGCCCGCAGCTGGTCGTGGTCAACCCGGACGGCTCCCGCTACCGCGACGCCAGCCGGCTGATCCACCAGATCTTCCGACGGTTCACCTCACCCGAGCTCGTCGAAGGCGTCAGCCTCGACGAGGCCTACCTCGATGTCACAGCGCGCACGCGGCACGGCACTTCCAATGCCGAGGAGGTCGCGCGCCGCATCAAGTTTCAAATCCACACCGAGGTCGGGCTGACCGCGTCGGTCGGCGCGGCCACGTCCAAGCTCGTCGCGAAGGTCGCCAGCGGCACCAGGAAGCCGGACGGGCTCGTCCTGGTCCCGCCCGGGACCGAAGCAGACTTCCTCGCCCCGCTCCCCGTCGGCGCCATCCCCGGCATCGGTCCCAAGACTGAGGAAAGGTTGCACGCGATGGGCGTACGCACCGTCGGCGAGCTGGCGACGTACGAGACGCAGCGGCTGGTCCAGGCGCTGGGCGTCGGCGGGGCGGTGCTGCAGCGGATGGCGCAGGGACGCGACCGCGCGCCGGTGGACGGCAGCAAGCCGGCGAAAACGATCTCCGCGGAGACCACCTTCGAGAACGACGTCAGCGATCGGGGCCAGCTCGACGCGGCGCTCCGTGAGCTGACCGATCGCGTGGCCGAGCGGCTCAAAGCCGACGGCGTGCGCGCGCGCACGATCTACGTGAAGCTCAAGCTCCCCGACTTCAGGCTGGTGAGCCGCCAGGTGAGCCGGACGAGCCCGACCGACGACGTCGAGACGATCTTCCGGGCCGCGCGTTCGGCGTTGGAGAAGTCGCACGTCGAGTCGCGGCCGGTGCGCTTGATCGGGGTTGGGCTGTCTGGCCTCGAGCACCCTGAGCCCGACTTGCAGCTGACGCTCTTTGACTAGGGTGCGTGCGATCGACTATGGGCCGCGGCGGCAGCGCCGCGAGCACATCGCCCACCGTCTTCCAGCCCAGGGTTTCGCGGGCGCGTGCGATCAGAGCGCGAAACACCATCGCCGTGGCCCGAGCGTCGTCGAGCGCGGCGTGCGCCGGGGTGACGTCTAGGCCGAGCACCTCCACCAGCCGGGCGAGCCCGGGCGTCTGCCCCTTCGGGAGGTCGAGGACGAGCCGAGCGAGCGTGGACGTGTCGATGATCGGATGCTCGAGAGGGATCTCGAGGCCGCGCCCGACCAGCCAGGTGTCGAAAGCGTCGTGGCTGTGCTCGACCAGAACGGCGCCCCGCGCAAAACGAAGGAATGCCCGGCGCACGTCCCTGAACTCGGGTGCGCCGATCAGCATGGATCGATCGATCTGGTGACGCCGGCGCGCGTAAGGGTTGATGGGAGCCCGGCAGTCGACCAGCGTGTCGAAGAACGAGAGCGGGCCGTCGAGCCGAAACCGTTCGGCCCCGATCTCGAGCACGAGGAAGGGCGCATTGCCGGTGGTCTCGACGTCCAGGGCTACGAACTGGGCTTCATCCAGCCGCGTCAGCGGTCCGAGCTCGGGCGTGTCGACCGCGATCTCCGACCACGGCACCGGCTCGATGGCGCCGCGCGGCTTGAGCAGGACCGGCTTTCCTGTCCCGCGAAATTCAGGATTTCGCGGGGACCCCTGGGAATGGGTCACCTGGCCAGCGCGAGCGCTCTCCGGGCGAACGCGATCTCGTCCGCGGTGACGGCGCGCAGCAGGAGGGCTGCGCCCGCGTACACAGCCGCGCCGACCACGATCGGGATGAGGATCCGAAGCCCATCCAGGTTGCTGAGCGGGAGCAGGGCCGCGCCCATGATCAGGCCGGCGAGGATCGGGCGCCAGCTGATTTGAAGCACCGGGATGCGACCGATGTGACGCGCGGTCAACATCCACCCGGCCACCCCGAGCACGACCTCGGTGAGCACGGTGGCCCAGCTTGCGCCCCGATAGCCGAAGAACGGGATGAGGATGAGGTTGAGGGCCACGTTTGCGACCAGGCTCCAGCCGGCCGCCCACGTGAACGACAGCTGGTGGTCTGAGGCGCTCAGCGCCCCGATGAACGCGTTGTTGACGAAGCCGATGGCAAGAGCCAGGGAGAGGATACGCAAGGCCGGCTCCGACTCCGGGTAGAGGAATGTCTTGGTGAGCGGGTGCGCGAGCACGAACAGGCCCACCGCGATCGGCCAACCGACGACAAGCAAAGCCTTGAAGAATCGGCTCACCGCGTCGGCCAGCTCTTGCGGCCGCTCGCGGAAGTAGACCGAGAGGACCGGAAACACCACCGACAGCAGCGTCATCGGAATGAAGAGCAGCGCCTCGAACGGCTTGTACGCCGCGGCGTACCAACCCGCCTCCTGATGCTGCCGCAACGCGTAGAGAATCGGCTGGTCGACCTTGAAGTAAAGGATCGTGAGCACAAATGTGAGCGCGAAGGGAAGGCCCTGAAAGAACCATTCTCGGAGCAGCTGCGGCTCGAACCTCCAGCCGACGACCGCGATCTTTTTCCACGCCAGCACAAACGCGAAGTACACGCAGCTGAATGCGTACTGGGCGGCGTATGCCCACACGAAGTACGAGACGCCGGCCTGGATCTTGATTCCGACGAGCACGAGCGCGAGCAGGACGGCGCTCTCCAGCACGACGGCCGCCGCTTCGTAGCCCAGGCGCTGAACGGCGTACAGGGTGTTGCGGAGCAGAGTCGAGTACGAAGTGAGGACCATGAGCACAAACCCCGGAACCAGGAGGCTGCTCAAGCCCGCGACGGCGAGAGCGATGGCAAGGATCACAAAGCTGGCCACCGCCATCAGGACCCGCAGAGACATGACGTTGCGCAGGTAGCGCTCGATCTCGGCGGGATGGCGGGCGCCCTCGCGAACGTAGAGGACGTTGAAACCGAGATCGAGGACCACGCTCACGATCGCCGTGTAGTTGACGAGCGTCGTGAACGTTCCGTACGGCGCCGGCGTGAGCCATTTCAGCGTGGCGATCACGGTGACCAGGGCTATGAGCCGGGCGACGACCTTCGCCGCCAGTACGAGCACCGTGTTGCGGAGGGCTCGCGAACCTAGCCCGGCGGTCGCGACGGGAATTTCAGGTGCTCGGTCGATATCTGGCAATTTGCGGCAATGCTACGCCCGGCCCCCAGGCGCTGATCCCTCCTCAAATACACTTTTGGGTCACATGACGGGGCGGAAGCGTTCGCTGAGCGGGATCCGGGTGACCGGTCGGTTCCATATCGGCAACTATCTCGGCGCGGGCATCAACTACGTCCGCCTCCAGGACGAGTACGAGTCATACATCTTCGTCGCCGACTACCACACGCTCACCACCAAGCCCAACGCCCGTGACTTCGCCGACGACCTTTACGACATGGTCATGGACCTGATCGCCATCGGAGTCGACCCCGACCGAACGGTTATCTATCGCCAGTCCTCTATACCAATGGTGGCTGAGCTCACCCTCCTGCTCGCCATGGTCACCCCTCTCAGCTGGGTTCAGCGCGTGCCCACATTCAAGGAAAAGGTCCGGGACCAGCCCGAGAACGTGAACCTCGGCCTGTTCGAATACCCCGTCTTGCAGGCCGCGGACATCATCATCGTCAAGGGGGACGTCGTCCCGGTCGGCCGCGACCAGGCTGCGCACGTCGAGCTCACCCGCGAGATCACGCGCCGGTTCAACCGCACGTACCGCCCGGTCTTCCCCGAGCCCCAGCTCGTGCTCAATCCCGACGCGCCTATCGTCAAAGGCACCGACGGCAAGGCGAAGATGTCGAAGAGCCTCAACAACATCGTCGGCGTGACCGATCCGCCAGACGTCATCCGCAAGCAGGTCCTCAGCATGGTTACCGATGTCAAACGGACATACAAGACGCAGCCCGGCCATCCTCGGTCATGCAACGTGTGTGCCTTCTACAAGTTCTTCTTCGACGATTGGGAGCACTACTGGGACCTGTGCCGCAAGGCTCAGATCGGCTGCTACGACAAGAAGAAGCTGCTCGCCGAGCGGATCGTCGAGCGCTTCGCACCGTTCCGCGAGCGCCGCGCGGGACTGACGCGGGCGCGGATCGACCAGGTCCTCGATTCGGGGGCCGAGCGCGCGCACGCGCTCGCAGCCAAGACCATGGTCGAGGTACGCGACGCCGTCGGCTTGCCCCCTTACTCCCGGACCTGACGGGAAGCTAGAATTCGCTCCGGATGGCTGATTCCACGCCGCGCAAGTTCACCCGCAGGAACTTCATCGGTTGGCAGATCGCCGTCCTATTGACCTCGACGGTGGTCGTCGGGCTGGCGCCAATTCTCGTTTTCCTATGGCCCGCGCCGCCCAAGGGTCAGAAGAAGACGGTGATCACGGTATCGCTGCCCACGCCTATTGACCAGCTGTCGAGCGGCGAGGCGGTCAAGTTCGACGCCCCGACCAGCCCGAACTCGGCCTTCATCATGGCGGACGGCGGCGGAGACAACGCGGCCGGCGAGCTTGCCTTCGGGGGATACGTCGTCAAGGACCAGACGGGAAAGGTGAACGTCTTCGCCATCAACTGCTCCCACCTGGGCTGTTCGTTCGCGCTGAACGCGGACGCCAAGACGTTCGACTGCCCCTGCCACGGCTCCCGCTTCAACCTGGACGGAACCGTGCTGCACGGCCCGGCGCAGGACCCGCTGTCGCACCTCACGTGGTCAAAGGGGAGCGACCCCAAGACCATCGACGTCGACGGCATGATCCTCGGGTTCTGAGACCAGAAGATGGCGATCCCACACCCGCGCGACGTCCAGCTGGCGGTGGTGCGCTGGCTCGACGACCGCTATCCGTTCACAAAGGCCGTCGATGAGGCGCTGTACCAGCGTGTGCCGAACTTCGCCAACGCGTTCTACTACTGCTTTGGCGGAATGGTCTTCATCCTCATCGTCCTGCAGCTGCTGACCGGCATCCTGCTCGCGCTCTACTACGTGCCGGACGCGAGCGGAACCCCCGCGCCCGCTTACACGAGCGTCAACTTCATCCAGAACAGCGTGTACCTCGGATGGCTCATCCGCGGGACACATTTCTGGGGCGCCAACCTGCTGATCATCATGGTGCTGCTGCACATGGCCAGGGTCTACTGGACCGGTTCTTACCGCGCGCCGCGGGAGCTGAACTGGATGGTCGGCGTGATCATGCTGCTGCTCGTGCTCGCCTTCTCACTGACCGGCTACCTGCTGCCCTGGGACACCAAGGCCTACTTCGCGACCCAGGTCACGATCAAGATCGGGGGCTTGACGCCACCAGCGCCGGTCGGCGCGTTGATCAGGGACCTCCTTCAGGGCGGCCCGGTGGTCGGGCCGCCGACCCTGCAGCGCTTCTTCACGATTCACGTGTTCCTGCTGCCCGCGCTGATCGTCCTTCTGATGTACGTGCACTTCCGTTTCATTCGCGCGCACGGAATCTCGGAGCCGTTGTGATGAGTGACAAGTCTCACCTGAAGAAAGGACCGGGGGCGGCCACCGCCGAGACGGAGATCGCGGTCATCGAAGCCGAGTCGCACGGCCACACGCTGGAGCCGGACTACAAGCGGCTGCCGATCGGGCCGGACCACATCCTCTATCCGGTGGTCGTCGGCCTGGCCCTCTTCCCCATCCTGATGGGCGACGCCGGCCACCACCTCGCCGACGACATGCCCGACGACGAGACTCATCCATTCTTTCCCGACCACTTCTGGCCCTACCCGATCATCGCCGTCCTGATCCTCGTCGTGGTCGGACTGCTCGCGTTCTACGAGCAGAAGAACCTCCAGCTCGAGACTTCGGCCGACCCACGTACCGTCACCATCCCGCGGCCCGACTGGTACTTCCTGTTCCTCTTCCAGTTCCTGAAGCTGGGGCCCGAGGTGTTCCTGGCGATCGTCGTGCCGGGGGTCGTGATCGGCGCCTTCCTCCTGTTCCCGTTCATCGACGCCATCGCCGGCCCTCGGATTGCGAAGCGATTGCACTGGAAGCAGTGGCCGGTCCCCGGCCGCAACGTGATCACGGGCACCGTGTTCGTGGTCTCGTTGGGCCTCATCGCCTTGCTGGAGCTCTGGGCGCTCGCGGGTCCGCAGTTCTGCCTGCCGTGGCCGGTCATCGGCCAGGTCTGCGGCGCCTAGCCGACCCAGCCTGGCCCCGGCAATGGCGGCCGGGTTTATCCCGGCCGCGACTCCGCCCTCGAGTGGCTCCCAACGTGGCCTGGAGAACTCTTAGGTAATCGCATCCGCTCGGGAGGGTAAAGCAGGGGCGCTCGTCCCGGACGTGCTTGTTATCGGCTTGCGCTCATGAATGCTGCCGGCGCAGTCGTCTTCCAGTGGGGTCCCCGCGCGAAGCGCGGGAGCTAGTGAGGGGGAACCTCGAGGTTCCCCCTCATGCCTTCGTGGAGCTGGATCGTAAGCAGGATTTGGGCCAGGTGCTCTCGCGTGTGGCCGTAGTTCGAAACCAGCCACCCCAGGCCCGGCTTCGGAGGCCGATCACCGCGCGGCCGCATCTCGGTCAGGTCGGCGGCGGTCAACGCAGCGATGTGTTCGTCCAGCTCGCAGTCGGCCCGATCCAGCAGGGCAAGCAGGTCGGCGGCGTCCGCCTCGGCCTTGAACTCCGCCGGCCGGTCGCGTTCGGTCGACAGCATCCTCAGCGCCCGGATCATCTCCCGCTCCGAGCCCAACGTGTGGACGACCAGGACCGCGACCGAGTTCGCATCGGGATGCGGCTTCCAGTTGAGGGCGTCCCGATCCACACCCAGGACCTGTTCCCGAATTCCCTGATGCATCTCGTGAAAGAGGCGGCCGCAAGTATCCGCCACGGTCTTCGCTCCGGCCTGGTCCATGTTCATCACACCTTCTCGGTAACTCTGTACTCCAGGTACCGGCCCAGCAACAGGCGCGTGTGCGCCTCGAGCGCCGGCAGCACGCTCAGCACCAGGCCGACGATCGGGTAGGCCAGGTACTGGAAATGGACGCCGACTTTTTTCCAGAAAGGCCAATCGGCCGGCTTGGGCGGCAGGATCGACATCTCGAAGAAGAGGAAGAAGATCACGGTCGAGAGGGTCGTTGACAGCAGGACGCCCGACCAGGACCAGAGTGACTGCCCCAGGTCGGTGAGCGCGAAGTCCTGGCTGACCCAGATCGGCACCGACGCGCCGAACATGAGCAACAGCGGCAGGAAGATCCAGTTGAGGTGGTTCAGGAAGAGATTCAGAAAACGTCGGATTCGCAGCTTGAGCGGGATCTCCGGGTGCTTGAACAGACGGGCCAGCACGTATGGGACATCGGTCACGCCCCAGGCCCAACGCTTGATCTGGTTGTACTGGCTCATGTGTGTCGATGCGTAGTCGCGCGAGTTGGGCGAGTCGCCGTACAGAGGTAGGTAGACCGACTTCACGGAGAACCGCTTTCCGAACGTGAAGAACGCCTTCCAGTAGAAGCGCGAGTCTTCTGGAATCACGTCCTTGTCCCAGTAGCCGACCTTGTGTACGAAGTCGAGACTGCACGTGTAGCTGCTGAATGCGACAAGTCGATGGGGTCGCGAGTGCAGGAACATCTGCCACTGCGACGTGGCCCCGGACATGACGCGCACCGCCATCGGCACCTGCCAGATGTTGTTGTGGAACAGCGGCACCGGCTGCCAGATCACGAAGTCGCGCAGCGGCTCGAGAGCGTGGCGGTGGCTGATCCACGCGAAGTACTCGGGATGGACGCGATAGTCGGAATCCAGGTCGGTGATCAGGACCTGGTCGAGGTGGTAGCCCTCCTCGGTCAGCACGCGGACCATCCAGCGCCCGCCCCAGTTCATCGCTGCCGACTTGCCGATGACGATGCCTGGCTCGAGCGGATCCTTGATGTGGTAGAAGCCGCGCAGCTGGTCGCCGAACTTGGCCTTGAGCCGAGCCACATTCTCCCAACCCGGCTTGTCCGTCTCACGGGTGATGATCCCGACCATCTTCTTGTCAGGCGGATAGTTGGAGTCGACGATCGCCTGCACTGTCTTTTCGAGCACGTGATAGGGCTCCGTGTAGGTCGGGATCACGCACAGGTGGATGTACTGGAGGGGGTCGTTTCGGCCCTCGGCCTGGTCGCGGTGGCAAACCTGCAGCCAGTCCGTCTTCATGTCACGGCGCATCTGGGAAAGGGTGTTGTAGACGCCGGTGACCACCGTCATCGACCGGAGCAGCCAGTAGATGTCGAAAAGCAGCACGCCGCCCGCCACCACGAAGGCGCCAGGCCACGGGAAGATGATCGGGATCCAGGCCGGCGCCAGGAGCAGCACCCAGGTGACCAGCCCCGGAGCCGCCTCGAAGAGGCGGGCGCCGAACTGATGGAGGGCCTGATCGAAGGCAGACAAAGTCCGGACGCCTGAGGCGGGGGCGGAAGCCATCCTGACCGATTATGGCCGCGTCCGGAGGCCGGCATCCCGATCCGGAATACGGGGCGCCCGCCCAGGCTTGTAGTTGACATGGAAAACATGAAGCACTTCGACGGCCCGACCTTCGAGGCCGACGTGCTCCAGTCAAGCCAACCCGTGGTGGTCGACTTCTACGCCGAATGGTGCGGACCCTGCCGGATGATGTCACCCCTGGTGGAGCAGCTTGCTGGCGAGTACGCCGGTCAGGTGGTCATCGGCAAGCTGGACGTTGACGTCAACCAGGACATAGCCATCCGTTATGGGGTGATGGGCATCCCGACCCTGGGCCTGTTCCGGGACGGCAAGCTGGTCGACAGGATGATCGGCTTCCCGGGCGGCAAGAACCCGATCAAGGCCTGGATCGACAAGAACGTCCCCGCTGCCTCAGCTGAGGCGGCGAGGGAAGCGGGCGCCGCCTAGCCACTTAGATAAAAACGAGTGCGGCCGGGGAAATCCCGGCCGCCTCTGGTTCAGTCGGCTGAGGCTTAAGCCTCTCCAGGTGTCCTGCGGCGGACGACCAGCAGAAGCAAGGTCCAGTAAGCCGCGATTCCTGCTACGTACCAAGCAACCATGGGCCAATGATCTCCTTTGGCTTCTCGGGCCAATACGGGTTGTCAGCATGAATTTGGAGCCGTGCCAATCGTGTGCAGCACACCAACAACCGGCACGGGCCCGACGAACTGCTAGGAGGCAACCGGCACTCCCGGCGCATCGTGCGTGACCGGGACGGAAGGTGGTTCTATCCCTTCCCGCAGCGTTCCGAGGTCCAGCGACACGTCGCCGTGGACCATCTCGTCGCCCACCTCGAGGTGCTTGTCCGGCATCCGGAGCGGAACCAAGAAGCGGACGATGTTGATCACGACGAACGTGGCCAAACCGTCATAGACGAGGATCACTGCCAGCGCGAGCAGCTGAACGAAGAATTGGTGAGGATTGCCGTAGAACAGGCCCGTGACCGAGAAAGCCGGGGTGTTGCCGCTGCCGGGGTAGAGGATCATCTCTGGGTCGGCCAACAAGCCGGTCATGAGGCCGCCGATGGCCCCCGGAATCAAGTGGGTGTGCATCACGCCGAGGGTGTCGTCGATCTTGGCGAAGAATCTCACCTTCGGCAGGTATTGCATGGTCAGCCACGGAATCACCGCCCCGACTATGCCGATGATGATCGCGGCGAACCCGTTGACAAAGCCGGCCGCCGGGGTGATCGCGACCAGGCCCGCGATCATGCCGTTGATCATCCCGGCGACGTTGCTCTTGCCGGTCATGAAGACGTCAAGCAGCATCCAGGCCAGGAGAGCTGAGGCGGTGGCGAGGTTCGTGTTGAGGACCGCAGCCGCCGCGTTGGCGTTGGCGGTGTACGGGTCGCCTCCGTTGAATCCGTTCCAACCGAGCCAGAGCAGCCCACCGCCCGCGATGGCCATGAGCAGGTTGCTCGGGTTGTTCTCCAGGCGGTCTTTGAGCAATCTCGGTCCGACCACAGCCGCCGCCACGACACCGGAGATGCCGGCCGCGACGTGGATCACGTATCCCCCGCTGAAGTCGACGGCGCCCTGCTGCGCCAGCCAGCCGCCGCCCCAGATGAGAAACGCGCCGACGGGATAGACGAGGGTCATCCAGAGCGGCACGAAGAGCATCCAGGCTTTGAAGTTCATGCGGCCCAGGAGGGCGCCGCCGAGGATGATCACTGTGATCGCGCCGAATACGAACTGGAAGTAGACCATCGCGGAAGTTGGGAAGCGAAGCGGCGGCAACCCACCGCTGCTGGTCAGCAGCGGAATCGTCGCCTGGCTGAGCTCAGTCCAGGCGAAGTTGACCGGCCACGGCACACCGATGATGTCCTGGCCGAACAGATGGGCGGAGTTTCCAAAGCTCATGTTGTAGCTCCAGAGCGTCCAGACCAGCAGGGTCATCGCGAATGCATAAAGGACCATCAGGGCGGAGTTGAGCGACCATTTGCGCTTCATCAGCCCGGCGTACAGGATGGCGAGGCCCGGGACGCTTTGAATTCCGACCAGCGTCGCGGCGGTCAGCTGCCAACCCGTGTCCCCTGAGTTGAGCCAACCTGGTGCCGAAACGATTCCATCCAGAAACATAAGCGCTTACTCCTTCCCTACTGAATTTGGTGGATGTCTTATCGAGAAGCCGCAGAGCTGCGACCTTCGAACCCCAACTGAAGCTTGGCGGCGGCCCTGCACCGCACGAAACGTGTCCTCTCAACAAAGAGTCGGCGCCCTGCTCGTGCTGTCCGCACGACCGAGAGGCGCCTGTGATATCTCTTGTCGTGTCATCCACACGTAAAACGCAGGCGTCGATTCGGTCGGCCCCACCGTGATCCTGACCGCGCCCGATTCCTACGATGCCCTTGGGGCCCGCTCAAAATCCAAGGTTCTGGAGGGTGTTGATGGCAGTAGAGACGAAGGCAGGCAAGAAGACAAGCCCGCGCGAGGTGATCGAGCGCGCAAAGGCTGAGGGCGTCGAGGTCGTCGACGTCCGGTTCATCGATCTGCCGGGCACCTGGCAGCATTTCAGCCTGCCGCTCGGCGAGCTCGAAGAGGACAGCTTCACGGGCGGCCTCGGATTCGACGGGTCCAGCATCCGCGGCTTCCAGTCGATCGATGAGAGCGACATGCTGCTCATCCCAGATCCGGACTCGGCCACCATCGATCCGGTGCTGTCGCACAAGACGTTGTTCTTGATCTGCGATGTCATCGACCCGATCACGCGCGAGCCTTACAGTCGCGACGCGCGCTTCATCGCCAAGAAGGCCGAGGAGCACCTGAAGCGGTCGGGCATCGCCGACCTCAGCTACTGGGGACCGGAGGCCGAGTTCTACCTGTTCAGCTCGCTGCGGTTCGACCAGAACGCCCACAGCGGGTACTACCACATCGATTCCGACGAGGGCATATGGAACTCGGGCCGCAACACCGAGCCCAACCTCGCCTTCCGGCCGCGGCACAAGGAGGGCTACTTCCCGGTGCCGCCGACCGACAAGCTCCAGGATCTTCGGTCGGAGATCATGCTCAAGCTCATCGAAGCCGGTGTGCAGGTCGAGGTACAGCACCACGAGGTCGGCACCGCCGGCCAGGCAGAGATCGACATGCGCTTCGACACCCTGACCAAGATGGGCGACAAGATGATGGTCTACAAGTACGTCATCAAGAACGTCGCCGCGCAGCACGGCTACGTGGCCACGTTCATGCCCAAGCCGCTCTTCATGGACAACGGCTCCGGGATGCACGTGCACCAGAGCTTGTGGAAGGACGGCGAGAACCTTTTCGCCGACACGAGCGGCTATGCGGGTCTGAGCCAGACCGCGATCTACTACATCGGCGGACTGCTCAAGCACGCGCCGGCGCTGTTGGCGCTGTGCGCGCCGACCACGAACTCGTACCGCCGGCTGGTGCCGGGCTACGAGGCGCCGATCAACCTCGTCTACTCGAAGCGAAACCGCTCGGCATGCGTGCGCATCCCGATGTACTCGACCAACCCGAAGACCAAGCGCGTCGAGTTCCGCTCTCCCGACCCGGCCGCCAACCCATACCTGGCCTTTGCTTCGTGCCTGATGGCCGGTCTGGACGGAATCAAGCACAAGATCCTGCCTCCGGAGCCGGTCGACAAGGATATCTACGAGCTCGAGGGCGAGGAGAAGGCGAAGATCAAGTCAGTCCCAGGCTCGCTGGGCGAGTCGCTGGACGCGCTCGAGAAGGACCATACATTCCTGATCGAGGGCGGCGTCTTCACGAAGGATGTCGTCGAGACCTGGATCGAGTACAAGCGCAAGAAAGAGGTCGACCAGGTGGCGCTGCGGCCCCACCCATGGGAGTTCATGCTCTACCACGACGTGTGATTTTTTAACCGCTCTCCAAGAAAGGGCTCCGGTTCGATCCGGGGCCCTTTTCTTTGACATACGAATTCCGCACGTTTGGCGCCAACGGCGCCAATGAAAGGCGCTCCATAGGCACGTTTGGCGCCAGAGGGGCGAAATCCGGGGCGTGTCTGCTACATGCCGAGCATGGCGCGGGCGCGAAGGGCGATCGAGATCGCGACCCGCGTCTCCGGGTCGTCGAGCTGCAGGCCCGTCAAAGATTGGATCCGTTCGACCCGGTAGCTCATCGAGTTGATGTGAATCCCGAGCTGCCGCGCGGCGGCGCGGCGTACCCATCTCGCGGACGACAACGCCTCGAGTGTCTCGAGCAACGGCGTGTCACGCGACTGCGCGTACTTCAGGAGCGAGCCAAGCAGCTCTTCGACGAAACGGCGCAGCGCGTCGGGGCTCTGCACCTCGAGCAGGAGACGGAAGGCGCCCAGCGAACGGTAGGAGGCGATGCGCCCTTTCCCACCCGCGCGGCGCGTAAGCCGGAGCGCCTGGCGCGCCTCCACGTGGGATCGAGCCAGCTCGGCCACAGAGTTGGCGAGGTTGCCGATCCCCACCGAGGCGGTGCCGGGCTTCATCACCGGGGCGGCCCCGGCCAGGAGGAGGCCGGCCAGCTTCTCGACCGTGGGCAGGTCGGTGGCGATCTCGTCTGGGATGAGGAAGACCGCCGACGCTGAGCGCACCAGCGTGAGCGCGCCCGGGAGCCGGGAACGGATCACGCCGCTCAGCGCCGCATCGAGGCGATCCTGCTGCGCTCGACCGGCCAATGCCGCCTCGGTCGCGTCGTCGTCGGGCTCCAGCACGACCACCCAGGCTTTATGAGGGAGCCGGTGGCCCAGGCGCTCGGCCTGCCGTGCCACCCGCTCGGCCTCGTCGCCCTCCAGCCCGCCGGCCAGCACCTCCTCGACGAGGTCGCCGCGCAGGCGGCGTTCGACCTCGGCCGCCGCGCGCTCCTTCGACAGCTCGAGGGCCAGCACGGTCGAACCGTGCTCGAGGGCGCGCCGCCGGCCATGCGAGTCAACTGTCTGCTCATCGACGGCCACCGCCAGCATACCGAGAAGGTCGGCGCCTGCGCGCACGGGCACGACGTCAAGCGGACGCGCCGGCCGGCCGGCGTTGATGCGCACTTCGCGCGCCCCCGCCTGCGCCAGCGGCACGGGGACGTGAATGCGCGGCGGCATGCCGTCCGACGCCTCCCCCATGCCCCTCACCCGATATCCGTCGGGCGAGTAGAGCACCGCATGCCCACCGGCGAGCGTGCCCGCGACCTCGAGGATCGATTGGATGCCCGCGCCTTCGAGCGAGAGCTTGGTGAAACGCTCGTGGATGTCATGCGAGAGCTGGATCTCGCCCAGCTGCACCTCCATGCGGCGCTGCAGCTCGCTGCGCTCCAGAATGCCCGCCACCTGGCCCGCGATCGCGCGCAGGAAGTCGATGTCGCCGGAATCGAAAGCGCGCTTGTCAACCGTCTGCACGTTCAGCACGCCGACCAGCCGCGGGCCCGACTCGATCGGCACCGACAGCATCGACCGGAAGCGGTCCTCGTCGAGACCAGGCACCCATTTCCAGTGCGGCTCCTCGCTCACATCCGGCACGACCGCCGGCCGCCGTGTCTCCGCCACCCACCCGGTGATGCCTTCGCCCACCCGCATCGTGGCCTTGCCGACCATCTTCTCGTTGAGGCCGTTGGTCGCAGTGAGAAGCAGCTCGCGCCCACGCGGCGTGACCAGGTAGAGGGAGCACACGTCCGTGCCCATGGCCGAGGTCGCCTCGCCGATGATCAGCTCCAGCAGCTCGTCGGGCTTTTGGGTCGATGCCGCCGCCTGGGCGAGCCGGACCAGGAAGCTCAGCTCGCGCTCGGCCAGGCTGCCTTCCGATTCGAGCGCCCCTTCCCGGCCGCTCCCGGTGACGGCACGCATGCGCCTCAACTTACGGTTGCTCACGCCTTCAAAGCTCGTGTCAAGGTTACAACCAAGAGCGCCTCGGTTAGTGTGACTGATACAGGTCTAGCGGCCGGCAAATCCATATGGGTACTTCGGGCTCCGGGTTGGTTGTTCTTGGGTCGCACAGGAAAGCTGGAGGTAGGAACGATGACCTGGACGAAAGCTTCGTAGCGGCGCCGGTATTCATGTTTCGCTGGGAGGCGCGGGGACTCAACCCCGCGCCTCTTTTTTTTCTCTCGTGCCGCATGCTATGGGGTCATGAAGCTTCTCGTCGAGATCCTGCTGGCGATCTTTCTGCATCCGATTGCCTGGGTCCTTTGCGTCATCAATATCGTCGGGCGCGCCGAGATGAGCGGCCTGAAGAAGGTCCTGTGGATCATCGTCACCTTTATCTGGGGCATCGGCCCCATCCTCTATCTCCTCTTGGGCGACGGCGCCTTCTGGTGACGTTCTAAGCGCACGCACGCGCGGATGAGAGATCGCGCCTCTACGCGCGCCTTGGTCCTGGGTCTGCTCAGTCTCCCGTTCGGCGTCTTCGCGCCCTTCGCGATCTGGTCCGGCGCTCGGTCGCTTCGCCGCATCCGCGCTTCGAACGGCACGCTTCAGGGAGGCTTCCGAGCCGCGGCCGGCCTCATCGCCGCGGTCCTCGGTCTGGCCGCCCTCATCCTGGGCACGGCCTACTGGTTCCTGGCGTCCTCATGAGGCGCAAATATGTGTCGCGTGCACTGACCACGCTCGTGGTCTTGCTGCTTGCCGCCTGCACGTACCCCGGCGCGGTGGTGGTGTCGATGCTGGTCAGGTTGACCCCACCTCCCACGGTCTCCTCGCCGGCGCCTCGAGGCGCACTGCCGTGGCTGCACGTCGAGCACCCACAGGGCGGGCAACCGTACATCGCCGACGACCGGGGGCGGATCGTGCTGCTGCACGGCGCCATCCCCGGCGGGCTGATCGACTTCTGGTCGCGCGGCGAACCTCTGATCCCCGACCCTGCCCCCTACTACCCGATCGACCCAGCCGCATATCAGGGCCGCTGCCCTGACAACTCGCCGGCCATGCCCGTGCCGCCCCTGTGCGAAGACGACCTGGCGGGCATGGCCGCGCTCGGATTCAACTCTCTGCGCCTTCCCCTTTCGTGGAGCTTGCTGGAACCCGAACGCGGCCGATTCAACGTGCAGTACGTCGATCGTGTCGCGCAAGTCGTGGATTGGGCGCGCGCTCTCGGCATCTACGTGATCATCGACATGCACCAGAATGCCTACTCGCGATACATCGGCGTGCCGCAGGACGGGATCGCGAATCTTCGCAACTACACCGGTGCGCCGGCGTGGGCAACTTTCACAGACGGTTTACCCTCCCATGCTTACGGCCAGCGTGAGCTCAATCCCGCCGTCCTGGAGGCTGACTCCAACTTTTGGTACGACCGGAGCGGCATCCAGGACGAATACATCGCCGCGGTTGCCTTCCTGGCCAAACGCTTCCAAGACGACAGCGCCGTGGCCGGATACAGCGTTTTCAACGAGCCCTTGCCGGGATGGAACCTGCCACCCGGCTTCGAAGACCTGCTCCTGTTCCCGTTCTACCGCCGTGTCATCGACGCCGTCACCGGCGTCGGGGACGGGCTCCCGTGCTGGAGCGGGTTCCTCATGCCGGCGGTCTGCGGTTATCGCGACCTCGGAGTGCGCGACCAGAGACACTTGTTCTTCCTGGACACCGGGCTGGTGCGCGAGGTGACCGACTTCCCGACCCATCTCGGACTGCCGGTCAGCTCGTACCCGAACCTCGTGATCGGCCTGCACCCATACACGCACGGATACACGATCGACGCGCTCATGGGCCAGAAGCCCAATCAGAACCCGAGCTACCCCTGGGGCGGCTACGACCAGAGCTACAGCCTGGGCCTGCGCGAGGCGAAGGCGTTGAATGCTGCCATGTTCGTAGCCGAGTTCGGCAATGACCCGGAATGGGACACGCTGATCCTCACCAACGAGCTGCTGGAGCAGGAGAAGCACCTGACAGGGTTTGCGTTCTGGACCTGGAAAGAGAACGGGGGCGGCCACAGTTGGGGCGTTTACGACCCCACCAAGACAAGCGTCATGCCAATGCCTTCGAGCGGCTGCCTACGCCCGGCGCGCGAGCTTCAACTCGCGCGCATCTATCCCCGAGCGTCCGCCGATCCGCACCTGAGCTATCACTACGACTCGAACACAGGTGCGTTCTCGCTGCGTGCTCAAGGACGCCCTGGCGACGCGGCCACGATCGTGTATGTGCCACGAGAAGCCACTGGAGAAGTAAGTACGACGGGCGCCGCCACCGAATCGGAGTCGACCGATGCCGGGGGCGGCAGGATCGTGATCGTCTCACCGACCGGAGGCGCCTTCTCCGTAGCGGTGTCGGCCGCGCCGCTCGCGCCGGTGGGGTGCGACTGAGTTCGCGGCTGGACAGGACCGCCCGTCAGCGGCTACGGTTACGCGACTGGTCCGGGGGGACCCCGGGGGCTCCATCAACGTCCATTTGAACAGGAGGCTGGTGTGGGAAGAATTCATCTCCGTCGTATCTCACGCTTCGTGACAGGCTCGATCGCCACGTTAGGCGTGGCGCTGGCGGGTCCGGCATCAGCGGCGCCGGCCGCCGCCGCGGTATTTCATCCGACCGTCGCCGAATACGTTCAGCTGACAACGAACAACACGCCTCCGACCCAAGCACAATGCGCATCCGTGCATCGAACGTGCTTCTCGCCTCAAGCCATCCAATCCGCATACGACCTCGGCCCGCTTTATGCCAAGGGCTGGAACGGGAAGGGGATGACGATCGCGATCGTCGACTCCTACGGCAGCGACACGATCGCGCACGACCTGCATGTCTTCAATCAGGCGTTCGGGCTTCAATCCATGTGCGGCGAGGAAGGCGTGACCTGCGCCGCAGGCTTGCCAACATTCAGCCAGCTCCATCTTGAGGGCGCGCCAGCGACCGTAGCGCCGCCTTCGACTTCGAACGGGACGGGGCAGGAAAACAAGAGCGCATGGGCCCTCGAGGTGTCGCTCGACGTCGAGACGTCTCACGCGATCGCGCCCATGGCCAACATCCTGCTCGTCACGACCCCGACCGCGGAAACCCTCGGCGTGCAGGGCTTCCCCAACATGATGGACGCCGAGCAGTTCGTGATCGACCATCACCTCGCCAACGTCATCTCGCAGAGCTTCGCCTCAGCCGAGGAAGGATTCAGCAGCTTCCAGTCGATCGAGCCTCTGCGCCACGCCTACATCTCGGCCGCAGCCAGTGGCGTGACTGTGTTGGGCTCGTCCGGCGACGGCGGCACGGCCAACATCGTGAAGACCCCCGTCGCCGCAGGCGGGACGCTGATCCCGTTCCCAACGGTTGAATGGCCGGCCAGCGACCCGCTGGTCACTGGCGTCGGCGGCACCAACCTGTGCACCGACCCGAATGCGACCACGAATCAGCCGCGGACCCTGTTCGCGGGCCCAGTTTTCAGGTGCCAAGGGCAGCCAACCCAGACCGAGGTCGCGTGGATCGGCAGCGGTGGCGGTTTCAGCCACGTTTTCTCCAAGCCCAGCTACCAGAACTCTTTGCCGGCCGGCAGCACGCCGATCGACTCCATGCGCGGCGTCCCTGACATCGGCTTCCAGGCCGCCCCGCGAACCGGCGCCCTGGTCTTCATCAGCCTTCCGCCGGACGGGTCGAGCGGCCTGCACTGCGGCGCTACTCCGTGCAGCACCGGCTGGTTTGACATCGGCGGCACCTCGCTCAGCTGCCCCCAGTGGGCCGGCCTGGTGGCCATCGCCGACCAGTTGAACAACGGGACCGGGCTGGGCCTCATCAACCCCGCGCTTTACACGCTCGGGGCCAACCCGACCCGCTACGCCAACGACTTCTTCGACGTCACCACCGGCAACAACCAGACCGACCCGTCGGTGCCCGGCTACCCGGCCACCACCGGATGGGATCCCGTCACGGGCCTCGGGACGCCGAACGCGGCGAACCTGGTCCCCGACCTGGTGGCGGCGGCGCACGGCCACTGATCGAATTCGCCTAACTGACGCCAAGGCCGGCCCGACCTGGGCCGGCCTTTCTTATTTCCTTTTTTCGGCCCGGCTTGGGCTAATCTGGACGCGGAAAGGGTGGGACACGGTGGGGTAGTGTCGAACGGCACGCCCGCCACGGTTCGCGAGCGCGTGGCGGCGGAGGAAAAGCCCGCGACGAACGGGCATGCGGCGCCGCGCCCTGAGACGACCGGCGTCACCTTGCCGGCTCCAAAGCCGGCCGCCGCCGTTCGCATCTCACACCTGAGCAAGCGCTTCGGGCGCAAGGACGTCTTCGCCGACATCAACTTCAGCGTTGCGCGCGGCGAGCTCGTCGAGATCACAGGTCCGAGCGGCGCCGGCAAGACCACCCTGCTTCGCCTCATCCATGGCCAGCTCCGGCCCACCCAAGGCCAGGTCTGGGTGGGGGGACGGGGCCTGCATAGATGGTGGCGGCGCGGCCTCGGCCGAATCCGCCGCGAGGTCGCCTTCATCTATCAAGAGCAGCGGCTGCTGCCGCGATTGAACGCCCTCGAGAACCTGGTCTACGCCCTCATGCTCGTGGATCCGACCGTCCCGTACGGCCGCATCCGCCGCCGGGCGCTCGAAGCGCTGGAGTCTTTTGGGCTCGCGAGCCGGCGCAAGGCTTATCCCAGCCAGCTGTCGGCGGGCGAAAGGCAGCGAGTGGCCGTGGCGCGGGCGCTCTCGAGCCGTCCCCGAGTCATCCTGGCCGACGAGCCGCTGGCGGCGATCGACGACCAGAATGCCAAGCTGGTCAAGCGCATGCTCGAGGAGGCGGCCGCCTCCGGCACCACGGTCATCGTCGCCACACACAAGCCGACCTTTCAGGCGGGCAGAGTGCTTCGTCTACCCGAGGGCACGTTGCTGGTCCGCCGCGGTGTCCTCAAGGAAGCTGGTGGCGCCCAACCGCTCTGGCGCCGCCTCTTGCCCCAGAACGGCGGCAACGGCCATAACGGCAACGGGCACAACGGCACCAACGGGCATAAGGCGATACCTGCCGCCGGAGTCAATGGACACGCCACTCGCAACGGAACCAATGGACACAGTCCGCACGCTCGCCGCCGAAAGACCCGCGCCGACCTGGCGCTATGGCGGCGCTTGGTGGCCCTGGTCGGGAACAGCTTCCGGCTCGTCGTCCTGGGCGGGCTGCGCAGCTGGCGTAGAGATCTTCGACTCACGGCGCCTGGTCTCGGCTCGATGGCGATGCTGCTCGTGTTGATCGGGGTGCTGGCGATGGTGGGCCTCGCGGTCGCCAACGTCGCCGCCTATGAAGCCTCCCAGGCTTCCGTCGTGCGGGTATACATCGCCTCCGGCGCGAGTAGCGACGACGTCAGCGCGCTCAAAGCGCGCCTGGTCTCCGACCCGCGTGTCGCCTCGGTGACCTATATGAGCGCTGAGCAGGCACTGCAAGAGGCGAACAGCAGACCGGGCCTCGAATCGCTGGGCAGCCTCAGCTCCTCGAACCCGTTCCCGGCCAGCTTTGACGTGACAGTGCGATCGGTGACCAAGGTGGCCGCCGTCGCGGCCTCGGTGGTCGGCGACCCCGCTGTCGACGCCACCTACCCAACTTCCTACGACCCTGACACGTACTCGCGGCTGCGCCACCTTGCGATCGTCATCGGCGCGGTCGGCGCCGGGCTCCTCCTGGTCTTCGCCGTCGTCGCCTATGCGGTGAGCGCCAACTCGGTGCGCGCCGTCGCCGCCGCTCGCAAGGACGAGGTCATGGTCACGCGACTCCTCGGAGCGCGCGGGTGGATGCTGCGCGGGCCATTCGTGATGGAGGGCCTCATGACCGGCGCTCTCGCCGGGGCGCTCGCCGGCGCCGTCGCGGGAGGCGCCTGGCTGCTGGCCTCGCGCTTCGGCGCCGCCACGTATGCGCAGGTTCTTCCCGGTGTAGGTCTCACCTCGATGAGGTACGTCGTTGCCGCGGTCATCGTGGCCGGCATCCTGCTCGGCGCGTTGACGGCGACGTTGGGCTTTCGCCGGTATCGCGTGTGAGACGCGCGGTCGCGGGCATCGCTGTCCTCGGCTTGGTCCTGTCGGTCTCCCTAGCCCATGGGCGCGTCGCTTACTCCACGTGCGGATCGTCTGCCTCGGGCCGGCCCACAGCCGCCTCGGGCGCGGCGCTCGGGTCGGGCGGTGTGTGTCCGGGGGCCGGCGTCCAGGAGACCATCTACCAGCAGCTCGCGGCTCGGTTGGGCGGCGACCTCGCGACCGCCCTGACCGCACAGGAGCGGTTGAACACGGCGCTCGACCAGACTGCGGTGAGCGAACAGGTGGTCACCGACCAGATCACCCAGGAGGAGGCCACGCTTGCCGACCTCGAGGACCAGGTGGCTCAACTGGACACTCAAATCCAGGACACCCAGGACAGCATCGACGTCGAACGCGCGCAAATCGCCGCCATGGCGCGTGCGGCTTACCGCCAGCCGCGCACGCTGCTCGAGGTGATCGCCCGCGCCGGCAACCTTCGCGAGGCGCTCGTGTCGACCATCGATCTCGTGGTCGCGGGAGACCGCGCGCATGCCCTGCAGTCGCGGCTCGAAGCGGATCTCATGAAGCTGCAGTCCGACCGGAGCGCCCGGCTTGCCGACCTCGATCGTGAGGGCGGCGTCCGCGATCTGCTGGTCACGAGCATGAACGCGCTCAGCGACCTGATGGCCACCCAGGACGACATCAGCGTCCAGCTCGACGACCTGGTCTCCCAGATCCAGGATGCCCAGAGCCAGCTCCAGGGCCAGCCGGCTGACGTCACCGCCGCCCTGGCGACGCTGCTCGAGCAGCAGGAGCAGGACCTGATTGCCAAGGCGAATCAAGCCGCCTGGAACCAGGCCCAGGTCGGGGCCGGGCTGGCGATCGCCATGCGCGAGCTGCCGCCGGGCACCAACCTGTCGCCGCTAGCACTCTCCTGGCCGATGATCGGCGCTCGCATCACTCAAGCGTTCGGGCCCACCAACCTCGTGCTCGAGCCCAGCCTTGGCCCATATCCCCACTTCCACACCGGCATCGACCTTGCCGCCCCTCTCGGCACCCCGGTGATGGCGGCTGCCGACGGCATCGTCGTGGGTGTGGCTCACACGTCCGTCGGTTATGGGAACTACGTGATGATCGCGCACGGCGGCGGGGTGATCACCCTGTACGCGCACCTTCTGGAGACAGACGTCGGGATCGGCGACAAAGTTGCGCGAGGCAAGAAGATCGGCCTCGAAGGCTCGTCCGGCCTGTCGACCGGACCGCATGTGCACTTCGAGGTGCGCATCAACGACCAGGTCGTCGACCCGATGCGCTTCCTGACCCCTGCGTCACCACCCTGATCGGTGAAAGTCGCCTGACCAACGCCGTGACCGAAGCCTGAACCGGCAAAATACGCGCATGCTGCAGCACGCCGAGCTGTCCGGTCTCGAGCAGAGCCTCGACCACATCCGCGAGGCGCCCAAGGACGGCGGGACCGTGGAGCTGATCGCACGCCGGCCGGCGGAGGACGAGCGCGAACTTCTGACCGAGGCTCGGCTCAACACGCACGACGGGCTCGAGGGCGACACGTGGCGCGCTCGCGGCAGCCGCCACACTGCCGATGGCGGCCCGAATCCGGAGGCGCAGCTCACCTTGATGAACGCACGAGCAGCCGCGGTCATCGCCGGCGAGCGCCAGCGCTGGGCCCTGGCCGGCGACCAGATCTATGTGGATTTCGACATCAGCCGCAATAACCTGCCCCCCGGCAGCCGGGTCCAGATCGGATCGGCTGTCATCGAGTTCAGCGAGGCGCCGCATACCGGATGCGCGAAGTTCTCCGCGCGCTTCGGCAACGACGCGCTGCGATTCGTCAACTCTCCGATTGGGCGAGAGCTCCGTCTGCGCGGGGCCAACTGCCGCGTCGTGGTGGACGGCACAGTGCGCGCCGGCGACGCGATCAAGAAGCTGCCGAACTAATAACCACCGCGCCAAAAAACCGAGTGGTGCCCTCGGAGGGAATCGAACCCCCGACCTTGACGTTAGGACCGTCCTGCTCTATCCCCTGAGCTACGAGGGCGACACTATGAGTCTATTTAGAGGGCGCCCCGCGCGCGCCCGGCGCCCCTGAGCTACGAGGGCGACGCCCGAAGTCTAGTAAGAACGATCGATACTAGGGAATCCGCAAGCTGCTCGGCGTCCTGGTGCTCGCCGGTCTCCTCGCCGCCTGTGGCGCCCGAGCGACCTGGCGACCTGCCGAACCGATGGTGGCCGGCGATCACTCCCTCGACGCTCAGGCGGCCGCACTGATCGCCGCGAGATGGTTCGGCGTTCCCAGCCTCTGGGTGCCGCCACCGATCCCTTCGACGACGACCGAATTCTTCGATGTGACCGGGTCTACCCAGCGGGCGCTGATCAACAGCCTCAACAACTCGGATATTTGCGGCCAGTACGGTGGCTGCACGCCGGATCCGGCGGTCCCCAACGGGGTGGCTTGGGGGTTGGAGGGCGAGACTCCATTCGGCTTCTACTGCTATTCGCCCCGCACAACGCCCGTTCCCTTCAATGTCTTCGTGCTCCTGCCAAGATGGTCGCCTTTCCTCGGCGGCGTCACCGTGGATCTCGTGACCAGATGGAACGCGCTCGAGCAAATGATCTACGTGCATGAGGCCGGGCATGCCGCCATTTCCAACCAGGACCTGCAGGACCTCGGCGCCCAGGCGAACGAGCTCTCCAGCTGCCAGGCCGTGTTCGATTTTTGGGACAGCCGCGCCACCTACAGCAAGCTGCAGGCCGATCAGGCCGCATACCATGCCCGCCTGCACGCCGACTGCCGGCCGGAAATCGGATGCGCGCCCCCGGGCTGGCTGGGCTGGTGAAACCCTTCATCTGGCCGTAACTTCCCGGCGCCTTCGCGCCAATCGAACTCATAGGCCCGTCCCACTGATTTCTCAGCAAACTCACAGGATTCCCAGGCAGCATTGGCACCGTGAGCACCAACGACGGCCGCCAGGGGCAGCCCGCAAACGGAGCGCGCGTCCTGGTCGTCGACGATGAGCCGAACATCACCGAACTCTTGGGGATGGCGCTGCGGTACGAGGGCTTCACCGTCCAGACAGCGGCGACGGGCCGGGCTGCGCTGGTCGCCGTGACTCAGTTCTCACCCGCCCTCGTGATCCTCGACGTCATGCTCCCCGACATCGACGGCATGGAGGTGCTCAAGCGCTTGAACGCGGGCGGCCACAAGGTGCCAATCATCTTTCTGACCGCGAAGGACGCCACCGAAGACAAGGTGCACGGTCTGACGATTGGCGGCGACGACTACGTGACCAAGCCCTTCAGCATCGAGGAGCTGATGGCACGGGTGCGCGTCGTCCTCCGACGGCACGGAAGCGGCGGGCCCGAAAGCGGAAAGCTCAATCTGGCCGACCTGGAGCTCGACGACGAGGCACACGAGGTCCGCCGCGGCCCGCACGTAATCGAGCTGACCACGACTGAGTACCGCCTGCTCCGATATCTGCTGATCAACGCCGGCCGGGTGCTCACCCGCACGCAGATCCTCGACCACGTCTGGCACTACGACTTCGGCGGCGACGCGAGCGTGCTCGAGACGTACATCAGCTATTTGCGCCGAAAGGTCGATCGCTTCAAGCCGCAACTGATTCAGACGGTGCGTGGCGTCGGGTACGTCCTCCGCCTTCCACGACAATGAGGTCCGCTGCGCGGGGCGGCGGGTAATCGATGACGCAGTCGCTGCGGGGGCGACTCCTGATCGGGGTCATCTCGCTGGTGGTCGTCGGCCTCCTGATCGCGGACATCGCCACGTATGCCGCCCTCCAGAGCTCGTTGATCAGCCAGCTCGACGACCAGATCAAAAGCGGCCACAACGCCGCAATCAGCGGCCTGGGCGGTCCAAACGAGGGCCCCGGACCATCGGGGTCGGGCCTGCCCGCGGGCACCGTGATCGAGCTGCTCTCACCGTCGGGAGCGGTCCTCGTTGCGAAGAGGCTGGAGGTTCCCGGCTCGACGCCATCCAGCGCCATGCCGGTTCTACCGCAGCATCTGCCGGCTGCGTCCGAGAAAGCACCGGCCACCCTCACGCTGGCCGGGACCGGTGGCGTGACTCAATACAGGGCGGCCATCTGGCCCGAGGATTTCTTTTCCGGGAACTACGTCGTGCTGGCGATTCCGATGACTGACGTGCTCTCGACGCTGAGCCGCCTCCTCGAGCTGGAGGCGGTGATAAGCGCCGGAGTGGTCGTGGCAACGGCGATCCTCGCTCTGCTCATCATTCGGATCAGCCTGCGCCCGCTCGAGAAGATGGGCGCGGTCGCGAATGAGATCGCGGCGGGCGACCTCAGCCGCCGCGTCGAACCAGCGACGGGCAAGACGGAGATCGGCCGGCTCGGCCTCGCCTTGAACGGGATGCTGAGTCAGATCGAGACCGCCTTCGCCGAACGCACCGCTTCCAACCGGCGCCTGCGCCGATTCGTCGCGGATGCGTCGCACGAGCTGCGCACGCCGCTGACCTCCATCCGCGGCTACTCGGAGATGCTGCGTCGCGGCGCAGCCGAATCCCCGACCGACGCCGAGCTGGCGCGGCGGCGCATCGAAGAGGAGGCGATCCGCATGACCGGGTTGGTCGACGACATGCTGGTGCTGGCGCGTGTCGACCAGGGCCGGCCGATGGATCAGGAGCCGGTGGACCTGCAGGCCATCGCCACCGATGCCGCGGCCGACGCTCGCGCCGTCGCGCCCCAGCGCGACATCAATCTCATCGTGCCGGGGCGGGTGGTTGTCAACGGCGACGACACGCGCCTCCGCCAGGTGGTGGGCAACCTCGTCCGCAACGCGCTCGTGCACACACCCCCGAAGACACCGATCGACATCAGACTCTCGACCGAGGACAGCGTGGCCAAGCTGTCAGTCGCGGACCACGGGCCGGGGCTGGCCGCCGACGACATCGACCGGATCTTCGAGCCCTTTTATCGCGCCGACCCGAGCCGCAGCCGCGACAGTGGCGGCGCGGGCTTGGGGCTGTCCATCGTCAGCGCGGTCGTGACCGCGCACGGAGGGCACGTGAAGGTGCGTGAAACCGAGGGCGGCGGAGCGACGTTCGAGGTCGAGCTGCCGCTGGCCGGCACGTAGATGTAAGCAGCGGCCCGGCCCCACCCCGAGGCCGGACCGCCACGGATTATCTAAGCCTGGTTCCGGTCCAAGCAGCCGATCGCGCTCTCGGCGGAACAGCTGTCGGCGATGGTCTGCACTATTGCGCCGGCGAGGAGGTCCCGCCCGGCTGGCGTCGGATGAATATCGCAAGTGGTGGCCGAAGTCGGGATCAGGAGGCCCGCCTTGCATGAACTGCCGCCAAAAGCAGCCGTGAAGGGCTGCCAAGCTTTGAAGCCGGATGCGACGAGCACTCGGTCTGAGTGCGCTGCCGCGGTCACCATCGCCCCGTTGAGCAGGCCGGACACGAATAGGCCGGCCGGGTCGCTGTAGTCGAGCGCGTAGTAGGTCATGGCAACGATCAGACCCGAGTAACCGGTGCCCCGGATTGCCGCGAAGATCGTCTCCAGATTCTGAACAGCGCAACCGGTGCTGCTGAAATAGGCAACGAAATCAGGCGTGAAGCAGGTCGAGGGCGGCCAGAAGTCTTTGCTCGGCCCGCTAGTAACGCGGAAGAAGTCATTGGCGTCGAGGTTGAGCGTGACCAGGCGCGTCCGCGGGTTGGCCTTGAGGTAATTGACCGCGAATGCAAGCTGGGTCCCCGTGTAAGCGGTGTGCAGAGGCCAAAGGGACCGATATCCCCGACAGGAGTTGTCCAATCCGTGCGCGTCGATGAAGCCTCCGGTCGCCTCGCCCGAGCAGGAAGCGTTGACGTCTTCGATGTTCAGACGCTGCGCCACGATCTCGGGATAGCCAATGAAATTGCGAGCATCCAGTCGGTCGGTGATCGGTGTTGTCGCTGTTACCGGATGAAAGCCGAACGCCACCGAGTCGCCTAGAGCGAGATAGCCATGCCCTTCGTTCGAGGCAGACGCGGGCACCGCGCCAAGCGAGAACAAAGCGACGGCTGAACACAATGCAAGCAGCCGAACCCTCATCCAATGCACCTCCAACCAACCAGTGCCGCGCTGGGCTGCAGCGCTCCGTCCAGGGGAGTCTAAATCCACCCGGACCGGTCGCGCCACTAGGGAATTAAGCCGCCCCCTCAGGCCGGCCTGAAGGCGATGAGGTCCCCGCGCGAGTCGCCGACCAGCACCATGTCACCGCTGATGGCCGGCCCGCTGAAGACAGCCGAGTGAAGGTCGCGCGTCCAGAGCACGGTGCCGTCCCGGCTGGACAGCGCCACCATCCCGCCGGCGTTGGGATCGCCGAACACGTCGCCTGTGCCGAAGACCAGGACGCCGTTGCCGATTGCGGGCGCGGAGTAGATGGGCAAGCCGGTGTGGTTGGTCCATTCGGTCTTGCCGCCGGCGGCATCGAGGGCAAACATGCCGGAAGGCTCGCCCGCGGAGGGGACGTAGAGGTATTTGCCGTCGTATGCAGGCGATGCGAGCAGGCCGTGGACGGCGCTGCCATTGACGAGGTCGCGCGACCAAATCACAGACCCCGTAGCGGCATCGAGCATCTTGAAGACACCCGCGTTGGATCCTACGGCGACCGCCTCGCGGCCGCCGACCTGGAGCACGATCGGAGTGGCGCCGACGTCGACGTCGCGATCTGCATCTGGGTGGAAGGTCGTCATCCACAGGCGGCGGCCGGTGGCCACGTCGAAAGCCAGCACGGCGTCGTCAGGGTTGCCCACGCCGATGTATCCATGTCCGGCCGCGTCAATCGCGGGCGTCGACCAGATGCCATCGCCCGCCAGGCAACCCGGGCGGGCGGCCACGCGTACGCACTGCTCCCACACCATGCTCCCGGTGGCGAGATCGAAAGCGACGACCCGTCCCGCTTCGAGAGGTTTGTCTCCGTATTGCGAGCCGACGCCGACGACTACGAGCTGCCCGTAGACGGCAGGCGACGACCAGATCGCCGGTTGTCCGCCCGGCGCCTTCGCGTCCCAAAGCTTGCCGCCGCCAGTCAGGTCGAGCGCATAGACATGGCCGTTCAAGCTCCCGACGATCACCCGCGCACCGTCGATGGTGGGCGACGCTGAGATGGAACCAAGACCGTCGACCTGCCAGATCCTGGTCCCCGAGCTGGCTCGGTACGCGGCCACCACCCCTCCCCCACTCGCCGCGACGACCACGCCGCCGGCGACGGCGGGAGTCCCGCTCACCCCGCCGCTCAACTCCACCTGCCACGCCGGCTTCAGATGCCTCGCGGTCTCCACGCCCAGCGTCGCCCCCGTGGGATGGCCGTCGCGCGCCAAGTCGCCCCGATACATGGGCCAGTCGCCGCCGGCGCCCGACGATGGCGATGCCGAAGGCGCGGTGTCGGTCCCGCACGCGCCGAACAGAACAGCAGCGACCGCAGCGCAAACGGCCCGCCGAACGGCCGTGCTACTTGCCGCTGTAAACAGCCTGGGTGCTCGCGGGTGTCGATTCGCCCGCGCCGACCCAGCGGTGGAACACCGCCAGCGGACGCGGAGCCCACCAATTCGCGCGGCCCAGAAGTCGCATCACCGAAGGCACGATGAGGATCCGGACGATCGTCGCGTCGATGGCGATGGCGATGGCGAGACCAATGCCGATGGCTTTGATGATCACCACGTCGGCATTGCCGAACGCGAGGAACACCGCGATCATGATCAGGGCGGCGCCGGTGATGAGGCGGCCGCTCTTCTCCAGGCCTGTCGCCACGCCGGCCTGGTTGTCGCCGGTTCGCCTGTACTCCTCCTGGATGCGGCTGATCAAAAGCACCTCGTAGTCCATCGACATGCCGAAGACGATGCTGAAAAGGATGACCGGAATGCTGGGATCGATCGACTGTGGCGTGAAGTGGAGCAGGCCGCTCAGATGACCCTGCTGAAACACCCACACCATGGCGCCGAACGAGGCCGAGATCGAAAACAGGTTCGTGAGCACCGCCTTCAAGGGCAGCACAACTGAGCCGGTGAGCAGGAAGAGAACGACATATGTGATCAGAATCACGGATGCGACCGCGACCGGGGTCCGCTGCAGGATGAAGTTCACGATATCGAGGTCGAAGGCCGTGCCGCCGGTGGCGAGCACCTGCCCGTCCGGAACCTGCTCTGCTCGGACAGCTTTCACGATGGCTCGCGCCTCGTCGCTCGTGTATTGCTTGTTGGTGGTGATGTAGAGCACGGTGAGGTGCGGGCCGGCCCCAGTAGTCAGGGCCTGCTGCATCGGCGACGGCAGCTGCGCGGCCGGTCCCGAATAGAGACGCTGGTAATCCGCCCTGCTCGTGCTGGGATCGAGGTCGACGATGCTCGACACCGCGAGCACGTTCGGCAGCGCGGCGAAGCGCCGGCTCAAGTCATACACGGCGCCGATGTGGTCGGCGGTGAGCGGGCTGCCGGTCGGGTAGTAGACGACGGCTGTGATCGTGGTCTGGTCCTGGCCGGGGAAGTCTCGGACGAGCGTGTCATAGCCCTCTCGGGCCTGGTTTCCGGGCGGCAGTTGGTCGACGTCGCCATTGGCCATGCGCAGCTGCAGGAACGGCGTGCCCGCCAGCACCAGGAGGGCAAGGGCCGGGACGAGGACGGCGACCGGCCGCCGCATCACCCACATTGCCATGGCGTGCCACCCGCCGGCGCCGGATTGCCTGCGCCTGCCCAAGAAGGGCAGCTTCGCTTTGATCCACTTCGGCCACCAGTCCACCCGACCTCCAAGCACCGACAGCACCGCAGGCAGGAAGGTCAGGCCGTAAATCACCGCGATCGCGACCACGATCGTTCCCGCTGCGCCCATCGAGGCGAGGAACGTGCCCTGGAAAAACAGCATCGCCGACAGGCCGACGGCGACAGTGATGCCCGAAAAAGTGATCGCACGCCCGGCGGTCGACAAGGCGATCGCGATGGCATCCTCACGACTCGCACCGGAGGCGAGCTCGTCGCGAAAGCGATTGACGATGAACAGCGAATAGTCGATGGCGACGGCCAGGCCGATCAGCGTGATGATGTTGATCGCGTATCGCGAAACATCGGTGAACCGCGCCAGCAGCAGTGTGCCGCCGATACCTCCGACGATTGCCAGCACGCCCACGCCCAGCGGCAGGAGGGCAGCGACCAGCGACGCGAAGATGACCACGAGCATGATCAGCGTGATCGGGAGCGCGAGATATTCAGCGCGCTGCAGGTCCGATTCCAACGTCTTGTTGAAGGCGAGGTTGATCGGAACGTTTCCGGTGGCGACCATGCTGAGGGCCCCGGGATGGACTTCGGCGACGACCGAACCGATATAGCCCTGCGCTGTGATGCTGTTGTCTTTGAGGTTCACGAATACCAGCGCCTCGTGCTGGTTGCGCGAGATGTAGCTGGGTTGCGCCGCTGACGGCACCGTGTACGGCGTGTTGACTCCGGTCACTCGGGGGTCGCTCGCAAGCGGCGCCACCGCCTGCTCCACTGCCGACCGGAAGGCCGGGTCGGTGACTTTGAGCGTGGGGCTGCTGAAGATCAGGATGAACCCAGATCCAAGGGCAGCCCTCTGGGGGTGGAGCTCGCGATCGATCAGCTTCTGGGTCTGGCCCGCCGCCAGGTCGGCGCCAAACCCGCCGTTTCCGGCCAGCGTTCCACCGGTGAGGACGCCCACGATGGAGAGTCCGAGAAGCAGCGCCGAGACGACCAGCGTGGCCCACCTGAACCGGTAGACGAAGCGACCCCAGCGCGCGAACACGGCCACCAAAGATACAGGCCGAGGCAACACGTTCCGACGACGGGGCGGCGAGGCGTTACGGGGCTATTTGAGCTTCCACTGAATGCTCGCCAGCAGCGGCTTCGCCTCGTTCATGAAGGCGCTCATCCTCGACGCCAGGGTGAACAGGATGACGCCGTAGCCGATGCTGCCGCTGGAATTGGCGCCGACCCAAAGGCTGAACTCCCCAGGAAAGCTCTGGCCGCCCGACGTGACGGTGAAACACAGCTGCCACCAGATGCCGGAGACGCCGCCGATGGAGCCGTTCGTGGTCGTGGTGCCCGAGCACGTTCTCGTGTCAGGGAACTTAGTCGTGAGCTGCTTGGTGATCTCGTCCTTGATCTGCTGTGCGGTCAGGGTGGGATTGTCGGCGCCGCTGCTGATCACGACCGAGCCGTCCCCGGTCGGGTTCGTCACAGTGATGGTCGCGTCGCTGTTCGTCGCCGCCCAGCCCGGCGGCAACGTGACCGACTCAGCCGATGTCGACGCTGTCGAAGATCCCGCGGGCGGCGTCGTCGTCTGGACCGGACTTGGCGTGCCGGCGGGCGAAGGGCTGGGCAAGACGCCCGCGCTGGTCTGGCTCCTGGCATTGAGGTACGCAAGCCCCGTGCCGCAGGCGGCCATGACCACCACCAGCCCCAGGACCGCGCTGATGATCAGCATCCATGGCGTGCGGTGGACCGGCGCCTGAAAGCCGCTGGCGCCGGGCGCGTAGTAGGGGCTCTGATAGGTTGGCGGCGGCAGGTCCGGCGGCGGGCCCATGATCGGGGATGGCGCACCCGGCGGCGGGCCGACAGGTGGCGGGCCGACTGGTGGAGGCCCGACCGGCGGCGGGCCGACCGGCGGCCTTGCGACGGCTGCCGCGAGTGGCGTGCCGCACGCCTGGCAGAACGAGTTTCCGTCGGGGTTCTGCGTTCCACATCGCGAGCACGTGAGCGCCATCTACTTGGCCTTTGCTTTCGTGGTCCGAGCCACGGGCTCGGCCCGGGGTTTTCGGCTCCGCCGCACCGCGCCTGGGACCGCGCTGAGCGCCATGCCACAGTTGGGGCAGAAACCTGAGGCGACGATGTGCATGTGGCAGTTCGGGCACACCGTCTCCGCGAACCCCATATGGGCCGCCTCCTCGAGCAGCGAGTAGTGAAGCAGGTAGCGGAGGTAGATCAGCAGCACTCCATCTACCGTGGCCTGCCAGATGAGGATGAACAGCGGATTGGTCGCTGCATCCTTCATGACAACGGTGCCGGAGGAAAACGCGATGTGGCCGAGCAAGGCCACCGCCACCCCTCCCAGCTCGCGGCCGGCCAGCCGGCCGCGCCGGAAGCGCCAGATCGTCGCCACGATCATCCCGGTCGCTGTGCCCTGCAGGAGAGGTTGGAACACCGCGAGCGTCGCCAGGTCATAGATCCAGTTGCCCGGCGCCACGTGTGCGGGCAGGCTCGTCAGCGTCGCCGAGAATCCGATCAGCGTCTCGGCCAGGCTGAAGCCCAGACCGGCCGCCACCCCAAATACGAGCCCGTCGACCGTCTCGGGGAAATCGGCGCGATTCGGCAGGAACAATGCCGGGATCGGCTTGAGGGCCTCCTGGATCAGCGGTATGACCAGGCCAAGGATCAGCACCGCGCCTATGCCCACGCCCGCTCCGGTCAAGGGGTTGGGCGCGTACTGGAACGGGTTGTAGATCAAACGCTCGAACAGGGTGACCACGATGCCCACGACGACGCCGCCGCCGATCGTGAAGCCGAGCACCAGCGCCGGCTCGTCGCGATAGACCTGGGCCTCGTACAGGTAGATCAGGTAAAGGACGGGAACCAGGAAGGCCGAGACCAGGATCGCGGCGGTGATCAGGCCCGCCAGATAAAGGACGAGGACCCCTGCGAGGCCCGCGATGAAAGCCCAGCGGAACTCGTGGATCTTGTGGTGGCCCAGGTGCGGGAAAAGGGTCGTGAAGATGGCCGGCTGCGCCACGTGCTCGCCGGGGTGGGCGGCGTAGCGGTGCTCGCGCGACTTCGCGTCGCCCGATTCTTTGGTCGTGCCCTGGTGCGCTCCGCACCGAGTGCAGAAGACTCCGTCAGGGACTTCCTGGGCGCAATGGTCGCACCGCACGGTCGGTAAGGATAGGCGGCGGCGCCCGGTTTGGGCCCCCGGTTAGGTAGTCGTCCCAGCCTCGGCCGGCAGGGGTCCTCGCCAACTCACGGCGTAGCCGCTGAGTTCGTGGGGTTTTCAGCGGGCACCCAGCCGCGGATGAAGTGGCAGGAATAGTGGCCCTGGTGCTTGTCGAAGTAGCGCTGGTGGTATTCCTCAGCCTTCCAGAAGTGGGTGGCCGGGACGATCTCGGTCACGATCGGCTTCTTGAAGTACTGCTGCGCGTTGGCTGCCGAGCGGCGGGCGGCGGCCTCCTGCTCCGGGTCGCGGAAGAAGATGGCGGAGCGGTACTGGTGGCCATGGTCGGGCCCCTGGTAGTTGAGCGTGGTGGGGTCGTGCATGTTCCAGAACGCGTTCAGCAGCTCGCCGTACGTGACCTTGCTCGGGTCGTAGGTGACCTCGACCGCTTCCGCGTGACCCGTCCGGCCTGAGCAGACCTGCTCGTAGGTCGGGTTGTCGCGTGAGCCGCCCGTGTAACCGGAGACCGCATCGATGACGCCTGGAATCTCATTGAAGAGGTGCTCGACGCCCCAGAAGCATCCGCCCGCGAAAGTTGCCTTTTCCATCACGTCCTCAGCATACCCACGGCCCGCCTGTTTCATTCCAGGTGCAATGCTTGGCGGCCAGTATTCCCTCTCTCCATCGGGGAGAGGGTTAGGGAGAGGGGCGTGAGTTGGTCTAGATGATCGAGCCCGAGAAGCGCCGCGAGTGGTGGCGGTTCGCAACCGTCGACGCCACGCCTTTTCGGCGGCACCGCGATTTCCGGCTGCTGTTCATCGGGCGGCTGGTCTCTTTCTTCGGCACCATGATCACGTTCGTCGCCGTGCCGTACCAGGTGTACCAGCTGTCGCACAGCACGCTGCTGGTCGGGGCGCTCGGGCTGGTCGAGCTGGCGGCGCTGCTCGTGTTCGCGATGCTCGGCGGGGCCATGGCCGACGCCGCCGATCGCAGGACCATGGTTCTCTTGAGCGAGGCGGGCCTCATGGCCGGCAGCCTGCTGATGGCCGCCAACTCGCTGCTCCCCCACCCCACCCTGTGGCTGATCTTTGGAGTCACCCTGCTCTGGGGCTCGCTCGACGCGATGCAGCGGCCGTCGCTCGACGCGATGCTCCCCCGGCTCGTCGAGCGCGACGAGCTGCCCGCGGCGGCGGCTTTGATGAGCCTGCGCGGGACGGTCGGAATGATCGCGGGGCCCGCGCTCGGAGGCGTCCTGATCACAATCGTCGGGCTGCCGGCGACGTACATGATCGACGTCGCGACCTTCGTCGTCGGCCTCGTCTGCCTCTTCCTCATGAAGGCGGTGCCGCCGCCGGTCGACGCGGAACGTCCGAGCGTGCGCCGAGTGCTCGAAGGCATCCGGTACGCGCGCAGCCGCCCGGAGCTGATTGGCACCTATGTCGTAGACATCGTGGCCATGACGTTCGGCATGCCGATGGCCCTGTTCCCGGCCATCGCCCAGGGCTTGGGCGGGCCGAGCGTGCTCGGCCTTCTGTACGCCGCGCCGGCAGTCGGCTCGTTCGCGTTCTTTGCCACCAGCGGCTGGGCGCGGCACGTCCATCGCCACGGGATGGGGGTGATCGTGGCCGCGACCTTGTGGGGCATGGCGATCATCGGGTTCGGGCTCGCGCCCGGGCTGGCGCTGGCCCTGTTCTTCCTCGCGCTGGCGGGCGCGGCCGACGCGATGAGCGGCCTCTACCGGCAGCTCATATGGTCCCAGACGATCCCGGACTCGCTGCGCGGGCGCTTGGCCTCGATCGAGCTCCTGAGCTTCTCGATCGGTCCGATGTTGGGCAACTTCGAGGCGGGAGTGGTGGCCTCGATCTTCAGCGTGCGGACATCGGTGCTGTCAGGCGGCATCCTGACGGTCGTCGGATGCGTGCTCAGCGCGGTCGCGCTGCCGGCGTTCCGGCATTACGACGAGCGCGTCTGGCGCGCCCAACAGACCGGCTAGCGCTCAGGCGCTACCATCAGCACTCGCAAACCGCCGGATCGCCCACGATCGGGCGTCATGCATGGGAGGCCATGAGCACAGAGCAGTTGTTGCTGGCGTTGGGCGGCGCGACCGCGTTGCTCGCTTTGTGGGCGGCGATATTCGCGACGCGAGCCGATATGGCGGCCCGGCACGCGAGCGCGGAAGCCCGGCGACGCTGGGACGACAGCACCCGCCCCACTCCCCACTTCACCTTCACTACGGCACCCTCACCTGGGCAGCCGATCGAGCTGGACGTGGAGAACCTGGGCGGGGCCATGGTCGCGGGGGCCGTCATCGTTCAGCATGGCGACGACCTGTTCGCGAGCGAGCTGTCTCTGCCCGAGAAGGCGCCCGCGCGCCGGATCGTCCTGCCCCCTGTCTTGAAGGCCTGGCAGAGATCGGGTCAGCCGCGCTGCCTGCTGCTCGCCGGCCGCGATGTCACCGGTCGCACCTGGGACTTTGTCGACGACACCAAGTTGATCAAGGACCCGCGCCGGTGGGTGGCCGGTCAGCTGCGCGAGATGCGCCTCCAGGGCGTGGTGGACTTTCCCGGGCTCACAGGCGGTAAGTGATCCCCTCTCCCCCTCGGGGAGAGGGTTAGGGAGAGGGGCGTGAGTTGGTTTAGCCGCTACTCCAGAGTTGCGTGCAGCTTCAGCTCGACGTTGCCCTTGAGCGCTTGCGATACCGGGCAACCGTTCTTGGCCTCCTCGGCTAGCTTCTCGAACTCGTCCTGGCTGATGCCGCTCACGCGCCCGCGCACGGTCAAGGTCGACGTCGTGATGCCGGTGCCGGGGACGAACTCGACCTCGGCTCTGGTGCTCAGCCGCTCCGGTTTGTGACCGGCTTTGGCGAGGCCATTGGAGAACGCCATGTTGTAACAGGCCGCGTGGGCGGCCGCGATCAGCTCCTCCGGACTCGTCTTGCCACGCTGGCGCTCGGCGCGGCTGGCCCAAGATACCGGCAGCTCGCTGAAGGCGCCGCTTTCCGGCTTGACGTGCCCGCTCCCGCTCATCAGGTCGCCTTCCCACGTCGCGTCGGCTCGACTTATCGCAGCCATTCCCAACCTCCCCTAAGCCCGCGCGGGGCGTTCGTTACAAAGAGGGCCAGTGTAGCTCCGCACAGCTCGAGGGCTAGGCCTTGGGCTTCGCGCGCCTCATGCTCAGGCCGAGCATAGTGACGACGATGACAGGCACCAGCCACCAGGCGACGAGGTGCGCCGAGTTGAGAAACCACGTGAGGATGAGGCCGACTGCAACAGCGGCCGCCACAGTCCAGTCGTCGCCGACGATAAAGTGGTACCAGAAGCGCCCGAAGGCGACTATCCACGACCGGATCCGGCCCATACCTTATGTACCCGGGTCGAACCCGAGCACGTGCCGGCGCTCGACGGTGATGTAGGTCGCTGCGGTCAGCAGGTAGAGCGCGAGCAGGCCTAGGATGGCGCCGTCGCTGCCGGGCCACTCGACGCCCAGCCCCTCGAGCGCCCAGAACGTTCCGAAGGTCGTGAGCAGGATCCCGACGACCAGCTGCAGGAGGCTGCGCGGGATGCGCGACACGGGTCCGTGGAGGACCAGGCCAATCGCGCCGATGACGATCACAGCACCGACTCCGCCAATCACCGCCGCCCCGAGCTGGTTCGCGTTGGCGCCGAACGAAACCACGATGAACGCGACCTCGAGACCTTCGAGCACCACACCCTTGAAGGAAAGTACGAAGGCGAGCCAATCGAATCCCTCGCCGCTCCATTCGGGTGGCTCGTCCGCGGGGTGCAGGCGGATGCCGGCGAGGCCGTGGGCCGCGACCCGCATGACGCCCTTGCGGAACCACTGCAGACCGAAGACGAGAAGGAGGGCGCCGACGATCAGCCGAAGCGGCCCGATCGGAACTCGGCTGAGCGCGAGGCCGAGGGCGGCGACGACCACCGCGAGCACCGCAAAGCCCGCGCCGACGCCGACCAGTGTTGAACGCCAGCCGCGCGTGGCCCCCACGCCGAGCACGATCGTCACCATCTCGATGGCCTCGACCGCCGAGGCCAGGAAGGTCGTGATGAGGACGACGGCTGGGCCGGTCATTCCTCGGATTGTCCGCGATTCTCGTGGGCGTCGTACGCTGATCTTGCCGATGCCTGTATGCACTCATCTCGACCAGGTCCGAGAGGTCACCGCCAGCGCGGATGGTTGCGAGGACTGCCTCAAGACCGGGGGTCGCTGGGTGCACCTGCGGCTGTGCATGACTTGCGGCCATGTGGGCTGCTGCGACAGCTCGCCGAGCAGGCACGCAACCGCCCATTTCCGTCACGCCCACCACCCGATCATCAGGTCGTTCGAGCCGGGTGAAGACTGGGGCTGGTGCTACGCGGACGAGGTCGATCTCGATCCCACCGGCTGGCCGATCCGCGGCCCCGTCGCCCACAGCGTCTGAGAGGAGATTGGCTGCATGTACTTGACGATCCGGCATTACCGGGTTCCGCCGAGCAAGATGGCGGAGGTCGTCCGCCGGGTGGACGAGGTGTGGCTGGACAGGCTCAGCAAGCTGGAAGGATTCGAGAGCTATTACGTCGCCCAGGAGGATGAGAGCCACCTGACGTCGGTCTCGGCATTCATCGACGAGAAATCCGGACGCAAGGCAGCGGAGGCAAGCGCCGAATGGGTGGGCTCTAACCTCGCGGACCTTGACGTGGAGTTCCTGGAGATGTTGCAGGGCCCAGTCGTGGTGCACGGGGGCGAATAACAGCATCACCCGCCGCACGCGATGATTTAGCCGTAATGGAGGTGCGGTTCGACGGTCATTGCTTCGGGTGCGGCCCCCTCAACATGGAGGGACTTCGCCTTCAGTTCGTTCCCGGCCCCGAGGGCTCGGTGGCGGAGTTCGTGGTTCCAGACCGGTATCAGAGCTGGTCCGGAATGGCGCATGGCGGCGTGGTCGCGCTGATGCTGGACGAAGCGGTTGGCTGGGCGGCCTGGCACGCCGGCCACCCGGGGGTGACGGGGCGTCTGCAGGTGAGCTTTCGCAGGCCGTTGAAGCTGGGTGAACCCGTCCGGGTGGTTGGAAAGGTCGAGAACGTGCGGCGCTCCCTTATCTATACCTCTGCCTTTGTCGAGAATCGCGACGACGGCTCGCGAATCGCAGACGCGACGGCGACTCTGTCGGCGGTGAAGACGCAGGTGGATGCCGAGCTCGGTGGTGCACCCGGCCCGCCACGCTGAGGGGCCGGGCGCCATGGCGGGCTAGAATTCACCTTCCAGTCGGGGGCTGGCGCAGTTTGGCAGCGCGCACGGTTCGGGACCGTGAGGCCCCGGGTTCAAATCCCGGGCCCCCGACCAATTTCTGAATACGAATCCCGTCATCCTCGACTGTCCTGGAAGTCGCCGGGTCACAGCCGGGTCACAATTTCCCAGGGAAGTAATCAGAGATGGCTCGTGGGTTGCCGAGCGAGCGCGTCCCTAGCTCGTACCTATGTCCACCTACGGGAAGCCAAGGGGCTGACGGGTGGCCTTAGGAGACTTCAACTATTGCGTCCCCGCGTCTGCCGCGCTGAGGTCGCTCTGATGGCGAACTCTTTCGGTATTCCGCCTGACATCGAGCACAGACTCCAGGTCCGTGACCGGCTATGTGTTTACTGCCGAACGCCGATGAAGGCATATCCGCGCACCCGAGGAACCCGAGGCGACAAGGCCACGATCGAGCACCTGAATCATCGCCCGCCCTTCCACTGGGAGGATGGCCTAAAGAGGGGTGGCCTAGAGGTACTTGCTGTGTGCTGCGGTAGGTGCAATTCCAGCCGAGGCAACAAACCTCTTGTCGCCTGGTTTGCCTCGCCTTACTGCGAAGAGCGACGAATCAACATTCGGACTGTCGCCCCGGTGGTCAGGCGTTTCCTGCTGCGGCACCCACGTGGCTAACACAGCCTTGTGTCAAGTTGTGTCACGGTCGGCCGAGTGTACCGATAGCCTTCCGCCTCTACGGAGCTCATCGGGGCGGTTGCTCGGCCGGTTCGAGAATGGGTTCACGCGCGGCCCTCAAGGGTTAGGCTGGGCTATGCGTGACGCAGATCGAAGTCTTAGGCGAGTACGGCGCGAGCCTGGCGACGAAAGCCAATGAGCTCACGCACAAACTCAAGCCGAAAGAGGCGGCGAACGTTGCGTTCTTCGAGTCCTCGTACTTGCTGGTCTACCTCACGCTGCGGCCCCTACGCGAACAATGGAATCTGGTTGGGACCGAGCAGACGACGCTGACGCTGGATAAGGCCAGGTACTGGCTCCTGCGCGAAGTTGTCTGTGCGGTGATGGGGGTGAGCTCGGATGCAGCAAAGCTGACAGATCGTCAGCGTGACGAGGTGAACACGCTCACAACCAATCACGAAGTGCAGTACGAGCTCCGCCAGAGCACCTATGACCGCCTTCCCGTGCCCGGCGACGCGTTCGGCAGAGACAACGTGCTCGTGAAGTTCCTCGAATATATCCAGACCCGGATAGGCCGCACGTTCGATGATCAGGAGCTGCTGGCATTGTTCCTCGCTTACCTCACCGCCCTGTCCTCACTCGACTCCCATCACTTCGTCAACGAGTTGCTTAAGGTGCGGCAATGACAAACGCCTCGAGGAGCCCTATTTGGGCTGCTCGGCAACCCGCCAGCCGTTGAGAAAGAATCGGACCCATCCAGGGTTCGGAAGGTTAGAACGCGCGAGTCGAACGTTCTTCCATTCATCCCATGCTCCATTTTTGTAGCTGGACCGATACGCTTCCACGGCTCCACCAGGGGTCCGTGTCACCTGAAGTAGCGTGTCGCCATCGGCTTCGTTCGCGACATCCAGTTCTGATTCGCTGAGGGCCTTTAGGTAAGGTCTCCCCGTGGTCGGCGCGTAGAACCAACTGACATCGACTTCAGTAGGGAATTGATCCGCTAGATTGGGTAGGTCGCGGAACGCCAGGTCCCGTTCGGCGTCACTGCGGAAGACGATTCGTTCGAGGGAGTCAAGCGATAATTCGGTTGGAATCAGGACCTCCGCCTGACGTCTCCTATTAACCTGCGCCTTGACGGCAATTTTGGATGGCAAGACTCCCCGTCCATATATGTCCGCGAATGGCAGCGATTCGAAGTACTCAGACGAGGGCCGCTCGGGACACTCCGTATAACCGGAGCTGAGGTTGCCGTCGCTGACCCGAGCGCCTCGAACTAGCAGAATTTCGGGTTTGAACACTAGGTAGACGGGTCTGGGGCAATGGGGCCACTGATCAGCGACGCGCTTAATCCCTTCTGTTCGGTAGAGCATTGGCCCAAGTGGGGCGAAGTAGAGCCGCACGTAGTTCTGGACCCAGGCGGGAGCCGCTGACAAAACCTCGGCCGACGCGCAGTCGACTTCGATAAGGCCTCGCGCCAACGCTTCGCGCCGGCAGTAAAGGCGCTTTGACGTAACAATGGATGTCAGGTTGGCCTCGTCAGTGAAGAAACAGAAATGTCCTGCGTGGCGATGGTGCTGGCGAAGCTGCGCGAGCAGCTCCAGGGCGGCGCGATCTATTGGCACGGGCGCGAGGCGAGTCTAGCCCGGAGGACCCGCTCGCACGAGTCTTTCCCGTCGGAACTTCGACCCGACGGGACTTGACTACAAACAAACGTTCGGTTAACCTCGCGCCGTCGGTCCTCTTGTACTGTGCCGGAGGAGTGCGTCGCGAAGAGATAAGGGAGCTGACTTATATCTGCCCACTCAGAAACGTACCGTCGATCCTGCGGCTCGGCATCCTGTCGCATGTCCGGGCTGCCAGAGTTCTGCACGTCTCCATAGCCAAGGAGGGAGTTCAGGCCATCAGGGCTCGTAAGGCAGTTCCGAACGGCCTACGCCTCCACGACTACGTGAATCTTTACTTCAACCCCCGCAACCCAATGATGTTCCTCCGGAAAGACTCGCACGCGAGTTGCTGCATCCTCCGGATTGATCCGTCGGTGCTGGATTTAGACGGGGTCGTCGTAGCAGACCGCAATGCGGCACGGTTTGCGGTCTTCCATTCCGTGAACGAAGGCTTGCCGCTCATTGACCGCGACTTGGTATTCGCACAATACTGGACCCACGAAAATCCAATCGAACAGGACCGTCGGAAGGCTTTGCAGTGCGCCGAAGTCCTAGTACCCCACGTGGTAGAGCCCACTTTCATCATCGGTAGCTGGGTCTCCTGTCAGGCGGCGGCTGATGCATTGGCTACATTGGGGTTCACCTTGCCCATCGACCAGAGGCCCTCTGCCTTCTTTCAAGCATGAGCGAAACCGTGCAGGTCCTTGAGGGCGACTTGTTTGGCTCCAAGGCGCAGACCCTGGTCAACACCGTGAACTGCGTTGGGGTGATGGGGAAGGGTATTGCTCTTGAGTTCTCAAAGCGATTTCCGGCGATGTACAGGGACTACGTTAAGCGGTGCGCCGACAGCCAGGTCCAACTCGGTAGGCCGTATCTCTACCGTGACCTAATCTCGACATGGATCATCAATTTCCCGACCAAGCAGCATTGGAGGTCCTTGTCTCGCCTTGAAGACATTGTTGCCGGCCTGGAGTACTTGCAGGAACACGTCGAGAGTTGGGGGGTCACGTCGCTCGCCGTTCCTCCGCTTGGGAGTGGAAACGGTGGGCTCGAATGGAGCGTAGTGGGTCCAACTCTCTACAGGTACCTTAGTCGGCTGCCGATACCAGTAGAGCTCTACGCTCCACGAGGTACACCACCGTCGCAGCTCACTCGAGCGTATTTGGAGCGCGATGTGGCCGTTGATGCCGATGCTCTCGGAGTCAACACCGGGCGACTGAATCCGGCCTGGATCGCTCTGGTCGAAATTCTCACCCGAGTCACGAGCACGCGTTATCACTGGCCGGTCGGGCGCGTGATGTTTCAAAAGATTGCGTATTTCGCGACTGTGTTTGGAATCCCCACTGGACTGCGTTACGAACGTGGCTCATATGGACCCTTCGCGTCGCAGCTGAAGCCTGCGCTAAGCAAACTCGCTAACAACAGCATCATCACAGAGCAAGTGCGCGGCTCCTTAATAGAGATTGGCACTGGGCGTACGTGGCCCGATGCGCGCGTCGCTTATGCCCAAGAACTTCAACCCTGGGAAGGCGCCATTCAACAGGTCGCCGATCTGATGACTCGAATGACAGTACACGAGGCCGAAATGGCGGCCACCATCCACTTCGTGGCCTCCGAATGTGAGACGCGCAAAGGCCAACCGACTGAGAGCGATGTGTTGCGCGAGGTTATGGCGTGGAAACAGCGAAGGCGACCCGCATGGGATGAGGCGGAGGTGGCGCTGATGATTCGCCATTTAGCGATCCTCGGCGTGATTAAAGTAACCGTGACTCGAGAGCTTACTCTGAGCGATGAGGCGGTACTCGCGATTGCTGCCGAAGCCTAGGTATCAGGCCAGACGGTGCCGGTACTGGACACGCCGAAAAGCCGCGGTTTTCCTTAATCAGAGTTGACGAGTCCTATTTGATGGCGAAAGGGTTCTCGTCCTCATAGAGGTCGCGCCCGCCCAAGGTCATGTATTTCGAGCCAATCAGATAACGATCAGCACCGATGAAATCTAGGACCTTTCGGAAGAACTGATCGAGCTGGTCAAGGTCAAACACGAAGACCTCGTGCGGGCGGTCTGCGTTCGCCTCGCGGCTAGCGGTCGCGCTCGCCAGCGTCGGAGTAAACGTTGCGCCGGTGTGGCCGATCTGCGCGTAGCGAATCGCGCCCCACCTGTCGAGCTCGTTTATGAAATCGGTGAAGCCAGCGAGGGGATGGTCTGGGTACGCCACGCCGAATTCCTGCCAGAGCGTCGGTAGGCGGTGACCCCTGATGTCTTTGGGTTCAAAGGTGCGCCCGCGACTGGGCCAGGTCTTGCCGTTAAACAGATGAGGCACAACCAAGAGGTACTTGAGGATGAGTTCGACCGCGAAGTGAGCGCAACCACCGGCCGCATACCAGAAGAATCGTTTTTTGGCCGCACGTGCCAGCACGTAGTACTGGAACGCAATGTCCGGCCAGTCGCCGATGAGTTCGGTTCGCTCAACGTCCGATGTGGTTTTCGACATACTCGATCAGGCGCAAGCATAGGGTCGGCTCGCCCCTCTAGCTTTCTGCGGCCATCGATGCGACCGGGGCAACACGAGCGCTACTGAGTAGCGATCCGAAGCGTGCGGCTGCATTGGCCCGCATCTTTGGCGTCACGTGGCCGTAGAGCTCAAGCGTGGTCTGTACGCTGTCGTGCCCTAGGCGCTCGCTCACAGTCTTGACATCGACGCCCTCCTCAAGCAGCAGCGTTGCGTGCGTGTGACGGAGGCCATGTAGCCCGATCGCCGGCAGGCTGGCAAGATTGCGGACGCGTCGACCGAATCGTCGACCAATGACGTTCGGATCCTCAGGCGAGCCACCCTGCCGGCAGAAGACCAGGTCAAGGTCGGCTCGGTAAGCCTTGCCCCAGGCGCGGCGCTCGAACAATTGGCGCTCTCGCTGTTCGCGCAGGAGGTCGACGGTCTCTCCGTCCAGATCGATTGTGCGGATACTCTTCGCGCTCTTTGGCGGACCGAAACCGAGGGATTTTCCTTGTCGCGTGTACTGTTGCCGGACCGAAAGCCGAACCCCATCGAGATCGACATCGCGCCACCGGAGGCCGAGCAACTCGCCGCGTCGCATGCCGGTTGCGGCGGCGACGTGGTAGAGACCAAGCTCCCGGTCTTGCGCCGTGAAGGCCAGGAAGGTAGCCAATTCGTCAGCGGACCATGTCCGCATCTCAGGCCTGTCCTTCGGCTTGGCGTGTGCTCGCTCAGCGGGATTGCGACGCAACAAGCCATCGTCGACGGCGTCTTGCAGCGCTTTGCGAAGACAGATGTGGACGTTGTGCACTGTCTTCTCGGCGAGCCCGCTCTCTGCGAGCTGCCGATAGAGGCCGCGGATGCGGAGCCGGTCGACCGCCTGTAGCAGTACCTCACCGAGTCGCGGGTCGATGTGGTTATGGATGCTCACGTAATAGTCGCGAGCCGTATTGGCACGAATATCGCTGCGTGCGGCCAGCCAGTCTTCGAGGTAGGCCCCTAGGGTGCGCCGGCTTCGCTCGACGAGCGTGCCGTCGACCACGGCCGCCTGAAGCCGGTTCATCGCTTCGACAGCGGCGGCCTTCGTCGCAAAACCACCACCCTTGTGTTGCTTGCGCTTCGATCCAGGCAGGGCAACGTCTACGACGAACGCCCAGCTGATTGAATCGCCGCCGCACTTAGGGCAGACCCTGGCGCGCGCAGCAACTCGCCCACGGCAGCGGTCCTTTGTACATCTTCGAAATGCCGATCCAGCTCTCATCGTTTCTTCTCCTTGACTCGCCGTGTTGGCAGTGGTACCTGTGGCCCACCGTCGCGGCCCTTGGCGGTGCCTGCTTTGTGCGCTTCCTGCCGTTTTGGAGGCGTCAGCACTTCAAGCAGCTCCTTCTGTAAAAGGCCAGTGATGTGCCCGCGCCTGCGGGCGAGGCTGCCCTTGCCTTGTGTGGCCTTTAGTCGGCGGTCGCGTTCCTCATCGAGACGTCGTCCTTCCCAGAGAAGTTGTGCCGTGGCGATAAGGTCGCGTACCGAGATCGTCGAGTTGGTCGCTTTCGAGAGACTCTTGGCTGCCTTTCGCTCAGCGTCGGTTGCGCCCATCTCGACTATGGGAGGTGAGACAAAGAACACCGACTCAAGTTCCGTTAGAGCACCACCGTGTCCGATTTGATCCATGGCGGCCATCGTGACCAGAACGCCATCGACGTCAGCGACTTCGTCCTGGTCGCCAGATACGAGCTCTGTCAGCGGGACCTGAAGCAAAGTCGGTAGCAGGAGCAGTTCGCCCGCCGTAATCGGACGGCGGCCGATCTCGATAGCCGTGACCGTGGAAGCGGACCATCTCAGACCACGTGCCCTCGCCGCTAGTGCGAGATCCTCCTGCCGCAAGCCGAACTTCGTTCGGAGGCGCCGCAGGTTCCGGCGGATAAGGGCCTGGTACGGGATAGGTCGAGGGGGCACCTCGACAGCTTAGCACTGCTTAGGCCTGTTGGTATGCCAGGCTTGAGAGCCATCCACTCAAGTACGGGAGTTGCATTAACTTGTCAAACTTGCAGGCGTTACGCCCCTAAATGTCCCCTCGCCTCAGCGCAGACTCTGCGCGGGCTAATGGTCTGGATCAGCTAGCCACGCCTCGAGGCTCGAACGCGGAATTCTGATGCTGCGGCCGAACTTGACCGTATGGACGTCCCGTCTAGCGATTGCCTCGTAGAGCTGCCGACGCCCTATGCGTAGGACTCGGCGGGCCTCGTCGACGGTGAGCACCAGTGGGAGCTCGCCGAATTTCACGCTCGCGCCGCCGGCACGCTCGGACACTTCCATCTTCATGTGCGGGTGCCTCCTGCGGAAAGGGTTGGTTCGAGGGACACGAGGCCAAGTCGATCGAGTGACCGGATTAATGGTTCGTCAGACGCGACGTTGATCGTTTGGTCGGCATCCTTGTCTCCAATGAGGACGCTGGGTTGGTTATCGATCCGAGCCAGCAGCACGAGTTCATCGGCGAGCCGAAGGCGATTCAAGAGTCGGGTCTCGACGTCTCCGCTCTCGTACGCGGGGTCGTCAAGCATGGCGCCCACGAGTCCACGGAAACTGTCGGCTTCGCACGCCTTGAGGAATGTCCCGTTGCCCAGGGGCTGAAACAACATCCTCATTGGGAGTTGCTGGCGGCTTGTTGGGTTGATCCGTCGGTACATCAGGCGACCCTCCTCGCCGGCTGCCAGGCGGAGCGCTGGAACAGCCAATAGAGCTTCAGCTTGTCCTGCGGCCGAACGAAGATCGTGTCCGCGAATCGGCGGAGCAGGCCGTCATTGGAGTCAGTCACCTGGCCGTCAGCGTGGCTGCCGAGGCGCACGCGCTCGGTGGGAATTGCGGAGTCGGGCAGCGTCGAGGCGCGCTTGGTGATCCAGCAAGCCAGCTTGATGTTGGCCTGAAGACGAGCTGGATCGAGGCTGGAATCGAAGTAGCGGTACTCGATTGTCCGCCGGGAGTCGAGTAAGTTCCCGTAGTTGAGCCCGAACCCGTGGCTGGCGCCGACCCGGCTGGCGAGCTCGTTCACGCTTTGTGCCTCTTCGAACTGACCGGCGCCCATAGGCCCGCACCACCGGTAGCCGTTGCCCGCGCCCCGGTGGCGTCGCCCGCCCCGTCCGGTTGCTGCCGCCAGACGGTACATGAGGTCCTCTGCCCATGCGCACGCGTTGGCCACGCGGCGGAACCGGCCGACGTCGTGGTCCATCCCCGCCGAGTCAGCGCCAACGTGGACGTGGCCACCAGTTCTCGTGGTTACTGTTGCGCCGTTCTCACGCAGGATCGCGCAGGCCCTTTCCAGCTGCGCCCAGGTCTCGGGCGTGTCGCGCAATACCGGGCTCACGACCTCTCCATTGACTGTGCTGTCGCGCTCGACCACCCACTTTCCTGGCTCCCGGTATGAGTGGTAGCCCTGTAGGTTGGGCGTGGAGGCGAGTCCCACGGCGTGAAAAGCGCGCGCCACCGCGTTGGCATCGGCACCATCGAATTCGATCTCAACGCCGAAGGTCTGGTTGGGATCCCCGATCACGTTCTCCCTCTCGTACTCGCCGCCCGAAGTCCTGGCGAGCTGCAGCAACTGGCGATGAAGCTCGTCGTTGGTTGTCAAAGACCGCTCGCCTTCGGGCACCTGCGAGCCCTGGGCCTCGAGGAACTGGTCCCAGAGCTGCTGGGCTTCGGCCTGCTCGCTTTCGATCCGCTCGCGTTCGTTGCGATGGCGCTCCACGGACCGCGCGTAGACATCGGCCCACTCAGGGGTGTCGACGGCGGGGTCTTCGATGTCCGCCACAAATGCAGTGGGTGGGACCGCCTCTGCAGGTACCAACACGAAGGCGGCTCCGGCCGCAAATGGGGCGCCGACCACTGCCTGGATCGGCGCCGGTTCCGCACGGATGGCCTGTGTTGACGACGGTCGAACCGCGACCGCGGGGCCCGCAACTGGTGCGATGGTCGCTGTCGTTGCGTGGTTCGTGGTGCGGCTAGCGCCCTTGCTTGGCATCGTTCAGCTTGCTCTCCGAAGCCGGCGGCGCAGTGTTTGCTGCAGATGGGTATAGAGGCTGCCCAGGGTCTGCTCCGACATGCCCGGGGCGGCGTTCGCCTCCAGACAGAGGGCCCTCCCCGTCCGCCGATCGACGATGACGTCGACGCCGGCATAATCGAGCCCGATCCGGCGCGCGCCTTCCCGCGCAGTCGCCACGACCGCGGCCGGCAGGGTGGTGACCAGCTGATGCGTCCACTCCGGTCTGAGGTCTTCGAGGTTTGCATCCGTTGGCGGCTGCTTCGCGTAGGCCGACACCACGCGACCGTTGAGGACGCTCACTCGGTATTCGGCTCGGTCGGCAATGAACTCCTGAAAGAGGTCGTAACGAGCCCTCTCGCTCCAAGTGGCGTCGGCCGCAATGACCGCCTTCCCGCTGCCCCGCGCGCCCCGACGCTGCTTGGCGACGACGCGATCGGACTCCAGCAGATGCATGTCGTCGGGTCGGAGCACCGTGCGCGGCGCGAGCTCACCAAGCCGGCGCACCGACTCCACCTGGTCAGACGCGATGCGCACCGCGTCGGGCCGATTCAGCGCCACAAGGTCCGCGGGCAGAGAGTCGTTCCCGCCCCAGTTGAGCACCAGCGGAGGCAACGCCTGCCCGCGAGGGATCTCGGAGGGATCGTGGACGACGTGAAGATTTGCGCCCTGGTTTGCCACCGCGTCGACGTTGCGAACGAGCGCGTCCGAAGGCAATGAGCGCGGCGCCAGGATGTAGACGGGAACGTCGTTCGGCGCCGCCTGGAAGGCGATCGGCGGTAATCGCACATCGCCGGTAGGCTGCGCGGGCGCCACATCGGAACCGGCGACCAACCCAGGTGGCCTTCGCCTAGCCAGTTCCAGAAGTTGGTCGATAGCGGTTTGCCGCTGGTCCAGCTCCAGCTCGTAGCCGATCGCCAACCCAGAACGCTGCCGCTCTTCTTCGAGGCGGCGCAGCTCGGTCAGCCGGCCATCAAGGTCGTCGATGGCGGCGCGAATTCCCTCTTCGTCGGCGCGGGCGCTGGCGCGGGCCAACTGACGCAGCCGGGATTGGACCCGGCGGAGGCGATATCGGTACAGCTCCTCCGCCTCCTCCGGAACCAACCCATCCTCGCGGGCGGCGAGCTCATTGAGCCGCTCGACGTCCATGCCGCGGCGCAGGGCTCGTCCGATTTCGGCCACCGTGAAGCCGGCCGTATCCCACTCCTCGCGCGTTCGTCCGACTGCTGGTCCGGCAACGACAGGTGGTCCGACCGCTGCGTTGGTGGTCGTCGTGCCGCGGCCGCCCTTCGATGGCATTACGCTGCCTCCAGCCCGCGCAGGATCGATGCGTAGGCGCGGTCGTTCTCGGCGCAGTTGAGAAGGAAGCACTCGCGGGCCGATCGCGCCACCGAGTCGCGGACTCGCCCGAGGAGTCGGCGGCGCTGCGCCAGGCCGTATGCCATCCCGTTGCAGATCACGAGGTGACGATGTGGAGCCGCTCGCCGGTAATCGACGAGTCGCTCCGCCGCGTGGATCCCACCCAGGATGAAGGTGACATCGGGCCTCACAGCGCGGTGGAAGAGCGCGATGTCCTCGACGGTTTCGCGGTGCGCGCGCAGCTCGGCGTGGATCTTGCGGCCGCCGCAGAAGATCGACACCGCCCGCAAGTCAAGCTGGCTATTGATCCAGTCCGCCCACATCCGGCCATCCGGCTCGAAGAAGCTGAAGCCGATATCCGGGACAGCGCGGACCCCGGCTTCCACGAGCTCGTGGTAGACAGCGATAGATCTTCTCTGCTGGACGATCTGATCCCAGCGACTGGCTGCCCGCCACACAGAGAAGTTCGGCGTCAGCACCAGATCGAAGCCCATACCGGCCAGGTCGGCGATGATGCGACGCCTCGCAACCCAGAAGCCTTCGAGCACCCGGTCCTCCACGTACAGCTGCAGCGCGACCTTGGTGTCCGGCCCGAGGCGATAGACCTCGCGAACCGGCCGCCGGTGCTTTCGAGTGACCCACCGCCCGGCCGTGCCGAAGACACGGCCGCCGTGCAGCGCGACCCAAGGCACATCCACGGGGTCGGCGTATGCCTGGACCAGGACGGGAAGGTGATCCGGCAGCTCGGGCAGAACGGGGTGGCGCACCGGTCGTGGCCACCTGAGGTCGAGGCCGCCGAGGTGCTCGACAACACTGCGGCGCTCCGCCATCATCCGTTCCGCATCAGCGCAGTCTTCGCATCGACCGCGAAGGCAGAAGTTGGGTTTCTTGCCGCAACGTGCGGCGGCGGGACATGCATCGCAGTGCACTCCGCAGGCGATCCCGCTCATCAGGCTGCACCTCTATTGCGCCGCAGGTAATCGCCGAACAGCGGAACGGTGAAGGCGAGGCGGCCGCGCTCCGGCCGGTAGAGAAGACCCTTGGTTTCGAGCTCAGCAATCAGTGGTTGCATCCTTCGGTTGGGCAAGTTCACGCCCTCCCTCACTGACTGCAGCGAGGCGACCTCGCCCCCTGCCGCGACCGCCCCCAGAACGCGCCGCTCCAGCCCGGAAGTCCGCGCCAGGCGGGCGTCGAAGAAGGCACCATCGAGCGCCCGAAGGATCGTCGGCCGGTGGCGCTCGAAGTCCAAATTGGTGATGGTCGCCGACGGGGAGCACGCCTCCCATAGCAGAGCTCCGAAGAACTGGATGTGAAATGGGTAGCCCCCTGTGTCGCGCCGAACCGACTCGACCACGCCCGTGTCGACGCTGCGGCCGGCGGCTTGGATCGGGCGTGTGAAGGCGAGGCCGTCCTCAGGTGGGCGAAGGGCGTCGAGCAGCTCCGCTTGGAACATGCGCTCCGAGTAGCTCTTGGCGCGGGCAAGGTTGTCGGTCAATGTGGGTAGCCCGCAGACGACCAGCATCACCGCCAGCCCCAACCTTTGTGCTCTGGCTACGCTCGCGAGGAAGATACCGAGTGGAAATTGGTGGCGGCGTGGCGTGTCGCAGAGGACCTGGGCCTCGTCGTAACAGAACAGGACTCCTGGATGGTGGGCCGCCGCAGCCCCTTCGCAGGCTAGCTCGAGAGCCTGAAACAGCCGATCCTCGAGCATGGCCGGTTGGCCCGTTGCGAATGTGGGTGGCTTGACGGCCAGCGTGACCCCTTCGAGCGTTACGGTCAGGCCGCCGAGCATGTCGAGCGCACGACGTGCGGCGGCACTCGATCGTTGTCGGAGAGCGAGGGTCCGGGACGAATGCTCGACGGCACTTCTGCAGTCCTCAACCAGCGCGAGCGCGAAGGTGGATTCAGTCTGCAGGTGCTCGCTGCACTCACGGCGGACCACGACCCAGCCGCGGGCCTCCGCTGCCGCCGCGTAGTGCTGCAACAGCACGGTCTTGCCTACACCGCGCAGGCCTGTCAGCCTGACATTGCGGGGGAAGGTCGGGAATCCTGTGAGGTATTTGTCGAATCGGTCTAGTTGGGCTGCGCGGTCTGCAAGGTAGGGCGGGTCCAGACCCATGCCTGGGCGGAATGGATTCGTTGGCCCTGAATGATCGTTTTTTGGAGGGATCATTTCCGATCATTCCCGGGACCGGACCGGAAATCGGTCCATTCAGCGTCCACGCAAGCGAGGAGGTCGCTCACCGCCCTCCGCTCGTCAGCCGAGACCACGGGGTCGAGGTTTCGAAGCGCTCGGACCAACTGGCGGCATAGGTCGGCGATCGCGTCCAGCCGGCTTTCGAAGGTGAGCGGCTCAGATGTCTCTGGGTCGCCGGCGAGCGCACCATCAACGTCGAGCTCGCGATCGGCCAGCAGGCGATCGACGGCTCGCCGGACCTCGCGGTGAGTTAACTCGGCGGCGCGCTCGATCAGCTCGGTCCTCTGCTCTTTGTCAGCCAGCCGAGAGATCTGAATGGCGTGCTCCTGTGGCAGGGGACGTACACGGTCCAGCTCCTCAGGATCCAGGCGCAGGAGACCGACCTTCACCTTTCGCTGCGACTCGGAGATGCCGAGTGCCTTTTCGGTTTCGCGCCATCGCGAGAGCGGCTTCGCAACGGGCTTGCCGTCGGCGCCGTTGACGATGTGGGTCTTGTGCTTGACCAGCATCTCGCGCAGGCCGTCGAGGTGTTTCACGAACTCTTGTCGATGGACAATCCTTTTCTCATCGAGCGGCTTGAAGGGCACCAGTGATTCCCTCAGCAGTTGTTCTGCGATCGCGATGTCACGGATGGTCTTGTCGACCACGATGCAATGCGCCTCCTCGACCACATCGAGGTCGGCGCGAAGGTGGTTCTCCTCGTACTGTTTCTCGAGTCGCTCGAGATAGCCGAGGTGCGGATGAACCCGAACCACGATCTCGAGCAAGCCAGCCGCCTTCGCCGCGCGCCATCGCTGCTCTCCGAAGACGATCTGGTAGCGGCCGCGCATGCCAGGGGCAGGTTCGACCTCAAGCAGCGGTTGATGGCGGCCAGACCTGATCGAGTCAGAAAGCTTTGCGACCAGGTCGACTGAGACGTTGACGCGTGGTTGGATCGGGCAGGGTTGGATCAGGTCGATTGGCACGATCGCGAGGCCTGGAGGCACACGATTTCCGGTCACGCGGCATCGCCTCCGGTGAAGCCATTGGGCGACGACTCCCGTTTGACGACAACCAGATCGATTGGCTTGGCGAGCTTCTGTGCATATGCCAGCTCGTGCGACGTGCCGCTGCTCTTGCCGTCCCAGAAGGCGAGAACCCGGTCGGCCGACCGGATCATCTCCTCGTCGCGCGCGAAGTATGCCGCCTCGACAGTGGGGTGCCCATCGGTGATTGCGGTCCAGACTTCCAGCTGGAGACCGCGCCGCATGACCGCATCCCGAATCGCCGCTGATGCGCCGTGCGCTCGGCTCGTCAGAACTATCGCGGTGCGAGGCAGTGCCTTGATCTTGGAGTCGATGACGGCGCGATCAGCGAAAGTGCGGCTGCCGCCAGCGAAAATTCTTGGACGCTGGGTCGGTCGCGAGTTAATTACATCGACGTGAGCAGTTTCCGACGTGAACCAGGGTCCGCCGTGTTCGCCTTGCGTCCACTCGCGGTTCCAGACATGAAGATTTCCTAGTGTTCGGGCTCCCTGCGCGATCGGAAACAGCGGCTGTTGCGGCCCAACGACGCAGGGGTCAGAGTCTGGCCCCCTCGTTCCATCGATCACCCGAAGGCGAGGCCGGCAACCGCTCATGCTCCCTCGCCTCCGCCCGGACGCCGGTCCCACCATCGGCCTTTGGCGATGGAGTCGTTTGCTGCGCGGGTGCCGCGAGGGTAGCCGGGCATGTCGGCGAAGGCGTATCGGCCCGGCGGTCCTGTGATCTCCAGCCACACCGCACCCAGCCAGCCAATTGCCGAAACCGTCTCGACAGCCGTGGTCCAGAAGCGGCACAGATTGGTGTGCTGTGGAAGGATCGGAGAGATCAGGTCGTGAAGCTCACCTTCGCGCACGCGCGTGGGAGCGACTAACAACACGTGGTTGAGGGCGGCGTTTCTGCGGCCGCGGAAGTAGGCGATGTATCCGATCGCCTTCTGTCGGATGCGCCGCGCGTGCTCCGTGCCGCGGTCCCACTCCAGGTCGAAGGTAATTTCGCGGTCGGCGAGCAGATACCGACCCCATCCATCAGATGTCGGGCTGCCGTCGCGTTCGTACGCGGCGCGACACGTTGCCTCACCGAGCCAGTGATAGAGACCTTGGTTGGGCAGGTCGCGCGCCCCCGCCGCCAGCTTCGTGAAGAACCGGTTGGCTTCCAGGTCGTGTCTCAGGTGGTAGGTCTGTTCGCGGGCGCGGCGAGCGCGGTCGCGTATCGGCCTTGGGTCTTGCCCGCGAAGCTGGGCGACTCGTCTCGCTCCAGACGAAGTCAGCCCGTACACAGAGGGCTTAGTAGGTGAGCCTTGCCAGCGCACGACAGGCCAGCGGTAGATGAGCCCTCGCCAGAGCAGGTCTTTTAGGCAGAGCTCTGCACTTCTGCGACCAGGGAAGAAGAGGTCAGTGACATGATCGCGATCCAGGTAGCGGTACTGATCGATTGCCAGCAGGATGGCAAGGTCACGGTCGGAGAGCGGTCGAGGGTGCGCATGTGTTGACGGAGACAGTCCGCGCTTAAGGCCCTCGATTTGAACGGAAAATGGGTCGGCCATCATCGTCCTCTGCGCACCCTATTGCGAACCCCTTTGCGACCACCCTCTTCGCCGGCCGCGACATCGCGGCGGTCGCCGGCGGCGCTCTCATATGTCCGGAGGCGCTCTTCGATCTCGCTCTCGACTTCTGAGCGCGGCCGCCCGCACCGCTCGAGCGCGACCTCTATCAGCCCTCGTCCATGGTCAGTGCCGAGGCTCGGTGGCTCGGGCCGCGTGACCCCGGTGAACGGACGCTCGGTGCGGCCGGCGTGGAACTGGCGTACAGCGACCTGATAGGGACGAAGGTTCCGGAGGTGCAGGTCGCCGAGCCAAGGGTCGAATTCGCGCGCCAGGTAGCGAGCGTCGTCCTGTCCGCATTGAAAGATGACGCGCGTGCGCGCGTTGGCAGCGATCGCCTCGCGAGTCGGCCCGGAGAGCTGGCCGATGTGCTGGTTGGCCAGCACCAGGCCAAGGTGGTATCCGCGCGCTTCGACCAGGATCTCGTCCAGGCTCTGCGGCAGATGCAGGTAGTTCTGGAACTCATCCAGGTAGAGGCAGAAGTCGGTCCGAATCGACGCCGGCCGGCCCGCCCGCGCCATCGCCGCCTGCCAGAGGCGGGCGACCAGGAAAGCGCCGAGCAGCTTGCTCGTCTCCTCGCCAAGCAAGCCCTTGGCCAGCGAGACGAGAAGGATGCCGCCGCCGTCCATACAGCGGGCGAAGTCGATGGTCGAGGTCGGCTGACCCATGATGTTGCGGACCGTCCGCCGTAGCAGCACCGAGCGCAGCTTGTTGAGGACCGGCCCCACCATCTGAAGGCGCTGCCCATCGGGCAGCCGCTCGTACTCGTCCCAGAACGGACCGAGACCGACCGGGTCCTCGATGCCTGCGGTGAGGACTCTGCGAGCTCCGGGTTGAAGCAGCAACAGCGGGACCTCGCAGAGCGTGCTTCCGGGTCGGAGGAGCAGCGTCAGCACCGCCGCCCGCAGGATGTCATCGGTACGCGGGCCCCAGAACCGCTCATACGCCTTGCGGAAGATGGTGACCAGCTGATCGCACGCGACCTCGTGCAGATCGGGATCCTCGCAGTCGAGGATGTTGAGGCCGACCGGCCGGTCGCGCAGGGACGGGTCGATGAGCTGAATGCGATCCCAGTGCCGCTTCGGAATTCGCTCCAAAAGCGCGGCCACCAGGTCGCCCTTGGGGTCGATGACGCCCACACCGCGCCCGGCCTCGATGTCGTCGAGTGCGAGATTGAGCAGCAGGGTGCTCTTCCCGGCGCCGGTGGGTCCGAGGACGTGGACGTGATGGCGGGCGTCAGCAGTGTCGAGAGTTGCTGGGGTCTGCCGACCGTCCTCGAGAAGGCAGAGGATCTTGCCCTCGTTGCCCGGACGGCGCGCGGGGGTGAGGCTCGTCGGTGCGGTGTCGAAGCCAGCCACGTCGGTTGGGAGATGGAAGAGGCCGGCCAACTCACTGGCGACCAGGACCATCCCGCCGGATGGTGCCACTCGCCTGGCGACCAAACGATCGAAACGTCGGCCGAGCCACACGCGTCTTGGCCGAAAGCCGTTGGCGCCATCGAAGCCTCGAAGCGATGCGACTAGCGCGTGCATATGCGCCTGGGCGGCCGCGTCATTTGGTGCGGCCACCCTGAGCCGGAGATCGGCGCAGTAACCCGGACTCCATGCCTTCTCCGGTGGTGGCGCGGGCCGCGTCGGCCGCCGGAGCGACCGCGGCGGATTGGGCTGCTCCGGCAGGACGAGATGAAACAAGCCGTCGACCACGCAGCCCAGTACGGTCATCACCAGGCCCCGCTCGGGCTCCAGACCTGCGTGTTGATCGAGCTGGCGCAGTGCTCGCTTCTGCCAGCTAACGTCGGGATTGATCGCCAGCTGGACCATTGCGGCAGGTGCCTCGGCCAAGGCGAGCATCACCGACCGCAGTGATTCCGGCTTGGGATCGGCCAGAGAGTGAAGCGGGTTGCGATCCAGCCGGAGCCGCGTTCGAGTCGCTGGATTGGGCATCGATACGGCAGCTACTGACGGACGGACCTGGATGCCGGGCAGGGCGCTGCGGAGCAGGACGGAGACCATTCGCTCGAGACGGGCCGGTGCCCAACAGCGAGCACCGAGGTCGCCGGCTTCCGACCAGAGCTCGAGGACGATGTGGGGCTGGCCGAGTAGCCAGCGCTTCCACCAGGGATGCGCGATCGCGTAGAGGCCCTGGAAGAAGAGCACCCATGCGCGGACGTCGGCGGTAGCGCCCTCGGGTGGCAGCAGGTCGAGGAGAACCCCGGGGCGCCGGTGCTCGCGCTCGCGCAGAACCGCGACGCAAACAGCGATTCCGACCGAGACGATCAAGACCAGTTCCGCGACGATGTGGAGTCGGGCAATCATTGGTGGTCCTCCTGGAGTGGGATGAAGCCTTCGATGTGCGAGTCCGGCCACCCGACTTTTCGCGTACTGACCTGGCCCCAGCCGACGACGTTCATTTCGCTGACCGTGTAGGTGCCGGGGCCGACCCCGATCACGACGGCGACGTGGCCGTAGAGGGCGCTGTAGGGGGCGCCGCGTCGGTAGACGGCGATCGCGCCGACGCTGGGTCTGGGTTGGGTGTGGAATCCCTGTGCAGAAGCGTTCGCAAGCCAGTCAGCCGCGTTGCCGTTCCAGGTGACCTTCCGGTTGTAGGCCGCCCACCAGGTGCACTGGCCAAAAGGAAAGCGATCCGGGAAGCCGTCCGCCGGCACCCACGAAAAGAGCCGGACAGCAGGCGTGGGGTGGGGCGCGGAGGCGACAGTCGCCGCCGCGGTGCCCACGACCACAGGAAAGGTGACGAGGAGCAGGAGAGCGGAGAGCAGGAGTTTCATGTGCGGCTCTCGTTGCCCTCGATCAGGCGTGACTCCTCGTCGGTCGCGATCACCTGGAACGGCACCCGCTTGCCTCGCGCGACTAGTAGCCCCTCACCGCGCTGCGCGTTGAGTAGCCACGACTGCTCGGCCTGGGTGAGGCGGAATAGTTCGGCCAGCCTCGGCATCGCCTGCGGCGCCTGCTTCATCAGGATCTGGAGGGCTGAGTTGGCGATCATCGGCTCGCCGTCCGGGCTGGCGAGCACGTCGCCCACGTCCTGCGTGATCAGGGTCAGTCCGGCGCGGCGCTTGCGCGAGGTCTTGACCAGCCGGAAGAGGAAGGCCGCGGTCTCGCGGTGGCGCATCAGCCACCAGGCCTCGTCGACCACCACGAGCGTCGGGATTGAAGAGTCGGCAAGCCTCGACCAGACGCGATCGAGGACCAGAAACATTGCCGGCGTTCGCTCCTCCTCCGGCAGGCCGGCGAGGACGTATACCGCGCTTCCGGTGTTCGACAAGGCGGCGGCGGCAGTTTGGTTGAATAACCAGCGGCCTGGCCCGCCGACGTAACGCTCAAGCCGGTCCGCGACGTCCTCGGTCGCACGATTGGCGCCGAGGCGCGCCGTCACATCGGCGAGGCGCGGCCACGTGAGGTCGTCGACTGACTCGCCGTCGGCGAACCCCGCCTTCGCAAAGGCGTGCGAGATCGCGTCCTCGACCTCGGCCCGCTGGCGCGGCCCCAACGGTCCGGCCAGCAGGTCCAAGAACGTGGTCAGAGTCGCGATCCGCGTGGTAAGCGCACCCGGGCTAGAGCCGGTGACTGCGAACGGGTCCAACCCCGCCTGCGAGCCCGGCCGGATCGCAATCACCTCGCCGCCGAGTGATGCCACCAGGCGGGCGTACTCGCCCTCGGGGTCAATGACGATGACCCGAGTCCCGGCGAGAATGGCACGAGCCAGCTCGACCTTGACCAGAAACGACTTGCCCGCGCCGCTGGTCGCGAAGACGACTGCGTTGTGGTTCTCGAGCGCGAAGCGATCCACGATCACCGGGCTTCGCGTCGAGGTGTTGATGCCGTAGAGCAGACCCGAGCTGGTCGGCAAATCGCCGCCGGCGAATGGGAAGGTCGCCGACAGCGCGGTCGTCGAGAGCATCCGTCGCACTGCCACGGCGTCGATGCCGATCGGCAGCGTGGACACCAGGCCCGGACGCATCTGGAAGAGCAGGCGGCGCGTGTGGATGAGTCGGGTCCCGAACAGCGCCTCCAACCGGCGTGTCGCGGCGTCGAGGTCGTCGGCTCCGTCGGCCCAGACCGTCAGGTAGAGCGAGACGTCGAAGAGGCGCTCTGCACCCTGCGCGACGCGGTCCTGAAGCTCGAGCGCGTCGTGCAGTGCTGCCCGACGATAGGGATCGGCGCGACCACCGTGATCCTCGCTGAGGTGGACTGTCGAAGTCAGCTCGCTGATGCGGCGCTCGAGGAACGACATGACCGCAGGCCCGGCGTTGGGCTGTACGTGGAGGGCGAGATCGAGGTCTCCGTCGAACGCTTGCAGGTCGCCGAGCCAGCCGGGGCGCAACCGCGACGGATAACGAGTGACCGCCAGCGTTCGCGTCCACCGCTCGCTGACCGAAAGCGACGAGGCCCGCTCGGCGAGGGCGGCCGGCGCGATGAGCCCGGGCAGGTCGTGGAGGTCGTCGTCATCGGCGATCGACTGCACCGAGGACACCGGGTTGAGTGCCCGCCGGAGAAGATCGGCGAGTTCGCGGCCGCCAAGTCGGCGGGGCTCGAGGTCGAGCCGGCGGAGGCATTCCGTCACCCAGCTGACCCGCTGGTCCAGGATCTCGAGATCGCCCGCGCCATTGCTGGTCCGACGACGGCGGTCGGGCGCCTGCCCCGGCAACACGACGAAGAAGCGACGGTCGAGTATCCGGCGACGACCGGCGAGGTCCTCCACCATCCGCTGGTAGGACTCGCCCAGGGCAGCAAGTGCCGGACGGTCGGTGGCGGCGGGGGAGAGGAGCGCGGACGGCGCCAGCTCGCGTGTGCGGATGACGACCTGCAGCGGGTGCGGCAGAGAATTGAGGAGCGAGGCCCAGCCATCGACGACGGCGCGCTGCTCGGCCTCGCCCTTGATCCCAAATGCCGATGTCTGGCACTCGAGGACAGCGCGGAGGCCTCCGTCACGAAGGCGAACGGCGCGGTCGGCCGCCGCCAACACCGGCAGCAACTCGTGGGCGCGGCCCGGGCGGAGGCCGATCACAACCCGTCCCCGCAGATGAGCGTCCTCGGACGCGATGCGTAGCGGAGTGCGATGCGGAGCCAGTCGCGAAGAGCCAGCTCGCCGAAACGAAGCGTTCCGAACGCGAGGCCCGCCATAACCAGCGGCGCGGCTGCAGCGACCCGCAGGTCGAACCCGAGCGGGAGGTTCAGATAAATCCACCAGGCCGAGACCGCGCCTGCTGCGACGCAGAGGAGGTCGGTTGCGCCGAGGCCCCAGGCGATCACGTCCTCGAGCTCCAGGTGCTGCGGCACGCGGACCGGTTCCACGATCAGGCCGCCACGGCGGTCGCCACCGCGGTCGCCACCGTGCGGACGGTCGCAACTGTTCCCTGCACCACGGGGCTCTGGCTGAGCCGCTGACGGAAGGCCCACTGGTACGCAGCGAACGGCAGCTTGAAGAGGAGGTAGAGGAGCGTGATCAGCACAAGACCCGACGTGAGATCCGAGACCGGGCCGAGCCAATCGGTGTGCCTCAGGAGTTGCAGACCGACTTCGACGAGAACGGCCTGGACCACCTGAACAAACAGCAGAGCGGAGAACATGCGCCACCAAAGCCGAGCGATCTCGTCGATCTGAGGCAGCGCGTAGGTGGCGAGCGCGAGCGGGGCGAGCACGGTCGCCACCAGAAGGAGCAGGTCGCGTCCGATATACAGGACCACGAGCAGGACGGCGAGGATCGCGGCGGCAATCGAGACCAGGCTGCCGACGACTTGGTCGGATGCCGCCGGCCCCTGGATCATCCCAGCCAGCTGTGCGAATGTGACCGCGCCGGGATTGGGCCCGAGTAGCCCCTGGACCAGCGCGTTGTCGATCCGGATCAGGCCGCCGCAGATCGCCAGGCTCGCGTTGGCGGAGACCGCGGCGAGAACGATCCGCGGCACGAGAACCTTCGCCGAGTAGCGCGACTCGAAGGTCCCCGAAGCCATGACCAGTACGCCCGCGGCAAGCAGTGCGAGGACGAAGAGGCCGTCCGCTGCGTCGCGGACCAACGACCAAGCGCGACCGACATCCGGGATGGAGTCGTAGGCAGGCGTCTGGAACAGGAGCTGCCCGGCGGCGGTCAGAGCCGGCCGGAGCAGGTGCTCGGCCAGGCTCTGCAGCCAGCCGTTGATCGCGTCGATTACTTGGGAGGTGATGTCCATCAGGTGGCCAGCACCCTCTGGAGAATCGAGACCAGCATCGGCGACAGCGCCGCGAGCGCGTAGCCGATCATCGCCGACTTGATCGCGGCCTTACCTTCCTCAACCGCCCGCGGATTGCCGTTGGCTGTGAGGTAGCGCGCGCCGCCGATTGTGAGGAAGAGGGTCGCCAGCGCGGCGAGCAGGCCGGCGACCCAGTTACGGACGCTGTCGATGACGGTATTGATGTCGCCGGCGGCGTAGGCAGGGACGGCAAGCAAGATCGTGAGCAGGACTGCCGCCCCGCCGACCGCGAGGAGGGACTTGAGGCGGGCGCGGTTAAAAGGCTTCATGTATTGCGTATCCCCCTGGAGCAGGCGAAAACGAACGGCCTCGACCGCACGCTGTCCGCACGCAGTGCGCACGCAGTGCGCACGCTGTCCGCACGCTGAACTCAAGCTGCCTCCAGTAGCCGTCGGATGGCTGCCAGCGAGCGGTCTCGCTGCATCCGGATGGCGTCGGGGCTGATGCCCGCTTCGGCGCCGAGCTCCGCCAACGATTCGCCGAGCACCTCCTGGCGGTACAGAATCGCGACCGCTTTGCGGGGCATTCGGCCGGCCTCGATGTCCACCATCAGCTCGCGCAGTTGCATCGAGACCTGTGATGAGCCGTCTGGCCGAGGCGGAAGCTCGGACTCATCGGTGGCGGAGCGCAGCTCGTCAACAAGCAGCCGTTGGACCGAGGTTGTCGCGCGAGTGATCAGCCGGTGCCTGGTCCAACGGGCGGGATTACTCGTGCCCTCGAGGGCGGCGGCCAGCACGTCGGTGGCGAGTTGCTGGGCGATGTCATCGCGCGTGAGCGCGGGCGGCAGAGCGGGCAGAGCGCCCAGCGCGACGAGGAGATCGACGCGCATCACCTCGAGAAGTGCGGCCGCCCAGGCTTGCCGGGGTCCGGCGATGTAATGGTCGATAAGCTGGGTCCAAAGTTCGTCGCGTTCTTGCTCGGGTGCGTTGAAGTCGCGGAGGCGGACTACGAGCGACTCGGCGCCGCCAATGGACCCCGAACTCAGAGCTGATTGGTACGCCCGGTGGATCTGATCGGAGAGTCGAATCATGACCGGAGAACCTCCTTAGGGGATGTGCGCCTCCGACGCTATGAATCGACCGCACGCTGACCGCACGCTCGGCGGACCACCATGTCGCTGGCACCCAGATGGAGCAGCTAAGCAATCGCTCCCTGGTCATCCGTCGTGAGTTCATTTGAGACTCAGACCATGCGACGGGCTCATCGATGCGCACGCCGAGCGCACGCAGGCATCCACTGGCGCGGCGTGAACGCCGCCCCGGGCCTGATTCGGCTTGAGCGTGCGTACAGCGTGCGGTCAGCGTGCGGTCGGGATGCGCCGGCCTCACTCCTGAATTCGGATCAACCGATGCTCGACCGGCAAGAAGGCGCCCTTGAAGGCAGCTAGCGTGCGGTCAGCGTGCGCTGCTTCTGTAGCGTCGGCGGCATGCACCCGCATCCAGATTCGGAGGCGGATCCGAATCGCTACAAATCACATCGCCTGATCCAAGGAGGGCCCTACCAATGCTCACCCGTCGGGTGTGCTCTTCCACGTCACGTCCGACTCCGGGTCGAAGGCCCGTGCCTCGAACCTCAGGGAAACTTGAGGAATCGCTGAGGTTGGGATGAGGATTTGTAGGCTTGCCGAGCGCATCCTAGGGTTCGAAACGGTGCTGGCCGGCCGCGTCATGTTGGAGGTTCACCCGAACGGCGTTAAGATGCCACTTAAGGTCGCAAAAGGGCCAAAGCAATGCTCACCAGGCCCGCTGGGGCACGGGGTCTTCACGTGAGAGAAGCGGTTCTGGGGAGTTGGGCCCGGACCGGACTGGCGGCTGCGATTGTCGTTGTGATACTCGGCGGCATCGCAGTCTTGGGCGCCACCGGACGGCTCGGAGATCTCCGCTACGCCAACATCCCGGTGATCCACCCCTGGCCGCCAGCGGGCTACTTCCAGAACCCCTTCAACCCGGCTGACCGAGGCGACCTCGTCAACGCCTCTGATGCTGCGAAAGTGAAGGGCGACCTGGTCGCTGACGGGCAGGTCGAGCTGCGCGCCTATCAGACCAGCGACGGAAGCTTGCTGCCGGGGGCAGATACCGGTAACCGGCTGGCCAAGCTTCGCTCCGCCCTCGATCAGAACCACGCGGCTGGTGTTTTCGAGGACTTCAAGAATCAACTGACAACCGTCCGCGTCGGGAGGCTCGTAGATCCAAACGATTCCTCGGTGACTTGGTGTGTAGAGGAAATCGGGACGTCGCGGATCACGCTGACAAAGGCCGCCGATGGTTCGGTCCTCCAGCAATTCTCAATCAGTTTTGACGACAAGTTCTGGATGAAGTCCGTTGGGGGCCGGTACCTCATCACGGACGCTGAGGTGCATTCGGTGACCACGTCGTCATGAGGCTATGGCGGCATGCCCGGCTTTCCCTTGCGGCTCTTGCAGTGGTGGCCCTCTGGCCCATCGCGGCATATGCCGAGGCTCCGGGTGGCGACGGAGGAACCGTCAACGTGGGTCCGGTCAGCAATGGCCCGGTCGTGAGCCAGGGTTCGGCCGGATACGACCCAACGGGTATCAACGCGACGGCTGCAACCCGCCCGTCCGGGTCAGGCACGACCCCGAACAGCCTGCCGGACTACACGTATCGTCCCGTGCCCTACAACTCGGTCCCGGCCCCCATCCAAAACAACAACGGGACGTTGAGCAACCCGAACGTAGGGCTTTCGCTGCCAGCATGTCCTGCTGGCCAAACTGGTTACTTCGTTTATGACTCGAACGGCAACTCGCTCGGCATTGTCTGCGTTCCCAACCCGACCGATAGTTTGCTGCCGCCGACCACGCCCGAGATCGCGCTCGCTGATCAGGCGAGCTCGAAGCAGCCATGGCCGACACTCGTTATGGGCATAAACCCCGGCACCGGGCTGACCGGTCTGCCGTCGTGGTTCTGGCTCGGCGGCGGCAGCGCAGCCATGCCCGACGCCGCGGCATCCTCAGGTCCGCTCACGGTGCGCGTCCGAGCACGGCTTGCCGGCGTCTCGTGGGAGTTCGGCGACGGCATCGGTTACGACTCGATCGACCTCGGCCAGGCATACCCAGCTCAGAGCGATGTGCAGCACGTGTATCAGACCGATACCTACCGGCTCTCCAACGGTTACACCGCCGCCGCCGTCCTGCGCTACCTCGTCACTTATTCGGTCAACGGCGGGCCGTGGCTCACGCTTGGCGTCAAGACCAAGCCCTACTCGCAGCCCTACTCCGTGTACCAGGTCCAACCCGAAGCGATCGGAGCGCCGTGATGGCCGCCGCCGAACCGAGACGCCTGCGCGTCGTCGCTGGTACGTCGGAGCGCCGATGGCGTCTTGCCGCGTTGCTCGGCTTAGCCGCGATGCTGGCGTTGGCCGCTTACGCGCTCGTTGTTCTGGGACCCGGTGCGGACGCCAACCAGATGGTGTCCGTACTGCGTGCTGCGAAGTCGATCCACGCCGGCACGTCCATCACGCCGGACGAACTCACGACGGCACGGCTGCGGACACAGGACCCTTCGGTCCTGGCGACCCTTCTCCAGGATTCCGACCGGAGCCGCGTGCTTGGGCAGGTGGCTGCGGTGGATGTGAACGCTGGCGACCTCATCCCAGCAGATGTGGTTGCATCGCAGTTCACTGCTGGCCTGTGGGACGTGGCCGTCCCGGTCCGCCGGATGCCCGCCACCCTAGCCCCAGGCGACCACGTCGCGCTTCTGGTCACCACCACATTGGCCAACGGCTCGCAGGTTGACCTGGTCTATATGCAGGACGTCCAGGTCCTGGGCATCGGGCAGGGCTCGGTCGACCTCTGGGTGCCAGCAAAGCTCGCGCCTCAGGTCGAGTGGTTCGCGGACCACGGCGGTATCGCCTTGATCAAGATGCAGCCGGGCGGGGTCCAGGACAAGATTCCGGCCGGGGGAGCCTCGTGATGGCCGCGATCGGCGTCTTCTCTGCTCGAGCTGATGGGGCTACGACCATCGCGCTCGGCATGGCGGCTGTGCTCTCAGCGAAGGCGCGCACTTTGCTCATCGACCTCAACCTCGACTCGCCGGAGATCGCACCGCTGCTCGACCTAGATGCGTCGCGCAACGTGTTCCACCTCGCCTACAACGCGCAGCTCGCTCCGGTTGGCGGTGACGAGCTGGAGGCGCACCTGTCCTGGCGTGATGGGCTGGCCGTCTTGCCCGGACTGCTAAAGCCAGATCAGGCGGAGCGCATTTCGGACCACTTCCTTACCAGCCTGATGCAGGCGGCCAGCCAGCAATTCCAACACGTCGTGATCGACCTCGGACGGGTCCGGTCTGGTTTCCCGACGCCTGTGACTGCCGGTGAGCTGTGCTGGGTGGTGACACCGAGCCCGCTTGGTATGGATGCGCTTGAACGACACTTCGGGCGCCTGGACGAGGCCGGGTATGACTGGCTGAGGCGCACGCGCATTGTGCTCAACCGCGTCCAAAGCGGATCGCTGGTTGGAGCCGACCGCTACGCCGATAGTGAGTACGGCCTGATGACGGCAGCGAGCATCCCGGACACCCCGGACTATTGGCGCCGGGTCGAGCTGCAGCATTCGCCTCGGGCGCTCAGCATTCCGGAGCCCGAGCATCCGCGATACAAGAAGGTCCACGGTGACCAGGCGCTCGTCGCGCGTCGAGCTATTGAGGCGTTGACCGCGTCGATCGTGCCCGATTCAGAGCCCGCTTCTGAACCTGCGCTGAGGTCGTGACGTGCAGGCCGTTGACGCCAGCTCGGACCAGGTGAGGCAGGCGGAAGCACATATTCTCCCGGCGTTCCGCAAGAGCCTTGACGAGGTGCTCCGGGATCGGCAGGATCCGCGGCCGGTGCCCGCAGACGATCGCACAATTTTCGGCCTCGCCGACAAAGCAGTGCGGGACTACCACGCCGCTACGGCTCGCTCCGCATCGCTGCCGCAGTTGTCCCAGGTTCAGTACTGGGAGATTCGCCAACGCATGTACGTCAGCCATGGCGCGCTGGGTCCCCTCGGCGAGCTGCTGGCAATCGATGGTGTCGAGGACATCCACATTGATGGCGCCGACGGTGGCTACCTCGAGTACGGTGACCATCGCGAGCCGCTGCCGGTGGCGTACGGCTCTGAGGACGAGCTGGTCACGCTGGTGCGTTTCTACGCCGAGCAGGCGGGCAAGCACTTCGATCTTGCGAACCCGATCGTGACCATCACGTTGCGCGACGGCAGCCGGCTGAACGCCATTCTGCCGCCGGTTGCTAAGCCTCTTGCGATCACGATCCGCAAGCAGCAGTTGCGCCGCTTCCTCTACCTCGATGACCTGGCGCGAGCCGGGACGCTGCCCTTCGCGATGATCCCGCTCCTGGACGCTGCAGTCCGGGCGCGGTTGAACATCATCCTCAGCGGCCCGACCGGCACCGGCAAGACGACCCTCGCGCGTGTGCTCGCGCTGATGATCCCCGACGGCGAGCGCACATGTGTGCTGGAAACTGAGACCGAGCTCTGGCTACACGAGCTGCGCCGCGGCTTCATCAGCCTGGAAGAGCGCGACGCCAACGTCGAAGGTGCGGGGCGCATCACACTTCAGGATCTTTTCCAGCGTGGCGCCCTGCGGCAGCGGCCGCGGCGGATCATCGTCGGGGAGGTCAGGGGCAAGGAGGCGATGGACATGCTCCACGCCATGACCAGCGGCCACGACGGCAGCCTCACCACCCTGCACGCGAGCGGTCCGCGAATGGCACTCAGCCGACTCGAGGTGCTGGCAATGTCGGGCGATGCGAATTTGGCCCCGCACGTTGTCCGCCAGATGGTCGGCAGCGGTGTCGACCTCGTCGTCCACCTGAGCACCTTCCATCGCGGAGACGATGAGGTTCGGCGGCTCGCATCTCTCGCCTTCGTTGCTGAGAACCCGGAGGACCCGCTCGGAAGCCCGATTGTGTCGGAAGCTGCGGTGTACCGGATCGCCGATGACAGTTGGGAATGGCGACCGGACGCTCTTATGCACATGCCGGACAAGATCTGGCGGAAGCTGTTGGTGGCCGGGATCGATCCCGAGGGATTGGTGCGACAGGTCCTGAGCGATGGGCGCGGCTAGGACGCTGTTGGTCGCGGGCGCTCTCGTCGGCGCATTGCTATGCGTGGGCGTCATCGTCGCAGGTGACTTGCGGGTCGGGCTGCGTTGGGTACGACGGCGCCTTGCAATGGCTCTGAGGCCAGAGACGGTCCGCGTCGCTCTGGCCCAGGCCGGTCTGGACTCGATTCCAACCGAGGTATGGATCCTGCTCCGCGCTGGTGGCGCCCTCCTCGCTGGGGTAGTGGCCTGGGCATGGTTTGGGTTGCCGGTGCTAGGTCTTGTGGCCTTTGTCATCACATACCACCTCGCCGGTGTGGCCCTGGAAGCAAAGCGCCGAGGCTTCGAATCGCGGCGCCAACAAGCCCTGCTCGAAGCCGTGCGGCATGGGATCGCCGTTATGTCACGGGCTGGCAGTGCGACCCAGATGTTAGAGGCGCTTGCCGAGAGTGGCCCTTACGAGGCGCGCCGCATCTTCCGCGAGGTCGTCGCAGCGGGCGGCTACGGGCCGGGAGGGACAGCATTCGCCGAGGCGCTTGATCGCGTGCGCGATCGCATCGCCGATCCGCTCTTCGATGACCTCGCGCTCGGCTTGTCCCTGCACTGGCGTCGCGGCGGCAAGCTGGTACCCGCCCTCGAGGCGCTGGTTGCCGATTGGTCAGAGACGCTTCGGCTGCAAGCGGAGGCGAAGGCCATGCGGTCGGGTGTCGAGGCTTCAGTGATCCTGCTCGCGTTCCTGCCGTTCATCTTCCTGGTCACGCTTCAGCTGCTGGCGCCTGCACTTCTTGGACCGTTTCGCTCCGCAGCCGGCGAGGTCGTCTTCGGGCTCGCGGTCGCCTGGATGGCGCTCGGCTATGGCGTTCTCCAGCGGATGTCGGAACCTCCGCGCGAGAGCCGGCTCCGCCTGCGCGAGGTGGGCGAATGACCGCGGCTTTGGCGGCCGCCCTTGTCCTCTCGGTCGTGGGTGGGGTCTCCATCGCAGCGCTTTACCTAGCGTGGCCACGGCGGCTCACGGCCGAGGAGTGGGTCCACCACCGCCGCGCGATCCTGCTGCTTGCCGATGCAACCGATGGCCAGCGACGGCGCCAGTGGTTCTCCGGCCGGTCCACATCGATTGGCATCGGTGGTCTGATGCGCAGTTCGGAGCCAGACCGCCTGCTTCTGGCACTCAGCTCCGACCGAATGCCCGTGACGACCGAGGCGGCAGCCAGGCGCCTTCTCTGGTTGGCGGGCGGCGGCGCCGCGGCCGGGATCGCCGCCGTGACCGCACTCACTCTGGTGGAGGGTGCTTACCTGCTCGCCGCCACCGCGCCGGTCGTAGGACTTATTGGTGGCGTCTCGTTGGTGGCGGGGCAGCTTGCATTGTGGAACTACCGATCGCGCCGTCTTCGTGCGGAAGTCGCAAGGCGGCTACCACGCGTTCTGACCGGCGCGCGCGTCCTACTCGAGAGCGGGGCAGCTACCGCCGAGGGCGCGCTGGCTGCGGCGGTGGCGACCTACGCGGATCCGTCGGCAGATCTGGTTCGCGAAGCCCTTCGGGTCAAGGAGGTCCAACGGTTGGAATTGGAAGCGGCCTTGGACGAGGTCGCGGAGCGCTACCGCGTCGAGGACCTGCACCGCTTGGCAGACACCTTCCGGATCGGCCGTCGGTACGGGACTGGAATGGCCGCGCTGCTCGCGGACTTCGCGCAGGCCGCCCGGAGCGGTTGGCATGCGCGCTACCGGGAGCGGATCACGCGAGCCCCGGTTCTGATGACGGTGCCTGCGTTGGTCTTCTTCGTGATGCCACTGCTGGCGCTCGTCATGTACCTGGTGTTCTCGCCGCTACTGGGGACGTTGAGTCGGCTATGAGCGAGCGCGGGCAGTCGATGGTCGAGTTCGCCTTCACCGTCGGGCTGCTCATGCTGCTCGTCGTCGGCACCGCTCAGGTTGCGATCTTCCTCAACTACCGCTCGAGTCTGGACCTCGCCACGCGCGAGGGTGCGTTCCAGGCCAGTCTGGTCGGGCACCAACCGGGTGACGGCAAGCTCGAGGCGGAGACGTTGTGGTCACGACTCGAGCCGGGTGCGGGGCCGGCCGACGTGTCGGCCTCAATCGAGGGAGACCTTGTCGTGGTAACCGCGACCGCTTATGCGCCGGCGATCCTGCCCTTGCCGTTCCCGCCCTTCAATCGCTTTTCGATTCAGTCACGCTCGGTGCACACGATCGAGCGTTTTCAACCGGGTTCGTCATGAGAGTCCAGTCCGGTCAGGCGCTGGTCGAGTGGGCGCTGAGCGCCTTCGTCTTGCTCCTCTTGTCGCTTGGGATCCTCGCGGTGGGCCAGGTCGTGGGCGAGGACATGGCGATCCGATCGGCAGCATCGCAGGCGGCTTTCGCCGCTGCCCGAGCACCGAGCGCCCAGGCCGCGCAGACCGCGGGTCTGGCCGCGGGACAGGAGGCCGTCCGCGGAGCGCAGATAGAGGACTTCCAGCTCACAATCGACACCGGCAGCTTCCAGCGCGGGACTGCGCTCACGGTCACTGTGCGAGGCTACGTCAGCCTCGCCGCGTTTCCGATTGCGCGGCAGGTGCTCGGCGACCGGGTACTCATGACCTGGCAGGCGCACGCGCTTATCGAGCCCTACCGGAGCCGAACTCCATGAGGCGCGGTCTCGGGCGGCAGGAGGGTCAGATCTTGGTGATGTCAGCCCTCGTAATGGCATTCCTGTTTGTCCCGCTTTCGGTCTTCGTCATCGACACCGCGCTGGTTGAGTCTGGCTATGCGCAGCTCGGGGAGACCCTGCAGGCGTCGGCAGAAGATGGTGCGTCGACGATCGATGAGGCTACATACCGGAGCAGCAACGGCCGTGTCGCAGTTCTCGACCCGGTCCAAGCGAGGATCGTCGCCGACGGTTCAATTCGCGCGGCCGCCGTACGCGGCCTATCGTCATGGTCGGTCGAGATCAAGGGACAGCGCGTCACGATCACCGGCCGTCTCGTGGTGCAGCTACTCGTTCTCGGGGCAGCGACACTGACGGAATCGCGGAGTGCGACCTTCGCCTATGGCCAGTAACGTCGCCCGCGGACTCCGTGTATTCGTATGGGCAGGGCTTTCGGTGCTCGTGGTCATTGCGCTTGCCGTGGCGGCGAGTCATGTACCTCAACTCGCCAGGGCGCTTGAGATCGGTTGGCTCCCGGCGACTCTCGTAGTGGTTGTCCTCGCACTGGCGGCCGCGGTGGTGGCGGCTGCCTTTCCATGGCCATCCCCAGTACCCGGAGAGCCAACTGACACTGAGCCATTAATTCCTCCGCCATCGCTGCCAGCCTGCCGTCGCGTGTCACCAGTAATCGCATTTCATGCGCTGGAACCTCGGTGTGGCAGCACAACTCTGGCGTTCAACCTTGCCGTTCAAGTGGCGGCTGTCGGAACCGTCGCAGGTGATCGACGACCGCGTCCGATCTGCTTGCTAACCGCCGGCCAGCTGACGACTTCTCTTGGCCTTGATCCGGCGCCGCTGACTAACTACTTCCTCAGCCACCGGGCTAGCGTCGATGAATCGGTCGTCGACCTCGCGGTCCGGCATCCGAGCGGCTGCGAGTTGCTGTGCGTCGGTCCAGACACGCTGAATGGTCAGCGCCTGCGCCTTCTGATCCCGGTGCTTCGGCGCGCCTACGACCTGGTTGTACTTGAGGTGCCATCGGGTGATCGATGGCTCATCGACGTCGCGGTCGAAACCAGCGACGTGTCGCTTTTGATCGCAATGCCGACCCTGAATTCGGCCTCAGCCAGCGCTGCGTGGGCCGACCGGGCGTGGGAGCGGGGCCTTGAGGGCAAACTGGCGCTCATCGTCGACCAGGCGGCTGCGACAAAGCCAATGCCGACCTCTCTGACGTCGGGTCTCCTGCACCTGGCAGTGGTTCCAGACGATCGGGTAGTTGCGACCAATGACCAGAAAGGCTTTCCTTGGGTGCTTCGTTTCGAATCGCGTGCCCGCGACGCGCTCGCTCGGTTCGCACGACAGCTCTTGCCTGATCTGATGAACCAGGAGGCCGATCGTGCCGCCTGAACTCGCTCATGGTCTGGAGGTTGCCGCCCTCTGGCTCCTCGTCCTTCTATTAGTGCCCAAGCGCCGTCTTGGCGATCTGCGTCTGCGCCTACACGAGCTGAGGGCTGGTCGACGCCGGTGGTTCTTCGAACCGCCTCGAGGGTCTGGTAGCGGCCACCCGACGGGCGTTCAGCGGGCGCTGGCTGAGGCGGCTCGGATATTCGACCTGGGCGTCCCCCTGTACGTCGCTGGTCGGCTCGCCGAGGAGCGGTCCGCCCACGTCCGGCTGGAGGCGCGAAGCCAATGGCCGGACAGCGTGCCGGCCCTCATCGCCGCCCAGGTTTTGGGAAGCAGTGGAGACGCAGAGCTGGCCGGCCAGCTCCGAGCTCGTGGCCTGCTAGTGCCAGCGGAGAAGGCAGTCGACCGCCGTGTCGAGCAGCGGCAGGCGCTCGGGATCAAATGGTGGTTGGACCGAGGAGTCGGCCAAACGCCGAGCAACCTCTATCCACCCGAGGGGGACGGAATCCACCTTCAGGAGGACGCCACCGACGAACTCTCCGAGGCGGAGCCAGAAGCATCTCTCGCCGTGAAGCCGAAATCGCCGGCGATGTCTCCGACATATCTGGGGATCGAAACCCTCGGCGGGCTCGGGCTCCGCCACGACGGCCATGATTTCGGACCCGAGCTGATGGGCCGCCCGGTGATCGCCTTCATCTGGCTGTACCTATTGCTCAGGTCCTTGACCAACCCGAAGGACCGGGTGATGCGAGCCGACCTCGCCGATGAGCTGACCCCGGGAATGTCGCCCGACAAGCAGCGCACCCGGCTCCGGAACCGGCTCAGCAACATGCTGAACGGCACCCTGCCTGCGCCCCTGGCCGCGCGGATGGTAGTGGATCAGGACGAGTCAGTGCGGCTCGACCTGACCCAGTGCAGCATCGACCTCCTCCGCCTCGAAGAGATGGCGGCTGAGTGCGTCGCCAAAGGGGGCATTTTGTCGCCGAACCTCGTCGATGATGCGACGGTCCTTCTCGACGGGTCGATGGGCGAATTCCTACCGGGATGGGAGCAGCTGGAGAAGGAGGTGAACGGCGCCCGCGGCGCAGCTGGCGATCTAGTGCGCCAGCTCCGGCAGCGCGCCGAGACCGCTCGGATCGACCTGATGGGCGCCCTCGCGGCGAACCATATCGCGCGCCTGGAGCCCAGCCGAGCGATCCCCCTCCTCGAACAGGCATTAGAGCGGCAGCCCGACCGGGAGGACCTAGCCCGAAAGCTCCGTGCCTCATACCTCGAGACTGGCCAGCATCTCAGAGCAATCGAAATTCAAAGGGACCACGCCCTAGACGCCTGACCTAACATCGACGCCTTTTCTGCTGTCGATGCGGCACATTTACAACCGAATATGCCGGCCCGTTAACAGGCTGGGTTTGCCAGTGCCACTTTCACTCGTAGCGTTCCGGTGTGTCCGATGACCGTGCGATGGAACGCTCGAAGGTTGAGCGGGCGGCGGCAGCGGACGGCTATTTCAAACTGGGCGCAGCCTACTGGCCTGGAGCCGCGCACTTCAGCCTTGTCGACCTAGATCGCCACGCCAATTCAATTGACGCGCGACCTGTCTACCGAGCATGTGTGCGATAGGCAGCCCGAACCGTCCTCGTCCGCCTGCAGATGCCGAATCTCACTCCGATCGACCTCTACGCCGAGACCGGCGTTGTCAGCGACTTCTGCAGGGGAGCCGCTATGAAGTAATCACCGGGCCGCCGCGGGCGAGTGTTTAGTATCTGCTGTCAAGCGTGGGGGAAGGCAGATGAACGTCTTCGACCTGGGGCGGCGCGTAGTGGGCGAATATGCCGAATACGTCCGCGGCTTCATATCGATCAAAGACGCACTTATTAAGCAGAAGGTCGAGGACGAGCTCGACTCAGGCCTTCTTTGGCCCGATCCTCACGTGGGCCTCACACCGTCCTTTGAGCCTGGCGCCACGATCGAGAGCCTCGTAGCCGAACAGGTGCTGCACCCCGGTTGCGCAAAGGTCTTCCGCCGCAAGACTGATGAGGACCCTCTAGGCCAACCACTCCGGCTCCATCGGCACCAAGAAGACGCGATTCGGCGCGCGAAGACTGGCCGCAGTTACGTCTTGACAACGGGCACAGGTTCGGGCAAGAGCCTTGCTTATGTCGTGCCAATTGTGGACGAGGTCTTGCGGCATCCGGGCAAAGGCATCAAGGCCATCGTTGTTTACCCAATGAACGCACTCGCCAACAGTCAGCTGGGCGAGCTCACGAAATTCTTGAAGCTCGGTTTTCCGGATGGCAAGGGTCCGGTTTCATTCAAGCGGTACACCGGGCAGGAGTCAGATGACGAGCGCAACGAGATCATCGCGTCACCGCCCGACATCCTGTTGACCAACTACGTAATGCTTGAACTGATCCTGACTCGGCCACGAGAACGTGCCCTCGTGAGTGCCGCGACCGGGTTGCGGTTCCTCATATTCGATGAGCTGCACACGTATCGTGGCCGGCAGGGCGCGGACGTTGCGCTGCTCATTCGACGGACGCGCGAAGCGACCAATGCCGGGTCGCAGCTCAGGTGCGTTGGCACCTCTGCAACTATCAGTGGGGAAGGCTCGCCGGATGAGCAGCGACATCAAGTCGCTGATGTTGCGAGTCTGATCTTCGGAACGGACATCAGCGTCGAGGACGTAATCGGCGAAACGCTGAGGCGCGCCACGCCGCAGGTCGACTTCGCGGAACGCACAGCTCAGCAGACTTTGAAGAATCGAATAACGGCCTCCCCTGAGATTTCATGGACATATGAGGGCTATGTCGCCGACCCTTTGTCGAGCTGGATCGAGCAGACTCTTGGACTGCAGGCGATAGATGGCAATTTGGTGCGTAGACCGCCGGCGCCTCTCATAGAAGCCGGAGCCACATTAGGAGAGCTAATCGGAGCGCCACATCAGGCCTGCGCTGCCGCTATTGAGCGCCATCTGCAGTTGGGCTATGCCGTAAACCAGCCCGGCACAGACTTCCCGGCCTTCGCCTTTCGCCTACACCAGTTTCTGAGTCGCGGAGACACCGTCTTCGCATCTCTCGAGAGTCCGGAAGATCGGTCGATAACTCTGGACGGCCAGCATTTTGTGCCCGGGGACCGATCCAAAGTGCTCTTCCCGCTGGCGTTCTGTCGTCAATGCGGGGCCGACTACTACTCCGTCCGGCGAGTGGGAGAAGGGGCGACAACGCAGCGCATGGAACCGCGTGATTTCGACGATCGGCAACCGCCCACAAAAGATTCCAAGGATGGGTATCTGTACGTTCGCCAGGATCCCGCCTGGCCCGAGGCTACCGACGCGATGCTTGACCGCATTCCCGAAGAGTGGATCGATGAGGCGAACGACAAGCGGAGGCTAAAGAGTCATTACCGCCAGTACCTGCCACGCGGCGAGACCCTCGGCACCGACGGTAATGCAGATTCAGGCGGAGTCGCGTGTCAATTCGTGCCGCGGCCGTTCGTTCTGTGCCTGAGTTGCGGGGCTTCGTATTCGGCACGCACGGGCGACTTTTCGAAGCTGGCAACCCTGGGCTCAGGCGGTCGCAGCACCGCAACTTCCATCGCCACTCTTTCAACCATCCGCTGGCTTCGAGCCAACGATGAAGACATAAATGCGCGAAAGGTGCTGGCCTTCAGTGACAACCGGCAGGACGCGTCCCTTCAAGCCGGCCACTTCAACGACTTTGTCCAGAGCACTCTCGTACGCCGCGCGCTACTGCGTGCGGCCCAGGCGGCAGGTCCAGACGGAATGGGCCATGACTCATTGCCGCAAGCTGTTTTCAGCAACTTGGAGGTTACATTCGAAGACTATGCCGCCAACCCTTTGGCCGAGTTCGCGGCCAAGACAAATGCCGAGCGCGCGTTGCGAAGCGTCCTTGCGTATCAGGTCTACCTGGACATTTCGCGCGGTTGGAGGCTCAATTCACCGAACCTGGAGCAGTGTGGTCTGCTCACATTTCGGTACGAATCGCTCGAAGAACTTTGCTCCACCGAGAAGCATTGGGCGGCGCTGCACCCCGCCCTAGCGTTGGCGTCTCCCGCCACGCGCAGCACTGTCGCGAAGGCCCTTCTCGACCATATGCGGCGTCAACTCTGTATCAAGGTCGAATACCTCGACGCCAACGAGCAGGAGGCAATCCGCCAGCAATCGCAGCAGCATCTGATCGAACCCTGGGCCCTCGACCCCAGTGACCGCCTGACCTACGCGAGCATCTTGTATCCGCGGCCCGTGGTGCAGGGGTCCTTCGGTGGTGTCGAGTTCCTGAGCAGCCGCAGCGGTTACGGGCGGTATCTCCGCCGAGCGAGTACCTTTCCGAACTTCGCGGGCAAGCTGAAGCTGGAGGATGCCGAGCGGATACTAGCGGACCTTCTGGACCGAATGTCGATCGCCGGCCTCGTCACTGTAGCCAAACCAATTGAAAAGGGCGGACCGCCGGGATATCAACTGCTCGCTTCTGGAATCCGGTGGGTAGCTGGCGATGGAAAGCGTGGTTACCACGACGTCGTCCGAATGCCTGGGTTGCCCCCCGACGGCGTTGCGGTGAATCCATATTTCCGGGACCGATACTCCGAACTTGGTGGCGGGGTGGTCGCCCGAGCGCGCGAACACACCGCCCAGGTTCCGGCCGAAGTCAGAGAGCAACGTGAGAATGAGTTTCGCGACGGCAGCTTGCCCGTTCTGTACTGCTCGCCCACGATGGAGCTGGGTATCGATATTTCGTCGCTTCATGTGGTTGGAATGCGCAATGTTCCGCCTACAGCGGCGAACTATGCGCAGAGGAGCGGACGCGCCGGCCGCGGTGGTACGCCCGCCAGCCCGGCCTACGTCTTTACCTATTGCTCTACTGGCAGTCCACACGATCGTTACTTCTTTCGTCGGCAGAGCTTGATGACCGGCGGAACCGTGAGCCCACCAAGGTTGGACCTGGCTAATGAAGATCTAGTCCGCAGCCACGTCGACGCGATCTGGCTAGCCGAGTCCCATCTGAGCTTGGGCCGCGACCTGACCGACATCCTCGACCTGGCGGGCGACGACCCGACAATGCAGCTCCTCGAGAGCGTCAAGGCCACTCTTGCCGACAAGTCGCATCAAAGTCACGCGGTCACGAGAGTTCATGAGGTGCTCGAGGACGTAGGAGTTGTTCTGGCTGGATCGTCATGGTGGCACCCAACCTGGATCGAGCGAGCAGTTGAATCAATTCCAACCAGATTCGAGTCAGCCTGTTCTCGTTGGCGAGGCCTCTATCGATCCGCCCTGGCGCAGGCCAAGGCGCAGAACGCCGTCATCCATGACGCTACCCGCTCTGTCGAGGACAAGCGCGATGCCGAGCGCCGGCGCCAACAGGCAGAGGCACAGTTGAAGCTGCTGGCTGCTGGGGACGATCGGGCGCAGGGTGACTTCAGCAGCTATCGGTACTTCGCAAGCGAGGGCTTTCTCCCTGGCTACAGTTTCCCCCGCTTGCCGTTGTCGGCGTTCATACCTGGCCGTCGCGGCGGTCGGGGCACCGACGATTACTTGCAGAGGCCGCGTTTTGTCGCGATCACTGAATTCGGACCGCGGAACATCATCTACCACGAGGGCTCACGATATGTCGTGAACCAAATACAGCTGCCTTATCGCAACGAGGTTGGGGGTGACTCGCCACTTCTCACTGACGTCGCGAAGAGATGCGAAAACTGCGGCTATCTCCATTCCGGTAAGGACAAAGACATGTGCGAGAGCTGCGGGGCTGCCCTCCCGGCACCGTTGGACTCCCTCATCAGGCTCAGCCACGTTTTTGCTCGGCGCCGTGACCGCATCAACTCCGATGAGGAGGAGCGCCAGCGGCAGGGATACGACATCTGGAGCTCGCTGCGATTTGCCGACCGCGGCGGCAAGCCGAGCCTTAGAGTCGCCGAGGTCGTGGACGACGGTGCCCAGCTGGCACGGCTCGAATACGGAGAGGCAGCGACCCTGTGGCGGATCAACGTGGGTTGGGCGCGGCGCGATCCGGCCCAGCGCCTTGGATACAGCGTCGACGTCGAGCGCGGCTATTGGGCCAAGGGTGATCACGAAGACGAAGAGAATGATGACGACGCCAAAAACGCGAAGCGCATTCAGCGAGTGATCCCCTATGTCGAGGACCATCGCAACTGCCTCCTGCTGACCTTCACCGAAGTCCCTGAACCGAAGGTGCTGGCGTCGCTTGAGGCAGCGCTTAGGGTCGCTATCGCCGCCCGTTATCAGCTGGAGGACGACGAGCTTGCTGCCGAGCCCCTGCCTTCGCGTGACCGCCGAACTCGGATCCTTCTGTATGAGGCGTCCGAGGGTGGTGCAGGAGTCCTCCGGCGTCTAGTCGATGACCCCGTGGCGTTAGCGGCTGTCGCTCGCACGGCTCTGGAGGTATGCCACTTCGATCCGGACACGCTGGCCGATAAGCACCACGCCGAAGGGGCGCACGAGGACTGCGAAGCCGCCTGCTATGACTGTCTCCTCGGCTACCGCAATCAGATGGACCACCCGATACTCGACCGGAAGGCCGTGGCGCCGCTCTTGAAGCAGCTGGCTTCAGCCTCAGTCCATAGCTCGCCTGGCCCGGAAGACCGTGCCGATCATGTGCAGCGGCTGCTGAACCTTTGCGACTCGGACCTGGAACGAAAGTGGGTCCGGTTCGTTGACGACGCGGCGTTGAGGCTTCCAGATCGCGCCCAGGAGCTTCTGCCAACGATCGGCACACGGCCGGATTTCACGTATACAGGTAACGACCCGGCGGCAATTTATGTCGACGGCCCGCATCACATGTTCCCGGACAGAGCGGTGCGCGACGCGGCGCATGTGGCGGCCCTCCAGGACGCGGGCTTCTCCGTCATTCGTTTCGAGCAGGAGGACCAATGGAATAGGGTCGCCGCCCAACACGAGTGGTTGTTCGGTCCGATCAAGGTCACCCCGTGACCTTCCAGGTGGGCGCGCTCGTTCGCGCGCGCGGACGGGAATGGGTTGTAAATCCAGGGTCCACCGACGACCTCCTGCTTCTTAGGCCCCTCGGTGGAACTGACGCCGAAACCGCCGGAGTCCTGACGGCGCTCGAAAAGGTCAATCACGCAACGTTCGATCTTCCTGATCCCACACGCCCTGGCGACCACCGTTCCGCGAGGCTGTTGCGCGATGCGATCAAACTCGGTTTCCGGTCGGGGGCAGGGCCGTTCAGAAGCTTTGCCCGGATCGCCGTTGAACCCCGGCCGTACCAACTCGTGCCTTTGCTGATGGCCCTAAAGATGGATCCCGTTCGGCTCCTGATTGCGGACGACGTTGGGATCGGTAAGACGATCGAGGCCGCGCTCATTGCGCGCGAGCTCATTGACACCGGGGTAGTTCAGCGACTGGCCGTGCTTTGCCCGCCCCACCTGGCCGGGCAGTGGCAGAAGGAGCTGAGTTCCAAGTTTCACATCGATGCCACGCTTGTCCTGGCCTCGACCGCGGCTCGCCTGGAGCGCGAATGCGTCGGTGAACAGACACTCTTTGACCTTCATCCGTTTGTGGTCGTTTCAACTGACTTCATCAAGGCCGAGCGGAGACGGCGGGATTTCCAACGCACCTGTCCAGAGTTGGTTATCGTCGACGAGGCCCACACCTGCACGCTCGCTGGCCAGCAACGCGGCGCACGTCAGCAACGCTATGAGTTGCTCAAAGGCTTGGCCGCAGATCGCTCGAGACACCTGCTGTTAGTGACCGCAACGCCGCACAGCGGAAAAGATGATGCCTTCAGGTCTCTGCTGGCGCTCCTGGATCCCGGCCTAGCGGGATTGCCGGATGACCTTACCCCTGCGCACCGCGAAGGCGACCGTCGGCGGCTTGCGAAGGTCATGGTCCAGCGCCGCCGAGGCAATATCACCAAGTACGTCGACACTGAGACACCATTCCCCAAACGCGAAGAGCGCGAAGAGCCATACCAGTTGAGCAAGCCCTACAAGGACTTCTTCGACAAGGTCCTGCGTTTCTGTCGCGAGTCCGTCCGAGACAGGGAAGGCGGCTTGCACCGGCAACGCGTGCGTTACTGGTCCGCCCTCGCCCTACTCCGCTCCGTTGCATCCAGTCCAGACGCAGCGGTTGAAACTCTCAAGAATCGTGCACGCACGGCGGAAACACCGGATGCCGACGCAGCTGACGCGGTGGGCCGAGGTTTGGTGATGGACGAGGTGCTCGAAGAGGACGTGGAGGACTCCGATCCGGGTGCAGACTTCGATCTGAATCCTGAGGGGACCGTTTCGCGCCGTCTCAAGGCGTTGGCCAAAGAAGCAGGTGCTCTGGCCGGCGAGTCCGATTTGAAGCTCCAGCGAGTCACTAGTCTCCTCAAGGAGCTGCTCGAGGACGGTTACCGCCCGATCGTCTTCTGCCGCTTCATCCCAACTGCCGACTACCTCGCCTCGCGACTTCGCGAAGCACTTAAGGGAGTTGAAGTCATCGCCGTTACGGGCACGATTCCGTCAGACGAGCGTGAAGAAAGGGTGCTTGAGCTCTCGAAAGCTGAGCGCCGGGTATTGGTGGCAACCGATTGCCTTAGTGAAGGCATCAATCTCCAAGAGCATTTCGACGCGGTCGTTCACTACGACCTGGCATGGAATCCGACCAGGCATGAGCAACGTGAGGGCCGCGTGGACCGCTACGGCCAGAAGAAGAAGTCCGTACGGGTGCTGACGATGTATGGCCGAGATAATCGGATCGACGGAGTCGTTCTTGATGTTCTCCTTCGCAAGCACCGGGCCATTCGAAGAGCAACTGGCGTATCGGTACCCGTACCGGTTGATTCCGAAGGCGTAGTCGAAGCGATCCTCGAAGGGCTGCTCCTTCGGACACACGCTGACGAAGGGTTCGAGCAACTAGTTCTACTAGACAAGGAACTAAAGCCCAAGCAGGAAAGGCTGTTCGGTGAATGGGAACGCGCGGCTGACCGAGAGGAGAAGTCACGAGCACTGTTCGCTCAAGAGTCGATCAAGCCGGAAGAGGTCGCGAGGGAACTGCGCGATGCTCGGTCAGCCGCCGGCGAGGCGGCGGACGTCAAGGCGTTTGTGCGAGTGGCAGTGCCAGCGGTTGGAGGCACAGTCTCCGGCAACGGCGTACTGCAGATCGACGTTTCATCAGCTCCGCTAGCGCTGCGCGAAACGATGGAGGAGCCGCGACTCGAGGCGACCTTCGAGCAGCCTCCGACAGGCCGTCAGATCCAGCTGGTGCGGACCCACCCGTTTGTGGCTGGTCTGGCGAGCTACATCCTTGATACAGCGTTGGATCCAGCCGTCGATAAGCCGGCAGCGGGACGATGCGGATTGATCAGAAGTCGGTCTGTTCAGACGAGAACGACGCTCATCGTGGTACGCAATCGCTTCCATCTGATGCTCCGAACAAAGCGCGGGGATCGAACGCTGCTCGCCGAGGACTGCGATTTGCTCGCGTTTCAGGGCGCGCCGGACGCTCCGAAGTGGCTGGAGAAAGATGCAGCTGAGTCGCTTCTAAGCGCGGTCCCCAGCGGCAATGTGAGCCAGGGCCAGAAGTCAGAGTTTCTGGCGTCTACGCTCCAACATGCCCAGTTCTGGTCTGACTACCTCGCCGACCACGCCAAGCGACGGGCGGAGGCCCTGGTTGCATCGCACAATCGTGTCCGCTCCGCTGCTGGCATTGGGGGTTCAGCGGCGGTGGAGGCCCACCGGCCAGACATTCTGGGCGTCTACGTACTTCTACCTGACATGGCTGACTGATGGCCCGGCCTCGTAGTGCGTTCGTAACCGTACGATCCGAAGGAGCGCTGCTCCCTCCGGACGAGTTGACGCGGATCGCCGACCGGACTGCCAGCGGTATGTCGCCTCCGGACTATCACCTACAGCCGCACGAGCGAATCAACGAAGCCATCAGCCAGTCATGGAACCGTTTAGTCCCGGCATGGACCGGACTAAAGGACGCTCTGGGCAAACTCCCGATGGGAGCAGCGGGAACGTCCGAGACGCGTGAGCGGTGGCTGCTCGTCATATTCGACGAACTTGGCTTTGGCCGCTTGGCGACGGCCCGTGGCGAACTCGAAGGTCCCGGGGGACGCAAGTTTGCGATCTCGCATGTCAGTACTGAGGGCCTGCCTGTTCATCTCGTGGGTTTTGGCCAGGACCTTGATCGGCGTACCCCAGGTCGGGTCGGGGCTGCGACTAGCAGCCCGCATGGTCTCGTCCAGGAGTTATTGAACGACTCGCCGGGCCATAGGTGGGGCGTCGTAAGCAACGGCCGACAGCTTCGGCTGCTTAGAGACAACGCGGCGCTGACTCGGCAGGCCTACGTCGAGTTCGACCTAGAGGACATGTTCGATGGCGAGGTTTATTCAGATTTCGCCCTACTATGGCTGGTCTGTCACGAGAGCCGATTCTCCGGTCCTGTCGGTGACTCGTGGCTGGATCGCTGGTCCCAGGAGGCTCAGAAGGCCGGCGTCCGCGCGCTCGACACTCTGCGTGATGGCGTGCAAGCGGCGATTGAAGCTCTCGGTGCTGGTTTCGCCAGGCATCCTGCTAACTCCAGTCTCCGGGCGGACCTGAAGTCTGGTGCCATCGGGGCGGGCGAGTACTACCGGCAAATTCTCCGCCTTGTCTACCGGCTGATCTTTCTGCTGGTTGCCGAAGACCGCAATCTCCTCCTACAAGAAGATGTCGCCGCGGGCGCACGGGAGACGTACGCCGCGTACTACTCCGTCGACCGATTGCGGAGACTTGCTTCCATCTGGCGTGGCGCAACAGCGCACCCCGATCTGTGGCGATCGCTCCGCCTGGTGACGTCCGGCCTTGGCGCCGACGAGGGACTACCGGCCCTCGGCCTACCTTCACTTGGAAGCTTCCTGTGGTCGCCCGCCTCAGTGTCTGCAATTGAAGGGTGCGACCTCGCTAATCGCGATCTGTTGACGGCCATCCGCCATCTCACGCTGGTCGAGGTTAACCGCACAAAGCGGCAGGTCGACTACCGGAATCTTGGCGCCGAGGAGCTTGGTGGCGTATATGAGTCGCTTCTCGAGTTGCACCCTCGGATCAACTCCGACCTTGGAACCTTTGAGCTTAAGACTGCCGGCGGGCACGAACGTAAGACGACCGGCAGTTACTACACCCCGACCAGCTTGATCACGAGTCTGCTCGACTCGGCTCTCGATCCGGTTCTCGATGAGGCGGCAAGAAAGCCTGAAGCCGAGAAGGCGATCCTCGAACTCCGTGTCGTCGATCCAGCGTGCGGTAGCGGACACTTTCTGATCGCGGCCGCTCACCGAATCGCGCGGCGATTGGCTGGGGTGAGAACTGGCCTGGTCGAACCTTCCCCGAAAGATGTTTTGGCCGCCTTGCGTGATGTCATCGGGCACTGCATCTACGGAGTGGACGTGAATCCAATGGCGGTTGAGTTGTGCAAGGTCAGCCTCTGGATCGAGGCGTTGGATCCGGGTAGGCCGTTGTCCTTCCTTGACCATCGGATTCGAAATGGGCACTCGCTCTTGGGCGGTACCCGAGACCTAGTCGCCGCCGGTATACCGGATGCAGCGTTCGTGGCTCTCGAGGGCGACGACAAGAAGTGGGTGACGTCCCTCCGCAAGCGGAATCGTGCAGAGCGCGACGGGCAGCTGACGCTGGGGCGCCTGCCGGCCAAGGATGCAGTTCTATCGATCGCCGTGGATCTGAAGAACCTCGATGTAATGCTGGACAATTCCGCTGCCGCACTCCATGAGAAGGAGAAGCGATGGGCGTCCGTGCAGGCGGGTGATTCCGTAGTCGCGGCTCGCCTGGAAGCAGATGCCTGGTGCGCCGCATTCATGGTGTCGAAGAGATCCGGTGAGCCGGAGATAACCGATGAGGTACGTCTACAGCTCGCCGCTGAGCCGGCAAAGGTCGATGAGGCCGACGCGCGTGCGATCAGGTCGTTGACCGCGCGGTTCCGATTCTTCCATTGGCATCTTGAGTTCGCCGATGTGTTCGCGAGCGGTGGTTTCGACGTGGTTTTGGGCAATCCCCCGTGGGAGCGTGTCAAGCTGCAGGAGCTAGAGTTCTTTGCCCAGCGTGATCCCGACCTGGCCAAGATGCCAGGCGCACGCCGAAAAGCGGCAATCGTCGCGCTCCGTAAAGGTAACCCTGAACTCGATCACGAGTTCCGTTCAGCCCTGCACGACGCGGAGGCAATCTCCCATTTCCTACGCGAGTCGGGCAGGTACCCTCTGTGCGGGCGGGGAGACGTCAACACATACACCGTCTTTGCTGAAGCGATGCGGGATCTAGTTGGACCGGCGGGGCGGTCAGGAATTATCGTCCCAAGTGGGATCGCAACCGACGACACGACTAAGGAGTTCTTTCAGGCAATAGTTGACGAGCGCCGCCTCGTATCGCTGTTCGACTTCGAGAATGCCGCCCCGATTTTTGAAGGGGTTCACCGCAGTTACAAGTTTTGCCTTCTGACTATGTCTGGGCTGGCGAGACCCATCGAGAGTCCAGACTTCGTGTTTTTCGCACACCGCGTCGAGGACCTCAACGACCCAGACAGGCGATTTCAATTGACCGCCGCCGACTTCAAGCTACTCAACCCGAATACCCGGACCTGCCCTATCTTCCGCACCCAGCGTGATGCCCAGATTACGAAGGGCATCTACTCAAGAGTGCCGGTGCTGATCGACCGTACCCGACCGGACGGCAACCCCTGGGGTGTGTCATTCATGCGGATGTTCGATATGACGAACGACTCTGGGCTTTTCAAACTACGGTCAGAACTACTGGCCGAAGGCTGGACGCTTGACGGCAACGTATTTCGCCGGGGAGAAGACGCATATCTACCGCTATACGAAGGCAAGATGTTCCACCATTTCGATCACCGGTACGCGACGTACATCGATCCCGATCACACAAGGGAGTTGACAGACGAGGAAAAGTCAGAGCAAGACTGCTTGACATTGCCGAGCTGGTGGGTGCATCGATCGGACGTTGAGTCGAGAACAGGGCCGCGGATCACCGACTGGCACATCGTCTGGCGAGACATTGCACGAAACAACGACGTACGGACCGTTATCGCAACCATTGTCCCGCGGTCAGCTATTGGCAACAATGCGCCCACTGCGGTTGGGGTGAGCCCGCTTATTGTTGCCGTGATGTCAAGTCTTCCGGTCGACTTCGTGGCTCGATTGAAGGCTGGTGGCACTCATTTGAACTTTTACATTGTCGAGCAGCTGCCGGTTCTGGCTCCAGGCACGTTTGACGCTCGAACCCCTTGGGATATTGATGTGACGTTTGCTATGTGGCTCACACCGCGTATGAGGGAACTCTTGTGCACCGCCACGGACATGAGCGGATTGGCGCGTTACTTGGGTGAGGATGGTTTAGCGTTTCAGTGGATCCCTGCCCGACGTGAGTTGATTCGAGCTGAGCTCGACGCGGCCGCGTTTCATCTCTACGGTCTACGGCGAGATGAAGTTGACTATGTGATGGAAACGTTCCCGATTGTCAAGCGCAATGACGAAGCACTGCACGGCGAGTATCGGACAAGGCGGCTAGTTCTTGAGCGCTACGACGCCATCTCTGAAGCTATTTCCAGCGGCGTCACGTATAGGACAGTCCTCGACCCACCGCCCGGCCACTCGTCTTTGTCATTTGGAGTTGTTCATGCCTGACAAGCGCGACGTGTCTGTGGGCGTCCTCGTCGAGAAGCTGAAGAGTGGCGAATTGCGCCTTCCCGAGCTTCAGCGCCCGTATGTCTGGACCGCCGTTCAGGTACGCGACCTAATGGATTCTCTATATCGCCGCTATCCGGCAGGGTCGATTTTGGCTTGGAACTCTCCTCGCGAGACGCCTGAGCGTGATGCGGCGGTAGCCCAGGAGGAACGCCACGCAGCGGGTGAGCAGCTACTCCTTCTCGACGGTCAGCAGCGCCTAACCTCACTCGCTGCGGTGATGCGAGGCGAACCTGTGCGTGTCCGCGGACATGACAGGTCTGTCACTATCGCCTTCAACCTCGACCATCCGGCGAGCGTGGACGAGGTGACCGAGGTAGAGGAAGACGGAGAAGAGGACGACGTCGATGTCGGCGACGCTCAGCCGGCGACCAAGGCCGTCCTTGAGGCCATCAAGTCCAAGACTTTTGTGGTTGGCTCGAAGGCTGTCTTTGCCGACAAGCGATGGGTAAAGGTCGCCGATGTCTTTTCGAAGACTGACACGCAGATTCTTAAACCGATCGGGATCAACTCTGACCACAAGGACTGGGACAAGTATTCCGAGCGCCTCGCAGCCGTGAGAGCGATTCAGTCATATGAATTCGTAATGCATGTCCTGGAACGGAGCCGGGCATACGACGAGGTGGCGGAGATTTTTGTACGCGTGAACTCACGCGGGACAAAACTTCGCAGTTCAGATCTCGCACTCGCCCAGATCACGGCAAAGTGGCAGGGAGTGCTTGACGTGCTGGAGGAATATCTCGAGCACTGCGAAAAGTCGGATTTTGATCTCGAGATCGGCCTTCCGGTCCGCGCGATGGTGGTGTTCGCCACGAAGCAAAGTCGCTTCAAGAGCCTGGCCAGCGTCAGCGCGGCTCGACTCAAGGAGGCCTGGCCGAAGGCCAAAGACGGCATTGACTTTGCTATTAATCTGCTGCGTGAGAACTGGCATGTTGGGGACGAGGCATTGTTGAGCTCGCCGTATTTTCTAATCGTCGTGGCGGTGTTTGCCATGCTTCGCAAAAGAGAACTCTCGGAGAAAGAGGAGAGGGAACTTCAACATTGGTTTCTCGTCGCAAACATGTTTGCGCGCTTCAGCGGTTCGTCCGAAACCACACTTGACGCCGACCTGGCAACGCTGTACTCGGGAGGCGGTGCTGCCGATTTGCTCTCTGTGGTCAAGCAGCAGTTTGGCCGTACACGACTGAATCCCAGTGATTTTGACTTCAGGCAAACCAGGTCCCCTTTGTTCAACGCGGTTTATCTCGCGCTTCGCGCTCGCGGGGCGAAAGACTGGAAAAGCGGACTGGCCTTCTCGCGCCACCACCTGGGCAATAGCCACCAGATTGAGTTCCATCACATATTTCCGAAGGCGCAAATCAGTGGCCGATACGAAAAGAAGGAGGTCAATGAGATAGCAAACATGGCCTTCCTTAGCAGTTCGAAAAACAAGCGTCTCGGCAAGACGAAGCCAGAGGACTACCTGCCGGCGATCCCCAAGGATCTGCTCAAGCGTCACGCAATCCCTACGAATCCCGAGCTTTGGAAGATCGAAAACTATCGGGAATTCCTGGTGGCCCGGCGGCAGCTTCTGGCAGAGGCTGTCAACCAGCACCTAGACAAAGTCATCGGAGATACTCCGGCAGCTGTATGACAGCCGTGCCCGCTCCAGCGACGTGGGCTTTGGAAGTACGGAGCTCGTCCGTCTTTGGCGCCGGCCGACGTCGAAAAGCTGACTAAGGCGACCGCAGTGTCATAAACGTGGCGACTATGCATCCGCCTCGGATCGTCTTCGAGAAGAGCGAGGGTGAGCGGAAAGTGTTCAATGCCCTTGAGCGTGCACTCCCGAACGCGTACCACGCAATTCACCATGTTCCCCTTCTGAAGAAAGGCGCGCGGGGTGGCGCCGTGGATGATGAGATCGACTTCGTCATTGTTCATCCTCAGGCTGGCGTCCTGGTGTTTGAGGTTAAAGGCGGATTGGTCCGCTATGACGCTCCAAGCGGCAAGTGGTCGTCAGGCGACTCCGAAATTCGCGACCCGTTCGATCAGGCGACGGATGCCAAGTATGGCTTGATCCGTTGGCTATCGGCCCAGCCCGGATGGCGAGCTGACTGGGGTCCATTCGGGCACGCGGTTATCTTTCCGGACGGTGTCTATCGGGGCACCCCGATGCCGAACGTCGATCGCAAGCTGGTGTTTGACGCGGACGACCTGGCCGACCCGAAACGCTTTCGCACGCGACTCGAGGATGCGTACAGCCTGTGGAAAGCGGACAGGGAGTTAGGCGTTCCGGGCTGCGACTTTATCGTGAAATCCATCGTCCCATCAGCATCCGTTACGCGAAGGCCGGGAGATGAGGTCGAGGGCCCCGACCAGGAAATCATCCGACTCAGTCCGCAGCAGTACGGGGTCCTCAATGCGTTCCTGCAGGTACCGAGGGCTTCCATAGCCGGTCCGGCAGGCGCAGGCAAGACACTCATCGCGCTTGAGGCGGCACGCCGGCTCGCGGGCCAGGGTAGGAGGATCTTGTTCACGTGTTTCAACAAAGAGCTCGCAACTCATCTCGTGGCAGAACATCAAGCTTCGTTTGGTTCTGCGGTAACCATCAAGACCTTCACTCAACTGTGCGTCGACCGCGCCAAGCAGGTTGGATTCCGTCTCCCCGCTCAGCCATGGAAGCAAGAGGACTTTGACGCTATCCACGCCTCCCTCGATGAAACAGTCACCATGGGCACCGATCGCTTCGACGCCATCGTCGTTGATGAGGGCCAGGACTTTGCAGCGTCATGGTGGCCGTCGCTGGAGCTCCTACTTAGCAAATCGGACACCGACCGGATGTACGTTTTCTATGACAGCAACCAGGGCCTGTTTCATCGCCCGCAGGGCCTGCCCAAAGGCGTCCTGGATCTGCATCTATATGAGAGCTGGCGGAATACACACCAGATCTTCAGCGAGGTAATGCGCCACTACCAGGGCGAGCCCATTACCCCGATGGGACCGAAGAACGGAGTCGCCGTCGAGCACAAGATGGTCACGAAAGCGAGTCTCTCCGCCGAGCTGGGCCGGATTCTGCACCACGTCATCGTCGATGGCAACACGAGCCCGCGCGACGTGGTCGTGCTCACTGGCGTTGCGGTCGACAAGAGTCGTGCGAAGGGGGCTTGCGGGCGATTCAATCTTTGCCTGCATCCGACCGGTCGCAACGATGTGACGCTTACGAACGTCTTTCGGTTCAAAGGTCTCGACAGCAAGGTCGTCATCCTGTGCGAGATCGACCCGATCAACACCGCCGCGATGTACGTTGCATGCTCACGAGCCCGTGCGTTATTGGTCATCCTAGACACGATCTGATAACTTCGCGGGCAGTCAGAATCTCATTTCAAAGTTCGGACGCATCGATCTGTCGTGACGCGTTGACGCCTCGCGGCGCTGTGGCGCCGAGGACAGAATCGTCCACCTCGACAGTCAGTGGAACGTGGTCGCTCAACCCGCCCTCCGCCCGCGTCGAAAACTCGCCGATCTCGACGGCCTTCAGCCCAGGAGACCATGCCGTTGGAAGCCAGATGTAATCGATGTGGTAAGGCTTGTTCCGATTCCAGGTCCAGTACAACGTGGCATGTTCCTCATTTCCTTGGGCTACTGCCCACTTGGTGTGGTACGCGCTCTCCAGGCCAAGCTCGGTGAGCTTTCGAACAGCGTTCGAATGGTTGTCGGGCTTGCCTGTAACGTCAAAGCGAATGGCGTTGTTGAAATCTCCAGCAACGATCGAAGGCCTGGACGCCAGTAAGCCTTCGTAAGCGTCGAGCGCCAGCAGCATCTGCCAGCGGTTTGGCGACTCCTGAACTCGATTGACCGCTCGGTTATGCATTACCCAGACAGCAAGTACTAGAAACTCGAACGGCCCGCTCACCTCGATCGGCACCACAAATTCGATCGATGGATTCCACGTTGGGTGAATCTTTACTTCGAGGCCGTTGAACCCAACAGCCGCGATGCCTTTGTGGCGGTCGTTCCCCACCCAGCAGGACGACGCCTGCATCGATACGTCCAGCTCGCTGACCTCCTGCAGGATCGCGACATCCGACCGCAGGTCGACGACTGCTGGCCATTTCTTGTGCAGCGCCCCGTTGACGTTCCAGGTGGTGAGCCTCACCGGCTATGCGGCGCCCGGCGGGGCCATCGGCCTCTCGGGTGCGCTCTCACGCCGCCGGTGCCTCGGGGTCTGGGCGCACCAGCAAGTCGTGTTCTGGATTCAGAGATGTCTCAGCCCAATGGCGCACATCCTCCCCTTGGCTGAACACGATGACCTGGCGTTCGTGGGAAATTTCGTGCAGCAGGTCGAGGATCGCAACAGTACGCGCTCTGTCTGTCTGGACGGTCACGTCGTCGAAGAGTAGCGGCGACGTCTCGCCCGCGCAAGGCACGTGAGCGGTCGGCTCGTGAGCATCGCGACACAGACTGGCTGCTCGATTCCGCGCTAGCCCTCGCTCTATTTCCGCCGGGTGAGCCTTTGTAAGGAGCGGGCGCGCGCTTCCTTCATGGGAGTCAACCGCACAAGGAAAAGGGCGAATCTAAACTGTCCAAATTCGGATAGGCTCATGATCGTGCAACCTCAGATCGCGGGGCCTTTACGCTTGAGCCTGTATGTGCCGCATCCGGAATCCAGGCTCTGCAACTCCTTGGCTCGTGGCTCCGCGATTGTTGGATTGCCCCTGGCTACCGGCGAGATCCGCGTGTACTACGAGGGCAACGTAATCGGTGCGGAGAACCTCAAACGCTATCGAGACAAAGCCGTTCAGGCCGCAGGAAGGATGCTCCACAGCTATCCGGCAGGCTATCCGACGCGGGCGCGAGAGGATGTTGATCCACGGGAGGTCGTGGAGATCGGTGCAATCGACACCAAGACGTACCGGATCGATATCTCGGCCAGTGCAACCGATCTGGGTTGGTGGATCAACGCAGACGATTTGGTTGACCTGGGTCTGATCCAAAAGGCCGGTTAGCTGGGTCACCACAAGGCTGAGGCCAGTATCAACGGCGACGGCGTCAACCGTTGTGGTCGAGGATCCAGTTCACGTAAAACAGGAAGTACTGCGGAGCGCTGATCTTGTAGAAGTTCGGGTTCTCCCGGCCCTCCTGGAAGACCGCTAGGGCGTCGTTGTATGACTCGATGTGGACGAGCTTTGGCAGTTGCGTCACGACTGACTTGAGCTTCCCGATGAAGGCAATTCGCATATTCGACAGCACCAGCGTCCCCTCGTCGACATCGGTGATCGAGCTGCTTTGGATCGGATGACCGCTGAAGGAGCCGACTCGGTAGCGGATGCCCGTGTGCCCAATAGGAAAGCTGAATCCCTGGCTGCCGCCTGAATATCTAGTACGGGTTGTCTGCCGAGCGAGAACCGCCGGCACCGAGACGTACGCCTCCTCCTTTGGTTTGAGCGCAAGTGGGCTCGCGACATGCGCCGGGCCGTGTGTTTGGAGCCAGGCGGCGGTGTAAAGGGAGTCGAAGCCCATCACCTTAATCGCAGCCTGTCGCCGCTGGATCTCATCGGCGATGGCTTTACCCGTCTCGATCTTGGCGTGCTGCTCATCGATAAGCGATTTCGCCTGGGCAAGTAGTAGCTGGGCATCCGCCCGCAGGGCATCTGCTTCCGGAATCGTCGTGCCCGGTGCCTGCTCGACGAATGTATCTATGCCCGCGTGGAGCTGGTCGAGCACTTTGACCCGCTGGGCCTCGAGCTCGTGCTCGCGGTGTCCATCGGTTAGCGAGTGGAGGAATCCACCCAGCCCGGTATGGGGCCGGCTGGCGAGTTCTTGGATCTGCTGGTTGAGTTGGGAGACCTCCGCCTGAAGTTGTGTCGCCGCAGTGACCTGATTGGCGACCGCAGTAATGTCCCACCCGGTCTTGTGGGCCAGCAGCAACTCGCCAGCCTGTTCCACCTTCAGCTTGGCGTTGGCGATGGGCGTCGCTGAGGCCTGGAGTATCTGCTTCGCTTCAGCGTCCAGCTGGTTCAGTTGGGCGACGAGTGCGTCGAGCGGTTCCAGCGTAACCAGACCGCCGGGAAGATCCACGCGCGGAACCTGATCAGAGACGGCGTCAACCATATGGTCGAGTATTGTGCCGGCCCGATCGGTTCGTCAATCTGGCGGGCGGCGCCGCCGCTTACCCATAAGTCACGCGATCGCCTTTTAGGTACTGCGCTTCTGGACGACGTGTGTCTGCCTGCGCGCGGATCAGGGTCGGGAAGACTGTCGCGCGAGCTCGTTCGGATTTAGGACGGATAAATGCGGATCAGCTCTGGTTGTCGGTGGCATGGGCAGGCGATGGGATTGCAGTTGCGTAGGTCTGACCGTCGATTACAGAGACCTTCCAGGCGCAGCGGCACACACGGCAGAAGCGCCAATTGCCCCGACTCAGGGCGGCGTCGGTAAGCTCCCCACGGCAGCTGCCACAAGCGCAATTACCACCTTCGACCGCGGCAACCGCGCGCGCACGATCGAACATGGGTTCGATGGTAGCTTACGGACAGGCTACGCACAGTTGCTCTTGGGCGTGGTGCCGGTTGGCTGCTTCGAAGCCAGGAATTCCGAGGACCCGTGTTCAGGTCGAAGCGAGTGCGAACGTTTCGTCGCAGTAGGACTCTGGTCTTACGCGCGCGGTGTCAGCCGAGTCATGGATGCTCTGCTGAGGGAAGGAGATCCCTCGTCCGTTGGACTGATCTGGACCCTCGGCGGATCACAGCCGGAACACGCATTCCCGGCACCAGACGGTTATCGCATCAGGCGGGACAGCGGAGGACATGCCGGAGGACATGCCGGCGATACGTTTCGGGGCCGTTTTCGGACCGCACCAACCACTTTCACTCGCACCCGTGGATGTACCGCCACAATGTCGCCATGTCTCGGGCATCGCAGGCATTGCCACAGGATCATCCCGGCGAGCTCATTTGCGACTCCATGCTCGTGGCAGGAGACTTACCGGTGGAAGGATTAGCCATCCTCGCGGTCCGGGAAGCACGGCGGCCTAGAGCTATCTACCAAGCGCACAAGTGGTTTGCCCGTCGGTATGGCTCGGCCTTCAGAGCTCTCCTCGTTGCGGCCCGCACTCCGCCCCAAGACGACTTCTGGGATGCCTTTTACCATGGAGTAGACCTCTCCGAGACCCGCCTCCTGGATTCATTTCTGGGTGGCGGCACCTCGCTGATCGAAGCCTTCAAAATGGGCGGTGACGTCACCGGGGTCGATGTTGACCCGGTAGCGTGTGCGATTACGCGCTTCGAGGCAACGGCCATCGAACTGCCGGACCTCGCTCCGCACCTCGAACGGCTTAACGCAGACGTAGCACGACGCCTCAAGGACTTGTATGTAACCCGGGCTGATGGAGTCGAGAGGACTGTTGTTCACTACTTCTGGGTGCAGGCGGTCGTATGCGGGACCTGCGGAGCTACGGGCGAGGCGCACCCTGATCATCGCTTGGCTCAAACGGCGGCCAATCAATGGATTTTCTGTCCGAAATGCCATGAGATCGACGTGGTGGAGGCTAATGCCGCAGCGGTGGTTTGTTCCACATGTGGCCATCGGCACAATCCCCTAACGGGAGTCGTAAGGCGCGGCGCTTATGCGTGTTCGCAGTGCGGTACGGAGGAGCGCCTGATCGATATCGCGCGACGCGATGGCCGTCCAATCTGGAGTCTCTTCGCGATGGAAGTAATTGACCAAGTAACAGGTCGGTCGGTGCCGATCGCGAAGAGGCGATTTCTTCGAGCGACGGAGGAGGATCGGAAGACGTACGAGCGGGCTTCCCACGCATTGCGAGAGCGCCTAGAGCAGAAACCCGAGTGGCTTCCATCGGATCAGGTCAGCGATCGCGGGCGGATCGACAGCAGACTTGTGGACTATGGGTACCGGTATTACCGCGATCTGTTCAACGATCGCCAGCTGCTGCACCTTTCGCTTCTCGCTGAGGCAGTCGCCCACGCGGATCCTATAGTGCGCCCCGCTCTTGCAATGGCCTTCAGCGATCACTTGACGACAAACTGCATGATGACCTCTTACGCCAAAGGTTGGCGACGTTTGGTTCCGCTCTTCGCCGTGCGTGCCTTCCGACACGTGACGCGCCCGGTTGAGTTAAACCCGTGGTTATCCGGAACCGGTAGAGGAACTTTTCCAAACGCGGTGAGGCAGGTGGCCAGAGCTGCCCGGGATCTTCGAGAACCCCGCGAACTACAGCTGGCAGGCGGCTTCAGGCAGACAGAGTTGCGTGCTGGCAGAGCGACGGTCGTCCAAGGTGACTCGCGTGATTTATCGTTCATTTCCGACGGCACAATCTCGTTAGTCCTGACTGACCCGCCTTATTACGACAACATCGCGTACTCCGAACTCTCCGCCTTCTACCTCCCTTGGTTGAAGTTAGTCGACAAGACGATCCAATGCGCGGACGACTTCAGTCCTCTTGTAGCCTCGGGACGAGGGCGGGAGGCGGCAGCGGACTTTGCAGAGCAGTTGGGTCGGAGCTTCAGGGAGGTCGAGCGGACACTAGCGCCAAACGGGCGCGTGATCTTTACGTATAAGCACACCACCGTGGCGGGGTGGTGGGCTTTGGCGACTGCATTGGCGGCTACCACGCTGCGTGTATTGCAAGTCCTCCCGATACTCGGCGATGGAACGGTGACACTGCACGCAAAAAAAAACACCGTTACGTGGGATTCGGTTCTCGTCCTTGGTCTCGGCCGCGAGGCCAACGAACCGGGACTCTGTGCGTGCAACAGACGGAGCGCTGAGGCTCTCTATCACGGCTGGAGATTGCGACTTGAATCGTGCGTCCCGGCGTTTCGTTCAGCAGACGCGAACAATCTTCGCCGAGCCTGCCTGGTCGGTGCCACTCTTGGCATGTTTCCAGACACCTGCCGGGGCGCTAGGGTCGACCTTTGGAACCCGCTGAGCGGGGAGGCAGCGAGTTGCCCTACCTAACTAAGAACGCGTTATCAGCGCCTACTTTCGCAGTGAGTGCAAGCGGCAACTCCGTCTTTATTTGACTCCAGATAACCGTGCGTATCAAGCCGAGCGCCAACGTGAGGCAATGCCGGACCCACAACCTCCGCGACCGGGCTTGGCGCGGATCACCGAGAGCGGGAGAGAGTGGGAGGCCGCCAAGCTCAGCGACCTGGCAGCGACTTTCGGTACCGGTGTCGTGCTCGGCACTCCGAGCGCGGCTGGATCGGGCCTCCCGGCGGTTCAACAGACGTACACCGAGACCCCGCTTGAGAACCTCCTGCCGGGGGCCCCTGCTGGATCCTTCTTGGTCGAGGCCGAATATCCGGTGGGCAATACATTCGAGCAGGCGCTCGGCATCCAGTCGTACCGGGGACTCTATTCACTGGACTACGCGAAGCTCCGACCCGACATCATCCAGGTCTTACCTCCGGGAACGTTCAGCAGTTTCATCGGCCCGGACGGTCGGGTTGCTCAACTTTCGCCATCCGACGGCCGCCGGCAGCTTCGAGTCATCGACATCAAGCTCACCGCGGAGGCGTCCGTTGGTCACTTCACGGAGGTCGTGTACTACTGCCTCACCCTCGCCGGGTGGCTGGTAGATCAAGCGATGGACGACTTTGTTGTTGTTCCTAATGCCGCTCTTTGGCCCGGGTCTCATGACGCCTCGAATCTTGTGCGACTCCACAGCGAAATGACCCAGGCCGGGCAGATACCCAGTATCGATCAGCTCAGGGCGGCTCTAGCAACGGATATTGAGGAGGTTCCCTTCGAAGTACTGATACCGCGCGTCAAGCGGTTTCTCCAAGAGGAGATCCCCGAGGTGCTCGGCCAGCATTGGTCGACTCAGCCCTGGCACGTCGACAACCGTTGCAAAGGCTGTGAGTACCTTGGCCAGTCCATGTGGACCAACGCCGCTGGCGTGTCAACAGCGTCGGCCGATCATTGCATGCCCGAAGCCCAGCGGATTGAACACTTGAGTCGGGTGGCCTTCATTTCTCGCGGCGCCAGCAGCGCGCTTCGGGACCAAAATGTCTCTACAGTCTCCGACCTCGCCGCCTTAACCCCGGGGGCTGCGGCATTCGGCACGCACCAAACTCTGCGGGCAACGCGGATGGTCGTCCCAAGTCGAGCTGGGGCCCTGCAAACCAATCAGGCGAGTGTCCCGCTTGGTGTTGGCACCTCGGCGATGATGCCGAGCTGGGCAGACCTCCGCGTCTACGTGTCGACGGACTTCGATATAGGCAGCGCCATCACCATGGCGTTCGGCCTCGAGGCGTTCTGGCGCGAACCGCGAACCTTTGGCGCGCCAACTCAGCCTCCCCATGCTACTCAGGCTTGGAGGGCGACCTCCTACGTGGTAGACGCGAGGGATCTCGCAACGGAGCGTCGAGAGTTGATTTCGTTTCTCACCGGGATCGAGGCGATCCTCGCGGACGTCAGAGCCCGAGACGCCCAGCGGGTTGGGCAACCACATTACGCCGCCTCCACGGTGCAGTTTTACATCTGGGACCAGCTTCAGTTTGAGCACCTTGCACGCGTGATTGGAAGGCATCTCCCGAATGTCCTATCCCTTCGAGGTCTCGCCCACCTCGCCTGGCTCTTCCCGCCCGAGGAGCTTCTCCCGAACGCAGCGACAGTTACTACTAGAAGGTCACATGTGACCGTAGTCCGCGACGTCATTCGACCTCTCCTGGCAGCCCCAGTGCCGCACTACTACAGTCTGTTGGAAGTAGCACGTTCGTACCATGACCCGCGCCTACAAGGAGCATTGGCCAATTTCAGAGTGCACCCACATTTCGAGGATCCCTTAAGCGATCAGATTCCGTCTGAGAGAGCGCATGAGATCTGGGGCAAGGTCGGACCGCCGAGGCCATGGGGACAGCAGGTCATCCGTCTGCAGGAGACCATAGCGACGAAGCTGAGGGCGCTGGCGGAAGTCGTCAGACGACTCGAGACCGACCTCAGGCCCAGCCTTACGCACCGAGCACCTGAAATCGGGATTAGCCCGCCAAATCCTGTGCCACGTGCGTCCGTCGACGGTCAGCTCTGGTACGGCTTTGCCAAGCTGGATCAAGCGCTGAGAGAGCAGGACGTGCAGCAAACACGCGCGAGTCCCCCAGAGGAGCGTGAGGCGAGATTCCGCAGCGCTCGGCTGGAGCGCCGGCTTGTAGGTGCGGCGGAGGCGGCCGAACTCGCTCGGCTCGGTCACGTTGCGCGGTCGGGCCGTCGGGTGTATCGGCTTCGCCCTGACTCGCGGGAGGCAAAAATCCGAGAGGGGGACTTCACCTTCGCGCTTGCGCCGGAGGCGATCGCAGGTTTCCTCGACCACGCTCCGAGGCGGGAGCTCACTCAGGCAACATTCCTGGCCTCAATACCTCAATGGGTCAGGCGGATGGAGACGTTGACCCAAGTGACAGTTCTCGCCATGGATCGAGAGGGTGGCGTGTTAGTTGTCGAGGAAAACAACCGCTTCCCCGGAGTTCTCGACAATCTAGAGCGCGACGGCGTGAACCTCTCAACCAACGTGATTTTGGACCCGACTGAGACGGACTTCTTCACGCGCAAGTTGATGGCTGCGCTCCAAGCCATCGGGAATCCACCTCGAGCGACGGCAAATGGTGCTGTCTTGCAGGCCACGGGCATCTCAGGCGCGCGGAGGATTCGCAGCGCGCCCGACTCGCCGGCAGCAGAAGTGCTCTGGGGAGCAGCGGGCATGGCGCTGACCTCGGTAGCGCGGCAGCTGCCTCCAGTCAAAGCAGCGCTGGAAGCGGCCGGAATGAGCCTGAACCAGTCGCAGTGGGACGCTTGGGCAGGCGCGCTACAACGCAGAATCCAGCTGATATGGGGCCCGCCCGGTACCGGAAAGAGTCGCACGCTCCAGGCTGTGATTGCTGGCGCGATAGTAGAGGCTCAGCTTGCAGCGCGCCCCCTTCGGGTGCTGCTCAGCGGACCGACCTACAACGCCATTGATAACGTTCTTGAGCCTACTCTCCGGTTACTTGCCAGCTTGACGTCGCCAGTGGCATTCGAAGCTCACCGACTGAGGTCTTACATTGCGCCAGCGCCAGCATCACCTACTCTCAGAACCGTCGACCGGGAGCTCAATTGGGTACACCCAACCCCCGAGGTACAAGCCCTGCGGCAACGATTGTCGGCTGCAACCGGTATCACCATCGTCAGCGCCACTGCCGAGCAGACGCACAACCTCCTCATTGCCGACGGAGGCAGTCCGATGGCAAATTGGTTCGACCTAATTGTGGTCGACGAGGCATCGCAGCTCGACGTCGCGCATGCGATCCTGCCATTGACATCGCTCGCCGCTAATGGCGCCTTGGTAGTCGCAGGTGATTCGAAGCAGTTACCCCCTATTCACAGCACGGAAGCACCCGCCGGCCTTGAGCCGATGGTCGGATCGTTCTATGGCTTTCTCGAGGACATTCATCATTTGGATCCGAAAATGCTGGAGGAGAACTACCGCAGCAATCACACGATCGTTGAGTACTCCATGTCCGCTGGCTACAGACCGACCCTGACGAGCTTCTCCCCACAATTGCGGCTGGACCTCCTTACGCCCCTACCGACGCAGCGGCCATCGGACTGGCCAAATGACTTGTACTGGACTCCCGATTGGGCAGCACTTCTCGATCCCGCCTACCCGGCGACTTGCTTCGTATACGCCGAAGGGCGCAGCAGCCAGTGGAACCAGTTCGAGGCCGACGCGGTCGCGGCCCTGATCTGGATGCTGAATGGGCGGCTTGCAGATCAACTATTAAACGAAAACGACCCAAACGCGATCCCGACAGCAACATTTCCCCGGTCCACCTCGGCGTACACCACGAACACGTTTTGGAAGCAGGCGGTCGGCGTTGTAACACCACATAAAGCCCAGCAAGGCCTGGTGATCAGCCGACTTCAGCGGCTCTTCGTGCCAATCGGCGTCGGCCCCGGCTTGATCCGAGACGCAGTGGATACCGTCGAGCGCTTTCAAGGCCAGCAGCGGGACGTGATCATTGCAACCTTTGCGCTCGGCGACCCAGACGCGATCCGCGAGGAAGAGGAGTTCCTCATGAGTCTCAACCGATTCAACGTCATGGCGTCCAGAGCGAGGGCCAAGCTGATTGTGCTGGTATCGCGTGAGGTTGTCGATCATCTGGCCGACGAAATCGATGTGCTCCGCGAATCCCGCATGCTCAAGCTCTATGCAGAGACCTTCTGTGGGCAGCGCCAGGCGGCAACCCTGGGTTGGGTGGACGCCGCAGGCGTGCAATATCCGGTGACCGGCTCCCTCCGCCGGCGACCTTAATGATCCCGGCAAGGGCGACGACTACGGTTCGGACGTGGTCGCGGCCGCAGCTCGTACCTACGTCAAAAGGGCGCCTGTTGAAGTAGACACGGGCCTGCGCCGGCGTCGAAGAGAGGCGGGGTTGACCTGACGCCAATGCGCTCGAACTTCGGTCTCGTGCCACAGCCGGACCTTCGAGATAAGAGGATGCAGTTCGATGACGCGAACGGCATCTCCGGACGACACCAGGGAGTCAAGCTCATCGCTTGATCGTGCGATTTCCGCGATCGGCACGTGTTCCCCCGAAACGAGCTTCAGGTAACTGGCATCCCAGGACGACCGCAGGTCGTCGCGAACTCGTAGCCACGATTTCCTCGCACGTTCAAACCCGGTCGCATCCACGACCCGACCGAAGACATATAGCTGGAATACCGCATCCTGATCCAGACCCTTGGCGCCGTCCAGCTGGACGAGGCCTTGATCAATCCAGTTCGCCGCCGTGCTCTCCTTGATACCTGCCCAGGTGGCGGCTTGGCGCAAGCTGAGACGGCCCGGCTCAAGTTTTATCCTCATTGCTTTGTACTGTTGGGCAGCATACCATTGGGCATACTTAATGGCCTATCGCAGTCGTATCGAATGGACCCATGCAACATGGAACCCGGTCACGGGCTGCAGCAAAGTCAGTCCAGGGTGTGCTCACTGTTACGCGGAAACGTTCGCCGAGCGCTTCCGAGGTGTGCCTGGCCACCCTTACGAACAGGGCTTCGACCTCAAGTTGTGGCCCGACCGCCTAGAGTTACCGCTCACGTGGCGACGGAGCCGGCTGATCTTCGTCAACTCGATGAGCGACCTCTTCCATGAGAGGGTCCCCGATGCTTTCATCAAGCAGGTTTTCGCGACGATGGCGAAGGCCGAGTGGCATACGTTTCAGGTCCTCACCAAACGTCACGAGCGTTTGGAGCGGTTGGCACCGACCCTGGAATGGCCGGAAAACGTGTGGATGGGCGTCTCGATCGAGAATCGCCGCTGGGTCAAGCGTGCCGACAGCCTAAGGGCGGTCGAAGCCGCCGTCCGCTTCATCAGTGCCGAACCACTCCTGGGGCCGCTGGAAGGCCTCGATCTCGCCGGCATCCAATGGCTCATCGCCGGGGGCGAATCGGGGGCGCGTCACCGCCCGGTCCACATCGAATGGATTCGGGATCTCAGAGAGCGATGTCGCATGGCGAACGTTCCCTTTTTCTTCAAGCAGTGGGGGGGCCGCACATCGAAGGTCGGAGGTCGTGAGCTCGACGGCCAGGAGTGGAACGGAATGCCCATCGACCGGGCGGAAGTGATCGCCCGTAGGGTTAGCTAAGTCGTAGACAGCGACAGGATCTCGGTCGGATCAAGCTTCGCGGCTGGTCGCTGCTGACGGCTAAGCCGGCCATTCTTGACTAGCTGCTTTGCTACCCGCGCGTACGCGGGCTCGTGGACCCGGCCGAAGAACTGGGCCAACAGCGCATTGCTAGCCTTGGCAAACGACAGCGTTCCGCCTGCTTTATGGAGCGTCGCGATCATCGCGGTTTCGAATTCACTCTCCACGTCGCTTCGGTATGCGGCCACCGCCGCATCCACGAAGCCCGTCAACTGGTTTGGCGCAGTAATTGTCTTCTCCATCAGCTTTGGATCCACGCTGGCCAGGCAGTCGTTCATTAACCACAGTGCCCGCACATTGTTGCTCGCGTTGACAATCCAGTACTCGGGAGGTGCACCGACCCGAGCGCGTACGGCGTACGCGCACTGGAATTTGTAGCTCTCACCCAAGACATGTCGGAAGTACAAATCTAAGTAGAGCCGCTCCCTGTCAGCTGTCGTGTGCGTGGAGTTCATGGCGATCGAGCGCCACGCCGTCGTATTGAAGAATCCGTCTAGGTTCGCAACAAGTGCAGCTGCGGTCTTGTGGGCTGGATTGGGATTGCCGTTTGGCAGCATCTGCCCAGAGGTCCGGTGAACGATCTGAAAGTCCACGACCACGAAAACGTCAGTTTTGCCTGCGCGGGCAAGCAAAGGGCGGCATCTATCCGCGGTGATCGGCTTGAGACCCATTGGATCGAACAGCACAAGGGTCGGGTCAGCCTTGATGTCCTTGAGCACCTCGGGGATATGGATGAAGTAATCGCCACCCCTGATTTGGACCACACTCCCAAAAGGGTTCAAAGCTTCGCCTAGCTTGCGGAAGTTCTCTTGATCGGCTTCAATGCAAAAGAGGTCCATCGTGCGCGAGTGCTGAGAGAATTGCCCGTTGTAGACTTGGCAGGCACGCGCCTCGATGATCGGAGATCCCTGGACCTTTCCGCCGTCGGGGCCGTCGTAGTGCCCTGCTCCTGCAAAGGTGTCAACGATGTGGATCTTGGGCGCGAAGGACCCGACCATTCGAGCCCATCTGGTGATGTACTCGCTGAGGATCTGGTGCTTGATCCATTGCCAGCCGCGGTAGCTGGTAAAGAATTTGGTGGGAGGTGTGGCAGGCATAGCGTGTCTCTAAGGAGCAATTAAATGCTCCGCGACTGAGATCTGATGCCGCTCATCCGCCATTGGCCGGGTCACAGCCGGGTCACAATCTCCCGGAATCGGCAGGATCTCCCGGGTCACCAAAGGACACCGGGCTGGTCGATTTCGTATTCGCGAGGACACCACGGGAGTCTGTCGGACACCTGAGGACATGTCCTCGCCACGGTTCGGGACCGTGAGGCCGAGGGTTCAAATCCCTCGCCCCCGACCAAATTTCGAATACGAATCTGACATCGTAGTCGGTACTTACGTGATAACGCGCCCGTATTGGTGTAGCACACATGTAGCACACCCCAAATCAAACCGGCCGAGGCCCCTTTCAGTCCGCCCGGATACGCCAGCGCCGGCAGGCGTTCTTCATGGAGTCCCGTTGAAGCTTTCGATTCACGACGGATGCAACCCGGAGTCGGGATACTGAGCTACTTGTCACCTCCTGTTTCAACTCTCGCTTCGCACCAACTGCTTGCTGGATGCGACGAGAGCTACGAGGACTCCGGAGCATTCTGCACTGCCGGTTACCTTGGAAATGCCGCTCAGTGGGCGGACGTCGAGCGCCAATGGCATTCGCTTCTCGGCCGCGAAGGCATCGTGGAGATCCACATGTCGCCGCTCGTGGGCCGTTCGGGCCTGTACTCCGGATGGGATCGAGCTCGGTCGGACCGCGTGCAGAGCGAAGTTCACAGCATCCTACTCACGTCAAATCTGCGGGCCCATGTCATCGCTATCGACCTCCGGGCCTGGCAGCGGCACCAGCCGCTGATTCAAAGCCTGCGCACCGTGCCACACGCGACGAGGCCCGGCGCAACTGAGAGTTACGCGGATCACTATTTCTGGGCGTTCCAGCATTCCTGCGAATCCATAGCCGGCGACGTCGACAGGTACTCCGGAGCTACGGAAGTGGCGTTCGCCTTCGACCAACTCGACCAGATGAAGGAGCGGGCTGAGAGGCTATATCAAAACCTTAGGCAGGACAGCTCATTACCTTTCACCTCAAAGCTAGGAAATTTGTCGTTCGTCAGCTCAGACAGGAACGTCGCGGTACAAGCCGCAGACGTTCTGGCTTACGAAGCCAAGCGACAATTCATGTCGGTCGTGTTCGGTATCGCACCGCAGCAAGAGCGACCTGTCTACTGGCAAGCAGTATCCATGAGCCCGAATGCTCGGATCCGATTCATCACCGATGCTCAGATGCCGGGCGTTCTGAAGGCGATGTCGTAGCGACGGGCATGAATTGGATTTAGGCCTGCCAGTCGGTGAGCCGGGACCTGCGGACGTTAAGCGGGATCAATCACGGCAAGCGTCGCGCCGTCTGCCGATGGTGCGTCTCTTCCATACTCTCCGTACCGCTTGGGCGGCTGGGTCTCTTAGACGACGAGCCGAGTCGCGGATCGATGATCTCCTTGGACGCACTAACTGGCTACAAGGTCTTTGGAACGAGCATCCGCACCGCCTAACGCTCGGGCTGGCAGCCGTCTTGGGCATACTTGGGATTGTCCAGTGGAACGAGCTCTTGCACCAACGCTTCTTTGCTGCAAAAGCATCGAGTGCGCTATCGGTCATGATCGGTGCCTGGACCGTTGAGGCGACCCTCTTTGCCCTAACTGCGGCAGTCACCGCGATCCTGGTAAACGTCGGAACAAGTAGCCGGGACCGATCGCGAGTAATTGCCGAGTACCGAAGTCGGGCTTTCGACGCGGTCGCAGTATTCAGTTTGTTCACCCTCCTCTGGACCGGACGTGACCTCCTCGCGCTAATGGACGCCGACGCTCGCAATGTCGACTTCTCAGCGTCAGTTGTCTCGGCATCGGTGTTAATGGTCACGGATATCGTCGGTTTGGGATGGCTGTTGGTCTTTAGTCACCATCTTCTCGCACGTACAACTGGTCAAATTGCGAGCGAGTTCACCGCAGAACTGCGGCGAGCCTTTCGACAGATGGGCGTGCGCGAAGCAGCCAATCGAATTTTTCAAGATTGGGCTTTGCCAAACGGCCTGGAAACCCAACCGTACGGCGGCTTTCCGTCATCCGCTCACGCAGTGTTGGCGAACGCGACGGGTTATGTCGACGATATCAAGCTTCGGCGACTTGCGAAGTGGATGTCATCTCTGGACTCGAGGATCGGCTCGTCGAAGGCGATCATCAGCCTCGGACTAGACACTTTTGTAAGCGAAGGGCTCCAGATTGCCGCAGTGGGTCAAGCAGACGCGTCGAGAGCTCCGGGTTTGTCACGCGTCATCCGATGGCGCACGGGGACCGCCTACTCATTCGACTCAGTGCTCAGCGATCTCGTGGAGAATACTCAGGCAGCAGCCCGGGAGGGCCGACCTGCATCCTTTGGTGCCTACGTCGAAATACTTGGCGCTGCCTTTCACGACCTGTTCGAATTGAGGGCTCTACTCGCGCCAATCCATGCATCCTTGACCGTTGCTCTATTCGGTTTAGCCCCCGAGGCACAATTCCGCATCCAATTACGGGGCCTAGGGTATGCGGTCACTACAAGCGACTCTCCGGAAATCATTGGTAACTGGCTCTATTTCGTCCAAGACGTGCTAATCCGAACGCGCGATCAGGACCGCGGCCCGCTGGCGTGGATTTTTGGGCTATGGGAACAGGCTGCGGTGGTCGATCTCCCGAAAGAAGTCGATCTGTGGCTCCGCCTGGACGAGTACTCGAGGAATCTTGACATGTGGCTAGCGACATCCGCGCATGCACCAACTTTCATGCGGGTCGCACAGGAGGCTTTTGGCTTCCTCGTCTCGCTTCGAAATATCGTCGTTGCAGTTCCGCTCGGAGAAGCCGTGCGTGTCGAACAAATTGTGGAAGGGCTCGGCGATCAAATGATTCGAGCGTGGCCGGCGGGGAGGCCGACCGCAAACCTTGTGGAGCAGCAGCAACTTGAGCAAGGCCGAACCCTGAGCGAGTTGAAGATGCTGTTCTGGCTTGGGTGGATGGGCGAAATTTGCCAGCGACTTGCCGAGGGATTGTCTGCGAGCGAGGCCATTGAACCTTGGCGGCGGAATGTTGAACGTATCCAATCGTTCGGCGACGCGATCAATGCTTGGTCGCGAATAGCGTTAGGCGATCCCTTCGACTGGCAGAGAGAACAATCCCGCCGTCAACGGTTACAAGCCCAGGCATCTGGGCAGTCGTACACCGGGGGTTTCGTAGATCCGTACGCCGGTACGTCGATCGTCCTCGCTCTACTTTCATTGCGCCTTGGTATTCAGCCCAACGATCCGCGCATAGGTGCCGCGGGTCTTAACGAGACTCTTGATCCGTATTTCTCTCGCATCGTCAGCGACGGCTTCGACCGATGGGGCTCATTTGCGGGTGTGGCTTCGCAGGAGGGGCTTGATCAGAGGGTCGCCTCGGCGCGGGCCGCTCTCCGCGAAGCAGGTCATCACACGGCGGGGCAACACGAGCGAATGGTGGCGGCCGCTGACGTTGATCCTGACAAGGTGCTTTCCGCGATCGAAGGGTTTTTGACTGGCGTCGACGAGGCGGGAATGAGACTTGTGGTTCGCCTCAGTGAAGGCGACTTGGTGGACTGGACCGATGATGCCGAGGCCCTTCCCGTAAATCGATTTCAGATTCTGTACCCAAAGGACTCGCTCCTTCCCCACGGCGCTGTGCAGGTTGTGTTCCATGGGATTACTCCGGTTGCCGAACGCGAAGATGCGTTTGTACTCAGCTGGCTTGGTCCGGCAGCAATACATGATGTCGTGGGCTTTGATGAGGCTGCCCAAGCGATTGATAACGCCATCGACGAGCTCGCCCGCCTAGGGACGCCGGCGACTCTTATATCCGTGCCGTGGAATTGGAGGCTGACCACATACCTCCTTGAAAGAGACGGTCAGGATCCAAACCTAGTTATGCCAATCGGGAACGCCATCGGGATGTATAGAGGCATCGAGTTGATCCGGGGGCTTCAATGGTTTGACACCAACATTTCCTGGGTGATCGCCGTCAATCACATCGGACGCCTTCGAATTCTTAGGACCACCCAGCCGGAGGGCCACGGAAGATTTACCGCCGAGATCAGGCCGCCGAATAAGAACGAATTGGACACATGGGCTGCGGAGGATCACCCACAATCGCCATTCGGCTTTCCCTACGAAGGCGACGACCTCCAGGCGATATTTGCAAACCGCTGGCAACTTGTCGTCGACGAGAGGCTGACGATCATGAATCCGAACCCTGCGGCTCTCGTTCGTATCCGTGTTGCTTCCCGGCTGGAAGTGCCAAGCCCGTCAGAACCTGACCCAAGGAGGAATCGCCCTCGACGGTCCGGCCGACGCCGACGAGGCGACCCGCAATAGGCTCGAACCGTCTTCAGATTAACCAGCCACCTGTCATGTTCCCTAGATGCACGATGCTCCCCCTAATGCCGAGCGGGAGAAGGAGAGCCTCACCTCGACAGTACAAGGGCATAAATGCGCTTGACGGGACGGACGCCCAAAAATGTGCTGGCCAAGGATGTGTTTGCCCTTGGCAACTCCGCCGGGATGTTCTGGATAAGTGGTGCCTGACGATCGCAGCATAGCTTTCACCGCAGCTGCTACCGCAACTGAAGTTGAAGCCGTTGAGCAGTTTTTCGATCGGCTTCCCGTGGCCGCGCATGCACGTTACCGAAGCTTGCACATCAATCCCCGTATTCGCTTGGGTTGGGTTCCTATCGCCGTCAGGGGAAAGGAGCTCTCGGAGCACCACGAAGCACTGGTGTCGTTGATTTGCGAACCTAGTCCGCGGCTAGTCCTGCAGACCGCGCAACCAATCTCCGGAAGACTTTTCATGGAAGCGTTCTCCGGTTCGGATGAGCATGTAACGGTCGAGTCAGTTGGAGGCGTGCCCTCGCTGCCACGCTCGCGACATATTGACGCTCACAGTTATGAGGCGAGGTTTCCACCGACCACCTTCGGGAATGGAGTAGATCTCTTTCGTGTCGGATTCAGCGCATTCAACCTGCCGCCAATCATGGGAAATGTAGTACGTCTTGGCGGCGCCCGGAGGAAGTCAGCGACAGCTGGTCGACTCGTTATTGCGAGCGACGATTGGACTATCGCCCTCGACCCAACCCAGAACCTACGTGAGCGGGTCGAGAGGGCAAAGGTCCGTGGGGGCCACCTTTTGTCGCATGCCGGCGTTCTAATGCGCAGAGACAACCAGCCGTTCGATGGCGCCGCCGTCGATGTCGTGCTGGGGGCTCTGTACTGGCTTCTTGCTTTCGCAATCGGCCGGCGATGCGGCCCGGCGTTGCCGTATGGCTATCGACGCGACGGCCATCGTGTGATTTGGGCCGATTGGCGGATCAGGGCTGTGGACTCTTACCGAGCTCCTATGGGGTGGTTCGACCTAAATGATCGCGAGGGGTTGAACCGTCTGTTTCCAAAGTTTCTCGACCTTTGGCAACAGCCCAGCATGCGCGGATTGCTTGGTGGCGTCATCAGCTGGTACTTGGCAGCACAGGCGCCCGATCCGATTGAAATTGCCATCCCGGCCACTCAAGTTGCTCTCGAGACTCTGGCGCACGTAGTGCCGCTGCATCGCGCGTTGGACGACAAAGCGTTGGGAGGTGGGCAGGCGCGTAACGTCGCCCGGATGCTCAAGTCTCTATTAATTCCGATTGGGATTCCAACGACGATGACCGATTTGATTGCTGCAGCCAAGCCAACCGAAGCCTGGAAGCACGGTCCAGATGCCCTTACCCGGCTCCGAGACGATCTCGTTCATCCCAAGTCGAAGTACGAGTGGACCGGTGAGGCAATGGTCGACGCGTGGCGACTTGGCCTTTGGTATGTAGAGATGGCGTTGCTTGCATGGTTGGGATACGACGGCACATACAACTCAAGGCTTGAAGACGATCGATGGCGAGGCAAAGTCGTTCGAGTTCCTTGGGCACCCGAGAACACGTAGCCGTGGATGGCCGACCGCGTTCAATGCTGTCCCGGCTGTCCGGGTGATTGCTGCTGATAATCCGTCCATATCGTCATCGCCTCGGGAAACGCGTCGAAGAGTCGCGGAGACGTGAAAGTGCTTCACCCTTAAGGCGCTTCGGCCTGATAGAGCCGGGATGCGGCGTCTCCTTTATAGTTGTGCGTCGCTGCTAGTACCGCGACCAGCCTTATGACTGAAGCCGCAATCCTGAACCACGCCTCGTTCATCTTGTCGGTCGTGGACCTGCTGCACGGCGACCTCGAGCAGTCTGAATACGCCGAGTTTCGCTTGGCAATGCTCAGAGTTCCACGCGAGGCCATCAAGTGTGAAAATTGGATCGTCAAGGGTCAATGAGTCGTCTCGGCACAGTGAAGACACGAGGGTTGGTCTTAACTGAGCACGAGTTCAGCGTTCCTCTAGACCACTCGCGGCCGGGGAAGACGATCAGCGTATTCGCCCGGGAGGTCTGCGACCCCGACGGACTTGATCGGCCATATCTCGTTTTCTTCCAAGGCGGCCCTGGGTACGAAGCCGACCGGCCGACTCGCCATCCCAGTTCTCCGGGCTGGCTTGACCGCGCCCTGAAGGACTTCCGGGTCCTCATGCTCGACCAGCGAGGTACGGGTCGCTCGACGCCGGTCGGCAATTTGGTCGGGATCACTCCCCATCAGCAAGCTGACTATCTGAAGCACTTCCGCGCAGACTCCATCGTCAGGGATGCCGAGTGGATTCGTCGCGAGCTGGGTATCGATCGTTGGAGCATTCTTGGTCAGAGCTTCGGTGGGTTCTGTGCGATGACCTACCTGTCGATCGCATCCGAGGGCCTGCGTGAGGTGATCATCACCGGTGGATTGGCACCGGTCGGGCGGCACACCGACGACGTGTACGCAGCCACGTACCGCCGTGTCATGGATCGAAACCGCTTGTACTACGAGCGCTATCCCGAAGACCGAGAGCAGGTGATAGCCCTCCAGGACGCACTTAGTGAAACTGACATTCGACTGCCGAACGGCGATCGCTTGACAGGGCGCATGTTTCGTCAACTCGGCCAGATGCTTGGAATGAGCGATGGAGCGGAGCACCTGCACTACATCATCGAGCTGCCGCGTAACTCACCAGCTTTTCTTCACGACATTGCCGCAAGGCTGCCCTTCTCCCGCAACCCGCTTTACGCGATCATCCACGAGGCGTGTTACGCGGACGGCTGCAGTACCCGCTGGTCGGCCGAGCGGACACTGCCTGGGGAGTTCTCTGATTCAGATCTCTTTACGGGCGAGCACGTCTACTCGTGGATGTTCGAGGACTATGGCGCCCTCGCGCCACTGCGCGATGCTGCGCAATTGCTGGCTGCGTTCGAATGGCCGAACCTCTACAACGCGAGCGCGCTTCGGGTTAACGACGTGCCGGTTGCGGCCGCGATCTACGTGAACGACATGTATGTCGAGCGTGAGTTCTCAGAAGACACGGCGAGGCTGATTCGCGGCCTCAGGCCCTGGATCACCAGCGAATACGACCACAACGGCTTGCGGGCGGATGGTGAGCAGGTTCTGAGTCATCTACTCGATCTGGTGCGCTCCCCCGCCTGAAAGTGCAAGCTGGAGCAGCTCATAAGCGATATGCGCACTTTATGACCGGGCATAGTAAAGGAGACCGTTTCTCAGTTGATCGAATATACCCAGCACGCAACCGTAGACGCGGATGGCCTAACGAGTTGCCCCGGTAATCAAAAGCCGACAGAACCATAGGACGAGCGAGCCCGATGCTCATTGGTCAATTGCAGCAAGCTCGTTGATGAACCGTATGACGGTCTGAATGCCACGATAATAGTGGTCCACGGTCAGGTTTTCGTTTGGTGAGTGAGCTGCGCAGTCAGCTTGCGCAATGCCACTTATGACGAGTGGAGCGCCGATACTTCGCTGAAAGTCATAAGTGACTGGGATCGTACCCCCTTCGCGCACGGCGATCGGATTATTACCAAATGATGTCAAGAATGCATTGCGCATCGCATCTGCCGTCGGAGGATCGATGCCAATGGCTACCGGGGGGGCCGCATCAAGCACATCGACTCTGACTTCGATGCCAGGAGTGCTGAGTGAGTGCACTTGCTCCTCGAGCGACGTAAGTATTGTCCTCCAATCCTGGTCGGGTACAAGTCGCATGCTTAACTTTGCAAAGGCTGTAGCCGGGATTATCGTCTTCACGCCTTCACCAACAAACCCGCCCAGGATGCCATTGGCATCGAGGGTTGGTCGGCTCCCAGTACGCTCGCGTGCGAGGAAATTCGTTTCACCGTCGAGTGCGCGGATACCGGTTATCGCCTTGATACGGGCCGCGTAGTTCGCGTCATCACTGCGCCATTCGGCCAGTTCCTGGGGACTCGTTGGGACGACTGAGTCGTAAAAGCCCGGGATGGTTATGCGACCATGGTGGTCCTTAAGACCCGCGATGATGCCGGCCAGCGCATCAATCGGGTTGGGCGCAAGACCACCATATAGTCCAGAGTGCAGGTCATTGGGGGCTCCGGAGGCATGGAGTTCTACGTACAGAAGGCCTCGCACCGACGTAGCGAGAGTGGGCCATCCTTGCTCATCGAATACTCCATCCCAAACGAGTACGCAGTCAGACTTTAGGCGCTGCGCGTTGTCCCTCACGTAGCGAGGCAGGGACTCGCTACGAATCTCTTCCTCACCCTCAAGCAGGAAACGTAGGTTGAGCGGCGGACCACCCGCCGCGAAGAGATGCTGGACCGCCTTGAGCGCAGCCATCACGTTGCCTTTACTGTCTGCGGCTCCACGTGCGTAAAGGCGACCTTCTCGAATCTGTGGCTCGAACGGCGGCGATTCCCACTTATCAAGTGGATCAGGCGGCTGGACATCGTAGTGTCCATAGATCGTCAGATGAGGCTTACCTGGCCTTCCATCCCACTCGCCGACTACGATTGGCAGTCCATCATTTGAGACATGAACGATCTCGGCTCGCATCCCGAGGCCGCCGAGGCGCTCCTGCAACCACTCTGCGTTGCGCAAGCAATCAGCCCTATGAGCGGCTAGCGCGCTGACAGATGGAATTGCGAGCACCTCAACCAGGTCGGCAAGGTCTCTTGCCTGGTTGGCGGAGGCATTCGCGAGAGCTGAGTTCAGAACGCCGTCTGACCCAGATACTGATTCATGTAGTGGTATACGTTCTACTGTACCTTTCCTTTTGCACGAGCGTTCTAGGGGTGGGTTTGGCGAGAAACCTGGGTTTTGACCCCAGCGCTAATTAGTGGAGTGTTCCTAGGTTGGAAGCTTGGAAGTTACACCCAGCCGGGATAGGTCGGTTCGTTCGTGACATTGTGATTCGATCGCTAGTTATTGCCGGCGTCGTTTTGGGCCTCGACTTCATCCCCAACGCCCTCGTCACGCTTTCTAGCGGAGCGTGGTCAAGTATCAGCCAGTCGATCCTCAACGTCCTTCCGCCTGTTATGGTCGGCGTTCCTAAGTCCAATGTTCACAGTTTCTTTGACGCCCTGCAGACGGGACTGTCCCAGATCTCAAGTTCACTCACGTCGCTTGCCAAATATGAACCAAATCAAGAATCTCGCCGTGGTTTGGTTACCACGCTACTGCAACTGTTCGGAGTCGCCCCGGCTATCGTCATTGCCCTGACATCTTTTGCTGTCACCGGGCTTGCAGCTTATGGCAACCCATCGTTTGTCCTGCTCTACAGGTGGCGTTCCAGACGTCCGTGGGAACGAGTTCTGGGTGTCCTTTCTGGGCGAAGCAATCCCCTGCATCGCTCGCTCGTGTTGAGCGTTTCGCTTGTTGGAGGCCTCCTGCTGCTCGCCGGGAGCTTCGACGTTGGGGTTACCCGCAATCACGTCGGGCCGTTGGCGGCGGCAGTCATCCTCGCGGGCCTTCTCGTACTCAATTTTCTGTGGCTTCTCGTCTGGATCCTAACTCTCAGACGACCCAGTGACACCATTGTCGAGATTCTTTCGATGGGGAAAGACGTTCTTGCCTACGTTCACGATCCCCTAAGGATTGCAGGACGACTACATAAATCCACGCGGCAATTTCGCTTTCCCACATTTCCCTTCGACTACGAGGACGACAAATGGTGCATCTGTTGGGACGAGCAGGAAGAAATTCGGCGATGTCTTCAGGGTTTGACGGAGTTCGTCTTGCGAGCCCTCGAGCAACGGCAGCGTACCGCCGCGTTGGAGGCAACCCGCGCGATCGCTGTCCTTTGCGATTGGGCTAGCGCCACCAAATTTCCATCTGATTGGAAGTTCTTGCGACGAGTTGAACACGGCGATAGTTGCGAGTTGCCTGATTGGTTGCTGGAGGAATTTGTTCACTCGTTCGAGTCAATTGTTGCCGAGTGCGCCGATCTTCATTATTACTCCGTAGCAATTGAAGCAATCAGGAAGCTCCGCGAGATTGGCTATCAACTGATAACCGATGCTCAGGGTAAGTGGCCAGGGCGAGACCGCGTACTGCGCCGAACGCTAGATGCTCTAATGAATGGCTTCATCCTATGCGTCCTTTCAGAGGATCTCGAAATACGAGATCCGGTCCTGGAAGCCATGCGACACATTTTCAGTGAGCGGCCCACTGGCAAAGAAGTCATGGGAGCCGACAGCAACTTCCTTCGAAACAACGTTACTGGTCTGGGAGTGTGGGCGGTTCAGAAGGACGACATTGGATCTGTTCGCTCGATTCTCAAGCAAATAATGGAATGCGAGCGACTTGTGGAGAGGGATCTCGATGAGCTGATGATGGCTGTCTTGAGCCTTGGCACAATCGCGCTCGGCGTAAGGAAATATGCTTGCGCGACGGCACTTGTTGACTATGCGTGCGACAACAAGCAACGGGGCGAAAGCCTAATGAAAGCGATGACGAGACTTTTGGTTAAGCCCAGCCCCCAGATGAAGTATCTACCTCTATATGTGGATTGGGACTATGGAGTGATTTTTTGTGTACTAGTAGTTACACGCGCTCTGGTCTGGGGTAGAGACTGGTCCTTAGCCCAGGCAGCCGAAGTCAACAAGTTCGTTGTGGAACGGAGAATGGAGAACAAGAACCCAAGCAACTGGGCAAAGGTCACTATCCTGCGAATGGGAAACGCTGCGTCGTATCCGCCTGAGGACATAAAGCCGTGGGCTGATTTTGTAGATCGATTTGTGCCACCACCGAAAGGCACCTCAGTGACTGGGCAAATCCTCTAATGCACCGGTTCTAAGTTAGACTGCCACCATCATCCGACTTGGTCTCGCTGTTAGTAATGACGCCGCCTCCCAAATGGAGACGGTGCGTCTATGTAGCAGTCCATGTAGCAAACCAGGCGACTCTGGTGGCCGGAAGGGGCTCGAAACCGGCAGATGCGTCGTCGAAATGAACTCAGAACCCTCGAAATCGCTCTCGGTGGACGAAACCGCCTAGATTTCGGGACCGTGAGGCCGAGGGTTCAAATCCCTCGCCCCCGACCAACTTCTGAACTGAATCCGTCCGGCTCCGGAGATTTTCCTGACAACACGGCTGTATTGATGTAGCACGGATGTAGCACACGCCTTGGAAATGTGTTCGCAATTCCGTTTTCGAGGCCTGGAACGACAACACTCCGACCCTTCACCTGGCACAAGAAAGAGATCGTCGACCGACTCGCCGGCATGGTCAGCGCGCTGCAGCGCCGGGCTGACGTGGTCATACAGAAGAGGCTGGCCGAAGGCTTCGGCCTCACGGTCGCGGGGGCGATGTGGCGCGTCCGGTGGTTGCGAGCTCTGTCGGCGGAATCACCGATCAGATCGAAGATGGAAAAAGCGGGCTGCTCGTGGAGCCGAAGGACATCGAAGCCTTCGGCCACGCTGTCTCTCTCTTGTGAATGATCGCGACCGCGCGGCACGAATCGGCGCAGCGGCGCGCAGCCGCATCCGCGAGCAGTTTCTTGCGCCGCGTCACCTCATGCAGCAGGGACACTTGATCAGGACCCTGCTGTAGCCTCTGTTGGCGCGGTCTTACTCAACTGGATGGCGAAGGAGTTCCTTGGGCCTCGAGATGCGGAGCAGCTGCGAGACCTGCAGTAGGCAGCTGGAAATCGATGGCGACGCCTACATCTGCAGCTTCGAGTGCACGTTCTGCGCGAGCTGCGCACGGGAGCAACATCGCCTAATCTGCCCCAACTGCCAGGGCGAGCTGGTGCCCAGGCCGAAGAGATCGACTAAGACTGGGAATCAACCGGGAGCGCTGCAATGATCGTTCGCACTCTGGTCGAGTTGACAGGAACCGAGCGAGATGTTCGGGGAGATGGGTGGCGAAGCCGCCGGCTCCTACGTCGCGACGATGGCGTGAACTTCTCGCTTCATCTCACTGAGATCGACGTCGGCACCGAGCTCGAGCTCGAGTACGCGAACCATTTTCGAGGCCAACTACTGCATCGCGGGCCGCGGCGAGGTAACTGAGATGACGAGCGGAAACGGTGCACCGGCCGGATCCCGGCACGATGTACAACATCCTACGTGTGACGAGCCCCATGACTCTGCTCTGCGTTTTCTGGCCCGCGCTGGTAGGCGATGAGAGCGATGACCCGAAGGGCAGATATGCGAGCGTACAAGACGGTCCTGAGCTAATCGAACCCCATGCCTAGCCGGCAACGCCGCCCTGCCGGTGTTGGAGCCGCAAGCGCGCTCTGCGTTCCGGGGGCAGCTGCGGGAAAAACGAGATCACCAGCAATACGAGCAGTGGCGCGACCAACAGCGCCGACCCGATCGCCAGCGCTATGGCACCGAGCATCACGCCGGCGCGCGCGAGCAGGCCGACCGCCGCTCCTCCGGCTGCCGCGGCTCTGGTGGCCCGACGCGAAGGAGCCGGCACATCCACCCACCAGTGGCGCCACATCCAGACCGCAGTCCAGATCCCCGTGGACGCCATCACCGCCAGGGCCACCACCAGAGCGACCGGGCTGAATTCGTACAAGCCCGCCAGTACCGCATAGGCAAGAGGCACCACGATCGCGAGGCTGGCCAGCAACACCAGCGTTGCCGCCACTCTCCTCAACCAGTAAGCGGGACCGCGTTCGTACCATGTAGTGCCGAACCACGGCAGCGGTTCGATCCAGATGCCGGCCAGGTGCTCCCCGCCCGGCGAAGAGACTGGGGCCGTGTGGCGTGTCACCGTCGATAGTTAACCAAAGATGCCGTGCCACAGGCTCGACGCGGCTCCGGCCACCCCACTCTTGATCGTCGATCCCGGGGCTGTGGATTGAGTAGGCGGCGCACGCTCGATGAGCCGGACTGTCGCTCATAGAAATGCTGCTAGTAATTGCGGGCTTATCGCGAGCAGGCGAATGTCGCCTTCGCTCAGGCTGGCTCCGTTCCTGACGACCTCTCGCGGCCAGATTACGTTGTATAATTCGTCCATGATCATTACTCGCAAGGTTCGCAAAGTCGGCAATTCGCTGATGATCCCCTTGCCGCCGGAGACACTCTCCGAGTCAGGCTTCAAGGAGGGGATGGAAGTGGCCATTGGATCTCGGCCTGGTCACGTTGATCTCGATCCGGCCGGCCTTCCAGACAAGTGGTTGGTGGAGTTCACGGCTCGTTTCACTGAGCGATATCGAGAAGACCTAGCCGAACTTGCCGACCTCTGAGCAGGGGCCACTCAAGCCCCTGATCAGCCTCGAAGAGCTGGTCTGGATGCACACTGTCGCTGTCGAGGAGTTCGGCGGCACGACGGGCGTTCGAGACCGCGGCCTGCTTGAATCAGCACTCACTCGCCCGTTGGCATCGTTTGGTGGCAGGAACCTATACGACACCCCGTTCAAACGTGCGGCGTCGTTGGCAGAGAGCCTAGTTCTGAACCATGGCTTCGTCGATGGGAACAAGCGAACCGCGATGTATGCGATGGCGGCCTGGCTTGAGCGAGAGGGCTATGCGATCGAGGCGGAGCGAGGAGGATTGCGTGACCTCGCCCTTGCGATCGCCTCGCATGAGCTCAGCCCGGAACAGATCGCAGCATGGCTCGAGCAACGCTCCAAGCATCTCTAATGCAAGCTGCGACGTGCCGCGCTTGATCCGGAGGTTTGGTGTGGCGTGTGCGGGCCGAGCGGCAGCCGTTAGCTAGCAATACGGCTCCGCTATCGAAGCTTCGGGGAGTCAGCAAAACCTCTATCTGAAATCGACTACCACCCGCTCGCGTCTGCCGGCTTGGCTGACCGGGGCGGGTCTAAGTCCAATGGCACGGCAGCAACACACCGGCCAGAAACGGGCAGGATGTAGAGCCGATAGGCCCGATCAGACTGTATCGCGTTGTATGCATGCCAGCCGAGTTTGTGTTCACCCTCGAGAAGCAAATATGGAAACTTCCAAACGAAACCACTCTCGGTCCAACTTCTCTCCACACGCTTTTCGGGGACTCCATCCAAGGCCAGCACTCGATTGGACAAGGCATCCTTCCAGGCGTGCCAGGCGTAGACCGTGACACCGAGGACAAATACAGATCCAAGGATCACGAGCACAATAGATTTCAAAGAAAGGCCATCATGGAACAGCGAAATGACGCCGACAGCCGGAATCAAAGTCGTAAGGACCAAACCGAGGCCATAAGCGATTGCTCGAACCATAGTGCGCATCCGCTGGCGGACGCTGAGATAACCAGACGCGTTGGCTGAAAGATCTATTTCCTGGAGACGAAATCCTTGAAGCGCCTTAGCTCGAGCACCGTCATCTGCCCAATGGGGACCGGGGCCAACAGGCAGATCACCGGACATCCGAAAAGTGAACCGCGTACTCACAGAGACGTCAAGAGGCATCATCGATGGGCGCGGCCAAGTTCGACCTGCGACGGCAGGTCTGAGAGGACAACAGGTCCCAATGGTCGCGCGAACAGCATATCGGCTGGTTTGCGTCCATTTGGGCCAAGACTTGGTCAAACGGGTCCAGGCCAGAGGCTCACGATAATGAGGGCCTGTCGCTAACAGACCTCGTCAAGAAGTTCCTCAATAGGTCGATGTGCGGTTTGCTTACCAGTACACGCTGCCGTAGCGAAGTGAGAAATCGTGCTTCACAGCCACCTCTGCGATCACCCGCGCGATCTTGGCACCGCCGGCGGCGGAGGGCTCAATGGGCGAGACATTCGAGTAATCCGCCGCTTCATCGCAAGTGAGCCGAAGGTCGATCACCGCAGCTCGTGCACTAAGGGCTGATCGGAGGATTACGTCGTTGAATACCGCTAGGGCGGTGCTCTCCGCCTCCCCTAGTCCGGGAATTGCGTCATAAATCGTGCAGACCCCGAGCGGCTTGCCCAGCGATATCAGTTCATCCATAAGCTGCTGATATTCCTCGCGAAATCGAGCCTGAATTACCGCGAGCCGACCGGCCGCCTCAGCCACTGTGCGGACCGCGTCGGCGAAGACTCCACTCGAGTTGAGGGCGTCATTTCCGCCTGCACTGACGAATAGGTGCGTGGCGCTCCGATCCATACCGCTGAGTTGTGACCCTACGTCGACCACGCTCGCGCCGTCAACCGCCGCGAGCGTGGCTCGCCAACCGGTCGGCAACGCCTGGCGCAGGTGTTCGAGCACGGATGGCTGGCTTCCGACGTAGGCGGCGTTGTCGAAGATCGAGTCGCCCAGGAGGAGAACGTGGCCCATGCGTAATACTCTGCTCGGAGCTGCCAGGGGTCGACGGTTCAGCTGGCTGGAGACCTTTGCACAGCGGTAGTTGAAACCGAGTTAGCCGCTGTGGTCAGATGCGGAGGCGATGGCCGGCCATGTAGTAGTTCATGTAGCAATCCAGGGCGTGTTTAGCCCTCGAAACGCTTCCGAAGGCCCGGGAGACGACTCGAAATGAGTTCAAAACCATCGAAATCAGTCTCCGTGGACGAGACCGCCTAGATTTCGGGACCGTGAGGCCGAGGGTTCAAATCCCTCGCCCCCGACCAGTTTTGTATTCAAACCGGCAATTTCGAGCGTCGTCCGGAGAGGACGGGTCACGACCGGGTCACAATTTCGCGCGCAGCATTCAAATCGAGGCTGTGTAGCGGCGTCTGTCGTGGGGCGATGTGAGATCAACGTACAGAAATCTATGGCCAGTTAGCGTCTGATCGGAGGGCGCATGGGACACGACAGCATCGTGAGGCACCCGGTTGGAAAATCGGGGCCGTCAGTCTGGGAGGCATGGCGCGACAGTTAACTGAGCGCGATGGAGCCCGGCCGAAGCCGGGCTCCGGTATGTCGGACGGAGGCGGGAACTCTATCGAGCGGCCGCCCCAGGCGCCAGGGAGCCGTTGTCCACACCGGCAGTTCGGCTGTAAAGGGCGGTGATGGCAGAGGGCTTGAAACCTTTGACGACCAGCCAGACGCCCAGCGAAAACTCCCATAGTGCGATCGGGAGTGCGGTTACCAGCGCCGGTGTGGATGTTCGGCCGATGAGGTCGAGCAGAACGGCGAGGTCTGCCGTGACGAGCAGGGGAGCTCCGATAAGTCCGAGCAGGGGAAGAACCCGAGGGACCAGGCGCGCGCGGTACAGCAGGGTGCCCAGCAGCACGGCGTTGACCGCCGGCATCAAGCTCTGAGTGATCAAGAACAACCGGTCATACAATGCGACCAGCGCATGGCTGGTGACCACCGCACCTGCTCCGGCGCCCTCCTGCCTCAAGGTCACAACCGTCAGGAGGCACGCGACGCTGGCGAAGGTGCCGGCGGCTTCCAGAGTTCGTGAGGCGACAAAGCCTAGCGCGACGCCTTCGTTCTGCCTCTTGACAACCGGAAACAGCGCGACGGCGGTGCCGATGCCCGCAAGGGCCACGATCATCTCCAGGATGCCGCCGAAGATCGCGCCGGTGTCCGGGCCGGCGCCGAGGATGTAGTTGGCCCCCTTGACCGGCCCATACATGGCGAGTGTCGGGATCGAGACAAACGTGAGCAGGTAGAGCACGCCAGCAGCAAGCGAGATCTTTCTATGTGGACTCATCTGAAGCTCCTTTTGTTGAGGAAGTCACCGACACGATGACCCGTGTGGAGGTCAGGCTTATGACCTCAGAACCGTGCAAGGCTTCGAGAAACGGCTGAAAGCTGCCACAGACAAAGCAGCTCAGCCGCCGGCCGTCGACCTCCACCTCGGTGACCCCAGAAGCCAGCGCTACTTTTCGCGCCGGAGGCGGGCCGACGAAGGTGAGTGTGACTCGGTGGTTCAACAGCTCCTGTGCCATGCCTGTCAGCCTGCGGCGACAGGCGCACTGTCCGAATCCTCTGAATTGATGATTCGATGAGCAGACGAAACCGCTGGTAAGTCCGCCGCGGGGTAGTCTCGTACTCGCCATGGCCAGGCCCAAGCACCACTCGGGCAACCTGCCGGTTGACGCGACCAGCTTCATCGGACGCCGTCATGAGCTTGCGGAACTCAGAAGGAAGCTCAGCACGGCCCGATTGGTCAGCCTGGTCGGGCCGGGTGGTGTGGGCAAAACCCGGCTTGCGATTCGGATTGCAAACGACCTCGGGCGGGGCTTCGCAGCCGGCGCGTGGTTGGTCGCGCTCGCCGAGGTCCGGGATGCGGGCCTGGTGGCCAATGCCGCCGTCGCGGCACTGGACCTTAGAGACCAGGCTGCAATGGAGCCGCTGCAAATCCTCGTCTCCTACCTACGGGACAAAGAGTTGTTGCTCGTCCTGGACAACTGCGAGCACCTGGTCGAAGCGGCCGCCCAGCTCGTGGCCGAAGTGCTTCGCGCTGCACCCGCTGTGCGGGTGATCACCACAAGCCGGGAGCCGCTTCAAGTACTTGGGGAGCACGTGGTGCCGGTCCCGCCCCTCGAACTGCCTCCGGGGGACGAAACGGTAGCCCTCAGTCAGCTGCGACAGAACGAAGCCGTGATGCTGTTTACAGAGCGTGCGGCGGCGGCATCGGGCACCTTCGAGCTCACCGACTCGAATCGGGTCGCGGTCGTTCATCTCTGCCGACGGCTCGACGGCCTGCCGTTGGCGATCGAACTCGCCGCGGTCAGAACCAGAGTTCTCACAGCCGAACAGATCCTCGAACGCTTAACCGACCGTTTCGCTCTGCTCACCGGAGGAAGTCGCGCCGCCTTGCCGCGGCATCAAACACTCCGAACGACCATTGACTGGAGTCATGACCTGTTATCTGCCGGCGAACAGGCTCTATTCAGGCGTTTGTGCGTGTTCGCGGGCCGGTTCAGCCTCGAGGATATCGAGGCGGTTTGTGCGAACGACCAAGTCCCGGAGGCGGGAACATTGGCCCTGCTTTCATCTTTAGTCGACAAATCCCTCGTGATGAAAGAGGACGTCAACCTGCTTGCGCGCTATCGGTTGCACGAGACGATGCGCGAATATGCCAGCCTCAAGCTCCGAAACGCGAATGAGGTGGACGTTCTCGAAGAGCGGTGCCTCGAGTACTACCGAGCCAGGTGTCTCCGAGCTGCGGAGCAAGCTCGTTATCAGCCTGTCCAGTGGCTCGAGTGGATCGAGCTGGAAATCGACAACATCCGATTGATCCTCGAGCGATGCGTCGCGCGCGGCGACTTCGCTCGCGGGCTCGACCTCGCCGCCGCGATCGGTCATTACTGGATCACGCGCGGGACCACAGAGAGCGTGCGCTGGCTCGATCAACTGCTCGCATCCGGCGAGGCGTCTCCGCGAACTCAGGTGCGGGCCTATTACCTTCGTGGATGGCTGAGCCTGCTGCAGGGCGATCCGGCAGCCGCCAGGCCATGGATCGCTCGAGCTGTAGCGACGGCGCGAGAATCGCACCAGCTCGCGCAATTGTCGGAATCACTGTCGATAGCCGCGACAGCCGAGGACGCGATCGGCGATTTTGCGGCCGCCAGCCGCTTCCTCGATGAGGCTGAAGCGATGACCGCGGCTCTCCACGACTACCCAGCGACGATCGAGTTGGTGCTGGCGCGAGTCATTCACGCGGTCTTCCAGGGAGACATGGACAGAGCCAGCGCAATGTCCTCAGAGGGTGTACGCCTCAGTCGAGAGGCCGGTGATCTCTTTCAACTTGAGACGATGCTTCGCCTCCTCGGCATGGTCGCCATGATGGCCGGCGACCTTGATGCCTCCAAGCTACGGTCGGTCGAAGCGTTGCGGATCGCTCAGCAGATCGACCACCGGATCGCCCAGTACTACTCGCTGGCGGCTCTAGGCTGGCATGCCGCCAGCTCTGGCCAGGCACGACTCGGGGCACAGCTGCTCGGGGCGGCGGAAACCGTCGCAACGGGGGCCGGCGCGATCATTTACGGACCGTCAGTCCCCTTGCTCGCCGCAGCCAAAGAGTCGGCGGTTACAGCACTAGGGGCATCGAAGTTCGAGGCCGAATTCAAGACCGGCAAGCGCTTGAGCCGCGAGGCGGCATTACGCTTGGCACTTGGCGAATCCGATCATGTCGAGGTCGCGACAGAACGCATCGAGGCGGGGCCACTGGCGAAGCGGGAGGTCGAAGTCGCACGATTAGTCGCCGAAGGCTTGAGCAATAAGCAGATCGGAGCGCGCCTCTTCATCTCCGATCCCACCGTTGCCACCCATATCCGCAACATCATGAACAAGCTCGGAGTGAACTCACGGGCACAGATCGCCGGCTGGATGGCCTCGGCCGAGCGATGAGGGTCACAGTTGGACATCTACTCGATGGAACTCGATGTCCTAGAGGGGCGCCGGATCTCAGCCGGACCACTCATTCCCGGAAATGGACGTTCTGGTTAAGCTTCTTTACGATCCTCAATCGCACCCAGCAACTGGTGGTCGGCTTCTTTGTGCTTGTTTGGATCGCGCTCGTTGCGATTCTGGTCCTCGCCCCGGAGGTCTACACGCAGACCCTGCAGAAGGTCGCTGGGAAAAGCCTCGCGATTGAGGCGTCGTTGCTGATTGCGCTCTCGGCGCTTATCGCCGTCCTCGTGGTCGGGGTCTTCCGTCGCTGGCGATGGACTTTCTGGCTTGTCCTGATCGCTTTCCTCTCTGGCGTGTTGCGCCTTCCAGCCTCCGCATTGCAGCTCGCCGGGGTGATGCCGGCCAGCGGCCCTACCTGGTACGAGGCGCTGCAGGGTGTGATCGGAGTCGTCCAGTTTCTGATCGCCATTGCCATGATCGCAGGCTATCGGAAAGCCGGCGTCTGGGGACAGTTCTGATCCTGTGGAGAGCCAAATCGCGTGGTCAAGCGCACATCGCGCGCCACTATCGTGGCTCGGCGTTGCTCAAAAATCGGAGCCTTCACCGGGTCACAGACGGGTCACGGATTCCCGGAACCCGGCGGCTCTAGGAGGACACGGAAGGACACCAAGACAGAGCGATACGAGTTCCAGGATGGCCCTAGAGGAGACGTAGGGATACCAGAGGACCCGTTGCCGAGACGGTTCGGGACCGTGAGGCCGAGGGTTCAAATCCCTCGCCCCCGACCAAAATCCGAATTCAGAACCACAGCCGCAACCGGCGTTAACGTGACAACTCCACTGTATTACTGCAGTAGTTCTGCAGTATTTCGAACACGGCTCACTTGCGACTGTGTCTGCTGTCCTGATCCACATGCACATTCGCGGCGGGTCCAGGGCCGTTACGGGCAAGACACATGACGCCCTGGGGTCCTGCTACGGCCGCGTGCCGGCGAGATACAGGCGAGGTCGATCCAGCCTGATGCCCAGCGGCTCGAGGCGCAAATCCGGTCCGTCTGATGGAAGGCCCGGCGCGCGAGGAAGACCTCAAGGCGCCCAGTTGCGTGCAGATTTGGCGCCAAGGATCGGGTTTCGACCGCTCAGTGTGTGCTTAGTCGCTCAATCTCGGTCGTCGGAACTTGAGGACGCCAACCAAGGCGCCAACCACAGCGCCTAGCAAGGTCAGCGCGGCGAGCGTGCGCATACGGACGGCCCGAGACGACCGCCGCCGAGATCCATCGTCTGCGTTCGCAACCCCCCACACCCATGGCCGCAGCTCTTTCACACCCGCTCGCTCGAAAATCTCATTGACTTTCTGGGAGAGTTCGGGCGATGCCGGCCAAGGACGCAACTCGATAGTGTCGTCGGCGAGTAGGCGGGGACGGACGGCGCCCAACTGAGCCAGCTCCCCCATTACCCGATTGATTCTCTCGCTCAATCGTTCACTCAGTGCAACGATTGGTTGGCGTTTTCTTGCGCTCGATTGCCTGCTTGACCCAGTGACGGAGCGTCTCCGAGCCCAATCCCAGCTGCACCGCGATGCTGGTCACCACGCCGTGACGTTCGCCTGTCAGCGTCATGGTCTCCTCGACCATCCTAACCGCCCGCTCACGGAGCTCAGGCGGGTGTCGATGTCCCGATCCTTGCTTCGACGGTTGATGCTTCGATGCTGCCATGGGCCACGCCCTCCCAAAGAATGAGTCTCCATCGAACCCGGGGCGGTTCAAAAACGGTCTCGGTGGGCGAGACCGCCTAGATTTCGGGACCGTGAGGCCGAGGGTTCAAATCCCTCGCCCCCGACACTTTTTGAATTCAGATTTGTCCCGCGCCCGGAGCTAACGTGACAAGCCCCCTGCATTGCTGCAGTAGTGCTGCAGTAGTTTCGCGCAACAGGATTGAACCCCGTCGACTATTCACGCCAACAGCACTGCCGTGGTGTCGCAGTACGACGTCGCCTGCGCGTGGACCTACTGAGCCGCTAACCCTTCCGACCGCGAGCCTGGCCCGCCGGGCGAAGGTTTCCCGCGAGCAGTGCGATCGTAAGCGCGCCGGCGAGCGGGATCAGCATCGCGACGCGAAGGCCAAAATGGTCGGCCGCGTGGCCAATCAAGGCTGGGCCGACGACCGAGCCCGCGTAGCCCGAGGACATCACGACCGCCAGCGCCGTGCCGCTGGCGCCCAGGTTCGCGCCAGCCGCGAAGGTGATTGGCAGGATGACGGCGGTTCCGATGCCGACGAGCGCAAAGCCCGTCGCCGCGCCCGCCAGAGCCGGAAACGCGACCGCCAGTGCCAAGCCGCCGGCGCCGAGCAGCGCCCCGAGGCGGACCACGATCACGGTGCTCGTGCGCGCCGTCAGCCGGTCGGCGCGAAATCGCGTCAGCATCGCGGCCAGCATGAACCCGCCGTATCCCGCGGCCGCCACGCCCGGGTTGACGTGGCTGAGATCGCGCAGATAGAGCGTGCTCCAGTCAGCGGTCCCGCCCTCGACCAGAAAGCCCGCCAGGGAGACCACAGCGACGGCCACGACCGGACCTGTCAGCCACAAGCGTCCGGCGCCCGGCGGTGCGACTCGCGTCGCACCCGAGCGGGTGTCGGGCACGTCGCGCAGGAACCACGCCGAGGCGACCGCGACTACCGCCGCAACAGCCGCGAAGTGCGCGGCCGGCGCGATAGCGAAGTAAGCGGCGACGCCTGCGATCAGCGAACCGACCACCGCGCCGAGGCTCCAGAAGGCGTGAAAGCCGTTGATCATCGGCCTGGCCGCGAGGCGTTCCAACTCCGCGCCCTGGGCATTCTCGAGCACGTCGAGCACGCCGGCGCAGAGCCCGTTCACGAGCATCCCGACCATCAGCTGCGGCAGGTTGGCGGCTAGACCCAGCGTGACGAGCGCGACGGCCAGCGCAGGCGTGCCCGCTCGGACGAAACGCCTGGCTCCAGATCCAAGGACGAACCGCGCCACTGCGGCGCCCACCACCGCACCCATCGCGAAGATGAGCAGCGCGTCTCCGACCTGGCCGTCGGTGAGGTGCAGATGGTCCTTCACTGCCGGCAGGCGCGGCACAAAGCTGCCGCCGACGATGCCGAATGCGAGGAACGCGACCGAGACGGCCCGGCGCTGCTGGATCAAGACGCCCCCGTCAACCACCGGCGGTCTTTTCATCCCGTGGTTTCGCATACTGAGGCATCCCCACATTGAAGGCGCCCGACGCCTCGACTTTCATCGCGGCGCTGCTGCGGAAGAGCGGTTCGCCCCCGAGCCACGCCCAGATCGTGGCCGGTCACCTGATCGAAAACAGCCGGCTTGGAATTCATTCGCACGGGCTCATTCGGGTGCCGCAGTACTTAAGGGAGATAGACAGCGGCGAGCTCGACCCGCGCGCGCGACCTGAACAAACGCGCACACGCGGTGCGGTGTCCTGGGTCACCGGCAACGCCGGCTTTGGACCGGTCGGCGGCCTCTACGCCGGCCGCCGGGCAGTGGCGGCGGCGCGCAAGCACGGCGTGGCGCTCGTCATCGCGACGGAGCTCGGCCACACAGGCCGGCTTGGCGCCTACGCGGAGCTGATCGCGGCATCGCAGTGCATCGCGGTCATCTTCGGGACCGGGCCACAGCGCGGCCACATAGTCGCGCCGTTCGGTGGAATCGACGGGCGGCTTTCGACGAACCCGATAGCCTATGCCGTGCCCAACGGCACGGCGCCGGTGGTCGCCGATTTCTCGACCAGCGCCTTGCCGGAGGGAAAAGTGCGAAGTGCCCGCAACCTCGGAAACCGACTACCAGACGGAGTGCTCCAAGATCCTGCCGGCAATCCGACCAACGATCCGAACGTCCTTTACGGTCAACGTCGGGGCAGTCTGCTCCCCCTGGGTGGAGCGGACTTCGGGCACAAGGGCTACGCGCTGAGTCTTCTGGTCGAAGCGATGGGGACACTCCTCGCAGGTGGCGAGGTCGACGACTCATCGCGGACCGGGTTCAACCTGACGATCCTTGCGATCGCGACCAGGCCGGGCTTTGATCGATCCACCGGACGCTTGGTCCGCTATCTGCGCTCGGCACGACCACTGGATCCGACCAGGCCGGTCATGGTGCCGGGCGATCCCGAACGGCTGGCGCGCCAGCGCGCGACGGTCGACGTGGACGAGCCGACCTGGCGCGAGATGGTCGCCTTTGCGCGTGATCTCGGTGTTGACTTACCGCCGCAGTAGCTCGCAGGCCGGGCAGCTCTATGTCGGCAACATGGTGGACACCGCGTACTCGCTCGTGGCGTCGGTAGAAAAGCGTTATGCGGCACGCGCGCACGCTTAGACGTCCAGAGCCGAGACGTGCGGTCGTGGAGACTAAGAGAAGGGCTCTGTTCGCGGACCTCGAGTTGGCATACGCTGTTCGAAATGTCGATGCGCCGCTGCCTGCCATGTCTCATCCAGGGACGTGGGGAGCGATGACGGATTTCGGAACCGTCGTCCAAATATGCCGCCTACTGGAGCCCTGGGGACAGCTTGGCAGTTCACCGCAATGGCGGCCGTGGTTGACTCCGCCACGCGGCGGGAGCCGGTAGACATGTCCGGGACCGGCGAACCGCTGGCGATCTGATGGCAGGCAGTCGCCAACTTCGCGTAACAATCTGGAACGAGCACGTCCAAGAGCGCAGAGACAAGTCGGTGATGCGCGTCTATCCGGACGGCATTCACGAGGCGATCGCGGCCGGCCTGCGTCGCGAGCTGGGCGCAACAGCGAGCATCCGCCACGCGACCCTTGACGAGCCCGAGCACGGCCTTACCGAGGCGGTGCTCTCAGAAACGGACGTCCTCACATGGTGGGGACATGTGGCTCATGATCAGGTGGCTGACGAGGTCGTGAGCCGGGTGCATGCTCGGGTCCTCGAAGGAATGGGAATCGTCGTGCTGCACTCCGCACATTACTCCAAGATTTTTCGACGTCTTATGGGAACCACCTGCGCACTCAGATGGCGTTCCGGTGGGACCGGCGAGCGTGCGCTGGTCTGGACGGTGAATCCTGGCCACGCGATCGCCGAAGGTGTACCACAGCCGATCGTCATACCCCGCGACGAGATGTACGGTGAGTTCTTCGACATTCCTCCACCGGATGAGCTCGTTTTCATCAGCTCATTCGAGGGCGGCGAGGTCTTTCGCAGTGGCTGTTGCTACCACCGTGGGATGGGACGCGTCGTGTACTTCAGCCCTGGCGACCAGGAATTCCCCGTCTACCACCAGCCTGAGATCCAGCGTGTTATTGCCAACTCCGTGACCTGGTGCGGCAGCGCTGTGGCGCCGAACGATGCGCCGTCGAGCCGGTCGGGCGGCGTGCAGCGGGATTGGTTCCTCTCTGGATCCTGAACCTACAGATCTGATGAACGGCGATGGAAGGATCGGAGTTGGCATCATCGGCGCCGGCGAGATCGCAGGCGCGCACATGCGTGGTTACGTGCAAGCCGCGGAGCACGCACGAGTCACGGCAATTGCTGACGTCGACCCAGTGCGCGCCCAACGTTTCGCGGAGTCGGCAGGCGGCCCTAAGGTGTTCGTCGATTACAAGCAGATGATCGATTCGCCGCTTGTAGATGCGGTTGACATCTGTCTACCGCACCACCTCCATCGAGACGCAATCGTCGCGGCGGCCGCGGCGGGAAAGCACGTCCTTTGCGAGAAGCCGCTCTGCGTAACCCTCGAGGAAGCTGCCGCTGTGAAGCATGCGGTAGCCAGTGCGGGAATCACCCTGATGTGCGCGCACAATCAACTTTTTCTGCCCACCGTTGGAACTGCGAGGCAGATGATTCGCGACGGCAAGTTAGGCAAGGTCTACGCCGCCCGGACAACCGACATCTTTCGACTGACAATCGATCCCGAAAGGCTTGGTTGGCGTGCAAGACGGGCGACCAGCGGCGGAGGCGAACTGATCGACACGGGATACCACCCAACCTATCTCCTGCTCAACCTCATCGACAGCTCACCGGTGAAGGTCGTCGCCTTCGTCAGCCGGCACCGCATGGCGATGCTCGAAGGCGAGGATTCAGCGAACGTCCTCGTTGAATTCGCGGACGGCACTGTGGGAGCGATAGTGACGAGTTGGGCGTATGAGCCTCCCAGTTGCACGGAGCGGTTTTCGGTCGCGGGCGAAACTGGAAGCCTATGGAGCGACGGGCGAGCGCTGTACTACAAGCCGCGCGGTGGTGAGCAAGTCACTGTCCAGGCGGCTGGTGCCGAAACTGACACCTATGCCGTCGAGGTGGTCGACTTCATCGCCTGTTTGCGAGAAGGGAGGCGACCTCTCAACACCGAGGTCGAGGGCATCAAAGTCCTCGAGGTCATCCTCGGTGCGTACGAGTCCGCGGAGCGGGGAGAGATTGTGGAGCTGAAGAGTCCATAGCCAGCTTCAGCGTCAGGATCTTGAACGGCGTGAGCTCGAGTTCGAGCTGACCGTCGTGCATCTCGATCTCGTCGCGGTTTCGTTCGAGCAGGTCGCACAGAAATGAGCGAGACGCCGGTAGCGACGTGCGAACGCGCGCGCGACAGCGGCCACCCCACGCCTCATAGAGCCGGATGACCACAGCCTCCGAATCCTCTGCTCGCTTGATCGCCTCCACCACCACCTGCGGCGTATCCACCTCGATCAGTGAACGCCGTTCGCCCGCGCTGATCCCTCCGCGGACCACCCGCAGCGGATTGTTGAGATCCTCGGCGGCTGCGATCACTCCGGCGTCGCGGAAGTCTCCCGGATGGGGCATCAGCGCATACGTGAAGCGATGCTTGCCGCGGTCTGCGGCCGGGTCGGGATGCGTCGGCGCGCGCAGCAGCGACAGTCGCATGACCGAGCCCTGGATGTCGTAACCGTACTTGCAATCGTTGAGCAGCGCGACGCCGTAGCCTGGCTCGCCCAGATCGGCCCATCGGTGGGCGCAGACCTCGAAACGAGCCTGGTCCCAGCTGGTGTTCGTGTGAGTGCTGCGCTCGACGTGGCCGAACTGGATCTCATACGTTGCCCGAGACGACCGCACCGCAACAGGAAACGCGACCTTGAGAAATTTGTGCTCCTCTTGCCAATCGATTTCAGTTTCGAACCGAAGCACCCGCGAATCGGCGTCGAGGACCATTCGCTGTTCCAACGTCGATGAGCCGAACTTGCGGGTGAACCGCACAGCAGCGCGCAGCGGCCCCTCCATTTCGACGTTGGCGCTCGTGAGCTCCGTGACACCCACGAAGCTCGTTCTGTAGTCGGCGTCAACATCCCACGCGTCCCAGTTTTTCGGGTTGTCGTCGTGGAGCAAAAGCGCGTTGCCGAGTGCGCCAGCAGCAAGCGCCTCGCGGCCGACTTCCTTGTCCCAGATCGAGGTCAGTAGCCCGCGGTCATCCCAGGTGACGCGGAGCAGCCCGTTTTCCATCACCTGGCCAGCGACAGCAACCGGCTCCGGTTGTATCGCTGCCGAGTCCGCCAATGACGCCCACCCGCACGCCGGTGCGGCGAGCAGAACGCATCGCCCGTCCACCTCGACCACCTCGCGGCGCGGGTGTGAGTTGACGTTGAAGACCGTCAGGTTGTCTCCGCTCCCGGCCAGTGTGGATTGTGCGGCTGTGGTGATGCCACCCGCGATCTCGACTACCGCCTCGAGCTCGCGCTCGGCATCTTCATAGACCCAGTCGATGCTCGAGCCCGGAAGGATGTCGTGGAACTGGTTGATGAGCAGTCGCTTCCAGCTGGAGTCGAAAACGGCCGTCGGATAGTCATGGCCAACCGCCACCGACCAGATCTCAGCCTCACGCAAGGCCTGTTCGGCCCGCCGGTTCAACCGCTTGGTCCGCGCTTGCGACGTGTACGTCCCCCGATGCAGCTCGAAATACAGCTCGCCGACCCATGTCGTGAGATTGCGCGCCTCTTTTTTCGCACGAGCGAAGAAATCGGCCGCGCGGCCGAGCTCGACCTGCGGCGCCCCATCGATGCTCCGCAGCCGGTGACCGGATTCGATCATGTCCGGCTCTGGGCCACCGCCCCCGTCACCCCAGCCGTAGAGGTAAAGCGAGTCCGATGAGCGATCCTGGTCTTTGAAGTCGGCGACACTTCGCACGATCTGCCCCGCGGTGAAGTCGCCGTTGTATGTATCCGCCGGTGGAAAGTGCGTGAAAACGGCGGTCCCGTCGATGCCTTCCCACATGAAAGTCTGGTGTGCGGGTTTGTTCGTGTCGTTCCACGAGAGCTTCTGGGTCAGGAAGAATTCACCGCCTGACTCGGCGATCAGCTGTGGCAGGGACGCGGGATAGCCGAAGACGTCGGGCAACCACAGCTCGCGCGTGTCGACGCCGAACTCCTGCATGAAGAAGCGCTTGCCATGCACGAACTGCCGGACCAATGCCTCCCCCGAAGGAAGGTTGCAGTCCGCCTCGACCCACATTGAACCTACCGGCTCCCATTGCCCGGCCGTGACTCTTTGACGGATGCCATCGAAGATGGTTGGATACGACTCCTTCATCCAGGCGTACTGGGCAGGCTGCGAGCAGGCGAATCGGTAGTCGGGGTACTCGTCCATCAGCGCGAGCGCGGTCGAAAAGGTCCGCGCGCACTTTCGGCGCGTCTCGCGCAGCGGCCAGAGCCACGCGGTGTCGATGTGGGCGTGTCCGACCGCGGTGACGCGATGGGTTGAGGTGCTCGGTCGCGAGAGAGCTGCTTGCAGATCTTTGGGATCGTGGCTTTGGGCAAATCGATTCAGCGCCTCGAATATCTCGGCGCGCCGGTTTCCCTCTGGCGTAGCCAGCGCGAGCTCGTAGAGAACTTTGAAATCAAGCGCTTGCTTCCTAGCCGATTGATCCTGGAGGCGCAGCTCGGCCTGCCGGAAAAGGAAAGCCGGGTCGCCAGACTCCCGAAGCGCGATCATCGACGGAGCCATGGCCGGCCCCGCCACCACCGCCGTCGGGATGGCGGAGGCTTCCAGGTAAAAGTCGACGTCGCCTGAAGCGATGGGTAGCCACCGGTGATTGGGATCGACCCCGCGCCAGGGCTTGCCGTCCCGCCACGCGAGCGCCTCGCATGTGAAGCCGGTGTGGCCCTGGAATCCGATGTCGAAAACGGCGACCACTCTCTTTCCGGTCCACCCGGTCGGAACCTGTCCACGAACGTGAAACCAGGTTGTGCTCCAGGGGGGTCCCCAGCTCTCGCCGACATGGAAAGGCCGATAGTCACCACGGACGGCTTCAGCAAAAGGGACCGGCTCTCCGCGGACGCTGTATGCCGTGAGCTGCAGCGGAGCGTGTTCCTGCTCGACGGTGGCCAGAAGCGAGCTTAACCTGGCCTCCAGGTAGGTTTCATCAGCCGTCATCACGCCGTGGAGAACGTTAGCCTGTCTCTCCGGTGTTACGCCCATGACCCTCCCAGTGCGCGTTGGCGTCATCGGCTGCGGAACCATCAGCGGGGCGTACCTGAAGAACATGACTGCCTCGCCACATCTGAACGTCGTGGCTTGCGCGGATCAGGTGGTGGAGCGGGCGCACGCCCGCGCGAACGAATTCGGAGTGCCCCGTGTGTGCACCACCGATGAGCTGCTCGCCTCCTCCGATGTCGAGTTGGTGGTCAACCTGACAATCCCGCTTGCCCATGCTGAGATCAGCGTGGTGGCACTTCGCGCCGGCAAGCACGTGTTCTCGGAAAAACCGCTTGCCACGACCCGCGAGGACGGATTGCGCATTCTGGATGCGGCCGCGTCCAGCGGCCGTAGCATCGCGTGCGCGCCAGACACCTTTCTGGGTGCTGGAGCCCAGACCTGTCTTCGCCTGTTGGAGCAGGGGGAGCTTGGCGAACCGCTGGCGGCCTCCGCGTTCATGCTCAATCGCGGTCCCGAGAACTGGCATCCGAATCCAGGTTTTTGCTATGGGCCCGGCGGCGGCCCGCTTCTCGATATCGGGCCCTACTACCTCACCACTCTCGTTTGCCTGTTGGGCCCCGTGCGGCGGGTTAGCGGCATGGCACGCATCCTGTATCGCACACGAACCGCGGACCGCGGACCGAGAGCGGGCGAGACATTCAACGTAAGCACCCCCACCTTCGTGGCGGCTTTGATCGAATTCGAAAGCGGGACCCAGGCCACTCTCGTCAACAGCTTCGGAATCTGGGGCCACGACCTCCCCAACATGCAGCTCTACTGCACAAAAGGAATTCTGAGCGTTCCGGATCCCAACTATTTCGGAGGTCCGGTGAGGTTACGACCCAGTGAGGACGAGTCGTTTTGGCGAGAGGTTCCACTCCTCTACCACCACACCGAGGGTGCCGGCAATTTTCGCGGGCTGGGTGTAATTGAAATGGCACTTGCATTGCGCAGAAGCGAGAAGCCTCGCGCTGGCGGCGAGCTCGCGTACCACGTGCTCGATGTGATGGAGTCCATCCGCGAGTCATACACCACGGGCCGGCACGTCGAGGTACACAGCACCGTTCCCCCTCCTTCCCCGCTCCCCGTGGATGACCGTCTTGTGCTCGCGACATGATCGCTGTCCAGCTCTACACGATTCGGACTCAACTCCAGGATCCATCGCGCCTCGGCCCTGTCCTGCAGCGTTTGCGCGAGATCGGCTACAGATCGGTCGAGGTCGCTGGGCTTGGGCCGAAGACGGTCGGTCGCTTTGGCGAGGAGCTCAGGAGAGCGGGCCTGGGCGCATGCGCCGCGCACGTGGCGCTCGATCGCCTGGCGGGTGATCTCGACAGTGTGGCTGCCGAGTGCAGCGAGTGGGGCTGCGAGTACGTGGTCATTCCGAGCCTCCCGGAGGCCTATCGCTCGGAGCAGGGCTACCTGAGATTCGCAGCTGAAGCCGTTGAGCTGGCGAGCCGGCTGCGCACCTCAGGGCTGCAGCTCGTGTATCACAACCACAGCCACGAGCTGGAGCGGTTCGGTCGACACACCGGGCTGGAAACGCTCTTCGGCGCCGCTTCCCCAGACGCGCTCCAGGTAGAGCTTGACACCTACTGGCTGCAGTACGGAGGCGCGAATCCGGCCGACTGGATACGCCGCTTCAAGCACCGGGTTCCACTGGTGCATGTCAAGGACATGGCAATCGATCTAGGCCGACCGGTGGACGTTGAGGTCGGAGAAGGCAACCTGAACTGGGTCGAAATATTGAGCGCCTGCCGCGAGGCAGAAACCAGGTGGCTGGTGGTGGAACAGGACGAGCCGCGGCGGGACCCGATGCAAAGTGTCGCGATCAGCTATGCGAATCTGAGCAAGCTGCTGGAAAGAGTCGGAATGGAGGGCTGAGTATGCGCAAGCGCTTGCTTGGTCGGACCGGCGTCGTGGTATCGGAGTTTGCGCTGGGGACGATGACATTTGGCCAGGAGGCCGACGAGCGCTCGGCGTTCGGGCTCCTCGACCACTACATGGATAGCGACGGGAATCTGGTCGACACCGCCGACGTCTATCCGCCCGCCGGCCCGCGCGGCGCCTCGGAAGAGATCATTGGCCGCTGGCTGAAGCAGCGCTCAGAGATGCGCGAGCGAATCGTCCTCGCGACCAAATGTCGCGGCCGAATGGATGACTCTGGCAACTCTGAGGGCCTTTCGAGGCGATGGATCATTCGCGCCTGCGAAGGCAGCCTCCGGCGGCTCAACACTGACTACATCGACCTCTATCAGGCGCATCAGTGGGACCCGGCGACCCCCATCGAGGAAACGCTGATGGCGTTCGACACCCTGGTGCGCTCCGGAAAGGTTCGCTATATCGGAGTGTCCAACTTCACGGGGTGGCAGCTCGAGCGGACCATTTTGACCGCACGCCATCTGGGCGTCTCGGTCCCCGTTTCTCTGCAGCCGCAGTACAACCTGCTGGCACGTGAGATCGAGTGGGAATTGGTCCCAGTCTGCCTCGAGGAGGGGATCGGGATCGTGCCGTGGGGGCCGCTCGGCCAGGGTTGGCTGTCCGGAAAGTACAGTCGTGACTCGGCGCCCACCGGTGCCACGCGCCTCGGCGAGGATCCGCATCGGGGCATCGAAGCCTACGAGAAACGCAACATCGATCGAACCTGGAAGGTGGTCGACGCCGTACATGCCGTTGCCACCGACCTCGGCGTACCGCCCGCGCGCGTTGCGCTGCGGTGGCTCGCCGACCGGCCTGGGGTTACTGCACCTCTCCTCGGAGCTCGAACCGTTGAACAGCTGCGCGACAACCTCCTCGCCGCGGATATCTCACTGGACAAGGGACAGCGTGCAAGGCTGGACGCAGCCAGCGAGCCTGCCACTCCGGATTATCCGTACCGGCTGCTCGCTGAAAACGCAGCCGCGCGGCGAAGTCTGCTTTAAGGGCCGACGACTACCCGGGGACCACCACCAACGTGTGCGGCACGATGGATTGGCTTGGCGCATGCCGCCCATCGAGCTGCGCGAGCAGCAGATCTACTGCTCGGCGCCCCATCTCGCGTTCGTTCTGCTGAATATGAGTAAAGCGTGGCTCGATGAACTGCCCTCGCGGAGAGTCGAAGCAGGTGATCATCGTCCCCTCGAGCCGGGCCAGGTCGCGGAGGACGTCTCTGATGATGAGCGCGATCGGGTGCTCGGAGGCGACGAATCCTGTGATGGAGTCATGGTTTCTGAGGAACGTACGGATTGCCTCGTGGTCAGCCGGAATCCGGCTCTCAGGATTGGGAAAGCCACTGGCCAGGTCGGTCAAGAGGTGCTGCCCGCCCAGCCCCAGGCCACGCTGGCTGAACGCGGCGCGAAAGCCATGCAATCGATCTTCGATGCTGGATGTGTTCGCAGGCGGCGATGAGACGAAGGCAACGTGTTTGTGGCCTTTGTCAAGAATGTATCCGGTGAGCTCTCTGGCGGCTGCCAGGTTGTCCGTGTAAACGGAGCTGGCCGCGATGCCCTTGAGGTATCGGTCGACGAACACCAAAGGGCTCTTCGCGAGCGCGAGCCGAAGCAGGCTCGCGTTGTAGAACTCGCCATTCACGGGAAAGACGATCAGGCCGTCAACGGAGCTGGAGCCGATCAACGCGTCAACGGCACGCTCCTCCTCTTCCTGCTCGCCGCGACTGCGCTTCAAGACAAGGCTCAATCCGTTCTCCCCGGCCCTCTCTTCGATCGCATTCAACAGCTCGAGCCCGTAAGCGGGCGAGGCGTCGGGCAGCAAGAATGCGATTCGCGACGTCAGGCGCCGGGAGCGAGGCGCTCGCTCTCCATCACTGAGCTCCGGCAGACGACCCAATTCTCGCGCGACGAAAGTCCCCTTGCCCCGGATCCGCTCCACAAGCCCAGCCCGTTCGAGGTTCTGAAGCGCACGCATCGAGGTGATGCGGCTCACACCATGCTTGCGAGCCAGCTCCTTCTCAGACGGAACACGATCGCCGCTGCGGAGGCTGCCCTTACGAATATCGTCCAGGACGTAGTTGTAAAGCCGTTCGTACAGTAGGTGGCGCGGTGGATTCATGGCTGGATTGAGCTTGCCTTAAGACATCTTATTACATCTAATTCCGAGCCTGTCCGACTGTCCGGAAGATGTCCAGGGGCATCTCCAATCTCGTCAAGTGGCTGTCCTTGACATGTCATATCTGCAATGTTAGTTTGCTGCTTGGCCCGTCGGGGTCGGATGCGGTGGAGTAATTGAGGCCCCGCGCCGGCGCACTCTCGCCCCGGTCCGGCGAACAGCCCACCGGGAAGAAGGCGCAGGGTCCACCGTCATTGCGAACGGAGGAGAACGCCATGACATTACTTCCGGGGCGAGCTTTAAAAGCCTCGCTGATCTCGCTGGTCGTAGTCGTCTGTGCCTGCGGCGGCGGGGGCCAAACCGCCGCGCCGCTTCCGGGGTGCAACGCGGGTACGTCGCAGGTTCTGTTCTGGACCTCGCATACGCCTCCCGACACCACCAGCATGCAGCACATGGTCGATGCCTTCAACAAACAGAGCACGACATCATGCGTGAAGATGGTCGCGGTGCCAGGGTCGGAGACCGACATCGCCAAGCTGACGACAGCAGTGCGTGGCGGTACGGGTCCAGACGTTTACGAGCTCGACCGCTTCACCGTCGCCGAGCGAGCCGCCGCCGGCGTTCTCGAAGACCTGACCCCCTTCGGCGCGGCGAGCGAGTCCAGCAACTACCTGGATTTCGCATGGAAGGAGGCGCTGTTCAAGGGCAAGCCCTACGCACTTCCATTTGACACGGACGCGCGCGCACTCTTCTACAACAAGGATCTGCTGCAGGCAGCAGGGGTTGACGCCAGCGCGCTGGACATCTCGAAGGGCGCGCCGACGATCGACATGATTCGGACCATGGCGAACAAGCTCAACAAGAAGGATGCGTCTGGCAAGTACACCACGATTGGGTTTGTGCCGTGGCTCAGCCAGGGTTGGCACTACACATGGGGCTTTGCATACGGCGGGAGCTTCTTCAACGCCAGCGCTTGCAAAGTGACGCCAGATGACCCGAAGATCGTCCAGGCCTTCAAGGACATGTTCTACGACTGGTCAGGAGCACTCGGAGTCAACGCAGTCCAGACCTTCGTCAGCACCTACGCCCCGACCACCCCGGCATTGCCAACCGAGCAGGACGCCTTCCTGACCGGACACATCGGCTTTGTGGTTACGGGCCCGTGGGTCCTGAGCTGGTTCCCCCAATACCAACCGAATCTTCACTACGGAATCACCTACATTCCCGTGCCGCATCAGGGCGACACACCCGCAACCTGGGCCGGTGGTTGGTCAGTCGTGATCCCCAAGGGCGCCAAGAACTCCAAGGGGGGCTACGAGTTCATGAAGTACTTTGCGGGCGAACCGGGCCAGCGGGTCTATACCAAGGAGACCCAGCACATGCCGACCTGGAAGACCCTGCTCACTGACAACAGCCTCTACCAGGGCGACCTCGGCCTTTTCGTCAAACTGTTGCCGACGGCTCACAGCCGGCCCGCGCTTCCGGTGGGCAGTCTCTTCTGGGACCAGCTCAGCACTGCGCAGGACGCGGCGACGCGCCAGAGCCAGGATCCCGCGACGGCGTTGAAAGCCGTGGCCGCGACGACCAATGACAAGCTTTCGCAATACTGCCCGCTTGCTGCCTAGCGTTACGTGAGGCAGTCGGTAACTGAGGAGCGGCGTTGATCGCCGCTCCTCGCCTCCGCCGCGTTCGTCTCAACGAACAGGATTGGCGGAATCTACGCACCGCGCTGCCTTTCATCGCGCCGTGGATCATCGGGTTCTTGGCCTTCACGGTCTATCCGATCGTCTACTCGCTCTATCTCAGCTTCACGCACTACTCGGGTTTCGGAGACGCGACCGCAGCAGGGCTCGCGAACTACCAGCACATGGCGAAAGATCCTCTTTTCTGGCAGTCGCTGAACAACACGCTCTACTACACAGCGCTCGCTGTACCGATCGGCGTGGTCGTGGCGATCGCCCTCGCGCTGATGATGAACCAGAACGTTCGCGAGGTCGCGATCTACAGGGCAGCCTTCTATCTGCCCTCAATCATTCCGCTGTTCGCGCTGACTTTCATCTTCATCGTTCTGCTCAACCCTGGCTTCGGATTCGTGGACTACGTGCTTGGGCTGTTCAAAATACCGGCTGTCAACTGGCTGGGCGATGCACGCTGGACAAGGCTCTCGGTCGTCCTTCTGGCTCAACTGGGCGCGGGTGGACCGGCTCTGATATTTCTGGCGGGCTTGCGGGCTGTCCCATCTGAGCTGTACGAGTCGGCGGTGCTGGATGGAGCGGGACCGCTTCGGCGCTTCTACAAAATCACGCTTCCTCTTATCTCACCGGTCATCCTCTTCGACCTGATCTACGGGACCATCCTGGGGATCCAAATTTTCACGCCGGCCTTCGTGCTCGCAGGGGGAACGAGTGGTGGTGGTGCCTATACCGCCGGTCCCGAGAACTCGCTCCTCTTTTACGTCTTTTACCTTTACAAGAACGCTTTCCAGTACAGCGACATGGGGTATGCGTCGGCCATGGCCTGGGTGCTATTCGTGATCAGCGTCGTGCTCGCCCTCGCCATCATGCGCTCGTCAAGGTACTGGGTTCATTACGAGGCGAATTGATGGCAGTCGCTCCGCAGATCAGAGAGGCTCCGCCACTTGCGATAGCGCGCGAGCCTAGCCCGCGTCCGTGGCGCCGTGTGAGGTTTCCCAAAACTCTTGGCGCGCGCCTCGGATTGATCGTCGCGGCCCTGCTGTTTTTGCTGCCCTTCTACTGGATGGCCAACTCCGCGCTGAAGAACATCCAGGAGCTTTCGGCCTTCCCGCCGACGCTGTGGCCTCATGCGCCGGCCTTCGAGAACTTCGTGAGGGCGGTGACGTATATACCTTTCGGAACGTTCCTTATCAACTCGGTGATCCTGACGACCGGGGTCACCATCGGCTCCGCGATTTCCAATCCTCTGATTGCCTACGGCTTCTCCCGCATCAAGTGGCCTGGACGTGATTTCGTCTTTGGGATCGTGCTGGCGAGCATCTTCCTTCCCTTCCCCGTCTTGATCGTGGCCCTCTTCGACATCTTTGCGAAGCTGCACTGGATCGACACTTTCCTGCCGATCATCGTGCCGGCCTTCTTTGGCAACCCATTTTTCATATTTCTGATGCGGCAGTTCTTCATGGGTTTGCCGAGTGAGATCTCGGAGCAGGCTCGGATTGATGGCGCCAACGAGTTCCAGGTCTTCCTTCGCATCATCATGCCGCTGGCGAAGCCTGCCGTCGCGGTGGTGATCATCTTCGCGGCGGTGCAGGCCTGGGGCGAGTTCCTCGCACCGCTGCTCTACCTACAGGACGAGTCCAAATATCCGCTGTCGATAGGCCTGCAGTTTTACCGCCAGGAGCACGACGTGTCCTACAACCTGCTGATGGCGGCGTCCACACTCATCGTGCTACCGGTCGTAGCCCTCTTTCTCGCCTTCCAGCGCTTCTTCATCGAGGGCATCACCGTGGGAGCCGTCAAGGGCTAGTCATCCGTGCCCCGTCCGCACTGGGCACGAGCGATCACAGGACTGCCTGGCCCGTCTGAGCGTCGAACAGGTGGATGTGTTGCATGTCGATGCCGAGCTGCACGCGCTCGCCGCGGCTGAGCTTCACATGCGAATCGACCCGGGCGACAATCGCATCGTCGCCCACAGTGCCGTAGACGAGCTGGTCCTGGCCGAGCATCTCCGCCAAGTCCACTTGCACCTCTATCGTAGGTTCGCCCATGGACGCGTGTTCATGCATGGCTTCGGGACGGATCCCGAGGACGCCGCTCTTCAATCGCGGCTCGTGGGGTAGCTCGATCTGGAGCGCCGAGCCTCTCGCGGTTCTGCCGCGGAAGTCCACTGGAATGAGATTCATCGCCGGTGTCCCGATGAAGCCGGCGACAAACATGTTCGCAGGATGCTCGTAGATGACTTCTGGAGGAGCGACTTGCTGCAGCACGCCATCCTTCATCACAGCGATTCGGTCACCGAGGGTCATCGCCTCCATCTGGTTGTGCGTGACGTAGAGAAACGTCGCGCCCAGCGCGCGATGGATCTTCCGCAGCTCGACGCGCATATGCTCGCGCAGCTTGGCGTCGAGACTGGAAAGTGGCTCGTCGAAAAGAAATACTTGGGGATCCCTGACGATGGCCCGGCCGAGCGCGACGCGCTGCTGCTCACCTCCCGACAGCTGCCGAGGCAAACGCTCAAGCAAACCAGCCATTCCAACGATATCGGCCGCCCTGTTGACGGCCCCCGCAATCTCGGCCTGGTTGATGCCCTGCATCCGCATGCCAAACGCCATGTTCTCGAACACGTTCATGTGCGGATAGAGCGCGTATGTCTGGAATACCATCGCTACATCGCGATTCCGCACAGGCACGTGGTTGACCACGGTTTCGCCGATCTTGATCACACCCTCAGTCGCTTCATCGAGCCCGGCCAGGATCCGTAGGGCGGTCGACTTGCCGCAACCGGATGGGCCGACAACGACCATGAACTCCTTGTCCTTCACCTCGAGGCACATGTCGTTCACGGCGATTCCGCCTTCAGCGAATCGTTTCGTGACGTGTTGGAAGCTCGCGGATGCCATCGGCGCCTAGCTAACCAATCAGATCGCCAGCTTGGCGCGGGTGCTCGGCACCCTGACCCTTTGTCTTAGTTCACTCGAATCGACTGCCGCGGTCATCAGCGCGATGGTGCCGAGGTTGTCACGGCCGGATGTTTCCGGCTCACGGTTCGCGCGCAGCGCGCCCACGAATTCAGCGAGCGTGCCCGCGCGGTCGATGTGGGCCATCGCAGGTAGAGGCACAATGCTCCGCCTCCCACGACGCGATCTCATTACGACCCGATCCAGCAAGACATTGTCCTCACCGCGGCTCGTCCAGAAGAGTTGCCCGTGCTCGAACTCCATCCTCCACTCACCTGCCCACGCTGTGTTGGGACCGGCGCTGATCCAGCTGCCCCGATAGCTGACCACCGCTCCACTGTCGAGCAGGATCGATGCGACCGCAACGGGAGGACCCTGGAAACCGCTCCACGACGGATTCCAGGCTTCGCACGAGACTGACAGCGGCTCGCTGGCAAGGATGAGGCGGAGCAGGTCGAAGTGGTGGATCGACATGTCCACGAGCAGGGGGTGGCGGTCGGTGTGGTGCCGGCGCGGCGGGTTGGGCGGGACGGGGTCGTTGCGCCGAAAGTCGATGGCGGCTTCATACAGTTCTCCCAGCGCGCGCTCATGAACAAGCCGCGCTGCCGTTCTGACCGCGGGGAAAAACCGATAGTTCTGGCTGACCATCAACGTCACGCCTTTCGCTGCCGCCAGGTCGACAAGTTCCTCCGCGACCTCGAGCGTGTCGGTGAATGGCTTTTCGCACAACACAGGGAGACCCGCTTCGAGTGCCGCTCTGGTAATCGGCGCGTGTCCAGGGAGCGCCGTCGTGACGAGCACCGCCTCGGGCTGGGTTGCATCCACAGCTTGGTCCAGTGAACGGAAACATCTTTGCGCGGAGAAAGGAAGCTGCTCCTGAAGCAAGGCCAGAGCCCGGGGGTCGGAGTCAACGAAGCCGACAAGTTCCACTTCAGGGACCTCGGGCACGACGTGTTCGGCCCAATCGCGGCCCCAGAAGCCCATGCCAACCTGCACGATGCGCAGCGGGTGTTCAGCGCCTTCGGTGATCTGCCGCAAACCACTAGAAGATGCCACGCTCACCGAAGTCTAGCCCGGCGATCAGCACCCACAGAACTGCGATCCCTCAGCTCGTCGGCGAAACTGCCCCGATCGAGCGGCGTGCAATACCGGCGAGCTTGTTGTTAAACCACTTTCCCACCGATACTATCGGGGACGTTCCCAATTCTGAGAAAGGGCGGCCTGGCCATTGCACATCGGACTGATCGGCGCTGGCAGAATCGGGAGTTTTCATGGCAGCACCCTGAAAACTGACGAGCTGGTTGACCGGCTGACGATAACTGACTCCGACCTCGGCCGGGCATCCAAACTAGCGCGACAACTCGGCGCGGACGTCGCTGAGACCCCATCCGCACTACTCGCGGCGGGGGTAGACGCCGTCGTGATCGCGGCCGCCACACCCGCCCACGCCGAACTCTTACATCTGGCCGTGGACGCCGGCTGCCCCGCGTTTTGCGAAAAGCCGGTCGCTCTCGACCTGCGGACTACGGATGCCGTCATTGAGCACGTCAGGCGCGAGCGAGCGTTTGTGCAGATCGGGTTTCAACGACGCTTCGATGCCGGCTATCGAGCCGCGAGGGAGGCGGTCAGCTCAGGCGCCGTAGGCCAGGTGCATCTCGTTCGCCTCGCAACCCACGATCCAGCCCCTCCGCCGGAAGCCTACGTGGCCGAATCTGGCGGCATATGGCTCGATCTGGCCATTCACGATTTCGACATCGGTTCATGGGTCCTCAGCCGTTCGGTGGTCGAGGTCTATGCCGATGGGCAGGCCCATGACGGCGTGTTCGAGCGACACCTTGACGTCGATGCTGCATGTGCGGTGCTTCGTTACGTTGGAGGCGAGCTTGGGGTGCTCAGCGCGTCGCGAAACGATCCGCGCGGATACGACGTTCGCATGGAGGTCTTCGGCCTTCGCGACAGCCTGACTGTAGGCTCCGATGGCCGGACTCCACTCCGTTCCGTGGAGCCTGACATCGAGCCTCCACGTGAGAAGGGATACCAAGACTTCGTCGATCGCTTCAAGGACGCATATCAAGTCGAGCTGCACACGTTTCTGTCAGCCGTCAAAGATGGCAGCGCCAGCCCTTGTCCGGTGACCGCTGCGCGGGACGCGTTGGTTGTCGCCCTCGCTGCAGATCGCTCCCGCCGTGAGCACCGGCCGGTTCGAATTCAGGAAATCGGATGAAGGTCGCTGGTGCGCCGATCTCGTGGGGAGTCAGCGAACTTCGCGGCTGGGGACATCGCATGCCACCGGACAGGGTGTTGGCGGAGATGAAGACGGTGGGGTTTGAAGCGACCGAGCTCGGGCCTCCAGGCTACCTCCCCAGGAACCCGCAATCATGCCGCAAGCTCCTCGATCGGCACGGACTGCGCCTGGTTGCGGGCTTTCTTGCCGTTGTCCTTCACGATTCAGGCGCGCTTGGCGATGTGGAGAGAGAAGCGAAGGCATTGGCCGCTGCCGGCGCCAAGATGCTCGTGTTGGCGGCGTCTATGCCGGGTGAGAGCTACGACGGCCATCACCAACTTTCCACCGCGGAATGGCGTGCCTTGGCCGTAAACCTGACCGCTGCCCAGAACATCGCAACTGCTCACGGCCTGGGCGTTTCATTTCATCCTCACGTCGGCACCGCGATTGAAGATCCCGAGCAGGTTGATAAGTTGCTGGCAGCAACCGAAATCGGCTTTTGTCTCGACACCGGGCACCTCTTCCTCGGTGGCATCGATCCCACCCGATTTGCGAAAGACGCAGGTTCGCGGATCAACCATGTCCATCTCAAAGACATAGATATGGAGATTGCCGCTACTTTCCGCGCTCACGACCTCACCTACGCGGAGGCGGTGAAGAAGGGACTGTATCGACCGCTGGGGCAAGGCGGTCTCGACGTGGAGGCGATCTTGAGCCGGCTGCGCGAGATCCGTTACGACGGCTGGTTTGTGCTCGAGCAGGACACGGCGATTGCGGTCGAGCCCCCTCTGGGAAGCGGACCGATCGAGGCAGCGCGGCAAAGCCTGATCTACTTTCATCGAGTGTTCCGCCCCGAAGCAACGGTCGACAGCCCCCGATGATCCGCAACCTGATCGGATCTGAGTGGCGTGGCGCCGCCGACGGCGTGGGGTCGCTCCCGGTCTTCAACCCTGCCACCGGCGAGGTGATCGACCAGGTCCCGCTCTCAGGTTCAGCGGACGTCGACGCCGGCGTGAAGGCTGCGGTCGCGGCCTACAAAGGCTGGTCGCGCACGCCGGTGATGGAGCGGGTCCGGCTGATGTTCAGGTTCAAGGCCCTGCTCGAGGATCACACCGAGGACCTCGCGACGATCATCACGCGCCACCACGGCAAGACGCTGGATGAGGCGCGCGGCGAGGTGCGGCGCGGCATCGAGGTGGTGGACTTCGCATGTGGCGCCCCGACGCTGCTGCAGGGACGCACGCTGCGAGACGTGTCGGCGGGTGTGGACCAGGACCTGTATCGCTACCCCATAGGCGTCTGCGCCGGCATTCCGCCTTTCAACTTCCCTGTGATGATCCCCCTCTGGATGTTTCCGCTTGCCGTCGTCGCTGGCAACACATTCATCCTCAAGCCATCGGAGCGCACTCCGCTGGGGGCCGTCAAGTTGGCCGAGCTGTTTGTCGAAGCCGGCTTCCCTGAGGGCGTGCTGAATGTCGTGCACGGGGCGCGTGAGGCGGTAGATGCACTGCTGACCCATCCACAGGTTCAAGCGATTTCGTTCGTAGGCTCCGCGCCGGTTGCAAAGCACGTCTACGAGACGGCGGCGGCGAACGGCAAGCGGGTGCAGGCGCTCGGTGGGGCGAAAAACCACATTGTCGTCATGCCGGACGCGGATCCTGAGGTAACGGTGCCGGCCATCCTTAATTCGGCTTTCGGTAACGCCGGAGAGAGGTGCCTTGCGGGTTCGGTCGCGGTCGCGGTTGGACGTGCCGGAGACCAGCTTCTGGAGCCGCTCATGGCGGCTGCCTCGAAGCTGGTGGTCGGGCCCGGCGACCAACCTGGCGTACAGGTCGGGCCACTGATACGTGCTGAGCACCGCGACAAGGTCGCCGGCTATGTCGATCATGGCGTGGCCGAGGGCGCGCAGCTCGTGGTCGACGGACGCGGCGCGATGGCTCGGCCAGGATTCTTCTTTGGCCCGACGATTCTGGATCGAGTCACCGCAGACATGGCCGTCGGCCATGAGGAGATCTTCGGACCTGTGCTTTCAGTCGCGCGGGCCGCGACGCTCGATGAGGCGATCGCCCAGGCCAACCGTATGGCACTTGGCAACATGGCCACAATCTTTACGCAGTCTGGCCGAGCTGCCCGGGAGTTTCGAGAGCGCATCGAGGCTGGGATGACCGGAATCAACGTGCCGATCGCGCAGCCTTTCGCCTTCTTTCCGTTCAGTGGTTGGAAGGGATCCTTCTACGGCGACCTCCACGTGCACGGTACCGACGGGATCGAGTTCTTCACCCGCAAGAAGGTCGTAGTCACGCGATGGTGACGTGTGTAATGTGGAGACCGAGTTGAGGGTCGCATACCGAAGCCGCCTCCACGAAATGACGCAGACCACGCCGACGATGTTGTGGAACGACTCGGCGGACATCGACGAGCTCAAGTACGCGATCGAAAACGGCGCTGTCGGGGCCACGTGCAACCCGGTGATCGCCCTGGGGATTCTCAAGAAGGAGATCTCCGTCTGGCGGCCCCGAATCCAGGCGCTGCTCAATGAGCTCCCGGGCGCGACCGAGGACCAGATCGGCTGGAAGCTGGTCGAGGAGATGTCGGTCCGGGCGGCGAGGCTGCTCGAGCCGGCGTTTGCCGACCACGCCGGCCGCGATGGCCGCCTGTCGATACAGACAGACCCCCGCTTCTTCCGCAATTCCAACGCCATCGTCGAGCACGCGATGCGCTTCAGCACCCTCGCGCCGAATGTGATCGTGAAAATCCCGGCGACCAGGGCGGGAATCGCCGCCATCGAGGAGGCGACGTATCGCGGGCTGAGCATCAACGCGACGGTCTGCTTCACGCTCCCGCAGTGCATCGCGGTGGCGGAAGCAGTGGAGCGGGGCCTCCATCGCCGTCAGAGCGAAGGCAAGGACATCAAGTCGATGGGCCCGGTTTGCACGATCATGGTCGGACGGCTCGACGACTGGCTGAAGGTCCAGCTCGACAAGCGGGAGATAACGGTCGACCCCGGTTACCTCGAGTGGGCGGGCGTGGCCGTGTTCAAGAAGACGTATGACATCTTTCGGCAGCGCGGCTACCGGCTGCGATTGCTGTCCGCTGCGTTCCGCAACCACATGCACTGGAGCGAGCTCATCGGCGCCGACGCGGTCATATCGCCACCGTCCGCGTGGCAGCGGCGATTCAACGCAGGTGACATCGAGGTGCGGCCGCGCATCGACAACCCTGTCGAACCGACGATCGTGGAGGGGCTGCTCGCGCACTTCCCCGATTTCCGTCGCGCGTACTCCGAGGACGGGCTTGCCAGCGATGAGTTCGACACGTTCGCGCCGACTGTACGCACGCTGCGACAGTTCATCGCCGCGTGCACCGACCTCGACGCGCTGGTGCGCGACGTGATGCTTCCAGAACCAGCTTAGGTGGACGCGATCCGGCTCACCATGGCGCAAGCCCTGGTGCGATTCCTCGCCGCGCAGCACATCGAGCGCGACGGTGTCGAGCATCGGTTCATAGAAGGCTGCTTTGGGATCTTCGGCCACGGCAACGTTACGGGCGTCGGCCAGGCCCTCGCCGAGCACCCCGAGCTGCTGACCTACTACCAGGCGCGCAACGAACAGGCGATGGTGCACACGGCGTCGGGCTTCGCGAGGATGCGCAACCGACTCGCAACGCTGGCGTGCACGACTTCGATCGGCCCGGGGGCGACGAACATGCTCACCGGCGCAGCCGCCGCGACCATCAACCGCCTGCCCGTGCTGCTGCTGCCAGGCGATGTGTTCGCGTCGAGGCGGCCCGACCCCGTGCTCCAGCAGCTGGAGACGCCATGGCGCGGGGATGTGAGCGTCAACGATTGCTTCCAGCCCGTTTGCAGGTACTGGGATCGAATCACCCGGCCCGAGCAGCTGGTCGCCGCTGCGCTGGGGGCGATGCGTGTGCTCGTGAACCCGGCGGAGACCGGCGCGGTGATGCTGTCGCTGCCGCAGGACGTACAGACCGAGGCGTTCGACTATCCGCTGGAGCTTTTCGAGCGCCGCGTCTGGCCTATCGGCCGGCCCATGCCTGACGTCGCATCGCTTGATCGGGCGGCATTGGTCATTCGAGGAGCGCGCCGGCCGCTGATCGTCGCCGGCGGTGGGGTCATCTACTCCGAAGCTGCCGGCGTCCTGGACTCATTCGCGCGCCGGACCGGGGTCCCCGTCGCTGAGACGCAGGCAGGCAAGGGCTCGCTGCCATTCGATCATCCGATGGCTGCGGGCGCGATCGGCGCCACCGGGGCGCTGCCCGCGAACCGGCTCGCCGCGGATGCCGACGTGGTCATCGGTGTCGGCACGCGCTACAGCGATTTCACGACCGCCTCCAAAACGGCGTTCCAGGGCGACGGGGTGCGCTTCGTGAACATCAACATGGCGGATTTCGATGCGCACAAGCACGCGGGCCTCGCGCTGGTTGGGGACGCGCGCGCGGCGCTGGTGGAGCTCGATCAGCGCCTTGCCGGTTGGTCGGTAGACGCGAAGTATCGCGAGTTGACCGCGACGCTTCGCGCTGAATGGGACAAGGAAGTGAACCGCCTGTACCATCTCGGCCACGGCCCGCTGCCCGCGCAGTCCGAGGTCATCGGGGCCGTCAACGAGCTTTCGGGGCCGCGCGACGTGGTCGTATGCGCGGCGGGCTCGATGCCCGGAGACCTGCACAAGCTGTGGCGCACGCGCGATACGAAGGGCTATCACGTCGAGTACGGCTATTCGACCATGGGCTATGAGATCGCCGGGGGCCTGGGGGTGAAGATGGCGGATCCCGAGCGCGAGGTCTACGTCATGGTCGGCGACGGGTCCTACCTGATGATGGCCCAGGAGATCGTCACTTCGATACAGGAGGACCTGAAGCTCACCGTCGTCCTCGTCGACAACCAGGGTTTCGCATCGATCGGCGCGCTCTCGCGGTCGAAGGGCACAGCGGGTTTCGGCACCAGGTATCGCCATCGAGAAGACGGCTCCCTCGGCGACGACTCGAGTGCGCAAGACGGTAACGCGCTGCCGGTGGACCTGGCACTGAATGCTCAGGGTCTCGGCGCTCACGTGATCCGTGCGCGGAGCGTAGACGAGCTGCGCGATGCCCTTGTAGCGGCGAAATCCATCGATCAAACCGTGGTCATCCACGTGCCCACCGACCGCTATCAGGGCGTACCGGACTACGAGAGCTGGTGGGAGGTCCCGGTCGCCGAGGTGTCGGAGAGCGCGGACGTGAAGAAAGCGCGCCAAGAGCATGAGCAGGGCATGGCGCGACGCCGCTGGTACCTGTGAGCGGCAAACTCGTCAGGTCCAGTCTTCGCGCAGCGGCACCGGACGGCTTGCTCGTTTCGATCACACCGGAGTCGGCCGGTTGGTCCTACGTCGGTTTTGAGGTCTTTCGGTTGGCTCTAGGGTCGACCATCAATCGCTCGACTGCCGGACGTGAGGTTTGCGCGGTCATGCTTTCGGGGCGGGCCGACATGTCGTTCGGCGATCAGGAATGGCGCGACATCGGCTCACGGGACAGCGTGTTTGTGGGCCGCCCGGATGCCATCTACGCCCCATGCGGCGGCGCGATCACGATCACGGCGGTGAGCGAGGTTTCTGAAGTGGCGTTGTGCTGGGCCCCTGCTACCAGCGGCTTGCCGCCGGCGCTTATTCGGGCCGGCGACATTCGCCCTTTGATACGTGGGTCGGGCAGGACGGAGAGGACGATTCATAACATCCTCATGGAGGACCGGCAGGCCGAAAGTTTGCTCGTTACCGAAGTACTGACACCGGCGGGTAACTGGTCGAGTTATCCTCCCCACAAGCACGACACTGACGATCCACCGAGGGAGTCGTATCTGGAGGAGACCTACTATCACCGCACTGCGCATCCCTACGGTTTCGCGGTGCAGCTCGTGTATACACACGACCGATCAGTCGATGAAGCGATTCACGTCCGCGACGGTGACGTGGTCATGGTCCCTCGCGGCTACCATCCCGTCGCTGCCGGTCCTGGCTACGACCTCTACTACCTAAATGTGATGGCCGGCCCTCGGCGTCGTTGGTTGGTCACGACAGACCCGGACCACCGCTGGCAGTTGGACTAGATCAGTACGTTCGCGGTGCGTAGATCAGCGGCGCTTGGCGCCATTCAGTCAAAGCTGGAAAACCAACCGTTTCGTGTAGTGGGCTCCTGCCAATGGCGCACAAGCTGACTCATCTCTCCGCGGTCGAGCTCGCGCGGCTCGTGCGCACCAAAAAGGCGAGCCCGGTCGAGGTCGTCGAGGCGCATCTCGCGGCGATCCAGAAGATCAATCCCGTTGTCAACGCATTCTGCACCGTCGCCGCCGAGAAGGCGCTCGTCTGGGCGCGCGAGGCGGAGCGCGCGGTGAAGAAGCGCGCGAAGCTCAAGCCCCTGCACGGCGTTCCGGTCGCGATCAAGGACCTCACGCCCACGGCGGACATACGCACGACCTTCGGCTCGACGCTGTTCCGCGATCACGTGCCCACGGAGGACGCGGAGGTCGTCCGCAGGCTGAAGGC